>Ga0302246_1000014_pt1:12500-198460 | contig 198460 bp, 155 predicted proteins | sample AAG_UR_Trp_MG_FD_193533 | JGI IMG/M metagenome (GOLD analysis project Ga0302246, IMG submission 193533) | Enriched activated sludge microbial communities from anaerobic digester in WTTP, New Holstein, Wisconsin, United States - AAG_UR_Trp | ecosystem: Engineered > Bioreactor >... | reverse complement strand
GGCCATTACAAGTCGGATCACCCTCTCGTGATACCTCCCAGGAAAGAGAAAACGATGACCGATATAGAAACCCTGATCACTCATTTCGTTGGTGTTTCGTGGGGACCGGTCATTCCTGCAGGCGAGGCAATGGTTCCGATTGAGGCAGCAAAGGGGAGCAACGGTTATTACCTGGTAAGCGATGGCAGCACGTCATCATACAGGTCGAGGATCAGAACCCCGTCCTTCCCCCACATGCAGATGCTGCCCTTTATCAGCAGGGGATACACGATCCCCGATTTGCTGTCGATACTTGGAGCAATGGATTTCGTGCTTGCTGACCTCGACAGGTGAAACTTAAAATTTTAAAGATGCTGACTGAGGAAGAAAAAAAGGAAATACTTGAGGAGGCAGAACTTTACCCTTATCCCGCCGCGGCCTGCATAGATGCCTTGAAAATAGTTCAGAAGCACCGCGGGTGGGTCTCGGATGAATCAGTAGGCGATATCGCTGAAATTCTCCGGATGTCGGAAGATGAAGTTGATGGCGTGGCAACTTTTTACAGTCGGATCTATCGCAGGCCGGTTGGCAGAAACGTGATCCTTATATGCGACAGCATAAGCTGCATGATCATGGGATACAAAACGCTGTATAAATATATCTCGGAAAAACTCGAGATCAGCTTTGGTGAAACGACTTCCGACGGGCGTTTCACCCTGTTGCCGGTATCCTGCCTGGGCGATTGCGATAACGCCCCCGCGATGATGATCAACGATGATCATTATAATAACCTGACGGTCGAAAAAATTGATGAACTGCTTGAGAAATATAAATAATCCTGATGGAAAGGCCTCTGACCGGACATATTAAAAAAGGGGAAGCTCCTCCCGGCTTCAGGGAATATTATCGTGCCGGCGGCTACAATGGAACCATTAAAGCGCTGAAAGAGATGACTCCCGCCGGGGTGACTTCCCTGGTTAAGGCATCAAACCTGCTTGGGAGGGGAGGCGCGGGTTTCCCGACCGGGGTGAAATGGAGCCTTGTCCCGATGGAGGGCGAGAATATTTTCCCGAAGTACCTCGTGTGCAATGCTGACGAGATGGAACCCGGCACTTTCAAGGACCGCCTGCTGCTTGAAGGTAATCCTCATCAGCTGATCGCCGGAATGATCGCGGCTGCTTACGCGATACAGGCGGGCACGGCTTACATCTTCCTGCGCTGGGCCTATAAAAAAGCTGAACGCGAGCTCAGAAAAGCAATATCGGAGGCATATCGCGAAGGTTTCCTCGGGAAGAACATCCTTGGCACCGGTTTCAACCTCGACATACACGTGCACACGAGTGCCGGCAGGTATATTTGCGGTGAAGAGACCGCGCTCCTGAACGCTCTTGAAGGCAAGAGAGGGATACCACGGACAAAGCCGCCTTTCCCCGCGACAAGCGGTTTGTTCGGGAAGCCGACAGTGGTCAATAACGTGGAGACACTGTCGTGGATATCGCATATAGTTGAAAAAGGAGCCGACTGGTTCAAGGGCTTGAGCCTAACCGGCACTGGAGGCACAAAACTGTACGGGGTGAGCGGCAGGGTTAAGAGGCCCGGCCTGTGGGAACTGCCGCTGGGGGTAACCATCGGCGAAATAATCAATGAGCATGCCGGCGGGATGCACGATGGTTACGCTTTCAGGGGCGTCCTGCCAGGGGGAGCTTCAACGGATTTCCTGGTGGAAGAACACCTCGATGTGAAGATGGATTTTTCAACTGTCGCCGCGGCGGGGAGCAGGCTGGGAACCGGAACAATGATAGTGCTTGATGACAGGACCTGCCCGGTCGCCTTCCTCCAGAACGTCGAGAAATTCTATGCCCTCGAGAGCTGCGGCTGGTGCACACCATGCAGGGAAGGCCTGCCATGGGTTGAGAAAATGCTTTCAGCCATTGAAGATGGTAAGGGAAAAATGGAATACCTGGATATTCTGAAATTCCATACTTCATACATGGGACCGGGCCACACGTTTTGCGCTCACGCTCCCGGGGCCGCTGAACCACTGCAGAGCGGACTGAGGTTTTTTCATGATGACTTCAAACGACATATCGAGGAAAAAAAATGCCCATGGAAATGAAAGTGGTTAATATCCGGATTGACGGGAAACCGTACGAGGCTCACGAAGGGAAGAGCCTCCTTGATACCGCTCTTTCGCTGGGACTGTACATACCACATTTCTGTTATCACCCGGCACTTGGTTCTGTTGGGGCCTGCAGGTTATGTGCCGTGAAAAAATTTCGTGACACGAATGATACCAGGGGCAGGATCGTCATGTCATGCATGGAACCTGTAGTTGATGGACTTATTGTATCAATCAACGACCCTGATGCAAAGGCATTCCGGGCCGCGGTGATCGAGAGCCTGATGACAAACCACCCGCACGACTGCCCCGTTTGTGATGAAGGAGGTGAATGTCATCTGCAGGATATGACAGTGATGAGCGGGCATAATTACCGGCGGTTTGATTTTAGAAAACGTACCCATAATGATCAGTACCTGGGCCCTTTCATCAGTCACGAGATGAACCGCTGCATCCAGTGTTACAGGTGTGTCAGGTTCTACAGGGACTATGCCGGCGGCCGCGACTTCAATGTTTTTGCAACTCATAATAACGTGTTTTTTGGCCGCCACGAGGACGGCACCCTGCAAAATGAATTTAGCGGGAATCTTGTGGAGGTTTGCCCCACTGGCGTGTTTACAGACAAAACATTCAGGGAACATTACACCAGGAAGTGGGACCTGTCAAACGCGCCTTCCGTGTGTGTTCACTGCAGTGTTGGCTGCAATATAATTGCAGGCGAACGATACGATACCCTGAGAAGGATAATGAACAGGTACAATGGCGCGGTAAACGGTTATTTTATATGTGACAGGGGCAGGTTCGGATACGAGTTCGTGAATGGGAAGGACAGGATATTATCCCCGCGTACCCGTGACAGCAGGGATCTTGAACAGGCAGAGATGCCCGCTGACCAGGTTTTTACTGCCCTTGAACCCTTGTTTTCAAAGGACAGGAAGATCATGGGAATTGGATCTCCAAGGGCTTCGCTGGAATCAAATTACGCGTTGTTGAGGCTCGTCGGGGAAGAGAATTTCTTCCACGGGATCTCCGGGAAAGAACAGTCGCTTACAAGGGCAGCCCTGCAGTTTATGCAAAACAGCGGCATCGTGGTACCTTCTCTTAAACAGGTTGAGAAAGCTGATGCCGTTATTATCCTTGGCGAGGATCTGACAAACACTGCACCCATGATGGCTCTGGCAGTACGTCAGGCAGCCAGGAACATTCAGATCACTGAAGCCCTGGCTAAAGGGATCCCGTTCTGGAACGACCTCCCTGTTCGCGAACTCGCGCAGGATAGGAAAAGCCCGGTTTATATAGCAACCCCTGTGAAGGATTCCCTTGATGATGTCGCTGAAAGATCATTCAGGGGCACCCCGGCCGGGATATCAAAGCTGGGCTTTAATATCAGCTCTGTTATAAAGAGACAGGCAATCGTCCCCGGGGATAACGATGACGAAATCCGGAACCTGGCTGAACAAATAGCACGGACCCTGCTGAAAGCTGAAAACCCGTTGGTTATTGCAGGTATAACATGTCTCGACGGGAATGTTCTTAACGCGGGAATGAGTATCGCTTCTTCCCTTCTGTCGTTGAATAAAAAAGTCATGTTCATCCCCGTGCTTCCGGAATCCAACAGCATGGGACTGGCTCTCATGCCTGGCAAATCACTCGATGATGCTGCTGACACCCTTTCCGTTCAGGGAACCGACACTCTTATCATTTTGGAGAATGATCTTTTCAGAAGGGCAGACGAGGATACCGTGGCAAACATGTTCGGGAAATCCGGCAGGGTGGTTGTCCTGGATTACCTTAACAACCCCACGGCGCGGGCAGCCGACATACTCCTTCCCGCCACTGCTTTTGCCGAATCGCAGGGAACTATCGTGAACAACGAGGGAAGAGCCCAGAGATATTACAAGGTTCTTGCCGCAGGTGAAGGGATAAAGGAAAGCTGGCAATGGCTGAACCAGGTTTCAGGAATAAGAAGCGACAATGTACCCGTGTCCCCGGGGCATTTCGATGATATCGTGGCTTCAATGGTAACGGCATTGCCAGTGTTTTCAGCGATTAAGGAATATATTCCCGATGCTGATTTCAGGATGCTGAATGCCAAGGTGCCGCGACAAACTTTCCGCTATAGCGGGAGGACCGCGATGAATGCACACAGGGCAGTCAGCGAAAAACGTGTCAGGCAGGATCCTGATTCTCCGCTGGCATTCAGCATGGAAGGCCGCCGGGAGTCACCTCCTTCTTCACTGGTGCCCTTTTACTGGACACCCGGGTGGAATTCGGTGCAGGCCTTCTATAATTACATTGATCACCCGAATGGGTCAATGAAAGGCGGGGATCCCGGGATACGGCTGATCAGGCAGGCAGAACGGGTGAATTCCGGCAGCTTTGAAATGATAACCGGGTATTTTGAATCAGAAGGAGACGGATGGCTCATCGTTCCCCTCTACCGGGTATTCGGAAGCGAGGAATTAAGTTCGGCTGCCTCTTCCCTCAGGCAACTGGTTGATGATCCCGCCATACTCGTCAACAGGCGGGATGCTGAAAGGTTAAACGTTGATGACGGGGATTCGGTGCGACTTGAAACCAGTGGAAAACGACTGGTTGTTAAAGTGAAAATTGAAAACAGCCTTGTAAGCGGGGTGGCAGGCCTGACTGTAAACCTGCCTGGGATGAACTTCGTTGATCTTCCTGCCAGCGGGGAAATATTGAAAATTTAACCGGGTTACAATGAATTATCTGTGGATCATTTTGGGGGTAATTTTCATAGCCCTGTCAATAGCGGCCGGGCTGATATGGGTTGAAAGAAGGCTGCTTTCTGTCTGGCAGGACAGGCTCGGACCAAACCGCGTTGGCCCTTTTGGCCTTGCCCAGGTTATAGCCGACACCCTGAAGCTTTTTTTCAAGGAAGACTGGGTGCCGCCGTTCTCTGACAAAGTGGTCTTTACAATTGCCCCCGGCATCCTCATGGTCACTATACTCCTGACCTTTGCCGTGATCCCGTTCGGCCCGGAGTTTTGTGTTTTTGACTCGAATATCGGAGTGCTGTTTTTTCTTGGAAACTCATCGCTTGGAGTCTACAGCATCGTTCTTGGCGGCTGGGCATCGAACAACAAGTATTCCCTGATAGGAGCAATGCGCGCCTCGGCCCAGATGCTGACCTATGAAGTGTTCATGGGGCTTTCGCTGATGGGAGTCGTGATGATGGCTGACACCTTCAGCTTCAGTGAAATCGTCGAGGCACAAAGGGGCGGTTGGTTCATCCTGCCCCAGTTTCTTGGTTTCGTGGTCTTTTTTATAGCAGGGATAGCTGAAACACACAGGCTGCCTTTCGATATCCCCGAAGCCGAGGGAGAGCTGATTGCAGGCTATCACTCAGAGTACTCGGGTATGAAATTCGGGATGTTTTTCGTTGGCGAGTACCTTGGGATAACACTCATCTCGGCAATAATAGCCACCATGTTTTTTGGAGGATGGCTGGGCCCTTCATTCCTGCCCCCTGTTTTCTGGTTTTTGCTGAAGACGTTCATTTTCATAGGTGTTTTTATTCTTCTAAGGGCTTCCCTGCCGAGGCCGAGATACGACCAGCTTATGAAACTGGGATGGAAGCTCCTGTTCCCGATTGCTTTGCTCAACCTGCTCGTTACAGGTGCAATACTTATATTTTTATGATGAAAAAGATAAAATGAACCTGATATGATCAGTATCCTCCGAAGTATATGGCTGACATTCCTTCACATCTTTCACAAACGGGAAACGGTGGAATACCCCGAGGTGAAGCCTTATCTTGCCCCGCGCTACCGTGGCAGGATAGTATTGACCCGCGACCCGGATAGGAACGAACGCTGCGTGGCCTGTTACCTTTGCGCGGCGGTTTGCCCGGTGGATTGTATCTCGTTGCAGGCCGCGACGGGTGAGAAGGGGAGACGTCATCCCGAATTTTTCCGGATAAATTTCTCCAGATGCATTTTTTGCGGGTTTTGCGAGGAAGCCTGCCCCACTAATGCTATCCAGCTTATTCCTGATTTTGAGATGGGTGAATACATCAGGCAGAACCTGGTTTATGAAAAGGAACACCTGCTGATAAGCGGTGAAGGGAAATATCATGGATACAATTTTTACAAACACGCGGGGGTGGCCATGGGTGTCAAAGGAAAAGGAGAAGGGGATACGGAGTATAAACCTGTTGATGTAAAAGATCTTATGCCATAAAATCGTGATGCTATGAACTTTTTCTTTTACCTGGCCGCGGCAATCGCCCTGATATCAACGATAATGGCTATCTCGGGAAGGAATGCCATTCATGCCCTTCTGAACCTGATCATATCGCTCCTGGCAGTCTCGGTAATCTTTTATCTTCTCGATGCACCGTTCATAGCTGCCCTGGAGGTGATAATATACGCGGGCGCCATCATGGTGCTGTTCATTTTCGTGACCATGATGCTTAATATCGGAACGGAAAAAAAGATAGAGAAAAGATGGCTCAATCCTCGAGTGTGGATTGTACCTTCTATCCTTGCCGCTCTCCTCCTGGTTGATTTCATCCTGATTATAAACGGGCTGCAGATTCCGGAGCCTGTTGATGAAACTCTTAATACAAAACAGGTTGGGATATCCTTGTTTTCTACATACGTTTTGGCCGTGGAGATAGCAGGTATTCTTCTGATGGCCGGCGTCATCGGTGCTTATCACCTGGGCAGCCAGAAGAAAAAAGTGACTCACAGGTTTTTAAAGAAATAGGAGATGCTGACTGTTCCGATTGAAACGATGTTGATTTTTGCCGGGCTCCTGTTCCTTATCGGCCTGGTAGGGTTACTTACACGCAGGAACCTGATCTTCATGCTTATGTCGATAGAGATCATGTTCAACAGCGCCGGCCTCGTGTTCATTATAGCAGGACGGCATTGGAAGCAGGCCGACGGTCAGGTCATGTTTATTTTCATCCTTGCAGTCGCCGCAGTTGAGGTGGCTATTGGCCTTGCACTGCTGCTGCAGGTTTATCATCATTATAAGACCCTTGATGCCGATTCTGTCGGGAAACTGAAGGATAACAATCAATAAAGCGATGATGGAAACTTGTATTGCCCTCATACCCCTTATACCCCTGCTTGGTTTTCTGATCCTGGCTGTTGCCGGGGGAAAGTTCGACAGGAAAACCGCCGGGTATATCGGTGCAGGTTCGGTTGGTATTTCACTGGTACTTGCCCTGATAGCCGGCGCATTGTTCCTCAGGTCATTGCCGGGGGTAAGTTCCTATAGTGTCAGCTTATGGGAATGGATTAGTGCCGGGGAGCTTAGGGCAGACATGTCATTCAGTCTTGATTCCCTTTCGCTGGTTTTCTGCATCGTGATCACTTTCGTGGGCTTCCTGATACATGTCTATTCCATTGAGTTCATGTCGGGTGATGAAGGATTTTCAAGGTTCTTTGCCTATATGAACCTTTTCGTGGGTTCCATGCTGATCCTTGTCCTCGCTGATAATATCCTGCTGCTTTACTTTGGATGGGAGGGTGTCGGACTGTGCAGTTACCTGCTGATCGGTTTCTGGTACAAGGAGCCGGAGAATGGGTACGCGGCAAGGAAGGCTTTCATAGTTACCCGTATAGGGGATACGGCCATGATCATCGGGATCTTTATTCTGTTCGTGAATTTCAGGACTTTCCACCTGGACGAGCTGATGCTGCAGGTCAATGATAAATGGTCAGTCGGGTCACCCCTCGCGGTTATTACTGCTGCCTTGCTTCTTTTCGGTGCATTGGGTAAGTCGGCCCAGCTGCCGCTGCAAACCTGGCTGCCCGATGCCATGGCAGGCCCGTCGCCAGTGAGCGCCCTTATACATGCAGCCACCATGGTGACAGCGGGAGTGTACCTGATTGCACGCTGCCACGTGCTCTTCAACCTTGCCCCGGTTGTGATGACAGCCATCGCCATTATAGGCGCCCTGACATTGCTGATCGCTGGCTTCAGCGCCCTGGGTCAGCATGACCTGAAACGAATCCTGGCGTATTCCACCATAAGCCAGATCGGGTACATGTTTCTCGCCCTGGGAGTGGGAGCATGGTCGGCGGCAATATTCCACTTCATGATACATGCCTTCTTCAAGGCACTCCTCTTCCTCGCCGGAGGCGTGGTTATACTGGTGCTTAAAGAAGAACATGATATTTTCAGGATGGGCGGGATGAAAAAAGAAATGCCGCTGATCTTTTTTACTTTCCTTGCCGGCTCCGCGTCCCTGTCTGCCCTTCCCCTGGTAACAGCAGGGTTCTACAGTAAGGATCCTATACTGTGGTACTCGTTTTCTTCAGTCACTGGAAATTTCTGGTTGTGGATAGCAGCTTTCACCGGGGCCTTCCTCACAACACTCTATACCTTCAGGCTGGTTTTTGTCGTGTTTTTTGGTGAAACAAAATTAAAACCCTCATTCCAGCCGGGTAAACTGATGACAGTGCCCCTGGCAATACTGGCCTTCTTCTCAATCGTGGCGGGTTTTATCGAGCTGCCTGAATCATTCGGGCGCTTTCATCTTTTTTCCTCTCTCGCGGAGAATACTTTACCAGCGGTCACGGTAAGGGAAACCGGTTACCCCGAGACACTGTTCCAGCTTTTGTCAGCATTGATAGTGTTTGCAGGGATTTACCTGGCTTATTTGGCTTACTACAAAAAGCCCTCGATGTCGGAATCATTTGAACACGGCCGTATTCATCGCTTTTTCGAGAGCGGGTTCGGCTTCGACCGCCTTTACGACGTGTTGCTGGTAAACCCGCTGGTGTGGCTGTCGGCAATTAACAGGAATGACATATTTGACTGGCTTAATATTGGTCTTGCACGCCTGACTGTTCTGGGGAACCGTCTTTTCAGCCTTACCCAGAACGGGAAGCTGCGATGGTACGTGATGTCCTTTACAATCGGTATAGTATTGATCCTGACATACATGATATTGAGATGATACTGGCATACCTTATACTTATCCTGCTGGCAGGGTCACTGCTCGCGCTCCTGACCGGGAGAAAGGGTAACCTCTGGCCGCGCGTTATTTCCGTCGCTGCCGTTTCCCTTGATCTGGTACTGCTGATAATTTTCAGTTCCAGTGTATCAGGCACTGACGGCAAATGGCTGATGGACCTGCAACTCGAATGGATACCCCGGTTTGGCATCAGCCTTCACCTGGCGCTTGACGGGCTAAGTCTTGTAATGGTATTGCTGACATTGTTCCTTGGTATCATATCGGTCGTGATTTCCTGGAAGGAAATTAATTCCAGGGTCGGGTTCTTTCATTTCAACCTGCTTCTGATACTGGCGGGGATCATCGGAGTGTTCCTGTCCCTCGACCTGTTCCTGTTTTATTTTTTCTGGGAGATGATGCTGGTCCCCATGTATTTCATGATAGGGATATGGGGTCACGAGAACAGGACAGCAGCTTCATACAAGTTTTTCCTGTATACCCAGGCCAGCGGCCTTCTTATGTTTATTGCCATACTGGCTCTTGTTTTTGTTCATGAAAGCACTTCAGGCACATTAACATTTGATTATGTTCAGCTTTTAGGGCTTGAGATGCCGGCGGCGAAGGAACTGTTGATAATGTCGGGTTTCCTTGCCGCTTTCCTGGTTAAACTGCCGGTTGTTCCCCTGCACAATTGGCTGCCTGATGCCCACAGCCAGGCCCCGACTGCTGGTAGCGTCATACTCGCGGCCCTGCTCCTTAAAACCGGGGCATACGGGTTGATACGTTTTGTCGTCCCGTTGTTTCCATCGGCATCCGCTGCTTTTGCCCCTGTAGGGATGGGACTGGGGGTTATCGGTATCCTTTACGGCGCCAAGCTTGCCTTTGCACAGACGGACCTCAAGCGGCTGGTAGCCTATACCAGCGTGAGTCACATGGGTTTCGTTATCCTTGGAGTATTTGCCTTCAACGTGATCGCGTACCAGGGCGTCGTGATGCAGATGATAGCTCATGCAATAAGCACCGGGGCATTGTTTATTCTTGCCGGACAGCTGTATGAACGTATCCATACCAGGGATATGGACCAGATGGGAGGCCTCTGGGAAAAAACACCGGTGATGGGAGCCATAGGCATGATTTTCTCCCTGGCATCACTCGGGCTGCCCGGCCTGGCGAATTTTGTCGCCGAACTTTTAACCCTGCTGGGAACATTTAAAGCCAGTGTGCTGATGGCCAGCCTGGCCTGCCTCGGACTCGTGGCGGCTACAATCTATTCCTTACGGATCGTGCAGAAAGTGTTTTTCGGGAAGATGAATCATGAATGGGAGATTGCAGACCTGAACCTGAGGGAGAAGATCGTTTCTGCTGTTCTCGTTGTACTGGTTGTTGCACTCGGTCTTTTCCCGCGGCCGGTACTTAACCTGGCCGGTCCGGCTATTATTAAGACGCTGGATTCTCATCCCGCTCAGCTGACCGGGCTGCCAGACTCAGGCAAGAGTGCCGGGAACGGGAAAACAGCCTCGTTCAACCAGTTGTCAGGAATGTTTAAAAAGCACTGAGATATGACCATAGCTGATCTTTATTCCATGATGCCCCTCATTGTTATCGCCATGGCGCCGGTCGTGATGATGATCGTTATTTCGATCCTGAGGAATTACGAGGTTATTTATGGCTTTTCGGTTCTGGCTTTTATTGTTGCTTTCGCGTCCCTGTTCTTTACCGGCTCGTTTTTACCGCGTTCCATCGAACCCTTGCTCATCGTGGACGTTTACAGCCTTTTTTTCCTGGGTATAATTATTGCTTCGGCTTTGCTTGTCACCATACTTTCCCATGACTATATCGGCACTCTCGGGGGAGTGAAGGAAGAATATTTCCTGACGCTTTTTACTTCCACGCTTGGCGCTTCACTGCTTGCCGTCGCCGGGCACTTCGTGATTTTCTTCCTGGGGCTTGAACTGCTGAGTGTCTCGCTGTATATCCTGGTGGCTTTTCAACGGTCAAAAGACACTTCGGTAGAGGCAGGTATTAAATACCTTCTTCTGGCATCGGTGTCATCAGCGTTCCTGTTATTCGGGATGGCATTGATTTACACCGGAACCGGGACAATGCAGTTTGCCGGCGTAGCCTCCCTGCTGAAGGGAAGCGATGCGATAGCCGGTTTCGTGTCGGTCGGTTTTTCAATGATGATGGTCGGTATAGGGTTCAAACTGGCCCTTGTTCCTTTTCACATGTGGACCCCTGATGTATACCAGGGAGCACCGGCGCCCGTGAGCGCCTATATTGCAACCGTGTCGAAGGGCGCGGTCATGGCTGTACTGATCAGGTTCTTTTTCGATATCAGGGGATATGACTCCCGCTTTTTTTTCGTCGTGATTTCGGCATTGGCCATACTATCGATGTTCATCGGGAATTTACTCGCCCTGAAGCAGCAAAACATAAAAAGGCTGCTTGCCTACTCTTCCATTGCCAACATGGGCTATCTCCTGGTACTCCTGCTGACAGGAACGGATAAAGGAATACAGGCAGCGGTTTTTTACCTGATTTCATATTTTGTAACCACGATTGGCGCGTTTGGCGTTATTACCCTTCTTTCCATTTCACGTGAGGAAACAGAAAAGATTGATGATTACCGGGGCCTGTTCTGGACCAGGCCATGGGCAGCACTTGTATTAACCCTTTCAATGCTCTCCCTGGCAGGCATCCCTTTCACCGCCGGGTTCATAGCTAAGTTTTATCTCATACTCGAGGGTATGAAGGCGGGGCTTATGCTGCTTATCATAGTGATGATCATAAACAGCGTGATCGGCTTGTACTATTACCTCCGGGTTATCACTTCCATGTTCACTCCGGGTGACGATGCCGGGCTGCCGGCAATATCACTTAACGGCAACATGGCTCTCGTCCTGATCACGCTGGGTATCCTGATTTTAGGGATCTACCCGGGCTGGCTGATTAATATCATCACCCGCCTGGTCAGCCTGTAGGTTAACAGGGAGTTATATGTCATTATTATACTCCCCAGAATTAAGACCACTGGTTAAGGTTAAATTTGATAATTTTATTGCCTAATTTTATGTTTATGAATTAATCAGGACAAATTTAACCATTATGAACATGAAAACACCGCCTTCATTTTCCGGTATGAGAATACTACCCGTGGTTTTTCTCATTGTTTTGTTTTGTTCCTGTTCAAAAGAGAAAGAAGAAAATGACCAACTGGATAAAGATTACAAAGGCACCCTCAGGTTTGAGTATACCCGCTCATTCCCGACTTTTTCAGCGATCATTGATATGGATGTTGATTTATACCGGTCGGGAGATATTATAATCAGCCAGCCTTCGTCTGAGCATTTTGATGCGACAGATGAGATTCCTAACACTGTAAAATTACGTGAAACCGGCGATATAATCATAACATCATTAAGTGGCAGTTATAAAACTATAGATGGGTCTCCTTATGTTATAATCAATGCCAACACCCTGATTGATGGCACAATGACTGTGTGGAGGTGGGATGATGACCGTGGATGGATATTTCCGATAGATATTCCTTATACAAATGAGAATCCGGTTGAAAGCCCCATGAATTTTGATTTTCACAAGGTTACAATGAGCGAGGATATCATCGGGGGAACTGTCCCGGCTTTCCAGGGTAACCTGACTGTCAGATGGATACTGGGCCTCATGCCGGCACTTCCGAAATAACGGGTATCAATAGTGGTGGACAAACATCTGTCCCGGAAATGCAGCCTTTTCATAAAATCTGTATATTCAGGGATTTAGTTTGTGAGGAGTGCTGTTTTTAGCAGCTAAAGTTTTTCATTCTCAGGAAGTAAATAATCCCTGACATGATTATTAATGTAACTTTGTCAGCTGTTTCAGGTTTTTCCCTGCTCAATCTTGTATGGATAATAAACACCAGAAAGAAAAGGTAATCCCCGGAATTGATTTTCATCTGTTAAACCTCATACTGAAAGGGCTTGGACAGATAATGCTTCAGGAGAATGCATTGACCGGGTTGCTTTTCCTGGCTGGAATATTTTATGGATCGGCACTGATGGGGCTGGCAGCACTGGTGGCCGTAACCAGCGGAACGTTAACTGCCGTTTTGCTGAAATATGATACGGGAAACCTGAACAAGGGCCTGTACGGCTTCAGTGCTTCCCTGACCGGGGTGGCCATGATGCTTTTCTTTAAACCGGCTCCGGTGACATGGATGGCTGTGGTAGCAGGCTCCGTACTGGCAACGGTAATGCAGCACTTTTTTCTTAGAATGAACATCCCTGTTTTCACCTTACCTTTTGTTTTGGTTACCTGGCTGGCTCTCGTGCTTTTTGGCAGGTTTGCTCCTGACTTGCTGGCAACCCCGGGGGCGTTGCCTGTTAATGTTGCCAATCCTTTATCATATTCAATCAGGGGATTCGGGCAGGTTATTTTTCAGGAGAATGTAATATCATCGGTCCTTTTCTTCCTGGCAGTGTTTATAAGCTCACCGGTCGCGGCGCTTTATGGCATTGCCGGGGCATTGGTATCGGGTGTCCTTGCAACACTTTCAGGAGCTCCTGCCGGGCCAGTTGGCAGCGGTTTGTACAGTTTCAATGCCGTGTTATGCGCCATGGTATTCGCCGGTAAAAAATTAAAAGACGCGATCGGGGTATTCATTTCGGTATTGCTTTCCCTGCTTATAAGTTTTATAATGCATCATTTCAATATCACTCAGCTTACCTTCCCGTTTGTCGCGGCATCCTTTCTGGTGCTGAGTTTCAGTAAGCATGTAAATAAGAAGCCGTAATTCATTCACGGAAGATCCTTTTCTTTTTTTCGGGCTGCTGCTGTATCTTTCCGGAGAATTGTTGAAATTTGCTGTTAGGCAGGATGAATAAATCACATCAGGGCCAATTGGTTATGAACTTCCCATACACCCCGTTCGCCAATATAGGTAAATGCTATTTTCAACACGCGGATTACCTGCCCGGGGCAGGCGGACCTTATCAAATTAAAACAGAAGTATTTGTTAAATGATTAACAAATTGCTAATTAAACTTGTATGCTCGAGATACCCGAATCAAAAACTATCAGTCTGCAGGCCGGAAAAATACTGTCCGGCAGGAGAATAACGGATGTTTTCAGTCCGACCAGTCATCATAAATTCGCGTGGTTTTCAGGCGATCCCGCTGAATATGCCAGGCTTCTCTCAGGCAAAACCGTGAAATCAACCTTTGGACACGGGATGTTCGTTGACATCCTTTGCGACGGGGAATCCTGCATTACAATCGGGGAAGGAACCATTATGAGGTATCATGCTCCTTCTGAAGAACCTCCCGGGAAATACCAGCTCCTGATAACATTTGATGATAACAGCCATGTTGCATTTAACGTGGCGATGTATGGCGGGATATGGGCGTACAGAGGTATTTTTGAAAACAGGTATCACCAGCTGAGTCTTAACAGCATTTCACCCCTTGACGATGCATTTGATGAAGATTATTTTGATGTCATCCTGAACGATTCGCCGGAAAATATTTCTGTCAAGGCCCTGCTAGCGACCGAACAACGCTTTCCCGGTCTCGGGAACGGGGTCTTGCAGGATATCCTTTTCAATGCAGGAATCCATCCGAAACGGAAGAAATCGTCTCTCTCCGGTAGGGACAAAGCCGACTTGTTCATAAGTGTCAGGGATACACTTAAAATAATGACCGAAAAAGGAGGCAGGGATACCGAGAAGGATTTTTTCGGGAATGAAGGGGGATATAAAACCATTCTCTCCAGGAACACATTTCAGCACCCGTGCCGGGTGTGCGGCGATCAGATCAGGAAAGAAGCTTACCTGGGAGGTGCCGTGTACTTTTGCCTGACATGTCAGAGGCTATGATCAGCTTTTACCGGCGGCAATACCAACGAAACAACTTTTTTCGCCGGGTGGTCGCGTCAATGCCGATGAGAATCATTTCCATGAATTTCCCTGCATTATAACCAGCGAAATCCATCCATCCCGGTAAACTTAAGCGCTTCTGCATTGTTACAACAGAATATCCTTAATTTTGCATCCCGGTTGCTGACGGGTGATATAATCTGGCTCAACTGTTAATTACCGGGGCTTCAGGAGAAATACGGGAGATTCAATTTTGATTGAAAGATGTCAGATACAGACACTATAAAAGAAAAAAAAGAGACAGTTCAGAAGATTGTAAAGAAGCAATATCCTGTGACAGGCATGTCGTGTGCTTCCTGTTCAGCGAACGTGGAAACGATGCTTGGGAAGCAGCCCGGGGTGCTGAATGTGTTCGTGAACCTTGCTTCTGAAGCGGCAACGGTGGAGTTTGACAGTTCCATGGTTCGCCCGGAAGATCTGAAGGCAGTGGTCACCTCGATTGGCTACGACCTGATAACCGACGAGTCGGAAACGGCAAAGGAAGAACTTGAGAGTCTCCAGCTAAAAAGATATAGGACGATGCGCCGCAGGACAATATGGGCCGTTATACTTGCTGTTCCCCTGGTGCTGATAAGCATGGTGTTCATGAATATTCCCCATGCCCCCTACATAATGTGGGCCCTGGCAACTCCCATCGTCTTCTTGTTCGGGCGCTCATTTTTCATCAATGCCGGGAAGCAGATCATTCATGGCGCCACTTCAATGGATACATTGGTATCCCTTAGCACCGGCATAGCTTATCTGTTCAGTGTGTTCAACACGCTTTTCCCGGGGTTCTGGGAAAGCAGGGGGCTCCAGGCGCATATTTATTTTGAAGCCTCGGGAGTGGTGATAGCGCTTGTCCTGCTCGGGAAATTTCTTGAAGAGAGAGCGAAGGCAAATACTTCTTCAGCCATAAAAAAGCTGATGGGCCTTCAGCCCAAAACAGTGTTCAAGGTCCTTCCTTCGGGCGAGATAAGGGAGTTTCTTATTTCAAAAGTCAAACCGGGCGATATTATCCTCGTCAGGCCGGGTGAAAAGATCCCGGTTGACGGCACTGTCACCTCGGGCGGCAGTTACGTGGATGAAAGCATGATAACGGGCGAGCCGGTTGCCGTTTACAAGGAGGAAGGCTTAAAGGTGTTCGCGGGTACGATAAACCAGAAAGGAACTTTCCGGTTCACAGCCGAGAAAGTTGGTGCCGACACCCTGCTCAGCAGCATTATAAAATATGTTAAGGAGGCACAGGGGAGCAAGGCTCCCGTGCAAAAACTTGCTGACCGGATTGCAGGTATATTCGTGCCGGTGGTCACTGTCCTGGCAGTGATTACACTTGCAGTCTGGTGGATCGCGGGCGGGGAAAACGGGTTTGTACAGGGACTCCTTTCGATGATAACCGTGCTGGTGATAGCCTGCCCCTGTGCCCTGGGCCTTGCAACGCCCACGGCCATAATGGTGGGGATCGGAAAGGGAGCTGAAAACAATATTCTTATCCGTGATGCCGAAGCGCTTGAACTGGCCTGCAAAATGGACACCCTGATACTTGATAAAACGGGAACCCTCACGGAAGGCCGACCGACAGTTGAAAATATTGAATGGGAAACTCCGGGAGACAAGGAAGAGCTTGCAGCGATACTGGCCGGGTTGGAACGTTTGTCGGAACATCCGCTGGCGGAAGCAATTGTAAGGCATTTTGATAACAACATGCCGGAGACCCGGTTTGAGAACGTTAAAAGCATCACGGGAAAAGGGATCGAGGGTTTACATAACGGCAGGAAATACCTGGCCGGCGGACAGGGGTTCATCAGTGAAAATAAGATACCTGTTGCCCCGCGGCTTTCGGGCCTGGCAGAAACCTGGGAAGAAAACGCCAGGACAGTTGTCATGTTCGCGGACGAGACTGAAGTGCTTGCAGTTTTATCGATTAACGATAGCCTGAAAGAGACATCCGCCGATGCCGTGGGACAAATTAAAAAGCTTGGAATAGATGTCAGGATGGTTACAGGCGACAACCGGAAGACAGCCGCGGCTGTCGCTGCCAGGGCGGGAATAACGGAGTTTGCAGCGTCAATGCTCCCGGCTGCAAAGGCAGAATATGTTGAAGCTCTTCAAAAGGAAAACAGGATTGTCGGGATGGTCGGCGACGGGATCAATGACAGCCAGGCCCTGGCCAGGGCCGATGTAAGCATAGCCATGGGCAAAGGCTCGGATATTGCCATCGACGCTGCCAGGATGACCATAATCAGCAACGATCTGGCTGTAATCCCTGCCGCCATCAGGCTGAGCAGGAACACGGTCAGGACCATCAGGCAGAACCTCTTCTGGGCCTTTATTTACAACATTATCGGAATCCCGATAGCCGCGGGCGTGTTATACCCGCTGAACGGCTTTCTGCTCAATCCCATGATCGCGGGCGCGGCCATGGCTCTCAGCAGTATAAGCGTGGTAAGCAACAGCCTGAGACTGAAATATACCGGGTGAGTAAACCGGAGGCACACCACCAGTTTCCGGGATCTGATACCCAAACCATTGTTTGTCTTTCTTCCGGGAAAGAAAGTTTATTTTGCAAAGAACCTGATTTAAAATAAATTTGCGGAAAATTAATTCATCATGTTAACCAATGAGCAGATAAAAGATCTTTCAGAACGCTGCGAGGCGTTGAGGAGGTATCTTTGACGTGGATGGGAAACTATTGCAGATTGCTGAAAAGGAAGCCCTTACCCGGGCACCCGGTTTCTGGAACGATCCCAGGGCGGCAGAGGATCTTCTCCGGGAGATTTCACGGATAAAAAGCTGGACTACACAATTTGAGAAGGTTGCCAAAAGCCTTGACGATCTTCAGGTGATGTATGATTTCTACAAGGAAGGCGAGGCCAGTGAGGAGGATGCGGATAACCAGTATGAGCAAAGCCTCGGATTGGTTGAGGATCTGGAAGTCCGCAACATGCTGAGGAAAGATGAAGATCAGCTGGGGGCAATCCTTAAGATCAACTCAGGTGCCGGCGGCACTGAAAGCAACGACTGGGCGTCGATGCTTATGAGAATGTATCTCAGATGGGCCGAAAGGAACGGCTATAAAGTCAGGGAGCTTGATTTTCAATCAGGGGATGAAGTGGGGGTAAAGTCAGTAACACTTGAAATAGATGGTGAGAGGGCATACGGATATCTGAAAAGCGAGAACGGAGTGCACCGGCTTGTGAGAATCTCCCCCTTCAATGCACAGGGAAAACGCCAGACCACCTTTGCTTCTGTTTTTGTCTCCCCGCTTGTCGACAACAACATCGAAATTGAAATCAATCCTGCAGATATCACATGGGAAACATTCCGGTCGAGCGGAAGAGGAGGACAGAACGTGAACAAGGTTGAAACCGCCGTGAGGCTAAGACATCATCCGACAGGAATTGTTATTGAGAACCAGGAGACAAGATCCCAGCTCAACAACAAGGAAAATGCAATGAGGATACTAAGGTCGCAGCTTTATGAACTCGAATTGAGAAAGCTGAGGGAAGAACAGGCCAGGATCGAGGGCAGCAAGAAGAAGATCGAATGGGGTTCGCAGATAAGGTCATACACCATTCATCCGTACAAAATGGTTAAGGACCACAGAACCAATAAGGAATCGGGAGATGTTATGGCAGTTCTTGACGGTGACCTGAATTCATTTATCAGGTCATACCTGATGGAATTTGGCGGAAACTGACAGCAGACTGAACTTAATCAGGAATAGCTGTTGTTGTACGCACCTGAAACCCTGAGGGTTCGACTCTCATGATACGGAACGGGAAAATGAAAATCCATTATTATAAATGCAAACAGCATCCGGGTGAAACAGAAAAAGTTATTTGAAGAATTTCCTGCCACGAGTACAGGCGAATGGCTCGATAGGATCAGGGCCGAACTGAAAGGAGCCGATTTAAATGAGAAACTTCTATGGAAAACCGGAGAAGGCTTTGATCTGATGCCGTTCTACCGGCGGGAAGACATGGAAAAGCTGCGTTACACAGATGCCTTTATGCCGTTGTATCTTGGAAAGGATGGGTTAAAATGCCGTAATAGCAAGGAGGATCCGGGACAACTAGGAAAAAGTAAAGGGGATAAAGCGGCATCCTGGCTTGTCCGGCAGGATGTCTTGGTTCAGAGTTATGCGTCTGCGAATGAGCAGGCCCTCTCTCTCCTGGAAAGGGGAGTTGATTCCCTTGGATTTCTGATAGGTGATCCTGACACAATCAGCAATGAAAATTTTGCTATGCTTCTCAGAGATTTTAATCCTTCATGTGCAGAAATTAATTTTTCTTCCGAAGGCAAAGCGATTGAAATAGTTTCGCTTGTCAGTGATTTACTGGCTGATAAGGAACCGGGTCGGAAATCGGTGAGAGGCGCCGTTGAAGCAGATCCCCTGGTCCGGCTTATGATTCAGGGAAAACTTTGCATTCCTGTAGACGCCGGACTTGACTATCTCGCTGCACTGGTCCGTAAAGCCATGGACCTTCCTTATTACCGTTCGATCCATATACATGGAACATACTTCAGGAAGGCCGGGTCGGGTCCGGTGCTTGAACTGGCTCTTGCCATTGCAATGGCGGTTGAATACATTGATCAGCTGACATCAAGGGGTATTGATCCTGGTACGGCAGCCAGTGCGATTCGTTTCAGTTTTGGCATAGGGCCGTCTTATTTTATGGAAATTGGCAGGCTGAGGGCCGCCCGTCTGCTCTGGGAGGTTGTTTGCAGAAAATTCGGCGTTACGGATGATTTTCCTGCAAGGATGGAGATCCACTCTGAAACAGTCCTGAATGCTGCTGCTGGAGATCCGTTCCTGAATATGATCGGATCCCAGGCAGCCGCCATGTCGGCAATTATCGGAGGTACCGACTCCCTTACGGTTCACCCCGTTGAATACAGGAATGGCATGACAGGGGATTTCCCGGAGCGGATTGCAAGGAATCAGCAACTGCTGCTGAAAGAAGAGGCTTTTTTTGACAGGGTTGCCGATCCTTCTGCCGGATCGTATTATATTGAGACCATTACTTCCCACATTGCTGAAAATGCGTGGAACATCTTCCTCCAGATTGAGAAAAAGGGAGGATTTCTTCAGGCGTTGAATTCCGGTATGATACATACTTTGCTTCATGACCGGAAGGATCACGGAGAAAAAGCTGGTGACCGGAAGGGAGAAAACTATAAATTATCATGAGGCCGGAATTCTATTTTGATGATCTGCACAACTGTTTTTCAAGCGGATCTGCAGATGAAAGGGTGATGTCAGAAAGAAAGGCGGAGCCCATAATTACGGCGGAACAGATACCGCTGAAGGCTTTTTACTCAAAAGCTGATCTTTCAGGGATTGAACATATGGATTATGCTGCCGGCATTCCGCCATTCTTGCGCGGACCGTATGCTTCAATGTATATCGTACGTCCGTGGACGATCAGGCAGTATGCCGGTTTTTCCACGGCTGAGGACTCGAATGCCTTTTATCGCAGGAATCTGGCTGCGGGGCAGAAAGGCCTGTCGGTGGCTTTTGATCTGCCGACGCACAGGGGATATGATTCCGATCATGAACGTGTGGCAGGTGATGTGGGAAGTGCCGGGGTTGCCGTCGACTCGGTTCTGGATATGAAGATTCTTTTCGACCGGATCCCCCTTGACAGGATGTCGGTTTCGATGACAATGAACGGCGCCGTTCTTCCCATAATGGCATTCTACATAGTAACGGCCCTGGAACAGGGAGCCAGGCTCGATGAGCTTTCCGGGACAATCCAGAATGATATCCTCAAGGAATTCATGGTCAGGAACACCTACATCTACCCTCCTGAATTTTCCATGAGGATCGTTGCCGATATCCTCCGCTATACTTCCGAAAAAATGCCGAAATTCAATTCCATCAGCATTTCGGGGTATCATATGCAGGAGGCCGGTGCCTCATGCGACCTGGAACTGGCTTATACTCTGGCCAACGGATTCGAATACCTGCGAACGGGAATAAAGGCCGGGCTCAATATCGATGATTTTGCACCGAGGATCTCGTTTTTCTGGGCAACGGGCATGAATCATTTCATGGAGATTGCCAAATTACGGGCCGCCAGACTGCTCTGGGCAAAGATTGTCAATACTTTTGGACCTCTGAATCCTAAGTCTCTTGCACTGCGTACCCATTGCCAGACTTCCGGCTGGAGCCTTACGGCTCAGGATCCTTTCAATAATGTGGGAAGGACCTGTATCGAGGCCATGGCTGCAGTTCTCGGGAATACCCAGAGTCTTCACACAAATGCCTTTGATGAAGCCCTTGCCCTTCCGAACGATTTTTCTGCCGCAATTGCCAGGAATACCCAGCTCTATCTTCAGCGGGAAACTGACATCTGCAGGGCAATTGATCCGTGGGCAGGCTCATACTACGTTGAAAGCCTTACTGATGCACTGGCCCGCTCAGCATGGAAGCATATCGGGGAGATTGAAAGCATGGGCGGAATGACAAAGGCAATTGAGACGGGGCTTCCGAAAATGAGAATTGAAGAAGCTGCAACCAGGGTCCAGGCACGTATTGACTCGGGAGTTCAGACAATTGTCGGCATAAACAAATACAAACCGGACAATGAAGAACCTGTTGAGATCCTTGAAGTTGACAATAGCATGGTACGCCGGGCGCAGATTAAGAGACTCGAAATGCTCAAGGCGGGAAGGAATGAGGATGAGTGCATGAGATCGCTCGATGCCATAACAGAGTGTGTACGCAGCGGGAAGGGAAACCTTCTCGAACTCGCCGTCGAGGCTGCTGCAAAAAGGGCGAGTCTCGGCGAAATAACTTTTGCTTGTGAAAAAATAACAGGGAGGTACAAAGCAGTGATAAGAACAATTTCAGGCGTTTATTCTTCTGAGTATAAGTCAGATGAAGAGTTCACCAAGGCCAGGGTCCTGGTTGAGGAATTTGCTGCGAAAGAGGGACGCCAGCCCAGGATATTGATCGCTAAGACCGGACAGGATGGACACGACCGCGGAGCCAGGGTAGTATCGACAGGCTATGCCGATATCGGATTTGATGTGGATATAGGCCCGTTGTTCCAGACTCCTGCCGAGGCTGCGAGACAGGCAGTTGAAAATGATGTCCATGTTCTGGGTGTATCAAGCCTTGCAGCAGGTCACAGGACCCTTGTTCCGCAAATTATCCTTGAATTGAAAAAACTGGGAAGGGAAGATATTCTTGTAGTTGCCGGGGGAATCATTCCTCCGGGGGATTATCAGTTCCTTTACGATGCTGGAGTGGCAGCCATTTTTGGTCCGGGAACCCCTGTTTCAAAAGCTGCCAGGCAGATTCTTGAAATATTGCTCCATAACAGCGATTAAAGAAGTTACAGGGTACAGGAAACTTCGGAACTTATTGATTAGCATATGAAAATATTACCATGGATATCAGCAAAGGGACTTGTCCTTTTCATTTTACTGCTGATCAGCTGTGGCTGCGGGACCGGAAAGAAGAGCAAAGGAAATAATGGTGATCCCGGAGTGGCAACACAGCAGGGAACATCTTCCACCAACTGGGCGGAACAATCGGTCTGGCTTCTGGGCTACTTCAGTCCCTCACTCCTTCTGCGACCACCATATTCGGAGTGGTATGACAGTGAATATGAAGGATATCAGCCCCGTCACGATGTTGTGGAAAAACTTTCTTCCCTGGGGAACAACGATCTGACGATCGTGATTGTGCTCGGAATATGGTGCCCCGACAGCAGGAGAGAGGTACCCCGTTTCATGAAAATCATTGATTCGATCGGTTTTCCCGTCCGGCAGCTGACATTTATCGGTGTGGACAATGAAAAACTGTCACCGTTGGGGGATTACGGGAAGCTTGGAATAGAACGCGTGCCGACTTTTATCGTTTATGAAAAAAAAGTTGAACTCGGACGCATCATTGAGAATCCGGTGACGTCTTTAGAACAGGATTTGCTGAATATTTTGACAGGAAAACAATAACGCATAAAACATCTTGTAGACATGGAAGATCAGATTAACAATACCGGGCAGGGATCAGCAGGTTCATCACCTGGTGCTGGATATACAGGTTCACGGACCGGACAGAATCTGGGAATTGCTGCACTTATTACCGCCATAGTGACATTTGTGTTCGCGGTGATACCTTGTGTCGGACTTATTGCAATAATACCGGGGGTGATTGCAATTGTCCTTGCAGTGGTGGGTCTTTCACGCGCATCGGAAAGCGAATCGCGGGGTGTGCTTATCGCAGGACTGGTTATTGCCGTGGTTGCTTCAATAATCTCATTTTCCCAGTTGTTTGTTGCCGGAAAGATTATAGAAAAGGCAAAAAGAGGCTTCGGCGGCGATATTGAGAACATTATCAGGGATGTACAGAAAGATGTACTGCAGGACCTTGAGGATGCAAAAATCTCGATCAAGGTCGAAAGCAACGGGGATAAGGTGGAGATAAAAGCAGATACAGGCAGCAGAAGCCGGATTGAGGAGCTTGAGGAGCTGGAAAGAACCGATTCCCTGAATTCCGGGACAAACGTTAAAAAATGACCGGGGTGGCAATCAGCAGATATGTCCCTGCGGACAGGGATTCCTATCTTGTTATAAACCTGGTTCTGGCCACCGTAATTCTGCTTGTTTTTATTTATTCCGGTATATTTTCACCCGGAAAAGACAATTATCCTGTAGTCTGCATACATGAAAAAGTTACGGGACAACCATGTATATCCTGCGGATTGTCGCACAGCCTTTCCCTGATGATAAGGGGAAGAATTGCGGAAGCCCGTACATGGAATGCCAATGGTCCGGCCATATTCATCTTCTTTGCCGCCCAGCTGATCATGAGGATACTGTTTTCAGCCTGCAGGGTAAAATATCCCTCAACCGGGAAAGAGCTGATCATATATGACATATCCGGATCAACCGTGTTGTTCCTGGTGGCATTTTTCCCATTCCTCATCAATATCTTCAGCCTGTCGGGCATTCATTAGCAATGAACCCGCTATTGACCGGCGAATGTCATGCCCGGTAAATAACCCCTTTGACTGCACTGTTGATACAATCGCTGACAAAGCTTTCTTCCGTACAGATCCATGTCTGCAGATGGCAGATTGTCATCCGGATGCAAAATACTCCTACGGGGATCCGTGGTTGTGCCACAGGAAATTATTATTTCAGGAACACGGTTTATTATAAGAATCCTGAGATTCTTTCCGGATGGCGGATTTACAGTATGCATTTCCTGATTTATGGATCCAGATCATTCAGTATGTCATAAAGAAAATGGTTCTCGAAACCTTTCGACAGTCCGTATCTTAATAATTTCCCCCTGAGCTCATACTGGTTCTTTGCCCTGACAGATTTGCGGTGTAAGTTCAGGGTTTCCCTGATCATGTCCATATACCGGGCTTCATCAATTTCCCCAAGCGCATTGCGGATTATTTCCTCGGCGATTTTTTTCTGTCTCAGTCCGGCTGCGATCTTCATCCTGCCCCATTTATTATATTTAAACTTATCCCTGACGAAAGCATGGGCATAACGGGAATCGTCAAGAAACTTCTCCCTGATCAGCCCGGAGATTATCTTTTCGGCCTCGGTGGTGCAGATGCCCCATGATTCCAGTTTCGAACGGATATCTGCACTGCAGTATTCGCGTGATGCGCACAGGGCCATGGCTCTGTTCAGCGCCGTTTTCAGCCCGTTCTTTTTATTCATTTCAGTGTTCCTTTTATTATCCGGTCCCTGCCGTTAATATCACTTACTACCCTGATACCGATGTAATTAAGTGATTCCATAAGATTGACCATGGATTCACCCATAGCTTCGTTGATTTCGAAATAGATTTTTCCTCCCCGATCCATTACCCTGTTACCCGACTCAAGAATTGCACGATAAAAGACCAGCGGATCATCATCGGGAACGAACAGTGCACTGTGCGGTTCAAACTCCAGCACATTCCTGTGCATCAGGGCCTTCTCACTCTCCCTTACATAGGGCGGATTGCTCACGATAATATCCGGCTTCGGAGCATCGGCAATACCGTTCTTCAGAATATCCGACAGTATGAAGTTAATGCTGACCCTGTTCAGGAGGGCATTTCCCGATGCAGTTTTTAACGCCGCGGGGGTATTGTCCAGACCTGTGATCCCTGCTGCCGGAAGGTTCCGGGCAAGCGCGATAGCAATGCATCCCGAACCGGTACAGGCATCGGTTATTGTACCTGAAAAATTCCGGTTCTCCCTTAACACCAGATCCACAAGCTCTTCAGTCTCGGGCCTGGGTATCAATACCTCCGGTCCGACCCTGATGCGGCAATTGTAGAAAACTGTTTCCCCTGTTATGTACTGTACCGGCCTGCCGGTTTTGAGCTCATTGCAGAACAACATGATTCTTTCCGATTCTTCATTTGTCAGCCGTCTTTGAGGATTCCCGAGCAGACCGGCCTTGCTCCCTCCCAGTATATGCAGTACCATAATTTCAAAAAGCGACTGGATTTCTTCCTCAGGATATATTTCTTTAAGTTCTCCCGAGATATGGTTCCGGATATCTCTAATTGTTTGTAAATTGAAGGCCATTAGCCAAAATTAGCACTTTCAAGCAAATGCCTGAAAATAATGACATGAAATTCATGCGCAGATGCCTCGACCTGGCCAGCAAGGCTGAGGGTATGACTTATCCTAATCCGATGGTCGGGGCCGTGATCGTGCATCAGGGAAACATCATAGGGGAAGGATATCATATTAAAGCCGGAGGACCCCATGCTGAATCCAGGGCGGTGGAATCAGTCCGTAACAAAAAGCTGCTGGAAGAATCGACCCTTTATGTCAATCTTGAACCCTGTTCGCATTTCGGGAAAACACCTCCGTGCGCAGATATGATAGTATCGTGGAAGATACCAAAAGTGGTAGTCGGGACCATCGATACAAGTGCCAAAGTGTCCGGAAAGGGTATTTCCAGGCTTCGCGATGCAGGATGCGAGGTTGTTACCGGTGTTTGCGAGGATGAATGCAGGAGAATTAACAGAAGGTTTCTGACCTTTCATGAGAAGAAAAGACCCTATATAACACTGAAATGGGCCGAAAGCAGCGACGGATTCATCGACAGGGAAAGGGATGAAGACTACAGGATTGAGCCAAACTGGATCACTGGCCGGGCCGAGAGGATACTTGTCCACAAGTGGAGAGCTTCGGAGCAGGCAATCCTGGTCGGGGCAGGAACCGTCAGGGCCGATGATCCCCGGCTGAATGTGAGGGAATGGAAGGGCAGCAACCCAATTCGCATTATTCTGAGCGGATCAGGTTCACTTCCTGATGATCCCGCAGTGAACAGATCAATCGGATCATTGATTGTTTTTACATTCTATCCGGAGAAAGTGGTACTTCCGGGCTCAGTGATTATGAAGCTTAACCATCGCGAACCTGCCGCAAAACAGATATCTGAGGCGCTTCACGGCTGGGGTATCCAGTCGTTGTTCATCGAAGGCGGGGCCCAGGTCCTTAGTCATTTTATAAAAACCGGTTACTGGGACGAAGCCTGTGTATTTACCGGTACAAAGGCCTTCAAAGCCGGGGTGAAAGCCCCTTCGGTTGAAGGAAAGACCATAATGGAAAAAACTTTCAGCAACAGTACACTGAAAAGGTTGCTGAACAACAAATGAAATTGACCTGGCTGAGGGAAATAGTTACCGGAAGCAGATACGGTTGATCAATACCTTAAGCAACATTGAGATATATCAATTAGTAAATTGACATATCTCAATATAAACAATATTCACTCAATGCTAGATCCTGGCAATTCTTCTCGGATCATCAATCCACCTGGTGTTGTTCCGAAGGGCTCTTATCACCTCTCCAGGGGTGTCTGCCACTGTCCATATTCCCCTGTGTTCCGGCCTGAGAAAATGATTGCTGATCATGTGTTCAAAGAAACCGATAAGTGATTTGTAGAAGCCGAGGGTGTTCAGGATAACCACGGGACCCCTGAACAGACCAAGCTGTTTCAGGGTGATTGCCTCGGTTAGTTCTTCCAGCGTTCCCACTCCGCCCGGGAGTGCCACAACCGCATCGGCCCTTGAGAACATGTTTTTTTTTCTTTCAGCCATATCTGATGTAAGTATCATGTCCATTACCCGGGGATGTCCCCAGCCTTCATCATTCATGAATGAAGGCATGATACCCGTAATTATCCCGCCGCCGGAAATTACCGCGTCGGCAAGCACGCCCATCAGTCCTATGCCTCCTCCGCCGTAAATAACCTGTATTCGCGAACTGGCAATGAGAGTTCCCAGCTCCCTGGCTGCCTCCGCATATTTTTTGTCGATCCGGCTGCTTGAAGCAGCAAACACGCAGACTGTCATGAAATTATTTTAAAAACAGGACTTGTGAGAGTTGGTTTTGTCAGTTTTGAGGCTGTAATCAGGCAATAATCTGCCGGATTAATTATGTCGCGATTTCAGAAGCGGGTATTCCGCTGATACTTCCGTATGGGTTTTGCGCCGCTCAGGCGACTTCCTGCATCAAAGAGATGTCTTCTAGACTGTAAGAGATATCCGGAATCTCCTATTGAAGAAGTATATCCAGCTTTTTTACAAAGTTCGCCTTTGGAACTGCACCCACCTGCTTGTCAGCCACTGCGCCATTTTTAAAGTAAAGTACCGTGGGAATATTCCTTATCCCGAACCTTGCAGCCACTCCCGGGCTTTCGTCCACATCGCATTTGGCAACCACAACCCTGTCGGCATATTCCTTTGATATGTCCTCAACAATGGGTGTAATCATCCTGCATGGTCCGCACCACTCCGCCCAGAAATCCACCAGTACCACTTTATCGGAATTAATTACTATTTCATCGAAGTTGCTGTCGTTTACATCTTGTGCCATGCCATTATGATTTATAATCAGATTCTCACGGACGCAAATATAGTTAATTAACTTTATATTCGATTCCCGGGTAATCGTCGAGAAATGAAATTAATTCATTGTTCAGCCTGATCCTTATTGTTCTTGAGAACATTGAAAGGGATATTTTATCTTCCTGGTCGTAAAACAAAAACTTCAATTCTGATTCGCCCCTGTTCTCTTTCATCAGTTCAAGAAGATCGCTGATCATTGCCATATTTACGATTTCCATGTTGATTTTCACCGTAACCGACTTTACAAGTTCATCCTTTACACTGGAAAGAAGGTTAATGGATTTAATGCTGAATTCAAGCTCATCCTTTCTGAATTTGTGTTTTTGCACCCTTCCTTTTACAAGAAGGTAATATCCTGTAATGAAGAACTTGCTGAATTCGATGTATTCCTTGTCGAACATCACGAACCTGAATGAATCGGAATAATCCTGCAGGGTGAATGACCCATAGGGTTTACCGTTTTTTCCTATCCCGTTCTTTGAATCGGTAACCATCCCTGCAACAATTACATCTCTCTCGTACCATTCACTGAGGTTCTGGAGGTCTGCCAGGGTGGCATTGGTGAAGTTGTTTATTTCAAGTTTGAAATCGTCGAGCGGGTGGGAGGAAAGATAGATTCCTATCACTTCCTTTTCCTTGTTCAGTTTTTCAAGTTTGGGCCAGTCGGGGCAGGATGGTGCATCCGGCTTGATTATGTCGAATCCACCGGTTGATCCAAAAAGTGTCTGCTGGCTCGAGTTTTTAATGCTCTTTGCATTATTGCCGTATCTGATCAGGTTTTCAATGAAGCTGACTCCCCGGGTGTCGATGGCAAAATACTGCGACCTTGATATGTCGGTGAAACAGTCGAAGGCACCGGCGACTGCCATTGCTTCAAGGTTTTTCTTGTTGAGGGAATTCAGGTTCACCCTTTCTGCCAGATCGTATATACTTTTATAAACACCGTTCTTTTCCCTTTCCTCAATCAGCTGGAGGACGGCATTTTCGCCAACGCCCTTTATGGCACCCAGGCCGAACCTGATATTACCGTCGCGGTTGACGGTAAACTTGACATTGCTTTCATTTACATCGGGGCCCAGCACTTCCATTCCCATTCTTCTGCACTCATCCATGAAGATGGTTATTTTCTTGATGTCGCTTATATTCCGGCTGAGAACAGCTGCCATGTATTCAGCAGGGTAATTGGCTTTCAGGTATCCGGTCTGGAACGCGATCAGTGCATAGCAGGTGGAATGTGATTTATTGAATGCATATTGTGCAAAGGCTTCCCAGTCGGACCATATCTTGTTGACAATCGTCTCATCATAGCCTCTCCTGATGCATCCCTCGAAAAACTTCAGCTTCATTTCATCCATGATGGACTTTTTCTTCTTTCCCATAGCCTTTCTCAGGGTATCGGCTTCACCCTTTGTGAATCCTGCCAGTTCCTGGGAGAGGAGCATTACCTGTTCCTGGTATACTGTGATCCCATAGGTTTCATTCAGATACCTCTCCATCACCGGAAGGGTGAAGTTGATTGGTTCGGTACCATGTTTAATCCTGATGAACTTGGGGATGTACTCCATCGGGCCGGGGCGGTAAAGGGCATTCATTGCAATGAGATCCTCGAACCGGTTGGGCCTGAGTTCCCGGAGATACCTTTTCATTCCGGTTGATTCAAACTGGAATATTCCCGTGGTTTCACCATTGCTGAAAAGTTCGAATGTTTTTTTATCGTCGAGAGGCAGTTTTTCAATATTGATTACGGTTCCCCGTGATCTTTTTATGTTCTCAACAGCGTCTTTTATTATTGAAAGGGTCTTCAGCCCCAGGAAGTCCATTTTAAGGAGACCCACCGATTCCACATGACTTCCATCGTATTGTGTGGCGTACAGGTCGGTATCCTTTGCAGTGCAAAGGGGGATATAATTATCGAGGGCATCCCTGCCGATTATTATTCCGCATGCGTGGACGCCAGTCTGCCGGATTGATCCTTCCAGGACCTCGGCGTATTTCAGGGTCTGTGACACCAGTTTGTTGGGAGAGTCTTTTTCCTTTGCAAGCTCGGGCACTTCAGTGTAGGCTGCGGATAAGGTCACTCCCGGTCTTTCCGGCACTAGTTTGGCAAGCCGGTCGGCTTCGGCCAGGGGCAGCCTCTGGACCCGTGCAACATCCCTGATTGCCATTTTTGCAGCCATTGTTCCGAAGGTGATGATATGGGCAACCTTGTCGTGGCCATATTTATTTACAACATATCTTAAAACATCTTCCCTGCCGTCTTCATCAAAATCTATGTCGATATCGGGCATGGAGATGCGGTCGAGATTCAGGAATCTTTCAAACAGCAGGCCGTATTTTATCGGGTCAATATCGGTGATCCTGAGACAGTATGCAACGGCCGAGCCTGCTGCGGATCCTCTTCCCGGACCTACCGATACTCCCATTTCGCGGGCAGCCCTGAGCAGGTCCTGGACTATGAGAAAGTATCCCGGATAGCCCATTTTTGCAATTGTCTCCAGTTCAAAATCAATCCTTTCTGTCTGTTCCCTGGTCGGATTGCCCCATCTTTCCGCTGCTCCTGCATAAGTCAGGTGCCTGAGGTAACCGTTCTTGTCACTGAATCCATCTGGTATCTGAAAATCAGGCATTATGGGATCATGATCGAGCTTGTATTTCTCAATTCCGGCCACCAGCTCCCCAACGTTATCGATTGCTTCGGGAATATCGCTGAATATTCTGCGCATTTCCTCCTCACTCTTAAGATACTCCTGCTTTGAATAGCGGAGCCTGTCGGGATCATCGAAATCCTTTGCTGTATTAATACAGATCAGCCTGTCGTGTGCTTCGGCATCTTCTGCATTTACGAAATGAACATCGTTGGTTGCAATGATCTTCACATTGTACTTGACCGACAGCTTTCTGAAAGCCTCAATGACCTGCTGCTGTTTGGGAAAAACCGTCCTGTCTGCTTCCGGATCATTGGTTTCATGCCTCTGTATCTCAAGATAGAAATCATCTCCGAATATGTCCAGGAAATCACGGAGGACGGCTTCGGCCCTTTCCATGCTGCCGTTCAGGATCTCATCCTGGATCTCGCCTGCAATGCATGCAGATGAAGCAATTAAACCCTCACTGTGTTTCTTCAGGAGGTCCTTGTCAATGCGAGGTGTGTAGTAAAAACCCTTTATCCATGATGTTGAAACAAGCTTCACAAGATTCTTGTAACCTGTCAGATTTTTGGCTAGAAGGATAAGATGATCACCTGACCGGTCCTCCTTTCCTGCTGTTTCACCAATCGATCTTTTGGCAACATATACCTCGCAGCCTATTATCGGCTTAATTCCCTTCCTGGTTGCTGCAGAATGAAATTCCTTCACACCAAACATATTACCGTGGTCGGTGATTGCAACAGCTTCCATGCCCAGCGATTTCACCCTTTCAATGAGGTTCGGAATATGCGATGCACCGTCAAGAATGGAATACTGGGTGTGAACGTGAAGATGTGAAAAGGCTGTCATCTGATGAGGCTGAATAGGAGAATTTGACCAATGACAAAAATACTCAAAATTGGATTATCCCTGCAGGGATATTGGTTTATCCCGGGAAGTAAAATATGATAAATATAGTATTCAGCTTCCGATCCGTGAGGTATCAGGCTGAAGTTTCCGCCGGACACAAGGCCCGGTTATTGATATTGCCTGGCTGAACAGCCTTGAGATACGGAAGGGGGAAAGCAGGAATGGAATGGCGAAATTGAAATTTTTTTGATTCATTTGCGTTCTTATTGCAATACTTCAGACTCTTTTTTGAATTTGTCTGAAAAAACTTATTACACAGGTAATTTAAAACACCAGGAGGATATTCCGGACTATGATTCTCACGGCGCTTGTTTTTTATGTTTTTCTGTCATGTATTTTCAGGGCAGTCGGAACAGGTAACCTCAGACATGTCAGCAGTGGAAAATATATGATTGCTGCAGTCCGGCTCCTTTTCTGCAGAATTTTGAAAGTGACCGGGATCTGTTCCGGCATCTTTCCCCATTTCAAATCTTAAAAAATGATCATGAATAAGTTATATCTGCTGATTTTTATTTCGTGCTTTTATCCGGGCCTGCTGTCCGCTCATGAAAAGATCATTACCGGAGCAGCTGGTACAGCAGAAAATGAACCTGCTGTGCGGGCCGTTCTGCTCAGTGATCCGGGCAATATGATGTTTTCTGAAACGGATTGGATGAACAGCATTGATGCAGGGGAGGCATCAGGGCCGGAGTTTTCTGCTGAGGATATGAAAACCACAGGTGTCATCACCGGATCCGACGATGCAGATAATGCCAAACCTGTCTCAGACCAGCCAGGTCAGAATGATACAGTGATGACCGGATACGGCATCCGGGAAAAGTCGCTGGTTACCGGAAGTATAGTCAGGGTAGACGGAGCCAGTATCAGTTCAGCGCCTGTGCCCACAGTTGAAATGGCGTTACAGGGAAGAGTTGCCGGGGTCTTCATTGAGTCGCTGAGCGGGAAGGTAGCGGGTTCGGCAAGGATGAGGATCAGAGGTGCCACCTCGGTCACTGCTGGTAATGATCCGCTGTTTGTGGTTGATGGTATTCCGCTTGCCACAGAATCACTTAATCAGTCAGGTGCAGCTATAAATCCTTTGCTCCCGTTCAATATCAACGACATAGAGTCGGTTGAAATTCTGAAAGACGGATCTGCAGCAGCAATCTACGGTTCGAGGGGGGCAAACGGGGTTGTGCTGATCACCACAAAAAGGGGTATTTCCGGTGATACAAAACTTAACTTCACACTGCAGAGAGGTTTCAGCCAGCCTTCAGCCAGGAGGAATTTTCTTAATTCGGAACAATATATCCGTTACTTTGAAGAGGCTGCCTACAACAGCGACCGGTACGAGGGCCTTGATCCTGTGAACAATCCTGCCGACTATTCCGGATCGTGGCTTGAATTTGCAAGAAGCCGGTTTGAACGATATTCCGGCTGGGCTGCATACAATGATCCGAATCTTGCCGTAAATACTGACTGGCAGGACCAGGCGTTCCGGACTGGAAGCCTCCTGACCGCTGATTTTTCTGCCCGGGGCGGCAATGATAATCTGAGATTCTTTGCAAGCGGTTCATATACAAGCAGGGAAGGGATACTGATATCAAACGGATGGGAGCGGATTACGGGCCGGCTGAACCTTGACAACAAGGTTAACAGGTTCCTCGACATCGGAGTCTCCCTGAGCCTTTCGGGTACGAATGTTGATCAGATACCGGCAGATAATTCCTTTTCATCACCCATGCAGCTGGTTGCCCTTGCTCCGATAACCCCGGTGCGGGATAAAAAGGGCAAATTGTACAATACCCCGATCACAACTTATTACAACAGCCTGATTGATACGGAAGATGCTTCCAGGAAAATCTCAAACCTGAGAACCCTGGCGAACAGCTACCTGAATTTCAGAATACTGGAGAATCTTGTCTGGAAAAACGAGATTGGCATAGATCTTTTAAATCTGAAGGAGAACTGCAGTTACGGGAAAAGGACAGAATCGGGAGAAGATACGGGCGGATATGGATTTGCAAATTACGGTGAAATCCGGAATATTTCACCCAGGTCATACATAGATTATTCGGGCAGATCTGATAATTTCGGCATAAGCGGTGTCCTGGGTACGGAATACCAGTATACCGTTATTGACAATGCATGGCTCACTGGCCAGGATTTTCCGACTGATGACCTCCGGACTCTTTCAAACGCAGGTTTAATAAGCGGCAGCTCATCCGAAAGGGCGGAATACAGTTATCTTTCCTGGTTTTCAAGGATAAATTTCGATTACAGGTATAAATACATTATAAGCCTGTCGGCACGCGTCGACGGATCTTCACGTTTTGGAAAAAAGTCGAGATACGGAACATTTCCTGCTGCTTCTGCCGGATGGGTGCTGAGCAGGGAAGGCTTCCTTGCCGATGCGGCTGCACTGAGCTTATTGAAGCTGAGGGTAAGCACTGGCCTTACGGGCAATACCGGTATAGGTAATTACAGCTATATAGGTTTGTTTGGTACAGATAATTACAATGGAAGCTCAGGATTGATTCCAGGTCAGGTACCAAATGAGAATTTAAAATGGGAATCTACGCTTCAGACGAATGTCGGACTTGATTTCGGGTTATTTGAAAACAGGATCTCGGGCGGGATCGATTATTATATAAAAAATACATCCGATCTTATTTTGAATGTTCCCGTTCCCGGAACATCAGGAAACAGGGTTCAGGCACAGAACCTGGGATCAATGAGGAACGAAGGGTTTGAATTCGTCCTTAACACTACCAATACTGCCGGAGCATTGCTCTGGTCAACGAACGTCAACTTTTCCGTTAACAGGAACAAGATCACTGATCTTGGCGAAAACTCACTGATCGATGAGGGAAGTTCGGTATTTATGAATGTGGCCATGGTTGGCCAGCCCCTGGGAGTGTTTTACGGGGCAGAATATGCGGGAGCAGACCCGGCTAACGGGGACGCATTATGGTATGTGAACCCGAGGGATGCCCAGGGAAATATTACAGATCATACCACTACAACCAGTGATTATTCCAAAGCCGGATTTGTTGTTCTGGGGAATCCTAACCCTCCCGTTTTATTTGCAATAACCAACAGCCTGAGCTACAGGAATTTTGTGTTGTCATTCATGTTTCAGGGCGTAAGCGGCAATAAAATTCATCTTGCGGGAGACTCATTTCTGGCCTCCAATGCAACATGGTTCGACAATCAGACAACAGACCAGCTTAATAGCTGGAAAAAACCGGGTGATCAGACAGACATACCCCAGGCGCGTCTTGGATATGTTAACGGGAATCAGTCGCGCAACAGCAGATATGTTTCACCCGGAGATTACATCAAACTCAGGACTGCAATGCTGAGCTATGATCTGCCTGGCAGTTTTTTGAACAGACTCGGGCTCAGCGGGGCAAGGGTTTATGTCCAGGGTCATAATCTCCTGACTTTTTCCAAATACAGGGGCTGGGATCCGGAAGTGTCTGCGGATTTTATGGTTAATTCGTTGAGATCGGGATCTGATTTTTATTCCGCTCCCCAACCCAGGACGGTACTTGCCGGTATCAGCATCAGTCTGTAAACTCATGAAACCCTGATAGTCATGAAACTGAGGCATATTATTTTTTCAGCAATTATGCTGTTGATTTTCCCGGTATCGTGCGATAAGATGCTCGATCTGGCCCCTCATCAGAACGTCAGCGGAACGATATCCCTGGGATCAGATCAGGGTGTACGGAAGGTCCTTATCGGAGCTTATGCACGTTTCGCCGGTCCTTCCATTTACGGAGGCTGTATTCTCAGAAATTCGGAACTTCTCGGGGCAGGTGACGAATGCCGGTGGACAGGAGTTTTTACAGGCCCGCGGCAAATTTTCATGAAGCAGATAGATCCTGCCAATGAGGATATTACCAGTCAATGGCTTGACAGTTATGAAGTTGTCAGCATTGCAAATACTGTGCTCAGTGCTATTGATATGGTCAACGAAACAGACCGCGACAGGGTTGAGGGTGAAGCATTGTTTCTGCGCAGCCTGATTTTTTTCGATCTTGTGCGGTTTTATGCACAGCAATACAGGTACGGTGAGTTAAATTCACAATATGGGATCCCTCTTGTGCTTACTCCTGCCAGCAGGAGCGAAAAGCCGGCAGGGAAGGGAAGGGATTCGGTGGAAGATGTTTATGATCGGGTTATTGCAGATCTTCAGGAAGCTGCCTTAAAGCTTCCCAATGAGAACGGGGCATATGCTAGCAGCGGGGCTGCCACTGCACTGCTGGCCCGGGTTTATCTCCAGAAAGGCGATTATTTGAATGCCGGGAACGCGGCCAATGAGGTGATCCTTTCGGGGAAGTATGAACTTCTTTCCGATTTTAAGGATGCATTCAACAATGATGAAAACTCACCTGAGGATATTTTTGCAACACAGATAACCCCGCAGGATCAGCGGAGTTCAATGACAGAGTTCTTTTCAGTTCCCGAATACGGCGGCAGGGACGGGGATATTGAAATTCTCGAAAGACATCTGTCGCTTTATTCGCCGGGGGACAGGAGGCTGAGCCTGTTTTTTCAGGGCAACGGCGCAATGAGGACGGGGAAATGGAACAATCCTTATGGGGTTGTCAGTCTGATACGACTGGCAGAGATGTACCTGATCAGGGCCGAGTGCAATTTCAGATTGGGAACAAACCTTGGCGACACTCCCCTGAATGATTATAATGTCATTCATACGCGGGCGGGACTGTCTCCGGCTCATTCAGTCACACTTGACGATATTCTTCTGGAAAGAAGACTTGAGCTGGCATTCGAAGGTTTCAGGATCCACGACCAGCGAAGGCTGCATCAGGAAGTCGGAACACTGCCATTTGATGCTCCCGCACTGGTATTCCCGGTACCGGCAAGGGAGATCTCGGCAGATCCGGTTCTTGCCGGGCAGCAGAACGAAGGGTATTAGGCGCCTTAAGGCATAACAGCCTGAATATTTCCCGGCAGTCATCTTCAGTATTCATTGTTTGGTTAATTAAATTATTTATCTTTGCACCCACAAATTTTTTTAGTAGGTTAAACAAACGTGTAATACTTAGATGGCAGTTAAAATCAGATTAGCTAGAAGAGGCCGTAGGAAGAAGGTCTTTTACCACATTGTGGTCGCAGATAGCAGGTCGCCACGGGATGGCAGATATATTGAAAAAATCGGGATTTACAATCCGCTTACCAATCCGGCCACAATCGAACTTGATTTCGACAGGGCCCTTGGTTGGCTGCAAAATGGTGCCATACCTACTGAGACATGCAGGGCTATCCTTTCCTATAAGGGTGTTCTTCTTAAGAAGCATCTTCTTGAAGGCGTGAAAAAAGGCGCCTTTGACGATGCAGAGGCTACCCGCAGGTTTGAAGAATGGATGAAGCAGAACCTGGCAAAAATCGAAGCTAAAAAATCCGGACTGGAAAAATCACGGGAAGATGAGTTAAGCAAGCGAATTGCTGCGGAGAAGAAATTGAATGAAGCAAGGGCCGCACAGCTGGCCAAAAAACAGGCGGAGATGGCTGAACGTCAGAGGGCAGAGTCCCAGGCTGAGCAGGCTGAAGACCAGGCTGAAAAGCAGGCTGCAGAAGCTGCTGAGGAAACTCCGTCTGCAGAAGTGGATTCCGCTGCCGAAGCAGAAGCCTGATAATTCCGGCAAATGCCTGGACTGTCATGGGTTCTGCACCATATAAAGACAAAGCATTACTTGGCAGAATATCAAAGATTCACGGATATGACGGTACCGTGATTGTTAAGACTGAGCCGGGTTTTACTGAAAATATTTCTGAAACGGAACCGGTTTTCCTCGAAGTTGACGGGATACCGGTTCCTTTCTTTATTGCCGATCTCGGATACCCTGGAGGCGATATACTGAAGGTCAGATTTCAGGACTACGATTCAATTGAAAGAATATCCGAATTTCTGGGCTGCAGGGTCTACGTTACTTCAGCCGGCAGTGGAGGCAGTAATGTGCAGAATAATGATTTAACAGGTTTCAGGGTATTTGCCGGCAAAGGAAATTACCTGGGTACGGTTGATACCATAATCCATAAGCCCGGGCAGGATCTGCTGTCGGTCAGACCGGAAGGTAAGAAGGCAATATTGATCCCGTTGCACAGGGATCTTATCCTGGAAATAGATGAAAAATCAGGGATCATTGTAATGGATCTGCCGGAAGGACTTACCGGACTCGGCTGAGTCGTCACCACTGTTTATAGGGAAAAAGTTCAAACATGCAGCTGTTTGATTTTTTTTGCGTCTTTTGGAATAAACAGTAGAAATCAAATCCGGCTTAAAAATGAAAACCCAGTTATTTTCAGTTTCCCTCCTGGCTGCTTCACTGTTTATTTGTGAAGATTTATGCGGTCAGACCAGGGAAAACCGCGATGTAAGCGGTTTCAGCAATATTAGCTTTGAAATTCCCGGCAATCTTGTCATCAGGACCGGCCCGCAGTTCAGGCTTGTCCTTGAGGGCCCCGGGAGCAATCTGAAAGACATTGAAACAAAAGTTTCGGGAGGCAGGCTTGTAATAAGAAAAGTAAACAGGTGGTCATCGTTCAGGAATGATAATGTGACTGTGAGTCTCACGTTGCCGCAGGTTGAAGGGTTAAGCGTTTCTGGATCGGGAAGGGCTGAGATTTCGGGCCCGATTAAAACTCATCAGCTCAGCCTGAATGTCAGCGGAAGCGGGAAGGTAATAACGGGTGACCTGGAAACCGACAGACTGGAATGCTCCATCTCAGGGTCGGGAGATATAATTCTGAGATCCGGAGGATCAGCTGAGAAGGGAGAGATCACCATTTCCGGGTCGGGAAGCTTTTCGGGGGAAAATGTCAGGGTTGCCAACCTTGATGTTGGTGTATCGGGAAGCGGCAGTTGCAAGTGCCATGCTACAAGGACACTGAATGCAAAGGTATCGGGAAGCGGGCGGGTGATTTATGCGGGCGATCCGGAAATTGATGCAAGGGTTTCAGGATCAGGCCGTGTAATGTCGAAATAAACCTACGGGCGGATAATTTTTATTGTTCCGTCGCTGTTAATCTTAAGGACCGACGAAGGATAATTCTTTCTGGTTTCCTGCTGCCTGTGGCTGACAATATAGTCAGCCGAAGCCTTTATCTCGTCAGCTATTTCCCTGAATATGGAAGGAGAAGCCGATCCGCTGATATTGGCCGAGGTTGATACAATCGGCTTTCTGAATCTGGTTATCAGTTCATTGCAGAAGGGATCCAGGCATATCCTGATGCCTGCCGAACCATCCGCGGCGCATATCCCGGGTGCCAGGTTCTTTCCCTGCGGATATATGATGGTAAGCGGTTTGTCTGCCACTTCCAGGATATTGATCGCGACTTCAGGAACGAAAGTTACGTGCCTCTCAAGCATCCCGAATCCGTTTACGAGAATTATAAGGCTTTTGCTGTCTTCCCTTTTCTTGGTCCGGAAAATCCTTTTTATTGCGTCGGGATTTGTTGCATCGCATCCCAGTCCCCAGATGGTATCGGTCGGGAACAAAATAATGCCGCCTTCACTCAGTATTTTAAGCGATGACTTGAGGTCGTAGCCGTATGCAGTGGGCCGGGATGTCATTTTATCTGATTGTAAATGATCTGAATCAAACGGTTTTCAGGCTTTAAGTACCTGGTCAGAGGAATTTTTCACGTAATTCCGCACCTGAGAGTGCTGAAAGCATTGCAGGAGGGATGTCAAGTACGGTTTTTGCACCAAAATCGGATCTCATTGCCAGTCTGTAAGCAGCCCTCGCATAAGCAAGCAGGACTGAAGATGTGAACTCGGGATTTGAATCGAGTTTCAGTGAGTATTCTATGATATGCCTGTTAATTCCGTTTTCCCCGGTGGCTCCGCTCCTGATAACGAAGCCGCCATGCGGCATTCTGCCATGTTCCCTGTGAAGGGTTTCGGCTGAAATAAAACTGACGGTTGTAGCATATTCATCGAAATAGTCGGGCATGGTCCTTATCATCCTTTCGATTGAATTAAGGTCGGCACCTTCTTCCGGCACAACATAGCATAATCGTGTATGCTTCTGTCTTTTTGTAAGCTCAGGGTTTTCTCCCCTTCTTACCTTTTCAATTGCACTTTCGACAGGAACCGTATATTGTTTCGCATCCTTTACGCCTTTAATTCTTCTCACCGCATCGGAATGACCCTGGCTCACCCCGGGGCCCCAGAAAGTATAATCATTGCCATTGGGAAGGATACAGTTCGAGTACACCCTTGCCACTGAAAACAATCCGGGATCCCACCCAACTGATATTATGCATGCATGCCGCGATGAGAGTGCCGCCTCATTTACCCTGCCGTAGTATTCCGGTATCCTGGCATGTATATCAAAGCTGTCTACGGTGTTGAACATCCCTGCCACAACCGGAGCCTGCTCTGCGAGGTCGGTGGCACTCCCGCCGCAGAGTATCATAACATCAATCCTGTCCCGGTAGCTGCCGATTTCATCATACCGGAGTACCGGAACGCCATGCGAACGAATGCTGATCCCTGCGGGATCACGTCTTGTGAAAACAGCTTTAAGTTCCATATCGGGGAAGTGCTCCAACCCTGATTCAACACCTTTGCCAAGGTTCCCGTACCCTGTTATTCCGATCCTTATTTTTTCCATTGTGCTGGGATTTTGTTTTTTATTCTCTGCTTGTCTGTTTTCGGCTGCAGAATTTGCCTCAAATGTAACTGAAAACCTCATATTCTTGTATCGGGTGGCGAGTAAAGCGACTGAAAAAAACGCAACTCCGGTATGATTTTCAATTTAACCGGCACCAGGAACTTTTTCCCCGAATTTTATGATTGAGTTAACGGTGTTTGGGAACTAACAGTTTTATCCTTTTAAAAAATCATCAGAAACCAGGGAAAATAAACAGCCGGATGTTATTATTTACTTTTAAAGTTGAAAAAAGAAGCCTAAATTTGATATAGGCAAAGATTCTGGTTCCATGAAGTGATTTGTTCTGATGAATGTTCCTAAAAATATATTACCATGAGCAAATATGTTTACCTGACATGTACCCCCGAAGCCCTGGTGGCTTCGATGCTCCCTCCTGAAGGATTTGGAATGTATCTTTCGACCGGTACCAAAAAACGTAATAAGGGACAGACAATTTTTTTGGAGGTGGATCTTGGTCAGATTGAAGACCTTATCGATATGGAGAGTCTTGAGAGAAGATGCGTTGAGAAGGAAGACGGCAGTCCTAAAAGTTCTGTTTATCTTTCAGTTTACAGGGCTCTTGAGATCATACCGCTTTCTGCTCTGAAAAGTCTGTATTTGACTACCGATCATGGAACTGCCCTTGAATTGAAGAAGACAGTATACGACAAAACCAGGGAAGATCCCAACACCCTCCGCCTTTACCAGGAATTATGTCCCGTGACACCGCTTGTTGCCAGCGGACTTCCACCCTCGGCTTTCCTGAAAGTCCTCACTGACGGATCGAGACCGATTAGTCTTCCGAAGTTGCTTTTTGTCGAACTCAAGCTTGGCGAACTGGCAACAAATCCACTTTACGGCTCTGCCGAGCAGCTGCCATATTCAAATATCGGACATCTCCGGGATTGTCTCGAGATCCTGAGGGGAGAATATGAAAAGCACATGAAAACCGTACAGAGGATTTATTCCGGGGTACTGCTTTACAGGACCATTGAAACGGGATTCTATGTGGGATCAAAGGATGAAATATATTTCTATCCATATCCTTCCATGAAGGAGCTTGAGGATATCAACTACGAATTTTTCCGGGAGATCTGAGGATACCGGTGGTTTTCACGCAGGTGGTTTCATGCCTGTGCAAATATGATTAAACAGCAGTACGGTACCTGAGGCGGCTGAGTGCATTCTTCCCCTTTCAAACAGTTTGAAGAATATCTTTTTTTTCATTTGCATAAATGAAAATCTGAATTAGTTTTGTACCTGCAAAATTTTTCACATCCAAACCTATAATTTTTCAAATTTAAAAACAGATATCATGATTAGTAGTATTTTTTGGATTGTTCCTGTGGCTGCCCTTACCGCACTTCTTTTTGCCTGGATCTTTTACCGGAGCATGAAAGTTCAGGAGGAAGGAACGGAAAGGATGAAGGAGATAGCCGCCTATGTGAGGGAAGGTGCAATGGCTTACTTGAGGCGACAGTATTCGGTTGTTACCAAGGTATTTATTATTCTTGTTATTCTCCTTGCCGTTCTCGCCTACTTTGGAATTCAGAATCCGTTTGTACCGATTGCTTTTCTGACGGGGGGATTCTTTTCGGGTCTTTGCGGTTACCTGGGAATGAAAACAGCCACATTTGCATCGAACAGAACAGCGTGGGCTGCTTCCAAATCCCTTAACAAAGGCCTCAAGGTGGCCCTGAGGAGCGGGGCAGTCATGGGGCTGGTTGTTGTTGGTTTTGGCCTTCTCGACATAGCCCTGTGGTTCCTTATTCTTAATTACCTGGTTTTCACTCCCGAGCATATGGAAACAGGTTTTAAGTTCCTTGGACTCACCCTTGTTCATCCTGGTACTACTGAACATATCAAGCTTATAGAAATCACAGCCGTCATGCTTACCTTCGGCATGGGTGCTTCCACACAGGCACTGTTTGCCCGTGTTGGCGGTGGTATCTTTACAAAGGCTGCCGACGTAGGTGCCGACCTGGTAGGAAAGGTGGAAGCAGGTATTCCTGAGGATGATCCCAGGAACCCTGCAACAATTGCCGACAATGTGGGCGATAATGTGGGCGACGTAGCCGGTATGGGCGCTGACCTCTATGAATCATATGCCGGTTCGATTCTTGCTACTGCCGCACTGGGAGCCGCACTTCCCCTGGCATCGGGAATGACCCAGATACAGGCTGTTATAGCTCCGATGATTGTGTCTGCTATCGGTATTTTCCTGTCGATAGCCGGTGTATATTTTGTCAGGACCAAGGAATCGGCAACTCCCCAGGCATTGCTTCGGGCACTGCTCCTTGGAACCGGGGGCAGTTCCGCACTCATCCTTGTGGTGCTTGCAATAATGGCAGCAACAGGAATGATAACATGGGGTGTATTCGGATCAACCGTAGCCGGTCTTCTTGCCGGTGTGATCATCGGACAGTCGACAGAATACTTTACTTCCGATGCCAATAAGCCCACCAAAGGTATTGCAAAGCAGGCACAGCAAGGGCCGGCAACAGTTATTATCGAAGGTATGGCTGTTGGTATGCAGTCAACATGGATACCGGTGGTAACGATTGTAGCCGGTATTATTGCCGCTTTTGGTTTTGCCGGAGGCTTCAGGGATTTTGCAATCGGGGTATACGGTATTGGTTTTGCCGCCGTGGGAATGCTTTCAACCCTGGGAATAACACTGGCAACGGATGCATTCGGACCCATTGCCGATAATGCGGGCGGAAATGCCGAAATGTCTGAATTACCAAAGGAAGTAAGGGAAAGGACCGATGCCCTTGACGGCCTGGGTAACACCACAGCAGCTACCGGCAAGGGATTTGCCATAGGTTCTGCTGCCCTGACCGCACTTGCACTTATGGCTGCTTACATGGAAGAGGTAAGACTGTGGCTGGGAAGGGTAATCGACAAAGCTCCCGACGGATTCAAGCAAATAGGAGATACGCTGTTTTATAACAGTACCGTTCCGGCGGTACAGGAAGGCCAGAAGGCAGTGAACATTACCACCGCCACCATACGCGATTTTGCCGGAGCATATGATCTGTCGCTGTTCAACCCGATCCTGCTTGGCGGGGTATTTATAGGTGCAATGATGGCATTCCTCTTCAGTTCGATGAGTATGAAGGCAGTCGGACGCGCAGCCGGAAAAATGGTTGATGAAGTCAGGCGCCAGTTCCGCGAAATTCCCGGTATAATGGATGGGAAAGCCAAGCCCGACTACGCAAGATGTGTTGCGATTTCGACAGCAGGCGCTCAGTCAGAAATGCTCCTTCCTTCCATGATCGCAATAGCCGTTCCGCTCCTGGTGGGAGTATTCTTCGGTGTTCCGGGTGTTATCGGACTGCTGGCAGGCGGCATGAGCAGCGGATTTGTCCTTGCAAGCATGCTTAACAATGCCGGCGGAGCCTGGGATAATGCCAAGAAATTCATTGAACGCGGCAACTACGGCGGGAAGAAAAGCGAACCACACAAAGCCACGGTTGTCGGAGATACTGTTGGTGATCCGTTCAAGGATACTTCGGGCCCGGCCCTTAATATCCTGATCAAGCTGATGTCGATGGTTTCGGTTGTGCTTGCAGGACTGACTGTCGCTTTCAGCATTTTCGCCTGAGAAAAAACAGACAGGCAGAGGGAAAGACTGTATTGAAAGTAATCCCGGACCTTAAAGCGCACCGGCACAAAAAAATATCGGAAAGGCTGATCTCAGCCTACCTGCCGATGAATTACGGTGAGCTTTAAGACGCAGGGGAGGGCGTTTAATACAGTCTTTCGTTTTTCCAGGGGTCTTTTATATATTTATTGCTTAAATATCCCGGCAATGAACAGAGTTCCGTCGTTGGACGATATAAGATCCGCACACCTCAGGATACTGCCGTACATAAACCGCACTCCTGTTCTTACCTCAGGTCAGCTGAACAGGATTTACGGGTGCAGCCTTTTTTTCAAATGTGAGAATTTCCAGAAGACAGGATCCTTCAAATTCAGAGGTGCGGTAAATGCCGTTCTTCAGTTGAATGAGGAACAGAAGAAGGGAGGGGTGGTTACCCATTCTTCAGGGAATCATGCTGCGGCCCTTTCGCTTGCAGCGCGAATGAATGGCATCGGCGCATATATCGTGATGCCGGAAACCTCTCCTGATGTGAAGAAAAAAGCAGTGGCCGGATATGGTGCCGGGATCACCTTCTGCAAACCCGGACAGGCACAGAGGGAGGCGGCCTGCAGAGAATTGATGAATGAAAAAAAAGCAACCCTCATTCATCCGTATGACAATTTCAATGTTATTTGCGGACAGGGTACGGCTTCGCTTGAACTGCTGGAAGAAGTAAAGGACCTGGATGTGGTTGTTGCTCCGGTAGGAGGTGGTGGGCTGCTGGGCGGCACCTCCTGCTGCGTGAAGGGAACGGATGGCAGGATCAGGGTTTTAGGAGCGGAGCCCGTCAATGCAAATGATGCCTGGAAATCATTTAAAACCGGAAAACTAACCCCTTCTGTTAATCCGTTAACAATAGCCGATGGTTTGCTGACATCATTGAGTGAGCTGACATTTAATATCATCAGGAATCATTCCGATGATATCATTACAGTTTCCGAAAAGTCGATAATAGAATCAATGAAACTGATATGGGAACGGATGAAGATAATTGCCGAACCTTCATCGGCAACCGTACTGGCTGCCGTCGGGGAGAACCCCGGTCAGTTTAGGGGAAAAAGGATCGGGTTGATCATTTCAGGCGGAAATGTTGATCTGACAAGACTGCCTTTTTAGTTTTTCTTCCTGAAATATGCAATGATCGGGTAATGATCTGAATAATTAATTTTCATTATATCAAATTGTCTGCATTCAAGTCCATTTCCATAGAGAATGTAGTCGATCCTGTTCGGGGGATAGTTGCCCCTGTAGGTGAATCCTGCACCGTATCCCGAAGTCAGGAAGGAATCATTCAACCCTTTTCGGATTTTTCTGTATGTAAATGAAACCGGAGTATCATTGAAATCGCCGGCAACTATAACCGGATAACTTGTTTTATTTATCCTGTCTTTCAAGATCTGCGCCTGTGCAGCACGTCTTTTATAGCCTTGCCTCAGGCTCCTGGAGATACTTCTCAGTTCACTAACAGCCTCTTTGTCTCCCGATGCTTCTGTTAGCTCCGCTGCAAACGATCTTTCCCTCCTTTGCAGCCTGAAGGATTCCAGGTGATTGTTGAATATCCTGAAAGTGTCGCTTTCGATGACTATATCGGTAAAAATGGAAATGCTTGACGAACGGGGATGATAGATTTCTCCCCTGTTGACGATCGGAAATCTTGTCAGAGTGGCGACACCATAGTATCGGTTCCTCCCGGTTGAAATAACTTTCAGGTGTGAATGGTACCTGTTGCCAAGGGCCGATCTGAGTGCTGCCTCTTTTCTTTCTGGATCACCCTGAAAATAAAGCTCCTGGAGACATATTATCTCCGGCTGGTGGTTTTTCAGCAATTCCATTATCCTCCGCTCCGACCTGACCGGCTTTTTGTTTTCATAATAGTTGAATAATCTGACATTGTAACTCAAAACTTCAAAGGTGCCGGTTTTATCACCTGAGGGTTTGCGGAGCCTGATATAGTTTGAGAAATGTGTCAGACCCATTGCAATGACTGCGATTGATATGAAAGCTTCAGCTTTCAGGAAAATTATCCATAACAGTGCAAACAGGATGTTTATAAGCAGGAGGTAGGGGTAACTTAACCCCAGTAATGCCGGAAATGCAAATATGTCGGGTCTGATATGCACCGAAATGTATGATGCCAGAAGTGCCAGGGCAAACAGAATGTTTACTGTCAGCACTATTTTATATATCAGTTTTTTCACTTAAGCATATTAAATATGCACGAAAATACCGGATTGGCATTAAACTAAATCAAAAAAGCTTGTTTTTTTGACAAGGCAGCTAAAATTATGCCTGAGCGTATTGAATCAATGGATCAGTTTTTATTCTGGCTCTCCCGGAAAAGGAAATCTTTCTCTTCCTTTGTGAGAGAATCATATCCTCCCTTTGATATCTTGTCGAGTATTATGTTGATCTTCTCCTGCCGTTCAGTCTTCCTTTTGTTGTAATCATAGTCGCTGACAGGTTTTTTGTTGGTTACCCTGATCTTTTTTTCTCTTGGTCTGAGCGTGGTAACAAAAAAATCGATCACCCGGTTGATCCATTTACCAAGGTCCCGTCCACGGTGGAGATTAACCGCATACAGGTAACCAAACAATGCTCCACCCATATGTGCAAGCTTTCCGCCTGAATTCACGGAAAAATCCAGGACAGATGTGAGTACAAATATTGCCAGGGCAAGGTATTTTATCCTTATTCTTCCCAGGAGAAGCAGGCTGACAGAATAGTCGGGGACCCAGGCTGCTATTGAGATCACGATTGCCATTACCGAGGCTGAGGCTCCGATGGCAACGGAAGTATCCACCACTTTGCCGAAAACAGGAAAAATATTGAATGAAAGAATATAGACCAGGGCCCCGCTCAGCCCTCCCAGCAAATATACCGCCACCATTTTCTTCTGGTCGAGATATTCGAGAAAGATCAGTCCAAACCAATAAAGCCAGAGAAGATTGAAGAGGATATGGAGAACATCCTTGTGGGTGAACATATAGGTGATGAGGGTCCATGGCCTTTTCAACAGCGACGTGAATGAGGAGGGGACAGCCAGTATGTTTACGATTTTTGCCTGCAGTTCGGGGTTGTCGAGGAGGAAGGAAACTATTGATCCGGCAGCGATCAGGATGAAAACGGCGATATTTATGTAAATGAGCCTTGTAAGGCTCGTTCCTTTTCTGAATGAAGCCCTTATGGTTTCAAATAAATGCATCAGTACAGGGTTCTTGTTGTTTTTCGCCAGTATCTTATAAGGAAATATCCGAACAGCATCCCACCGAGGTGAGCTGCGTGGGCAATATTGCTTCCGGGTTGTGTGACTGCGAGGTATAGCTCAATGGCACCATAGCCGAGTACGAAGTATTTGGCTCGTATGGGAATCGGAGGAAAAAGAAGCATTAGTTGAGTATTGGGAAAAAGGACACCAAAGGCGAGAAGTACACCGAAAACTGCCCCCGATGCCCCGACTGTCGGAACATTAAGCAGCATCTGGAGTGTTTTCATTGTCTCGTTTGTAAATACCTTTCCCTGGCTCAGATAGGATGCACCATCATTCAAAACCAGCTGGAGCTGATCAGGGCTGATGATACCCATTACCTTATTATACTGGAACATGATCACCGTTTCGTGGACAAGAGCTGCTCCCAGTCCGCAGATTATATAATAGATGAAGAAACGCTTTGGCCCCCAGACATTTTCAAGTATGCCTCCGAACATGAAAAGCGCAAACATATTGAAAAACAGATGGAGGAAATTGCCGTGCATGAACATGTGTGTAATGATCTGTATCGGCATAAAATGCTCCGATTTTGGAAAATACAACCCAAGTATCATGGTCAGGTCCGTACTGAAAACACTTTTTGATGCCCAGTTAGCAAGCAGCATCAGGACATTTAAGAGGATGAGGTTTTTTACGACCGGTGGTAACGCGAAAAAGCTTCTTCCAAATCCGTTCATCTGTACCAGCTTTTGTTTGATGGTTATTTGTCCAGGCAAAGATACTATTCTCAATGTATACGGCAATACAGGATTTCTTTTCTGCCGTCTGCGGGAATTTCCTAATAACTCATTTCAGCCTTTGTTCAATCTCGGCCAGATCGATAATACTGAGAACTGGTTTTCCCAGCGGGGTAAAGTTCGGCGAACTGCAGGCAAAGAGGGTATCGAACATATCTTCCATTTCATCCTTGAAAAGAATCCTTCCGTGGGGAATTGAAGAAGCTGCAGCTAAAGCTGCGGCAACTTTGTTCCTGGTTCCTTCTGAAGGATCTGCAGGACTATTTTTGTATTCCTCGAGAAATTGTTCCAGCATTGGTGCCGGGTCGCTGATATTTAAGCCGGCTGGGAGACCTGTTATAATGATCATGTCGGGGTCAGCAAGCCTGAATCTGAATCCTGTCTTCTGGAGATCTTCTTCAATCTCCCTGATCAGAAAATAATCGGCCGGGTTAAGATTTATACTGACAGGGAACATCAGTGCCTGGCTGAGATTTGCAGGACCTTTGTTCTTAAGTATTTTTTCAAAAAGGATCCTTTCGTGGGCCCTTTTCTGATCGATGATCATCAGCCCCGATTTTACGGGGCAGGCGATGTATTTGCCGCCAAGCTGGAAGAACCTTCTTTCTCCTTCAGTGTGAGGAGACTTCCGTCCGGGAAGATCTGCGGGGGGAAATAGTTTTTCCCAATGGGCATGATGTTCCTTTTCGAAATTATGGATGAATTGCTGCTTATGGCTGACAGAATTTTCACCGGCAAATGGATCATATTGCCTGTTAATTGCTATTTCAGGCGGTACAGGAGTGTTTCCCGGAATGGTGCTTACGGGGATATCAATCAGCATTTCGCTGCTGAAATCGATTGAGGGCACAATGTTGAACCTTCCAAGAGCTTCCTTCACAGAAGCCATAAGGATTTGCCAGATGGTCCGTTCATCCTCGAATTTTATCTCGGTTTTTGTGGGATGGATGTTAATGTCGATCGATGCAGCGTCAACTTCCATGAAGATAAAATATGAAGGGATGGTTTCAGCCGGCAGGATGTTCTGGCACGCTTCGGTAACAGCCCTGTGAAAATAGGGATGTTTCATGAAGCGGTTATTGACAAAAAAGAACTGCTCCCCGTATGTGCGTCGTGCATTTTCGGGCTTGCCTACATATCCGCTGACATTTACCAGATTGGTTGAAGTATCAAGCGGGATAAGATCATTACCCATTTGTCTGCCGAAAACTCCGACAATCCGCTGTCGCCGGTTTCCGGCCGGAAGGCTGTATATCACATCGTTGTTATGCAGCAGTTGAAACCTGATTTCAGGATGGGCCAGCGCGATTTTCTGGAATTCGATCACGATATGCCGCATTTCGGTGTTGTCGGATTTGAGGAATTTTCTCCTGGCAGGAATGTTGAAAAAGAGATTTTTAATACTGAAGCATGAGCCCGGCATACAGCTGCAGGGTTCCTGTGCCTCAACCTTCGATCCGTTGATAATGATTAATGTTCCTTCGTCAGTATCTGCCTTCCTGGTTCTGAGTTCAACCATCGACACAGCTGCAATTGAGGCAAGGGCCTCTCCCCTGAATCCCTTGGTCTTTATTGCAAAAAGATCATTCGCTGAACTGATTTTTGATGTAGCGTGCCTTTCGAATGACAACCTTGCATCTGTTTCCGACATTCCTGTACCATTGTCAATGACCTGGATAAGAGTTTTCCCCGAATCCCTGATGATCAGCTCTATATTATCAGCCCCTGCATCAACGGAGTTCTCCATAAGTTCCTTGACTACGGACGCGGGCCTCTGGATCACCTCCCCGGCAGCAATCTGGTTTGCAACAGAATCGGGTAAAAGCCTGATAATATCAGCCATCAGATGGTATAGTTAATGCCGTTGAAAATCAGCTTTTCGTTTACAGCATACAAATATATATATTTGCTTAATTAACACTGGTTCTCAGATACCTGAACGTCACTGGTAAATTGCTTTAATTTTGTATCTTTGAATAAATTCCTCAAATACAATGAAAAAGTTTGTGTTGTTAGCATCCCTTCTGTTGATCCTCCTTTGCGGTTGCAAGAGGAAACCCGGTGAAAATGACCTGAAGGTGATTACCCTGAATGTCAGGTACGACAATCCCGGCGACAGTATGAATGCATGGCCCAACAGGATTCCTTTGGTATTGGAATTCTTCAGGGATCAGAAACCTGACCTGATCGGCCTTCAGGAAGTTTTATTCCATCAGTATGAATTGCTCGATTCTGTATGGAAAGATTACAGTTCCGTTGGTGCGGGCAGGGACGACGGTGCAAAGTCAGGGGAGATGAATCCGGTATTTTTCAGGAAAGACAAATTCGACCTTATAAGGTCAAAAACCTTCTGGCTTTCTGAAGCACCGGAGATTCCGGGTTCCATGGCCTGGGGAGCGGGCCTTCCGCGGATTGTTACCTGGGTGGAGCTGGCCGACAAATCGACACTCGAACATTTTTATTTTTTCAATACACATTTTGCACATGATTCCGATTCAGCCAGGATAATGAGCGCTAAATTACTGTTAAGCAAGGTCGACAGCCTGGCTGCAGGATTCCCATTCATAATTACGGGCGACTTCAATATGCTGCATTCAAGCCAAGGATATTCCATACTTACCGGTCCGTATGAAAGTGTTCCGCTTTTAGCCGATTCTTATGCCATTACCGACAAAAGGCCCGTGGGTCCGGCCTATACCTTTCATGGCTTTTCGGAAAAATCGAGTACCGGAAGGATCGATTTCATCTTTGTCAGAAATGGTATGAAAGTACTGGAACACAGGGTGTTCATCAGGAAGGACCATGGTATTTACATATCAGATCACTGGCCGGTAATGGCAGTGGTGGAACTTAAACCCTCCAGGCATAAATAGCCGGCCTGCCTGCTTTCCATTTATCCTCCGGGCTGATTGTCCCGGGGACAGGATGAAGGATCCGGAAAGAACAATTATTTTTTTGGTTTATATCTTGACGGCCAACCCGGAAAGACGTTTAATTTTGCAAAGATCAGGAAAAACAAAAAATAGCAGATTATGAAAACAGAAGGCAGACGGACCAGCAGCAATATTGAGGACCGGAGGGGAATGTCGACCGGTAAGATGGCTGTTGGCGGAGGAATAGGGGCTATAGCCATTGCCGTGATTGTGTTGCTGCTTGGAGGCGATCCATCAACGGTACTTGAAACGATGCAAAGTCCGGCTGTTGAGTCGGGATCTGTGACATCTTCCCCCGAGGAGGATGCAATGGCTAATTTTGTTTCGGTTGTGCTTGCAGGCACGGAGGATGTATGGACCCGGGTATTCAGGGAGTCGAATCTCACTTACCGTCAGCCCAAACTTGTTCTTTTCAGGAACCAGGTGCAGTCTGCATGCGGATATGCAAGCGGTGCAAGCGGACCCTTTTATTGCCCGGGCGATGAAAAGGTGTATATTGACCTGGCATTTTTTGATGAGCTCAGAACCAGGTTCGGTGCGTACGGCGATTTTGCCGTTGCTTATGTGGTCGCTCATGAGATAGGACACCATGTTCAGAACCTGCTCGGAATAATCAATGAAGTGAACGGTAAACGGGCACGACTTGATCAGGTGAGCTCAAATAAGCTATTGGTCAGGCTTGAGCTGCAGGCCGACTTTCTTGCAGGGATGTGGGCCCATTATGACCAGAAGATGTTTAACTCAATTGAGGCGGGCGACATTGAAGAAGCCATGAATGCAGCTGCTTCGGTGGGTGATGATGTTCTGCAAAAGAGGTACCAGGGGAGGGTGATTCCGGATGCCTTTACCCATGGCTCAGCAGCACAGCGCAAGGAGTGGTTCAGACGGGGATACGTCACCGGTGACTTTGACAAGGGAGATACCTTCAATGCCGATATTTGAAAATTGCATAAAATCTGACGAAAGCCACATGGTTGGCCAAAAACATGTATGAATGAATATTGTCCCGTTCAATCAGATGTGATTTCCTGCCGGGGCGTCAGACAGGCATCCGAACGATAAAAATAAATTATATACTGGGAAAAAAGAAAAAAATGTTTGACAGGTTATTTATAATAAGCCTTTTAGCCGGTATGAGCCTGCTGAGTTGCCGTACGGCAGCATCTGAGGATTCGCAGGGATCGGTTTTAGTCAGGAAATGTACAGATTTCACTGTTACAGGCGACGGGAAGTCCGAAAACTGGAGCAGCACCAACTGGATCATGCTTGGCAGGCAGGATCAGGGAAAGGTTGATTACCGGACCAGGGCAAAAGTCCTTTATTCAGAAACAGGGATCTATTTTCTTTTCGACTGTGAAGACAGGAAGCTGACTTCAACACTGAAGGCAGATAATCTTGACCTATATACTGAAGATGTTGTTGAGGTATTTCTGTGGACCGGGGAAAATTTCCCGGTGTATTTTGAATATGAGATTTCTCCGCTGGATTTCGAGCTTCCGATAATAATACCTAACAACAAGGGCACTTTTCTTGGATGGCTTCCCTGGAAGTATGAAGGGGACCGCAGGGTCCGGCATGCAACTTCCGTAAAGGGAGGCATGAAGGAAAGCGGTGCTGCTGTGAAGGGATGGATGGCTGAATTTTTCATACCTTACAGGCTCCTGACACCCCTTGGAAACGTACCTCCGGTATCGGGTACGAAATGGAGAGCCAATATGTACAGGATTGATTACGACCAGGGGCCAACTCACTTTTCATGGCAGAAAACTTCAGGGTCATTTCATGAATACCAGAAGTTCGGCACTTTCATTTTTGAGTGAACCTGTGTACCCTTCATGTCCAGTATGAAGTAACAGGTCCAGGTCCATACCATATCTCAAATTACTTTTCTTTTTCATAGAAGGATCAATATTTACCATTGGCGGATCTGACAGTATCTATGTTATCCTGGATTCTGGAAGATCAGTTCTTGTGGAGAGATAAAAAACCGGTTTCGGTCGGTAAAATCCCCCCGTACTTCTAATAAATTTTCATGAGCTTACGGCGGCACCTATTTTTACGCCAAAAGCTTATGTGTGAAATCCACATGATATAAAATCACAAACAAGCATGAAAATAAAATTCATGTGGGTTCCATGAGAATCACTTAATCTTCAGTAGTGTATAAATTTATTTTCACATGAAAAATTTATTTCTTTCAATCTTCATAGCTGTACTTCTGCCGGGCAATCCCATGAACGCCCAGGAAGACAACGTCTGGTCTCTTGAAGAGTGCATCAGTTATGCACTTGAGAAGAACATACAGGTCAGGAAAAGCGAACTTGCAAATCAGCGGAACCAGTATTATGCTGACCAGGCCAAAGCCCAGAGATTTCCGTCGTTAAACGCATCGCTGAACCATAATTTCTCATGGAGCAAAAGCGATGGCGAAGGGCAAACAGGGTATTCGGGAATTAATGGTTCGAATGTCTCCGTCAATTCTGGGGTCACTCTTTTCAATGCTTCACGGATAACGAATCAGATAAAACAGGCAGATCTTGATCTCCAGGCTGGTCAATATTCTCTTGAAACAGTAAGGGAATCCGTTAGTCTGAGCATTCTGGAGGCTTATCTGCAGGTCCTTTATGCTGAAGAACAGGTAAAGAACAGTATCAGGCAAATTGAATCGACTTCCGGCCAGGTTGACCTGGCAGCTGAAAGGCTGGCGGTACAGTTAATAAGCCAGGCAGATTATGCCCAGGTAAAGGCACAGCTTGCGAGCGAGAAACTCACCCTTGCAAATTCGGAGAACCAGCTGGCCATTGCAAAGGTCAATCTCGAGCAATTGATGGAATTGCCGGTTAGTGAAAGCTTTGCCATTGTGCATCCAGAATTCGGAGAACAGGTTAACCAGCACAGGTTGCCGGATGTAATGTTGATATATGAAACGGCACTTGGGATAAAACCCCAGGTTAAAGCTGCAGAGGTGAGCAGACAGATTGCCTCACTTGACGAAAAGATTGCAAGGGCAGGATATTTTCCGACTCTTTCAGCAAGTGCAGGTATTGGAACAAGTTATTCAAGCCGGCTGACCGATCCCTATTTCAGCCAGCTTGATAAAGGATTATCGCCATCTCTGGGTTTCTCCCTTACAATACCGGTATACCAGAAAAAACAGGTGCGCACCGGCGTAGCTGTCGCAAAAGCCGGATACCGCGATGCTGAACTGAATGAGATTGATACCAGGAACGGGCTTAGAAAAAACATTGAACAAGCCTGTGTCGATGTTACCTCGGCCCAGGTAAAATATGAAGCGAGCCTCGAAAAATATAATGCAACAGAGGTATCGGCTGCATTGTCGGATGAAAAGTTCAGGCAGGGACTGATAAATTCCGTCGATTATCTTGTTTCGAAAACCAGTCTCATTGTGGCAGAAAGCGAGCTTTTGCAAGCCAGGTACAATCTGATCTTCAGCTATAAGGTCCTTGACTTTTACCAGGGAGTTCCACTTGTATTATAATAATTGTTAAACAAATCAAATATCAGACTGATGATGAAAAAGAAAATTGTAATAGCAGCCCTGATTACGGCGGTACTAACAATTGGAGCAGTTGTTTTGCCGCCTGTAATTAAAAAGAAACCCGTTTATACCTTCGATACGGCAACGGTAAGCCGTGGAACGATCACGAACACGGTTACTGCAACCGGTACCATAGAAGCCACCGTTACTGTTGAGGTCGGAACCCAGGTATCGGGCATCATCGAACATATTTATGTCGATTTCAATGATAATGTGAAGCAGGGCCAGGTTCTGGCCAGGCTGGATGAGACAGCACTCAGGGCTCAGCTTGAGCAGAGCCAGGCGAATGTTGATCAGGCCCGCGCCCAGCTGAATTTCCAGGAAGCCACCTACAACAGGCTGAAAGTACTGTTTGAAAAGAATCTTATTGCACAGGCTGACTATGATCAGGCTCTTTTCAATTATGAAAATTCGAAGGCATCGTTGAGCAATGCACGTTCAGCCCTTGCCAGGGCCGAGGTGAATCTTGCATATGCAACAATATATTCGCCCATTGACGGCGTTGTCCTGAACCGGGCCATAGAAGAAGGACAGACAGTGGCAGCCAGTTTTAACACCCCTGAAATGTTCACAATTGTCAATGATCTCACGCAAATGGAAGTGCAGACAAACGTTGATGAGGCCGATATTGGGAATGTAAGGCAGGGCCAGCGGGTTGAATTCACCGTTGATGCATATCCCGATCTTGTGTTCACTGGTTCCGTTTCCCAGGTCCGGCTCCAGCCGGTAACTACAAACAACGTTGTTACCTATGTTGTGATTCTGAATGCCCCGAATCCCGAGAAAAAGCTGATGCCCGGCATGACGGCAAGTGCAACCATCTTCATCGAGGAGAAGCACAACACACTGGTTGTTTCGGGGAAATCATTGCGTTTTACTCCTGATGCCGGGTACCTGTCGGAGATTATGGCGAAGGCTTCCGGGAAGGTTCCGAACAAGGATTTTCCTGCAGTTCCTGTACCAGCCGGGATGGCAGGTCCGGCAGGCGGAGCGCCCCCGGCTGGATTCGCCATGCCAGGATCATCCCGTGATCCGAAATCAGGGATCGCAACATTGTGGGTGAAATCGGACAAGAATGTGATCAGTCCCGTGCCGGTAACCATTGGCATAGAGAACGGCTCCAACGTTGAAATTCTAGATGGGCTGGCTGAGGGAGCTGAAGTTGTGATAGCCATGAGCGGAGGCGGGAAAAAAGAGCAGGAGAACCGTAACAGGGGCCCGAGAGGTCCTTTCCCGTTCTGATCATTCAGCAGGGTAATATCTAAAACCAAAGCAGATGGATAATACAATCATCAGGATCACAAATCTCCGGAAAGATTATTTTGTAGGAGAGATTACCGTTCATGCGCTCAGGGGAATTGACATGGAGATAAAGGAGGGTGAGTTTGTTGCAATCATGGGCACAAGCGGTTCAGGCAAGTCGACAATGCTGAACATACTGGGTTGCCTTGATACACCATCGGGTGGCAGCTATCATCTTGATTCGGTGGATGTGAGCACGATGAATAGGGATGAACTTGCAAGGCTTCGCAATCTTAAGCTCGGTTTCGTATTTCAGGCTTACAACCTGTTGCCGAGGACAACCGCACTTGAGAATGTTGAATTGCCCCTGTTTTATAATAACCGCATAAAGGCTAAAGAACGCAGGGAGCTTGCCATGAATGCACTCGAATCGGTAGGACTTGCCGACAGGCTTGATCATATGCCGAACCAGCTTTCCGGCGGACAGCAGCAAAGGGTGGCGATAGCCCGTTCACTGGTAAACAATCCTGTGCTTATCCTGGCGGATGAGCCAACCGGGAATCTTGATACACGGACCTCATTCGAGATAATGGAACTTTTCCAGGACCTGAACTCAAAAGGCAGGACAATCGTATTCGTAACACACGAATCCGACATAGCCAGGTTCGCAACGCGCAACATTGTTTTCAGGGATGGCAGGATACAGCGGGAAGCCTGTCTGACTGAACGGCTCCTTGCGTCTGAAATACTCAAAAGCCTGCCAGTGGAAGATATTGAGTTAACACAACCGAAATAATCAATGAAACATGGATTTGTCAAATCTTTTTAAAATAGCTGTCAGGGCTCTTGTAAGGAACAAAATGAGGGCCGTGCTGACCATGCTCGGAATAATCATCGGAGTGGGATCAGTGATCGCAATGCTGGCAATCGGGCAGGGATCAAAGCAGAAGATAAGGGACGAAATGTCATCGATGGGTACCAACATGATTATGATAATGCCGAATTATATGCGGCGGGGCGGGGTGAGCCTCGGGGCATCTTCCTCCATGGCACTGAAATACAGTGATGTTGCAGCAATACGTAATGAGGCGGCTGCAGTTGCCGCTGTGTCGCCCGAAGTACGCTCGAACAACCAGGTAATCTTCGGAAACCAGAATACCCAGACAACCATATATGGGGTGAGTGAAGAGTATCTTGCGATCAGGAAACTGGAGATCAGCAGCGGGAGGATCTTTACACAGGCGGAAACAAGGAGCATGGCAAAGGTATGCCTGCTTGGCCGGACCGTTATTGAGAATCTTTTTGGAAAAGACAGTGATCCGGTTGGCATGACCATAAGGATTAAAAACCTTCCGTTTGAAGTGATAGGCGTACTCAAAGGCAAGGGAGAGAACGGAATGGGAATGGACCAGGACGACCTGATAATTGCTCCCTACACAACTGTTCAGCGGCGCCTTGCAGCAATAGATTATATCAACGGGATCTACGCCTCGGCAACAAGCGAGGCCAAAAGCGCCGTTGCAATAGCAGAGGTGGAGGAAATACTGAGAAGGAATCATAAGCTCAGGGAATCGGAAGAAGACGACTTCAGGATAATGTCGCAGTCGGAGCTTATTGAAACTTTCTCCTCAATAAGCGACGTGATGACCTATCTGCTGGGTGCCATTGCCGGGATATCCCTGCTCGTGGGAGGGATAGGAATAATGAATATCATGTTTGTTTCCGTCACCGAACGGACACGGGAGATTGGTTTGAGAATGTCAATCGGAGGAAGGGGCAGGGATATTCTTCGGCAGTTCCTTGTTGAATCCATGTTATTAAGTATCATGGGAGGTACATTGGGCGTTATTTTTGGTTATATTGTGGCAAAAGTTGCAGGATCGGTCATGAACAACCCGGCAATCGTGACATCACATTCGGTAATACTGGCATTTGCAGTGTGTTTTGCCATTGGAGTATTTTTTGGCTGGTATCCGGCAAAGAAGGCAGCCGGCCTTAATCCCATAGAAGCACTCAGGTATGAATAAATACACCTTATGAAGAAAAAAATTGAAGGGAACAAAATTACGATCCTCCTGCATTTCCTTGCCTGGGTGGTGATCATCGGGATCCCCCTTTATTACATTAGGCGCTGGCCTTTCGGAAAGGACTTCATATGGATTAATTATCTGAATACCCTCATCAGCGGTATGATATTCTATGTGAATTATCTGATCCTTGTGCCCGGTTTGTTCTTCAGGACAAAAAGATACCGGTATTATTTGTCAGTACTGGCTTTGATAGTGTTGTTCTATTTTGTGTCCGACATTGCAAACAAAAAGGCGTTTTCATTTGTAACGGAAAAAGCCCGGTCAGGCCAGGTTGATATAAAACCGGAAGAAAGGGGCAGAATGATGCCGCCGCCGCCCGGCGGACTGAGATTACGGTTTCCTTCACGTCATATATACCTTTTCAATTACGGATTCAATTCGGTTTTCCTGATTTTTTTCTCTCTTGGTCTGAGAGTTTTTGAACGCAACTCCAAAATTGAAAAACTTCAAAAGGAAACAGAGCAGGAAAAACTAAGATCGGAGCTGGCTTTCCTGAAGAGTCAGATCAGCCCTCATTTTTTTTTCAATACCCTCAATAATATCTACTCCCTGATAAGCATCAATGCCGAAGATTCTAAAAAAGCCGTGCTGAAGCTTTCGAAGCTGATGCGCTATCTTCTGTACGAATCGGAACAGGGAACACCCAGGCTGAGCACCGAGATCGATTTTATGCAGAACTATATCGACCTTATGAAACTGAGAATGAGTGATAAGGTAGATTTATCGGTTGATTTTCCGGAAGTGTTTGATGATGTTTCAATCCCACCCCTTCTCTTTGTTCCTTATATTGAGAATGCCTTTAAGCATGGAATAAGTTACAGGGAGAAATCGTTTATTGCCATCAGGCTTGAGCAGGAAGGTCAGTTGCTGAAATTCACCTGTAAAAACAGCATCATTGCCCCTGCTGCCAGAGGAGAGAACCGGGAGGGCCCCGGAATAGGACTTGAGAATGCGGCCAAAAGGCTGAATTTGCTGTTCCCGTCACGACACGAGCTGAAGATCAGCAAAACAGACAAGGTATTTGAGGTATTTGTTCAAATAGACATTCAATGAGGATTTCTGCAATTGCCGTCGACGATGAACCACTCGCCCTGCAGCTTGTGATCGGTTACATTGAAAAAACACCCTGGCTCGAGCTGGCAGGAAGTTTTGACAATCCGGTCGATGCAATGGACTTTGTGGAGGAACATAATGTCGATCTGGTTTTTGTGGATATTCAGATGCCTGATCTTAACGGGATTGAGTTTACAAGATCGGTAAAGCGCAGTCCGAAAGTCATCTTTACAACAGCCTACGACAAATATGCAATTGAAGGGTTTAAGCTCGACATAGTCGACTATCTTCTTAAACCTTTCAGTTATGAGGAGTTCCTTAAGGCAGTCAATAAGGCCCGCCGGCTCATAATGCTCGAAAAGGGAACCGCTGACAAGATTGAATCGAGTAATGAATTCCTTTTCCTTAAATCGGAATATAAGATCAGGCGAATAGATTTCAATGATATACTTTACATTGAAGGACTGAAAGATTATGTGAAAGTTTACCTGATGGATCAGGCTAAACCAGTTATGTCGCTTACAACCCTTAAGTTGCTTGAGTCAAAACTTCCCGCATCAAAATTCATGAGGGTTCACAGGTCTTTCATCGTTAACCTCGAAAAAGTGGACACGATTGAAAGAGGCCGGATCATATTCGGTAAAACCTATATTCCTGTTGGTGAACAGTACAAAGAGAAGTTCCAGGGCTTTCTTGACAGGAATTTTCTTGTTTAGAAACCTGTAATCATGTAGTATACCCCAAAGTGGCCGGAATGAATGCAGGATTTTCATTACTGTCCTGCAGCCTGTTCAGGAACAATGTATTGCCGGCGGTTACCTGGTGAAGTAAACCCTGTACTCGCCTTCTGACTTTTTATCGAGCCAGTGTCTGTACTCAAGGCTGAGGGCTTTGTCAATCAGGGGAGCGGGGATAAATGGTGCAATGACTTCAAGTATCTCATTTCCGCCGAGCTTTTTGATTGATGCAAGTACTTCATGTACCGGCTGTTCATCCCTGTTGAGCATTTCCCTGATATCAATTGATCTCACGATCATGTCGCCTGTGAACCACCCGGGACGATCGGTAATGTATTTTGCACCGCCTTCATCCATTTGTTCGATGTTCCCCTGGCCAACCCGTGCTCTCAGCCGGTTGACAAGATCTTCAACCTTTAACCCCCCGATTGTGGCAGCCTGGCTTATATTGGTTATGCGGGCAATGGTCTTTCGCAGCACCGGGTTCCTGAGCTTTTTAAATTCCGGGGCAGCATCGATAAGTTCTTCCTCTAATTCAGGATATGAGTGCAGCAGATCGTAAATTTTTGTTTTAGGGGTAATTATGAGTTTTTCCATTTTCTGTTCCTTTTATTCACTGTAGGATAAGATCCTTTTTTCACCTTCCAGTTTTCGTGCATTGGAAAGATCCTGCGATACCTCCAGGGTCCCCAAATATTCACCGTTCTCGTCCCTGAGGGCAAAATACTCGATATGAATGAATTTCCCCCTCATCTGGATCCAGAATGGCGCGTGAGAAGCCTTTCCGGTTTTAAAATCGTCGATGATCTTTTCAATTATATGGACACTTCCCGGAGGATGACAGAGTCGGACGTCACGGTTTATTATTGACCGGTTCCTTGCAAAAATACGTTCCTTACCCTGTGTGAAATACTTCACCTTGTCATTCCTGTCAACGAATGTCATGTCGAAGGGTATGGTGTTTAGTATTGCCATGATCTCGGCTGCGGTAAAACTGCCTGACGGGAGCCGGATTGTGCCTGATTCGTACGAGATATCCTCCCCTGTATTTTCCGCTGTAACTCCCTCCGGTTTCCAGTCTGCTTTCGGATCATAGAGTGTATAGCCGAATTCGAGGGTCTGCCTGTGTATCTGCCACCAGTCGTCAGTGGTAAGAACATCCATGCTCATGGGAAAAAGAATATCTTCTTCCTTTTTGGTCATGTCAGCCATCGCTTTCAGTACCGGAGCAAAAAGAATTTCAGTTGCATCCTCAAGATCAGATTTCCTGAGATCTTCGCTCCTGAGGATCTCTATGCAGCCCTTCAGCTGCTCCCTGATCTCATCATGCTTGCCCCACATGACTTTGGGAGGGCCGGTGATTTCCTGCCTTTCAAGATATGGAAACACAAGGTACTCCTTGCGTTTGTAGTGTTTATCGACATCCATGAGCTCATTGAAACACGACAGTATCTGAAGAGAGTATTCCCTGAAACCGCTTTCCGGAACAGAATATAACGTGCCGAGAAGCATCTGCGCTTTTTCTATTACCTTAAGCAGTTCCCTGTTTTCCTGCCTGAATACATCCACAGGATGCCCTTCGGGAATAAATGCGGCGCCGGTCTGATCGATATGCCCGTCAAGTACTTCTCCGTGAATGTCGCACAGTTTCAGTATTTCCGTTTCAGGGAGGCCCTCAGAGATCAGTTCCTGTTCAACCTCAACAACCTCCCCATACGGGACCTGTCTCAATGTGGCTATAAGTTCCTCCCTGACCCTTTGAGGATCTTCACCTTTATGCAATTTCAGGATAAGTTCCTTCAGTTTTTCTTTCCTGAACTTCGAATTATTTATTAACTCACTCATTTTTAATATATTGTTTGTTTAATTTTATTTACCCCACTTAATATTGCCTTCTGTTAATTAATTAACAATGCACACGGGATATTGTTTAAAGAGATCCCTTGTCATTGCTTCATGCTGAAACTTGTGCAAAAGTAGCATAAGAATCTAAGGTTGCCAGTATTTTAATTCATTTGCCTATTTTTATACTGACAACATAAAATTTTCATGAAATGCAGGCAGCTTCGGTCACTCATCCTGAGAACCTCAACAATCTGATAAACTTTGCAAAGCGCCTGATCGACGGCGAAAACGGCAGGGAGCTCATATTGATGTACAAACATTCGCTGGAATCGGTGACAGCTGAGGAAACGATGAAGGTGCTGGATCATCTTCTGACTTGCGGATATTCTTTCAGTACAGTAAAAAACAATGTAGGCAGGATACTGAATGCCTTTTTCAGATCTCTTAATGACCACAAATGGAAAAGGCCGGCTGAGCCTCATTTCCTGTATTACCTTATGCTTGAAAACAGGGCGGTGGAGAAATTAATTGCAGGGATACGCCCTTCGTTAAGGCTGATTCTCGGTAGGGATGGAACAGGCAGCAGTGATTCGCTCGTTAAGGTGAGAAATTTTATAATGAGCTTAAAGGAATACGAATTACACTATATAAAAAAGGAGAATATACTTTTCCCTTATCTCGAAAAAACATTCACACAATATCGCTGCCTCCAGTTAATGTGGTCTTTTCATGATGATTTCAGGCAGGGTCTGAAAACCCTGGAGGAGATATTGTCAGAAGAAGCTGTTGACAGGGAAAGGTTTAACAGGGAAATCGGGAAGTTGTTTTTTGTGATCTTCCCGATCATCTTCCGGGAAGAACAGATTGTTTTTCCGGTTGCAATGGATTCATTACCGACAGGTGCCTGGAATGAGATGCTGGCGCAGAGCTTTGAGACCGGCTGGTGCTACGGAATCAGTCCGGCCGCGAAGGATCAGACTGCGGTTATGTCCCGGAATGTTGACAGGGTTGACCTTGGAACCGGATTGCTGAAACCCGGGCAAATAATCCTGATGCTGGAAAATTTACCGGTCGATATTACATTTGTGGATGAAAATGATGAGGTTTGTTATTTTTCAGGGTCAAAACACAGGATCTTCCCGCGTTCAAAAGCCATTATCGGCAGAAAGGTTCAAAACTGCCATCCGCATGAAAGTGTTCATGTTGTGAATGAGATACTGGAAGCTTTCAGGAACGGCTCCAGGGACCAGGCCGATTTCTGGATACAGTCGAAGGGCAGGTTTATCCATATACGTTATTTCGCAATGCGCGATGCAGGGGGCAGTTATAAGGGGACTATCGAAGTGAGCCAGGATGTTACCGGGATCAGGAGCCTGCAGGGAGAAAAACGACTTCTTGACTGGGGCTGCCTGACTAAGGATAAATGAATTACAGTACTATCCCAGGTGAGTGATCACAGTCCTGGGGCTGCTTGTTATCCGTCGTGAAGCTTATTGTATTTCCGCATTTCAGATTTTCTCACTTTATCAGCGAGTCTTTATTTTCCGGGTTTATTTTACTATATTTGATAGTGTGTTTCCTGAACGTGCTGTTAATTAAAAATTATGTTGGTTCGTACATTTGCAAGTGCTGTTACCGGCATTGATGCCGGTACGGTTACCATTGAAGTTAATGTGTCGGTTGGAATACGTTTTTTCCTTGTCGGGCTTCCGGATGTTGCGGTAAAGGAAAGCCAGCAGAGGATTGAATCGGCTCTGCGGAGCCTGGGTTACCATTGGCCGGGCAGGCAGGTGGTGATCAATATGGCTCCGGCAGACGTGCGCAAGGAAGGCTCGTCATATGACCTGCCGCTGGCAGTGGGAATCCTGGCGGCGGATGAAAAGATTAGCCGGGGCAGGCTGGAGTCGTATGTAATGATGGGCGAACTTTCGCTCGACGGCAGGCTCCAGCCTGTGAGAGGCATCCTGCCGATAGCCCTGAGGGCCAGGGAGGAAGGATTCAGGGGAATTGTGGTGCCTGTCAGAAATGCAAGGGAAGCTGCGGTGGTGAACGGACTTGAGGTTTTTGGAATGGAAACCCTTGGTGATGTGGTTGACTTTTTTAACGGGAAGCGTGATTTCTCTCCCGTTTCGGTGAATCTCACGGATCTGTTTAACCGGGAAGCGAACAAATATGATGTTGATTTTTCGGATGTCAGGGGACAGGAAAATGTTAAAAGAGCACTTGAGGTTGCAGCAGCGGGCTCCCATAACATTCTGATGATCGGCCCTCCAGGATCGGGAAAGACAATGCTGGCCAAGAGGATTTCGACAATAATTCCGCCATTAACCCTTGAGGAAGCCCTTGAGACCACGAAGATCCACTCGGTCGCAGGGAAGATAGATGATCATACGGCGCTGATGATAAGAAGGCCGTTCAGATCGCCGCATCATACAATATCGGATGTGGCCCTGGTGGGCGGAGGAACATTCCCCCAGCCGGGAGAAATTTCCCTTAGTCATAACGGGGTACTGTTTCTCGATGAGCTTCCTGAATTCAAGCGGACTGTGCTGGAAGTGATGAGGCAGCCGCTGGAAGACCGGGTGATCACGATATCAAGGGCAAAATCGACCGTTGATTATCCGGCCAGCTTCATGCTCGTGGCTTCGATGAACCCCTGCCCGTGCGGCTTCCATAATCATCCTGAAAAGGATTGCATGTGCTCAACGGGAATGGTACAGAAATATCTTAACAGGATCTCAGGACCGCTTCTCGACAGGATAGATATTCATATTGAAGTTACTCCGGTGAAGTTTGAAAAACTTTCGGATCAGGGCAGGATTGAAAAATCAGAAACAGTAAGGGAAAGGGTGATGAAAGCAAGGATGATCCAGGCCAGACGCTTTAATTCAGTAAATGGAGTTTATACAAACGCACAGATGTCACCGGCCCAGCAGAGGAAATACTGCCAGCTTGATGAGGCCGGAGGAAAACTGCTCAGAACAGCGATGGAACTCCGCGGCCTTTCGGCCAGGGCTTACGACCGTATCCTGAAAGTGGCCCGGACAATTGCGGATCTCGATGAATCAGAAAACATTGCCGTTTCACATATATCCGAAGCAATAAATTACCGTAACCTCGACAGGGAGGGATGGGCAGGATGAACCTTCATACAGGACTGACGGAGAGGACGATTATTTATTCTGAAGTCAGTCGGAAATTTCATTAATGCGGACCGAAACGGAATATGCCTGTACTAATGTCAGGGATTTGCCGTTATCATTGTTGTAAACCTTTTTTGTTCAGGTTTATATTGACAATTATTTATCGATGTATGTATGGATTTCATTAATTCAATCCATTCGAGAATGGTGAATGAACGTCTCTTGTTTGCCTACCGGGGAGACATTTCTGAAGAGAATTCATTGCCGCTGATCACCCTCATCGAAAATGAAATGAAAACCGAGTCCCACAGACTTGCTGTACGGAAAAAGCTGTTCATGTTCGTACTCGAAAGTATTCAGAACATAATCAGACATGGCAACAGGGATCATGCAGACATGTCAATGGTAACCTATGCCAGGACAGATGATGGCTACTCAATCACCACCGGCAACATGATCGAAACGGATAATGTGAAGGAGCTTGAGAGGAGGCTGGTTCAGATAAACAGGTCAGATGAAAGGGAAATAAAGTCGCAATACATGCAGATATTGAACAGTTCAGAGCTGAGCAGCAAGGGCGGGGCAGGGCTCGGATTGCTGGAAATGGCAATCAAGACGGGGAACAGGCTTGATTATGATTTTGTTCCCTACGACGACAAATACACCTACTTTGTTCTGAACAAAACCGTCAATGCCTCTGGAAAGGGAATTAACAGGGGCGGGAGAATGAACGGTGAAAGAAAAGGTTTGCTGGACGGAGTAGAACAGTTAATGGCAGACAACAGGATTTATATGATCTGGTCGGGGCATTTTTCTTCCGATGTCGGAGGCGAGGTACTTTCAATTACAGACGCGCGGTTAACTAAAAATGATCTGGAACTCAGGATCAGAAAACGTATTTTCACCATTCAGATGGAGATACTGGATAATCTTGCAAAATATAGTACCGGCCGTGATTCAGAGAAAAAATATGGCCTGCCGGTCATTATGCTAGGATTCGACGGACTGAAATTCATCCTGATTTCCGGCAATCTTATTGTTAATTCAGCAATACCGGAACTGAAAGCAAAGCTTGATACCGTGAACCGGCACAGTATCGATGAACTCAGGGAGATGTTCACACGGTCATTATCCGTTCAGACCACGGATAACGACAGCACCGGTAACATGGGTCTGATTGACATAGCCAGGAAATCGGGAAGCAAGCTGATATACAGCTTTGAAAAGATTAATGAAACTTATTCCTATTTCTTCCTTACAGTAAAGACCGGAACGGACAATGATCAGTGAAAGTCAATGAGGGTCAGATTTTTTCCATCCCATTCCGCATAGCTGCCGTTTTTTACCCATTCGCCTAAAAAAACCACCTCAGGGCCGTTGGGAAGCTTGTACACCATGGAGATATGCCTGTGGCCAAAAATGAAATAATCAAAATCCTCCTTTTCCAGGATTGCTTTGGCGTGGCGAATAAGATCCTCCTTTTCCTCCCCCATAAATTCCAGAGTGGTTCCCTTTCCCAGTCGCGAATGGAGCGACCATTTGTGCCCCAATCCAACACCGGCCCGCGGGTGTATTGAAGAATACAGGGCCCGCAGCTGTTTATTGCGGAATATCCACAGGAGTATTTTGTATCCTAAATCATTTGAACCGAGTCCCTCACCGTGGGCGAGGTAAAACCTGCGGTTTCCGAATATCGTTGAAAAAGGCCCGGTGTGGCATATTACTCCACATTCCGTAGACAGGTAATCTCTGATCCACATATCATGGTTGCCGGTAAAGAAATGAATTACCACCCCCGAGTCGGTCAAAGCCGATATTGTGCCTAGGAACCGGGTAAATCCACGAGGTACAACCAGTTTGTATTCCCACCAGAAGTCAAAAACATCCCCAAGCAGATAGATCTCCCTCGCTTCAGGTGCTATTTTCAGTAACCATTCCACAACCTTCTTTTCCCTCTCATGCGGATCTTTTCCAGCTTTGAGCCCAAGGTGAAAATCGGACGCGAAAAATATTTTGCTGCGTTTTTTAATCATAAGGATCAGTTATTTAACATCTGATCCAGCTTTATCTGGAGCTGCCTGCCAAAGAGGTTTGACCCTGCAATTGCCCCGCTCCGATCGAAAAGGTAGTTTGCCGGCAGAGCCCTGACATTGAAGACCCGTGCATTTGCCGGGTTGCCGGGATCATCCTCCCTGGTGCTGATCCAGGGCAGATCATCAAATTTTACCCCGTTCCTCCATACCTCCTCGCTTGCATCAAGATTAATCTGGTATATCTCAAATCCTCTGTTTTTATATTTGCCATAAAGCTGTTTCAGCTGAAGATTGTCTTCTATGCATTCCCTGGACTGTGCCGACCAGAAAGTGAGGAGAACTATCTTTCCCTTCAGTGACGATAAGCGTATCCTCCTTCCGTTAATATCTTCCAGGTTCGGATCAAGCCTCACTTCCGATTTTGTTTCTGCAATATTCTGGATCTGCCTTGTATACATCCTGTTCAGTTCATTCTTGAAATCTTCGGTGAGGGCCTTGACATTGGGAGAATTCGGATATATTGTGGACAGTGAATCCGAAACAAGCTTCATATATTGGAGATCACGCTGATCATAAAGCACATAGGTGTTCTCGTCGGTCTTCTGATAAAGAGCCATTATTGAGGCCATTGATTTGAGGTTGGTAATTATGAATTCAATATTTTTCCTGCGCAGATCTTTTAAAAGTTCCAGGTATCTCGCACTCAATGCAGAATCCGTTTTTTCAAATCCCGCCTGCCCCGAAACCTTTTTATACTCCTGCTGCAGGGAATCAAGTCTGATTTTCGTTGCTGCAAGTCTTTGTTCAAGCATCTGAACCTGTTCCGATCCCAATGATCCGCTTACCGAATAATTATCAGGGAGACTATTTCCGTTGAAATTTATCCTGATTTTCTCTCCGGGCCCTGCCAGAATTGTCACAAACTCCTGTCCTGAATATCCAATATGGTAGAATTCAGGAAATTTTGTCCTGGCTTTAAAATGAAATTTCCCCCTTTTGTTTACTTTCGATGAATCAGTCAGAACCAGGGTATTTACGTTCAGCCGGCTAAGGTAAATCACGTCTTTTGTCTTTTCCCTGATTGTTCCTGAAATGGTAAACATGTCCTTCCTTTGGCATCCGGCAATTACAAGAAACAGCAACAGAAGAGTTAAAGATCTTTTCATCCGTATATAATTTTACTTTAGGTCTGATGCCCGCCTGACCCGTCGGGCAGGGAACCGCAAATGATTGAGCGCGCCTGTATACATTCGTGTTTGTGTTTTTGGTCAATCATGTGGATTCCATCATAAATTAAAGTTTGATTGTTTGTTGCATTTTGATTGTGGGGCTACTTGAATAGTTCGGCAAGTTTTCTTTGCAGTGCGTCTCCCCTCAGATTTTTGGCAATTATCCGTCCTTCCCTGTCGAGAAGATAATTGAATGGAATCGATTCAATATTGTATTGCGGCACAACAACCGAATTCCAGTACTTAACATCGCTCACATGGATCCATTTTTCGAGATGATCTTCGCGAATTCCGCGGATCCACGCCTCTTTCGATTTATCAAGTGACACTTGATAGATCTGGAATCCTTTTTTGTGATAAAGTTCGTACACATATACAAGATTGGGGTTTTCTGTTCTGCATGGCGGGCACCACGATGCCCAGAAATCCAGAAGAACCACGGATCCCCTTGTTGATGAAAGTTTTATCGTATCGCCCGCGGGTGAGGGGAGTGAAATCTCAGGTGCCGTCATACGTTTATCGGGTCCGCCTGTATCCGTTCCTGGTTCCCCGTACCGTGCAGTAAGCTCTGCAACCTTATCGTGAAAAATCATTACCTGGTCATAATGGGGGTACCGGGAATATAGTGATGAGTCGACCTTTTGAAAATAGGCAATATCCCTGGAAGGATCAATAACATTCACATTTGGCGCAACCTGTTGATAAATAGCCATCAGACTGACGAGTGAAGTGATGTTCCGGTCAATGAATTCCTTTGTGTATCTGTTTATTTCATTGAGGTATGACTGTGCAAGAAGGTCGAGGGAATCTATGACCGAAGGCAGTGTGGGCTTGCCGATGTTCCGGTCATAAATATCACTGAGGCTTTTTAAACGGTTGATTGCTTTGAGAAGTTCCCTGTTGTAGCTGACAAGCAGTTCAGTGCCTTCGGAACCGGATATTTCAGAGGGAAAATTCAACGAATCATGTTCCGTGCGGATTTTTATTCTCTCACCCGGAGTCAAAAGCATTGTCAGATAGTTTTTTTGATTAATTTTGAGCAGGTAAAAAGAAGGATATTTTACAGCCCTTGTGAATTTAAAGACCCCATCGCCTGAGATCATTATGGAATCGACACTAATGAGATCATTTGATTTTAGTTCGTCGAGGAACAGGTATTCCCCCGGGACTGGATTTTCAATCTTTCCGGAGATTTCCGCAGTGTTGTTCCTGCATGATCCTGTTAAAATTACCGCCAAAGCAAAAATTAAATACTTTCGGCTCATTTAAAAAATTTTAAATTAAATTGAACAATAAATGAAATGCAAAGTTATTCTTTTTTTATCTGCATGCTTCTTTAAATAATATATTGATAGTATGTCGGACGACATTCGCAAAAGTGATTTTCAATGTTTTTTCACCCTTTTGATTCCTTTGCGGTGTCAAATAAAAAGATTATCTTAAAAGACTTTTAGTATCTGAAGAAATTAATACCTGAACAAAAAAATAGTTTATGAGTTACATTAAGTTTGATAAGGAACAGGTTGTTAATCTTGAATATGCCCTTTCCAGGGAAGTGATCCGGTCGAACCGGGCAGGATCCTTTTCATCCACGACAATAGTGGGCTGCAACACCAGGAAATATCATGGCCTTCTGATTTGTCCAGTGGATGCTTTCGGGGGTGAAAGGCATGTTCTTCTCTCATCGCTTGATATAACTGTAGTTTTTGACGACAAAAGCTTCAATACGGGCATCAGGAAATACAAGGGTGATTATTTCAGTCCGAAGGGTCACAAATACATTGAGGCCCTTGAGATGGAAACACTGCCTTCCAGGATCTACAGGGTGGGCAGCGTAATCCTGAAGCAGGAGCGCATGCTTGTTCATTATGAGGAGCAATACCTGGTACGGATAACGGTACTTGAAGCTTCAGAACCCATGAAACTTCAGATCCGTCCGTTCCTTGCATTCCGGAGCATTCATGAACTGACCCATGCCAACATGGCATGTAACACCAGGGTTGATTATATTCCCAACGGGATCAAATCTAAAATGTATGAGGGTTTCCCGGAATTGCACATGCAGTTTTCGACACAAGTTGAATTTGTGCATGTTCCTGACTGGTATCTTGGAGTTGAATATCCTGAAGAACAGAAACGGGGCTATGATTATTCGGAAGATCTTTTTACTCCGGGCTTTTTCGAACTTGAAGCAAATGAAGGTGATGTGATTGTATTCTCTGCATCAACCAGGGAAGAAAAACCTTCAGGCCTGAAAGCTAAGTTCACAAAGACTGTTGCGCGGAAGACACCCAGGAACAGTTTCAGGCATTGTCTTGAAACAGCTGCCCAGCAGTTTATTGAGAGACGGAACGGAAAAACCTATTTAATTGCAGGATTTCCATGGTTTGGGTCGTGGGGCAGGGATACCTTTATTGCCCTTCCCGGCATTGCCCTTGCCAAGCGCAACAAGCTTGAACTGTACAGGGATGTACTCGATACTCAGGTTGGAAGGATGAAAGACGGCTTGTTCCCGAATATGGGAAACGTCGGTAATCCTGCATTTAATTCCATCGATGCTCCGCTGTGGTTTTTCTGGGCGGTGCAGCAATATCTCATGCGTGGCGGCAATGATGCCTGGCTGAGGTATGGCAATGCCATGAAGGATGTGATCAATGCCTACAGCCATGGCACCGAGTTTAATATTTGTATGAGGGACAACGGTTTGATTTATGCCGATGCACCGGGTAAATCACTGACATGGATGGATGCGGTAGTAAATGATGTCCCGGTGACGCAAAGGAAAGGATATGCCTGCGAGATCAATGCATTATGGTACAATGCCGTCTGCTTTACCCTCGACCTGGCAAGAAAAGCGAGAGACCGGAAATTTGTTAAGGAATATGAAAAGCTGCCTGAACTTATTAACAAATCATTTCATGAGATCTTCTGCAGCGATGAAAAAGGTTATATCGCCGATTATGTAAATGACGAGGAAGGGAAAAACTTCTTTGTCAGGCCCAATATGGTGATCGCAGTATCTATGCCTTATTCCATGTTGTCGGCTGATGAAATGAAAAGAATACTGGACGTTGCTGATAAGGAGCTGGTTACTCCAAGGGGATTAAGGACCCTGTCACCCGGTAACCCTAAATACAAGGGAACCTATTCAGGCAACCAGGAACAGCGCGACAATGCCTATCATAACGGCACTGTCTGGCCCTGGCTGTTAGGTCCGTTCTGTGAAGGATGGCTGAAAGTGTACGGAAAGCAGGGCTATCAGAAAGTCAGGAAACTTATCTTCGGACTGGAGGAGGTAATGAGCGAACATGGCGTTACCACTATTTCCGAAATATATGACGGTGACCCGCCTCATGCCCCCAACGGCGCTATTTCCCAGGCATGGAGTGTTGGCGAAGTGCTGAGGGTGATTGATTTGCTTGAAAATGAGTATGCGAACTTATAATTCAGGAAAATTATGCGTGTTTTAATGTTCGGATGGGAATTTCCTCCCCATATCTCCGGCGGCCTGGGCACCGCCAGTTATGGTCTGACAAAAGGTATGTCGGCTCTGGAAGATCTCGAGGTACTGTTCGTTGTACCCAAGGAATGGGGTGATGAAACCAAAACCAGGGTCAGGCTCATTGGTGCCAACAATGTTCCCGTTGCATTCAAGCAGATACGGTATAAAGGCTCCAAACGACCTGTTGAAAAAATCGAAGTATCATCTAAAATAATACCATATACAGATCCGGAAGAATACTGGAAAAAAATTAGTTCTGAAACAACCGAACATAAGTTTGTAATCCAGACCAACGACAGGGGTACCGTCGATTTCACCGGACGCTACGGCAGTACGCTCATGGAGGAAATTCATAAGTACGCCGTTGTTGCCTCGGTTATTGCCCAGGAAAACGATTTTGACATAATTCATGCCCACGACTGGCTTGCCTATCCGGCTGGGATAGCAGCAAAGGAAGTATCGGACAAACCACTGGTAATTCATGTCCATGCCACTGATTTCGACAGGAGCGGAGGAAACGTGAATCCCGAGGTGTACAGGATAGAAAAGGAAGGAATGGATGCGGCTTCAAAGATCATCACCGTGAGTAATCTTACCCGCGACATTGTCATCAATAAATACAATATTCATCCCGATAAGGTGGAAACAGTCTATAATGCTGTCGAACCGGTGAAAATGTCACAGGACGTTGCAGTGGAGAAGGGATTTGAAGATAAGGTTGTAACCTTTCTGGGCAGGATAACCATGCAGAAGGGACCGGAATACTTCATTGAAGCCGCAAACAAGCTGCTGAAGGTCCTTCCGAATGTCAGGTTCGTGATGGCAGGATCGGGTGATATGATGGAAAGAATGATGAGGCGGGCAGCCGCACTTAAGATAACCGACAGATTCCATTTTACGGGATTCCTGAAGGGAAAGGACGTATTTACAATGCTGCATATGAGTGATGTATACATAATGCCTTCAGTATCAGAACCATTTGGGATCTCTCCCCTTGAAGCAATGCAATCAAACGTCCCTGTTATAATAAGCAAGCAGTCCGGAGTATCTGAAATCCTAACCCATGCAGTAAAAACAGATTTCTGGGATATTGATGCAATGGCAGATGCAATATACGGGATACTGACCTACCCGGCTCTGGCAAAAATGTTTATCAAAAACGGCAAGGAGGAAGTTGTGCGTCTGAAATGGGACAATTCAGCCAGACACGTCAGAGATATTTATTACAGAGTTATTTGGCAAAACAAGAACAAAATATGAGTGCAGTTAATAAAAAAGCAATTTGCTTTTATTTTCAGGTTCATCAGCCTTTCCGGCTTAAGAGATACAGGTTCTTTGACCTGGGACACGACCATTATTATTATGATGATTTCTCAAATGAATCAATCATGAGAAAGGTGGCGAAGAATTGCTATCTTCCAGCCAATGAAGTAATCCTGGATCTGATTTTAAAGAATAAAGGAAAGTTCAAGGTTTCCTTCTCGCTTACCGGGCTGGTAATAAACCAGTTTCGCCTTTATGCCCCGGAGGTGCTTGAATCATTCAGGAAACTGGCCGATACCGGAATGGTTGAATTCCTTGCAGAAACCGAGTCTCACTCCCTGGCTTCGATCGTAACCAGGAATGAGTTTGAACGGCAGGTCAATGTTCACAAGGCAATGATCAGGGAATTTCTGGGCGTGGAAGCAACTTCATTCAGAAATACCGAACTTATTTACTCCGATCAGATTGGATCATGGGTTGCCGATATGGGATTCAAATCGATGCTTACGGAAGGAGCCAAGCATGTTCTTGGTTGGAAGAGTCCCAACTTTCTGTACTGCAATAATATAAACCCGAGACTCAAGATATTGCTGCGTAATTTTGTACTGAGCGATGATATTGCATTCAGGTTCTCAAATAAAAACTGGAATGAATGGCCCCTCACCGCTGACAAGTACGCATTATGGCTCAACAAACTGGCACCCAAAAGTGAACTGATCAATGTTTTTATCGATTATGAGACCTTCGGGGAACATAACAAGAAGGACACCGGAATATTTGACTTCCTGCAGCACATGCCGGGAGTTGTCATGAAAAAAACACCCTATAAGTTCATGACCCCTACCGAAATTTCCGATTACCTGCAACCAGTCGCTGCAATAAGTGTACCTTCTCCAATCTCATGGGCTGATGAGGAAAGGGACATAACAGCATGGCACGGAAATGAACTTCAGGTTGCGGCCCTGGAGAAACTTTACAGCCTGTCTGATAAGATTAACAGGTGCGAGGACGGGCAGATTCAAAAGGACTGGAAATACCTGCAGGCCAGTGATCATTTTTATTATATGGCCACAAAATTCTTCTCCGACGGTGCCGTGCACGCCTATTTTAATCCTTATGATACGCCCTATGATGCATTTATGAACTATATGAATGTACTAAGTGACTTTGAATTGCGTTTGAATAGATGTATTCCCGATGTTGCCGTTCAAAATGAAATATCAAAACTCAACCAGCTGTTGAGGGCAAAGGAACAGTTAATTGATCAGCAGGTTGCAGAAATTGAGTCACTTAAACACCAGCGAATGAGAAAAAGTCCAAAAAAGAATATTACCGGCCATATCGATCTGGTTCTTCCAAAAGAAACGAAATCCGGAAAAACAAGAAGCCGGAAGCCAAAAGCCAAAAGCAATTGATGAATCAGGCACGTGAACAGACACTCAATACGAATCCTGCTCCTGCTTGCTTTTCTATAATCTGTACAAATATAAATCATAATGAATGTTGATCTAGTTTTTGAGACCAGTTGGGAAGTATGTAATAAAGTTGGTGGTATTCATACAGTAATCTCAACTAAGGCACTTAATTTTGTAAATGAACTGAGAGATAATTATATACTTATAGGCCCCGACGTCTGGAGGGAAGAAGCAACCAATCCGGAGTTTATTCCCGACGATTCCCTGTTTATGGAATGGAGATCATTTGCTGCAGCCGAAGGATTGGTGGTGAGGACCGGAAGATGGAACATTGCCGGGAAGCCAATTGTGTTCCTGATTGACTTTACCCCTTTCTTTGGTCAGCAGAATGAGATTTTTGCCGGTTTCTGGGAAACATACCGGCTTGACAGTATAACGGGGCAATGGGATTATGTGGAACCGGCTCTTTTCGGATATGCCGCAGGAAAGATCATCGAAAGCTTTACCTCATTTTATCGTGACAGGCGTGATGTTATCGCACAATTTCACGAATGGATGACTGGTACTGGAATATTGTACCTTAAAAAGTATGCTCCATGGATAGCCAGTGTTTTTACCACTCATGCCACGGTTCTTGGAAGATGCATTGCCGGGAATAACAAGCCTTTGTATGGTAAAATGAAGGAGTTTAATCCTGTGCAGATATCACGCGAATTCAATGTGGTTGCAAAACAATCGCTCGAGAAACTCTCAGGTTCCGAAGCAGATGTTTTTACTACGGTAAGCGAAATCACATCACGGGAATGCGCTTATTTCCTGGGCAAGGAAGTTGATGTTGTAACTCCAAACGGATTTGAAGATTCTTTTGTTCCTTCCGTGGAGATTTTTCAGGAAAAAAGGATGGAGGCCAGGAAAAGGCTTAAGAAAGTTGCTGAAGCAGTTCTGGGATACCCGGTCGCGGATAATTGCGTTTATGTCGCCAACAGTGGCAGATATGAATACAGGAACAAAGGCGTGGATATTTTCATCGATGCCCTGGCTGAACTGAACACAAAGGATAACCTTAAAAAGGAGTGCATTGCATTTATTCTTATTCCGGCCTATCACAGAGGACCACGGGAGGATCTTATTGATGTCCTCAATGATAACGGACAAGCCAGAGGCGACGAGAAATATCTTACCCATTATCTTCATTATCCGGAATCAGACCCGATACTTAACAACATAAAGCATAAGGACATTACAAACAGCAGGGAATCAAGGGTCAAGATTATTTTCGTTCCGTCATATCTTAATGGTAATGATGGTATATTCAATATGTCATATTATGACCTGCTTATTGGTTTTGATCTTACAATATTCCCGTCATATTATGAGCCATGGGGATATACTCCCCTGGAAAGCCTGATGTTCTCCATTCCGACTGTTACAACTTCACTTTCGGGCTTCGGACTCTGGGTTAAGGAATATTTCAATGACCCCGGAAATGGAATGGCTGTGATAGAAAGAACTGATGACAATGAAGCTGAAGTTATAACCTCAATCAAGGATTTTACAAAAAGATTCATCAATCTTTCTGACAAGGAGATTGAGGAAGCCAGGCAAAAGGCGCACGAAATTTCACGTATTGCAATGTGGGATAATCTTGTTAGATTTTATTTCAGCGCATATGAGAATGCTTTGGTTCACAGCAGGGAAAGAAGGGAAGAATCGAGGGAGTTTGCGCAGTTTGTCGAGACTCCGGGTCTCCAGGTCAGAAAGCCTCATCAGATACCGGTGTGGAAAGACATATATGTGCAAAGTGATGTTCCTGACAAGCTGGTCTCCCTGAAAACCCTTGCGGGAAATCTGTGGTGGTCATGGAACACTGAAGCCGAGTCTCTTTTTCGCAGGATGAATCCCTCATTGTGGGAAGATGTGGGCCATAATCCAAAACTGCTTCTTGAAAAGATTGATTACAAGCGTTTGCTTGTTCTTGAGGATGATGATGAGTTTGTTGCTGATCTTGACCGGGTTTACTCCGAATTTATCCGCTATATGGAAAGACCCGCTGATCCGGACAAACCCTCGGTTGCCTATTTCAGCATGGAGTTCGGGATCCATCAGTGCCTTAAAACCTATTCGGGCGGACTTGGGATCCTTGCAGGAGATTATCTTAAGGAAGCAAGCGATTCGAATTATAATATAACAGGTATAGGGCTACTTTACAGGTTTGGTTATTTCAAGCAGAAACTTGGACCGAAAGGGGAGCAGCTTACGATTTTTGAACCGGAGGAATTTTCACGTCTGCCTATAACCCTGATAAAGGATCATGAAGGTCGGAATCTGACTGTCAGCATTGCCTGGCCCGGGAGAACAGTGAACGTCAGGGTCTGGGAAGCCAGTGTGGGTAAAGTAAGACTTCTGCTTCTCGATACGGACTTTGAAGACAACATTCCGGAAGATCGTTCCATAACACATTACCTTTACGGCGGAGATCATGAAAACAGGCTGAAACAGGAACTGTTGCTGGGCATTGGCGGCATAAGGGCACTGACTGCACTCGGACTCAAACCCGACCTTTATCACAGCAATGAAGGACATTCTGCTTTCATCAGCCTTGAAAGAATGAGGACAATGATCTCGGAAAATCACCTGACCTTCAGTGAGGCCCTGGAAGCCATAAGATCATCCACCCTCTTTACAACCCATACCCCTGTACCGGCGGGCCATGATGCCTTTGAGGAAGACATGCTCAGGAAATATATTTCCCATTATCATACCAGGTTCTCGATATCCTGGGATGAACTGATGGCTCTCGGCCGGTGTGAGGGAGAAGCCGACCGGAAGTTCAACATGAGCTTCCTCGCTGCTCATATGTCACAGGAATTGAATGGTGTCAGCAAACTGCACGGACAGGTCACCCAGGGATTGTTTAATAAACTCTGGCCCGGATACCTCAAGGAGGAACTTTACATAGGATATGTTACAAATGGTGTCCATTATCCGACCTGGCTGGCTCCCGAATGGCAGCCAATATACAAGGAACTGACAGGCAAAGTGAATTTCGACCAGACCGACAGAAGTCAGTGGGAAAAGCTCTATAATCTCGATGACAGGCGTATATATGAGATAAAGAAAGCGTTGAAAAAGAAGCTTTTTATAAATATACGCAAAAGGCTTCAGACTATTATGATTGACAAGCATGTCAGCCCCCGGACATTGATGAATATCAGTAATCATCTTGATGAGAAGGCGCTTACAATAGGCTTTGCACGCAGGTTTGCAACATATAAAAGGGCCTACCTTCTTTTCAGGGATCTCGACAGGCTGGCAAGGATTGTAAATAACCCCGATAAGCCGGTCCAGTTTATTTATGCCGGGAAGGCCCACCCGCACGACGGCGGTGGCCAGGATCTTATCAAAAGAGTTTATGAAATATCACAGATGCCCCAGTTCGCAGGCAAGGTAGTCTTCCTTGAGAACTACGACATTGAACTCGGTAAAAATCTTGTCAGGGGTGTGGATATCTGGCTCAATACTCCTACCAGACCTCTCGAAGCGTCAGGTACAAGCGGCGAAAAAGCCGTGATGAACGGAACCCTCCATTTCAGCGTACTCGACGGTTGGTGGGTGGAGGGATATCGCGCTTATGCCGGATGGGCCCTGCCCAAAAAGAAAACGTTTACAAATCAGGACCTTCAGGATGATATCGATGCGGAGACAATATATAATATGCTTGAATATGAAATTGTTCCCGCCTATTACTCATTCAATGACCAGGGAATCCCCGTCGAATGGATAAGCCATATCAAGAACACAATGGTAAAAATAGCACCGGAATTCACAATGAAACGGATGCTCGATGATTATCATGAGAAATACTATTCCAAACTATGGGCAAGGAATAAATACCTGACCGCCAATAATTTTGAGAAGGCAAAAGAAATTGCTGTCTGGAAAAAATCCATTCTTGAGAAATGGGATAATATTGAAGTGGTTAATTATCATTTCGAACGACCCGAAGAGAATGTGTATCATTCAGGTCATGATTACAGGGCCGAGATAGTTCTTGATATAAAAAATATCCCGAAAGAAAATGTTGGGGTTGAGTTCGTCTTTACACTCCTGACCAATGATGGTGAATATGAGTTTGTCGACAGCCAGGAATTCAAACTGGTCAGTTGCAAGAACGGGAAATGCCTGTATCGTGCTGACCTGATACCGGAAAAAGCCGGAACATTCTTCTACGGCATCAGGATTTATCCGCGCCATCAGGATCTGCCGCACAAGCAGGATTTCTATCTTCTGAGATGGATCGATTAGATGTCGGTAGCCCTTCTTATTGCTTCCCTCCTGAGAACCAGGGCCGTGCGTGAAGGTAAATACAGGTACAGATAGAAAGGCTGATCAAGAGTCTGCTTCAAGGATTTCCTTGTTGAGGAATAATCCGACAACCTGTCTATGCGATCAAAACCTCCGTATTCAGGATCATCCGAATCAAGCACAACCCTGAACTTGCCTTTTACCGGCAATCCGTAATCCGTGAATGACATTACAGGATGGAAGTTGAAGACTGCCAGGAAATCCCCCCTTGAGAAAGCAATCACCTTATCATTGTCGTTCTCATAGATCCTGTGTACAATCATATCATCGAGTATCCTGAATTCCTTATGCAGCATTACCATTGAATTATCAAATTTCAGCAGATAGGAATACTTGAGATCTTCGTTAAATGCCAGTTGCCATTGACGCCTTGCATATTTGTAACTCCAGTTGTTCCCTTCACGGGGGAAGTCAATCCATTCCGGATGTCCGAATTCATTGCCCATGAAATTCAGGTAGCCTCCGCCAGCGGTAAAGAATGTTATAAGCCTGATCATTTTATGAAGGGCAATTCCTCTGTCAACCGTGAAGCTGTGGTATGGTTTGTTCATCCCGGTATACATCTCGGCATCCATCATTCTGAATATAAGGGTTTTATCCCCGACAAGAGCCTGATCGTGCGATTCACAGTATGAAATTATCTTTTCCTCAGGCCTTCGCTGTGTGAGTTCATGTCCAAGCAGGCCCATTCCCCAGTTTTCATCAGCAGTATCTTTAACCAGTTTTATCCACAAATCCGGCACTCCCATCGAAAGCCGGTAATCGAATCCAAATCCACTCCTGTCAGTCGCACAGGCAATACCCGGCATACCACTCATCTCCTCGGCGATGGTTATCGCACCGTGTTTGAACTCATGGATCATCTTGTTAGCTAGATATAGATAGACAAGGGCATCCTCATCCTGCCCTCCGTCAAAATAGTCATTATATGAAGTAAAGTTTTTTTCAAGTCCGTGATTATAATAGATCATGCTTGTTACACCATCGAACCTGAAACCGTCGAACCTGAACTCCTCAAGCCAGTACCTGCAGTTGGAAAGTAAAAAATGAAGCACGGCATCCTTTCCGTAATCAAAGCACAATGAATCCCAGGCAATATGATTTCGTCTGTGATTGGTATGAAAGTACTGCCCCGGGGTTCCGTCAAACATCCCGAGCCCCTCGTTGATATTTTTCACTGAATGTGAATGTACAAGGTCCATTATCACCCTTATTCCTGCCTGGTGAGCCTTGTCAACCAGCACTTTCAGGTCTTCAGGTGTTCCAAACCTGGAGGAGGCTGCAAAAAAGTTGGCAACATGATAGCCGAATGATCCGTAGAAGGGATGTTCCTGGATGGCCATAAGCTGAATGGTATTGTAACCCGATTTTATTATGAGCGGCAGTACATTCCCGGTGAATTCAGCGTAGGTTCCAAGTTTTTCTTCCTCCGTTGCCATTCCGATATGTGCTTCATAAATGACAGGTGCCGTTTCTGGAGCCGTAAAGTTTTCAATTTCCCAGGCATATTCTGATTCGGGCTTCCATACCTGGCATGAAAATATTTTGGTCCTGTCGTCCTGAATCACCCTTGTTGCATAGGAGGGGATACGTTCTCCCCTTCCTCCTTCCCAATGGACCGAAAGCTTGAACAGATCCCCGTGACTGATCGATCCGGATGGCAGCTTTATCTCCCAGTCACCACGGGAGTTAATCCTTTCCAGCCTGAATTCCTGCTTCTCCTTCCATTTGCTGAATGTACCGATAAGAAAAATCCTGGTTGCATTGGGAGCCCACTCCCTGAAAACCCAGCTGTTCTCGGTGAAATGAAGGCCGTAGTAAAAGTGTCCCATTGCAAATTGTATCAGGGACCTGCTGCCTGCAAGATGTCTTTCTTTTTCAAGACATTTGTTTATGCGGCTTTCAATGATACCGGTAAAGGGTTCCAGCCATGGATCAGCTAAATAGTACTTTGAAGGATTCATACGGGATAAGATCTTGAATGTCTTTTCATAAAATTACAAAAACAAAATCATTCCCGGAGTTTTATTCGTCTTCCTTTGCTAATTTTGCATCCGCGAACAACCAGATTAATGATAATACATACCGGAACGGAAAAACTTGATATCAGCAATGCCGTTGTCACAGTCGGCATATTTGACGGGGTGCACAGGGGCCACAGGGCACTGCTTGATTATCTGGTCAGCTATGCACGCAGGGTTAACGGGGAATCAGTGGTCGTAACATTCGATAAACATCCCAGGATGATACTCTCTGACAGTAAAAGCGAAATATTCTATCTGAGCACCCTAGATGAAAAAAAAAGGCTGCTTGCAGACACAGGGATTAATCATCTGGTCATCCTTGAATTCAACCATTCACTTGCCGGAATGGATGCAGGCAGTTTTGTAAAAAGAATCCTGGTTGGAAAAATAGGGATAAAGCATCTGATTGTCGGGTATGATCATCATTTTGGAAAAAACAGGGAGGGCAGTTACACCCTGATAAGGGGTTACGCTGAAAGATCCGGATTCAATGTTGAACAGATACCCGGGATTGCTTCAGATCATTCAGTAATAAGTTCAACCCTGATCAGGGAAGCACTGTCTAACGGCAATCTGCGGATAGCCTCAGATATGCTGGGTTACGAGTATTCACTGGCAGGAAAGGTCATCAGGGGAAAGGGACTTGGCCGTGATATTGGTTTTCCTACAGCCAATATCGAACCGGACGACATGCACAAACTTGTTCCCGGCAGCGGAGTATATGCAGTGAGGGTTTCCGCAGATGACAGGTTGTTTTTGGGTATGTTGAGTATCGGTACAAATCCGACTGTCAATAAGGATCCTGATATCAGATCAATCGAGGTAAATATTTTCGATTTTGAGGGAGATCTTTATAGCAGGGAGATCAGGGTTTATTTTACTGAAAGACTTAGGGATGAGATACGTTTTGACAGCATCGGTCAGCTTAAGGAACAGATGAAGTCCGACAGGCTCCATGCCCTGAAGGTATTTTCGTCAACATAGTTGATGAATTATTGTTAACTTTGTAAAACTGAATATTTTAAAACTGGAAGATATATGAGTATAGTAGCGGTGGATTTACAATATAAGGTCAAGGATATTACTCTTGCAGATTTTGGAAGAAAGGAAATTGAAATAGCAGAGAAAGAGATGCCCGGACTCCTTGCGATCAGAAGGAAATATTCATCCGTGAAACCGTTGAAAGGAGCAAGGATAACAGGGTCGCTGCACATGACCGTGCAAACCGCCGTGCTGATTGAAACTCTGGTGGAACTGGGTGCTGATGTGCGCTGGGCAAGCTGCAACATTTTCTCCACTCAGGATCATGCCGCCGCTGCAATTGCTGCAAAGGGCATTCCCGTTTTTGCATGGAAGGGGGAAACCCTTGAAGAGTACTGGTGGTGTACCGAGCAGGCGCTGACATTCCCGGGAGGCAAGGGGCCGCACCTGATTGTTGACGACGGAGGCGATGCATCACTCCTTGTGCATCTGGGGTACAAAGCGGAAAATAATCCTTCGATCCTTGATAAAAAACCTGCAGGCAGGGAGGAAGGAATAATATTCCAGACCCTTAAAAATCTTTTGGCAAAAGATCCCGATAAATGGCACAGAACCGTACGTGAACTTACGGGAATCTCTGAAGAGACCACAACCGGGGTACACAGGCTGTACCAGATGATGGAAAACGGAGAGTTGCTTGTTCCGGCAATAAACGTCAATGACTCCGTTACAAAATCGAAATTTGACAACCTGTACGGGTGTCGTGAATCACTTGCCGACGGTATTAAACGGGCAACTGATGTCATGATTGCAGGCAAGGTGGTGGTGGTTTGCGGTTACGGCGATGTGGGAAAAGGATGTGCAAAATCAATGAGATCTTACGGAGCAAGGGTTATTGTTACCGAAATTGATCCTATCTGTGCACTTCAGGCTGCAATGGAAGGCTTTGAAGTCAAGACGGTGGAGGATGCACTTGACGAGGGTAATATTTTTGTAACTGCAACAGGAAACAGGGATGTTATCAGGCTCGACCATATGATGAGAATGAAAGATCAGTCGATCGTTTGCAATATAGGTCATTTTGACAATGAAATTGAGGTTGATAAACTTAATGCGATGCCCGGGATCGTAAAGACAAACATAAAGCCGCAGGTTGACAAATATACTTTCCAGGGCGGAAATGAAATATTCATTCTTGCCGAAGGAAGACTGGTTAATCTTGGCTGTGCAACCGGTCATCCGTCTTTTGTAATGAGCAACTCATTCAGCAATCAGACCCTTGCCCAGATAGAGCTTTGGAAAAACAGGTATGAGATTGGAGTTTACAGGCTCCCAAAACACCTTGACGAGGAAGTGGCAAGGTTACATCTTGCACAGCTGGGAGTGAAGCTTACAACACTTACCCGGGAACAGGCTGATTACATCGGAGTTAAAATTGAGGGTCCCTATAAGCCTGATCATTACAGGTACTGATCCCGATCTGCTGAAGGAAATCCTATTTGTTCCATACCCTGAGATATCTGTCGTTTTCAAGACTTGTATGATAGCTTTTCAAAGGATAAGCCTTTGTTCCTGATACAGGTACAGCAAAAGCTGCAAGCGCATATTTTGTTCCGCAAACAGGGCAGAATGCTCCGGAATAGTCAACTTTAACCCTGACACTCAGATTGCTGATTGCATAATCGTAGGGGCAGGTCCTGTCATAGGCATGAAAACCGTCAATCCCCGCATAAACTATGATTCCGTTGCCGTTGAAGCCCGCGGCACGCTGTCCCCAGTTACGGGTTTTTGCGTTTATGGTGTCAAAACTTCCTGCAACCATCAGGTTTGAGAAATCCGGATCCTGCAGATCAATAATGAAGTCAACATGCACATCCGGAATAACATCGTTTTCATCATGCCTGCAGGATCTGCCAAAAAAGGAAGTTGTCACAATAACCAAAAAGAAGAATATTTTTAACTTAGTGCTCATCGGTGCAACGGAATTGATGTAAAATTAATATGGTATGTAGAAAAAAACAATTCTTGTCAATCTAAAGAAGTTATCAGATCATGAATGTTTTATCAGGAAAAAGGATTTTTGCACTGGTTTTTGTTATGGGTCTTGCCTTTTCTGTCGTATCGGGGCAGGGAAACAAGAAATATGTCAGAAATCCGGAAAAAGAACTTTTTGGTAAATCACTTAATAACAAAAGACCTAAAATAAAGGAACCGGGAAGTGTTGTGAGGGCAAAAAAGAAACAGGAAAAGGCGCGGAAAAGGAAAGAGAAGGAGTATGCTGAATATATTAAAAGAAACAGGGCAAGATCCCTTGAGATCCAGACGCCGGAAGTGCGAACCCGGATGAAGCAGAATATTAAGGAAGCTGACACAAATTTCAACAATAAAAGAAAGAAAGTTGAGAAAGAATCCAGGGCAGCAGCCAGGAAATACAAAAAATAAACCGGAATAGATAATCGCTTGTATAATACCACTTTTATAGATTATTTTTTGGAGAATCAATAAAATTTTCTTAAGTTTGTTCTGAAGAGTTCCGGGATTCCCCGGGATTCTTCTTATTTTTTAATCGGGGAGAAAATATGTCAGATGTTATTTATATAACAGAAGAAGGACTGAATAAGCTTAAAGAAAAGCTTGATCATCTGAGATTCGTTGAAAGGCCCCAGATATCCAGGCAGATAGCTGATGCGAGAGATAAAGGCGATTTATCGGAAAATTCAGAGTATGCTGCAGCAAAAGAAGCCCAGGGAATGCTCGAAATGAAAATTGCCCGGCTTGAGAACATCCTGACTCGTTCACGCATAATCGATGAGTCAAAAATAGACACATCCACGGTACGGATACTGAACAAGGTCAGAATAAAGAATTTACATAATAATAGTGTAATGGAATATCAGCTGGTACCTGAAAGTGAAGCGAATCTGAAACTCGGGAAGATAGCCGTCAATTCCCCCATTGCCATGGGACTCATCGGGAAAAAAGTAGGTGATCTAGTCGATATCAAAGTGCCTTCAGGAATCATATCCTTTGAAATTCTTTCTGTTTCATTATAATCTGAATTATCAGCATGGCCACGATTTTTACACGAATCATAAGAGGCGAGATCCCTTGCCACAAGATTGCTGAAGATGAGAGGTTTTTTGCCTTCCTTGACATCAACCCCCTGCGTGAAGGGCACACACTGGTGATTCCCAAAACGGAAACCGACTATTTCTTCGACCTTGACGACGATACACTTGCCGGTCTTATTGTATTTTCCAAAAAAGTGGCAAAGGCCATCCGGGAAGTAATACCCTGCAACCGCATAGGTGTGGCTGTAATCGGACTTGAAGTGCCTCATGTTCATGTTCACCTGGTACCGATGGATTCAATGGAAGATATTAATTTCAGGAACCCGAAGCTACGCCTGAGCAGCGATGAATTAAATTCACTGGCAGAAAAAATAAGCAGCAAGGTAAATCTTTAATATCTTTGCATATATAATCCTTCTCGCTGCATGGGTTATCTGTACGACCTGTGTGATGATTTCATCAGCCTGCTTTTTCCAAGATTGTGCCTTGGTTGCGGTGATCATTTGCTCAGGAATGAGAAACTCATATGCACCAGATGCTATATCAGCATTCCCAGGACCAATTTTCACCTGAAATCTGACAATCCTGTTGCCCGTCTTTTCTGGGGCAGATGTCATATTGAAAAAGCAGCGGCCTTTTCCTTCTATAACAGGGACAGCAGGATCAGAAAACTGATCCACCAGCTAAAATACAAAGGAGAAAGGGAGATAGGATTCGAACTGGGAAGAATATATGCATTTTCATTAAAATCATCGGGGTTTCTTGACGGGATAGATCTTATAATTCCTGTTCCGCTACATCCTCTCAAGGAAAGGAAACGGGGCTTCAACCAGAGTGAAATAATCTCCCGTGGAATTTCCGATGTCTCAGGAATCCGCGTTGATGTCAACTCCCTGAAAAGAACAGGTGCTTCTGATACGCAGACGCGAAAATCGAGATATGACAGATGGACCAATGTTGAAGGTATTTTCGGGATGGAAGACCGGGGGGCCGTGCAGGGACGCCATATTCTGCTGGTGGATGATGTCATTACCACCGGCTCCACGGTTGAAGCCTGCGCAGAGGTGTTGCTCAGGGCTGAAAATACTGTTGTGTGTGTTGTTGCACTGGCCTTTGCACAGGTATGAAGCTCCTAACGACTTTTTATCCTTCCGGGGTTCCTGTTCAGGAAATCCTTCCAGCTGTGATAGGTTTTTTCCGCAGACGGGGCTCCTGACTGGTAAAAATGACATAATGCGACCGCAAGTCCGTCGGTGGCATCCAGCTTCATTTCCATGTCCCCGAACTTAAGAATGTTCATAAGCATCGATGCAACCTGTTCCTTTGAGGCAGCACCCCTGCCTGTGATTGACATTTTTATTTTTCTTGGTGCATATTCCGAAACATGAACCGAGCGGTTAAGGGCTGCTGCGATAGCTGCACCCTGGGCCCTCCCGAGTTTCAGCATCGATTGGACATTCTTGCCGTAGAAAGGAGCCTCTATTGCCATCTCACAGGGTTGATATTCATCGATAATGCCTGTTACCCTGTCAAATATGTGCTTGAGCTTCAGATAATGGTCACTGAACCTGGAAAGATCGATCAGTCCGATGGCAACAAGTTCGGGACCAACACCGGCAATCCTGATCAGTCCATAACCTGTAGTGGTTGTCCCCGGGTCAATCCCAAGTATGATTCTTTCGCTTTGTTCCCTTTTCAATGCAGGTGATTAAACCGGTTATTTTGCGGCTTCAGGATCAAGGAAGCTGTTACTCATCCATGAGGGTCTTTCCGAAAAATGAGGTTGACGGGTAAACGGCCTGATACCTTTCCTTCCCAGGGATCCTGTTTCAAGATAATTAATTGCTTCCTTCAGGCACAATTCATTCCTGTCGCTGAAGTCATGGGTTATATCATCGGATACCCTGATGTCGGGAGGAAGTCCGTCAAAATAGTCACTATCATTGTTTTTATTTACCACCTTGAATGTCACCGGGTAAAAAACATACTTCTTCCCGTATTCCCATCCTCCCATTCCCACGCACTTCCCCGTGGTTGTGTCTCCAATGGTTATTACATTCATGTAGGGTTCAAGTCCGTTTATTACCACCTCGCTTGCCGAGGCGGTTGCAGATGTTGTTATTACTACGAGATGATTGATGTTGAGCGGGTAAGGGGTATTTTTGAATGTGTATGATATATTTTCATTTGTCTTCTTCTTGTTGAATTCAAGTTTTATAAACAGGTCATTGGCAGTTACTGAATTTCCTGCTATAAAACTTGCCAGGGCCACTGCTCCCAATAAAAAACCTCCGGGGTTATACCTGAGATCGAGAATTAGATCATTGATTCCCTGTTCATTGAAAAACTTGAATGCTTTTGTCAGGGAATCAACCGATGTCGCTATAAACGAATCAAATACAATATGGCCGGCCAGCCCTGACTTAAGTTGAAGGGTGTCAAAATACAAAACTGAATTGAGGATGAAGGATGATTTGGTAGAGGTGATGGTCTTTTCGTTGCCGTCAGGTAGCCTGAACACGAAAGTATTTGTCACGCCTGCTTTACTCTCTCCCATTACCCTGTTATATTCGGAAGTGTTGCCGGAAATGATAAGGGGAGCGACATCGGTCCCGTTCACTGATTTTACAATCCATCCGCGTCGCACACCTTCCTTGTATAACGGAGCTTCCTTGTATATCAGGGCAATTCTTGCCCGGCTCGAGTCATCAATACCTATCATAATTCCATGTCCGACAAATTCTCCCTCCATTTGCGCATTGAACTTATCGTAGTCTGCAACAAAACTCCAGTGGTCAAGAGGTTTGTACCGCATGGCAGCCATCAGTTTCTCCGGACCGTCGTAGTCTTCCTTGTTTACGGAGGGCATAAGATCATACCAGTAGTAATTGGCATTCATGATCGTATAAAGTACATCCCGAGCCTGCTTTGGGGTTATCTCATTGTCGTCAGGTGGAACAGGCGGCTCTTTTTTGCAGGAGGCAATCAATATCAGTAATACTGAAATTATCAATGCCGGTCTTTTCATGTATCAAAATGATAATGTTTCACATTCAGCAAAGTTAGCTATTTATCCTTTTCCGAAGTTGCGGTTCTGGACAAATATCCCTGAAATGATCAGCAATAATCCTGCCAGAGTGGTATAATATATAGGTTCATGAATAATCAAATGAACAAAAACAAGCGACAGGAATGGTGAAATATAAGCCAGTCCGCTTACTTTATCGGTAGTGGTTGCAAGCTTCAGTGCCTTCAGCCAGAACCAGAATGTGATACCCATTTCAAAGATCCCGATATAAATTGCGGAAATAATACCCTTTGCAGAGAAGTCTCCGGACCATTGGCGAGTGATGACCAGAACCGTGATAAGATAAATTGCTCCGAAGAAGAAATTCAGGAATAATTTGACGGTCTCATCCTTCCTGTTTTTTACATTGAGTATAAAATAAAGTGCCCAGAAAACCGAGCTTCCCATTGCCAGCAGTACGCCTCCGGTATCTGAGTGGCCGGGCCGCAGGGGAGCTCCCTGAGATGATACTAGGTATACACCGGTAAAACTGATAAGAAGAGCCAGGTAACTTTTAGCCTTAACTTTCTGTTTCAGCAGGGGGACCGACAGGAAAACAAGTATTATAGGCCAGATCATGTTGAGGGGTTGGGCAACCTGCGCCGGCAGCAGCTGGTATGCCCTGAAAAGGATCAGGTAGTAAAGAAATGGATTAATCAGACCAAGAATTGCGGAGTGAGCCAGGTCATTTACCGTGCATTCCAGAAGGAGATTCATTTTGCCCGTCAGCAGGAGCAATATGAAGAGGATTGTGAGGGAGGTGACGGATGCAATAGTCAGCATCGGAATAATCGGGAGTTCGCCCAGGCAGATCTTGAAAGCAGTGGGGACCGTAGCCCAGAATAAGCCGGAAAGGGCTGCATAGATATAAGATTGCCTGGTTCTATCCATCCTGTTCAAGTCGTTGCAGAAAGCCGTCCTGATCATGGAAGGCCTTAAAGGACAGGGTTGCTTAGCTGATATAGTCAAATCCAGTATAAGGAACCAGCACAGCAGGCATCTTTATACCTTTTTCTTCCTGATTGTTTTCAAGGATCGCAGCCACGATCCTGGGAAGGGCAAGTGCACTGCCGTTAAGTGTATGGACCAGCCGCGACTGCTTGTCGCCTTTTTCCCTGAATCTGCATTTAAGCCGGTTTGCCTGGAATGATTCAAAGTTGGATACCGAACTTACCTCGAGCCACCTCTTCTGGGCAGCTGACCATACCTCGAAGTCATAGGTCATGGCTGATGTAAACGAAATATCTGCCCCGCAGAGGCGGACGATCCGGTAAGGAACTTCCAGTGCTTTCACCAGGCTTTCAACATGACTTACCATTTCGTCGAGCGATTCGTATGAATGGTCGGGATGAGTGATCTGGACTATTTCCACCTTATCGAACTGGTGTAGCCGGTTCAGCCCCCTGACATGCGCACCCCAGGAACCGGCTTCTCTCCTGAAGCATGGTGTGTAGGCAATATTTTTAATGGGGAGCTGGTCGCTCCCAAGAATCATATCCCTGTAAATATTTGTAACCGGCACTTCGGCAGTGGGAATCAGATAGAAATTGTCAATTCCCACATGGTACATCTGACCTTCCTTGTCAGGCAGCTGACCGGTGCCAAATCCCGAATCCTCATTAACCAGCACGGGCGGCATCATCTCCGTATATCCGGCCCTGACACCCTCGTCAAGGAAAAAGCTGATAAGTGCGCGTTCCAGTCTGGCACCTTTCCCCTTGTAAACAGGGAACCCGGCTCCAGTCAGTTTAATGCCGAGTTCAAAATCGATAATATCGTATTTCTTTATCAGGTCCCAATGCGGCAGGGCATTGGTTGTCAATTCGGGAGTTTTACCTCCCTGCCTCACAATAACATTGTCTTCTGCCCCATGCCCGGGAACCACCAGATCGTGCGGCAGGTTCGGCAGACGAATGATTTCGTTCCTGAGTTCCTCCTCAACCGGGACAGCCTTATCCTGCAGGGCCTTAATCTCGTCTTTCAGCGAATAGGTCGCCTCACGAGCTGCTTCTGCTTCCTCTTTCCGGTTCTCTTTTAAGAGAACACCGATCTGTTTCGAGATCCTGTTCATCTCCGCCTGAAGGGAGTCGGTTTTTATCTGGATCTCACGGCGTGATGCATCAAGTGCAAGAACCCTGTCCACAATCTCTTCGGCATCAAAATTTTTAATTTTGAGCCTTTCAATTATAAATTCCCTTTTTTCCCGGATCAGATTCAGAGTCAGCATAGCAAGGTATTAAAGTTATTTCAGAACGATCAGGAACAAAAATACAAAACTCCCGGAAATGCCTTTCCATCGGGGAAAAGAAATTCGGGAGCCGTAGTTTTTTCAGTGTACTGTTATTCGGAAACCGGTTTAACGGATACAAAGATCTTATTGTCCTTTTTCTTTTTGAACTCAACCTCTCCGTCAACAAGAGCGAAAAGTGTATGATCGCGGCCAATGCCGACGTTCAGTCCGGCATTGTGTTTCGTTCCGCGCTGACGGACAATAATATTGCCAGCCTTAACTGCCTGGCCGCCGAAAAGTTTCACTCCAAGCCGTTTGCTTTCAGAATCGCGGCCATTGCGTGAACTTCCTGCTCCTTTTTTATGTGCCATGATAAATTATTTTATTCTGTATCTTTCTATTCCTTTGATTTTGAAGATTTCTTAACTGCCGGTTTCTTTTCGGCCACTTTCTTTGCAGTAGTCTTCTTCCCTTTTTCCTCAGCTGTCCCGGCAGGTTTCTCCACAGCTTTTTTGGATGTGCCCTTCCCGGCGGATGATTTCTTTTCTGTAACGGTTATTTCCTCAGCCGGCAGCTCTGAAGCACGTTCTTTCACTTTTTTCGGCGACTGCCTGATTAAATTTCCCTTTTCTCCGATTCCTGTAATCTCAACCTGGGTGAAGTTTTGCCGATGCCCGTTTTTTACCCTGTAACCCTTCTTTCTTTTTTTCTTGAAAACAATAACCTTATCTCCCTTAACATGATCCAATACATGGCCGGCTACAATATAATCCTTGATAAAAGGTTCTCCGACAAGTATTTTACCAACGTCTTCAACCAGAAGTACTTTGTCAAATTCAATATCGGCTTCTTTTTCCTCCGGAAGACGGTGGACAAAAATCCTTTTACCTGTTTCTACTTTAAACTGCTGTCCGGCAATTTCAACTATCGCATACATTTTATTTCTTAGATTATGTTATTCCGGGAGGCGCATATGTTGATGATCCCATATGACTTAAACCGGGCCCCGACGGATTCTGTTTGCTGAATTCGGACTGCAAAGATATAAAAATTCAATTACTTTCAATTAAAATTGCTTGTTTTTAATAGGGATTTTGACTGACTGACTGCTATGAAAAAGTATTGAAAAAAAGAATGGCTTTTCAGCTTATCTTGTAACTATTATTATCTTTATATTTGTCTGAGATAAGATGAAACCTGATATTCATCTGGTTTTTAATAATTTGATATGAAGAGAGTGAAGCTTAAAGTGTTGGGGATCTCATACAGTCAGACTCAGTCGGGAGCATATGCACTCATACTGATAGAGGAAAACGGAGAAAAAAGGATCCCGATAATTATTGGAGGATTTGAAGCCCAGGCAATAGTAATCAAGCTTGAAAATCTTGAGCCTCCCCGGCCTCTTACACACGACCTGTTTAAAAGCTTCGCCGACAAATTTGACATTTCCCTTATCGAGGTGATGATTTACAAACTTGAAGAAGGAGTGTTCTACTCGAGGCTTCTCTGCAACAATGGCGAAAAGGAGCTTTCAATCGACAGCCGGACTTCGGATGCCGTTGCACTGGCACTTCGGTTCGGATGTCCAATATACATAAATGAAGATATTCTCGATAAGGCTGGCATTACCATAACCTCGGCCGATACTCCGGCAGCATCCGAATCCGACGATGACCACATTTACGAGGCCGGAGATTCAAAGTACAGGAATTACCCCGATGATGAACTTCAAAAAATGATTGATGAAGCGGTCAGGACTGAAGATTATGAACGTGCTGCAGCCATCAGGGACGAGCTCGAAAAGAGAAAGAAAAAGAAGTAATTACCGGTTGCCCGGCGTTGTGGTTTAGTGAAATCACTTTCCCCGGATTTCAGATGTTCATGCAGCCATTAATAAAAGTCACATGACTGATAAATAAACACAAACACGAATGAATATTATCACATTCAGTCATGCATGGTTCCCTGCCAGGAATATCCGACAGGCATCCGTCCTTTAAAAATAATTATATACATATGAAAATAAAGTATTTATATCTGTTGTTCGTCCTTATGCTGCCTTCGCATGTAATTGCAGGAGATTATAAGGTTTCATCACCCGATGGCAGACTGGTTCTGACGATTAATGCCGGCACGGAGATTCTCTGGAAAGCTTCCTACGACGGTAAGGAAATCATCTCATCGGTAAAACTGGGAATGATCCTTGGCGACAATAAAAGATTCGGGGAAAATGAAAGGATAAAAAGGAGCATCACCGGCAAAATTGATAATATCCTTGAACCGGTTGTTGCGGTTAAGCATTCAGTAATCCCGGATCAGTGCAACACACTGCACATAATTTTCCGTTCCGGATTTGCAGTTCAGTTCAGGGTATATAATGATGGTGCAGGTTACCGGTTCGAAACATCATTGAAGAATGAGATAACTGTGAAGGAAGAGATCTTCAGCCTTGCCATGCCACCGGGCACCCATGCCTGGTATCCCCTGGAAGAGAGTTTCATGTCGCACAACGAACGGAGTTATATCTATTCGACACTTGATACAATAACCCCGCACCATCTTGCAAGCCTTCCCGTTCTTTTCAATACAGGCGGGACAAACATTTTACTTACTGAGGCTGATATAGAAGATTATCCGGGTTTATGGATAACAGGTGATGAAAAGGGAAAGCTGAAGGGAGTTCATCCCGGATATCCCGAAACTGAAAAGCTTGAAGGCGATCGCAATCTGTTTGTTACCTCTGTCAGGGATTATATTGCGGTTACACGGGGAACACGAAGCTATCCCTGGAGGGTATTTGTGGTGGCACCGACTGACCGGCAACTTGTTGAAAGCGAACTTGTATACAAGCTGGCTGCTCCAGTGAGACTGACCGACACAAGATGGATAAAGCCGGGCAAGGTGGCCTGGGACTGGTGGAATGCCACCAATATTTACGGTGTCGATTTCAGGTCAGGCATCAATACTGAAACGTATAAATACTATATCGATTTCGCCGCGAAAAACGGGCTTGAATATATCATTCTTGATGAGGGCTGGTACAGGATCGGAGGCAGCGTTCTGGAATCGGTTCCTGAAATTGACGTGGAGGAATTGTGCCGTTATGGCAAAGAGAAAAATGTTGGGATCATTTTGTGGGTTGTTTTCAAGACCCTGTGGGATGACATGGATAAGGCTTTCGACTTGTACGAAAGATGGGGTGTCAAGGGGGTCAAGATTGATTTTATGCAAAGGGATGACCAGAAAATGGTAAACTTTTACCATGAAGCTGCCAGGAAAGCCGCAGAACATCATTTACTGGTCGATTTTCACGGATCATACAAACCTGACGGATTTGGAAGGACCTATCCTAATGCCCTGACCAGGGAAGGAGTAAAAGGAATGGAAAATAATAAATGGAGCAGGGATATTACTCCGGAACATGATGTCATTCTTCCGTTTACCAGGATGGTTGCGGGTCCGATGGATTATACGCCCGGAGCAATGATCAATAAGGATGTGGTCAATTTTAATCCGCAGTTTACCAGGCCTGAAAGTCAGGGAACCCGTGTTCACCAAATGGCTTTGTATATTGTTTTTGAAAGCCCGCTGCAAATGCTTTCCGACTCTCCTTCGAACTATATGAAGGAACAGGAATGCACCGACTTCATTGCCGGTGTTCCCGTGGTGTGGGATGATTTAAAAGTACTTGACGCCAGGGTCGGGGACTATATTCTTCTCGCCCGTCGCTCGGGACAGAATTGGTTTGTTGGCGGACTAACTGACTGGGAGAGCCGTCAGATGGAACTCGATCTGTCTTTCCTGCCGGCAGGAGAGTACATGATCGATGTATTCCAGGACGGCATTAATGCTGATAAGCATGCGCAGGACTATAAGCATCTGAAGTACAATGTCAGCCCGGCAGATAAGATAATTCTGAAGCTGGCTCCCGGAGGCGGATGGGCGGCAAAAATATCTCCCCGGTGAAAAGGATTCTTTTGTGATACTTGTATGAAACAATATCTCGATCTTTTAGATCATGTCCTTAAAAACGGAATAAAAAAAAGCGACAGGACCACTACCGGGACAATCAGTGTATTTGGATATCAGATGAGATTTGACCTGCAAGAGGGTTTCCCGCTCCTGACCACCAAGAAGCTTCATATGAAGTCCATACTGCATGAACTTCTATGGTTTATTTCAGGCGATACAAATATTAAATATCTTACCGATAACGGTGTAAGGATCTGGAATGAATGGGCCGACAAGGATGGCAATCTGGGCCCGGTTTACGGATACCAGTGGCGCTCCTGGCCGGCTGCAGACGGAAGGAAGATCGACCAGCTCAGTAACGTTATTGACTCGATAAAAAACTCACCTGATTCACGGAGGCATATTGTAAATGCCTGGAACGTTGGCGATCTGGATAAAATGGCACTTCCGCCATGTCATGTCCTGTTCCAGTTTTATGTAGCAGGTGGAAGACTTTCATGCCAGCTGTATCAGCGAAGCTGTGATATTTTTCTTGGTGTGCCCTTTAATATTGCATCCTACTCACTGCTCACAATGATGATAGCAGGAATTACCGGACTGAAACCGGGGGAATTCATCCATACCCTTGGGGATGCACATATTTACCTGAACCATATTGAACAGGTCAAACTTCAGCTTACACGAAAACCTTACAAACTTCCCTCGGTTTTGATAAATCCTGATGTGAAAGAAATAACACAATTCAGGTATGACGATTTTATTCTGGTTGACTATATTGCACATCCCGGCATTAAGGGAGAAATATCAGTGTAGAATGGCGATAATATCTATAATTGCAGCTGTTTCCGACGATCTTGGGATCGGGATGAAAAATGAACTTTTATGGAATATCCCGGAAGATCTCAGAAGATTCAAAAAGCTCACTATGGGCAAATGTATAATTATGGGCAAACGAACCTGGGAATCGCTTCCCAGAAAGCCGTTGCCCGGACGGAAAAATATAGTTCTGACAGATGTTCCGGAAGAATGCATTGATTGTTCGGTGACAGCCTATTCGATCGAGGACGCATTGGGCAAGTGCGGAAATGATGAGGAGATATTCGTGATCGGCGGCGGATCGGTATACAGACAGTTTATGCCCTATGCAGACCGGTTGTACATAACCCATGTTCACAGGAACTCACCTGCTGATACCTGGTTCCCGAAGATAGACATGAGAAAATGGCGGATTTTCGATAAGCAGGAATGCATATCGGGAGATGACAACATGATTCCATACACATATGTTGTTTATGAGAGGAAAGGCAGAAGCCAGGTGACTTCTTAAAAGACCTCACAAAAGATTACTGATAAGACGTCTTTTATAATCTTCTTGAGAATATGCAGCATTCTGGCAGATGTTATGGTTTCAGTTTAAATGAGGATACCCGATGCCAGACCGGTCAGCCTATGATGCCTTAAGAACCTTCATGTCAATCCTTTCAAGCTTCCGGATTGCATAGTCTGTAGTTATGGTAAGTTCCTGTATTCCACTCGAGGGAGCATCGAACATTGCATCCAGCATTATTGCTTCGCAGATTGCCCGCAGCCCCCTTGCTCCAAGCTTGTATTCAATGGACTTATCGACAATGAAATCAAGGACTCCTTCTCCGAATGTAAGGTCGATATTGTCCATCCGGAACAATTTTTTATACTGTTTTACAATGGCATTCTTTGGTTCAGTGAGGATGTCCCTCAGGGTTTTCCTGTCAAGCGGGTCAAGATGTGAGAGCACCGGAAGGCGTCCGACAATTTCCGGGATCATTCCGTATGCCCGCAGATCCTGAGGAGCGATGTACTGAAGGAGATTGTTTTTGTCAATCCTTTCTCTTTTCCGGGAGGCTCCGTAGCCTATTACCTGGGTATTGAGCCTTTGTGCGATCCTTTTTTCAATTCCCTCGAATGCCCCGCCGCAGATAAAAAGAATATTCTTCGTGTCGACGGGAATCATTTTTTGTTCAGGATGCTTGCGTCCGCCCTGGGGAGGTACATTTACTATAGATCCTTCAAGGAGTTTCAGGAGCCCCTGTTGTACTCCCTCTCCCGAAACATCGCGTGTTATGGACGGATTATCGCCTTTCCTGGCAATTTTATCAATCTCATCGATGAAAACAATTCCTTTTTCAGCTGCCTTCACGTCATAATCGGCATTCTGGAGCAGTCGGGTAAGAAGGCTTTCTATGTCTTCCCCCACATATCCTGCCTCTGTAAGCACCGTAGCATCCACAATGGTGAAAGGAACATGCAGCATTTTGGCAACGGTTCTTGCAAGAAGTGTCTTGCCGGTACCAGTTTCCCCAACCAGGATGATATTTGATTTTTCAATCTCAACATCATCAGCATCCGGCTTTTGCATAAGCCTCTTATAGTGGTTGTAAACAGCAACTGATATGATTTTCTTGGCCATATCCTGCCCCATAACGTACTGGTCGAGAAAATTCTTTATTTCTGCAGGTTTGAGCAGGTTTATGGTATCGAATGAAATATTCTTCCTGGAGCCGACTTCTTCATTCATTATGCTGTGAGCCTGCTCAATGCAGTGATCACAGATATGTCCTTCAAGTCCGGCAATAAGAATGCTGACCTCTTTTTTGGTACGTCCGCAAAATGAGCACTTATCCATTCAGGTTATTTTTCGCTTTTATGGAGTATCTCATCAATCATTCCGTATTCTTTAGCCTCCTGTGAGGTCATCCAGTGATCCCTGTCCGAGTCTTTTTCAACTTTTTCGATCGGGTTGCCGGAATGTAAGGCTATGATTTCAAACAGTTCCCGTTTAAGTTTAAGGATTTCACGTGCCTGTATCTCGATATCTGAGGCCTGTCCTTCGAATCCGCCCATAGGCTGGTGAATCATTATCCTCGAATGCTTAAGGGCCGATCTTTTGCCCTTTGTTCCGGCTGTAAGAAGTACCGCTCCCATTGACGCGGCCATGCCGGTGCAGATTGTTGCAATGTCGGCAGATATGTACTGCATCGTGTCATAAATACCAAGTCCGGCATTTACCGACCCTCCCGGCGTATTGAAATAAATCTGGATGTCCTTGCCCGGATCGGAAGAGTCGAGGTAAAGCAACTGGGCCTCGATTATATTTGCCACATAGTCATCAATTGGCAGGCCGAGAAAAATAATCCTGTCCATCATAAGACGCGAAAACACATCCATTGATGCCACGTTGAGCTGCCTCTCCTCTATGATGGTTGGTGAAATATAACTGTTAAGGATCGAGGAATATTTATGCATTGTCAGGCTGCTTATACCATACCTTCCCCTGGCATATTTTCCGAAATCATCAAAAATGTTCATGTTGAAAATGTTAAGTTTTGCATACAAAGATATGAAAAATAGTAAAATCCGGTACGATGGCCCTTACTGCTCAAATAGCTTGTTGAACTCGTCAATGGACACTTTTTTGGTGTCGATTCTGACCAGATCCTTCAGCAGGCTCAGAACCTTTTCGTCAAGTATTTTGTCAGCAATTCTTTTTGCATCTTCACTGCGTTTAAGGGTTTCCCTGGCGTAATTTGCAATCTGCTCGTCTGCCGCGTAAAAGAGACCGTACTGCCTGAACTGGGCCCTGGTAATGTTTTCAGCTTCCTGCTGCAACTCTTCGGGAGTGATTCTAACTTCGTTGTCTTTGGCAATCTTATTCTTGATAAGCTGCCATTTAAGATCCTGCCTGAACGACCCGAAATCCTTCTCTATCTGTTCCTCGGTAGTTGATTCATTTACCTTCAGCAGCCACCGCTTGAGAAAATCCTCCGGCAGACTGAATTCTGTCTTTGCAATGGCCAGGGCCCTGATGTCTGAAGACAGCTTGAAATCTGTTTCCTGTTTAAGATTTGCACTAATTTCTTCCTCTATGCGTTTCCTGAATTCTTCCTCTGAGCCGACAACTCCCTCACCGTAAATCCTGTCAAACAGTTCCTGCCCTGTTTCAGCTGGTTTGAAGCGGGTTATTTCATTTATTGTAAACCTGAACCGGCCGTCAATTGATTCCACCTCATCCTTCTTTCTTTTCAGAAGCCCTGCAATTTCATAGTCATTGGGCAGGGCTTTCCTGAGATCGAAATCGATGGAATCACCTGGAGCTTTTCCGATAAACTCTTTTTTTATATCATCATCTTTGATCAGATCGATTCCCAGGGTTGTGTCGTCGGCAAACAAACCTTTGTATTCCGGATCAGATGTATTGTCAATGGCTTCGATCTTTCCCCTCAGCAGATCTTTATCTTCCGACAGATCAACCTTTTCGAATCTTCCAAACCTGCGTCTGTAGGTTTCGAGGTAATCATTCTTCATTTTTTCATCCGCCTCTATTTCATAACCGATAACCTTGTTTTTCTTGTTAAGTTTTATTTCAAAATCGGGTGCGAGCCCCAGATCAAACAAAAAAGTAAAGGACTCCTGGTTGTCAAAATCAATTTTTTCATGTTCATCCGTTTTGGGCATGGGATCGCCGAGTATATCGATCTTTTCATCGGCAAGGTATTTCTGAATATTTTCGGTCACGGCCTTGTTGATCTCCTCAATCCTTACCGACCTGCCGTACATTCTTCTAATCAGTTCGTATGGTACCTTGCCCGGACGGAAACCTTTCAGGTTCGCCCTCCTGCGATAATCCCTCAATACTTTTTCAACATTTTCGTCATAATCAGCCTTTTCAACCTGAACTTTAAGAACAGCATTAAGGTCATCGATGTTTTCCTTTGAAATAATCATTTTATATCTGTTTATGGCATTTAAAAAAACCGCTGAACGCATCTCGGATGATCGTTACGGACGGTTCGCAAATCTGTGCGGATGAAGGGACTCGAACCCCCACGTCACTAGGACACAAGATCCTAAGTCTTGCTCGGCTACCAATTACGACACATCCGCAAAAAACACCGCAAAATTACAGAAAATTCTTATTATAATAATAAGGGAGTGCAATTACCTGCGCAGTTCGAAGTTCTTGCCCAGGTAGACTTTTCTTACATGTTCATCTTCGGCAAGCTGGGTTGATGTGCCTGCCATCAGGATTCTTCCTTCAAACAGCAGGTAAGCCCGGTCGGTTATGGAAAGGGTTTCGTGAACATTGTGATCGGTAATAAGAATCCCGATATTCTTGTTTTTAAGTTTGGACACTATTTCCTGGATATCTTCCACTGCAATGGGGTCCACGCCGGCAAAAGGTTCATCTAGCAGTATGAACTTTGGTTTAAGCGCAAGGGCTCTTGCTATCTCAGTCCGGCGTCTTTCTCCTCCCGAAAGCTGAATTCCCTTGCTTCTCCTGATTTTATGCAGACCGAATTCGGTCAGAAGCGTCTCAAGCCTTTCATTCTGTTCGCTTAAAGGCATTCCAGACATTTCAAGAACGGCCCTGATATTGTCTTCGACCGAAAGGTTCCTGAAAACCGAAGCCTCCTGGGCCAGATACCCGATACCGCGCCTTGCTCTTTTGTAAACGGGAAGGGTTGTAATGTCCTCATCATCCAGGAATATTCTCCCCTCCTTTGGCCTGATCAAACCCACGATCATATAAAAGGAAGTGGTCTTGCCAGCACCGTTGGGCCCGAGCAAACCAACAATCTCTCCCTGCTCAACATTTATCGAAACATGGTCGACAACCGTGCGGTTATTGTATTTTTTTACCAGGTTTTCAGTATAAAGTTTCATGACAGGAAAATGGAGGAGATCATTTTGCCGGCTCAGAATCTGCACTCAAATATTCTTTGTGCTCCTTTTCTTTCTTTTTCATGACCCTTTTCGAAATAAGTATCCCCACTTCATAAAGGGCAAGAAGGGGTATTGCCACAAGCATCTGTGAAAACACATCAGGAGGGGTGATAATTGCAGCAACGATGAATATCACTATAATTGCATGCCTTCTGTATTTGATCATGAACGGGGGAGTTATTACACCTATCTTGGTCAGGAAGAATGCAATGATGGGCAGCTCAAAAACCAGCCCGGTGGCAAGGCAGATAGAAGTGATTGTGCCTATGTAGGATCTGATGTTGATCTGGTTAACGACATCGGAGCTAACCTGGTAATTTGTCAGGAAGTGGATCGAGAGAGGAGCAAGGGCAAAATACCCGAATAGGACACCCGTGAAAAAAAGCAATGACGTTGCAACCACAGCACCTCGGGTATATTTCTTCTCATTGCTGTGCAGGGCAGGCTTGAAAAACTGCCAGAACTCCCACATTATGTAGGGAAAAGCCATTATCAAACCCGATACAAGGGCAACAATTATGTGGGTTGTCAGCTGTCCGGCCATTTTGATGTTGATCAGATTGACCGGTTTGCTGTTTATGCATAATGCATCTACATTGACCAGGTGTCCAAGCCTGCACAATAAACGGTTTGTCAGAAAATCAGGATTTTTCGGTGCCAGAATGATCTTGTCGAAAATCAGGTTCTTCAGGATGAACGCCGTTATCATAAAAACGATTATGGCAAGGATTGACCGGATCAGATGCCATCTCAACTCTTCAAGATGTTCGAGGAATGACATCTCTCCCTCGTTGTTTCTGCTGCTCTTGCCCTTTTTGGCCATCGGCTCAAAAGACTAATTCCTTAAATTTTCAGTGTGCAAAGATGATAAAACTTATCTTGCAAAACAAGTTCAATTAGGTTTAACACGAAAATCTCAGATATGGCCTGCAGATTTTTTAAACAAAATTTAATAGTATTTGATTAATTTATTATATAACTTTATTAAACTGTAATTGACAGCAGATTGTGAGATAAGAGAAATCAGGTGAATGAAATGGTAAGTGATGCTGCTATACATGAATATTTGAAAAAATATTTCGGATTTGATACCTTTAAGGGGAACCAGGAATCCATAATCAAGAATGTTCTTGAGGGTCGTGATACATTTGTACTTATGCCCACCGGAGGCGGGAAATCATTATGCTACCAGTTGCCGGCAGTAATGAAACCCGGAACTGCAATTGTTATCTCTCCTCTTATTGCCCTGATGAAGAACCAGGTGGATGCAATGCGCAACTTCAGCACAGATGATGATGTTGCTCATTTTCTCAATTCGTCACTTACCAAATCGGAAAGTGCCAGGGTAAAACAGGATGTACTTTCAGGTAAGGCCAAACTTTTATATGTAGCGCCCGAATCACTGACAAAGGAGGAAAACATCGATTTCCTGAAAAACGTCGATATATCATTTTATGCTATCGACGAAGCACATTGCATTTCCGAATGGGGTCATGATTTCCGGCCTGAATACAGAAGGATAAGGCCCATTATCGACTCAATCGGCAGATCGCCCATCATCGCCCTTACTGCAACGGCAACCCCGAAGGTGCAGCACGATATCCAGAAAAACCTTGGAATACTTGAGGCGGATGTCTTCAAATCCTCATTCAACAGGCCTAATCTCTATTATGAGGTCAAGTCAAAACAGGATGTTAACAGGGAAATAATAAAATACATAAAGAACAATCCCGGGAAATCGGGAATAATATACTGCCTGAGCCGTAAAAAGGTGGAAGAGATGGCAGAGAACCTGAAAGTGAATGGCATAAAGGCCCTGCCATATCATGCCGGCATGGATTCGGCAACCCGTACGGCAAACCAGGATAAGTTCCTGATGGAGGAAGCCGACATAATCGTTGCAACCATTGCTTTCGGGATGGGAATTGACAAGCCCGACGTGAGATTTGTGATACATTATGATATCCCCAAAAGCCTGGAAGGATACTACCAGGAGACAGGAAGAGCCGGACGCGATGGCGGTGAGGGTAATTGCATTGCTTATTACAGCTATTCGGATATAGTGAAGCTTGAAAAATTCATGCAGGGAAAGCCGATCGCTGAGCAGGAGATCGGTAAACAACTGCTGCTTGAAACTGTATCATATGCCGAATCCTCCGTGTGCAGAAGGAAACTGCTGCTTCATTATTTCGGGGAGGAGTATCCGAAAGATAATTGCGAAGCCTGCGACAACTGTCTGCATCCAAAGGCTCAGTTTGAGGGAAGCGAAGCCGTGGTGAACGTGCTTGAAACAGTGCTTGCGGTGAAGGAAAAATTCAAGGCCGATCATATTGCACATATCCTTTCAGGTAAAATCACCTCTGCAATCAAGTCATACAAGCACCATAAGCTTGAATATTTCGGGATAGGGGAGGATAAGGATGAGAAATTCTGGAATATGGTGATCAGGCAGGCCCTTATTGCCAAGTTGCTCGCAAAGGATATTGAAAACTACGGACTGCTGAAGGTCACACCCAAAGGAATGGAGTTCTCTGAAAAGCCAACCTCATTCATGCTGGCCGAAGATCATGATTATGCCGATCCCTCCGATGAGGATAATGCTTTCGGTGCAAGAACTGCCGCCGTTGACGAGGAACTCTTCAGCATACTGAAGGATCTGAGGAAGAAAATCTCAAAGCAGAAAGAAATTCCGCCTTTTGTAATATTTCAGGATCCCTCGCTTGAGGACATGGCAATACAGTATCCGATAAACCTGGATGAACTTCAGAATATATCAGGAGTGGGCGCAGGCAAGGCACAAAGGTATGGAAAGGAGTTCGTTGAGATAATTAAAAAATATGTTGAGGAAAAGGAAATAATCCGCCCCCTCGACATGGTGGTAAAATCAGTGGTTAATAAGTCAGGAATAAAGGTATATATTATCCAGAGCATCGACATGAAAAGGCCCCTTGAAGACATTGCTGAGGCAAAGGGCCTGGAAATGAGCGAACTCCTGTCGGAGATCGAGGCAATTGTAAACTACGGTACCAGGATAAACCTCGATTATTATATCAATATGGTAATGGATGAGGAACGACAGGATGATATTTACTCCTATTTCAGGGAGGAAGCCGAATCCGACTCACTTGATGAAGCAATCAAAGAGCTCGGCAGTGAATATGAGGAAGAGGAAATTAGGCTCATGAGGATCAAGTTCCTTTCCGAGATGGGTAATTAATGTCTTGCGGTTCCCGCCGGAAGGGAAAAAATCACAGCAAGCACATAGAACGGGTAAAGGATCAAGGATGGAAGAAACCACCGCATGGCCTTTTTCATGCCATAACGGGTACTGGTATTGGATAACAGCAAATAATCGGGAATTGATTTTATTGCAAAGGCTGCCAGTAATACGGGCAGAACGGAGATATAAATGATGGCTGATATAAACAGACCAGCAAGAAGTATTGTTGCAGTAAGTATTACAATTGCCAGCATGATAGTCTGACTGTCTTTGTAATGCCCTGCTTTTGATATCCATCGTGCTCTCTGATCCAGGAACGGAATAATCCTGTCAGGCAATTTTGATTTCACTGCTGCTTCCGGGGATTCCAGCCAGGCAATCCTGCTGTCCTTTTCAGCTTTCAGGCTGTGAAGGAGGAAGATGTCATCCCCGGTATTAAGATCGAAATGAATGTTGTCACAGTGCCTGTAATATACATCTTTTGTAAAAGCCAGGTTGGCACCGTTGCACATTACAGGGCTGCCGGCAGCTGCAGTTGCGGCAGTAACGGCCTGAAGGCCCAGGAACTCCAGTTCACAGAATCTCCCGGTAAAGCCTGCAGCGCATTCCGGAATGACGGGCCCGATTATCATGTGGGGCTTCTGTCCGCTATAATACGAAACTATCGCGGATATCCATTGCTTGCCGACCCGGCAGTCGGCGTCAGTGGTAATAATCACTGAACCCTTCGATGCTCCAATAGCCGTCTTCAGGGCTCGCTTCTTGCCAGAGCCGTTACTCTTCAGTACTTTAAGATTTCTGATCCCCTTGAATTCACTTGCTATCTTAAATGTTAGATCTGTTGAGTTATCATCGGCAATAATAAGTTCAAAACAATCATTGTCATAAGTCTGACCTGCAATGTCAGATAACAACCCGGGCAGATTTAATTCTTCGTTGCGGCACGCTACCACTACCGAAATAAATATACCGGATATTTTTACGGGCTGGAAGACCTTTATTCTTTTTAGTACTGAAAACATCTTCAGCATTAAAACAAGATATGGTGCCAGTAATATGATAAGCATCCATTGCATAAGCCATACCCTCAACCATTTATATTAAAAGTAATAACCGTAACCGGGGAGACGGAAGGTTTACTGACCTCCGGCGCAGACAGATTTTCAGCTGTTGGCGTCATAGTTTAAGCTTCTTCCGTCCTATCTGTATTCAGCCCAGCTTTTTATAGCCAATTCCCTGATATCCATTCTGCAAAAGGCAAGAATATAGGCACTTGCGAGCCGGGCATTAGTCAGCAGCGGGATATTGAAATCAATAGCGCTTCTGCGTATCATATAATCATTGTTTAGTTCTGAAGGGCTGAGGTTCTTGGGGATGTTTACGACAAGATCAACTTCCCTGCTACGTATCAGTTCAATGGTATTGGGCGACTTGTCCTCGTCGGGCCAGTATGCCACATGCGCTTCAACACCCGCATTCAGGAGAAACTCCCTTGTGCCCCTGGTTGCATAAAGCTTATGTCCTTTATCACGGAGAGCCCTTGCGCTGTTGAGAAGTTCAACTTTGGCGCGGGCCGGTCCGGTGGAAAGGAGAATGCTTTTTTCAGGAATTTTATAGCCTACTGAAAACATTGCCTTCAGAATAGCCTCATAGAAGTCTTCACCTATACATCCCACTTCACCAGTAGAAGCCATGTCGACACCAAGGACAGGGTCAGCCTTTGCCAGTCGGGAAAAGCTGAACTGGGGTGCCTTCACTCCTACATAATCGAGTTCAAATACCGACTTGTGGGGTTTTTCAACCGGCAGCCCGAGCATGATTTTTGTCGACAACTCAATCAGGTTGGTCCTGAGAACTTTCGACACGAAAGGCATGCTCCGGCTGGCCCTCAGGTTGCATTCAATCACCTTGATATCATTATCCTTTGCCAGGAACTGGATATTGAACGGCCCCGATATGTTAAGCTCATTAGCGATCTGCCTTGAAATTCGCTTTATACGTCTGATGGTTTCAAAATATATTTTCTGGGCAGGGAACACTATGGTCGCATCACCTGAATGGACTCCTGCAAACTCCACATGTTCGCTTATGGCATAGGCAATAATTTCTCCATTCCTTGCAACGGCATCCATTTCGATTTCCTTGGCATTCTCAATGAATTCGGTAACCACCACGGGGTGTTGTTTGGAAACCTGTGCAGCCAGGCCGAGAAAATGAGTGAGTTCATTCCGGTTGGAGACAACATGCATTGCCGCACCTGAAAGTACATAGGAGGGCCTTACAAGAACGGGAAATCCTATCCGGTCAACAAATTCGAATATGTCGCCGATTGAGGAAAGTTCTTTCCATTTTGGCTGGTCAATTGAAAGAGAATCGCACATCTGTGAAAACCTGTGTCTGTTCTCAGCCCTGTCAATCGATACAGGTGATGTGCCCAGAACCGGTACATGGCTTTCGAAAAGCCTCATGGCAAGGTTGTTTGGAATCTGACCGCCGACTGACACAATTACTCCGGCAGGATCTTCAAGTTCAATGATATCCAGAACACGTTCGAAAGTCAGCTCATCAAAGTAAAGCCTGTCGCAGATATCATAATCAGTACTGACAGTTTCGGGGTTGTAATTTATCATTACGGAACGGTATCCTTCCCTCCTTATGGTGTTGATTGCATTCACTGAGCACCAGTCGAATTCAACGCTTGATCCGATTCTGTATGCTCCTGACCCGAGAACAATCACCGATCTTACCGGGTCGCTTCCGTTAATTGCAATTTCATTTTCTTTGGCATTGTAGGTCAGGTACAGATAGCTGCTCCGGGTATTATTCCCGGTTAACAGGGTATCAATCTTTCTGACAAATGGTACTATGCCCAGATTCTTTCTTTTGTCCCTGACTTTCAGCAGGTCAGAGTGAATATTCCCGGGATCGGATTTCATGACGTGCCTCGCTATCTGAAAATCACTGAATCCGTTGATCTTAGCATGAGCCAGCAGTCGGGGGGAAACTGACTCAAGTGAATCGAGCAGACAAAGCTCATTTTTAATATTGATGATATTCTGAAGTTTCTGAAGGAACCATTTGTCTATCCTTGTAAGTTCATGGATCCTGTCGACCGGCAGACCTTTGTCGAGTGCCTCTGCAATAACGAAGATCCTCATATCGGTTGGTTCGGCAAGCTCTTTTTCAATGTCATCCGACTCCACGATCCTGTTCCCTGTAAAGCCGTGCATCCCCTGTCCGATCATCCGTAGTCCTTTCTGAATGACCTCTTCAAATGTTTTTCCGATTGCCATTACTTCACCGACGCTTTTCATACTGCTTCCGATATGATGTGATACGCCTGCGAATTTATTAAGATCCCATCGGGGGATCTTGCATATTATATAATCAGGAACAGGTTCGTAGTAAGCTGTTGCAGAATTGTTTGCTTGACTCCTGATCTCATGTAGTCCGTAACCCAGACCAAGTTTTGCAGCAATGAAAGCCAGCGGGTAGCCGGTTGCCTTGGAAGCAAGGGCACTCGAACGCGACAGACGCGCATTCACCTCAATCACCCTGTAGTCATCTGAATCGGGAGAAAGGGCATATTGTATATTGCATTCGCCAACAATGCCTATGTGTCGTATAATTTTGACTGACAGCTCTCTGAGTCGGCTGAAGTCGCTGTCTGAAAGGGTCTGGGAGGGGGCGACTACAATGCTTTCCCCGGTGTGAATGCCGAGCGGGTCGAAATTCTCCATATTGCACACAGTTATGCATTGGTCAAACCTGTCGCGTACCACTTCAAATTCCACTTCTTTCCAGCCTTTTAGTGACTCTTCAACAAGGATCTGATAGGTATGGGTGAATGCCCTGGAGGAAAGGGCCCTGAGCTCATCGGCGTCGGATGCAAATCCGCTTCCCTGCCCGCCCAGTGTAAATGCGGCCCTTATTATAACAGGAAATCCCAGTCTGGCTGCTGCCTCAACAGCTTCATCCACTCCGGTAACTGCAATGCTTCTGGGAGTTTTTACATTAATTTCGTCGAGCCTTTTTATAAAAAGCTCACGATCTTCAGTATCCATTATGGCCCTCACGGGTGTGCCAAGCACTTTTATGTTGAAGCGTTCAAAAACGCCTTTTTCAAATAATTCAATACCGCAGTTGAGTGCAGTCTGCCCGCCAAATGATAGAAGAATCCCGTCGGGAAGCTCTTTTTCGATAACTTGTTCAACAAAATAAGCCGTTACAGGTAAAAAGTAGATTTTGTCGGCAAGCTCTTCCGAAGTCTGAACCGTTGCAATGTTCGGATTGATCAGTACAGTTTCAACCCCTTCCTCCTTCATGGCTTTAAGCGCCTGAGAACCGGAATAGTCAAATTCGCCGGCCTCACCTATCTTAAGTGCTCCGGAACCCAGAATTATTACCTTTCTTATTGCCTCTTTCATAGCCGGATTTTAATTCCCAAAAATATAACAAATTACGGTTTCCGGACGCATAACTGAAAATATTGTATATATTTGCATCATTAATGTATAAATATGCAAAAATCAGAACGACTTCACGCCATAGAAAAGATACTTAGTGAAAAGGTCGTTACATCGCAGGAAGAATTGCTTAATCACCTGGAAAAAGCAGGGATCAGGTGTACCCAGGCCACCTTATCCCGCAACCTGAGGCAGATGGGGGTGTGCAGGATACCTGACGGTACAGGCAACTACAGATATTCGATGATTGCGGGTGAAGCGGAATGCCATCCGTCTGAACCCAGGCTGAATTTTGTTCCGGTTATACGTGAAATAATTGAAACAAAAGGGATGATGGTGATAAAAACATTCCCGGGAAGCGCCGGTACGGCTGCATATTATATCGATAACAGCAGGAAGATTGAGATTGCAGGCACAATAGCCGGCGATGACACAATTCTGTTAATTCCCCGTGACAGGATCACACTCCGGCAGGTTCACAGCTGCCTTGAAATGATTTTTCCGGGCTTGCATAAGCAGCTGAGTAAGACCGGACAAAAGACGGATAAATGGATAGAAAATCTTTATAAACAAAAAACAAAAAAGAAATGAAAGAAAAAGTTGTGCTTGCCTATAGTGGAGGACTGGACACATCGGTGATATTAAAATGGCTCATGGAGAAGGGTTACGAGGTGATTGCCTTTGTTGCTGATGTGGGTCAGGAAGATGATTTTGAAGAATGTCGGAAAAAAGCCTTGCTTCTTGGTGCATCAAAGGTCATAATCAAGGATCTACGGAAGGAGTTTGTTGAAAACTATGTATTCAAGGCCATAATGGGAAATGCTGTTTATGAGGACAGGTATCTCCTGGGGACCGCGCTTGCAAGGCCCCTGATCGCGAAAACCCAGATCGAGGTTGCCGTCAGTGAGGCTGCAGGTGCCGTTGCCCACGGGGCTACCGGAAAAGGCAATGATCAGGTGAGGTTTGAGCTTTCTTACTATGCGCTTAAGCCCGACATCAAGGTAATTTCACCCTGGAAAGACAAGGAATTCCTGGAGAAGTTCAAGGGAAGGACTGATCTTCTAAAATACGCATCCGAAATGAAGATACCGGTCAAAGCAAGTATTGACAAACCATACAGTGAGGATGACAACATTATGCACATAAGCCATGAAGCAGGCATACTTGAGGATCCCATGTTCTCAGCTCAGAAGGATATGCTGCTGAAAATGGTTTTGCCCCAGGATGCACCCGACAAGGAAACAAGACTGGTAATCCATTTCAGGAACGGTATCCCGGTGAAAGTTATAAACAAGGATGACGGTACGCTTAAGGATGATTCACTCGACATGTTCATATATCTGAACGAGATTGCAGGCAGGAACGGGATAGGGCTCCTCGACATGGTTGAGAACAGGTATGTCGGCATAAAGTCGAGGGGTGTTTATGAGACGCCTGCTGCCACGGTACTGCATGTGGCCCACAGGGATCTTGAAGGTATAGCCATGGACAGGGAGGTTATGCGTCTGAGGAACATGCTTGCTCCAAAATTTGCTGAACTGATCTATTATGGATTCTGGTTCAGCCCTGAGATGGATTTTCTCATGGCCGCGATTGAAAAAAGCCAGGAAATAATTGACGGAAGTGTTCACCTTTGCCTTTACAAGGGCAATATCCTTATTGAGGGTCGTGAATCGCCATCATCTCTCTATGACAAGGAACTTTCAAGTATGGACATTGAGGGAGGATTCGACCAGACCGACAGCAGGGGATTTATCAGGATCAATGCGATCAGGCTGATGGCGCATAGGGCCATTGTTGAGGCAAGTAAAAAAAAGAATTGAAATATGAAACTCTGGGAAAAAGGCACTGTAACTGAGAATTCGGTAATTGAGTTCACGTCAGGCAGTGACAGGGTCACCGACCTTTTGCTTGCAGAATGGGATATTGCAGGTTCAATGGCCCATGCAATTATGCTTGAGAAATGCGGCCTGCTGTCACCCGGGGAGAAAACGGACCTTCTGAATGCCCTGTATTCATTGTTTCAGAAGCATGGCAAAGGGGCACTGACAATCGGGAAAGGTGTTGAAGACATACATTCACAGATAGAGAAGGAGCTTACGGATATGCTTGGTCCTGCGGGGAAAAAAATACATACCGGCAGATCAAGGAATGACCAGGTCTTGACAGATGTTCGTCTCTATACCAGGGCTGCCATCGACGATCTTGCCCGCGAAGTTGCCCGCCTGTTCCATAAGCTTCAGGATCTTGGCGTCAGGCATAAAGAGGTGCTGATTCCGGGATATACTCATATGCAACCGGCAATGCTGTCGTCATTTGGTTTATGGTTCGGTTCATGGGCCGAAGCGCTTGCCGATGATATTGTAATGCTCGGCGCAGCAAGAACCCTGAATAACCGTAATCCCCTCGGAACAGCTGCAGGATATGGATCCACCCTTCCGTTGCAGAGAAGGATTACCACAGAGCTTCTTGAATTTGATACTCTTTTGTTCAATTCCGCCTATGCGGGGCTTAGCCGGGGGAAAGCTGAGCTGGCAACCGCTTCATCCATAGCATCGATAGCACAGACCATCGGTCGGCTGGCTGGGGAAATTTGCCTTTTTATGAGTGCCGAATTCAGATTTGTCGATTTTCCCGATGAACTGATAACAGGTTCAAGCATTATGCCTCAGAAAAGAAATCCCGATGTGTTTGAACTGGTAAGGGGCAGATGCAATCTCCTGCAATCCCTTCCTTCCAGGGTTTGTGCCCTGACCTTCAATCTCCCGTCGGGTTACAACAGGGAATACCAGCTTTTTAAACAATTGATGTTTGATGCCTTTTCTGAATTAAGGGAATGCATCGGAATCATGGTATTGATGTTAGGTCATATCAGGCTGAGGGATAATATTGCTGAGGACTCACTGTACAATTCCATTTACAGTACTGAGGAAGTGAACCGCCTGGTCAGGGAAGGTATTCCGTTCAGGGATGCCTACAGGTCCGTTGCTGATTCGGTGAAAAAAGGAATCTTTAAAAGGACAGCTTTAACAGATTATACTCATGAAGGGACAGTCGGCAATCTTTGCAATGAAGAAATCAGGGATCTTTTCGAGAAAAGGCTTGAAGGTTTCAGGAGCAAATCAGCATGGGAGCTGGTAGAAAAATTCATGAAATATTGATTAGGAAGTAAGCCCGTGGAATTCAGGATCCCAAAAGCAAATTTGTCAGTCATGCTGGTTACCGGAGCCCGTTAATTGCATGCTCGATCTTTTGCAGTGCGAGCTGAACCCTTGAGCGCGTTGTTGCAAGATTCATACGCATGAAGCCACTTCCTCCAGGCCCGAAGGTTGATCCCTCATTCATTCCCACCCCTGCCCTTGAGATGAAAAATTCCATAAGTTCTTTCGGATCCATTTGCAGTTTTCTGCAATCGAGCCAAATCATGTAGGTGGCCTCAGGTTTAACAGGGATTATTTCCGGGATCCTTTCCTTGCAATAGTTCATTACAAGCTCAACGTTGCCGTTAATATACCTTGTCAGTTCCGCAAGCCATTCATGACCTTGCGAGTACGCAGCAGCTGACGCAATGGTCCCGAAAATGTTGCCGCTGCCGATGTGGATATGCCCGATCCGGGAGTTAAAGTATTTGCGCATTACCGGATTGGATATTATGACGGAGGAAGTGGAAAGACCTGCCAGATTGAACGTTTTGCTTGGAGCGATGCAGGTAATGGTTATATCAGCTGCTTTTTCCGAGATGGTGGCCACTGGATGATGTTTGTGCGGCGGCAGCACAAGGTCGCAATGGATCTCATCCGACAGTATCAGGATATTATGCTCGATGCATATCTCTGCGAGCCTGGCAAGTTCTTCATACGACCATGCCCTTCCCACGGGATTATGGGGATTGGAAATGATAATCATTTTTACGTTTGGATCAATGGCAGAAACGAGGGATTCAAAATCCATTGTCCATCTGTTTTCCTTTTCTGTAAGTTGATTGTATGAGAGAATGCGTCCGTGATTTTCCACGGCTGAGAAGAATGGGAAATATACCGGAGGCTGAACCAGGATGGTATCGCCGGGACGTGTAAAGGCCAGGGTGCAGATATTCAGTGCTGGTACGATTCCGGGTGAAAAGCATATCCATTCCCTGCTGATCTTCCAGTTATGCCGTTGCAGTTGCCAGTCGATGATCGATCTGTAATAGTTTTCGGGACGGAACGAATATCCCAGTATCTCATGATCAAGTCTCTTTCGCAGGGCCCTGATAATGAAATCGGGAGTCTTGAAATCCATATCGGCAACCCACATCGGTATGAGGTTATCTGTACCAAAAGTCTCATTCAGCAAATCGTGTTTTACACAATCCGTACCTTTCCTTTCAACAGGTTCGTCAAAATCCCAATTCATTCTCTCTTAATAATTAAAGTGATCAAAGATAAATAAAAATCAATGATGAAGGGACCGGGATGGGTTTAGCCTGCAGCCGGCCGGAATTTGAAAAGACTGGATGCGGCTGCAAGGAAAAAGATTATTCTTAAGACCTTTCAAAATAGGTAAACTGAAAAGGCTTATGTTAATATATTTTATTATTTTTATCACCGTTTTTAAGAATTAAATCTAAATTGACTTGATATGAAAAAAGCATTGGCAATCATTATGATTCCGGTTCTGCTTCTTGGCCTGTCGCTTCTTGGTTCTTGCAAGGGAGGTTCCGGGAAAAGGCAGCAAAAAATAGTTGAAATGAGCCAGGTAAAGACCATTGAAAAGGAGATAGCTAAAAATGTCTATCCCTTACCCACTTCGGCAGAAGTGATTAAAATGCTTACAGAACTTGAAGTTGGCTATATCATTGGCATTTCAAATCCGGTTGCAAACTCAAAGAAATACTTCACCAGTGCGAAACGGGCAATAAACCTGGGAGCATACGGAGCAGACCTGAGTTACGCCACTCTTTATAATATCAGTCAGGAGGTAATCAATTATCTTGATGTGATCAGGTCGCTTGCGGCAGAACTTAATTTATCGAAGATTTATGACGAAACCCTTTATGACAGGATAAGGGAGAATTTTGACAACAGGGATAAGCTCGTAGAAATCCTTACCGGTGCGTTTAATGATACCTATGCATACCTGGCCGACAATGATCAGCAATCGCTGGCCCTGTTGGTTGTGGGAGGAGCATGGGTGGAAGGAATGTATCTTACAACCCACGTTTCCGAGGCAGCATACCAGATCGCAGGCATTTCAAAGGTTCTGCTGGAACAGAAAAAATCCTTCGAGTTGTTCCTGGAAATTACAGAGCCTTATCTCGGAGATCAGGATCTGAAGAATTTCATTGATTTGCTCGGGCCGATGAAGAGAGTTTATGAGGGGCTTGGAACAAGCCTGACAATGCAGAATATTATCGACATCACAAAAGCCATTGAAGTTATAAGAGACCAAATGGTCCAGTAATTCTGCCGATAACTTACCGGGGATTGTTTAAAAGGGGTAAGCCGTTTACATATATCTTTTTTAAACAATCCCTTTTTTATTTCTTTCTATGAGGGAATCTGTATTACTTGCCTTAATTCACATTTTCGCAATTATTTCGACGATAAATCCGGGAGGGATCTCTACCAGGGGCAAGAAGATACTTCGCAGTTACCTTCGCAGATATCTTAACCGGGAACTGGAAGAGGAATATTATGCCCTTTTTGAGAATAACCTGGAGTTTTATTCAAATGAATTGAAAAGCGTTGACAAGGAAGAGCTTTCTGATGAGGAGTCACTGATTACGTTTCAGATAACAAATATCTGCCGCCAGATTAGAAAAGGGCTTTTCCTTGAGGAAAGGATGATAGTATTTCTTCAGCTGCTCGAGTTTGCTTTTGAAGATGGCATTATAAATCATCAGGAACAGATCATTATTGACATTGTTGCACGGACCTTCAATATTTCAAAAAAGGAATTTGATAATGCCAGTGCATTCATGATTGAAAGAGATTATGATGCTGTTTCGCCCGACTGTTTACTTCTGATTGAAAGTGACAAGCCTGAAAAATGGGCCGCCGGGAAGTATTCAAACTATGAAAAGTGGCATCACCTTCGGATAAAGGGCTTTAAAGGGCGCATGTTCATCCTACATATCGAGAGTACAGGATCGCTTATTCTCATATATGACGGAACACTGGAGCTTTATTTCAGGGGACGTGACATACTGGTCGGCCGGCCTTACCTGCTTGAGCGCGGGAATAACATAAAAGGTCAGGGAATCGACCCAATCTATTATTCCAGAATTTACAAGAAGTTTGTTCTCCGTAAATTTCCTGAAAAGATTGTATTTGAAGGTCATAATATAGAGTTCCTGTTCAGGAATTCCGGGAACGGCGTGAGACAGATGAATTTCAGGATTGAATCGGGCAATCTCATCGGTCTCATGGGAGGAAGCGGTGTGGGTAAAACAACCATGCTGAATTTGTTGCAGGGCAAGATTGTTCCAACGTCCGGAAATCTTTTTATCAACGGGTATGATCTGCATGAGGATTCCGGCAAACTCGAAGGCCTGATAGGATATGTTCCGCAGGATGATCTGCTCATTGAAGAACTGACTGTGCACCAGAACCTTTACTATAATGCCCGGCTGTGTTTCAGCGATTACACCGAAGAGCAGCTTAACAAAACGGTTGAAAAGGTGCTGGAGGATCTTGATCTGCTGGAGATTAAGGATCTTCAGGTTGGTGATGCGCTTAATAAGAAGGTTAGCGGCGGACAAAGGAAAAGGTTAAATATCGGCCTTGAGCTGATGCGTGGTCCGGGTATTCTTTTTGTAGATGAACCGACTTCAGGGCTGTCTTCCTTCGACTCTGAAAAGGTGATGGGACTTCTGAAGAAAGAGGCACTGGCCGGGAAGCTTGTGTTTACTATAATACATCAGCCTTCTTCAGATATTCTGAAAATGTTCGACAGATTATGGATCCTTGACAAAGGCGGCTATATGGTATATGACGGGGATCCGGTAGAGGCACTGGTATATTTCAAGACTGAAACCTCGCAGGCAAATGCTGCCGAGAGCGAATGCCCTAATTGCGGGAACATTGAGACAGAAGATATTTTACATATAATTGAAGTAAAGGTTATTGACAATGCAGGTTTACCTGGCACTGAAAGGCAGATAAGTCCTGAGGAATGGCATGAGAGATACAGGAAAAAAATGATGCCCGGAGAAACTTCCAGGCCCCCCGTAGAGAAGTTGCCTTCCAGCAATTTTGTTGTTCCAGGGAGATCCTCTCAGATCAGAACCTTCATTAAGAGAAATATTGTACGCAAGCTGGCTGATAAACAGTATATGACCATCAGTCTCCTGGAAGTACCCGCGCTTGCACTGATACTCGCATTCCTTTCAAAATACAGCGAAGATGGCATTTACCTGTTTTCGGCCAATAAGAATTACCCGGTTTTCCTTTTTATGTCAATTATCGTGGTACTTTTTGTCGGTCTTACCGTAAGCGCAGAAGAAATTTTCAGAGACAGGAAGATACTTGAAAGGGAAAAGTTTCTTCATCTGAGCTGGATGAGTTACCTCATATCGAAAATCAGTTTTCTCTTTGCCTTGTCGGCAATACAATCGCTGTCATTCCTTATTGTGGCAAATATACTTCTTGAAGTCAGGGGAATGATTTTTCCGCAGTGGATCATTTTGTTTTCCACCGCCTGCTTCGGCAATATGCTTGGATTGAATATTTCTGCCGGAATGAGGAGTGTGGTAAGCATTTATATTTTGATCCCCCTTTTGCTTGTACCCATGTTGCTGCTGGGAGGGGCAATGATCAGGTTTGATGATCTTCATAAATCAATCAGCAGGAAAATATACGTTCCGGTCGCCGGAGATGTGATGGTTACCCGTTGGGCTTATGAGGCACTTATGGTTGAGGAGTTCAAATCGAACAAGTTTGAAAAGCCTTTCTTCAATTATGATATGCAGATAAGCCAGAATGACTGGTATGCATCTTTTCTGATTCCTGAACTGAAAGCCAAAATCAATGAATGCGTGACGGCCGGAAAGGAGGAAAAATACAGGGATTACTGTAAAATGAATCTCAGGAAAGTAAAATATCATTTGAATGAATTGTCATCCATAACGGGTATTAAACCGGGAGCCTGGCTGGAGTCTGTTAACTACGACGATTTCAGTGGTCATACAGGAGATCAAGTTATAGAATATCTCGACAGCCTCGGCTTTTCACTTAGGATGGCAATCAGGGAAATTAATGCTGAAAAAGACGCCCTGTACGATCAGATGAGGATGGCAATGGGTAATGATAAGTTGCTTGAACTGCGTGAGAAGAATTATAATGAAAACCTGGCTGATATTGTACGTAATACCCTTAACAAGAATAAAATACTGGATTCGGACAATAGACTTATCCAAAAAGCTGATCCGATCTTTATGAAACCCGGATCGAAATTCGGACGGGCTCATTTTTATGCACCCTATAAACAGATTGGAGACCTGAAAATTGATACCCTGCCTTTTAATGTGATAATTATCTGGCTTATGACAATTGGTTTGTCAGTCACCCTCTATTTCAACATTCTTAAAAAGTTTATAATTTTCCTTGAATCGCTGAAACTACCTTTATGGAGAAAGTTTGGAAGGGGATTTCTTCAGCAATAATCGGATTCATATTGTTAGTTTCCGGGTTTAGGCGATCTGATTTTTACTTAAGGACAAATAAATCGCAATGGTGAAGCCAAAGAAAAACCTGGGGCAGCATTTTTTGAAAGACAAAAATATTGCAGGGAAGATCGTTTCCTCCTTTTCGGGGGAAGGCTGCGAGTCTGTTCTGGAGATAGGTCCTGGTACCGGGATTCTTACCCGCTTACTCCTTGAAAGGAACTTCGGGGATTTCCAGGTGGTGGAAATTGATGATGAATCAGTGCATTTTCTGCGCTCAAACTTCAATAATCTGGATAAAATTATTTCCGGCGATTTCCTGACTCTCGACATAAATGCATATTTCAAAGGCAGCCTGGGGATAATCGGGAATCTGCCATATAATATATCCTCCCAGATCTTTTTTAAAATTGTCCGTTTCCGGGATATGATTCCCGAAGTGGTATGTATGGTGCAGAAAGAGGTTGCGCAGAGGATATGCGCCGGGCCGGGATCGAGGATTTATGGAATTTTGAGTGTTCTTGTCGGTGCATATTATTCTGCAGAATATCTCTTTACTGTTTCAGGACAGATGTTTTATCCACCGACGAAGGTGGATTCGGGGGTTATAAGACTTGTAAGAAACGAGGTTAAGTCACTGAATTGTGATGAAGATCTGTTTGCAAGAGTGGTTAGGGCTTGTTTCAACCAGAGAAGGAAGAAGCTCAGAAATTCTGTAAAGGCAGCCTTTGATCTGATTGATTACGATTTTGAGTGGTCTGATTTGCGGCCTGAGCAGCTTTCAACGTCTCAGTTTGTCAACCTCACCAACTGGATTTCTGAAAAAGGCAGGTTTTCAGAATGAAAAGCCCATGGCATCGACCGGATTCATTTTGGCTGCCGAGTATGCAGGTGCATATCCGGCTACAATACCGATGAATGCCGATATGAATATTGCCAGTGATATGTTGCCCACTGTGAGGTGAATGGAAAGATCATACAGGTAATTTATTACAATTGTCCCTGCAAATATCAGAAGTAGGCCCAGAATACCTCCTACAACCGAAAGAAGTACCGATTCAGTAAGAAACTGCTGAAGAATGAAAAACCGCTTTGCTCCGAGAGCCTTCTGAATTCCGATAATGTTGGTTCGTTCCCTGACCGATACGAACATAATATTTGCTATGCCGAATCCGCCGACCAGGATCGCAAACCCACCAATGATCCAGCCTCCTATATTGATTCCTTTAAACACCGCACTAAATCCCTGAGACAGCATGCTGGCCCTGTTGACCGAAAAGTCAGTTTTTTCCGAAGGTTTAAGACGTCTTGCCGCCCTGAGGATTATGGTTATTTCATCAGCCAGTTCCTGAACGGCTACGTTGGGTTTTGCCTTTATCATCAATTGTGTTTCAACAAACCGGTTTCTGAGATTAATAAAACTTTTTGCGAAATTAAGCGGCACCATGGTCAGCTGATCAATATTGCTCAAACTAATTCCTCCCTGACCTTCTTTTTTCAAAACGCCGATTACCAGAACCTTAAAACCGGCCAGGGTTATTGTCTTACCAACCGGATTGGCATTCTCAAAAAGCCTATCGGCTATTTCGGCTCCGATTACTGCAACATTATTACCGGAATTTAATTCATATGCAGAAAAATACCTGCCCTTCTCTATCTCAAATGAAGCGATCTTCTCAAGATCCTCTGTCACTGCCCCTATCATTGCCTCATTTATAAAATTGTTCCTGTATTTCATCCTTTGATTCTGGAATACTCCCAATGCAGCCGATTCAGCTCTCACAGATCTGTTTAGAACGGCCTTGTAATCATCAAGACTAACCGGGGGACGTTTAATAAGATCCCACCATGCAAGGTTGGGATCAAACGACCATGGATACTTCTGGACATAAATGACATTATTGCCCATGGAGTTTATGCTGTCGTGGATCGACTTCTCCATCCAGTCGAAAACCGTGAATACTGAGATTATGCAAAATATTCCGATTGTTATTCCAAATAGGGAAAGAAAAGTTCTCAGCTTATTTACCAATACTGAGTTATAAGCAAAAACCAATCCTTCGCGGAAGAGCCTGAAAAACATTTTCATATGTATATTTCCTGTATCCCGCTGTCATGTTATCTTTCTGCCCGACGCAAAGATCCATAACTTGAGGACAGTGTTACCATTTTTAGCCGTACGTGAATGGGCAAAGGCGGGTTTTGTTTTCATCATGCCGCATTCCTGAAGGGCGAAGTTAAAAAATCCTGCGATGTTTCAACAGTTGCCAGGACATAATTTCCAGGACTGTCAGATATTTGGTTGTATGGTTATGAGTTACTCAATTCCCAGTTCAGGGCAGACCCTTCATATTCATAATCATTATATGTTGAGGTTAATAAAAAATTATCTATTTTTAACCGCCTGAAACAGAAGGGAGATTCTAAGCATAAAAATCAGAGTATGAATGAAAAAAGAATACTGGGTGCACTGATCTCGGTTTACAGGAAAGAAGGGTTGGAAGAGATTGTAAGGCTCCTTGATGAATTGAAAATCAGGATCTATTCCACCGGAGGCACATTCAGCTTTATCAGTGATCTGGGGATTGGATCAGAAAAGGTTGAAGACCTAACAGGATTTCCTTCCATTCTTGGCGGAAGGGTGAAAACGCTTCATCCTTCTGTTTTCGGAGGTATACTTGCACGCAGGGAAAACGCCGGCGATCTGGAACAGCTTGGAAAATATGGTATCCCTGAAATTGACCTGGTGATAGTTGATCTTTATCCTTTTGAGGAAACAGTTCAATCGACTGAAAACGAGGATGAGATCATTGAAAAAATCGATATTGGCGGAATTTCCCTGATTAGGGCAGGGGCAAAGAATTACAGGGATGTTCTGATTGTTTCATCGGTTAAGCAATATCCCCGGTTGCTGGAGCTTCTGAAGGAAAAAAGAGGCATAACCGGTATTGAGGAAAGAAGGCTTTTTGCAGCTGAGGCTTTCCAGGCTTCTTCACATTATGACACTGCAATATTTAATTATTTTAACAGGAAGGAAGATGTTGAGGCGTTCAGGGTAAGCCTGAATGAAGCTTACCATCTCAGGTATGGTGAAAACCCCCATCAGAAAGGAATATTTTTTGGCGATCCGGGAAGATTTTTTGACAAATTACAGGGCAAGGAAATTTCATACAACAATTTTCTTGATATTGATGCTGCTGTAAGCCTTATCGATGAGTTCACGGAAACCACCTTTGTCATTATCAAGCATAATAATGCATGTGGTGTAGCATCCCGGAGCAACCCGCATGATGCCTGGATGGCCGCCCTGGCATGTGATCCGGTTTCAGCATTTGGAGGAGTAATAATTACCAATGTTCCAGTCGATGAACTCACGGCATCGGAAATAGACAAGTTGTTTTTCGAATTGATTATTGCTCCGGAGTTTACCCCGGAAGCCTTGAGGATATTGAGTCAGAAGAAAAACAGGATCATTCTTAAACGAAAAGCCGCCGAAAAAAGCAGATCCAGTTACCGATCCTTGCTGGATGGAGTGTTGTGGCAGGAAAAGGACCTGGCCACCGAACTGGAAAGTGACATGCACCCCGTTACGGATGCCAAACCCGATTCGAATCAGATGAAGGATCTGGTATTTGCCAATAAAATTGTCAAGCACAGTAAATCCAACGCAATTGTGATTGCCCGGGACCGTCAGCTTTATGCCAGTGGTGTCGGCCAGACTTCCAGGGTGGATGCTTTAAGGCATGCCATTGATAAAGCCCGTGGTTTTGGATTTGATCTGAGAGGAGCCGTACTTGCATCAGATGCCTATTTCCCATTTTCCGATTCAGCGGAGATTGCCCATAAGGCAGGAATTTCAGCAATTGTGGAACCCGGAGGATCAGTGAGAGATAAGGATACAATTGACTATTGCGCATCAAACGGAATTGCCCTGCTTTTTACTGGAATAAGACATTTCCGACATTGAAAACAAATAATTATAAAACCACATAAATGGGACTCTTTTCATTTTTGACCCAGGAGATAGCCATCGATCTGGGTACTGCCAATACGATTATCATCCACAATGATAAAATAGTTGTAGATGAACCGTCGATAGTTGCGATTGACAAAAACACCGGTAAACCCATAGCCATTGGAGAAGCAGCCAGGCAGATGCATGGCAAGACACATGAAAATATAAAAACTGTAAGGCCCCTTCGTGACGGAGTCATTGCTGATTTCAACGCCGCAGAGCTGATGATCAGGGGAATGATCAAGATGATCAATACGGGGCCAAAGTTTTTTACTCCCTCACTTAAAATGGTAGTTTGCATTCCGTCAGGCAGTACGGAGGTTGAATTGCGGGCAGTACGGGACTCATCGGAACATGCCGGCGGAAGGGATGTTTACATGATATATGAACCAATGGCAGCAGCCATTGGAATAGGTCTTGATGTCGAAGCTCCTGAGGGATCGATGGTTGTTGATATAGGAGGCGGGACCACTGAGATTGCTGTCATTGCACTCGGTGGAATTGTTTGCAATAAGTCAATAAGGATTGCCGGGGATGGATTTACATCTGACATTCAATCTTACATGAGGCATCAGCACAACATAAAAATCGGCGAGAGGACGGCAGAGGATATCAAGATTGCGGTCGGTGCAGCTTTGCCTGATATTGACAGCCCTCCAGCCGACTACATTGTGCGGGGACCGAACATAATGACCTCCCTTCCTATTGAAATACCGATTTCATATCAGGAAATTGCATATTGCCTCGACAAATCTCTTACAAAGGTTGAAGCTGCAATTCTGAATGTTTTGGAACAAACACCGCCCGAGCTTTATGCTGATATTGTAAACAAGGGAATTTACCTGGCCGGGGGAGGAGCACTTCTCAGAGGCTTGGATAAAAGGCTGTCGGACAAGATCAATATTAACTTCATTGTTGTTGAGGATCCGTTGCATGCCGTAGCTAGGGGAACAGGAGTGGCATTGAAAAATGTCGACAAGATCACCTTCCTTATGCGTTAACCGAAACTCAGATGAGGAACCTTTTAAACTTCCTGGTAAAATACAATAACCTGATAATTTTTCTTTTTCTGCAGGGGATTGCTTTTTATTGGCTGACCACTGGCAACAATTATCACAACTCGGTAATGGTTAAAAGCATTCAGTCCGTCACAAGGGGAGTAGAGCAAAGGATCAGTAATCTGAGGGCATACCTTAATCTGAGGGAAATAAATTCAGATCTTGCTGCGGAAAATGAGGCACTGAAAAATACCATTGAAAAACTTGCGAAGAAAGAAAATCACAGATTAACTCCTGTCAGTGATTCAATTTCAAGACAACAGTACACTGTCACAATTGCAGAAGTAATTAACAATTCGGTAAACAGGCAAAAGAACTATTTTACCCTGAACAAGGGAAGAAGGCAGGGTTTGGCACCGGATATGGCTGTCACAGTCAGCGATAAAGTTGCAGGAGTGATCGCCGGCTGTTCGGAAAACTATTCAGTGGCAATATCTCTTCTGAATATTGATTTCAGGGTCAGTGCCAGAATAAAAACTTCAGGTTATTTCGGTTCCCTGAACTGGAACGGATATAATCCGCAGTATGCGGTTCTGAATGAAATACCACAGCACATCAGTATAAGTGTAGGAGATACGGTTGAAACTACAAGTTACTCCGCAATTTTTCCCGAGGGAACCCTTATTGGAACCATAAGCGATGTAAAAAAAAGCGGGAGTGATTTTTACAAGATTGAGGTGGAGCTATTTACCGATTTCAGGAAGCTTCGTTACGTTAACGTAATTGGCAACTTGCAAAAGCCTGAGCAACAATCGCTTGAAAAACAGTTCCAATGATCAATTCAATATTAAAATACGCTTTAATAGCCGCCATCCTGATATTGCTGCAGATTCTGCTGTTTAACAATATTCAGTTCAGTGGATATATTAATCCGTATGTTTATATAATGATAATTCTTCTTTTGCCTTCGGTAATTCCCTCGTGGCTCTTGCTTCTGATTTCCTTTTTTACCGGCCTTATAATAGATCTTTTTATGGGTTCGCCCGGCATGCATGCATCGGCTACATTGCTCGCGGGCTTCAGCCGTCCCTATGTTCTGTCCGTCATTGCACCTCGCGACGGATATGAACCGGGAGTTGAGCTTTCCATGCAGACTTATGGTTTCAGGTGGTTTCTTGTTTATGCATCCGTTATTGTTTTTATCCACCATCTGGCCCTGTTTTACCTTGAAGTATTCAGGTTTACAGGTTTTTTCAGAACTTTGCTTCGCGTGGTGCTGAGCAGTGCATTTACCACCGCCTTTATTCTCCTTGCAGAAAGATATAGGAAAAGATGATGATTTGACCCTGTTATGAAAGATACATTTATAAACAGGAAGTACATTGTAATGGGGCTGATAATAGTTGTCTCACTGATTTTGCTTATCAGGTTGTTCATCATTCAGGTGGCTAAGGATACATACAGGTTGTCAGCGGATAATAATGTCCTCAGGCATGTGGTTCAGTATCCGGCCCGGGGGCTGATTTATGACAGGAACAACAGGCTGATTGTTTTTAATCAGGCTGCATACGATCTGATGGTCGTTCCTGCCCAGACATCGGTCATTGACACTGTTCTGTTTTGTGAGCTGCTGAATATCTCACGGGATATATTCCGAGAAAGGATGGATGCGGCCAGGAGTTACTCAAGACGGGCGCCATCGGTGTTTCTCAGGCAGATCTCAGCGGAGACCTATGCACGCTTGCAGGAGAAGTTATTTTTATTTCCGGGTTTTTATGTTGAGGCGCGAACTCTCAGAAAATATTCAAAACCAATCGCAGCGCACCTGCTTGGTTATGTGAGCGAGGTTGATGAGAGCATTTTGAGAAAGGATCCTTATTACAGGCCGGGAGATTATATTGGCAAACTTGGAATAGAAGAAGCATACGAAAAGGAGTTGAGGGGGAAACGCGGAGTAAAGATTTACCTGGTTGATGTATTCAGCAGGATCAAGGGTTCTTATGCTGAAGGCCGGCTTGATACAATGGCGGTTCAGGGCGAAGATGTCATTTCGACCATCGATATGGAACTCCAGGAATACGGAGAAAGGCTGATGCGGAATAAAGCAGGTAGCATTGTGGCACTGGAACCGTCGACGGGCGAAGTGCTTGCACTGGTCTCATCCCCGGCTTATGATCCGGAGCTTCTTATAGGAAGGGTAAGATCGGAGAATTTTGCAAAACTGAATGCCGATACCGTAGGGTTGCCTTTATTTAACAGGGCGCTTCAGGCATCCTATCCTCCTGGTTCAACCCTGAAACCAATAAATGGTCTTATCGGCCTGCAGGAGGGAGTTATTGTGCCATCAACCAAATTCGGCTGCAACAGGGGATATTTGTTCGTTGGCTGCCATTCGCACAGCTCTCCGCTCGATCTTATACATGGAATATCAAATTCCTGCAATGCGTATTTTTGCCAGACCTACAGGCGGATCCTTGAGAACAGCAAATATGGGTCAATTTCCGAGGCTTACGACAAATGGAAAGGCTATCTGAACGAATTCGGCTTTGGTAAAAAACTGGGTATTGAACTGTCCAATGAACTCCCGGGCCTGGTTCCATCAACATCCTATTTTAACAGATACTACGGGAAAGACAGATGGAGGGCCCTGACAGTCATTTCTATGGCCATTGGACAGGGTGAAGTCGGAACCACCCCGCTGCAGATGGCAAATATGACCGCGGCTATAGCAAACAGGGGATTCTATTATGTGCCTCATATTGTAAAATCAGTAGGACAGGGCAAAACAATCGATCAGAAATTTCTGTCGAAACATATTATCAGTATCGATTCCGCAAATTTTGAGGAGATTATCCTCGGCATGGAAGAGGCTGTAAATGGCGGTGCAGGTGCAACAGCAAGAATAGCGGCACTTAGGAATATAACAGTTTGCGGCAAAACAGGAACAGCCCAGAATCCGCATGGGAAGGATCATTCCGTTTTTGTGGCCTTTGCACCAAAGGATGATCCGAAAATAGCCATATCTGTATATGTTGAAAATGCCGGTTTCGGTGCAACTTATGCTGCTCCGGTTGCCAGTCTGCTGATCGAAAAATATCTTACCGGGAAAATTACAAACTCCGCAATGGAGCAACGTATCCTTGAGCTTAATCTGACTGGCAGATGAAAAGGAATGTCAATATCTGGGCGAGACTTGACAAAATATCCATACTGATTTTTGTTCTGATGCTCATTATGGGCTGGTTCAATATATATGCTGCGGTTTTCAATGAGGAACACAGCCGGATCCTCGATATGTCGCAGCGTTACGGGAAACAGTTCGCATGGATAATAGCGGCACTGATTATTGCCGTTTTTGTCGTTGTAATTGATACACGGTTTTATTTTTTCTTTGCTTATTTCATATACGGAACCTTAATGTTTCTGCTGGTACTTGTTCTTTTCCTTGGCAGGGATATTAACGGAGCCAGATCATGGTTTGAATTAGGACCTTTCACATTTCAGCCTTCTGAATTTGCTAAATTCGGTACCGCCCTGGCCCTGGCTGCTTACCTGAACCAGAAAAAGCTTGATCTGAAGAAACCATCGGTTTTTTTTACCTCATCGGCAATTATCATTTTCCCCGCCCTGCTTATTGCCTTGCAGCCCGATATGGGATCGACTGTTGTTTTTATGGCTTTTTTCATTGTGCTGTTCAGGGAAGGAATGAGCCCTTACATTGCCATAACGGGCGTTTTGATGATAATTCTTTTTTTTCTGAGATTTCTTATTAACAATCAATATCTTATTCTCAGCCTTATTGGAATTGCCTTCCTGCTGGCCTGGCTTATCACAAGAAAAACCCGGGAAATACTTTTGGGTATTCTGATCTTTGGCCTGGTAACTGCACTTATGTATTTTCTCAGGAACTTCCTTTTCAGGGATCTTGAAGATGAAAGATTGCTACTGGTTGCCTTGTTATTGAGCGGAATGGTATACGCGTATTATTTTTATTCGAGAAAGGCTCAGTCATATATTCTAATTTATGTTTTCCTGGCTGGAAGCGTGATATATATTAATTCTGTTGATTTTGCGTTCGACAGGGTTCTGAAGCCTCACCAGAAGGAAAGAGTTGAAATAATGATGGGAATGAAATCAGATCCCCGGGGTACCGGGTATAACGTTAATCAGTCCATCATATCTATAGGGTCAGGAGGTTTCCTGGGCAAAGGATATTTAAAAGGAACTCAGACCAAGTTTAAGTTTGTCCCGGCCCAAAGTACTGATTTTATTTTTTGCACCATCGGGGAGGAATGGGGTTTTGCAGGAGCCTTTGTAGTGATCGGCCTGTATACTTTTCTGCTTCTGAGACTTGTATATCTGGCCGAAAGGCAGAGATCATTCTTTTCCCGGGTTTACGGTTACGGAGTGGTTTCGGTTCTGTTCATTCACTTTTTCATAAATACAGGTATGACCATCGGAATAGTTCCCGTAATCGGGATACCACTTCCGTTTTTCAGTTATGGAGGAAGCTCCCTGATTGGATTTACAATCCTGTTGTTCATTTTCCTAAGACTTGATGCAAGCAGGACCGAATATCTTTTTTGATCAGTGGAAAATGATAATTCAATGAAAATATAAATACAAAAGTCTTTTCAACTAAGCTAGTAAGCCAGAAGGTTATTCATTAACTCTGTCCTTTGCATACCGTAATCTGTTTCAGGGCAGCTATCAATTTCTCCGGGATCAGCCGTTCAGACATGATTTTAAGTCTTATGTCCCGTTTCCCGATGATTGATGCAGGCTGACCGGAATATGTATTTGCAATCAGAAAGGAATAGTGATCCTGTGGGAAATATGAATACCGAAATCCTTCTCAACATAATCTATCAGCTGTGGAAAGAATTCCATAAAGTCATCCTGAAGGGAGTAGTAATTTTTTTTTAGGGCTTTAACCGCATATCTTGTCTCATTTGGCAAAGAGGTCCTTTTGCTCATGGTTTTAAGCACATTCCTGATACCGTTTATTGTCTGGTAAGACTCGATCCAGTTATTGATAATAAAGAAAGGCATCATCTCCCTTACATTGTCGGGAAGGATCTCAAAATTGTTTACCATGGCCCTGTAGAAGTTGTATGTTACACTTTCCAGGGGCCTTCTTGAGAAGAAGTTCCATTCCCTTGTCAGAAAGTGGTCGTAGATTATATCTGTTACAACACCGGAGTATTTGTGATATTTTCTGCTGAAGAAAATCTTACTGCGGTGAACAATGGGATGGCTGTCGGTAAAAGCGTCAATATGGCGATGCAAAATGATTCCTTTTCTAATAGGCTCGGGATATTTAAGATATTCCCTCCCCTTAACATAATCCCCAATATAATTGCCGATGATTATCTGCTCTGAATCACCGGAAAGATATATATGGGCCAGGACGTTCATACATCAGCAAAATAGCATAAAGAAATCAGATATGACAAAACACATCCGGGACATTTTTCCCAGGCTGTTTTCAGATTATCCGTAGAACTGGTTATCTTATTTAATAACAGTAATTTAAGTCTTGACAATAACAGTTTAAAAAATGTATTGAAATGTTCGGTTATTAAAAATGCAAATTATAAATTTGTTGCCTTAATTTTTTTATAAACGTTTTTATCTTTTGATAAATTATAAACATAACAAGGAGGTTTTATGACCAGAAGGAATGTAATTATTATTGGGGCTGCAGGCCGTGATTTTCATAATTTCAATACATTTTTCCGTGACAACGGGAATTATAATGTTGTTGCATTTACGGCGGCTCAGATCCCTGATATTGACGGCAGAAAGTATCCGGGTGAGCTTGCGGGTAAATTATATCCTGATGGTATTCCGATATATCCCGAAGAAAACCTTGCGGAGCTTATCAGAAGTCACAAGGTAAACGATTGTGTTTTCTCCTACAGTGATGTTACATATCAGAAGGTCATGTCGGTTGGTGCTGTTGTAAATGCAGCCGGTGCCAGTTTTATTCTTCTCGGCCCTGATGATACAATGTTAAGAAGCAAAAAACCAGTTATAGCTGTCTGTGCAGTTAGGACGGGCTGTGGAAAAAGCCAGACTTCAAGAAGGATCATTGAGCTTCTGATGGCAAGGGGACTCAGGGTTGCAGCCATTCGGCATCCCATGCCGTATGGCGATCTCAATGCCCAGAAGGTTCAGAGGTTTGCTACATTGGATGATCTGGCTGCACATAAGTGTACGGTTGAGGAGATGGAGGAATATGAACCTCATGTGGTGAGAGGCAATGTAATTTATGCCGGGGTTGACTATGAAGCTATTCTGCGTGCAGCCGAAACTGATCCTGACGGATGTGATGTTATTTTATGGGATGGCGGTAACAATGATTTTCCCTTTATCAGGCCCGACCTGATGATTACAGTGGCTGACCCGCACAGGGCTGGTCATGAGTTGGGTTACTATCCGGGTGAGATTACCCTGCGCATTGCAGATGTCATTGTTATTAACAAGATTGACAGCGCTGCCCCGGAGGCTATCCAGATGGTGAGAGAAAACATAGAAAGGGTTAATCCTCGGGCAACGGTGATTGACGGAGCTTCCCCGATAAGGGTTGATGATCTGTCGGTGATAAAGGGCAAAAGGGTTCTTGTTGTTGAGGATGGCCCCACGCTTACTCATGGTGAAATGAAGATAGGAGCTGGTATCGTGGCAGCCCGGAAATTTGGAGCATCCGAACTGGTGGATCCACGGCCATTTATAAAAGGTAAGCTTAATGAGACCTTCAGACTTTATCCCGGGATAGGAACCCTCCTTCCTGCAATGGGGTATGGTGAACAGCAGTTGCTTGATCTTGAGGCTACGATAAACAATACTTCATGTGACAGTGTAATTATTGCCACCCCGATCGACCTGAGCCGGATCATTAAAATAGACAAACCGTCAACAAGGGTTTACTATGACCTTCAGGAGATAGGTTTTCCAAACCTGTCACAGGTTATTGATGAGTTTGTCAGGAAATATAACCTGTAACCCTCGTTTCCTTTTCACTGATCCCGGAAGATGCGAACAGGGGAGGTTTTATCTTCTGACCCTTGCATTCCCCTTCCATATGCTCCAGACCTGCTCTTCATCCGCAGGCTGAGCATAATCAGTGATTTGAGTTGTGGCCAGTGCACCGGTTGCCCATCCGAAGCGGATCCATTTTTCCGGTTCCCATTCTTTCAGGATGCCATAGAGTAGTCCACCCACAAATCCGTCTCCGCCGCCGATCCTGTCAAGGACCGTTATTTCACGGGGTTCAATAATATGCCAGGTGTCGCCTTCAAACATGATTGCTCCCCAGAGATGTTCACTGGTACTGATAACCTCCCGGAGTGTTGTTGCAAAAACAGACGTACCGGGAAAGGATCTTCTGGTCCTGTTTATCATTTCCCTGAAACTCTCTATTTTTGATGCCAGGTCTTTGCCTCCTTCTTCGGGCCCTTCTATCCCCAGGCACAATTGAAAATCCTCTTCATTTCCAAGAAGGATATCCGATATTCCTGCGATATTACGGAAAGTGTCCGCCAGTTCCTTTTCCCTTCCTTTCCAGAAAGATGCCCGGTAATTCAGGTCAAATGAGATAAGGGTGCCGTGTTTTTTTGCAGTACGTGCCAGCTCAAGGCAAAAGTTGCTTGTTTCTTGCGACAATGCAGCTATAAGCCCGGAAAGATGCAGAATTCTGACACCTTCCTTACCAAAAATCCGGTCCAGATCAAAATCTTTGATATTCAATGTCCTTCCAACTTCACCCGCACGGTCGTTATGTACCCTGGGTCCCCGCGGGCCGCATCCGGTATCAGCTATATTGAACTGATGCCTGTATCCCCAGGGTCCGCCTTGTTCTACATCAACACCTTCATAGGTAATATGCCTGCCGGCAAGATTGTCTTTGATGAATCTGGCAATCGGACTGTCCTTGACGAAAGTTGTCAGAACCTTGACCGGCAGTCCAAGAAATGATGAAACACTAGCCACATTTGATTCGGCACTGGTCGCCTGCAAATAGAAGGTGTCGCTGCAGTGTACAGGCTGACTGTTCATGGGAGTAATCCTGACACCCATGCTTGTGGGTACAACAAGCGACCACATGAAATCGCTTCGCAATTTAATTTTCATACCTGTATGGATTAAGTTCGGTTTTTTCCGGTGATCCGGTTTCAAAGCTTCAGCCTTTCCCTTATCTTTTCAGATTCTTTTTCAAATCCGGGTTTATTGAGCAGGGCAAACATATTGGTCTTATAAGCCTCAACGCCCGGTTGATCAAACGGGTTGACGTCTAGAATATAGCCGCTTATGGCACAGGCAATCTCAAAGAAATATATCAACTGGCCGATATGGTATTCAGTAAGTTCGGGTACGGAAATGGTTATTATGGGTACGCCGCCGTCATTATGGGCAAGGGTTGTACCAAGTTCAGCATTAATATTTACCTCAGACAGTCTTTTCCCTGCAATATAGTTTAGTTGATCGGAATCATCAATTTCATGGGGGATAATAACTTTTTTCCGCGGATTCTCAACGGAGATAATGGTCTCGAACAGGATTCTCCGGCCTTCCTGGATATATTGTCCCAGGGAGTGCAGATCGGTTGTGAAATCGACTGAAGCCGGAAAAAGACCTTTGCCTTCTTTTCCTTCACTCTCACCGTAGAGCTGTTTCCACCATTCTGCCAGGAAGTGCAATCGGGGGGTGAAACCTGCCATTATCTCGATTGTCCTTCCGGTCTGCATGATGAGATTTCGTGCCGAAGCGTAAAGCAGCGCAGGATTTGTTGCCGCATTCCTGTTATGCCGGGTTTGTTCTTCCATCGATTTTGCACCCTTAACGAGCTGCCTGATATCAAATCCGGCCAGGGCCACAGGCAGTAATCCCACGGGCGTTAATACGGAATATCTTCCACCTATATCATCAGGAATTACAAAAGTTTCATATCCGTTCAAATCTGCCATCTTTTTCAATGCTCCCCTCTTCCTGTCGGTTATTGCGATAATCCTTTCAGCACAACCTGCTTTGCCGGTCTTCTTTTCAAGATGATTCTTCAGGATCCTGAAAGCAATGGCAGGTTCGGTTGTGGTACCAGATTTTGAGATCACTACTATTGAATAATTCCTTTCATCAAGCAGATCAATAAGTTCCGACATATAATCTTCGCATATGTTTTGTCCGGCAAAAATGACCTCATGATGTTTTTGCTTCAATGCCGGCATGAAAGAGTGCGACAGTCCTTCGATTACTGCCCTTGCACCCAGGTACGATCCCCCGATACCGATAACTACTGTTGTGTCTGATAATGAACGTAATCTTTCTGCGGCTTTTCCGATATCATCAAGCTGTGTAAGTATATCGTCGGGCAGGGAGAGCCAGCCAAGGAAATCGTTGCCGGCGCCGGTGCCGTTATTGAGGTTGTCAAGGTGTCTGATAGATTGCTGTGCCAGGGCAACAATTTCTTCAAAAGAAACAAATTTGCCGGCATTCTTAAGGTTCAGGGTTATACTTTTTTCCATACTTCCAAATCTATATGTGAGTATTGCAAAAATAAAAAAAAACGGCAGGTTTCAACCTGCCTGTTACTGTAAATAGGTTTCATCGTGGTATTGGACTATTTCCGGTGAATGCCTCCCGCGCTCGATGAGTGGGCATCAACCTGTTTCGGGTTGCCTTTGTAATTTATTTCTCCCGCACTTGAGGCTCTGGCAGTTAGTTTTTCGGTAACAAAAATATCTGCGTCGCCTGCACTTGAGACTGACACACGGGCTTCCTTTACTGAAAGGTTGTAAGCGCTCAGGTCACCGGCGCTGCTTAAATCGGCCGTGAGTACGTCAGCTTCGCCTGACAGGGTAATATCTCCGGAACTGCTGAGATCGGCAGTTATTTCCCCCGCATATACCTCGAGTTGAATGTCTCCCGCACTGCTGGCTGACAATTTCAGTTTTCCTGCCCTTACCGGGGCTTCTCCGGTAAGATTCCCTGCACCTGAGACAGAGAGATATGTTACTTCCTTGATATTCACATAAACTTTCTTCTCATTTGCCTTTTTAATTTCTGTATCAGAATATATATTGAGGATCCCGTTCATGACTTCTGTTTTAATATGCGTATGCAGGTTCTCGTCGGCCTCAACAGCAACATAAGGGGCATCTGCCTGTTTAATAAAAACATTAATACCCGAACTGACATTAATACCGTTAAATGCGGCTGTTTGCCTTTCCTTTTTCACAACATTGCCGTCGCCCACCACAGTTTCAGGGACCAGCTCCTTAATACAGCTGAGTTCTGACAGTAAAAAGATAGTAATTATCAGGAATTTAACACTTTTCATTACCGGGAGAAATTAAGTTATTCTGTGATCTGATTTGATTCCTGGATAAAGACGATCAAATGAATCCAATGATGCATCCGGGCGGAAATTCCTCAATGCCATTTGAAAATTTTAAGTCCGGCTGCAAAGAAGAATGCTCCGGTTGATATCAGGATCATGAAAGACAGTGCCGTTTCACGAAAACCTGCACCTTCGTTAAAAACACTTCTCACCGCGTCGGTAAGTATCGTCAGGGGAAGTGCCTGGATAATTTTTATGCTCCAGCCGGGGAAATTGTGATAGCTGAAAAAGATACCCGAGAGTACCATCATGGGATATGTGACTGCATTAATGAGACCGTTTCCCACTTCAGTATTGGATGTGTGTGATGAAACGAAAATGGCAATCCCGCAAAACGCAAGATTTCCTGCCAGAAAAACGAGTATCAGGGAAGTCGGATCCCCCTGGATCCTGATTTTGAATGCAAGAACGGCAAAGATCAGCAGAATCAGCGATTCAGCGAAATTCATCATGATCCTGACGGTCAAAAGAGCAAGCAGGAAATTTGACTTCTTCATAGGCGTGGCAACCAGGCGCCGTAAAAGCTTTTTTGATCTTTTTTCAATCAGGCTGTAGCTGATACCCCACATACATGACATCATGACCCCCATGGTTATCAGTCCCGGTATCAGAAAGTCTATATAGCGGGTTCCTGCGATCATCAAAGGCTTGATATTGATGTCATTTTCATTTGTTTGACGGCTGTCACCTCCTATGACTGAACTGAGCTTAATATATGTCAGCTGGGCATCAGGATTCTGCGGGTCAAAATAATATTCCGGCATTTCGTCGTTCTCCTTAATGATGACATTCAGGGTTCCTCTTTTCAGCATTATCATTGCCTGGTCCCAGTCCATCGGGGTAAAATAAAAAACTGAATTGCCCAGTTTCCTGTTGGTCAACACATATTTCCAGGTATCTGATTTATCAGATGGATCATGAATTCTTTCACAGTAAGTTTCCAGAAATGATTTTACTGAAAAGTTATTCAAAGTATCCCCGGGATTATGATCAGGATTCATAATAACGGCTACTTTACGAAGGACATCAGTCTTTTTTGTAAATGCGATCCCCAGCCCTATTGACATCAGGATCGGGAAAAGGATCCCCCAGAAGAGAACTCCGGGTTCTCTCAGGATCTCCTTTGAAAGGGCGTTTGCCAGTTGAAGGAGCTGATTGTTTACCAGGCGCCTAACCATATATTTTTCTTCCTGTTAAACCAGTGAATAAATCATCGAGATGCCGGTAGCTTTTCCCTTCTTCTCCCGCTTCAAGCAACTGTTTAAGGGTTCCTTCACGCAGGATGCTGCCGTTATCAACAATAATTATATAATCACAAAGGGTTTCTGCTTCTTCCATATAGTGAGTGGTGAGTATCATTGAGGTCCCGGATTTGTTTTTCAGGTTGAGCAGGATATTCCAGATTTCTCTTCTTGCATTTGGATCAAGCCCGGTAGTGGGCTCATCCAGCAGCATGATTGACGGATTGTTGATCAGGGCGATACCCAGTGCCAGCCTCTGCCTTTGCCCGCCTGACAGATTTGCCACAAACGATTTTCTTTTATCATCCAGGCCAACCATTTCTGTCACCTCATCGACCCTGTCCATGCCAAGATTGAAAAAGCTGGCAAAAAGCCTTAATGTTTCAGCAACCCTAAGTTTGTCAATAAACCTGGTTTCCTGGAGAGAAATACCGATGATTCTCCGTATCCTGTCCTCATTCCCCTTCCACCTCATCCCGGCAATGAATATCTCACCCGTGTCGGGTTTTTGTATACCTTCGATCATCTCAACCAATGTAGTTTTACCGGCACCATTAGGCCCAAGGAGAGCTACAAACCTGCCTTTTTCAATGTTCAGGCTGATACCTCTCACCGCCTGGACTGTTTTGAATGATTTCCAGACGTTTTTTACCTCAATTACCGGTTTCTCTATTTTCATTGTCACTTAAACTGAGTGAGATTTTCATGTATGTTTACTTAATCCCATGGGATTCAATTGCCTGCCGGTACCGGCTTGCAAAGATAAATCAGTATTATATAATCTGTTTCGATTACTGGAAAAAGCTTTGGGATCCTGTTGAAGGCATCTCATTTTTAAGAAATCTCTATTCATTAACCGGATTCAGGGTAAGGGGGTTCCAGCGGTAAGTACATGGATTGTATCTGGCTTATTCTTACCCGGAACGGAGATCACGGTAATTTCCCCGGGAAGGATTTTCCAATAAAGGCAACCGTCTACCCCTGTATGTCGGCCTCAATATCCCGGATGATTTGGCATTACCGGCAGGGGATAGCTCCCGGAATAATGGCCTATCTGAAAAGTGATGGATCTAGGGATCTCTGATTGTTTTTAAAAGCTACGACGAATGCATCGGCATAGCCTTCCTGTTTAATGGTTTTCAAGGCTTCCCGCGCCCGGGCATTACTTTCAAATTCTCCGGCGCATAAGCGGTAAAGCCCGTTATAGAAATATTCAAATGATTTGTAGGTGATTCCTCCAATAGTAATATTCTGTGGATTCCTTGGCTCTGAATATGATGAAAGCTGGATGCGGTAAACAACATTTTCAATACCGGGTTGAGTTAATTTTTGCCCGGCAGCAACATCTGCAGCTGGTTCCCCAGGCCGGTAATCAGTTTCCGCCGGGACTGCTGTAATTGGCTTCTGTCCTGATTCTGCGGTGGTACGGGTAGATGTTACTGATCTGAGATCAGTTATCCTTTCATTGTTTTTAAATGCCACTACAAATGCCTCAGGATATTTTTCGCGGTTCATGATTTTTTGAAAGTCACTCGCTTCATTTAAAGAGCCAAATTCCCCGGCACACGACCGGTATGATCCGTTATAGAAGTACTCGAATGATTTGTAGGATTTGCCTCCTATTTGCACATCGAAACTACCCCTTGATTTTACAGATGACAAAAACTGGACCCGGAACACTATCAAATCGTCGGGAAGAGGTTGATTTGCAGCTATATCTGAAACGACTGCCGGTGGTACAGGTTTTTCCGTTTCGTCCTGGATTTTTTCAGGAAGTTTTGCGATTGCTGCACCAGCTTCCTTCCCTGCTTCCGGTGCAACTACCTGATCCTTTTTCTCCGGTGCCTGATCCGGCTTCTGAGTCTTTGCCTGAAGCTGATCAGTTTGCTTAACTTCAGTTGATTCTTCTCCAGTCGTTATAAAAGGTGCAATATCGGCTCCCGCTATGTTCCGCATGGCCCTGGAAATGTCAGAAAACCTTTTCAATGAATACTTGTCAGCGAAGGTTATTTTATACAGTTTCAACGATGCATTGTCAGATTCCTGTCTGACCGATAAAAAAGCCACAGTCGGATCAACCGGGTTTATCCTGAATGCTAATTCATCAGCGGTTGTATTGACAGCTCCGGTAAGGTTAACCGGTTTATCCCAGTATTTGCCGTTGTATTTTGAAAAGTAGAGATCATAACCGCCGATGCCTTTATGTCCGTCAGATGAAAAATAAAGATTGTTTTCATTGTCAAGGAAAGGAAAAAGCTCATTCCCCGGAGTATTGATGTACTTGCCGAGATTTTCAGGGGAAGACCATGAATTGCCTGTTTTGTGTGTCAGGTATAAATCGAGGCCGCCGGAGGACCCCCTTCTGTTTGATGCAAATACCAGCATATCTCCTGACTGTGACAATGCAGGATGGGTATAAGTTGAATTGTCGTCGCAGAAATCCAGGGGTTTCTTATGACTGACCCATTCGCTTCTTCCGCCTCTTCCTGTTTCATAGTCAGCCTGATATATTTTTTCCGGATCATTGCCCCTGGTTCGTTTTGCGTAAAACATCAGTGTGTAATCGTGATTGAATGTCATTGATTCGGTGGGGACTGCAAAAGGATCATTATGTGAAAAGACATAATTTTCACGCTGGATGGTGTCCGTATGATTGGTATAATAAGTTCCCAGTGTGCCGAAAGAGACATGATCACTTATCATCCTGTCTTCAACTTTTGTGTGGGAAAGGAACACTATTCCGTTTTTATAAAACTGGATTCCTTTTGAAGGGGGTATTATATCCAGATTAAATCGCACCATTTTTATCGGCGGTACATTGTTCAGAGTATCCTGAACAACATAATTTTCTGGTCCGGCGCTTTTAATTCCCGCGGGAATTCCAGTGCCGTTGTAGCTGATAATCCCTGTAAGGAAGAGCGTAAATGCGGTTAATAAAATCCTTTTCATAATCAGCTTTTAGAAAGATTTTACCAATGTCCATTTTTAACAAATCCGGATTTTGCATTAGAGAAGTTAATTCCAATTGCAATTTCTGTTGTTGGAGACTCTTTGAAATAAGGAGAGTCTTTAGACAGTGCGAAAAAAGTACCGACATAAAATCTGGGGAAGCGGTATTGAAAGAAGAAAGATATCTTTGAGTAATCATTGAAATAGGTTCCCAGACAAAAATCCCCCGCATAGATTTTAAGCATTGGTTCGAGGTTTTCCTTTATGTCAAACGTCAGGGAGTCATCTGTATTTATCAGAATTGAAGGCTCGATCACAAGTCTGAGCGCCCTGCTGATCACCAATTTGGCTCCTGCCTGAAGGTTGAACTGCCGTGAAACGGGAATGGAATAACTGCTCAGTGTATCCCTGTCGGCTGTCCGTCCAAGAAGGTTTGTTGCAGAGACCCCGGCATAAAAGCTGGGATTGTACAGATAAATTCCGAAATCGGCATTCGGAAATATAAAATCTTTCTGATTGCGGTCAGCGTCCTCATCAGCTTTAAGTTTATGCCAGGTACCCCTTGCTGCTGCCCCGATTGAAAGAAAGGTAAGTGACTGTTTATTTATTGGAATGTGATATGAAAAAGATGCAATAATTCCAGCCGATTGTGTGCTGTCATCAATTATGTTAAAAAGGGTGCCTCCTGCTCCCAGATTTGTAAATTCACTTGATCTGGAAGATAGAAGGTATCCCGGGACCTTTCTGGATATTCTTGTGTTGGCACTCAGGATCTGGGAATAATTATTTCCTTTAAATCCTGCTATGGCATCAGCTGAAAGGAAATCCTTGCTTCCGGAGTATGCAGGATTTATTATCAGGGGGCTGAAAATCCGGTAAGAAACCGGGTATAATGGCAGCTGCTGCCCATACGACATAATCGCATTAAGGACCAGAACAAGTATCAGAAAGGGTTTCTTCATAACTTTTATCCTCAATATTGTCAAAAATTCAAAGACATTAAAAGAAGATTAATATGCAATCTGCATATTATTTATCAAAAATAATCAAATTAGCCCTGACCAGTTATTTTTTAAGCCAACTCTCTACAATCTGTGGACTTAATCCTGGGAGGCCAAGTTTGTTCTTCTTGTTAAAGACATTAAGATCGTTTGCCAGTTTCGCCGGCTTTTCCACTTCAATTAACTTTGCGATAGTTGTAAACCCCAGTTTTTTCAGAGGTTCGATCCATCCTTCAGGGATCCCCAGCTCAATGTAATCTTCATTCTGATCTTCCGTTTTGAGATTTTGGCTCAGGGGCTTCATCTGAGGGAAAAAAAGCACATCCTGTATTGAGGGCTGGTTTGTTAGAAGCATTGTAAGCCTGTCGATCCCGATTCCCATACCTGATGTAGGAGGCATTCCATACTCAAGGGCCCTGACAAAATCATGATCGATGAACATTGCTTCGTTATCGCCCTTTTCCGAGAGCCTTAACTGATCCTGGAACCTTTCAAGCTGATCTATTGGGTCGTTAAGCTCCGAATAGGCATTTGCAATCTCTTTCCCGTTGATCATGAGTTCAAATCTTTCGGTGAGGCCGGGTTTGCTGCGGTGCATTTTTGTAAGCGGTGAAGTCTCAACTGGATAATCGATTATGAAGGCAGGCTGAATATAATGATGTTCACATTTTTCCCCGAAGATCGCGTCGATAAGTTTTCCCTTGCCCATTTCCGGAGAATGCTTTACCCCCAGGCTTGTACATACTTTCCGCAGTTCATCCTCATCCATACCTGAAATATCGATCCCGGTATGTTCCCTGATGGAATCCAGCATGCTGATTCTTTTATACGGCGGGTTCAGGTCGATCTTTTTGCCGTCAAATGTAATATCGGTTCTGCCATGGAGGTCAATAACTGCTTTTTTTATTATTTCTTCAGTAAAATTCATCATCCAGTTGTAGTCCTTGTAGGCTACGTAGATTTCCATCACAGTGAATTCAGGGTTATGTGTCCTGTCCATCCCCTCATTTCGAAAATCCTTTGAGAATTCATAAACACCTTCATATCCTCCCACAATGAGCCGTTTCAGGTACAGCTCATTGGCAATCCGCAGATAAAGGGGAATGTCCAGCGTATTGTGATGGGTTATGAAAGGCCTCGCAGCAGCTCCTCCCGGGATTGGCTGAAGTATGGGTGTTTCAACCTCCAGGTAACCTTTTGAGTTGAACAGTTCCCTCATCGACTGTATTATCTGTGTCCTTTTGCGGAAAACATCCCGGACATGCGGGTTTACAATAAGATCGACATAGCGTTGCCTGTAACGCATTTCAGGATCAGTAACCGCATCGAACAACATTCCGTCCTTCTCCTTTACTATCGGCAGTGGCCTGACCGACTTGCTGAGCAGGGTGAGTTCATTGACATGAACGGTTGTTTCACCGGTTTGGGTTTTAAATACATGTCCCTTAACTCCAATAATATCGCCTATATCGAGAAGATGTTTGAAAACATTATTGTAGAATGTTTTGTCCTGACCCTTGCAGATCTCATCGCGTTTCACATAGATCTGTATCCTTCCGGTAGAATCCATTATTTCGGCGAATGATGCATTGCCCATAATGCGGCGACTCATTATGCGGCCTGCGAGGCAAACATCATTGAATTTGTTGTTCTCCGGATGGAAATTGTCGATGATATCACGTGCGAATACATTCGTTTTGTACTCTGCAGCAGGATAGGGATCAATCCCAAGCTTTCTTAATTCTGCAAGCGACTCCCTTCTTATCTGCTCCTGCTCACTTAAGCTCATATAATTACCGTTAAATTTGTGCAAATATATTAAATTCCACTTTATTCTGAAGGCGGCGGATTAGCCCTGCAGGGAATTGATTTCGTTCCTGAATTCTGATCTGAGAAGGAGGGTGATTGGGCCCGGTTGTCCGTTCCCGATTACCTGTTCCCCTATCAGTGTAACTGGAACGATCTCGCCCGAGGTGTTTGTTAGGAAAGCTTCAGAAACGGCCGCAAGCATGTTTATTGTCACTGGTGTCTCCATTACCGCAATGCCGGCATTCCGGGCAATGCGTATTACATTCTTCCTGGTGATTCCCGGCAGGATATGTTCAGTTTCGGGGTGTGTGTACAGTGATCCTCCGGACACAAAGAATATATTTGAATGAGAGCATTCAGTAATTTTGCCGTCGCGGACAAAGGCACACTCATGAAACCCTGAATCCAGTGCCTCCTGGAATGAGAGTGTATTGGGAAGCAGAGCAATTGATTTAATATCGCATCTTTTCCATCTTATATCTTCCGCGAGCATGATCCTGATACCTGATTCCGGGTCGTTGTTATCCGGCATCATTCCCCTTGCAAATGAATAAACAGTTGGCGGAACCGGAGGTTTTGGGAATGCATGTGAGCGGATGGCTGCGCCACGCGTAACCTGCAGGTAAACCAATGCCGGTTGATCCTCAAGCATGTTTCTTCTGATCAGTTCAAGGGCAATTTCAGGAAATGAGCCGGCCGCTGGCCATATTATACGGGTCTTTTCAAGGCTTGCTTTCATCCTTGCAATATGACCGTCCATATCATAAAAGAAACTCCGGTACCATCTTATCACTTCATATATCCCTTCAGCGAAAAGGAAACCACGGTCATCCGGACTTATCCTTATTTTGTCTTTTGGCAGATATTCGCCGTTAAAGAAGACAATGTCCATATTGATTTATTTTCAGTTCTGATAATTAATTGCTGTATGCCGATTGTTGCCGGGTGTCACGTTAGTCAGGTTCTACAATTTCTGTCCTGTAGTTTATGGCAGATCTGGCTTCTTCGGGAGATGAGTAGTTGCCGCATACTGACTGTACAAACAATGAAGCCCCGAGGACTGTGGTCTCTTTCTGGTCAATTAGTTTCAGCGGGACACCGGCAGCCCTTGCCTTCAGTTTGTTCCATAACCGGTTTTTTGAGCCGCCTCCTACACATATTATACTGTCGGCCCTGAAACCTCCTGCCTCTTCAAGAGCCCTTTTCCCTTCTGCAAGCCTCAACGCCAAAGCTTCAAGTAGTGCCCTGTAAATTTCATCCCTGGTCGATTCCATGGTAAGACCGCTTATGTTCCCCCCCGGCTTGCCCTTTATCTCTTCATAAAACCGGGGATTCACCCTGACTCCGTTACAGCCGTGAGGTACTTTTTCCGCACCAGCTATCATGAATTCATAGACATTATCCATTATATCGCTGTAAAGAGTCCTGCGTGCCCACTCTATCACCCCCGATGCTATCCATTGATTCCCAATGTTATATAAACCCCGGATTGCATCCAGTTCAGTCGTAATGCCTGACAACAGTTGCTCGCGGTCAGCTTTGAATTCCTCTGCACGGACCATTAATATTTCCCATGTTCCGCTGCTCAGAACGGGCTGATTTTTCTCGGCACCAGAACCAAATATTGCGAACTGGGTGTCGTGTCCCGTAGCAATTACGGGTGTATCCTTCGGGATACAGGTTTCGGCCGATGCCCTGGCGGTTACTTTACCGATAATTGTCCCAGGTTCGACGGTTTTTCCCATCAATCCTTCCGGAATACCTATAATGTTGAAAATTTTTTCCGAGAATTTTCTTTCAGACTGATTATTCATCATTGAGGTTCCTGCCATGGTAATGTCATTCACCATTTCACCCGTGAGGAGAAAAGAAAAAATCGATGGCATGAAGAGGAACCTGTGAGCTTTTTCCATCACCTCCGGCTTATTTTCCCTGAACCATATAAGCTTATTTATGGTATTGAAGTTAAATGGCAGGACACCTGCCTCGTGATAAAGCTCATAAAGAGGCATATATTTTTCAATATTAGCCATTATGGGTACCGTTCTATCACAATGCCAGGAAATCACCGGATACAGCAGATTACCTTCCTTATCGGCAAATGTGCCGTCGACACCAAATGAGGTGACCGTCACACCTATAATGTTTTCAGGATTTATGTTTCCTGTGACCCGTTCCGAGGCCTGGCACATTTTGTTCCATATTTCCCTGACATCCCAAATCCTGTAAGACGGGTAGTATGGATCAGGGCTGGGTGAGTTTATCCTTGAATCGCCGGCAAGGATTTCTCCCTTGCTGTTTATTGCGGTTGCCCTTACGTTGGTTGCACCACAGTCAAATACGATTACAATATCCTTTTCGTTCATAATCTTTTTCTCCTGTTATGCCTGCATCCCCAGCAGGAAGGTCAGGGATGCACCCTTGCCGATAAGAGTGCCCAGGTAAATTGCAATGGCGATTATCAGTATAAGTCCGGCGAATCTGAAAAACTGCTTAAGGTTCTTAATGGCTTTGTCAAGTTTTTTTATGTCATTGTTCTGTATTGCATCGCGCGTGCATCTTGAAAAGCGGAACAGGCTGAGTACGGTCATGAAAAACAGGATTCCGGCCAGGAATACTGCAAACATCAGGGCAAAATCCAGGAAACCGGGAACAGAATCAGCAGGCCTGAATGCTGTAAGGAAAGTACCTGTTGCCAGTGCCAGTACCAGGATCAGTCCTGCGAGGATAAAACCGAAAACAGAGATGAACATTGACCATTTTCTGGTAATATCCAGATGTCTGAGTGTTTCCGATTTTAGTACCATTCTTTTCTCTTCATCCCTTTCTTCCATTCCCGGCTGTTTTTATTAGGTTTTCAGGCTGTTATGAAAACACAGCTGTTATTAATACTATTTCTGATCATCCACGACAACCTCATGATTTATTGTATTCATGGGGTATCCCGGAATTATTGCCTGTCTTTTGTTGCAATTGCACCGTGATCAATACCGGAGCCTAGCCATAAAGAGCGCCATAAGCACTGCAAGCCCTGTAGTCGGCTCCCTCGCTATCCATTCCGAAAGCGTTCCATGCGCTTGGCCTGAATATCTGGTTTTCGGGCACATTATGCATACAGACAGGAATTCTGAGGATTGAGGCCAGGGTAATAAGGTCGGCTCCTATATGTCCATAGCTTGAGGATCCGTGGTTTGCACCCCAGTTGGCCATAACGGAATACACATCGGCAAAAGGCCCTTTTCCGGTTAGCCTTGGGCTGAACCAGGTTGTAGGCCATCCCGGGTCGGTCCTGTCAGTAAGTATCTTGTTCATTTTCTCGGGAAGACTGACGGTCCATCCCTCAGCCAGCTGAAGAACAGGTCCGATTCCCTTTACGAGGTTCACTCTTGAAATTGTAATAGGCATTACATCCACGGTGGTGAACTGTGAGGAAAAACCGCCGCCCCTGAAGTAGCCTGTGTTGGCTGGCGACCACTGAGTTGCTTTGAGGCATGCTTTGGCATCTTCAGCCGTAATTTCCCAGAAAGGTTTGATGCATGCTTCCCCGTTCTGGGTTTGTTTTCCTGAAAAGTCGAGTGCGGAAGCACCTGAGTTGATAAGGTGGATAATACCGTTTGCTGCAAGTCCTTCAGTTTTCATCCCGGTAACTCTTTTAATGGCTGCAGGGCTCCAGTAAGTTCTGATATCGGAAAACATCTGGGCTGTGTTGGTGAGGAGATAACCAAAAAGCATTGGCACTCCGTTCATTGCATCATTTTCTGTAGCCACGAGGTATGGCGGTCTTATTCCGTTCCAGTCAAAAGATGAACATAAAATTGCTTCAAGAAAGTCACCGTTGGGCATGTGATCGGTCCACTGGCGCTGTCCCTGGAAACCTGCAAGGATAGCATTATGGCCCAATGCCTCTTCTCCGTATCCCGACTTTTTCAGTGAGGGATTTCCAACCATCAGGTCACGGGCTATTAATGTCATTTTAACGACAGTCTCCCATTCCTTGTCTTTTTTTGCCCTGGATGATGGTTTCTCGTTCAGGTCGGGACCTTCCTTGCAGTATTTTTTTGTCCAGGCAAATGCCTTCTCGTATTCTTCCCTGTCGTATATCTCTTCGTTGAGCCTTCTTGTAAATTCGCTCATGTCCACATATTCATTGCGCATGCCAAGATACTCCTGGAAGAAGTCTTCCCTGACGATGGAGCCTGCAATACCCATTGAGACTGATCCCATCGACAGATAGGATTTGCCCTTCATGAAAGCAGCTGCAAGGCCGGCACGGACAAATCTCAGTATCTTTTCCCTGACATCGTCCGGAATTGACTGATCTCCCACGTCCTGGACATCGTGCCCGTAAATGCTGAAAGCTGGCAGACCCTTCATATTATGACCGGCAAGGGCGGCAGCAAGATACACTGCACCTGGTCTTTCAGTTCCGTTAAATCCCCAGATAGCCTTGGGGGCGAGGGGATCCATATCGATGGTTTCACTGCCATAACACCAGCAGGGGGTAACCGTAAGGGTGAGACCCGTTCCTTCCTTCCTGAATTTTTCTGCACATGCAGCTGCCTCAGCCACTCCTCCTATGCATGTGTCAGATATAACGCATTCAACAGGTTTGCCGTTGGGATATTGCAGGTTTTTACTGATAAGAGCAGCTGCAGATCTGGCCATATCCATTGTCTGCTTTTCAAGCGATTCCCTGATACCCCTTTCCCGACCGTCAATTACCGGGCGGATGCCTACCTTGGGAAAATCCCCTATTACCGTCTGATAGTCGTAATTTATACTGAATTCCTTCTGTGCCATTGCTATTGATTTTAATAGTTAATACAAATATTGCCGGTAAACAAATATAGTTATTTCTTAACACTGAATAATCCGTATTTGCGCAAACACGACAGCTATTTTAAATTGTTTTTCACTTCTCAACAATGATTCACTAAGTTTTAAAGATTTTCCCGGCATGATTGACTTCTGTTGCCAATGCCGGAGCAGCAAATACATACTGCAATATCCGGGTGCTGGATCGGAATAGTGAGGGAAAAAGCGGGGTGCGTTTATTTTTAGTACTTTTGGAAACCAACAACGCGGATATGGAACGGAGAAGGAGATTGCCTGAATGGCTTAAAATGCAGAGAGCAAGCGGCGAGAATTATTCAAGGGTGAAAAGGCTTGTTGAATCAAATCGCCTCCATACAATATGTACCAGCGGAAATTGCCCGAATATTGGTGAATGCTGGAATGCAGGTACGGCTACGTTCATGATACTGGGAGACATCTGTACAAGGGCGTGCAAATTCTGTGCAACCAGAACCGGTAAACCCCTTCCTCCTGATCCCGATGAACCTGGCAGGCTTGCTGAATCCGTCGGGAAGCTTAATCTCAGGCATTGTGTAATCACCTCTGTCGACCGAGATGACCTTCCCGATGGCGGATCATCATTCTGGGCAGAAACCATCAGAATGATAAAAAAGCTTAATCCGGGCACCACAATTGAAGCCCTGATCCCTGATTTTGACGGCAATACCGGTTGTCTTCAGATGATCATTGACGAGAAACCTGATATCATTTCTCATAATATTGAAACGGTAAGGCGCCTTACCCCCATGATCAGAACAAAAGCCAGGTATGACCGGAGCCTGGGAGTCATTAAATATATTTCTGATATGGGTATGAAATCAAAATCGGGGTTTATGCTGGGTCTGGGCGAAACTGAGGATGAAATATTCACGACGATTCACGACCTGAAGTCAGCAGGCTGCAGGATCATTACCGTGGGGCAGTATTTAAAGCCGGGACCGGATTTTATGGAACCTGCCGGCTACATCACCCCCGGGAAGTTTGCGGAATATAGAAAATATGCACTGAGCCTGGGTTTTGATTTTGTTGAATGCCATCCACTTGTGAGATCTTCTTTTCATTCTGAAAAACAAATCGGGATTATCCAAAAATGACTATATTGTGGATAATAAACCAGGGGGAATTAATTGAGCTATAGTGTAAAATATCAGGATATTGGAGTAAAAGGTTATAAAGAAACCTGGAAATACCAGGAAGAGATCTTTGATAACCTTGTAAGGCGGAAAACAGGTCATCAAAGTCAGTCTTCAGGAGCTGAAAAAAAGGATCCCGGCACTCTGATTTTTGTTGAGCATCCGCATGTATACACGCTTGGACGGAATGGATCGGAAAATAATCTCCTGATTGACTTTATTCAGCTGAAAGCCAGGGATGCAGAATTTTACCGGACTAACCGCGGGGGAGATATCACATACCATGGCCCCGGACAGATTGTCGGATATCCGATATTTGACCTGGAGATTATGAAAATCAGCCTTAAGGATTATATTTTCGGACTTGAGGAAGCAGTAATATTAACTCTGGGATATTTTGGGCTGAAGGGATCAAGGATAAATGGTGCCACCGGTGTGTGGATTGAGGATAAAATCAGGACAAAAGTCGCGAAAATATGCGCGATAGGTGTAAGGGCGAGCCGTTATGTAACTATGCACGGATTTGCATTTAACGTAAATACTGATCTTGATTATTTCAGTTATATCAATCCCTGCGGATTTACCGACAAGGGGGTTACTTCCCTGGAAAAAGAATTGCAAGTTCCACAGGATCTGGAGAATGTTAAGATGCAGCTGAAGGAAAAGCTCGGGAGTGTATTTGATCTTAAATGGATTTAGGAGGGTATGATGGAAAAGAGATGGGTAATCAGGGAAAAAGCTGATGATAACCTCGTGGCAAAACTTGCCGGAGAAGTCGGGGTATCCCGGGCACTGGCCAATCTTATGGTGCAAAGGAACATAAAAACACCCGGTGAGGCAAAGGCCTTCTTTGAGCCTGATCTGAGTTATCTCCACGATCCCTTCCTGATGAAGGATATGAACAGTGCCGTTGAAAGGGTATCGACTGCAATAAAGAGAAATGAAAGGATCCTGGTTTATGGTGATTATGATGTGGACGGGATCACGGCAGTGGCCATGATGTATTCTTTTCTCAGGGAGCAGTATTCAAACGTGGATTTTTACATCCCTGACAGGTATAAGGAAGGTTATGGAGTCTCATTCCAGGGGATTGATTTTGCCTACCAGAACAACTGCAGGCTTCTGATAACACTTGATTGCGGAATAAAGGCAGTTGAGAAGGTTAAATATGCCCGTACAAAGGGCCTTGATGTGATAGTCTGTGATCACCATTATCCCGGGGATGTTATTCCGAAGGCATCTGCTGTTCTGGATCCCAAGCAGGGATCATGCAATTACCCTTACAAGGAGCTTTCCGGCTGCGGAGTGGGTTTCAAGCTCATACAGGCTTTTTCCAGGGTTCACGGGATTCCCTTCAGCAAGATTTCAGGTTATCTCGATCTTGTTGCGGTGAGCATAGCCTCGGATATTGTACCGCTCACGGGAGAAAACAGGGTTCTCGCATATTTCGGGCTGAAACAGCTCAATGAGTCTCCCCGTACCGGCCTCAGGGAAATAATAAGGGAAGCAGAGATAACCAGGGCTCTGACAATAGAGGATGTCGTTTTCAAACTCGGACCCAGGATAAATGCTGCCGGAAGAATGGAGACCGGAAGCAAGGCAGTGGAACTTCTTATTTCGAATGATACCAGGGTGGCAACGGAGATCAGCAAGGAGATCAATAACTTTAACATTGAAAGACGGAATGTTGACCGGACCATTACCACAGAGGCAATGCGCATGATCTCGGAAGACCTGAGATCGGTCAATGCAAAAACCACCGTACTGTTTAACCCGTCGTGGAAAAAAGGTGTGATCGGAATCGTGGCATCCAGACTTATTGAAACATATTACCGGCCGACGGTGATCCTTACCGAATCAAATGGCTTTGCAACGGGATCGGCACGCTCGGTACAGGGTTATGACCTTTACCAGGCTATAGAAGCCTGCAGTGATCTGCTTGAAAGTTTCGGCGGTCATATGTTTGCTGCAGGCCTTACGCTGCGGAAGGAGAATATAAAGCCGTTTACGGAAAGATTCGAGCAGTATGTCAATAGCACAATCACTGAAGACCAGCTTGTTCCCAGGGTTTTTATCGATTCCGAACTGTCCTTTGCCGAAATCAGCGAAGACTTTTTTAATTCCCTCAACAAGTTCCAGCCCTTTGGCCCCGAGAACATGTCGCCGGTTTTTATAACCAGGAATATTCTGGATACCGGTACCGGGAGGATGGTCGGCTCAAGCGGAGAACATCTCCGGCTCGAGCTTTACCAGGATTCGGCGCTGTCGAAGGTCTTTCCAGCCATAGCATTCAGCCAGGCGAATCATTTTGAACATATCAGGAAAGGGTTGCCTTTTGATATAGCCTATTCGGTGGAAATGAATGAATTCAGGGGTAACCGGAACCTTCAGCTCAATATTAAGGATATTAAGGTGGCAGGGGAAGAATATTGATCTGTCAGGCATCAGAATAGCAACCTGCATTGTATCTTTATCTCACCTGATGGCTTTACGTCGCTTTTCGCTTGTTCAAATTCCGTAACAGCGTACTTGATCCGTATATCTCCATGTTCCGGGAACTTCCAGGCCAGCATCAGATAGGCCCGTTTCCCTTTACCGGAGAGTGCAGGAATACTGAAGCTATGCAAAAGATCGTTTTCATAAACATACAGCCTCGATTCCCAGTCATCTGTATTGAAAATGCAGTATCTCAACCAGATTGAGACAGGGATCCGGATAAATTTCCAGTTAACGTCCTGCATCAGGAACATTCCCCTGCTTCCTGAAGGCTCAGCCTTGATGAACCCAATCCGTGAGATAAGTGTAAGATTCTCAGCAGGGGAGTACTTCAATGATCCTTTCAGCGATCTGGCGGTCGATTCCCTTTGTTTTTTTATGCCTGTACTTCCCGGGATATCCGCCACCGATTTCCGGTAACCGTAAATAGCTTCCGCCGTCAAGGCTTGTGACGGGAGATATTTTAGCCTTAACTCTGATACTGCTCCCCTGGACGGAGCACTGCATCTGTATCTGAGCCACGGATAATTTCGCATGTCATACCCGGCACTTAAAAACAGGTGCCTGGCAGCTTCGAAAGTGAAGTTTGCATATATGCCATTAATATTACCGCCAGATGATGTGCTGAAGGGACCCAGGCCATGAAAGGGGCTGAATCCGGGATCATAATTCCTGTAAAGCAGGTTAAGGCTGAACCTGTCGGACGGGCGCATTGAAATTCCCTGAACCAGGCCAAAGCGCCCGCGGTTGTCCGACGAAAATTCCCCTGATAGCAATGATCTTCCCAGTGAAGCCCTGTAATAAACAGCTCCGGTATGACTGAATAACCCTTCGAAGTCATACAGATCAGCCGGATCTTTAAAAGTCTTCCTGACTGGCAGTGAAAATCCCGTTGTTATCCAGACAAGACCCAGCGTGACGTTCTCGAAATTCAGGCTGAAAGCAGCCCCGCGGCTGAATTCAGTTACAACGTCCTTCTTTGCAAGTGAAGTGATGTTATTATGTATTCCCGAGGTATAGAAAGATTCAATGCAGCAGGACTGATTCCCTTCTGCGGGTTTTATCGATGCATCAATTTTGTTTGCTGAATAAAATAATGACAGTGCAAGCTTTTTATACCTGAGCATTGCTGCGCTGCCCCTGAAAAAATTGTTTTCATTGGTTGAGGTATACGGCCTGATCTCATCAATCCCCGACAGACTGCCCGGAGATGTAAGCGACAGGCCGGTACGAAGGCCGGTGTTGATCGCGGAACCCATACCGAACTTTGCACTGTAATCACCAATAATGAGCTTTCTGATTATACCCTGACCGTTCCAGGCCAGATGTGCTGATACAAAATCGGGTTGTAACGGGTAGCCCGACAAATATCTTTCACCGTTGTCTTTTTCTGCGATTAATCCTGCCATTACTCCCCGGCAGGTGTATTTGTACTTTAAAAGTATCTTATGACCGGGACCTGCCTGTTGTTCCGCCTGTCTGTGTTTTGCAATGAAATTTGCCAGCAAGGTGTGGCCACGGGCTTTGGAAATCTCGGTCCGGGCAACAGTGGATTCCAGCCTGATGAAGGGAGCAATCATATCTGCCAGCTCCCTGTTGAATCCGGGAATATTTGCAATCTCATAAACCGAAAGGATTTTTCCTGTTGAATGAATATAGTCGGCAAGCGCCCTGATCTGGAAGCCCGTAAGAAAAAAAAGCCTTGCGAGACTGCTTTCATCTGCAGAGTCCAGTGCTACGGGATCTTCGTTCAGTTCATGGAGTCTCTCAATATATTCTGACACTGCTTCCTGATCTGCTTCATCCCGGGCCTGCTCTTCAGCCAGTGAGACTATTGACTCCGACAGGTTTTCCTGACTGTATGAATCTTTTACCATCAGTAACAACAGAGCGTGTAGAAGAAAAAATACACTGATACAGAAAACAGAAGATTTCTGAAATCCCTGCCAGAGCCCGGTTATGCACAGGATCACATAGTTACATAATATCGTCAATAGCTTCTGACGCTTCAGATTAAGATTTTTAATTTCTTCTTTGTGAACAGGCATATTTAAGTTGATAAGCAGTCCGGCATTTTTATTTTCAAATCGCAGACAGGCAGGTATTTCTGATTAATGACCAGTATTGGATCCATCAACTGCCCTGGCATCCATAACAACTGAATTCTCGGCACGTGTGGCAATCAGTTGACAGGATTCAGGCTTTGTTTCCTTATATACAACAGTTGCAGGTTTCTGTCATGCGATATTAAATTCCTCTCCTGCTAATTCAGGAGACAGTCATTCTTCGGAGGCGGATTCCACGAGAGCGGGGCCGGACGAATTTTGCACTTCGGCCGCCCATCCTGTTGTTTTCCTGATAAATCATCAGAGCCCATTGATTTATGTTTGTTTTTTCGTTGCCGGTCTTTGTGATTTCTTCTTTGACGCATTATAGTATTCTAATTATTGAACCGGTTCATTATTCTTGGTTTTGCAGATGAAATATTACTGATGCGGATGATGTTATTCCGAGTCTGTCGTGACCGGTAAAACCTATATCAAGCCGGACAGGTCCGTATTCATATCCGAATCCGAAACTGAATGAGTTATTCTCGCTCCTGAATCCAGCCCTCAGCATGAAGTTTTGCGCTGCCTGCAACTCTACGCCGGTCGAGACTACCAGGCTTTTACCGGTGGTTATGCCAATCTCAGCGGAGGCAAAGAAGAATTTATTGAGCTGGATTCCGGCGCCGGCACTCAGTGAAGCTGGCAGTGGATCTTTCCGGATGGAATTCGGTACAGGATTATAAAAATGCATTCCCAGTCGTATGTTTTCCTGCAATTCAAACAACAAGCCTCCCTGGAAGGTGACTGTACTGGTTTTGTTTTCCGTCCCGGGAAATACTTCCCTGGAAAAATCGATTTGAATCCCTGCCGACATTTTCTCCGATAATTTCATTCCGCATGCGAGGGCTGCAGCCTGGCGTCTGAAATCCCTGTAGCCGAACTGGCTGTAAATGGCACCGAGCGTTGCTCTTCCCGATGGGATGACCAGTCCGGCTGTTCCTGTTCCCAGCTCACTGATGCAGAACCTGTTTTCGTAGTTGATCCCGAAGCTTCGGACACTGATATAAGCAAGGGAAGCCTGATTGTAAAATGATGACCAGAAATCGGGTTTCATGACGCACGAGCCTCCCATTCCAGATTCAGGAGCACCGGTAACGGGCTGATATCCGTTAATTCCAGGCGACTTCAGAAAGAGGAAAACCATTATAAAAGAAACAGATATCTTGTGCAGCGAGTACAAACTGTTTCAGATCATACTTCCAAATTAATAAAAAAATCCGGTTCATACAAGTGAACCGGATCGTTATCTGGATATCTCAGCTTACTATTAATCAACTATTCATGGCCCCCGGGATGATTACCTGTCACCAGGCCGGAAATGGATGGTTGCACGGGAAGGGAACAAGCAACTCACCGGCATGATCAGTTTGTCTTGTAAGGGTATTTAATCTTTTTAAGTTCTTCGTTGGCTTCCACGATCTTATTCTTAAGGCTGTTTTTGAATTTCACGACCTCATTCATTATTTCAGGATTTCCGGTACCGAGTATTTCAGCTGCAAGGATTCCAGCGTTTTGCGCCGCATTTATCCCCACTGTGGCAACGGGTATTCCTGGAGGCATCTGTACAATTGAAAGAACCGAATCAATACCTTCAAGTGAGGCTTTTATGGGTACTCCGATCACCGGAAGTGGTGTCATGGATGCGATCACACCCGGGAGATGGGCAGCCATTCCTGCGGCGGCTATTATTACTTTCAAACCGCGCGGGGCGGCACTCCTGGAATATTTTTCAACTTCACCCGGGGTACGGTGAGCCGACAGGGCGTTTATCTCAAACGGAATTTTAAATTCATTCAGAATTTGCGCCGCCTTCTCCATTACAGGAAGGTCTGAAGTGCTTCCCATTATTATACCTACAAGTGGTTCCATCCGGAATAATTTAATCTTAACTTACTTAGAGGAACAAAAATAAGCTATTATTTTCATATTTTCGCAGCGGTTCAATATTCATGAATGATGGGTTTGAAAGAAGTATACATCCTTGGAAAAAAGTTCAGGGAATTAATTCCGGAACAGTCGCTGCAGGAGCGGATCGATGAACTGGCCGCCCGGATAAACAATGATTTTGCCGGCAGGGAAGTGGTTTTTGTCGGCATACTGAACGGGGCTTTCATGTTCGCAGCCGACCTTTTCAGGAGGCTTGACCTGCAAGCCAGGATCACTTTCATAAAACTGGCTTCATATGCAGGAACGAGTTCCACGGGAACGGTCAGGGAACTTATAGGATGGAACGAAGATCTTAAGGATAAGCAGGTGATAATCATCGATGATATTGTGGACAGGGGAGACACGCTCGAGTATGCGGTCAATAATCTGATAATAAGGAATGTTACTGACATCAAGGTGGCAGTATTGTTGCTTAAGCCCGGCAGTTACAGGAAAAATATCAGGATTGATTATGTCGGATACGAGATACCGAATGATTTTGTGGCAGGCTACGGTCTCGACTATAATGGCTTTGGGCGTAATCTCACCTCGATCTATTCGCTTGTAGGTTGATTCAAGGCCTGACTTGCCGGCTTGTTATCCGGACTGATTTTGGAACACATATTTAAAATAATGTTTTATGGTTAATTTTTTGATTTTCGGCCCTCCGGGCTCAGGTAAAGGGACACAATCGGTCAGACTGGCTGAGAAATTCAATCTTACACATCTGTCCACCGGCGACATGCTGCGTGCAGAGATAGCTGCAGGGACGGATCTTGGTACAAGGATGAGCTCCATAATGTCGAGGGGAGAACTGGTGCCTGATGAGGTTGTGATTGAGATGATTGCTGCCAGGATTGATAATACGGAGGGCAGTGAGGGTTTTCTTTTTGACGGCTTCCCCAGGACGGTGGCGCAGACCGAAGCCCTAGAAAAAATGCTGAACAAAAGGGGCATGAAGATAGACAGCATGCTCGTGCTGGACGTCGATCATGATGAACTGGTAAAACGACTTGTATTAAGAGCCGATCTTTCCGGCCGTCCCGATGACCGGGATCCTGCTGTGATTGAAAACAGGATTGATGTTTACAGGGCCAAAACAGAGCCAATTATTGAATTTTGCAGGCAAAGGGGGATCTATCAGCCGGTAAACGGCATGGGTACTATAGATGATATCTTTGAAAGGCTCAGCGGGTTTGTGAAGAAATTCCTCTGATCCGCTGTATTTTTTGGTTTACCTGCGGACCGGTCCTTCTGCAATTTCCTTCTGTATTGTAGTCCAGGGCTTCCCGGAGTAAACACATTGGGGCTACAGGCATTCAGATAATTATGTCGGGATCCAATTTTATTGATTATTTGAAGATCCATTGCCGGGCCGGCAACGGGGGGGCCGGTTCTGCACACCTGCGGAGGGAAAAGTTTGTGCCCAGGGGCGGACCAGACGGCGGTGACGGAGGACGCGGAGGCAACATAATCCTGAGGGGAAATGACCAGATGTGGACACTTCTTCATCTGAGGTACCGGCGGCACATTTTTGCCGGTAACGGTTTGGGGGGAGGGGCACAGCAGTCGACCGGCGCTGACGGCAGCGATGTTGTTGTGGAAGTACCACTCGGCACCATTGCAAGAAAAGGGGATAATGGCGAATTCATCTTTGAGATAACCCGCCACGGCGATGAGAAGATACTCGCCAAAGGCGGAAGGGGCGGACTTGGAAATACTCATTTCAAGTCGGCCACCAACCAGACACCGAGGTATGCCCAGCCGGGCGAATCAGGCGAGGAGGGTACATTCATACTTGAGCTTAAAGTTCTTGCCGACGTGGGCCTGGTTGGATTCCCGAATGCCGGAAAATCCACCCTGCTTTCGGTTGTATCAGCAGCGAAACCCAAAATTGCGGATTATCCTTTCACTACCCTGGTACCCAATCTGGGCATTGTTTCGTACCGGGATGACAAATCATTTGTCATGGCGGATATTCCGGGCATAATCGAGGGGGCCCATGAAGGCAGAGGCCTGGGTATCAGATTCTTGAGACATGTGGAAAGGAATTCGATACTTGTCATCATAATAGCTGCCGACAGCCCTGACATAAAAAATGAATATGAAGTGGTACTGAACGAACTGAAAATGTACAATCCGGAGCTGCTTGACAAGAAGCGTATCCTGGCGGTCTCCAAGTCCGACCTTCTGGATGCTGAACTGAAAGACGAAATCGTAAAAGACCTTCCTGAAATCCCGGGAGTGTTTTTTTCTTCCGTTACCGGCGAAGGCATTAATACACTGAAGGATATTATCTGGAAAACACTTACCAGTTACTGAATCTATGATCGAAAATATTGACAGGCAGATTTTCATTTTTCTGAATTCACAGAATTCCCCATTCTGGGATGACTTTATGTATGCGATGAGCATGAAACTGGTCTGGGTTCCCCTCTATCTTGCAATACTTATTTATTTAATATTCAAGTACAAACGGAAGTTTCTTATTCTTCTGCCGTTTATGATACTGGCAGTGGCCTTGTCGGACCAGCTTTCGGTTCTCATAAAGAACAGCGTTGAACGGTTGCGCCCGTGTCATGATGCGTGTCTCGAGGGACTGGTGCACATAGTACGATGTCATTGCGGCGGCCTGTACGGGTTTGTTTCCTCCCATGCCTCCAACTCATTCAATGTTGCCGTCCTGAGCCTTCTGCTCATAGAAAAGAGGTGGTATGCAATTACCATCCTGATCTGGGCCTCGTTGGTTAGCTACAGCAGAATATATATCGGAGTTCACTATCCCGGTGATATATTGGCAGGAGCTGTTCTCGGAGGCATTATCGGATGGATAACATACAAGGGATTCAGTATGACGCAAAAAAGATTTGAAGCTTAGATGTTTTGCCTGATTCCTGAAACCACTGATCCGTATTTTAACCTGGCTGCAGAAGAAGTTCTTCTTAAAAACAGCCAGGATGAATTCCTGATACTGGGAATAAACAGCAGGTCGGTAATTATCGGCAAGCACCAGGTAGCACACAGGGAAGCTGATACCAGGTTTGTTACCATGAACGGGATCCCGGTGATAAGGAGAATTTCAGGCGGGGGAACGGTGTACCACGATCCGGGGAACCTGAACTTTGCCTTTATCCTTAACAGTGAAAAGGGGAAACAGGTTGATTTCAGGAAATATACACTGCCGGTTATCGATTTCCTGGCGTCGCTGGGGGTGAATGCTGAGTTTGAGGGGAACAGCGATCTCAGGGTTAAGGGACTGAAGATATCAGGAAATGCCGAACATGTTTTCAGGAACAGGGTGCTGCATCATGGCACCCTTCTTTTCGATTCGAGGCTGGACCTTCTCAGCAGCTCACTGAGAAAGGATACCGGACACTATATTACAAGAGCAGTCAGATCGAACCCTTCAAAGGTTACAAACCTCAGTTCATTATTGAAAGACTCCTTAAAAGACTCCTTAAAAGACCTCTTTCCCGTATCCTCCGGATCATCCGTCACTATTCAGGCTTTAAGGACCCTGATGAGGAAGTGGTTTTTCGATAATTATCCCGGAATGGAATCATATCTGCTTTCAGGCAGCCAGGTCGGAATGGCAGAGGAACTTGCCCGGTCCAAATATGCCACATGGGAATGGAATTACGCCTATGGTCCGGAATACAGTGTAACCGGTACATTTGAAATCGGTAACCTGCATCATCACTATCGCATGCATGTAAGGGAAGGGATCATAACTGAATGTGAAACTAAAGGTTTGAAAGGTGATCAGATCGCATCATTGCTGAAAGGCCGCAGGCATATGGTCAATGACCTTGAGCATCTTGTGAAAAATGAGACTATATTTGGACATGGTTTCGACGTATATAATTTATTCTGAGATTGCAAAACGGACACCAGCTTCCCTTGCTCTTGTTTTGCCTCCTTTCAGGTAAAAGATCGCCGAAGCTGCAGGAAGATCCGGAAATTAAGCTAACCATATGGATACCCTCAAATCTGTTTTTCTCTGGATTGCTGCCGTAACGTTAATAGTACTTACATTGCCCCTGATATCATTGATATGGTTCCTGGTCCTTCCTTTTGACAGGAACCGGAAAGTAATGCACGGGTTAATGATCTGCCTCAGCCTGATCCTGGTTTATCTCATACCTGCTTGGAGAATTGACATAAAAGGAAGGGAGAAGGCAGGCCGCCGCCAAACCTGTGTGATCATTTCAAATCATCAGTCGATACTTGACATCATCTTTATTAACTGTCTGCGGCTGCGGTTCAAATGGGTATCAAAGATTGAGAACATGAAAGTTCCCGTAATCGGATGGTACCTGAGAATGGCAGATTACATCACGGTTGACAGGGGAAATAAGGAAAGCAAAGAAGAAATGCTTGAAGAATGCCTCGTCACTTTGAGGAGGGGAATATCCATAATGATGTTTCCTGAGGGAACCAGGTCGGTTGACAGTGAAATTGGTTTTTTCAAAAGGGGAGCTTTCCAGCTTGCTATCAATGGCGGATTCCCGATTTTGCCAGTCGTGATCGACGGAACCGGAGGGATACTCCCAAAGCACGGCCTGATCTTCAGTACGGGTCACAGGGTTAAGATCAGGGTATTTGATCCTGTAATGCCTGAATCATTCGGAACAACCGACCCGGATGTGCTTTCCCTTAAATTTCATAATTTTATGGCTGATGCCCTGAAGGAATTAAGATCGGGCAAACCATAGAATGTCACATACCCCGGAATACAGAAGAATCCTGCACAGGATGGGTTATTACAATTACCAGGATGGACTAATTCATCGTCATCTGAACCAGGAAGAAGGATGGAACAGCCATCTGAGGAACTGCAGGGAATTCATTTTGAACGCAACAGAAGTCTGCAAGCCTGAAATTGTGACAGTATTGGGCAGCGGCTGGCTTCTCGATGTCCCCCTGAAAGAGATGACGGACCAGGTTTCCGTTATCAACCTTGTAGATATTCTTCATCCGCCCGAAGTGCGGGAACAGGTTTCACGGATGGGAAATGTGAGACTGACCGAAGCTGATGTTACCGGTGGGCTTATACAGGATGTCTGGGAAAAAGGCAGCCATTTCTGGCGAACAAAGCGAGGTTCAATCAACGACCTGGAAATTCCTGAGTTTAAGTTTGAGTTTGAACCGGGACTGATCATCTCGTTGAACCTCATGACCCAGCTTGAAAGCCGGCTTCTCGGGTTTATCAGGAAAAAATGGAAGCCGGGAGAAGAGGATCTTTTACGTTTCAGAAAAGAGATTCAGCACAGGCATGTTTCCTTACTGATGAGGCATACTTCGGTTCTCATTACTGACGTCGCAGAGATCATTACCGAACGATCGGGAAGAGTACGTGAAGAACCTTCGGTACTGACAGATCTTCCGGATGCAGGAACCAGGAAAGAATGGACATGGGATTTCGATCTTCACAGGTCAGATTATTACAACAGGAGATCAGTTTTCAGGGTGGTGGCTATGATGTTGTAGATAATGCTGCCTGTTCGGGCAGGAATCCGCAACGTAGGTGTTTCAATAAAAAGGTTGCCGACCCGATGTATGAAGTTCCGGCCGACCTGATATTTTCCCAGTGGAACTCGTCCGTGATCCGGCAGTGTTGGTAATAATGCCGGCCATCACCATTTCATCCTGACATGCCTGTATTGTTATTTTATTAACAATGGGGCTGGGCGTGTTTTTGGAAAAAATCACATTCATTGTTGAAAAAATGGCTGATCACGGGCAGGCTAATTGACTATATTTGCGCAAAATTCTGCAAAATGTCGGTGGTTGGGTATTCAGAAGAGCATATAAAGACCCTTGAATGGCGGGAGCATATCAGGCTGAGGCCCGGTATGTATATAGGAAAACTGGGTGACGGGTCGTCGCATGATGACGGGATCTATGTTCTGCTTAAGGAGGTGATCGATAATTCGATTGATGAATATATGATGGGCTTCGGCAGGAAGATAGATGTATCGATTAACGGCAAGGAGGTGAGGGTGCGTGATTATGGACGCGGTATTCCCCTGGGCAAGGTGACCGAGGCAGTTTCAAGAATGAATACCGGGGCAAAATATGATTCAAAGGCTTTCAAGAAATCAGTCGGTCTTAATGGTGTCGGAGTCAAGGCGGTCAATGCGCTGTCGAGCAGGTTTGTAATCAGGTCGGTCCGTGACGGACAGATGAAAGTCAGCGAATTTGAGCATGGCATTACGGTGGCTGACAGCCCCGTTACGACTACTCCTGAGGAAAATGGAGTTGAGGTTATCTTTCAGCCCGACGAGGATCTGTTCGGCAATTATTACTACATATCGGAGTATGTGGATTCAATGCTGAAGAACTATGTTTATCTCAATACGGGTCTTGTAATAAATTTCAACGGCAACAAATTCATTTCCAGGAGCGGGCTGGTTGATCTCCTTAACGAGAACATGAGCAGGGAGGGACTGTATCCGATAATACATCTCCGCGGTGATGATATTGAGATTGCCCTCACACATGGTTCTCAGTACGGGGAAGATTATTACAGCTTCGTAAACGGTCAGAACACCACACAGGGGGGTACACATTTGCTTGCATTCAGGGAAGCATTTGTAAAGACTATCCGCGAGTTTTACAGGAAGGATTTTGATCCCTCTGATATAAGGTCATCAATAATCGCAGCCATCAGCATAAAAATTGAAGAGCCTATTTTTGAATCCCAGACCAAAACGAAGCTGGGTTCGAAGGATATGGGGCCGGACGGGCCTTCCGTGAGGAACTTCATTGGTGAGTTCGTCAGGAAGCATCTCGACGACTATCTGCACAAGAATCCGGAAACTGCAAGGATACTTCTTAAAAAGATCCAGGATTCCGAAAAGGAAAGGAAAGCCATTTCCTCGATTCAGAAACTTGCCCGGGAAAGGGCAAAGAAGGTGAGCCTTCATAATAAGAAATTAAGGGACTGCAGGATACATTATAATTCAAATGATCCGAGGAAACTTGAATCCACAATTTTCATAACCGAAGGTGATTCAGCCAGCGGTTCGATAACAAAGTCGAGGGATGTTGAGACCCAGGCCGTGTTCAGCCTCAGGGGAAAGCCGCTTAACTCGTTCGGACTTACAAAGAAGATTGTTTATGAGAACGAGGAGTTCAATCTGCTTCAGGCAGCCCTGAACGTTGAAGACGGGATCGAGGATCTGAGATACAATAATATAGTGATAGCCACTGATGCAGACGTTGACGGGATGCACATAAGGCTCCTTCTCCTGACGTTTTTCCTTCAGTTTTTTCCCGATCTGGTTAGAAAAGGGCATGTATATATACTTCAGACCCCGCTGTTCAGGGTTAGAAACAAAAAGGACACCAGATATTGTTACACTCCCGGTGAAAAGGCCAGGGCAGTCAGGCTCCTGGGTCCCAATCCGGAAATAACCCGTTTCAAGGGACTGGGTGAGATATCACCAGACGAGTTTGGTCATTTTATAGGAAAGGACATGCGACTTGAACCGGTAAGAATGAAGAAAAATGATGCCATAAACGGTTACCTTGAATTCTACATGGGAAAAAATACACCCGACAGGCAGGATTTCATCATTGAAAACCTGAGGGTTGAGGAAGACCTGGTAGAGGCGGAGGCATAGTTTTGGCCAGGGAGGATGTTTATGAAGGAAGACGAGGAATTAGCATCAGGAAATCCTGAAAGACTGGAAGAACCGGAAGAAGGTCCGGCTGCGCTCCATTCAGTAACTGCATTGTCGGGAATGTACAAGGACTGGTTCCTCGACTATGCCTCATATGTGATCCTTGAGCGGGCCGTTCCCCATCTCAATGACGGCCTGAAACCGGTTCAGAGGCGGATTCTGCATTCGATGAAAAGGATGGACGATGGCCGTTACAACAAAGTGGCCAATATCATCGGCCATACAATGCAGTTCCATCCGCATGGGGATGCTTCGATAGGCGATGCACTGGTACAGATGGGGCAGAAGGACCTGCTTATCGATACTCAGGGCAACTGGGGAAACATACTGACGGGCGACGGTGCTGCTGCGCCCAGGTACATTGAGGCACGCCTTTCGAAATTTGCACTTGAGATTGTTTTCAATCCAAAAACTACCGACTGGAAGCTTTCATATGACGGAAGAAACAAGGAACCGGTTACCCTGCCGGTTAAGTTCCCGCTTCTCCTTGCTATTGGTGTTGAAGGAATTGCCGTGGGACTTGCTTCAAAAATACTTCCCCATAATTTTAATGAGTTAATAGATGCCTCGATCAATTATCTGCTTGGGAAAGAGTTCGTATTGTATCCTGATTTCCCTACCGGAGGGCTGATAGATGTATCAAAATACAACGATGGCCAGAGGGGCGGTATTGTCAAGGTAAGGGCGAAGATAGAGAAGGCCGATAAAAAATCACTGGTTATAACCGAAATCCCGTTTGGCAAAACCACCTCAAGCCTTATAGAGTCGATTATCAAGGCCAATGAGAAAGGCAAGATCAAGATAAAGAAGATAGATGACAATACATCGGCAAATGTTGAAATAGTCATCCATTTGCTGCCCGGCGTGTCCCCCGACAAGACTATTGATGCTCTTTATGCCCTGACAGACTGCGAATACTCCATTTCTCCCAACACCTGTGTCATCACGGGTGAAAAGCCCTCATTCATGGGGGTAAGCGAAATACTTCGTCACTCAGTTGATAATACCGTGAGGCTGCTGAAAACAGAACTTGAAATCAGGCTGAAGGAACTTCAGGAGGAATGGCACATGTCGTCCCTTGAGAAAATTTTTATCGAAGAAAAAATATACAGGGATATTGAGGAATGCGAAACCTGGGATGCCGTGATAAAGGCCATTGATGACGGATTGAAACCCTTTAGGAAGAGACTGCTCAGGGAGGTGACCCGGAATGATATTGTCCAGCTCACGGAGATCAGGATTAAACGAATTTCAAAATTTGACTCAAAAAAGGCAGATGAACATATTAAAGGTATTGAAGCCGAGATCGATGAGACAAAAAATCACCTCGGCAACATTACTGCCTATACAATCAATTATTTCAGGCAGATAAGAAAAAAATTCGGAAAGGGTCGGGAAAGGAAAACAGAAATAAGAAGTTTTGATACCATTCTTGCATCCAAGGTTGTTGCCAACAATGCAAGACTTTATATAAATTATAAGGAGGGATTTATCGGAACCGGTCTTAAAAAGGATGAATTCATTTGTGAATGTTCCGATATGGACGATATTATTGCGATACGGAAGGATGGAGGTTACCTGGTAACAAAAGTTACCGAGAAGGTGTTCGTGGGCAATGATATTATTTATGCACAGGTTTTCCGCAAAAATGATGAGCGGACAATTTACAATGTGGTCTATCAGGACGGCAGGGACGGACCGGTATATGTCAAGCGCTGTGCAATCACCGGATTGACACGCGATAAGGAATATAATCTAACCAGGGGCATACCCGGTTCAAAAATAATTTACTTCAGTGCCAATCCTAACGGAGAGGCCGAAGTGATAAGGGTGCATCATAAACCAAGGGCTCGTCTTAAGAAGCTTGTTTTTGAATTTGATTTCGGACAGCTCGGTATAAAGGGCAGATCATCGATGGGTAATATCCTTACCAGGAATCCCGTACACAGGATAACCCTTAAGGAAAAGGGATTATCAACCCTCGGCGGCAGGAAAATATGGTTTGATGACGCAGTATTCAGGCTCAACGCAGATGGAAGAGGCATCTTTCTTGGTGAATTCAGCGGAGATGACAAAGTACTGGTTATAACGAAAAACGGCTATTTCCGGATGACCGGTTTTGACCTGTCAAATCATTTTGAGGATAATATCCTGATCATTGAAAAATATTCGCCGGGGAAGGTCTATTCTGTTATTTACTGGGACTCGGAACAGGATCATTATTATGTGAAAAGATTCATGCTTGAAGAATCGGAAAAGCCGCAGTGTTTCATAAATGAAAGCCCCGAATCGAAACTGATAAGCATTACCGAAGTAGAATATCCGAGGTTTGAGATAAGCTTCGGGGGAAAGCACAAGGGGCGTGAAAGTGAAATAATTGAAGTAGCCGAGTTCATCGGGGTAAAAAGCTATAAGGCAAGGGGAAAGCGGCTCACGAATTTCATGGTTGATAATATCCGGGAAATTGAACCTGTTGTTAAAAAAGAAACATCTGACTTTGTACCTGGGGCGGAGAGTGAAGAACCCCAGATTCCAATGCAGCATACCGACCCTGCCCAAATGAAGCTGGAATTGTAATGCATTTGTTCAAAAGAATATTCCTGATTGGATTCATGGGCAGCGGGAAGTCGACCCTCGGGAGAAAACTTGCAGTATCCCTTGGCTGGACCTTTGTCGACATGGATGAAAAAATTGTAGAAAAGGCAGGAATGAAAATTCCTGAGATATTTTCAGTCCTGGGAGAACCCTGGTTCCGGGAGATGGAGACCAAAGTACTTCGAAGCCTGGCAAAATCAGAGAATTTGGTTGTTTCAACCGGCGGTGGTGCACCGTGCCATTCAGGCAATATGAAGTTTATGCTTGAAACCGGACTTACAATTTATCTGAAGCTTAATCCCTCCCAGCTTGCAAGCCGTCTTGTGAATTCAAAAACGGAACGACCATTGATAAAGAATATTGATGAGACGGAGCTTCCGGATTATATTTCCGGGAAACTCCATGAACGTGAAGAGTGGTACTCACTTGCTGCAATAACAATTGACGGCTTTGATGCAGATATCCCTTCTCTAATTTCTTTGGTCAGACAGTGGAAGCCGGATAATTTTTGATTTTAATTTCTTATTTTAGGATTTTAAATTAATTCTCTCAGGTTTATGGGAAAAAAGCCCATCTTATTGCCCATTGAAAAATCGGATCTCCATAATGAATTGAATGATTGGTCAGGACTGAGCGGTAATATTTCAGGCAGACTGCTTTTCAGGGCACATTTTTATGATCTGATTACCGGCAAAATGGCGGTTCTCGAAAAAACCGGGAATGTATATTTTTACGAACAGATCCTTAGTTATGTAGATGATACGCTTGACATTAACTTTCTTCCTGCGCTGAGAAGGATTGCCACCGGTGCCCGTTTCAGCGAAAGCCTGAGACAGCGGGCCTCGGAGTTGAGTGAGATTATTGAAGAGGGAAAAACTTACCCGAAAAACGGACAGGTTACCGGATTGTCAGTTGATGAAGCCGCAAGGGCTGAAACTGCCCGGCGGATACTTGCAGGAGTAAGATATCCCCAGACAACTGAAATACTGAGGCTTTTAAGGGATAAATCCCCATGGCTCAGGCGACTTGGCATTTGCCTGATAGGAAAGTTCAGGATAAAGGACATGATACAGGAAGTATGCAACTGCCTGACTGTTCCGGAAATAAGTGACGAAGCATATTCAGTTTTGACAGAATTCGGCAGTGAGGCAGGAAAGGAACTGATCAGGTATTACCTGAGATCGTCCGGTAATTTGAATGCCAGCAGATCTGTCCTCCGGCTCTTCTCTGAAATATGTCCCGGTGAAAATATGCCTTTTGTTTTTGAAAGGTTGTGGACAAATTCCAGATCTTTAAGGGAATTGGCTGCCATATGCCTTATAAGATGCAGCTATAAACCTTCAGGGGAGGAAAGGGAGCAGTTGAAGAAACTGATCTTTGATGCTTTTGGCCAGTTTGTCAGGATACTGTCGCTAAAGGTGTGCCTTGATGAAAATAACAATGAGCTTATTGCGGAACAGATTGGAAAAGAACTTCAAAAATGGCGGAAGTTCCTGCTAAACCTGTTGATTATATGCCATGGGGATACAATTGTCCCGGAGAGCAACAGGAAAGGCAAACAAGGGAATAATGACCGGCAGATATCAGCACTTGCAGATATCGTGTATGTGAGCGGCCATCCGGGCAAAAAGCCTGTTTCCGGTATTGAAACCGACAGGAAAACCCTTAAGAAGCTCCGGCGTTATTTCCTGATCGATGCTCCGCATTACGATGCATTGCCTGAAGAAATCATCAATTACGATTACAATTTAATAGGTGTATGGACAAAGGCTTGCATACTGAGAAGCCTGAAAACCATCGGCAGTGACTCTTTGCTCGAATCGGTTACGGCCCTTCTTTTCAGCCATGAATGGATACTTAAGGAAGAAGCTGCCGGACTTCTGAAAAGATCCGGCAAAAAAATGCCTGGGGAACTATCAGAAAGGCTTGCGGAGCCTGACCGGCTGCGAATTGATAAAATATTGGAAGACAAGATACATCCGAACGGACTCCTGTATGAGAAAACAAGATTTCTTTCATCAGTTTTTAATGGAACGGGCGAAGAGAAGTTGTTGTTCCTTGCAGGTCGAATGATGTTTTTTGACAAGATCAGTCGGGCAGAAATAGATGAGCTGCCAGAATCACTAATATGGACCATCACAAAAGAAAATCAGATAACCCTACGTTATATATCTGATAAAAGGACAAAAGAGAGTATTGCAGGTTTAATTCAAACTGAATCATATTGCTATGCATTGCCACTGACGGCAATTGAATTGTTCAGGATCAATGAACCGCATGATTCGTTTGTTCTTTTTAAAAAATTGGAAGGAGTGGAACAATAACATAAAATATAATATGGCCCATGAATATTGATGCTGAAAAGTTTAATCCATTTCCGGGAATACGGCCATTTAATCCTGAGGAAAGTGATTTTTTCTTCGGGCGGGATAATGAAACTGAGGAGATTACCGGAAAACTGCTGAAGAACAGGTTTCTTGCTGTGATTGGAGTATCGGGTGAAGGAAAATCCTCCCTGATCAATTGCGGTATCCTGTCAAAAATCAGCAGTATCAGATCCGATGACTTCAGTTCTGACTGGCGGGTTTTTTCAATGAGACCCGGAACTGATCCTGCTGGCAACCTGGCTGACGGGCTGGTGAAGAATATTACTGATTCAGGAGAGAGAGAAAGCCTGTATCATGAAGTTCTGGATATTCTGAAAAATAAGCCTGACGGGCTGTCGGAAGTATTGGATATGCCTTCATTGCGTACCAGCGGCAGAGTATTAATAGTGATCGATCAGTTTGAGGAACTTTTCAGTTACAGGTCGCCGGAAATAAAGCCGGAGATGGAAAAGGAGACAGAGAGATTTGTTGACCTTGTCATAAGGGCAGTATTGGGAGACAGACCGAATCTTTTCCTGGTGCTGGCATTAAGGGCGGATATGCTATCCGAATGTGCCAAGTTCAGGAAACTGGGAGGACTTATTAATGAAAGCAATTATTTCCTGTCAAAAATTAAGCCGGAAAATTTCCGGAAAGTAATTGAACGGCCTGTATTGAAGGCGGGCTCAACCATTGATGATAAGCTGGTTGATGCGATAATCAGTGAGGTTTATGACAGGATTGATTATCTGCCTGTTATGCAGCATGCAATGATGAGGACATGGTCGGTATGGAGGGAGCTCGATGAACCTGCAAGGCAAATATCATTTTCTGATTATGAACTGGCCGGAACCATTGTAAATTCCATTTCCAGCCATGCCAACTCGGTTTTTGAAGAACTTGACAATGGCGGGAAAAGAATTTGTGAACGATTATTCAAGGCACTAACCGGGAAGGGCTCCGACGGTAAGGTGATCCGGTATCCCATGAAGGTTAAAAGAATCCGGGAGGTGATTGGATGTACGGGGAGGGAATTGTCGGATGTTCTTTACCGGTTCCGCGATCCTTCCGTTTCCTTTCTTACTCCGCCGGCAAATGTCACCCTGAATGATGACTCGATAATTGATCTGTCGCACGACAGTCTTATGCATTTATGGGACCTGCTGAAAAAATGGATTGAAGAAGAGGCGGAATCCGTACAAATGTACCTGCGGCTGTCGGAAGCTTCGGAACTCTATCAGCAGGGTAAGGCAACTCTTCTGAAACAACCCGACCTTCAGCTTGCGATTGACTGGAGGGATAGGAACAAGCCCACTCTGGAATGGGCACGTAAATATAATCCTGCATTTGAAAGAGCTGTTGTGTACCTGCGCACAAGTGAAAAGGAATTCATTGAAACGGAGGAAAGGAAGGCAAGACAGCAAAAATGGAGGTTAAAGAGAATAAGGATCATTTCTTCAGTTCTTGCCAGCCTGGCGGTACTGACCACCTTTGCAATGACGGGAGTCTTTATTTCAAAGATATCCACTGAAAGAAAACTTAAGGTTGCTGAAAGACAGAGGAATGAAGCTGCCGAGCAAAAAAAGATGGCTGATCAGTTTGCCACCCTTGCCATAAGAAGATCGATCGAATCAGATTCACTGATTACTGAAGCAAATCACAAGGAGCAGAAGGAACGGATACTCAGGGGGGAAGCCCAGAAGCTTGCCTTAGCTTCCAGGCTGCAGACTGAACAGGCGAACAGTGAGAAACTGCTTGCCGAACTCAAGGCAGAAGAGGCGACCAGTCAGAGGATAGAAACCAGCAGGTTGCGTATGATATCCGTTGCCAAATCGATGTCGCTCAGATCCCTTCAGGTGCAGGATCAGGACGACCTGCAGGCCCTGCTGGCATACCAGGCATACCTGTTTAACAGGAAAAACAAAGGGTCCCGTAACGATGCAGATATTTATAACGGGTTGTATAATATTGCCAAAAACCGTGGCAGCTCTTCCTTAAGGTTTTTCAGGGGACATGAGGGGAGAATAAATAACCTGGCCTCGATACCCGGGAAAAATGAATTTGTTTCATCAGGCACTGATGGCAGAATCCTCAGGTGGAAGCTGGAGGGACAGGAACAGACGTACCGGGTACTTTATTCCGGATCAGATATCTACGGGACTTTTGCCGTGAGCCCGGAGGCAGACTGGCTTGCGTGCGGCAGCCGGAATGCCGGCATAAGAATGATCCCGATCAACGGGAATGAGTTGCCGGGGTATAATCTGGAAGGGCATTCGGGGGAAATCAGATCATTGATATTTTCCTATGACGGGAAACATCTGTATTCCGCCGCACTTGACGGAAAAGTGCTTAAATGGGATCTTGAAGCCAGAACATCGGTTGACCTGTCGACCGGTCAAATGCAGGTGACTTCAATCGATATTTCTTCAAACAATAAATATATTGCCGGTATTGGGGCTGAAGGAAAGGCTTTGATCTGGGATCCGGAAAAGAAATCGGATAATTTCAGGATCGGGTCCGAAGGCAGGGCAATAAAAGCAATTAAGTTTAAACCGGAAGAGGAGAGGATTGCCATTGGATATGATGATGGAATGGTGGAACTATGGGATATCAGTTCGAGAACCATTATCGCTGAGTTCAGGGCTCACCATGGTGATGTGACGAATATCCGGTTCAACACCAAACAACCTCAGATTGCAACGTCCGGTATGGACGGCACCCTTAAACTCTGGGATGAGAATGATCTTTCAGCAATACCTGTCAGCTTCACTGACAACGGCGGGCCGGTACTTGCCTTTGAGTTCAGCTCTGATGGCAGTGTTATTATTTCAGGTGATATGTCGGAAAAAAATAATATGATAATACGTCCTACATATGCAGACACTTTTGCGGCTGACGGATGTTTGTATGTAAAAAGGAACTTTACTCCCGACGAATGGCTCGCATATGTGGGGAAGGACATTGAGTATGAAAAAACCTGTTCCGATCCCGAACACAGGATCAGAATAAGAGAAATCAGATAAAAGACCCCCTCGGGAAAAAATTTTGTTTTACTTTTGCATTCCTGACGCATCGGCAGGGATTAAACTGTTTTATAACTTTTTTGTTTGATTAGAGAATTCACCTGCATGACATATGAGATCCATATCACTGACTATATCGCAAAAGAGGATTATGATGATTATCCGGTTCCTATTGTGACGGACGCAATAAAGCGGATTACGCGGATAATTATATCTTGCTCAACACATAAAACGGCCATTTAAATCAAATTTGTTTACGGATGAAAAGCAAAAAAACATTATTAATGATACTCGACGGGTGGGGTATTGGTGACGGTTCGGTTGCAGATGTGATCAGCCAGGTACCGACGCCCAGTCTCACTTCGCTTAAAAAACGCTATCCGAATTCTAAGCTTCAGGCATCTGGAGAAAATGTTGGGCTGCCCGACGGGCAGATGGGAAATTCCGAAGTAGGTCATCTTAATATAGGTGCAGGCAGGATAATTTATCAGGATCTTGTAAAAATCAACATGGAATGTAAAACAGGTGAGATCCGCAGGAATCCGGTTCTGACCAATGCTTTCGCCTATGCCCGCGACAACAATAAGCAGGTCCATTTCTTGGGGCTTCTTTCAGACGGTGGCGTGCATTCGCTCGACAGACACCTTTATTACATGTGTGACATGACGATGGATTATGGGCTGAAGGATGTTTTCATACATGGATTCGGTGACGGACGTGATACTGATCCCCGGAGCGGAATTGGATATATGAAGAACCTTCTGGATCACCTGAATAACTCAAATGGCAGGGTTGCATCTTTCATTGGCAGATACTATGCAATGGACAGAGACAAAAGATGGGAACGTATCAGGGAAGCTTATGATCTGTTGGTCAACGGAAAGGGAACCCGTACAATGGATATCCTGGCGGCAATGAAATCATCATATGAAGCGGGGATTACGGATGAATTCATGAAACCTGTGGTGGTAGTCGATGAAAACGATGAACCAGTTGGAAAGATAAAACAAGGTGACGTAATTGTTTTTTTCAACTTCAGGAATGACAGAGCAAAGGAACTTACCATTGTACTTACCCAGAAAGACATGCCGGAATTTGGAATGAAAACGATACCGCTTCATTATTGTACAATGACACCTTATGACGTCACCTTTCAGGGCATGCATGTTATCTATCCGAAAGAAAATGCCGATAACACCTTAGGCGAAGTCCTGTCTGCAGCAGGTAGGACGCAGCTGAGGATTGCTGAAACCGAAAAGTATGCTCATGTGACATTTTTCTTTTCAGGCGGCCGTGAAGAGATCTTTAAAAATGAAGACAGGATGCTGATACCATCTCCTAAAGTGCCTACGTATGACCTGCAGCCTGAAATGAGTGCGTATGAAGTGAAAGATGCTGTGATAAAAGCAATTAATACTGAGAAATACGATTTTATCTGTCTGAATTTTGCTAACGGCGACATGGTTGGACATACCGGTGTATATGAAGCCATAAAGAAGGCTGTGGTGGCGGTGGATGAATGTGTTGGGGCCGTTGTTGATGCTGCAAGATCCAAAGGATATGACATTCTGATAATTGCCGATCATGGGAATGCCGACAAGGCCCTCAATGAAGACGGGTCACCGAATACGGCCCATTCACTGAATCCTGTTCCCTGTATCCTTGTCAGTGAAGACTATAAGTCAATTAAGGAAGGTATACTGGCAGATGTCGCCCCGACTCTGCTTACCATTATGGGAATGGATATTCCCGGGGAAATGACAGGAAAAGTATTAATATGACCTTTTTACGTGAGTTTCTGACCAGTCATCAGCATGAATACCCCGGTTAAATCGCGGACTTTTGACTGAAAGCACGCTTACCGGCAGGAATTTCAAGAAGTGAATAGTTTTTATGATCAGGATCGGTGATACAATTTTCAGCAGGGATATTTTTGAACGGAAGTTTAAATGCGATTTGCCGGAATGCCTCGGCAATTGCTGCCGGTATGGCGATTCGGGAGCTCCGCTTTCAGAAGAGGAGGCATCGATCCTGGACGAAATATGGCCCGAAGTAAGACCATATCTCAGACCGGCGGGCAGGGAAGTAATTGAGAATGAAGGAACCAGTACTCGTGATTTTGATAATGATATTGTAACTCCCCTGATTGGGAATGAGGAATGCGCATACACGATTCTTGAAGGCAATATTTTCATGTGCGGTATTGAAAGAGCCTGGTCCGAGGGAAAGATTGCATTCAGGAAACCTGTTTCATGTCATTTGTTTCCGATTCGTGTAAAACGATTCAAGGATTTCGTCGCGGTTAATTATCAGGAACTTTCAATTTGTCACAGCGCGCTTGCCAGGGGCACGAGAGAAAACGTTTATGTATATGAATTCCTTAAAGATCCATTAATAAGATTAATGGGAGAAGAAAGCTATAACGAACTTTATCTGTCAGCAGAGGATTTTAGAAGAACGAGAAGACAATCGAGATTTTAAAAAAGTAAAATTATTTTTACCGGGGTGAAATTAATCAGGTGGTTAACACCTGCCGGTCGAAAAAGCAGGTATTTTAAATCAGGGAACCGATAAATCATGATTATAATCATAAAAAAACATGACTGGTGATATTGTATTTTATATAAAATGGTAACTTTGTTATAATTACCCCTAAACCAATTAACCTGACTGTATGCAGAAAGAATTATTCATGAATTTTTGGCGCCTTCCACCGGAGTAAAACCGTGAGGCGAATTCCACTGCCTGATAAAATCAATGTCTTATCAGCCGGTTGGCAAGTTTAAACCTGTTTTCTCCTTTAAACTGCCGGAAACATTTTTAGTTTAAAGGCCTTTGAAAAAACTGCTTTGTTAATAAGAAATTTGAATCAAATATTAATTAGCCAGCTTAAAACATTAAAAAAAAATAAGATTTGCTAAAGATTACTTAATGAAAACACAAGAATGTAGTTGTTTTCAAAAATTATTTATCTTTGGCAGGTTAAATACAAACCTAAAACTAATTTCGTATGAAGAAACTACTACTGATGTTTGTATTGTTTGTGTTTACAGGGGTTACTTTCCTGTTCGCGCAGACAAGGGTTATTACAGGGACCATCACTTCCGGAGTGGAGGGGGAGGGACCAATACCCGGCGTTACGGTTCAGGTTAAAGGTACGACTCTTGGCGCCATCACTGATGTTAATGGTCGTTATTCCATAAACGTGCCGGCTGATGCCACAACGCTCGTGTTTTCATATATAGGTATGAAAACCCAGGAAGTGGCTATAGGAAACAGAACCGAAATAAACGCCATACTAGTATCCGATCTCGTGGGATTGGATGAAGTTGTTGTTACGGCGCTTGGTATTTCGCGTGAGAGAAAAGCCCTCGGTTATGCCATTCAGGATGTTAAGAGTGACGAATTGACCAAATCGGCACAAGCGAACGTCATCTCATCCCTGAGCGGGAAAATTGCCGGATTACAGGTTAGCCAGGCAGGCGGCCAGATTGGTGCATCATCCCGTATCGTGATCAGGGGTAACAGCTCACTCGGCGATAACCAGCCACTAGTCGTTGTCGATGGTATCCCGATTTCTAACAGCTCGCTGAGGCAAAATAGTGTCGACTACGGTTCCGGGCTGTATGATATCAATCCTGAGGATATCGAATCCATTTCGGTTCTTAAGGGCGGTTCAGCAGCTCTTTACGGGATGCGTGCAGGACACGGGGTTATTCTCATCACTACCAAATCTGGCAGCAGACAACGTTCAGGACTGACAGTATCCTATGATGGTAACTTTAATGTTGACCAGGTTTACAGCTTGCAGAGGATGCAAAATAAATACGGTCAGGGTTACCTGGGTGATGAGTTTACTTACAAGCAAATTGTTGAAGAAGACGGCTACACCGGGTCTTACGCTGATTTTGCGCGTGGTGATTATGATCCTGGCTTTGGATTTAGTTATTATGACGGATTGGGTAACGGGGTTAACGATGGTGTTGATGCCAGCTGGGGTCCCCGCCTTGATTCCGGCCTGAAGCTGACTCAATACAACAGCCCCCGCGATGCCGGAGGAAACCTGATTCCCACTCCATGGGTTTCTGCTCCCAACAATATCAAGGACCTGTACAGGTTAGGTTATTCAACCAATCATAATATTGCTGTGACATCCAATTCTGAAAGAGCCACCACAAGGGCTTCCCTTGGTTACCGTAACCAGGCTGGTGTTCTTCCCAATACTGATCTGTCACGTTACTCAATCAACTTTAACACTTCAGTTAAACTTGGGAAAATGTTTGATTATGATTTGTCGGCTAACTATACCAGGAGTGAAAGCAAGAACCTCCCATTGACGGAATATAATGCAAGTAATCCAATGCAATCACTCGGGCAATGGTTTGGAAGACAGATCGACATGAAGGATCTGAGGGACCACTGGACCGAGACAATGGCAAATGGTTATCCTTACAACTGGAACAGTAATTACCATAACAACCCATATTGGAGTCTGAACAAGAATACCAACTCGATGAATAAAGACAGGCTCTTTGGGAAGACATCCTTGTATTTCAGTCCTGTTTCATCACTGAAATTTGAAGCCCGGCTTGGCGTTGACTACTACAATACCAAGACATTACCAGTTGTAACCTATAGGTCAAATGAAGTTATGTCGGGCGCTGGATCATGGGATGGCGGTTGGTTCAGGCAGAACAATGTCACTAACTACGAGCTGAATGCTGATTTTATTGCGACCTACACCAAGACCTTCGGTGATTTCAATGTTGATGTTCTGGCAGGAGCCAACTATCGCGACCTGAAGTATGAGTCTTCAACCCTGGGTGCCGATCAGCTTACCGTTCCTGACCTGTTCACGATATCCAACGTGAAAGGCAACCCTGTTACTTCCATGGGCCATTCATGGATTCGCAGTAACAGTGTTTATGGCTCGGCAACTGTTGGCTACAAGGGAATGGTCTACGTGGATGGAAGTGTTCGTAATGACTGGAGTTCCACCATTGCAGATCCGTTCTTTTATCCTTCCGTGAGCTTAAGCTGGATTCCTACCGAGACTTTCTCGATTGACTCGCCTATTCTTAGCTTCCTGAAAATCAGGGGTGGTGTTGCCAAGATTGGTTCAGCTACCAGTGCATACAGGACTGATCCATACTTCACTGCCTCACCTACCACCATTTTCGGGGTTACCCAGTATTCGCAGGCTACCGAGTTTCCGCCAACAGGTTTGAGGCCCGAGCAGGTTGTGACTAAAGAACTTGGTATTGAAACACGCTTATTAAATAATCGTATTGCATTTGATATTTCACTTTATGATAAAAAGACCACGGACCAGATCCTTCCGGTGGCTGTATCCAAGGCAACAGGGTATAATACCATGCTTATCAATGCCGGGGAGATTAGTAACAAGGGGATCGAGCTGCAGCTTCGCGCAAGTGCTATAAGCAACAGCGAAGGATTTAACTGGGATATCACGTTGAACTGGTCAAAAGACCAAAGTAAGATTATAGATCTCTATACGGATCCTGTAACAAAACAACCGCTGGCCTCATATAATATTGGTAACCAGTGGAGTACTTATGTTCAGGCCAGACCAGGCGAGCCATGGGGTGTTATAGTTGGTACTGGTATGCTTCGTAGGGAGTCCGATAATGCAGTTATTGTAAATGCAGCTGGGATTCCCAGAACGAAAGGAAACCTAATCCTTGGAAATGTAAACCCCGACTGGCTGGCAGGTATCAGAAATGATTTCAGTTATAAGAATCTCTCTTTTGGGTTTATGATTGACATACGCAAAGGAGGTGATATATTCAGTGTTTCCCAGATGTTTGGAGCTTACTCCGGACTTTTGGAGTTTACTGCTGACAAAGAAATCCGTCGTGACGGGCTTGTTGTAGGTAAAGACTTCCTCAAGGATGAGAAGGTGGTTAAAGTTGTCAGCGCAGCTCCCAATATTCAGGAGTCAGAGTTTGCTGACAATGATATCGTTGTAGGGCCACAGGATTTTTTCGAATCGTATTACAGTAATCGTGAACTAAGCGTGTATGACGGTTCCTACGGGAAATTACGTGAAGCCTATATATCGTACAGGCTGCCGCAGACCCTGTTTGGCGGTAACATTTTCAGATCAGGGACTGTTTCCCTCGTAGGTTCTAACCTGGCTATATTGTGGAGACATAAATCCAACATTTCCGGACTTGATCCCGAAACATCTGTGACAAGTGGTAATGATGGCGTGGGCCTCGAGAGTACAAGCTACCCACCCTCACGCAGTATGGGTGTCAAGCTTAGTTTTACATTCTAAATCAATTTAAGACAAAGGAATATGAAGAAATATTTATTGAAACTCGGAGCCCTGATATTTCTGACTGTAATTATTTTTAGCAGTTGTACCGAAAAGTTCGGGGAAATCAATACTGATCCTGATAGGGCGAAAGATGCTCCTGCTACCAACGTGTTGGCTTGGGTCCTGCGCTACTATGCAGCCACTCATTACGATCCATGGGCTGATATGAATGAACCATCAACATACGCGGGGCACCTTGCAAAGATCCAGTATATTGATGAAGCGCGTTATAATTTCAGACCAGGAGTGGTCGAAAACCACTGGTATTATGGCTATATACTTCTTAATAACATCAACGAGATTAAGAAAAAAGCTACTGCAGATGGAGCTGATAATCTGCTTGGCGCAGCAAAGGTCCTTGAAGCGATAATTGTTCAGACCATGACAGATCGCTGGAGGGACATTCCTTACAGTGACGCTATTAAACTTGGTGAAGGTGTTCTCCTGCCAAAATATGATAAACAGGAGGATATCTATCCCGCGTTGCTTAATTTACTTTCTGAGGCAAATACCCTGCTTTCAACACCATCTGCCGTGGATGAACTTGGCGAAGGAGACCTGATTTATAAAGGCGATGTTTCTAAATGGCAGAAACTTGCCAATTCGCTCAGGCTAAGGATGGCAATTCGCATTTCAGGTGTTGCTGAACAGATAGCAAGACCTGTAGTTGAAACTATCCTGGGAAATCCTGCTGCAAATCCGATTATGACCGACAACGACGACAATGCAATGTTCGTATGGCCTGGTGCTGCACCTTATGAAGAGCCCTGGTATGCTGATTCAAAAACCAGGGATGACCATGGTGTTGCAGATGTTCTCATAAATGAGCTCCTTGCCCTTGATGACCCCCGTTTGCCTGTTTACGCTCTTCCTGCAACATCAGACGGTCAGTACAGGGGTTTTACAGTTGGAGCAGTTGCCCAGCCGAATATCGCCACTATTTCAAGGATAGGCCGTCGTTTCAGACTTGATCCCAAAGGTTTTTCTCCCATCATGAGATACGCTGAGGTTATGTTCTGCGTGGCTGAAGCAAGCAAACTGGGCTGGACAACGGGAACTACCACTGAAGAAGCTTATGAAGCTGCAGTAACTGCCTCGTTGGAAGAAAATGGAGTTGAACAGGACGACATTGATGCATATCTTGCAGGGGGTGGTGCATTCGCTGATGATATGGAGCAAATTCATCTCCAGGAATGGATAGCTTTGTTCAAGCAGGGAATGGAAGCATGGACCCTGTATCGGAGAACCGGGGTCCCGAGCACACACTATGTTGCTCCCGGATCAATGTTTCCCGGCCACAACTCTCCTCCTTTCAGGTATCCCTATCCTGCGAATGAAGGCACTCTTAATGGTGCCAACAATAAACCATTCAGCGATGAGGTTAAGGATAGTTTCTGGGGAAAACAAATGTGGTATGATCAGCGTACGGGTGTAAACTAGACGCAAAATCTGATAAATATTGATATAGAGACCTTTCTCCCAAGGAGAAGGTCTCTATATTTATTTTCAGCGTTTGACAGACCTGAATTTATTCCTTAAATCAAAAAATATGTTGACGAGAATAAGCTTCTTCATATTTATTTTATTAATAAATCTGAACCTGGCTACCGCGCAACTCTATTACGTTAATCTTCCACCAGGCCATAACAAAATTACCCTGGGTCGGGACAGGATCCCGGGTCTGGCAGGTTCCCCGTACCTGTATGATGAATGGGAGCCGGGCCGTATAATACTTCATAATGGCAATGTGATTGACAGCCTTATCATGAGATATGATGTCTATGCCCGCGAGATTCATTACAAAGCTGAAGGAAATATTTATATACTTGGTTCTCCTGACAGCGTGAAGTCTATTACGCTTTACAGTAGACATTTTGAATATCTTCCATTCACTGAAAAGAAAAATACCGTTCAAAAGGATTATTTTGAAGTTCTCACAGCTGATGGCAGGGCTCAACTGTTGATCCGGCATATGGTTACAAGAATCAAATCGAACTATAATGTCGCGCTTGATGTTGGAGAAAAGGATGATCGGCTGGAGCATAAAAGCCTTTTCTACCTGCGAAGGGATAAGACGATTCTCTTGATAGACAGGAAGGGAAAAGCCCTCATGGAGATGTTGATAGATAAAAGCAGGGAACTTGAGAATTTCGTTTCTCAAAACCGGCTTTCATTCACCAGGGAAGCTGATCTAAAACGTGTTGTTGATTATTATAATTCATTGTATGATTAACCTCCATTGATAAACAACACGGGAGCTGATAAAATTAACATGGAACAGCGGGTAAAGTCGTCACGTTTTTCCTGAATCCGTTTTTAATTTCACAAGCTCAATCCTGGTTGTGGTAACCCGAAGGACACGAAACACGAATTTCCTGATTCTAATAGTTTCATTTACTCCCGGGATACTCCCGTGATGATAAAGTATCAAACCGGCGAGGGTATCATATTCCCCGTCTTCAGGAAGTTCCAGGCCATATTTTTCATTCAGGTAATCTATTTCAAGCCGGCCTGAAAACAGGTATTCTCCCTCATTCAGCTTTTTTTCGGCAAGCTCTGATGTATCATGTTCATCTTCAATGTCACCCACTATTTCCTCGAGAATATCCTCGATAGTTACCATCCCCGAAGTTCCCCCGAATTCATCTACAACAAGGGCAACGTTCTTCTTTTCGGCAAAAAACAGCTTAAGGAGCCTGTTTGCTGTCATTGTTTCAGGGACAATTGCAAGTTTTCTCAGGCATGAAGCTATTTCGGGAGGATTCTTGTAAATATCCTTCAGCTCGAAATAACCTATTATATTGTCAATGGTATTTGAATATACAAGGATCCTTGAATGACCGGTTTCGATAAATTTTTCCCTGAGTTCGTTTAACGGGCTTTTGCACTCAATGGCAACAATCTCGGTTCTCGGCACCATGCACTCCCTGAGTTTTACATTGGAAAAATCAAGTGCTTTCCTGAATATTTTCAGATTATGCTGCAATGGCTCCATTTCTGTATTGCTTTGTTTGCCCTGGTTAACAAAATGATCTATATCGATCCTGCGAAAAACCTGGTTTTCCTGTTCTTTCCCGTTTTTCTTAATACCAAAAAGCATTCTTATGAACCAGTTTGACAATGCAAGGGTCATTTTGCTGATTGGATAGAACAGAAAGTAGAAAATCATTGTGGGAATACTCAGCAATTTAAGAAAGAAGTTAGGAGTAATGACAAAAGCTGTTTTTGGAAGGAATTCAGCAACCAGCAGGATCACGGCTGTTGAAATGACCGTATTGATGACCAGGGCTGCCAGCTCCGATTCGAACATGGACAAAAGCACTGGTGTAAACAGTTTTGAAAAGAAAAGACCATAGATCACCAGGGCTATATTGTTTCCAATGAGCATTGTTGCAATATATTGCCCGGGATTGTCAAGAAAAAGTTTGATAAAGCGGGAGCCAAAGGCACCTTGTTTCCTGTCAAGTTCTATTCTCAGGCGGTTGGCCGAAATGAAAGCGATTTCCATCCCTGAAAAAAAGGCCGAAAAAAGTATTGCAAGAAGTATGACTATTACTGCACTCATTTACATACAAGTCATTTGCTGCATGAATTTCCTATTCCTCCTTTATATAAATAGTAGCGCTGAGGTTCTTAATCTTTCGCCTGGTTAGCCTTGGATCTGATTCAAGCCCATATCCCTGAATGATCTGGTCCTCGGTAGTGATTTTTACAAACCTGTCGGTATAAATCAATGCTTTCTTCTGATCCCAGAACAATTGTTCGGTTTCCAGTTTTTCTCCTGCTTCGTTTATTGCAATAACACTATCCTTGAGTTCCCAAAGATTCTTTGATTCGGTATATTTTGCATATTTTGCGGTGACGGAGGCAATAGGCTCAGGGTGTCCGTCGTGAAAAAGAACTTTTATTCCCGAATTGAACTCCGAATATTTCGGGTCGGTCTTGTCATAGCTCTCCATAACCGGTGCTGACAGGATCATCTGTATCTTACCCGAATCGGTGTATACTGTTTCAAAATCCTTCACGGTAAGAGCCGGCAGTGTCAGAATATCTATCTTGTCAATGGTCCCGAGCTTTTTTTCGCACGAAACAGCTATAGATGCCAGCAGGATTATAAATGCAATGCAATTAAGCTTGTTTCGCATTATATTCAAGTATGTAATTTAATCCGGCAAGGATCAGGTCGGGCTGATAATTTGTTTTATAGCTGATCCTGTCTTTCAGATACCCGCTGTCGCCTCCGGTAAGTATGACCATGGAATCGAGGTTATCTTTCTGAAATATCCGGATGTATTCATTAATTTCAAAGATAAGTCCGTCAGTAACGCCGGCAGTTATTGCGTCAAGGGTGTTTTTGCCCGGGGATGAATATTTAATCAATGTGGCACCCAGGGGCAGCTTCCCGGTAAACCTATGCAGTGCCTTGAATCTCATTGTTAATCCGGGCGATATATTTCCTCCCTTATATGATTTTCCTGACAGGTAATCATATGTAATGGCGCTTCCGGCATCAATTACCAGGATTTCTCTCCCGGGGAACATGTGATAAGCTCCTGCTACTGCTGCAATCCTGTCAGGTCCGAGGGTTTCCGGAGTTTCATATTCAATCCTGAAGGGCAGCTTGGTTTTATCCGACAAAATATGGACAAATGGTATATCGTGGGTTGCAAGGTCAATGATAAAATCGGGAATATTTCTTACCGAGGAAATAATTGCACCGTCAACCTTGTCGAGGTAATTGCAGAATATTTCGCTCAGCTTCTCAGGACTGGACACTTTTGTCCTGGCCGATGTCATTTTTTTCTCACCGTCGTATAAAGCTATTTTGGTATACGTATTGCCAATGTCAAATACAAGATTCATTTTACAAAATTCTGGTACAAAGTTACTAAAGGTGTTCAAATGAAGAAAATTTTAATTAAATCTTCCGTAATAATTCCTTCAGTATATCAATTGACTCATTAACGCTTTTAATATCTGCAATTGTAAGGCTGAGTTTTGAATTCTTTTGTTTTACCGACATTCTCCCGTGGTTCCTGTTAACATGGTTCATTAGGGAAACAAACTGCCGGCTGCGATAAAAACCAGAATTGGGATCGGAAATAAAATTGGCGATCAGCAAGTCATTTTTCAGAAGTATTTTTTCAATACCCAGTTTTACGGCCAGCCATTTTACCCTGACAATGTCGAGTAGGGCGACAGCCGGTTCGGGCAATGCACCGAACCTGTCCCTGAGCCTGTTCTCAAACTGCATCAGTGCAGGTTCCGAACTGATTTCGTTCAGTTCCTTGTAGAGCCTTATCCTTTCGGAGATATTTGAAATATATTCATCCGGGAACATTATTTCCAGGTCTGTATCTATCTGAAAGTCTTTGACAAATTGTATGCTTTCCCCCGTTTCTTCTGCCTGGTCACCGGTCCCTGTGATGTATGCCTCGTCAGTTGTACCAGTTTCCTTCAGTTCGGCGATGGCTTCATTCAGTATCCTCTGATAAGTTTCAAAACCTATGTCAGCAATAAAACCGCTCTGTTCTCCGCCCAGAAGATTTCCCGATCCCCTGATATCAAGGTCCTGCAAAGCGATATTGAAACCGCTTCCAAGTTCAGACGATTCTTCAACTGCCTTAAGTCGGCGGCGTGCTTCATTGGTAAGAGAGATTGAAGGCGGAGCCAGAAGATAGCAAAATGCCTTCCTGTTTGAACGCCCCACCCTGCCTCTCAGCTGGTGTAGTTCCGACAATCCAAAATGATGGGCCTCGTTGATGAAAATGGTATTGGCATTCGGGATGTCGAGGCCCGATTCGATAATTGTCGTTGCAATGAGAACATCGTAGTCGCCCTGTATGAAATCGTACATTACATTCTCTATGTCTTTGCCTTCCATCTTTCCGTGTACGACAGCCGTCTTGACATTCGGACAAATTCTGTTGATCTGTTGCTGTATCTCCGTAATGTTCTCTACCCTGTTATGAATAAAAAAGACCTGGCCGTTGCGTGCCACTTCATATTCTGTCCCCTCCCTTATTATTTCCTCGTTGAATCCGTGAATTTCCGTGACAATGGGCATCCTGTTCGGTGGAGGAGTATTGATCACGGAAAGATCGCGTGCCCCCATAAGGGAAAACTGGAGGGTCCGGGGAATCGGTGTTGCAGTAAGGGTTAGGGTGTCAACGCTGGCTTTCATTTTTTTAATCTTCTCCTTGACCGCAACGCCGAACCGCTGTTCCTCGTCAACAATAAGCAACCCGAGATCCTTGAACTTTACCTCCTTACCTATTAGTTTATGTGTGCCAATGATAATATCAATTTTACCTTCGGCCAGTTGTGAAATGATCTTTTTCTGATCGGCAGGCCTTCGGTGCCGGCTTATATAGTCGATGTTGCAGGGGAATTCCTTCAGGCGTGATGAAAAAGTCTTGTAATGCTGTAGTGCAAGAATGGTGGTGGGTACCAATATGGCTGTCTGTTTGCTGTCGGCTGTAGCCTTGAATGCAGCCCTGACCGCAATCTCGGTTTTCCCGAATCCAACATCACCGCAGACAAGTCTGTCCATGGGATGATCGGCTTCCATATCCTTTTTAACGGCTTCCGTGGCACTCAGCTGATCAGGAGTGTCTTCATAAATGAATGAAGCTTCGAGCTCATTCTGGAGATAAGTGTCGGCAGAGAAGGAAAACCCCGGAGATGACAGTCTCCTGGCATAAAGCTCAATCAGGTCCCTGGCAATATCCTTGACCCTCTTCTTGGTGGACTGCTTGAGTTTCTGCCATGCTCCGGAACCAAGCTTGTAAATCCTGGGTTCAGAATTATCCCTGCCTTTATACTTTGATATCCTGTGCAATGAATGTATTGCGACATAGAGAATATCATTATCCCTGTAAACAAGTTTTATGGCTTCCTGAATACGGCCGTTCACCTCAATTTTTTCGAGGCCTCCGAATTTTCCAATTCCATGATCAATGTGAACCACATAATCCCCAGGATTAAGCCCTGTCAGTTCCTTTACCGAGATGCTTTCCTTTCTTGTGAAATATCCTCTGATCCTGAATTTATGGTATCTGTCGAATATCTGATGATCGGTAAATACTGATATGCCTAGGTCGTGATCAGTATAGCCTGCATGAAGATTGAGCAGCAAAGGATTGAAAGAGGCTTCAGGGCTTATTTCCGCAAAGATTTCTCCAAGTCTTTCAATCTGCGACTGACTCTCGGAAACAATAAATGTCTGGTATCCGGAATTTTTGTTTAAGGTCAGCTTTTCTGCAAGCAGGTGGAAATTTTTATTGAACGGCGGCTGTATCTCAGTATGAAAAACGAATACCGAATCTTTCCCGAAAACAGTGTTCCTGCCAAGCTCAACGGTTTTAAAGCCACCGAGCTCACCGATCAGCCGGCTCCCTGTCATTATAATGTCTTTCCTTCCGGCCGTCTGTCCGGATTCCTCCCGGCGGATTACCTGGTTATAGATCTCATTGGTTTTTTCCCTGATATATTTTCCGTCTTCAATCCATACAACTGCAGACGAAGGAATAAAGTCGGCCAGGCAGTCAGTTACCTGTTCAATTGAAATGTCCTGTATATTTGGAATAACGGAAATGTGCTTTTGCAGTTCCACGGAAAGCTGATCGTCGGTGTTGAAGGTCCTGATGGATTCAACCTCATTTCCGAAGAAATCGATCCGGTAAGGCAGATCAGCCGAATATGAGAAAATATCTGCAATACTTCCGCGGATTGAATAGCTGCCAGGCTCCACAACAAAATCAACACGTTCAAAATTATATTCATGCAATATTTCTTCAAGGAAATCAAGAGAAAGCTTATCTCCCTCTGAGATATTGAAAGTATTTTTTTTCAGATTTTTGCGGCTGATAACCTTTTCCATAAGTGATTCGGGATAACTGACAATAATCCCTTTCCTTTTTCCTGATGCCAGCTGGTTCAGAACCTCAGTGCGGAGTACTATATTAGCCGGTTCGGTCTGTTCATACTGTACAGACCTTTTGAATGTTGATGGGAAAAAGAATACTGAATCATCTCCCAGCAATGCGACAAGGTCGTTGTAGAAATAAGCAGCATCCTCTTTTTCAGGGATAATCACAAGGTGGATCAGCTGTGTCTTCCGGTAAACTTCCGCCAGGGCAACTGCCTTTGACGATCCGAACAATCCCTCTGCAGCCAGTCTGCGTATATCTTTTTTTTCAACTGCTTCAGCAAGTGATGACAAGACCGGGTGACCTGAACTAAGTCTTGTTATTTCGTTTTCCTTCATCTCCATTTACAGTGGATGCAAATTTAACATCAATTTCAAAGAAATCACTTCAACAATAAAATCTCGGGGAAGACCTTTCTGGCCGGGTCAATTTGTTAAGCAGAAAAATTATAGATTTAGGGCAAATTACATCAAGCTCCCATGAAAGTGTTTAAATTCGGAGGCGCATCTGTAAAAGATGCAGCAGGAATAAAAAACCTTGCGAAAATTGTCTCGGGCGAAAATGGCAAGCTGGTGGTGGTTGTATCAGCTTTCGGGAAGACTACAAATGCTCTTGAAAAAGTATTGAAGCTGTGGTTTGCAGGCGATAAAGGCTACCGGGAGCACCTGGAAGAGCTTCACAGCTATCACAGTTCCGTTGCCGGCGGATTATTTTCCCGGTATGATCAGGCGGTAAGCAGGATTGACATCACTTTTTCCGGGCTCCGCGAATACCTTGAGTCATTACCGCGGCATGATTTTGATCATGAGTATGATCAGATTGTATCATATGGAGAGATATGGTCGACGATCATTGTCGCCGCATATCTTGAACTGGTCGGGTTGAAAGCCGAATGGATCGATATCAGGGGAAATCTGATAACCGATGACAGATTCCGGGATGCAAATATCCTTTGGAATGAAAGCACTTTGAGAGTCAGAAGTATTTTTAATTTCATGGATAAAGATATTTATGTTACCCAGGGATTTATCGGTGGTACGGTGTCAGGTCTGACCACCACTTTGGGCAGGGAGGGCTCGGATTATTCTGCTGCCCTTATTGCCAACATGCTGGATGCAGAGAGTGTGGTGGTATGGAAAGATGTTCCCGGACTGCTGAATGCTGATCCGAAATGGTTTCCCGATGCCGTCAGGCTCGACGAGGTCTCTTACAGGGAGGCAGTGGAGATGACCTTTTCAGGCGCAAAAATCATTCATCCTAAAACTATCAAACCTCTGCATAACAAAAATATTCCGTTGCACGTAAAATCGTTCATTTCACCGGATGAAAGCGGAACGGTAATAAAATCAGAAATCACTCAACGGCATGGCCTGCCTGTTTTTATAAGAAAGGAGAACCAGATAATGGTATCAATAATGCCAAGAGATTTTTCATTTGTCATGGGAGATTACCTGAGCAGGATTTTTTGCCTGTTCATGCAGCATGGCATCAGGGTCAGCCTTGTTAAGGCAAGTGCCGTAAGCATAAGCGTGTGCATTGATGATGACAGGATGAAGGTCGATTCGGTTATGAAGGACCTTAATCCTGAGTTCAATATTGTTTACAATGAAAATGTAGAATTGCTTACGGTCAGGCATTACACTGCCGAAGCTGTTAATAAAATAACAATCAACAGGGAAATACTCCTGGAACAGCGGTCAAGAAACACCGTACGTTTTGTGGTGAGGAAGACAGGCCAGGAATGATCATCATCAATATCCTCATTCGATCAGGTTTCCCGGGGAGGGGGAAAATTACCGGTTCCGGAAATTGACATTACTGACGTTCGAACTGAAGGCCCTGCCCTCTGCTCTCTTCATTAAAGACGCCATTGTCATAGACTACACTGCCGTTTACAATGGTTTTTATAACCTTTGACCTGAACCGGCTACCTTCAAAAGGTGACCATCCGCACTTATAAAGGATATTTTCCTTCGAGACAGACCAGGGTTTTTCGGTATCAATCAATACAAGATCGGCTTTATAACCTTCCCTGACGAAACCTCTGTCGCGGATGCGGAAAAGGACGGCCGGATTATGGCACATCTTTTCAACTATCTTTTCAATGGTGAATACACCTCTGTGCCATAGTTCAAGCATTGCCACGAGTGAATGCTGGACAAGTGGTCCGCCGGAAGGAGCTTTCAAATAGCTTTCCTGCTTTTCTTCAGCGGTGTGCGGGGCATGATCGGTGGCAATAATGTCAATAAGATCGTTGTTTACCCCGTCAATGAGCGATTCTCGGTCAACCCTGGTTTTTATGGCCGGGTTCCATTTTATTTTATTGCCCAATGAATCATAATATGTATCATCGAACCAGAGGTGATGAACACACACCTCGGCGGTAATTTTCTTTTCGTTCAGCGGAAGATCATTTCTGAAAAGACTGAGTTCCTCTTTTGTGGAAAGATGAAGGATGTGCAGTCTGGTTCCGTACTCCAGTGCAAGCTCAGCTGCATTGGATGATGAAAGCAGGCATGCTTCACGGCTTCTTATCAGGGGATGCATGGACGCCGGGATATTTTCGCCATATTTATTCCTGGCCGATACCATGTTTTTCCTGATTGTGGATTCTGATTCACAATGACATGCGACCGGTACGTTCGCCTTGCCAAAAATATTTCTCAGGGCCTGTTCGCTGTCAACCAGCATGTTTCCGGTTGAAGATCCCATGAACACCTTAATACCGCACACCAGTGCCGGATCGATTCTGAGTATTTCATCAAGATTGTCGTTTGTTGCACCCAGGTAAAAGGAGAAATTGATGAGGGATTTTTCTGCGGCAATTCTGGCCTTTTCCTGAAGGAGCCCTATGGTTGTTGTCTGAGGGATTGTGTTGGGCATGTCCATGAAAGATGTAATGCCTCCTGCTGCAGCTGCCCTGGATTCAGAACGGATGTCGCCTTTATGTGTGAGTCCTGGCTCCCTGAAATGAACCTGATCGTCTATAATACCCGGGATGAGCAGCAAACCATCTGCATCAATAATTTCACAATCCGTCGGGATGGCCTTCATTCCGTTCTCTGCCACTGATCCTATGATTTCGCCGGCAATTAGAACATCACCATTAAACACTCGGTTTTCATTTACAATGGTGGCGTTTCGTATCAGGATACTGCTCATGATGTGATTTTAAAAAGGGATTGTCCGGTTTCTATGGGGATTCAGTTACCGAGTTCCTTTCATACTTCGTGAAAAAGCTTCGGAGTTTCATTCTTAACACTCCCCAGAGCGCCTCATTGAAAATTCCTCCCGACATTTTGGATGAACCCAGTTTCCTGTCGGTGAATATTATGGGAACTTCGACTATTTTATAGCCGAGTTTGTATGCAATGAATTTCATTTCAATCTGAAACCCATAGCCTACTGATTTGATCTGCTGCGGTTTAATATTCTCAATAACCTCTTTTTTATAACATATAAAACCAGCCGTTGTATCTTTTATTCTCATTCTCGTTATCCATCTCACATAGATTGAAGCGAAGTACGACATCAGCACCCTGGTCAGTGGCCAGTTAACAACATTGACACCGCTGATATATCTTGAGCCTATTGCCACATCGGCTCCTCCGCGGGTACATGCGTCGTACAATCGCACAAGATCGACGGGATCGTGAGAGAAATCGGCGTCCATTTCATAAATGTACTTATAATCCTTTTCGAGAGCCCACTTAAAGCCGGTAATGTAAGCAGTGCCCAGCCCCAGTTTGGCGGGTCGTTCAATAAGGTGAAGGTTTGGAAAGGAAGATATTAGATTTTTTACTATTCCTGCTGTGCCATCGGGCGAATTATCATCAATTACCAGTATATCGAAAGGGACGGTAAGGGAAGATATACTCCTGACAAGGGCTTCAATATTTTCTTTTTCCTTGTAAGTGGGAATAATTACCAGATTTGACATATAAAAAAAATATTTACGAAAATACTCTTTTTCAATTGAGAGAAATAGGTATGCAGGGGTTAATTTCCATGGTCATGGAAAAAATCACGTATTTTTTTTGCTGGAAATGTTTGAAGCATTATCTTTGTCGTCCCAAAAGTATTCCGGTTGTGATTATGGTTTATGAATCAGCCGGGGAATAATCAGGTTCTTTGAAATTATGAAGTAGCAACCAGGCGAGCGAGAGTCTCGCCACATATAACTTGTTAGAATTTATTAATGAGCGGGGGCAAGATTGGTTTTTGTAGGATATTTGTATAGTATTTTTACAATGAAGAGTTTGATCCTGGCTCAGGATGAACGCTAGCGGGAGGCTTAACACATGCAAGTCGAGGGGCAGCACGATGTAGCAATACGTTGGTGGCGACCGGCGCACGGGTGAGTAACACGTATGTAACCTACCCTGTACAGGGGGATAACCCGGAGAAATTCGGACTAATACTCCATGGAGATATACTGGGGCATCCTGGTATATTTAAAGCTTCGGTGGTACGGGATGGGCATGCGGAACATTAGCTAGTTGGCAGGGTAACGGCCTACCAAGGCTACGATGTTTAGGGGACCTGAGAGGGTGATCCCCCACACTGGTACTGAGACACGGACCAGACTCCTACGGGAGGCAGCAGTGAGGAATATTGGTCAATGGGCGGAAGCCTGAACCAGCCATCCCGCGTGCAGGAAGACGGCCCTATGGGTTGTAAACTGCTTTTCCAGGGGGAGAAACTTTCCGATGCATCGGGATTTGACGGTACCCTGGGAATAAGCATCGGCTAACTCCGTGCCAGCAGCCGCGGTAATACGGAGGATGCGAGCGTTATCCGGATTTATTGGGTTTAAAGGGTGCGTAGGCGGGTTAATAAGTCAGTGGTGAAAACCTACAGCTTAACTGTAGACTTGCCGTTGATACTGTTAGTCTTGAGTGTGGTCAAGGTAGGCGGAATGTGTAATGTAGCGGTGAAATGCTTAGATATTACACAGAACACCGATTGCGAAGGCAGCTTACTGGGCCATTACTGACGCTGATGCACGAAAGCGTGGGGATCAAACAGGATTAGATACCCTGGTAGTCCACGCCGTAAACGATGATCACTCGCTGTTGGCGATATACAGTCAGTGGCTAAGCAAAAGCATTAAGTGATCCACCTGGGGAGTACGGCCGCAAGGCTGAAACTCAAAGGAATTGACGGGGGCCCGCACAAGCGGAGGAACATGTGGTTTAATTCGATGATACGCGAGGAACCTTACCTGGGCTTAAATGCAGAGTGCATTCTCGGGAAACCGGGATTTTCTTCGGAACTTTCTGCAAGGTGCTGCATGGTTGTCGTCAGCTCGTGCCGTGAGGTGTCGGGTTAAGTCCCATAACGAGCGCAACCCTTATCGTTAGTTGCCAGCGGGTCAAGCCGGGAACTCTAGCGAAACTGCCGGTGTAAACCGAGAGGAAGGTGGGGATGACGTCAAATCAGCACGGCCCTTATGTCCAGGGCTACACACGTGTTACAATGGCCGGTACAGAGGGCAGCTATGCTGTGAGGCAGTGCGAATCTCGAAAGCCG
>Ga0302246_1000014_pt1:0-7500 | contig 198460 bp, 155 predicted proteins | sample AAG_UR_Trp_MG_FD_193533 | JGI IMG/M metagenome (GOLD analysis project Ga0302246, IMG submission 193533) | Enriched activated sludge microbial communities from anaerobic digester in WTTP, New Holstein, Wisconsin, United States - AAG_UR_Trp | ecosystem: Engineered > Bioreactor > Anaerobic... | reverse complement strand
CTTCATCTTCAGGTATTTCTATTTTAGCAGGCAGGGGGGTACCCATGTTATTTAAGAATGTCCTGAGAGACTGTGATATACTCCTGAACGTCGGATCAGGAATCGGATCCTCAACAGGTCCGGGCCAATAATCGGAACGATATTCATCGGTCTTGTTTTCTGACACATTGACAGGCTTTTCTCCTTCTTCCTTGGACCATACTTTTCCTTTCTGCTGGTACCTTTCATGCCAGAAAAAATCAACGGCAAAACCTCCTGGTGAAGCCTTTACCACTTTGCCGGTTTCCTTATCAATAATGACCAGTATATTTGATTGCAGTGCAGCTTCCTTTCCGGAAATCTGAAGGTCCAGAGGTTCTTTGATGGTTATACTTTTCAAATCATGTCCTCCCACCGGGGATGATGCATAACTACTGGTATATTTCCGGGAATAAATATTACAGTTGGTAAGGGTAATGCTTTTTGGCCGGTAATATTCCCATACCTGGTTTAATATGGGCATATCATCAGACCGTTCAAGCTCAAGAGGAACAAAAAAAGTAGCTTCCTGTACTTCATTCAGGTCCTCTCTGTATCTCTCAGACCCGTTTACCACTTTAAAATTACGCCCGTAACTTGCATTGTTGATAAAACTGCCTTTTACAATCAGGCGGGTCTCATATACCGGATTTATATCTATATCCACTGATCCGATTTCTTCACGTTCATCAACCATTTCCATTCGGATGACAGCAGGATCACGGGTGATACATCCATTAAATACAGTTATATGATCAAGTCTTGATCCCTCTTCCGGAGGTGCCTTATATTCAATAGTCACGTTTCCGTTTTCGCACAAAAAAGAATAAAACTTAGGCCCCTCGCTAAAATCACAACACCTAGTCCCGTTTGTCAGGGAGCCATGGTCAACTTTAACAGCCAGTCTTTGCCATTTCTTTGGTTTTTCTCCCTTTTCATCCGTAACTTTGAAGGTGATCCTTTTTCTTTTATCGGATTCGACCTTAATTACTTCGCTTTCAAATTCAGCTTTTTTTGGAGCTTTCTCGTAGTCGATGATGATTTTCTTCAGATCTTTGAATTCTCTGTTAAAAAGCTCTTTCAGAATCTCAATCCGGATTTTATCTGTTTTTCCGGCAAAATATTCATTCTTCAAATTTTTCTGAAATCCTAATGGTGTTCCTGTCCAGGTTGTGTGTGCCTCTTTTACTATCTCATCGTGCTGGACGTCGTATAACTGAATGGTGAATTTCCATCCACCCTCAACATAACCCGGGATATATTCAGTTCCTCCCTCATATGCAGGTTCTATGGAGCCGGGTACTATTTTTTCAATATATGTTAGTTCAAGGATACCCTTCCAGATGTAATCAACATTCATTTTCGGATCTTGATATTCTGAAGGATTCCGCTTTGGCTTGCCTGTTGTCACGGCAGTTATGCCTTCGACCATTTCATTAAGGTCTCTTACCCCGGAGTGACTTAGAATTTCAATCGTTAGAGGACATTCACCCAGATATGCAGCACCTAAGTCATGAATATGCGAATTCCAGTCACCAGCAATAAACCCGCTAACATCGCTTTCCTGTTCTTTAGGCATCTTAAAAGGCGGGAACATTATGGTCCTCCAGCAACAATATTCTTCCTGTGCGGATCCGGATAATGAGATTACACCCAATAGCAATATCAGGCATCTTTTTAGTAATTTGCGGATTGTAATTCTTTTCATATAACTAGATAATCAGAGTATTTCCACGTTATAAATTATCAGAAGCAGTCATCCGGGATAGTCAGCTGGTATACTTCCGCCATTGTTGTCTATTTCAGCGCTTTACCGGATGTAAGGTCAGGAAACAGCAGCGATGAGCAAGGGAAATATTAATGCCTGCAGGGATATAAGAAGAAATCCCTTCCTTAATGTTCCTGTATTCATAACAGGGAGTTATTTATATCCGTTTAAACTCAATCTCTTCTCCGTTATCCTCCGTATCACCATCACCATTTAAATCCCTTACAAGCCAGAGGTAATTTTCATCAGCTTCAAATTCTGCCACGATTGTCTGACTGAATAATTTGATATTGTCTTTATAAAATTGTGTTTCCGGGCCATACCACTTTACAGCGGATGTACATTTATCTTCTGTATCCCTGACGCATTCACCCAGTTCCATAAGTGTGAATGTCATTTTGTTGCCTTTGACCGATATGTCACCTTTTAATCCGATGATACTCAGAACAATACTTGAGTTATCACGCCGGACAACATAAACTTCTGTATATGATGTTTTTGTAAGGGTAAGGGTGCGTGTCGTATTTAAGGTAAGGTCCCCCAAATAAATCTTGTCTTTATATTCCCATGTTGCAACATAAGCAGGATCTTCTTTCATTGATTCACAAGACGGTATTATCAATGAAACAATAAGAAACACCGGAAGGAGAATCGATGATTTGAAATTGTTAGCTGGTTTCATATGCAGTTGTTTGGTTGGTTGTCAGATTTTTACGAATTCAACCCTCCTGTTATTGGCTTTTCCTTCAGGAGTCGAATTATTGTCTATCGGTTTACTTTCACCCCAGCCTTTTGATGACAGGCGATCCGAAGCTATTCCCATTTTCTTAAGGGCAGCTTCAACGGTTGCAGCACGTTGTTCCGAGAGTGTCTGATTGAAAGCATCGTCGCCGTCGCTGTCGGTATGGCCCTCAATACTGAATTTAATCTCGGGATGTTGTTTCATGAGAGCCGCTATTTCATTTATTATGCCCATTGACTCAGGCTTAAGAGTTGCCTTGTTCACATCGAAACGGATACCATTTGCAACGATCTTTCCATCCTGCAGAAAGCGGTCGTAATAACTGACACCCCCCTCGGCTATCCTTATATTTTTGATAAAGTAATGAGATTCATCGCCTGCATGCAATGCACGGATTGTTATACCGGTAGGATTAAATCCGAGATTAGGGATATTGATCAGTCTGGTCTCATTGATATATGCCTTCATTTTTCCGTTTGTATAGGCTATTGACACATGCATCCAACTCTTTTCGAGATTTGCATAACCAGGAAGGTTGCTTGCGGCAGAACCCAGTTCCATTCCTTCACCCATAACATATAAATTCTCATTGCTGGCATGTGGAGAGGACTGATTCTTGGCATCATAGAACAATACCTCGATATGGTCGTGAGGGATAAAAGCATCAAACTCAATGGTGAAAATATCAGGCAGATAGTCTGACTCCGGGTTTTTCATATAAGGAATAATTGCAGATCCATACCGTCTGAACATAATTACATTTTCACCGTCCAGCGATGCACACTCTACGGTTCCTTCCTCAAGGTCCCACCGCGACGGGAACTCCCCGTTCTTTTCGCCTGTCAGATTGTCTTCGAAGATCACTTTATCGCCCGGCACAAAGTCATATTTGCTCCAGGAGAGTACCGGATCAGCACTCTGGTCTGTTTTATTTTCATCTGCTTTCTTTTTTGATACAGATGTTCTTTCATCTGTATCTTCAGCATCTGTATCTTCAGCATCTGTATCATCAACATCTCTATTTTTAGCATTGGTATTTTTGCCGGTGGCTGATTTGTCTTTTTTGTCTTTCTTCTTAAAGACACCCTTTATTCCTTCTTCCAGTTTGTCGAAACCGGCGTCAATAGCCCTGTCGGCAGCCCTGTTGGCACGGTAATCAGCTTCGTTGTTAACCTTACCCTTTACATCTACCTTGACCTGTGACTTAATTTCCGGAGAAAGCAGTATCAGCAGTGCAGGAATCATTAAATAAATAAACGGATATTTCATAGCTAATAAGTTTTAGTCTTAAGTTAAGCTACGAAGACAGTATTTTTCAATAGCAAATGAGTAAACAGTGGATTTGAATTAGTATCGGGGCTGTTTGGCGGAAGGCTAATGGCTAGGGGCATAGGGTAAAGGGCGGAGAGCAGTGGGAGCAGAGCACAGGGCTCTTAACCCTTGGTTCTTCTCTCTTTGCTACTCGTACAGGTGTTCTGTAATCGTCTGAAGAACCTGCTTTTTCAGGTTTGGAGAGACAGGGACTTTTGAACCATCCTTCAGGATAAGATAACCCCCGTCTTTTTTAACGAACCTGTCGATAAAGTCTAAATTAACCAGATGCGACTGATGTACTCTTATCATTCCCGAGCCTGACAAAAGGCTTTCAAATTCTTTTATTGTCCGGGCGACAAGTATCCGTTTTCCCCCGGAAATGCTGAAACTGGTGTAATTACTGTCGGCTTCGGCCCGGATTATTTCGCTGACTGATACCAGTTGAAGATGATCTGATGTGTGAAGGATGATCCTTTTCAGCACTTTTCTGCTTTGGAGGTTTTCACTGAGAGCCTGGAGCTTGAGTTGCTGATCGGCCTGATTTATTATTTCCATGGCTTTCTTCACCGCCCTACACAGCTCATCTGTATCAATGGGTTTCAGCACATAATCCAGGGCACTCACTTTTATTGCATCAAGTGCATATTCCTGATGCCCTGTGACAAAGATCACTTTGAAAGTTACGGGACTGAATTTTTTCAGCAGATCAAAACCTGTACCATCAGGAAGTTCGATATCGAGGAATACAAGATCGGGCTTATTCTGCCGGATCACTTCATATCCTTCCTCAATGTTTCCTGCAGCGGCAAGGATATTTATACCGGGGAAATGTTCATTGAGCAACGATCTGATCGTATTCCTTACTGTCGCTTCGTCATCTACAATAATAACATTCATTTTATTAGTTTGTTAAACCCTGGAAACCTTAACCTTAATCTTTGCCTTAATCTTATACATCTCATCTCTTTCCGCCAATAAGTTGGCAGTTGTCAAAAGGCAGCCGGCAATTGAAATAACGATTACTCATGCATAAATCTTCCTGTATGGCAGCATCATCACTACTCTTGTCCCCGCCGCCTGGTTATTATTATAAAGGTCTGTTATCTCATAGCTGATATACTTCTGCCGCATTGTTTTCCTGAAATTTTCAAGTCTCTCTCTGGTGAGCTGTGTAGATACTGATTTCTTATTCTTCTTTTCAGAAGTCCTTACCCCTGCCTCCTTTCTTCCAATACCATTGTCGGTTACTTCAAGTTTCATGAGTCCGTCAGTGAGGCTGTATGATATTTTAATATTACCCTTTTCTTTCATCGTAAGCAGTCCATGTTCGATAGAATTCTCCACACATGGTTGGGTAAGCATAGGCGGGATACTGAAGTTTTCCGGATCGATCGTCTCATCAAGCCGTATATCATAATCAAATTCTTCATCAAACCTTAACTTCTGAAGGTCGAGATATAACTTAACAGTTTCGATTTCCTTTTCCAGTGGAATGAACTCCTCCCTTGAATTCTCAAGGATGTTACGCATCAGTTTGGCAATTTTTGTGAGAAAAGTGTTTGCCTTTTGTGGTTTTCCTGCCAGTATGAAATCCTGCACGGCACATAGGGAGTTAAATATGAAATGAGGATTCATCTGGGCTCTCAGCAGTCTTTGTTCAAGATCAATCTGGGTCAGCCTGCTGCGAAGCCTGTTGTGTTTTATAAAGAGGAATGAAATCAAAGCTGTGAGAATAATCAAGATTCCCAAACCAGCCATTGCACGTCTTTGTAGCCTTATCTGGTTTTCATGACGGATCCTCTCTTTGATGCGTTCATAATCAGCAGCTTTTTGTTTTTTATCAAAATCATATTGCAGTTCCATACGTGTAACCTGCTTCAGATAGTCGGCATTGGTAATACTGTCTTTAAGCTGGTGATATTCTTTAAGATATTTGTAGGCAAGGTCATTACGGTTCATACTGCTGTACAGGTCGCTAAGTAGTTTAGATACGTCGTGAACCACCAGGGGCAACCCTTTTTCCATAGCCATGGAATATGCCTTATTAAGAGTTTCAAGCGCTCTTGTTTTATAACCCTTTGTTTTCAGAACATGTCCCAGAGTAACATAGTAATTGACAAGATCGGGATCACTGATCTCAGTTGCAATAGCAAGTGCTTTGTTTATATACCATTCTGCAGAATCGGGTTGTGAGAGCAGAAGACAGGTTGAAGCAATATTGTTATATGATGATGCGATCCCTGTAGGGTAGTTCATCTGGTAATCCAGCTTCAGCCCTTCCCTGAAATACAATAAAGCACTGTCATATCTTGCTTTGGAGTTGTATATGGTAGCAATGCTATTATAAATTTTACTTACTTCCCATAAATTATTCATTGCTTTGAAGATAGTAAGCGATCTAAAAGAAAATTCCAATGCTCTTTCCCAGTCTGTCTGGTGGTAATACATCAGACCAATATTGCCGTTCGCCATAGCAATACCTGAAGAATCGTGTTTCAACTCTGACAGACGCAGCGTCTCAAAATATGCATCGATAGCTTGTTTGAATAAAGCCATTTTATGATAGATATTCCCCAGGCTGTTTGTTACATTGGCAAGTGAAACAGTATCCCTGGTCTTGCGGGCTATGTCAATTGCCTGCTGTATAAAAGCAACAGCATTCTTAAAATCTTTTTTCTGTTCTGATAAATAAGAAAGTACACTATAACTATTAATTATCCCGCGGTTATCGCCTGACTCTTCGAAAAAATTAAGGCTAAGAGATGCATAGCGTTCAGCTTCCTGAAGGTTGCCTTTAATGCTGAAGACATAAGAAAGGTAATAACAGGCCCTTGCTTTTCCCAGGTTGTTGTCAAGCTCCCGGTAAAGGTCATAAGCCTGCATGGTATAATTTTGTGCACTGTCGGTTTTATTGAAGGACTTTGCCAGCCAGGCTGAACCAAGAACAAGTAAAGCATCAGCTGTTCCCTTCCTGAAATTGATTTTTTTCGATTCTTCAAGTGTCTGATGTGCAAGAGGAATGACCATATCAGGATTCCTGCGGGAGTTAAGCAACAGATCCTGGTTCCTTTTATTTATTGATGAAGTGTCAGTTGTTTCCTGAAATGATGAAGTTGGTATAAAAATCCCGGGAAATATATTTATGTAAAAAAGGAGCGTTATAAAAATACCTGCCATCACCGGTTGATCATTTATACAGAAAGTTAATCAAAAAATAGCTCATTCAGCTGAGGCATGGAATGATTTATTATTTCCCGCTCTTGTTATCATGTTACTTTTGAATAAGTTATGTCAGACAGTCGTAACCCCCTGAAGTGAAATTTACAAAAAATATTTAAAAAAACTTGTTAAATGAAATTCATTACATATCTTTGCACCCGCTTTTGAGCATTAAGTTGATTGAAGGGTAAAAAAGAGATAGTCTTCCGGTTCAGGATAAGGGTTTGGGAGAAGCTGGTGAAGGTGGAAAAATTATCTCGATTTTTTTGGCTGGATGGGAGAAAAGAGTTAACTTAGATGCCCCAAAAGAGGAAAAAGATGTTCTTTGAAATTATGAAGTAGCAACCAGGCGAGCGAGAGTCTCGCCACATATAACTTGTTAGAATTTATTAATGAGCGGGGGCAAGATTGGTTTTTGTAGGATATTTGTATAGTATTT
>Ga0302246_1000013_pt1:12500-198840 | contig 198840 bp, 177 predicted proteins | sample AAG_UR_Trp_MG_FD_193533 | JGI IMG/M metagenome (GOLD analysis project Ga0302246, IMG submission 193533) | Enriched activated sludge microbial communities from anaerobic digester in WTTP, New Holstein, Wisconsin, United States - AAG_UR_Trp | ecosystem: Engineered > Bioreactor >... | reverse complement strand
CCTTCGTGCTGCGCAAGGCCATGGAACACAAACTTAAAAAAATCTTCGATCTCTGCTATAAACGGACTCTCTGTCGTCAGCGACCTGAGCCCCATCTTCGGTAACATTTATTTATGAGGCAACGGGACCGGGGGGCGGCCCGCCACGACTTCGCCGGACCCGTTGCGCGATGGCGGCGCCCGCGGACAGGACCGCCCCCGGCAGCCGCTTGAGAAGTGTACAGGCATGGCCGAGGGTGCGCGGAGCGCGGCGGATCTTTCCCAGGAGCCCGGGAACCTGCCGGATCCGCATGGTCCAGTATCCCCGGGTTGCCAGCTTCCGGTACTCCCTCCGTTTCATCCATTCCTGCCCGTCGTCGAAGAGATCGTAAGCGGCCGGGACGACGACAAGGGTCAGGAAGAGGGATGTCAGCAGACCGCCGATCACGGCGATTCCCATGGGGGCTCGCGTCTCGGCCCCCTCGCCGACCCCCAGGGCGACGGGAAGCATGCCGAAGATCATGGCGAAGGTCGTCATCAGGATGGGCCTCAGCCTCACGGGGCCCGCCTCGAGGATGGCCTCCCGCCGCCCCACACCCCTGGCCCGGAGGGTGTTGGTATAATCCACGAGCAGGATGGCGTTCTTTTTCACGAGCCCCATGAGGAGGATCAGGCCGATGAAGCTGAAGACGTTGAGGGTCTTGCCTGTGACGAGCAGCGCCCCGAAGGCCCCGATGAACGACAGCGGCATCGAAAGCAGCACGGTGAAGGGGTGGACGAAGCTCTCGAACTGCGAGGCCAGCACCATGTAGGCCATGACGACGCCGAGGAAGATCGCAAACATCAGGTACTGAAAGGATTCCGCCATGACGTCCGCCTGACCCTTGTAGCGCCCCGTGAAATCGGCCGGCAGGATGCCCGCGCTGATGACGTTGAGCTCCCCGATGGCCTCGCCCATGGTCTTGCCCTCCAGGTTGGCGAAGAGATTGATCGCTCTCTGCCGGTCGACGCGGTTGATGATGCTAGGCCCTCCGCCTTCGACGATCCGGATGACATTGGAAATCTCCACTAGCCGGCCGTCCCTGGAGCGCACATAGATCTTCCCGATGTCCGCGGGACTGGTGCGATCCTGCGGCTCGAGGCGCGCCCGGACGTCGTAGCGCCGTCCCCGGGCCTCGTCCTTGAATTTCGTCACATCCACCTCGCCCCCGATGAGGAAGTTGACCGCTTCGGCGATCGTCGAGATGTTGATGCCCAGGTCCGCCGCCTTTTCCCGGTCGACGTAGACCTTCAGCTCGGGCTTTCCCGTCTCCAGGGATGTGTCGACATCGACGATCCCGGGGAGCTTCGCAAACTCCCGGGCGATCTGGTTCGTGTAGACCTGCAGGGCCTCCAGGTCCCTCCCCCGAACAGCGTACTGGATGGGAACGTTGCGCTGCCCCCCACCGATGAGCGAGATGTTTTCCGACGTCCCCTTGAGGCCCGGGATCGCGGTCAATTGCCTCCGGATATCGGACATGATGTCCTGCTGGCTCCTCTTCCGGTCCGCCTTGGGCGACAGGGTCACGAAGAACACGGCCCGGTTGACCTGCTGGAGTCGGCCGTACCCCTGCATGGAGGACATCCGGATCACCTCGGGGATGCCCCTCACGATGGCTTCCGCCCTCATGATGAGTTTCTCCGCCTCGTCCACGGAGTAGTCGATGGGGGTCTCCAGGCGCACGAGGAACTGGCTCTGGTCCTCCTGGGGGACGAACTCCTTCCCGATGAGTCGCGTCATGAACAGGCTGAGCACGAACACGGCAAGCGCAAGGGCCAGGACCGTGTTCCTGCGGTTCAGGCAGGTGACGAGGATCTCCCGGTAGACCCGTTCGGCGGCCGAGTAGCAGGTCTCGAGCACCTCCCCCGCCCGCTCAAACAGGGCCTTTAACCGTCGGGTGCGCTCCGGGGGGTCTCCCGCCGGCCTGCGCGGCTTCAGGTATCTCGACGAGAGCATGGGGGTGAGGGTGAAGGAGACGAGCAGCGACACGAGAACGGAGAAGACGACGGTCAGGGCGAACTGCAGGAAGAACCTCCCGATGATCCCCTTCATGAAGGCCACGGGCAGAAAGATGGCCACGATGGCCATTGTGGTGGCCATGACGGCGAGTCCGATCTCGGCCGTCGCGAAGTGAGCCGCCTCCCGCGGCTGCATGCCCTCCTCGACATGCCGGTAGATGTTCTCGATCACGATGATCGCGTCGTCGATGAGGATGCCGATGGAGAGCGTCAGGGCCAGCATCGTCATGTTGTTGAAGGTGAACCCGAAGAGCTGGATGAGGAAGAACGTCGAGATGACCGAGATGGGAAGCGCCAGCGCGCTGATGAGCGTCGTCCTCACGTTGCGCAGGAAAAGAAAGACGGCCAGGACGGCCAGCAGCCCCCCGATCACGAGATGGTGCTGGACCTCGTTGATGGAGCGCTTGATGAACCGCGACTGGTCGAAGGAGACGCTCAGGATCATGCCGGGCGGCAGGGTCCGTTCGATCTTCTGCAGTTCCTTCTTGACCGCGTCGATGACCTCCACGGTGTTCGTGCCCGACTGCTTCTGCACGCCCAGGGCGACGGAGGTGACCCCGTTGAGCCGTGCGACGGTGCGTTTCTCCTCGAGGCCGTCCTCGGCGCGTCCGAGATCCCGGATCCGTACGGGGGCTCCGCGGAAGTAGGCGATGATCAGGTCGTTGAAGTCGGGGACGCGGGGGAATTCCCCCTTGACCTTGATGGCGTATTCCTTGGAGCGGCTCTCGATCCGGCCCCCGGGCAGTTCCACGTTCTCCTTGCCCAGGGCCTGGACGACGTCGCTTGCCGTGATCTGGTAGGCCCGGAGCTTGTCCTGGTCAAGCCAGACCCTCACCTGCCGCAGCCGCAGCCCGGACATGTTGACGGCCCCGACGCCCTGCACCTTCTGGATCTGTTCCTTCAGGACCTCGTTGGCGTAGGTCGACAGGTCTCCGATGGAGCGCTGCCCGGCCAGGTTCATCCAGAGCACCGCGGTGGCGTCGGGATCCACCTTCTCGATGATCGGCTCGTCGATGTCCTGCGGGAGGCCTTTGCGGGCGACGGCGACCTTCTCCCGGACGTCCTGAACGGCCAGATCGATGTTGCGCTCCAGGACGAACTCGACGGTCACGACGGAGACACCCTCGCTGCTCGTCGAGCTGATCGTCTTGACGCCGTTGATCGTGTTGACCGCCTCCTCGATCTTGTCGGTCACGTCGATGTCCATGATCTCGGGGCTCGCGCCCTTGAGGCGGGTCGTCACGTTGACGATGGGAAAGTCCACCTTCGGGAATAGATCGACGCCGATGTCGGGGTAAGCCACGAGGCCCAGCACGACCAGGGCCATGAGGAGCATGGTCGCGAAGACGGGGCGCCGGATGGAGGTGTCAGCGAGCCACATTCAGTTTCGCCCCCTCGGAGAGGTTCTGCTGGCCGGCCACGACGAGCGTCTCGCCGCCCCTCAGCCCGTCGGTCACTTCCATCGCGTCGTCGTACTTGTTTCCCACCTGGATGATCGTCTCCCTGGCCCGGTCTCCCTCGACGATGAAGACCTTGAGCTTCTTGCCCTCGTAGAGGATCGCCGTCACGGGCACCACGACGGTCTGCCTCGCCTCGGCCGTGTAGAGGATCACCTTGGTGAAGAGCCCGGGTTTCAGGAGCCGCTGCGGGTTCGCGGCCCTGGCCTCGACCATCAGGCTGCGGGTTCTCTCGTCGAGCGTCGGGTAGAGGATCGAGACCTTCCCCGTAAATTCCCGGTCGGGGTAGGCATCCACCCGGAACTGGACGTCCTGCCCGACCTTCAGCCTGCCGATATCCTTCTCCGAGACCGTGAAGAGAAGCTTGAGTGGGTCGATCTGGACCAGGGAGTACAGCGGGGTCCCGTTGCGGACGTATTCCCCCTGGGAGATCTTCTTCTCGCTGACCCAGGCGGCCATGGGCGCCAGGATCCGCGTCTTGGCATAGCGTTCCTTCGCGATGGCCAGGGCCGCCTTGGAGCGCTCGACCTCCGCATCGGCGACGGCGAGCCTCGTGGCAACGTCGTCGAACTGCTGCTTGGTGACGAGTTCCTCCCGGTAGAGGGTTTCCTTGCGGCCGTGCTCCGCTTTCGCGTTGACGAGGGTCGCCTCGGCCTGCTTCAGGGCGAACTCGACCCTCCGCAGTTCACTGGCGTAATCCCGGTCGTCCACCGCGGCCAGCACGGCTCCCTTCGACACGAAGGAGCCCTCTTCGACGTTCGCAGTTCTCAGAATCCCTTCGATCTCGCTCGAAACGACGACCTGCTCGAAGGCCTTGAGCGTCCCGATCGCCTCGATGAAGGGTCGGAGTGACCTGGTCTGCACGGTCTCAACCTGGACGTTGACGGCTTTCTCCGGGAGGACCTTCGCTTCCTTCGTCCCGCAGGACGCCAGAGTGAACACGGCAAGGATCAGCAGGGAGGCCGACGCCGCACGGAATCGGCAGGGTCGGTTGAACTCGGGAATGGGTCGCCTGGGCATGCGTTTCGATTCCTCCGGTTCCTAGGGCATCTCGTCTGCGGTCGGGACCCCGGAGACGTAGCCCATCAGGGGGACCCCGGTGACCCGCTGCATTCGCAGGATAAAAAACTGGTAGTTGTAGGTCGCATCGGCCATGAGTTTCTGGGCCGAAATGAGGAGGTTGTTTGCATCGATGACGTCGAGGCTGCTCGCAAGGCCGAACTCGAACTGCTTCGTCACGGCCCGGATGTTGTCCTCGGCGTAGGCCAGCTGGTCCTGGGCGGACTTGAAGATCCCCTTCTGCGCCACGAGGTCCAGGTAGGTGTTCTCCACCTCCACGCTGACGGATTTCACGAAATCCCGGTAATGGAACTCGGCCTGCCGGTATCTCGATTCCGACTCCCGTACCTCCGCCCGCCGCAGACCTCCTTCGAACAGCGGGAAATTGAGCGTCACGGCCCCGTAGGCGCTCTCCCGATTATAGGACGCCGTCTCGGGACTCTGCTCGGTCGAGGAGTACACGCCGGCCACGTTCACCGAGGGCCAGTAGGCCCCCCGGCTGACGTCGATCTGTTTCTCAGCGATCCGGACCTGCGTCTCGGCGCTCTTGACGTCCGGGCGCGTCTTGAGGGCCCTGTCCTTCAGGACCCCGAGATCCGGCGTCTCCAGCTCCGTGACGGGCACCTCGCGGATCCCGAACTCCCGTTCGATGCCGACGAGACGAGCCAGGAACACCCGCGCACTTTCATAGGCGTTCCGGGCCCGGATCTGGTCAGACAGCGCCCCCGAGAGCTCGCCCTCGGCCCGCAGGACGGTCGTCTTCGTGATTTCGCCGGCCTGGAGTCGTGTCCGTGCGGCCTCACGGTACTTGGCCAGGCGCTCCACGTTCGAGTCGGCGATCTCCAGCCCCTTGCGGGCCTTCATGAACTCGAAGTAGGCCAGGGACACGGACAGGAGGAATTCCTCCCGGTAACTCCGGAAGTCGTAGCGGCTCCTCTCCACGTTGTCCTTCGAGAGCGAGAAGGAGGTGAACTCCCTGCCGCTGAGCGAGAGGTTCTCGTCGATCCGCGCCCCCCAGACACTCTGCCTGTCGGGCTGGATAAGGGAGTTGGCGGCGTTGCGCTTTTCGTCCGTGTAGCTTGTGTACGTTCCGAATGCCGTGACCCTGGGCAGAAGCGTCGAGAGGGCCCTGTATTTTCCCGAATCGGCGATTTCCACATTCTCTCCGGAGATCCGGATCTTCTCCGACTTCTGCATCCCGATGCGGAACAGATCCTCCAGCGTGTACTCCTCCGCCGCGGCCGTCGCGCCTCCGAGGAGGAGCAGCAGCCCGACCATGACCGCCCGTGTCGTCAAACCGTTCATTCCGCCTCCTGATGATGGGCTCGTTCCTTGTATCTGCCGTGGAAGCCGGCCCCGGTGCCCGGCGACGGGGCAGCGCCCCGGAAGAACAGCTCGAGGACGCCGTCCACCTTTCCCGAAAGGGACTCCGCCCGGGGGCCCATGATCCCGCCGTACATCTGGCAACCCTTCTCCATCACCATGAAGGAATAGAGCGGCCCCTTGGCGCTGAAAAAACGGTAACGGCCTCCGATCGAAAATCCGGCCGACGAGGCAACCTCGGCCATGGTCGTTTCGTGGAAGCCTTTGGAAGCGAAGAGCTTTCCCGCGCGATGGAGGATTTCGGCCGGCGGAAGCGGAACTCCCGTTCCTTTCTCTGCCGACTCCCGCCAGTGCCCTGTGCGGGGTCATGACGAACGTCCGTTCATTTTTATGAATGAGCGCTCGATAATGAAAAAACAGCCGTGAATTGTCAAGGGATTTTTAGTCGAGGGAGGATATTCGGCCGTGCCGTCCGCGCTGCTCATATCGTGACGACAAAGCCGATCTGGTCTCTCAGCATAGGAAGCATGAGGTTCAGTGCGCGGCGGCCGGCGTCAATGACCTCGTCGGCCCGGTTGAACTCGAGCGGCCCGATGTGGGAGACGTGCGGTAGAATCATGACGTCCGGGGGGTCGCCTGCGAGACGCTGGCGGCCGATCCGGTCGCCCATCAGGTTGATGGACGCCAGGATGACTTCCAGGAGCGAAGGCTCCCGGAATGTCCCGTCCTCGGTAATCTGCCCCAGGGCAAGGGACTTGCCCTGCTTCATCGTCTCGTTGATGTAGTCGGTGAGATACCCCATGAGGTGATCCCGGAGGCCCTTGTTCTGCTCCTCAGCGTCCTTCGAGCCGAAGCGACCCGCGAGCGCTGATTTGCCCCGCTTAAGCCGTTCCGTCACGTACAGGGTCAGCCCTGCAAACAGGAGGTCCCTGACGCGAAGGTCCGGCTCCTCTTCTCCCGGTTCCTGCTTCGGCGGCGCGCCGACGACCGGCTTGTCGGAAAACGCGTACTGGATCTTGACGTCCGTGTTGGGATTGACGGCAATGACCGTGCTGGCCCCCATGGAGCGGCACAGGGACACGGGAATGGGATTGATGAGCCCTCCGTCGACCAGCAGCCTCCCCTCCCTGAAGCAGGGGGTAAACATGCCGGGCATGGAGATGCTCGCCCGGATCGCCTCGATGAGAGAGCCCTGGCGCAGCCAGACCTCCTGCCCCGAGGTCAGGTCCGTCGCCACCGCCGCAAACGGGATGGGAAGATCCTCAATGTTCGGGTCTCCGATGCGCTGCCGGAGGTATTCGGCGATCTTCTCGCTGCTGATGATGCCCGACCGCGGGACGGGGACTTCCATGAACCCGAGCAAATCGGACCAGGCAAGCCCCCGGATGAGCTTCTCCGCCTCGTCGAGCTTACCTGCCGCAAAGGCGCCGCCGACAAGGGCCCCGATCGAGGAGCCGCACACGATGTCGATCGCGATGTTGGCCTCCTGAAGCCCCCGGATGACCCCGATGTGCGACCATCCCTTCGCTGAGCCGCTCCCGAGCGCAAGTCCGATCTTCCGAAGCTTGTCCGGCATGCTGTGTTCTCCGTGCAGCGGGGGTGTGACGTTTCCCGTTCTGTGCAATTCCCCGCTGCCCGAAACCGGAACGGGGGCCTCCTGCTGCACCCTTTGTAGCGAAATCCGGGGAATAATTCAAGCCCGAGGGCGGGTGTTTCCGGAGCCCGTCGACGGTCTCCCGGACAGGGGCGGCGTCCCCCGTGCCGCGGGCACCACCTCGGGTAAACACGTTGTCCGGATTTCATTTTGCCTTGGACCTTCGGTTGTGATAGGGTTTTCCATCGCGGCGAGACCCGTCCCGCGCCGCCCGGAATCCGATTGCGAGATCCGTAACGGGGTATAGACTGCGTGGAAAGATCGTTTGCGCGGATTCTTCTCGTTCCGCTGGGAGCGGCCATTGGGATTTTTCTCGTTGTCCACTACGACCTGCACTCCTTCTTCATGGACCGTGAGGGGCTCTCCGAGCTGCTGACCTCCTACGGCGCCACGTCGGTCTTTCTCTTCATCGCCCTCCAGATCACGCAGGTGGTCATCTCTCCCCTGCCCGGCGACGTCACGGGGCTCATCGGGGGATACCTCTATGGGCCGTTCCTGGGGACGGTCTATTCCACGATCGGTCTGTGCATCGGGTCGTGGGCCGCCTTCGTACTGGCCCGGAGCTTCGGACTGCCCTTCGTCGAGCGGATCATCCGGCCCTCCAGAATCCGCCAGTACGATGCCTTTCTCGAACACAAGGGTCTTGCGATTGCCTTCATCTTCTTCCTGATTCCCGGCTTTCCGAAGGACACCCTCTGCTACATCCTGGGCCTGTCCCACATGAAAACCTCGAATTTTCTCGTCGTCTCCACGACAGGACGCCTGCTGGGCACGGTCATCCTGTCGCTGCAGGGAAGCTCCCTGCGGGAGGACCGGGAGGTCTTCTTCTTCATCCTGCTGGGGGTAACGGCGCTGCTGATCTTGGGGGGGTATTTCCACGTGGGCTGGTGGCTGCGGTCCGTGATCCGGGACCGGAGACGGTCACGGCCTTCCCTTCCCGCGCCGCCTCCGGAAAGGGTGGCGCAGCCGCCGGAAGGCGGCAACGAAGGCAAGGAGGGCTGACGCGCCCGCGGCGAGCCGATGAAGGGGAGCCAGGAGACCCTCCTGCAGGCCCTTCTCGATGTCCCGGATTTCTCCGGCAATGTTCTCGAACCTCGCACCGGTCTCCGACGCCCGCTCGGAAAGCAAGCGCAACGAGGCGCCCAGGGCGTCTGCATTGCGCCCGATCTCCTCGAGATTCCGGCGGATCGCGGGGACGTGCCGCTCGAGTGCTGCCGCAAGCTCGGCGGCGCGTCTGCAGGTCCTCAGGACCTCCGCGAGCGTGAGCGCCGCCAGGACGGCAAACACCAGCAGCGATGCGCCGGCCAGCCCGGCGCCGAACTCCCAGGACATGGGCGTGCCTCTCGTGCGGAGGCCCCGGCCTGCCCGGGGCCTTACGGGTTCAGGATTTGACCCTGGCAGCCAGTTCGTCGGCTTTCTTCCGGGCGGTCTCCTCGATGTCGTGCAGGCTGTGAATCAGCGTGTCCGTCGTGCGCCTGGCCTTGTCGTACAGGACATCGTACTCGTCCTGGACCTTCTCGGCGAAGTCTTTCGCCTTTTCCGCCAGTTCCTCGCGCATTTCCTCACCGCTCTTGGGTGCGACCAGGATCCCGACGGCAACACCGATCAGGCCCCCGATCAGCGCACCGGTCAACAGCCCCTTCGCAAAATCGTCTTTTTCGCTCATGGCGTCCTCCGTTCGTTCATCCTGCCGTTTCGCGTGCTCCTCCCGATGACCTCAGCCCGGCGTCTGGCTCATCTCCTGCCGGATCCCGTCACGTCCTGGCGGATTCGAGCGCGGAGCGGACCCGCTTGACCAGGCCTGCGAAAACTTTCAGCCCCTGGGACATCTGGCCGCGCGCCCGGTCCTTGATCCCCTCGTCCAGGTGCGCCAGGCTGCCGCGAACCCGCTCGAGGCCTCCGGAGAGCTCGTCCACACGGCTACGGACCAGTTCCACCGACTTCTCCACGGTCGCTGTGAGGCGGTCGACATTTTCGAGAATCGAGGGCAGCGACCGGTTGATCGTCTCCTCCAGCGTGGCGCGCACCGCGTGCACGCTCTGCCGGACGTTCTCGGTGATGAAATCCACATTCTTCAGAATCTGGGGAAGATCCTGGTTGAGCGTCGTGATCGTCGTATCCAGGTTCCGGACCGTTCTTCGAAGCTGCAGCAACAGGGGAATCGTGAACCCCACAAGGGCGACCACGGCCAGGCACAGGATGAACAGGCTCGTTTCCCAGCTCATAGGCTTTCACTCCTCCCTCCGGATCAGGCAGCCGGGCCTCCCTCGATCTCCCTGGCTTTCTGCTCGGCCCTGGCTTCCACTTCCTTGAGTTTCCTGAGCAGGTTCTCGTAGGCGCTCTTGCTCTTCTCGAACGCCACGTCGTACTCGTCCTTCAGCTTGCCGGCGATGTCCTTCGCCCGGTCCGACAGCTCGTCCCGGGTCTCCCTGCCGCTCTTGGGCGCATAGAGAAGACCGACGATGACACCGACGAGGCTGCCGACGAGAAGACCCTTCATCCAGTCGCCGCACCTGTTGTCCGACATGACGACACCTCCTTTACAGAAACGGGTTTTGCTGGCAGTATGACACGCGCAGGTAAGATTATAAGGGCAACCCCGGGACGAGTCAACGCGGAAAACGGAAACGGCGCATCCGCGCGCATCTCCGGGGGATGCCGATTACGACGGGCGGGAAAGGACGCTGTGCCGAAGCGGAAGGTCACGAGGCGCCAGAAGGACATCTCGCGTCTGCTGAGAGAGCGGAGGCATGCGGGCAGACCGGAGCCTCATCCGCCCTGCAGGAAGAGGCAGGAAAGGAGGGATTCGCGATGAAACGGATGTTCTGGATTTTTCTCCTTGCGGTCCTGCCGCTGTTCTGGAGCGGCTGCGCCTACGTCAACCTGTCCCTCCTGTCGGAACCCGGACCCCTTCTGGAAAAACGGGTGGACGGGGATGGCGATGCCCGGATCCTCCTGCTGGACGTCACGGGAATCCTCACGGAAGAGAAGAAATGCACCCTGGGACTGCGGCAGGAGATCTCCATGGTCGACGAATTCCGGGAAGCCCTGAAGAAGGCGGGCCGCGACAGGAACATCCGGGGTCTCGTCGTCCGCATCAATTCCCCCGGCGGGACCGTCACCGCGAGCGACATACTCCGCCATGAAATCCTCGAATACAGGAAAAAGACGGGGGTGAGGGTTGTCGCCTGCTTGATGGACGTGGCAGCCTCGGGCGGCTACTACGTCGCCACGGCGGCCGACGAGATCGTCGCGCATCCCACGACGATCACCGGGAGCATCGGCGTCATCGCCATGAAGTTCAACGTCCAGGGGCTCTTCGGAAAGATCGGCGTGGAAGCCGAGGCCATCAAGTCCGGCGACAAGAAGGACATCCTCTCCCCGTTCCGCCCGGCCACGGAGGAGGAGAGAAAGATCGTCCAGTCGGTCATCGACCAGCTGCACGGCCGTTTCGTCGAGGTCATCGCCGAGGGCCGGAAACCCCTCTCCCGGGAGTCCGTCGTCAGGCTGGCCGACGGTCGCATCTACACCGCTTCGCAGGGGCTCGAGCTCGGGCTCATCGATCGTGTCGACTACCTTGACGGCGCCGTCGAGGGGCTGAAGCGCTCCCTCGGCCTCGAGAACGCCACCGTCGTGGTCTACCACCGGGCGGGTTCCTACAAGGGGTCGATCTACTCCGAAGCGGGGGGGAACCTGACGGTCGTCAACCTTCTCCCCCAGGATCTGGACAGCCTGCTGCCCAGGGGGATGCGGTTCATGTATCTCTGGGCGCCGTGAGCCGATAAAGGGCAAGAACGTGAGAAAGAAAGCGCGGACACATCTCCAAGCCTCTCACCTTCTCACCTTCTCACCTTCTTACCTTCTGACCTTCTCAAACTCTTACCCTCACACCTTCCGCGTGTCCCGGCAGTGATGCAGGGATCCGGTAGATGTAGATCGGGTCGTTGTGGAGCCTGGAGGGGGCGCGGAGCGTGGATCGGGCCGTCCATCCGGGGATAGGGAAATTGAAGGAGACGACCCTGGCGCCTTCCGCAAGTTCCGCGGCCAGTTTGGTCCCGAGCCGCCCCATCACGTCCGGGAACAGGTAGCAGACGACGACATCGGCCTGCGCGAGATCGGCAAGCCAGAAATTCCGGAACCGGATGTCGATGCCGTCGCGGCCGGCCGTCAGGAGGGCCGCCTTGGCAAAGGCGATCGGATTGACTTCAAACCCCAGGCAGCGGACCCCGTAGCGCTGGCGCGCGGCCCGCAGGATCCGCCCGTCGCCGCAGCCGATGTCCACGAGCAACTCGCCGGGCAACATGGGCAGGGCATCCAGGGCTGTCCGGATCTTCACGCGCCCCGTCGAGGTATACATGGCCCCCTGCGTCACCGGGTGGACCGCCACGATCGCCAGGGCGTACAGAATTTTCAGGACGAGCGCCGCTCCCAGGATCGCGAAGATGATGACGAGCCACGTCGGCATGTGCCGCCTCCGAGTCCTGCATACCCTATCGTGCGGCGGCTGTCAAAGCCCGGGGCTTCCTGTGGACACATCTTTTCCGCTGTGATAGGGAACACCGTAGCGATCCTCTGGAGGCGAAGCCATGAAAGACCTGAGCCGGATCGGTTGTCCCGGGCTCGACGGGCCCGAAGTCAGCGAGACCCTCTTTCACCCCCGGTCATCCCGGAATGAACCCCTCTCCCGGGAGGGCGTGCGGGACATCCTCATCCCCGTTGCCGAGGGCGTTTCCGTCGGCGCCCGCTACCACGTCGTCGACAAGGACGCTCCCTCGATCCTGTTCTTTCACGGCAACGGGGAGATCGTGGAGGACTACGAGGACATCGCGCTCCTGTACATCCGCAGGGGCCTCAATTTTCTGCCCGTCGACTACAGGGGATACGGGCACTCGACGGGCCGGCCGTCTGTGAGCGCCATGCTGCGCGACGCCCATGTCGTTCTTGAATACACCCGCAAGTGGCTGCAGCTCAACGGCTGCACGGGACCGCTGATCGTCATGGGCCGCTCCCTGGGCAGCGCGCCGGCGCTTGAACTGGCGGAGAGCTACCCGGAACGGATCGACGGTCTCATTATCGAGAGCGGCTTCGCCCATTCGCAGACCATCCTGAACCTCGTCGGGATCGACATGAAGCGTGCCGGCATCGTCGAGCAGGAGGCGTTCCGCCATCTTGAAAAGATCGCCGGCTATGCGAAGCCCACCCTGGTCATCCACGCGGAATTCGATCACATCCTCCCCTTCTCCGACGGAGAGGACCTTTACCGGGCCTCGGGATCGTCGGAAAAGAGGCTTCTCAAGATCCCCGGGGCCGATCACAACAGCATCTTCATGGTCGGGCTGTCGGACTACCTCGAGGCGATAGGGGAATTCGCAGCCCGCCTCCGCTGAAGAACGTCATTTCCTGCTATCCCCGCGCTCTGAAACATTGCATGGGACTTGCATGTTCTTCCACGGTGGCGGTCGCGTGCCGCCGGTTTTTCCGACCAGGAACGCGCGATCCGGGCTCAGCGCGGCCGGTCGAAGACACCCCGGAGACAGAAAGATGAGGAAATCCATAGATCTGGCCGGTGAACTCAACGTTCTCGGCATGCTGGACAAGGCGAGGGAGATTTTCACGGAACTCGGGGAGGCCCCGGCTGTTTCCTACGTCAGGTCGAATTACAGGCTCTTGTCAAAAATCTACCACCCCGACCTGAACCCGAACAACAAGGAAAAGGCCGAGAAGATGCAGCAGAAGATCAATATGGTCGCCCAGATCATCAATTCCCTGGCTGACCGGGAGCTCATCGAGGTGATCAAGAACGGGGCCCAGAAGAAACCGAGGGACAAGTGGAAGGTCCTCGTTGTCGAGGACGAGTTCGGATACCAGGACACCCTGCGGAACATCTTCACGATGGAGGGGTTCGACGTACGGGTTGCCATCGACGGGGACACGGGCTACGAGGTGTACAAGAGCTTCAAGCCGGACATCGTCCTCACCGACGTTCTCATGCCCAACGTGAGCGGCATCGAGCTGGTCCGGCGCATCCGCGGCGACGAACCCGCCATCAAGGTTATCTATATGAGCGGCTTCTTCGGCGTAAAGCGCCTGAAGAAAGAACTGGACGACGAGGTGGCCCTGCACCGCTATCCAACCCTGTCAAAGCCCTTCAAGGTGAGCCACCTGCTGGATGTTGTAAACGAGTACCTGGAGGCGAACTAAGGCGAAGCCTGCTTACTAGATCATCCCGTGTTCACGCGGGGTTATGCATTAATCTTCAAGCTTTTCCTTCATCCATGAAACGCTGGATCCGGTCGATGTAGACACGCGTTTCGCGTGGCAGCTTGTCGGGGCGTCTCTCGACGTTTCCCATGCCCCAGTTATAGGCCGCCAGGGCCGTGTGCACGTCGCCCCTGTACCGATCGAGCAAGCCCTTGAGATACCGCGTTCCCCCCATGATGTTTTCCTCGGGATCGTAAGCGTTTCTTACCCCCAGATCCTTCGCCGTTTCCGGCATGAGCTGCATGAGACCCATGGCCCCCTTGGGGGACGTGCTCTCGCTTCGGAAATTGCTCTCGGCACGGATAACGGCCCGGATCAGCCCCTCGTCGACCCCGTATGCCCTAGAGGCCTGACGGATGATGGGATCGTACCGGTGCGTCCGGTCGGGTGCCCTGCGGAGACGAACGACGGAAGGGATGTCCTCCGCCTGCGTTCCCTGCCCGCCCCCCTCGGGGTTCCTCGCCGGAGCCGGCACGGGGCCAGCGGCGGTCTTCCCCGGCGGCACCCACGGCCAGCCCGCAAACGATTGACGCCAGGACCTGTCGTCGTCCTTGCCCCGCATGAACCCCAGCAGGTGCTCGTCCAGCATCATCTGAAGCCTGATGATCTCTATGATCTGCCTGATCCTCGCGTCGTCGGACATCTCATTGGCCGTCTTTTCCGCCGTGCCGCACATCCTCGACTCGAGGATCCGGCGGAACGCCTCCATCCCGCCCGGGTCGGCCTCACGGGGTTTCCCGCCTGCGATTCGCTGCAGCAGCCTGTCGTTGCCTTCAGGTATTTTCATCTTGTCCCGGACCTCTGACCTCTTCGAATCAATTTCCATGCCACCCGGCACAGTACCCGCACGGTGTGCAGGTCAATCCCCTGCCCCTGCGTCCGAAAAACACCTTCAGGACGGAGGGAAAGTGTCCGATGAATCAGTGTGGCCCGATCTCGGATGCAGAGGCGGATCCGTGCTGAAAAGGATGCTGAGAACCATGTTCGAGCGATACAGTGAACTGATCTATGCGGAGGCTGCAACGATGAGGGGCTTCATGGATCTTCTCATGAAGCCGCGAAATACGGGCATCCCCTGGACGAATGAGGAGATCGGCGCCCTCAGGTGCTCCATCCGCCACCTTGCCCGCTACGTGCCCTGCCTGGCCATCTTCCTGCTGCCCTTCGGATCGCTCTTGCTTCCCGCGATGGCCGAGTTTCTCGACCGCAGGCGCTCCACGGAAAGAGGGTAAGAAGGCGACAGCACGGGTGGCCGAGAAGGGAAGAGAACGGGCTCAGTGGAGAATAGGCCGATCAAACGTGTCCGGATGCAAGGCACCCGCAGTCCCGAGGACCAAGGCGTGTCTTGTCGCGTGTGCCGAGCGACGAGGGTCGAGGCCGCGCAACAGGCGGGCGCTTTTTAACGGCCTACTTGGTCAGGGCGTCGCCCATCTGCATCATCAGCCAGACGTAGAAATTCACCGGTGTCCCCTCGATCTTCGACTTCGCCCCCGTGCCCCAGTCGGAAAGCACCATGTCGACCTGCGGGCTCTCGGCGAGGATGACCCCGATGGGCGCCACCTCCTCGCTGACCAGCGCGGCCGTCACATCGCCCGCTGCGTCCACGGCCTCCACGTCCCAGGCCCTGACGCTTCGGCCTGCAACGGGGATCACCCGCCTCTCGATCCGTTTCGCGACGGCCGTACTCTTGACGTTGCCCACGTCCTTGTCCTCGCCCCGGAAGAAGCTCTCGGGGACAGTGAAGGGCGCGTAGCCCCGGACCTGAACGATGACCTCGTAGATCTCCCCGGGCCCGGTCTTCGTCTGCTCCACGAGCAAGCGGGTGACCACAGGGGGTTCCTTTTCCGGCGTGACCCCGATCTCCATCCAGGAGCAGGGCTTTCCGTTCCGGTCAAGACGCTCCAGCGTGGCGATGGACATGCGGTAATATTCCTGTTTCGACCGGTCGTGGATCAGGTAGTCGGACCAGGCCCCGGGTGTGAACTGGAACACGTCCTCCACGATCATCATGGGCCGCTGGCCCTTGACCTCGGCGCCGCAGGGCGCCGGCGCCGTCACGGCGACAAGCGCCGCGACGGCCAGGACGGCAAACGCCCCGATCCTGCTGCCCTTTCTCATGATCGGCCCCCTATTTCTTTTTTGGTGTTTCCGGCTCGAACTGGGCCTTCCAGGCCTGCACACGGGAGGCCGCCAGGCGCCCCCCGTCGCTGTCCGGGGCCACCTGGAGCTGGAGCTTGTACTGCTCATAGGCCGCCCGCCGGTCGTTGACGTTTTCATAGCACTGACCCAGGATTCCGTGGATCGTCCTGTTCTTGGGGTTTGCAGCGGCAGCCGCGCGCAGCGGGTCGATGGCCGCGCGCCAGTTCGAGGTCCGGTAATGGCTCATGCCCAGCAGGCGCTGGGCGGTAGCGTCACCGGGGAAGATCTGCGCGGCCTTCTTCATGTATTCGATGGCCGCCGCATAGTTCTTGGCGCCGTAGTTCATCATGCCCAGTCCCCGCAGGGCAGGCTGGTAGTTGGCCTGCAGCGAAAGGGCGCCTCGGAAATAGCGCTCGGCGTCGGCTCCCCGGTTCTGCTTGAGGTAAATGTATCCCGCCAGGGCGTAGAACGGGGGCTGATAGCGTTCCTCGGAGATCGCCCGGCTCACCAGGTTGTTCGCCTCGGCCAGGCGGTTCTTCTCGAAGGCCCTGACGGCCTTGTCGTAGTACTCCGTGTAGACCCGGTGCGTCCTGCGGAGATTCGCCGTCATGGACTGGTAGGCCGCCCGGTTCGATCCGTCGCCCGCGGGCGCCGCCCTCGGCGCAGACTCGATCATCTGCTGGATCTCATCGATCCGCACGGACGTGCGCGGATGCGTGGAGAGCAGCTCCTCGAAGAACCCCCTCTCGGTCGGTTCCTGTCCCACGGAGCGGGCGTACTCCTTGTAGACCTTCTCGAGGCTGCGGTGCGCGCCCAGGGCGTTGTTCGGGTTGTAGCCCAGGCGGCTCATGTATTCGACGCCCAGCCGGTCGGCCTCGAGCTCGTCGTCCCGGCTGTATTTCAGCAGCAGAAGCTGGCCCCCCAGGGCACCGAGCCCGACGACGGCCTCCCTCGTGTCCGCATCGCCGATGGAGATGGCCGCAAGGCCCAGGGCAAGGCTCAGCATCATGTTCTTGGACATCTGCCTGGCCGAGTGCCTCGCGGAGACATGGCCGATCTCATGTCCCATCACGTAGGCGAACTCCCCCTCGTTTTCCAGCCCCGCCAGCAACCCCCTGGTCATGACCACGTGGCCCGGGATTGCCCAGGCATTGGGCACGGAGCTGTTCTGCACCGTGAAGGACAGGGGCAGGTTCGGCCGGTGCGAGACCCTGTGCAGCCGCATGACGACCCCCTCGAGGTAGCGCTTGAGCTGGGGGTCCAGGTACTCCCCCCCTCCGCCCTCCGCGCTCCAGAGCGCGTCGCGGTAAACCGACTTGCCGATCTTGATCTCCTCGTCCTCGGAGACCAGCATCAATTCTTCCTTGCCGGTGACGGGGTTCGTCGCGCACGAGGCCGCAACCCCGCACAGCAAGACGATCAGCAGCACACGACATACGCTTCGCACACAGGCGCCGCGCTTGCGGCAGATACGCGTCATCCCGTCCGGCATGCAATACTCCTCAACTCATCGTTTTCGATCCACGCGGCGTCCGCTCCGCGTTCCTTCCCCCCAGGCTGCTCAATGTCCCCCCACCGGACGTCCGGACCGTGCTTCGCCCCCGGGTTCCCGCGGCGCTAGCGGAGTCCCGTCATGACGAAGAGCCTGCCCTGCAGGGCATCATCGTAGAGCAGGACCGGAACGACGCCCGGGGAGCCCGGGCTGCCTTTCCAGGTCCGCGTCTCGAGGATCTGCCCGCCGCGCGAGACCTCGAAGGTAACCTCCCCCGCGGCGCCCGGGCAGACGGGCCGGATCCGGATCTCGCCCGCCCGCACCGTCGTTGCCGCTTCGGGCGCCTCCCCGCGGACCGCGAGGGTGATGTCGTGCGCCGAACGGTTTCGCACCGTGGCGTAGGCGCGCGCCGTCGGGGCTGCAGCCGCGGCCTGCCGCGCTTCCGGCCTGTACTGCGTGAGCTGGAACCCGGATCTGCGCTCGAGCGGCGCGACGTAGGCCTCGAGGCCCGTGTCCGGCCAGTACACGAGGCTTTGACGGTAGCGGATGACAGCGTCCCGGATCTGCCCTTTCTGCTGGAGGGCATAGGCTTCGTCCCGCATTCCCGCTGCGACGGCGCGCCGCAGGGCGAGTTTCTGCCGTTCCGTCTCCTCGGCGACGGCCGGGCGCCCCGCCGCAGGATCCGAGGCTGCACGCTCGGCCGCACCGGCGTTGGCTGCAACAGCAACACACAGGATCGCGAAAAGAAAGATCCCTCTGTTCATGGGAGCGCTCCCGTCGGGTCTTCGATGAAAAATGCCCTGCCCGGCTCGGGGCCGGACAGGGCGCGGGCAGTCAGGACCGCGTGCCAGGCAGCGTCGCGTCCCGGTTTCCGGATCGCGCCGGCCGCGTGCGGGATCGGCCCCTCGGCCTAGTTGATGAACACCTTGTACTTCTCGAGCGTCTTCCTCCAGTCCGGGTGCTTCCTCATGTTGGCGAGGTCGGGGTCCCTCCGGAGGGAGTCGTAGTCGTTGAACCCGTTGGCCAGGGCGGCATCGAGCTCGACGAAGGCCAGGTCCACGTTGCCCATCATGGAATGGCACGAGGCCATGTTGTACCGGACGGCCGGGTCGTTCGGCTTGAGTTCCTTCGCCTTCTTGAGGTCGTCGAGGGCGAGGTTGTACTTCTTCTGCATCATGTAGGCCACGGAACGGTTCGAGTAGGCCGTGGCGTAGCCGGGATCCTTCTTGATCGCGTTGGAGAACTCGTTGATCGCGTTGCTGATGTTCTCGTTGAAGATGGCCGGCGAGTTCGCGTTCTTGGCCGTGCTGACGTAGGCCATGCCCTGCTTGAGGTGCTGCGTCACTTCCAGGGACGGCTGGCCGGGGTCCGCCGCCGGGGCCGGGGCTGCCGGCGCGGGCGCCTGCGCCGCCGGAGGCGGAGGCGGGGGCGGGGGCGGAGGGGGTGAGGACTGCTGCCCGCACCCGGCTGCGCCGAGGGCAAGGAGCCCGACAAGGGCAAGGGACGCGATGATCGTTCTCTTCATGAATGCTCCTCCTTTCGGATCCGTTTCGTCTATCGTTTCACTTTCATGTTCCAGTTCTCGTTGGTGGCCATGGCCTGCGGGGTCTGGGTGATCTCGGCCCCCTTCTCCTGCTGCACGCGCTGCAGGGTGCGGGGCTTCGAATAGTCGAAGGCGTCCTTCACCGAGCCGTCGTGGCGCTTCATCCCGTCCACGAAGTAGTAGGTGAAGACGCTGCTGCGCAGCTGGTCCGACTCCCAGGATTTCTCGCCCGCGCTGCTTGCGCTGATGAGCACCTTCCCGTAGGTCTCCTGCGGACCCAGGCTCTTCGCCGTTGACGCAGACGGCCGCGGCTGGTCCTCCAGGACGATGTCCTTGGCCCCGAAGAGCCTCTTGCCCTGGGCCGTGGAAACCCCGTAGCCCTCGTCCGCGTCGCCGACGCCGAGCGATTTTCCGCCAGGCGGCAGGAAGCCCGGGATGGCCCGGTAAGCGCCGTTGGAGTAGCACGTGTCGAGGATCATCACGAGACGCCTGGCCTTGAGATTCTCCACGAAGTCCTTCAGCGCGCTTTCGGCCACCGAGGTGTGCCAGACGCGCTCGCGGGGTTTGACCTCCGTGTCGTAGGTCACGATGTAGACGCCCCCGAACTTGTCCGGAGGGGTCCCGTGGCTGCTCATGTAAACCACGACCAGGTCGTCCTCCTTCGCGGCGCTGCGGATGCCGTTGAGGTAGCGGACGACGTTGGAGGACGTGGCGTTCTGGTCCGCAAGGAAATAGGTGTTGTTCTTCGCGAACCCCGCCTGCTCGATGAGGAACCGGTAGAAGAGGTTCGCGTCCCTCACGGCGAACTGCAGGGGCGTGATGCCGTTTCTGAACTTCCCGACGCCGACGACGAGGCCGTAGCGGTTGCGGATCGGACCCACGGGGCCGTCCCCCCGCACGCCCGGCTGCAGCACGGCGGCGCGGCTGAACAGCGAGCCGAGCCTCTTCTCCCACTCCTTGACCTTGACGTTCTCCGGCGTGACGGGCGAGACCCACTTCACGCCCACGACGGTCTGGGCCAGGGAAAAGGCCCGGTCCACCTGGACTTCGTCTTCGTATTCCCCCTTGAGCTCCAGCCGCCCGTAGGAGTCGAGCTCGACGCGCCCGCCGGGCACGCCGTTCTGCGCAAAGAGCCGGTTGACCTGCTGGATGTGCGCGTCCGTCACGGCGGACTGCGCCATGGCGGCGCCCGGCGCGAGCGCCGCCATGGCCGCAGCCAGAACGATCATCGCGATGGCGACCCGTTTTGTCATGATGGGCTCCCTTGGTGGTCAGTCGTCAGCGGTTCTCGCTCCAGGCGATGTGGACCGGCAGGGACGCGGTGCCCTTCTTCACGGTAAGGTCGCGCTCGACGACGTCTTCCTTGCCCGCCGAGGCCACCTTGAAGCCGATCCGGTACTTCCCCTCGGGGACGTCCTTGGGGATGTCGAACTTGCCGTCGGCCTTGCGGAGTCCCGGCGCCGCCGTAATCTCCTGGTCCACGGCCCCGAGGTTCGTCCACTCGTTCTTCGACGTGTCGAAGAACTTCACGTAGCGCGTCTCGGTTACCTTCATCTCCTTGGAGCCCTGGGGCGCCATGACGTAGTAGGAACCGCCCAGGTTGACCGTCTTGCCGGGGGTGATCGACCCCGGGGTCACGTTGAATCCCTGGATCTTGGTCACGTTGCCCTGGGAGGGGTTGTAGCCCACCTGCTGGGCCGTCTGCTGGTAGCCCGCCACGGGGGTGCTCTGGAGGGTCGAGTAGAGGCTCAGGCAGTGGCCCCAGGCCACGAGAAACCCGAACCCCCCGCCCACCAGGGCGCCGATGCCCGCGGCCTTCCAGTCGCCGCCGATCAGGGCGCCTGCCAGGGCGCCCGCCGCGGCGCCTCCCGCCGTGTACATGGCGATGCACTTGTTGCGGGCGTCGATCCGCTCTTCCTCCGTCCGGATCTGCGACGGGTCGGGAAGAACCGACGCGCAGGAGGACAGCAGGAAGACGCAGACCATCAGCAGGCTGAGCGTTTTGATGCGAAAGACGTTCATGAAGAGCCCTCCCCTTTTACCGATGCGTCAGCTTGAGGTCCAGGGTGAGGATGCCCCCCTCGTCGATCGCCGAGGCCGGCACGACACCGTAGTTGCTGCCGTCGCGGACATCGCTCTCCAGCATGATGTCCTTGGTCCCCTTGGCCGAGGGCTTCCAGCCCGCCTTGGGGGAGATCACGGCATAGCCCGTCCTGTTCTGGTCTTCCATCACGATGTCCTTGGAGCCCTGCATGCTGCTGGCAATGGCCATCGGCGGGGGCGGGGGCAGGCTGCTGCCGGCGTCCACCACGGGGCCGGGAGGAGGCGGAGGCATGCTCGGAGGCATAGAGCCTGCCGGATCGCCGGCAGGGGGAGGCATGGCCGGCGGGGCAGCCGGGGGCGCCATGGGAGGAGCGCTGGCGACGGTGGTCGACTGCCCGCCCACGATCGGGTTCTGGTTGTTGGACAGCATGATCATGACCTTCTCGGTGCCGGGCGCGCCGGCAAACCTCAGGGAGGTCGCCTTGGGGATCTCGTAGAGCTGCTTGGCCTCCACGTACTCGTTGAAGAGCACGTGCGTGTTGCCCGTGGGGCCGATGTTCATGATCGTGAGGTAGCCCGCCCGGTTCGTGCGGACGAGCAGTTTGATCCGTTCGCCGGACTTGAAGGTCCGCGTCCTCGGGACGACCGAAAAATCGCCGTTGGGCTTCATGAGCGCAATCTTGTAGGAAATGCCGACGTACTTCTCCGCTGCCGGCGCCGTCGCCGCGGCCGGTGCGGGCCCGCCGGAGGACATCCGTACGGACGCGCCGTCGCCGCTGTCAAAGATCGCCTTTGCCCCCTTGGGGGATTTCTGGGCGTCCGCCGCCATGGGAACGAGAATCATGGCGCAGACGAACGTCAGGACCGCGAGAAACGCCCAATGCTTTCTCATCATGCTGCAACCTCCCTGTGAATCTGTGTCTTCCTTTTTCGTATGCTGCAGAAACGCAGACCCGGCACCTGCCGGGCCTGCGGCATCTCAACCCTTCCCACCGCAGCCGGCGACCCTCGAAAAGCTGCGGGAAGTATAGAAAATCGGTTTGTCCCTGTCAATGCGAATCCCTCCCGCAAACCGCACGAACCTTGACTCCCTGCCTGCCGCAATACCGGCTCTGTCCGACGGTTGCTTGACGCTTGCCCGTGCCCCGGCGCGGCGTGTGAGGACGCCGGGTCACAAGGGCCGAACCGGATCGGATACCCGCGCGAACGGACGTGTTCCTGCCGCGAAAGCCGATGCATGTGGACAGGCTCGACATCCGACATGCAAGGACCGTGAAAGTTTGCCCCTTTCCTTGAACTTCCCGCCGCACGTTCCTTTCCAAGTGCCGCACTGCCTGGCGTCGCGGCCTCGATCGGCGCAAAGGATTCCCGTTCTCAATCGGACGGCCATGCACGAAACTTGACCCGTCTTGCATTCTGCGGTGCCGGCCGTCCTCCCGGTTGGTTCCAGGCCGCCGGTTTTCCCATTCCGTCCAGGTTGGCCGGATTCTTGCTTTTGTTTCATTTTTTCACGGGCACCGGCCGACGAAACCGCGGCTCCCTCTGTCGGGAGTGGCCCGCCAGGTTTTCGTCATGCAAGGCAAATCGACGAACGGCATGCCATTTGCCCGGTGTTGCGTCGCAGGGTCTTGGATTCACGAATGGAATCCATTGGACGGGAATGCCGTGCCTCTCGAGGCAGGCCCATCTTTCAGGAGGAGGAAAGACATGAAGCGCTCTCTTTTTGTTCTCTTGCTCGCTTTGGCTTGCATGATGTCGCCCGCCGCAGCCCCTGCCGCCGACTGGGGCGACAACGCGCGCTACCACCAGGCCTTCACCCTTTATGGCGGATCGAAGAGCGACCCCTTCGATCTGTATTACCCCGTCGAGTTGACCCGCCCGGGCCTTGTCCGCGTCATCGTGTCCGTAGAGTCCGGGTCCGGCCCCTCCCAGCACCGCATACGGGCGACACTTGTGGATGCCCGGATCTTCGATCCCAAGAAGACGCCGTCCGGTTTCTGGGATCAGATCTACCGATCGGTACGGCCTGTCGCGAAAACGGCACAGTCGGTGATGGAGATCCACCCCATGGTCAAGGTCTCGGAAAAGATCATCGGCGAGGTCGTGACATACCTGAAAAACATCACGCATGTCTTCACTGGAGACAAAAAAAAGAAGCCCCCGGCCTACTACCACGGTCATAAGGTCATGGAGTCGTCCATGCCCATGAGCGGCCTGGACCACGCCGTGGACCATCCGGAACTGGCGGCGACAGCCGGCCGGTACCTCGTCATCCTGCAGAACTTCTCGTCCCAGACGGTGAAGGGGAAGCTTCTGATCGACTATCCCGGCACGGCCTGGGAGGTGGACCCCGAAATCGAGAAGGGCTACGAGGTCAAGGCCGACCTGTCTGTCGAGTCGCTGGGCCTCGACGGGGCCAACCGGGTCATGGTCGTGATCGCGGGCGCGAGCATGAGGGGCGTCCCGGCGGTTCGGTGGAACGACCCCCGGGAGAAGTCGATCCGGCTGGTCCTCAAAGTGGATGGACAGGAACGAAAAAGCGTTCCGCTCCAGGAATTCGACCCGGGCATGAAGCTCTCGAAGAGCGGGCGGCAGACCCTGCGGTATGTGAGCGATCTCGCGGTGGACCGAGAGGCGGAGGTGACGGCGGTGATCGACCCCGACGGCCGCCTCGTGGAGGGAAACACGCGAAACAACCGCAAGGCCGAGCGGCTCGCCCCCGGACAGCAGCGTCAGCGCCACAAGCGCGGCGAAGCCGGATCGGCGCTCTCCGCCTCCGACCCGGCCGGCCCCGCCACCGGCGCCGAGAACCGGCCCGACCTGGCGGTTACCCGTATCTGGCTCAACGCCGCGCGTCGCGTGAACGTGGAGATCCGCAACCTCGGCGGTCCCGTGCCCCCGGAGCTCTGGCAGCTCTCCGGCGCGGACCAGCCCGTCCTGCAGCTGACCCAGAACGGTCGTTCCTGGGCCATGGCTCCCCTGTCGGCCTTCGACCCGCAGCGTCTCCTGTCCCGGGAGGGTGCCTCCGTCGTGTACGTGCTCGACGTGCCGCTGAATGGCCCCGCAACCGTCGGGGCCGTCATCGACGCGACGGGCCGGATCGACGACCGGGACCGGACGAACAATGCGAAAGCAGAGTCCCTCAGCCCGCGGTGACGATCCCGCGGCACGAAGGGGGACCGCCACCGCATTCCGAACGCGGCCCCTTCCCCGACGAGCAACGCTGGAAATACAGATTTTCGAGGAGGATGCATCATGCCCAGGAGAGACCGGATCGCGCTCGCCGTCGTGTCCATTCTTATTGCGTCGCTTGCCGCCTGTGGAGGCGGGCCGGGCGGCCCCAACATGAAGGAAGGCCTCTGGGAGATCACGATCAGGATGGACATGCCGGGCATGCCAATGCCGATGCCCCCGCAGACGTACAGGCACTGCCTGACCCACAAGGACATGGTCCCCAAGACGCAGGAGCAGCCGGGACAGACCAACTGCAGGGAAGTGAAGCGCGAGGTGAAGGGGGACACGGTCTCCTGGGTCATCGAGTGCACGGCCCCGGAGGGTGCGGTGATCAGCAGCGGAACCGTGACCTACAGGGGGGACGCGATGGAGGGCGCCGTCAAGGTCCGCGTGCCCGACGGAAAGCGGGGCGCCATGGAGATGACGCAGCAGATGAACGGCAAGTGGGTGGGGCCGTGCAAGTGACGGCAGTCCCGGCTCCGGTGGGAAAGAGCCGTACAGAACAGCCCGGGGATCGCCGCATGCCCCGGACCCAGCCCGGCAGACGGGGTTGTCGATGGATATCCCGGCACCGATCCGGCGCCGGGCCTGCGGGGAGACGGCAATGACCGCTCAAGTTCGGTCGCGCCCTGACGATCTTGTTACATGACGGACGACCGACGCAGGGAAAGGAGATCCAGCATGATCATGGAGAAGAAGTCGACCGCAGTTTTCGCCGCCCTGGTTTTCGCCATGGCTCTCGCCTCTCCGGCGCTTGCCGCCGACGCGGCGGCTCCCCCTTCTTTTCAGCACCAGGACTTCATGAAGAAAATGCCGCAGGGTAACCCGGGAAAGTCGGTTTCGGACGGTTTCAGTCAGCCCGCGAAGCCCGGCCAGCCCATGCCGGCGGTCAGGCCCATCATCCTGCCGGGTCAAACACAGGCGCCCGCGCAGCCTCCCCGACCGATCGTGAAAACTCCGGGCCCGGCTCCACAGGACCCGAAGAAGAACGCAACCTTCGTCAACAAGGTCAACACGGCTCCGGCAACGCCGACAGCCACGCAGAAAGCGACCGGCGCGGGCTACAACCAGACGCAACAAGTCCTCGGACGGTAAATCGTCCGAAAGAGCCGGCAGCGCGGCATTGTCCGACCCCCCGGGGATCTGTCCCCGGGGGGTTTGCTCTTCCCCCCTTCCCGACCGCAATGTACCCGCCCACCACAGCGGAAGACATGGACGTTCTTGACTTTTCGTTTCGTTCCTTCTATAGATTCGCCGGGAGGGGAAGCGGAGCCGCAGCTCCCGTTCGGGCTTTTTCATTCTCTGACGCAATGACGGGTCGGATGCCCGGAGAGAGGCGATGACCGAGCTCGAGTGGCAGACAAGAAGAGACCGCATCAACAGGAAGCTTGCCGCGCTCAAGCCGTCCTGGGAAATCATCAAATTCAAGGAAGGCCTGGATCCCGCCCAACTGCACTGCCACGCCGTCGAGGAATATCCCACCGCCAACGGTCCCGCCGACTACGCCTTTTTCGTCAAGGGGAAACTCCTGGGCATCCTCGAAGCGAAGAAAGTCGGCGTGGGGCCCTATACCGTACTGGAGCAAGCCAAGCGATACGCGAAAGGCGCACACGACGGAACCGGCAATTGGCGGGGCTACCGCGTTCCTTTCCTGTATGCCTCGAACGGCGAAGTGATCTGGTTTCTCGATGTCCGGGCCGAAAAGAACGTCTCGAGAAGAATCCATGATTTCCATACGGCCGATGCCCTGGAGGAATGGTTAGGCCGGCAGTCCGGTTACGAGTGGTTCGGTGAAAACCCGAACGCGATCGATCGGCTGAGGCCCTACCAGAAAGCGGCCATCGAGGCGACCGAAGCGGCCATCACAAAGGGAAAGCGCGCCATGCTGCTGGCCATGGCGACGGGCACGGGAAAGACCTTCATGACGGTAGCCCAGATCTACCGCTTCCTCGAGTCGAAGGCCTTTCGACGGGTCCTGTTCCTCGTCGACCGGCGAGCCCTGGCCGCCCAGGCCGTGCGGGAGTTCGCCGCGTTCAATACGCCGAAGGGGCTCAAGTTCGACAAGGAGTACGACGTCTTCAGCCAGCGGTTCCGCCGGGAGGACTTCGACGACGACAAGCCCTACGACCCGAAGGTGCTGCCGGGTGCCTATCTGACCTCCCCCCAGGCGACCCACACCTTCGTCTACGTCTCGACGATCCAGCGCATGGCGATCAATCTCTTCGGCCGGGAAGGCGCCTTCTCCCAGAGCGCAAGCGATCCCGAGTACGACGAGGACGACACCGACCGGATCGACATCCCGATCCATGCCTTCGACGCCATTGTCGCCGACGAATGCCATCGGGGCTACACGGCAAAGGACACCGCGACCTGGCGGGCCGTCCTGGACCACTTCGATGCCGTCAAGATCGGCCTCACGGCAACCCCCGCCCCGCATACGCTCTCTCTGTTCAATGAAGTAGTCTTCCGCTACACCACCGAACAGGCCATTCTGGATGATTACCTGGTCGATTACGACGCCGTGAGGATCAAGTCCAACGTGCGGATGAACGGCGTGTTCCTGAAGGAGGGCGAACAGGTCGGCCTCGTCGATACGCAAACGGGCCAGGAGGTCTACGATCAGCTCGAAGACGAGCGGGAGTTTTCCTCCGAGCAAATTGAGAAAGACATCACCGCTCCGGACAGCAACCGGAAAATCGTCGGGGAGATCGCCCGGTATGCCTACGCGCACGAAAAGGAAACGGGTCGTTTCCCCAAGATCCTGATCTTCGCCGCAAACGACCTGCCCCACATCTCGCACGCCGACCAGCTGGTCCGGCTCTGCCGGGAAGAGTTCGGCCAGGGCGACGATTTCGTCCAGAAGATCACCGGCAGTCCCAGCGTGGATCGTCCCCTGCAGAAGATCCGCGAGTTCCGCAACCGGCCCAATCCGAAGGTCGTCGTAACGGTGGACATGCTGAGCACCGGCGTCGACATCCCCAGCCTGGAGTTTGTGGTCTTCATGCGCCCCGTGAAATCGCGCATCCTCTGGGTCCAGATGCTGGGCCGGGGCACCCGCCTGTGTCCCGAGATCGACAAGTCCCACTTCACCATCTTCGACTGCTTCGACGGGACGCTGATCGAGTATTTCCGGAACACGACGGACTTCGATGTCGAGCCGCCCCGGAAGGAGCCCATGCCGATCGAGCAGGTCATCGAGAACATCTACCAGAACGTCGACCGGGACTACCACGTCCGGGTGCTCGCGAAGCGCCTGAGACGCATCGAAAAAGAAATGAGCGGCGAGGCGAGGGAGAAGTTCGCGGCCTTCATCCCCGACGGCGATATGGGGAAGTTCGCCGGGAGCCTTCCCGACCGAATCAAAAATGACTTCACCGAGACCATGAAGATCCTGCGAAACAAGGAATTCCAGGAGTTGCTTGTCAACTACCCCCGCGCCCGGAAGAGCTTCTATAAAGGATACGAGGTCGTCGACGAGGTCACCTCGGGGGTCATGATCCGCCGGGGAAGCGAGTATCAGAAGCCCGAGGACTATCTCGACACCTTCGCGCGCTTCGTCCGGGATAACCCCGAGCAGATCGAGGCCATCCGCATCCTGCTGGAGCGGCCCAGGGGATGGAAGACGGAGGCCCTGGACGAACTGAGGCGGACGCTGAGCCTCAACCGCTTCGACGAGAAGGACCTCCAGAAAGCCCACAGGCTGGTCTACAACAAGGCGCTGGCCGACATCATCTCCATGGTCAAGCACGCCGCCCGGCAGGAGGAACCCATCCTGACGGCGGAGGAACGGACGGACCGGGCCATGGCAAAGGTGACCGCGGGAAAACAGCTCACCGGGGAGCAGAGCCTCTGGATGGGGCTCATCCGCGAGCACCTGGTCCGGAACCTGACCATCGAGCTTGCCGACTTCGACAACGCGCCCGCCTTCGCCGCGAAGGGCGGCCTCGGCCGCGCCAGAAAGGTCTTTACAGAAGGCCTCGAAACGCTTATTGAACAGTTCAACTACGCCATCGCGGCGTAAGGATCAATCCATTCCCTTTCCGGAGACTTTGCCGCAATAATCTTTTGTCATTGCGAGCCGCTGACCCCTTCGGAGACGGGGTTATCGATGGAAGAAACAGCGCCGATCCGTCATTGCGAGGAGGGCGTGAGCCCGACGCGGCAATCCACTGAAATGATTGAGATTGCTTCGCTTCCCCCCGCGCTTCGCTCGGGGCTTCGGCTCACCGCAATGACCCTCAAAGTTGTTCATTAGGAGGAGGACGCGAGCCCGACGCGGCAATCTTCGTTATTTCATTCAGAATTGTAGATTACCACGCCTCACGAGGTTCGGCTCGTAATGACTCATTTTTCGTTTGAGTTATAGAAGAAAATCTCTCACTTCCGATAGTACTTCGAGGAAGGAAACGCCCCGCCCATGTCCGACATCGTCAACAAGCTCTGGGGGTTCTGCCACACCCTGCGCCACGACGGGATCGATTACGGCGACTACATCGAGCAGCTCACTTACCTGCTCTTCCTGAAGATGGCCGACGAGCGCGGCGTCGAGATCCCGAAGGGCTGCGGCTGGGACAGCCTGAAGGCAAAGTCCGGCACGGAACTGACGGATCACTACCAGGACATTCTCCGTCGGCTTCGGGAGGCCAAGGGCCTTCTCGGCGATATCTTCAGCCAGTCCATGCCCCGATTCAACAACCCCGTCAATCTGAAGCGCCTCATCACCATGATCGACGAGGAAGAATGGACCTCCATGGACGTGGACGTGAAGGGGGCGGCCTTCGAGGGCCTGCTCGAAAAGGCGGCCAGCGAGGGCAAGAAGGGCGCGGGCCAGTACTTCACGCCGCGGGTTCTGATCCAGTCCGTCGTCCGCGTCATGAAACCCGACCCGAGGGCGAGCCGGGACTTCACGATCTGCGACCCGGCCTGCGGGACGGGAGGCTTTCTCATGTGCGCCTACGAGTGGCTGCTGGAGCAGGGCGGGGTCGAGCGGAAGGACTTCAAGCGGGTCCGCTCGGCCACGTACTACGGCCAGGACCTCGTGCCGCGCCCCCGGCGCCTCGCGTTGATGAATCTTTTCCTGCACGGCCTGGAGCCGACGATCTACCTCGGCGATTCCATCTACGAGCCCAACCGCAACGAACTGTACGACTGCGTCCTGACCAACCCGCCCTTCGGCACGAAGGGGGCCAACCAGGCGCCCGTGCGCGACGACTTCACCATCGAGACCAGCAACAAGCAGCTCAACTTCGTCCAACACGTGACGAACATCCTCAAGCGCGGCGGCCGGGCCGCAATGGTCCTGCCCGACAACTGCCTTTTCGAGGACAAGGCGGGCGAGGTGTTCGAGATCCTCATGCAGGACTGCGGGCTTCACACCATCCTGCGCCTGCCGCGGGGCACCTTCACCCCCTACAGCCAGGGCGTCAAGGCCAACGTGATCTTCTTCCAGAAGGGGTACCCCACGGAGAACGTCTGGATCTACGACGCCCGCTCCAATGTGCCGGGCATCACGAAGAAGGAACGCCCGCTCACGCCGGCCCATTTCGCGGACTTCGAGAAATGCTACGGCGCCGACCCCAATGGCGCATCGCGGCGGAAGGACCAGGGCGAGCAGGGCCGATTCCGCAGGTTCCACATCAGCGAGATCAGGGAACGGGCGTACAAGCTGGACATCACCTGGCTGAAGGACGAATCCCTGGAAGACGCCGACGATCTTCCCGAGCCGCAGGACCTGGCCGCCGAGGCCATCACGGAGCTGGAGGCGGTGGTGGATGAGCTAAGGGAAATTCTTGAATTGATCGACTCGAATGGTAACGGGAAAAATGAGTGAAAAATACTACTTCTACCTCGATGAAACCGGGGATCACGGACTGGACTTCATCGACAAGAATTTCCCGCTCTTCCTGCTGTGTGGCTGTCTGATCGGAGATGAGTGGATGCGCCAGCTCGAAGAAGAAATGCGTGCCTTCAAGCAGAGGTTTTTTAAGACCGATAAAGTTATCCTGCACTCTAGGGACATCCGGAAATGCCAAGATGCATTTCAGATTTTGTTCGATTTAAGGCTCAAGGAAAAATTTTATCATGAACTGAATGACGTGATCAAAAAAACCACGTTTCACATTATCGGGGCGGGTATCCACAAAGAGGAACATGTAAAACGGTACGGGCGGGGGGCAAAGGATCCATATGCCTTATCGCTCTCTTTCATCATAGAGAGATTGGTCTTCTGTCTGGATCGCCTTCATCCGGATTCCACGGTCGCGATCGCAGTGGAGGAGAGAGGAAAGAAAGAAGACAGATTGCTCTTGGCGCATTTTAACTCGACAATGGACCGGGGGACCTATTATGTGTCTGCGGACAGACTCAAGAAGAAAATCATTCAGTTCGACTTCTTTTCGAAACGGGACAACATCATCGGTCTGCAGCTCGCCGACCTGTGCGCCTATCCGCTCGCAAGATACATCCTCGCCCCGGAAGTGCCATACATCCCATTCCAGATCATCAAGGACAAGCTATACTGTTCCGAGGCAGGGGAATTCATGGGCTGGGGGTTGAAGTTATTTCCATAAAAATAAAGAGTCTCCAAGTGGAGACCCTTTACCGACCGGGGACACCCCGATCCCAATACGTCAATCTTTAATAGATATAATATGCAGATTTGACTGAATGTCAAGCATGTTTTTGAGCTACTGTAAGTAACCCAAAGAGGCCAGTAATCTGCCCGATCCACAGGACCTGGCCGCCGAGGCCATCACGGAGCTGGATGCGGTGGTGGATGAGTTGCGGGAGATACTGCAGTTGATAGAATCTAACGGGAACGGCCGGAATGAGTAATTTGCCGACAGGATGGCAGGAGATCCCTCTGAACGAAATTTCAGAGATAGTCATGGGACAATCTCCACCGTCAAGTTCCTATAACTCCGAAGGGAGAGGACTGCCGTTCTTCCAGGGCAAAGCTGAATTTCAGGCTCTGTACCCTAGGGTTGTCAAATTTTGCGATGAGCCGAAAAAGATCGCAGAGACAGGAGACATTTTGCTCTCGGTCAGAGCGCCCGTCGGTCCGACAAATCTTAATAAAGAGAAATCCTGTATCGGCAGAGGTTTGGCGGCTATTCGGCCTTCTCAGGTCACAAGCTCTCAATATCTACTGAACTATTTACGTTTCATTGAACCGATTCTCTCCAAGCAGGGCACCGGCTCAACTTTTACGGCAATCTCTAAGAAAGATGTTGAAGGCATCGCAGTTTTACTCGCGCCCTTAGATGAACAGCAGCGCATCGTCGCCAAGCTGGACCAACTTCTGGCAAAAGTCGACGCCTGCAAGGAGCGGCTGGATAAAATCCCGGCCATCCTCAAACGCTTCCGCCAATCCGTCCTTGCAGCCGCCTGCTCTGGTCGCCTCACGGCAGATTGGCGACAAGCAGATACCAAGAGGGCAGATGTGGAGAGATCAAGCAATAATGGTAATCCGTTTCCCGTGCCAGTATCATGGAGTTGGGGATTTCTTGCTGATTATATCGAATCAATGTCAAATGGTATTTATAAGCCTGAGGAATTCTACAATGACACTGGGGTAATCTGCCTGAGAATGTACAATATTCAAGATGGAAAAGTTGATTGGACGAAATTAAAGAGAATGAATCTCCATGAGAATGAGATTGAAAAATATTCTCTAAAAGAAAACGACATACTCATAAATAGAGTGAACAGCCGTGAGTTAGTAGGTAAAGCTGCTTTGATGCCCCATTTGACTGAACCGGTCATATTTGAAAGTAAAAACATAAGAATGCGACTCAAGCGCGAAAGGATAACCGCCGCATACGTGAATTACTTATTTATGACAAAGCTCGTAAGGGATATTTTCGAAGAATCAGCCAAACAAACTGTTGGCATGGCTACGATAAGCCAACCTCAAATCCGACGTATCCTCGTTCCCTTGCCACCCATTGACGAACAACACGAAATCGTCCGCCGCGTCGAAGCCCTCTTCAAGCTGGCCGACGATATCGAGAAGCGCTACGAAAAGGCCAGGGCCCATGTCGACCGGCTCACCCAGTCCATCCTCGCCAAGGCCTTCCGCGGGGAATTGGTGCCCCAGGACCCCGGCGACGAACCCGCCTCGGAACTGTTGAAAAGGATACGGCAGGAAAAGGCCTCCAAAGAAGAAAAGGGCGGAGTACGTTCCAGGAGGACACGGCAAGACTGACCTGCGGGAGAGACAGGAAAAAGGCTTGAAAAGTACATTTTATGTGCTATATTTCATCTAATCGATGAACTATTGCGCACAGAATGTACTATGGAAACGATTTCGGGAATCGGTAAAGAATCGCGGGCGCGCCTCTCGGAACTGGTCCGACAGACCCGGGGAACTGTGTCCGTCCAGCAGGCGGCAGAGATCCTCCGGCTTCCGGCCGACAAGACAGCCCGGTTGCTGGCCTGGTGGGCAAAGAAGGGCTGGCTGTCCAGGGTCAGGGGGGGGCTCTATGTCTTTATTCCTCTCGAGGCCCGGTCGATGGATACGGTGCTGGAAGACCCGTGGGTCGTAGCGGATCGCCTCTTTTCCCCCTGCTACATCGGCGGTTGGAGCGCCGCGGAGTACTGGGAGCTGACGGAACAGATTTTCCGCACCATCGTGGTCATCACGACCCGAAAGCCGCGCAATCGCAGGCCCGTCATTAAGGGCACCAGTTTCCTGGTGCGGAGCATATCCGCAGATAAGATGTTTGGAACGAGCGCCGTATGGCGCGGGCAGGCCAAGGTCAGCGTGTCCGACCCGCCGCGTACCGTGCTGGATATGCTCAGTGACCCGAAACTGGGAGGCGGGCTTCGACCCGTGGCGGACATGTTCCGCCAGTATATGACATCGAAGCGGAAGAATACGGACCTGCTCATCGAGTATGCCGGGCGCATGGAAAACGGGGCCGTCTTCAAGCGGCTGGGGTTCCTTTCGGAGCGGTTTTTCCCGGCGGAGCAAACCCTGATCGCGGCGTGCCGGGCCGGACTGACCAAGGGGGTCGTCAAGCTGGACCCCGCCCTGCCGGCTGAAAACATGGTGACGTCCTGGCAACTCTGGGTGCCTTCGACATGGGCCGGGAAGGATACAGCGGGTGATCGATAGGCAAGATATATTCGATTTTTCCAGGGAACTGGGCCTGCGGCCGGAGATCGTGGAAAAGGACTATGTCCTCGGGTGGGTCCTGTCCGGCATCTTCGCGCATCCTTCTTTCCGGCAGACCTGGATATTCAAGGGCGGTACCTGTGTTAAGAAGTGTTTTTTCGAGACCTACCGTTTTTCGGAAGACCTGGATTTTACGCTGGCCGACACCGGTCATCTCGACGAACGATATTTGACCGATGCGTTCATGCAGATTGCCCGCTGGATCTACGAGCAGAGCGGCATCGAGTTCCCGGAGGACAGCGTCCGGTTCGAGGTCTACGAAAAGCCCCGCGGCCGCGTGTCCGTTCAGGGCCGCATATCATACCGGGGTCCGATGATGCCCAGGGGCGCCCTGCCGAGGATTAAACTGGACCTCACGGACGATGAGCTGGTGGTCCTCGATCCGGTCATCCGCGATGTCCATCACCCGTATCCTGACCGCCCCGATGATGGGATGCGAATTCTCTGCTATGCCTATGAAGAGCTCTTTGCGGAAAAAGTCAGGGCGCTCGCGGAGAGGGAAAGGCCCAGAGACCTATACGACGTCATTCATCTCTATCGCCATGGAAGCGATGGCACGGCCCGCGGAGTCATCCTGGATGTACTGAAGCGCAAGTGCGAGTACAAGGCGATCGCGCTTCCGTCCATGGCCGCCCTGGAATCCCAGCCTGCGAGGGCCGAACTCGAAACCGAATGGGAAAACATGCTCGGCCATCAATTGCCTGCATTGCCTCCCTTCGAGCAATTCTGGCGAGAACTGCCGGAGGTCTTGGATTGGCTGTACAGGGAAGTCACCCGGGTCGCAGAGAAGGCCTATCCCTACCAGCCCCAGGAAGATACCGCGTGGCGGCCGCCTGCGATGGGGCAATCCTGGGGTCCGGCAGTCCGAACAGAGGTGCCCATCGAGATCATACGGTTTGCCGCCGCAAACCATCTATGTATCGATCTCAGTTATAAAGGATCCCGACGACTTATCGAACCCTATTCCGTGAGGCGCACGAGGGCCGGCCATCTTATCCTCCATGCCATACGTCACGATAGCGGTGAACATCGGGCTTACCGGGTCGACGAAATCCAGGATGCCCTCGTATCGAAGATCCCTTTCACGCCCCGCTATGCCGTTGAATTGACTGCAACCGGGCCTTTGTCGGCTCCTCCTGCCTATCGAAAACAAGAATCAACCGTCCCGCTCCGAAGCCGCGCAGTGCGGAGATCGAGCGCAGGACTGACCTGTGTTATAGGCTGCCCCGTATGCGGCAAGCAATTCAACCGCAAGACCCGGAGCGTGAAGTTGAATAAGCACAAAGACAAACAGGGTTATCCCTGCGCCGGGAGATCGGGATACCTGATAACAACGAAATAGATTATTCCGACGCATCACTTCCAGGATGGCACGCATGAAGAAAATCAAAGACCTTTCGAAATCGGAACGTCCCCGCGAAAAGCTGCAGGCGAAGGGCGCCGAGGCCATGTCGGATATCGAGCTGCTGGCGATCCTGCTCGGCAGCGGCACGAAGAATCACGATGTCCTGACGGTGGCCGGCCGGATCCTGAAATCCCTGGACGGGCAGAACGAAAAACTGAGCATCGAGGCCTTGCAGAAGATTGAAGGGGTGGGGCCCGCAAAGGCAACGCTGCTTGCGGCGGCCCTGGAGTTCTCGCGCAGAAGGATCCGCCCTGAAGGGACACGGATCTCCTTCCCGCCCGATGTCCTGCCGCTGATCCGGCATTTCGCCGACCGCAAGCAGGAGCACTTCATCTGCGTATCCCTGAACGGAGCGAACGAAGTCATCACCTGCCGCGTCGTGTCCGTGGGGCTCGTGAACCAGTCGCAGGTCCATCCCCGGGAAGTCTTCGCGGACCCCATCACCGACCGGGCCTCCGCCGTCATTGTGGCGCACAACCACCCCTCTGGCAGCCTGGAGCCCAGCAGGGAGGACCTGGAAATCACCCGGCAGCTGAAGGCCGCCGGCGAGATCCTCGGCATCCGCCTCCTGGACCATATCGTTTTCAATCAGAGGGGGTATTACAGCCTTATCGAGCATAACTGCATTTAATCAGTCGAGGTCGAGTCAGGTCGAATTATTGTCTGTTCCGGCTAACCGCTCGAAGGGTTGTCCGAAAAAAGGAACAGGGTTTGACTTGACGGGAAGCGGGAAAAAGTCTTTTATGGATGCGGTCGGCAGAGGGCAGGCAGTGTCCGATCCAGGAACAAAGAGAATCGAGCTAGCCTTCTGGCCGGGGAATGACTTGGTGCCTGGGGCGGGAATCGAACCCGCATGAAACCAGGTTTCGAGGGATTTTAAGTCCCTTGCGTCTACCAGTTCCGCCACCCAGGCCGTGCGATAAGGTTCGGCATTTATAGTATTTTCGCATTGCGCTGTCAAGAAGCGAGGGAGCGGAAAGCGGCACATGCAGGAAGTCGACATCCTCATCGAAGGCGGCACCGTCCTGACCCTCGACGGCGCGGACACGATCCTCCACTCTGGCTCGGTGGCCGTCCGGGGAGACCGGATCGTCGCGGTCGGCCCGCGCGCCGACATCGCGAGCCGCTACAGGGGCCGCAGGGTCGTCGATGCGTCGGGCCGCGTCGTCATGCCGGGCCTCGTCAACGCCCACACCCACGCCGCCATGACCTGTTTCCGGGGCATCGCCGACGATCTCGAGCTGATGGAGTGGCTCAACCGCTACATCTTCCCTGCCGAGGCGAAGAACGTGGACCCCGAGCTTGCCTACTGGGGCAGCCTGCTGGCCTGCGCCGAGATGATCCGTTCGGGCACGACGTGCTTCTGCGACATGTACATCTTCGAGGACGAGACGGCCAGGGCGGCAAGTCTCGCCGGGATGCGATGCCTGCTGGGCGAGGTGCTCTTCGACTTCCCCTCCCCCAGCTTCAAGACGCCCGACGAGGGGCTTGCCTGCACGGAGTCCCTCATCGAGAAGTGGGCGGGCCACGATCTCGTGCGGATCACCGTGGAGCCCCATGCCCTGTACACCTGCTCGCCGGAGCTGCTGAAGAAGTCCAAGGCGCTGGCCGACCGCCACGGCGTGCCCCTCTCCCTTCATCTGCTGGAGACGAGATCGGAACGCGAGGAGCTGACGACGAAGCTGGGCTGCAGCCCCGTGCGGTTCCTGCGGGACACGGGCCTGCTCGACGCCAACCTGCTGGCCTTCCACTGCGTCTGGCTCGACGAGCCGGACATCGAGATGATGGCCCGCGCCGGGGCGAAGGCCGTCCACAACCCGGAGAGCAACATGAAGCTCGCCTCGGGCATCGCCCCCGTGCCGGCCCTGCAGGCCGCCGGGGTCACGGTGGCCCTCGGCACGGACGGCTGCGCCAGCAACAACAACCTCGACATGTTCCAGGAGATGGGCACGGCGGCCAGGCTCCACAAGGTCTCGCGGCTCGACCCCACGGCGATGCGCGCGACGACCGTGCTGCGTATGGCCACCCTGGACGGGGCCCGCGCCCTCGGCCTGTCCGGCTCGGTGGGGGTGTTGCGGCCCGGCATGAAGGCCGACATCATCACGGTCGATTTCAACCGGCCGCACCTGACGCCCCTCTATCACGAGGAGTCGCACCTGGTCTATTGCGCATCGGGCTCCGATGTGGACAACGCCGTCATCAACGGCCGCCTCGTCATGGAAAACCGGCGGATCCTCACCTTCGACGAGGAGGAGGCCATGGACCGCGTCAACGCCATCGCCGGGCGGGTCCGGACAAGCCTCGGGATGTGAGGGGGAGCAGCATGCCGGCACCGCAACCGATCGACCTTCTCGTCTCCGGCGGGACGCTGCTTACCCTGGCAGGCCCCGCCGTCACGATCGACGACGCCGCGGTGGGCGTCTCCGGCGGGAAGATCCTCTTTGCCTGCGCACGCCGCGAAGCCCCCGCGGTCATCCCCCGGGAGACGCTCGACGCCGCGGGCTGCCTCGTCCTGCCGGGCCTCGTAAACACGCACACCCACCTGCCCATGACCTGCTTCCGCGGGCTTGCCGACGACCTGCCGCTCATGGAGTGGCTTCACGACCACATGTTCCCCGCCGAGGCGAAGCACGTCAACCGCGAGATGATCTACCGCGGCGCCCTGCTCGGGATGGCCGAGATGATCCTGTCCGGGACGACGACCTGCTGCGACAGCTATTTCTACGAGAGCAGCGTCGTGCAGGCCGCCCTCGACGCGGGTGTGCGGATCGTGGCGGGACAGGGCTTCATCGACCTCAGCCCCCCCGGCGCGGCGGAACTGGCCAGCAAGGCCGCGGCGGCGGAGAAATTCCTCTCGAGATGGATGCCCCTTTCCCCGATGGTCACGCCGTCGCTCTTCTGCCACTCCCCCTACACCTGCGCCACGGAAACCCTCCGGCTCGTGAAGCGCATCGCCGTGGAATCCGGGGTCTCCTTCATGATGCACCTCTCCGAGACGCGGGAGGAAGTGGACATCATCCGGTCCCGCTACGGGACGAGACCCGTTTCCTATCTCGAGAGGAACGGGATCCTCGGGGAGCGGACCGCACTGGTTCACTGCGTCTGGCTCGACGAGGACGAGATGGATCTGCTTGCGGCAAGCGGAACGGCCGCCTGTCACTGCCCGGAGAGCAACATGAAGCTCGCCTCGGGGATCGCCCCGGTCACGGCGCTTCTTGCCCGCGGGGTGGCCGTGGGCCTCGGCACGGACGGCTGCGCCAGCAACAACGACCTGGACATGATGCTGGAGATGGACACGATGGCAAAGCTGCACAAGGCGGCGACGTCGAACCCCGCGGCGATGGATGCCGAGACGACGCTGCGGATCGCCACGATCGGCGGCGCCCGGGCGCTGGGGCTGCAGGACCTCGTCGGGACGATCGAGCCCGGCAAGCGGGCCGACCTCATCGTGGTCGACCTGCGCCGGCCGCACCTCACCCCCCTGTACCGCCCCTGCTCCCATATCGTCTATGCCTGCCGTGGAAGCGACGTGCGGGACACCATCATCGACGGCAAGGTGGTGATGCGCAACCGGGAGCTGAGGACCATCGATGTGCAGAAGGCCATGGACGACGTGCGCGAGATTGCCGAGCGGGTGAAGAAGGACGGAAGGTGAGAGGGTTGGAGGGCTTGTGTGTTTCGCCGCTTGTCCGGATGCCCGAAGCGCGTTGCCTGCCGCTCCGCGGCATCACCAGTCGATGCCTTTTGACTGGAGATACGCCTGCATCTCCCGCAGGCCCAGCCTCGCCGCCTTCTTCATGTCCTCCAGCGCCCGGTCCGTCTCGCCCTGTGCCCAGTGCAGCGAAGCCCGGTTGCAGTACGCCTTGACGTACTGCGGGTCGACCGAGACGGCCCCGGAATAGTCCTGGAAGGCCTTCGTGAATTGGCCCGCCCTTTCGTGCGTGATGCCCCGGTTGAAGTAGATCTCGGGCGCGCGCGGGGCGCGCTCCAGGGCCCTCGAATAATCGTTGACGGCTCGCCCGTAATTCTTCACGGCGAAGTAGGCATTCGCCCTGCGGAAAGCGGCGGCAGCCTCTCCGTCCATCAGGCTCCCGCTGCGCTCCGCGCCGGCATCCGTCTCGGGCCCGAAGGTCGGGGGGTTGATCTGGATCCCGGCGAGTCTCTCCGCCGAGAGGTCACGGACCGGGCGGTCGTTTTCCGTTTCCCTGCCGGAGGACGCGGGGTTCACGGTGAGTCCCAGGATGTCGGCGAGTCTGTCTTTCATGACGCACGTTGTCTAAACGGCAAGCGTCGCGGGGCTTCGGGCAACGGGAGATCGGCGCCCTCGTCCCGCCTCTGCCGGGCCTGTCGCGTGACCTTGTTCTGGAGGGGAAAAAAGAGAAGCGCCCGCGGCGGACGCCCCTGCGGGCAGCGCCGTCACCCGCAGACACAGGATTGCCGGGACCGCGGCCATAAGGGGCCCGGTCCGTTCAACCGCCCGGCATGATGGGTAATGTCGCGAAATCCGCGTTGACCGCCTTCCCCTCCGTCGGCGGCATCGCATGAAGAGCATAACCCGATCGGTTCGCTTCGTAAAGGAAAAAGATCGGGCAGGGATTGCCTGCCCGGTCTTTTTGCGGTAGAGGAATGCCATCGTCGATTTTCGCGAAGGGAGGGGCCATGGCGATCGTGACGTTCCGATCCGAATCCATTCTCAGGGAAGGGCTTTCCGTGGAGAACCGCGCGGGCAGGTTCACGGTGCTCATGGACGAGCCCGAGACGCTGCGGGGCACCGACACGGGGATGAACCCCGTCGAGATGCTGCTGTGCTGCCTCGGGGCCTGCCAGTGCATCGTGGCGCGTCTCTTCGCCAGGGCACGGAAAATCCAGGTCCGGGATTTCCGCGTCGAGCTGGAGGGAGATCTCGATCCGGACGGCTTTCTGAGAGGCAAGGACGGCGTGAGGGCGGGGCTCCACGAGATCCGCTACACCGTCCACGTCCGGACGGATGCGGATGAGGAAAAGGTCCGCGAATTCGTCGAATTCGTGAAAAGCCGCTGTCCCGTCAACGACTCCCTGCTCGGGCATGTCCCCATCGTGCAGAAGGGGATCGTCATCGAGAGGTGAGGCCTCTTTTTTCCTTCGGCGGGTCGCGAAAGGCCGCGTTGGGGTTGACGTAGGGGTCCCAGGCGCAATTCGGGCAATAGTAGGCGGGCCACACGCACCCGCAGCCGGAGCCGATCAGTTCGAACTGCACGCAGGTTTCACACACCCCCGCCCCGCAGCCGAGGCAGGGGGCGAACACAACCTTTCGGCGGCATGTCTCGCACATCTTCTCCTTCTTTTCCATGCTGGACACCTTTCCGGCAGTTGCGGCGCAACCGCCTGACCGTTCACCCAGGGCCGGGCCCGGCGTGCGGCACGGCCTGCCTGTCCGCCCTCAGTGGGCCCTGGCTCGTTTCGCTGCGGAGGGCTTGCCCTCCCCGCAGGCCTTCGTCCAGTCGCGGAACGCGATCAGGATCGTATCCACGGCGCCTTCGATGCCCACCTTCTCCGTGTTGATCACCAGGTCGTAGTTCAGCGGGTCCATCGCGTCGGCCTGGAAATACTTCCGAACGAACGCGATCCGGTCGCCGTCGCGCTTCTCGATGTACTTCTGGGCGTCGGCACGCGGCAGGCTGCGGATCCGCATCATGCTCTCGATGCGGTACTCGAGCGGCGCGATGACCTTGATGCGGAAGGTCGTCTCCGGGGGCAGGATGTAGCCGGCGCCCCGCCCCACGATGATCGCGTTGCCGTGCCGGCCGATCGTACCGATGACCCTCGTGAGGTGTTTCAGGTAGTCGCTGGGCCAGAGGTGCCGGGAGACGAACATGGAGTTGACCCAGCTCTCCATGGTGGTCATGGCCTTCTCGTCAAGCGTCTCGACGACCTTGGTGCTCATCTTGGAGCTCTCCGCCACGTGCTGGATGATCTGTCCCGCCATGAGATCCATTCCGGTCTTCTTGGCGAGAATCCGCGCGATCTCACTGCCCCCGGCCCCGGCCTGACGAGAGATCGTGACGGTGAACTCGTTGACCTGCTTCTTTTCACGCTGCCACTTCTCCAGCTGCTCCTGGACGATCTTCGCCTCGACCTCGCTGTCCCTGATCTGCACGTCGCGCGTGTAGTCCGGGCAGTTCACGTTGAACAGGGCATCCGTCGTGATCTGGAAACGCTTCTGGCAGTGTTCCCGCCAGGCGCAGATGGAACATACTTTCCTGTCCAGGTACATGATCTCTCACCTCCTTCGGTTCGATAGAGGCCTTCCTCCCGTTTTCATCCGATGGGCTGTCCCCGGCCCGCCTGCGGCCTGCCCCTCTTAACGGGCTGCAGACCCTCCTGCTCGGCCCCGCCGAGGGCCTCGAAGCCGGAGACGATGTCCAGGAGTTCCTCCGTGATCGTGCTCTGCCGCTGCCGGTGAAACTGCCCGAAGAGCTCCTCGAGCCGCTCCTCGATGTTTTTCTCGGCGCTCTGCATGGCCGCCAGCCGGCTGGCGTTCTCGCTGGCCAGCGAATCGGCGAAGGCCCGGTACAGCGAGACGAACAGGTACTCCCGGATGAGCGCCCGGAAGATCGTCTCCCAGTCCAGGGTGAACGTGGGGATCGTCCGCGACTCCCATTTCCGCTTTTCCAGGTTTTTCAGCCACTCCCGGTCGACGGGCAACAGCTTGAGCGTCTTCGGCCGGTAGTTCGCGCCCGAGAGGTACTCGTTGTAGTAGAGGACCATGTTTTCGATTTGGCGCTTGAACCGCCAGTCCTCCAGCAGCGTCGTGATGTCCTGCACCATCGGGGTGATGCCGCCCGTCGACCCGGGCGTGCTGAGCACCTCGAGGACCCGGTAGCCCGCGTCCTCCAGAATGTCGGCGACGCGGACGCCCACGGCGATGATGATGCAGTGTTCCTTCGTCACGTCCTGGGCCCGGATCCCCTCGATGGCGTGCGCGGCGATGAGGTTGTTGAGCTGCCCGCAGAGCCCCTGGTCCGACCCGAACACGATGACGCCGAGGCGTTTCCCCGCGGAGGCGCGCAGGGGAGCGAAGCTTCCCCGGCTTCGCTTCAGGACGACCTGCAGCCCCATCTCGACGGTGCGGTTGTACTCCGCAAGCGACTCGACGGCCTTCTGGTACTGCCGGATGCTCACGGCCGCCAGGGCCTTCATGGTCTTCACGACCCCGAGCAGGTCCTGGGCGCTCTGGATCTTCCGTTTCAGGGACTCAATCGTCTGCATGGCTCTCCTCGGCCTTCATGGATTCCGTGGCGGCCCCGGCCACCTCGAGCAGGTGCTTCCTGTCGTCGGCGGCCAGCTTCTCGCCCGACTCGATCCGGCCGCAGAGCGCGGCGGACTGCTCGACCGTCTGCTTCCGCAGTGCGGCCTCGGCCTCCCCGATCCTGTCCAGCGGGACGGCGTCGAGCGTGCCGCCCGTGATGGCCAGCAGGGCCGCGATCTGTTCGGCCACCCGGATGGGCTTGTACTGGGGCTGCTTGAGGATCTCGCGCACACGCCAGCCGCGCTCCAGCACCCGGCGCGTCGCCTCGTCGAGCCGTGTGCCGAACCGGGAGAAGGTCTCGAGCTCCTCGAACTGCGAGTAGGAGATGCGCAGGTCGCCCGCGACGGCCCGGTAGGCCGGCAGCTGGCACTTGCCGCCCACGCGGGAGACCGACTTGCCCACGTCCACGGGCGGCAGGATTCCCTTCTGGAAGAGCCGCGGCGAGAGGTAGATCTGGCCGTCGGTGATGGAGATGAGGTTTGTCGGGATGTAGGCGGAAATGTCCTGCGCCTCCGTCTCGACGATGGGCAGGGACGTGAGCGAACCGCCCCCGTGCTCCTTGCGAAGGTGCGTGGAGCGCTCCAGGAGTCTCGAGTGGATGTAGAAGATGTCGCCCGGGAAGGCCTCGCGGCCCGGCGGGCGCCTGAGCAGCAGCGAAAGCTCCCGGTAGGCGCGCGCGTGGTAGGTCAGGTCGTCGTAGACGATGAGCACGTCGACGCCCTTGGACATGAAGTACTCGCCCATGGAGGTGGCCGCGTAGGGGGCGATGAACTGAAGCCCCGGCGGGTCCTCGCCGGTGGCGACGACGACGATGGTGTACTTCATGGCATCGTGCTGCCTGAGATCGGCGATGACCTTGGCCACGTCGGAGGCTTTTTTGCCGATGGCGCAGTAGATGCAGATGACGTTCTTGTCCCACTGGTTGATGATCGTGTCGATCGCGATGGCCGTCTTGCCCGTCTGTCGGTCGCCGACGATAAGCTCGCGCTGGCCGCGGCCGATGGGGATGAGGGCGTCGACCACCTTGATCCCCGTCTGGAGCGGCGCCGTGACGGGGTCGCGAGCCATGACGGGGGGCGCCTCCCGCTCGACGGGCAGGCGTTTGACCGCACGGACCTCCCCCTGGTTGTCCAGCGGGCGCCCGGTGGCATCGACAACCCGCCCGATCAGGCCCTCCCCGACGGGAACGTCAAGGATGCGCTCCGTGCGCCTCACCTCGGAGCCCGCGACGATGTGCTCGCTCGGACCGAGCAGGATGATCCCGATTTCTTCCGGGTCGATGTTGAAGACGAGCCCCTGCACGTTTTTGGGGAACAGCACGACCTCCTCGGACTTGATGTTGGGCAGGCCCCCCACCCGGACGATGCCGTGCCCGACGTACTTGACGAGCCCGACCTCCCGCTCCCGGAGCTCCGGGTGCTGCCCCTCGAGAACCCGGTCCATCGTCTTGAAGGTGTCGTCGAGGAATTCCTTCAGCTCTTCCTTCTCTCTGGGTATGCTCATGTCCTCCCCCTGCTATCGCTTTTCCTGCGCTTCCTCGTAGAGGGCGTGGTAAAACTTCTCTTCGAGGGAATCCACGTAGTCCTTGATGCTCCAGGCGATCTTGTGCCCGTCGGACTTCAGCTCGTAGCCCGTCATCACGTCGTCGGTGCGCTCGAAGACGACCTCGGCGCCGTCCGAGATGTGGCGGTGGATGGCCTCGTCGAGCCTGCGCTGCTCGTCCGGGGGAATGTCGAAGGCGCTCTGGACGGTGATGAAGCCGCCCTCGGCGACGGAGTCCCGGAACTTCCTGCGCTCCTCTTCGTCCATCGCTTCGATGCGCTCCATGAGGATCTCGACGATCCGCTTCTCGAGTTCCACGTCGGCGAGGTCCCGGAGCACCCGGCGGGTGATGGCGTAGATCTGGGTGCCCGCCATCCGTCTGAGTTCCTGCAGGAAGGCGTCACGCTCGGACCGGACGGTCTCCAGCCAGCGCTCCTGGAGCCTGTCCACCTCCGCCCGGGCCAGGTCCATCATCTCCTTGCGGCGCGACTCGGCCTCCTGGCGGGCACTGTTCATCATGCCCTCGTATTCCGTTTCGAGCCTCTGGAGGCGCTGCTCGTACTGGCTCTCGGCGGCGCGTGCCGCGTCCCGGGCCTTTTCGGCTTCCTCGAAGGTGTTTGCGATCTTCGCCTCCCGCGCATCCATGGCCCCGATGATCCGTCCGTAAAGGAACTTCTTCAGCAGCCACAGCAGGAGCAGGAGATTGACGATCTGGCACAGGAACACAAACCAGTCGATGTGCATGGATCATCCTCCTGCTTTTTTGATCACGTAGGCCCAGAACGGGTTGGCGAAGACCAGGATCATGGAGATCACGAAACAGTAGATCGCGATCGACTCGATCATGGCCAGGCCCACGAAGAGGGTCCGGGTCAGGGAGTTGCGCTCGTCGGGCTGCTGAGCGATGGAGTTCAGGGCTCCCTGGACGGCCCGCCCCTGGCCGAGGCCGGGTCCGATCGCCCCGATTCCCATGCAGATTCCCGCCGTAATGATCGACGCCATTGCAACGATGCTCACGCTGTCCATACCGCTCCTTCCTTTCTTTACTGGATTTTTACAGTCTCCGTTTCTTTCGTCGGCTTGTGGCCCGTCTCCTCGTGGGTCTGCGTCGCCGAAGCGATGTACACCATGGCGAGAATGGCGAATATGTATGCCTGGATGAGCCCGATCAACAGTCCCAACACCTGCATCACCACCGGGAAGAACAGGGGGGTGACGGCCAGCAGGATGGCGATGACCTTCTCGTGGCTCATGAGGTTGCCGAAGAGCCGGACGGCCAGGGCAAGCGTCCGGGAGAATTCCCCCATCACGTGGAAGGGGAAGAAGATGAAGGTCGGCCGGAAATACTCCTTCAGGTATTCCACGACCCCGTTCTTCGTGATCCCGTAGAGCGGCACGGCGACGAAAACCAGGATCGCCAGGGCCGTTGTCGTCGTCAGGGACGAGGTGGGCGCCACGTATCCCGGGATGAAGGTGAACACGTTGGAGAACAGGATGAAGAGGAACACCGTGGCGATGAAGGGGAAGTACGTGTCGGTGCCCTCGTGGGCGATCTCGCGGATCTCCGAGCGGATCGTGCCGACGATCACCTCCATCAGGTTCTGCCAGCGGCTCATCGTCCTCTCCGAGGAGAGGTCCCTCGTGATCACGAGGGAGCCCACGACGAGCAGTCCCATGATGAGCCAGGTGTAGGCCAGGGTCGCGTTGACCGTGACGATCCCCCAGGTGAAGAGGATGACCTGGTCGGGACTGATCTGATCAATGGCCACGACTTCCATGCGCGTTGCCTCCCATGAGTCCGTACGAGGTGTTTCCCAGGCGTCTCAGAAGGATCTCCCGCATCGCGAGAAATCCTGCCATCGCGGCGACCAGGCCCTCCCAGCCGCCCTGCAGAACGAGCCAGAAACCCGCCAGGGCCAGCGCCGCCCGCAGGGCGAAACTGGCCGCCATCCGGCGCGCAGGCTTCTCCGCATCGGGCAGGCTCCGCACCGTCCGCCAGAGGCCGGCGAAGTAGATCCCGCCCAGGGCGATTCCCGCCAGAAATGCAAGCATCACGGTTCCCATGACTCTCCTTGAAATCCAGCCCGTGGGGCCCGGGGCCGGAAACCTTCCCGAAACCCCGGACCCGCACGGACATAGGGGGCGCTTTGTCAGTCCTTGATGATGTCCTGCCGTGCCTTTTTGACCCAGTACCAGGCGTTCAGGCAGCCGACGGCCACGCCCATGATCAGAAAGGTCAGGGTCCAGGAGAACCGGCTGGGCCAGGTCCGGTCCACCCAGAGGCCGAGGGCCGTGAAGACCAGCGTGGGGATCGCCACGGACCACCCCACGATGCCGAACATGCCCAGGCCGAACCAGATCGTCTCGTCCTTCTGCGTCTTTCCCTTGATCCGCCGGGCCTCCTTCCTGCCGACCTTCTTCGTGTAGGCCTCGGCGGCCTTGGCGCGCCGCTCGCTCGGAGTCAGGTGGTCGTCACTCATATTCCCTCAGCTCCATGAATCTGCGGAGCAGGTCGAGTTCCAGCTTCGCCGCCGATGACCGGGCCTTCTTCTCCCGCTCGTCGAGTTCCTCGAACTGCCGGATCACGATGTCCTTCAGGGTGCCCAGTTCGCCGCTCCGCGCCACGTTCCGGACCGATACGAGGACCTCGGATCCCTTCTTGACGATCGTTCCCACGTCCACGGCCAGGTAGTGCTCCCTGCCTTCGGCCTGGTAGGACAGCACGCTCGGCACGAGCGAGGCCGTGAAGTCCACGTGCTGCGGCAGGAGGCAGAAAAATCCGTTATCGGCCTCGGCGACCACCTTCGTGACCTCCTCGACGAGAAACACCTCGGCAGGCAGCAGGATCTTAAGCTTCATCTTTCTTCGCCTCGTCGATCGTTCCGATCATGTACAGCGCGCTCTCGGGGAACTCGGCGAACTCGTCGTTCAGGATCCGCTCGCAGCCCTCGAGAGCCTGTTCCCGGGAGACCATCCGTCCGGGCTTGCCGATGAACTGCTCCGTCGTGAAGAACGGCTGCGTGAAGAAGCGCTCGAGGCGCCGGGCCCGGAAGACGGTCCGCTGGTCCTCGCGCGACAGCTCGTTGATTCCCAGCATGGCGATGATGTCCTTGAGCTCCTCGTAGATGGTGAGGTTGCGCCGGACTTCCTGGGCGATCCGGTAGTGCCGCTCGCCGGCGATGTTGGGCATGAGCATCTTGGAGCCCGACTGCAGGAGGTCCACGGCCGGGTAGAAACCCTCGCTCGCCCTCTTGCGCGACAGCACGATGGAGGCCGTCAGGTGGCTGAAGGTGTGCGAGGCGGAGGGGTCGGTGAAGTCGTCGGCGGGGACGTAGACGGCCTGGATGGAGGTGATGGCCCCCGTCGTCGTGTTGCAGATGCGCTCCTCGAGTTCGGCGAGGTCCGAGGCCAGCGTGGGCTGATAACCCAGCCGGGACGGAAGCAGGCCCATGAGGCCCGACACCTCCTGGCCGGCCTGGATGAAGCGGAAGATGTTGTCCATCATGAGGAGCACGTCCTGCCGCTCGTCATCCCGGAAGTACTCGGCCATGGTGAGGGCCGTGTGTCCGACCCGGAAGCGGGCCCCCGGCGGCTCGTTCATCTGTCCGAAGACCATGACCGTGTTCTTGAGGACCCCGGCCTCCTTCATCTCGCGGTAGAGCTCCTCGCCCTCGCGGCAGCGCTCCCCGATGCCGCAGAAGATGCTGATCCCCTCGTGGCCGCTGACGACGTTGTGGATCAGCTCGGTGAGCAGAACCGTCTTGCCGACGCCCGCGCCGCCGAAAAGCCCGGCTTTTCCGCCCCGCTCGAGGGGGGCGAGAACGTCGAGGGCCTTGATCCCCGTCTCGAAGATCTCCGAGACGGTGGACTGCTGCGTGATCGGAACGGGTTCCCGGTGGATGGCCCGCATGTCCCCCGCCTCCGGAGCGGGCTCATTGTCGATCACCTCCCCGAACACGTTGAAGACACGGCCCAGGAGGCCCCTTCCGATGGGCACCCGGAAGGGCTGCTCCGTGTTCAGGACGGCCGACCCGCGGGCGAGCCCCTGGGTCGGGGTCAGGGCGATGCCCCGGGCCACCTCCGCGTTGAGATGGGCCGTCACTTCGATCCGGACCCGGTCGTTTTCGCCTGCCCGCAGCACGTGGCGGATCTCCGGCAGGCGGTCGGTAAACCGGACGTCGACGACGCTTCCCCGGACGGATAATACGGTTCCTCGATGTTCCACGGTCTTGTCCCCCTCGCTCTTGGTCTCGATCAGGTGGTATCCCGCAACCGGCCCGCCGGCTTCAGGCGCGCCCCGGCGGCCTGTCGCCCGGCGTGCGGCCGGCCGCCCCGCCGCAGGCGTTCCTCCGTTTCCCGTCTCATGAGTTCCTCGTACCGTCCGGTGATCACGTAGGTGGCGTCGTCGAACAGGAGGATGGTCCTCGTCAGGCTCTCGGCGGCCTGCTGGTGCTCCAGAGACGAGACGAACTGGGCCTGGAACTCCGCGAAGGGCCAGATGTGCCGGCGCATCAGGATGAGGGCGTAGAGGGCCTCGTGCAGCGGAATCCCTTCCGAGTATCGCTCGTCCGCGTATTTCGTGAAGAACTTCTGCGCGGCCTCGAAGGGCCTGTCCGCACCGAAGAGGGTCCGAAAGTTCCGGTAGAAGGCGACGGCGTGCGCGAGGGCCTTTTCGTCGGAGAAGGTGTGATAGGAGGGCGTCTTCGGGTTGCCCCGGACGTCGCCAAGCCACTGCAGGGCGATCCGCTCCGCCTGCTTCTCGGTCAGTTCGATGAGCCTGGACGCATATCCCTTCATGATCGCCCCGTCCCCTCGTCATCCGCCCCGCTCTGCGGCGCCCCCGACCTCCCCTGCGCACCCGTGGAACCCGCGGCTCCCGTTGCACCTCAGCTCTTCCGGGCCGCCCCTGCCAGGGGAGCAGCCATCGGGGAGAAGACCCCGATTCTCGAATACCCTTCGGCCAGCAGCGCCACCACGGACGACACGACGACGAACATGACGGCGCGGATCACGTCGTCCGTGAGCGCGCTGCCCCTCATGAAGAGCAGGTGGCTCACGATGAGGACGAGGCCCAGGAGGACGGAAACGACGATTCCCTTCTTTCTCCACCAGATTCCCGCCAGCACGACGGGGATGTAGAACAGGTGGGTGAAGATAACCCCGCTGGCCATCACGGCGTGGTAGTAGTAGGTCAGGAAGGCGCAGGCCACGACGAGACACGCCATGATCCCCACCTTGCTCCCGGTGAAGGCCTCCTCCATGCCGAGGGCACGGAGGGCCGAGAGCCGCCTGTCGAGCTCCGCTTTCATGAGTTCCTGATAACGGTCCGTGATGACGTAGGTGGCGTAGTCGAACAGCAGAATCGTGCGGTTGAGGCTCTCGACGGCCTGCTGCTGCTCGACGGCGGAGAGGAAGAGGGCCTGGAACTCGGCATAGAGCCAGATATGCCGGCGCATCAGGGTCAGGGCGTAGATCGCCTCGTGCAGGGGGATGCCGTTGCGGTAGCTCTCGTCCGCGTACCTCGCATAGACCCGTTTCGCTTCCTCGAAGGGGTTCCGCGCGGCGAACACCGCCCTGAATTTCGTGTAGAAGTCGATGGCCTGCGGGATGGCGAGATCTTCGGCGATGCCGTGATAGGAGGGGGTCCGGGGGTTTTTCCTCACGTCCGCGAACCATTGCTGCGCGATTTTCGAGGCGCTGGTCTCCGTGACATCGATCAGCTTCGTCGCTACGGCCTGCATGGCGTTACCCCTTCCCTTGGACGTGCCGCGTCCTGCCTGTCGTCCCTCCTGCCCGTGTACTGCCTCCCGGTCTCCTTCAGCCAGCCGGTCCGGCGTCCTTGTCTGGCTTCACTGTAGGGAAGAGCCCGGAAATGTTCAATATGAATAGATCAGTAGGTTAATGCTAGGTATTTCCTTATAGCGTTTCCGGGCCCGCGCGCCCGCGAAACCCCTTCGGCCGCTACAGGGAGGCGAGGTGGGAGGTGAGATTGGCCTTCTTGTTTCTCAGGCCCAGTTTCCTTCGGATGTTGTTCCGGTGGAAATCGACGGCCGCCGCGGACATGCCGAGCAGGGCGGCGATTTCCTTCGTCGTGCGACCCTCCTTGATCAGGGAGGCCACGCGTGTTTCCTTGGGCGTCAGGTTCAGGTGTTTCGCATGGAGGTTTTTGAGAAACGGCGAGATGATGTTGTTCAGGTTGGTCTCCAGGATCCGCACGTGCTCCAGCTGCAGGTCGGTGAGCTTCGTCTTCCTGATCTTCTCCAGGTAGGGGGTTAGCAGCTCCTTGACATTATTGAGGATCATTTCCTCGACTTCGCGCCGGTCCTGTTCCCGCTGGTCGAGAAGCACCTTCATGGCGGTGTTCACTTCCTGCAGGCTGTTGGTCTTTCGCTTCAGCTCACGCTCGCGTTTCCGCAGTTTCTGCTCCGCTTCCTTGCGCTCGACGATCTCCCGCTTCAGGGACTCGGAGAACTGCAGCAGGTCCACGGTCCGTTCCTCGACCCGCTGCTCGAGCTCGTCGTGAGCCTTCTGGAGGGCAATCACGCTGCGCTTGTGATCCGTAATGTCCTCCAGCGTCTCCAGGGCGCCGATCACGTCTCCGTCCGTGTTCCGGATGAGCGCCGCCGTGAACCGCACCCAGGTCCCGTCGGCCAGCGAGGGGAAGAAGTCCGTGGCTTCGAAGGCGTCCTTGAGGAGCTTCGACTTGCTGTACTTTCCCCTGTACCAGCGGGCGACCTCGCGAATGTCCCCTCCGACGAGCAGATCGGCCATGGTGGGGCGCTCACCGCTGTAGAAGGCCCTCCACTGCTGGTTCGTCCCGATCACCTCCTTCGCGGGGATCCGGCTCAGCTCCTCGAGCGCACGGTTCCAGAACAGGACGCGGTGGTCCCGGCCGATCACAAAGGTGGGGATTGTCGAGCCCTGCAGGATGCTGTGCAGCCGCTGCTCGCTTTCCAGCAGCGAGCTCTCCGCCTTCTTCTGGTCCGTGATGTCCTCGAGGGTCTCCACGGCGCCGACGAGTTCACCCCGGGAATTCCGGATGGCCGCCGCCGTGAACCGAAGCCATCGTCCCCCGTCGCCCAGGTCGGGGAAGAAGTCCGTCGCCTCGAAGGCTTCCTTCAGCAGCTTCGAGGGCGCCCCTTTTCCCTCATACCACCGTTTGAGCTCCCCCCGTTTCTTGTCGAGTATGAGGTCGGCCATGCAGGGGCGCTTCTCCGCGTAAAACGCCCTCCAGTGCTGGTCCGTCCCGACGATGTCCTCGGCCCGGATGCGGCTGAGCTCCCCGAGGGCCCGGTTCCAGAAGATCACCTGGTGGTCCCGGTCGATGACGAAGGCGGCGATGGGGGAGCCTTCGAGAATCTGGAACAGTCGCTGCTGGCTTTCCCTCAGGGCGTCCTCGGCCAGCTTCTGCTCCGTGATGTCCTCGAGGGTCTCCACGGCGCCGGCGATTTCGCCCGCGTCGTTTCGGATCAGCGTCGCCGTGAACCGGAGCCACCGACCGCTCTCTCCCAGGTCGGGAAAGAAATCCGTCGCCTCGAAGGCCTCGGGGACCAGCGAGGACTCGCGGAATTTCCCCGCGTACCACCGGGGGATTTCCTGCATGGCCCCGTCCACGAGAAGATCCGCCATGCAGGGCCGCGGCTTGCGGTAGAACGCCCTCCAGTGCTCGTCCGTGCCGACAACCGACCCGGCGGGGATCTTGCTGAGCTCTTCCAGGGCCTGGTTCCAGTGCAGGACGCAGTGATTCCGGTCGATGACGAAGGCCGGGATAAAGGACCCGTCGATGATGCCCCGGAGAATGCTTTCGTCCATCCGCATCGCTTTGCGGACCTGCAGGCTGCCGTCGGTTCTGCCCTTCATCGCCGCATCTCCTCCTTTCGGACTTCGTTGGCCATGCGGACCAGTTCCCAGTAGGGCGGCCTGTAGCCCTGCGACCGCCGGAAGTCGGCCGCCCTCGACAGGACTCCGGCCTTCACCTTTTCGTGCAGGTCGGAAAGCTCGAGGTTGCGCAGGGCCGCCGTCGCGTCCATCCCCTCCGGGACGGGCCCGACTCCGCCGAACCAGTTCAGGACGACGCTGTAACCCTTCGCCAGCCTCACCGCCGCCAGCTTCCACCACGGGGCGGGAATCGAGTCCCCCTCGTCGGCGCCCTCGAGCATGGCCTCGACAACGGCGTTGTCCACGTGATCCTGCCAGAGGGTCTCGGGGTCGCGCCACTCGGCCACGACGGCGAGCTGCGGGTCGTACTCGAGATCGGCCGGGGCCTGGGTCTCGAAATGCGTCACGCCGAAGTAGGAAAGCCACCGGACGACCCCCGGTGCGGACATGCGTGTCGTCCCCTTCCAGAGCTCGAGGCCGCACTGCCGATAGGCCCAGGATGCGACTTCCGAACAGAACCACTTCGACGGCTCACGGTAGTCCATCTCGAAATCGTAGGGGATGTGGCGACGCTTCGCCTCTTCGTAGGCCTTTTTCGCCGCTTCGTGGGGCAGCATGGGGTCGGCCTTCACCTGCGGCAGGTCCGACCGCAGGCGCAGGACCAGGATGCGAAGCTTCTTGTCCTGGATGTACTGCTCGACCGTGGAGACAACGACCCCCATCTCGATGTGCGACTCGACGATGCCGGGCGCCCCGGTTTTCTCGTCCACGTAAAGCAGGGCCACGTGGGAAAAATTCCCCGGGTAGTCGTTTCCCCGGGAGATCAGGGCCGACGTCGGCGCGCCTCCGCGCGACACGAGGATGTCCCCGCTGTGAAGCGTCTCGTTCTGGAATACGCAGGAAGGGGTTGCCGAGGGCACGTCCTCGGCTTGGACCAGGGCGGGGAAGGTTTCCGCCTGGAGCATGACTTCCTCGAGGGCCGCCCGTCCCCCGTAGAGCATCCGGTACAGGCGGTCCCGAACGGCGCGGTCTTCGATGTCCCAGGCCCGGGATTGCCGCTTGAGGACACTCCTTGTTTCCGTGATCAGGTGGATGTAATCCTGCAGCGATTCTGGACAGGCGGCCACCATGGTGCCCAGGCTGAAGGTCAGGCTTTCCAGCCCTCCCAGGACCGGCGCATCCGGCCTGACCGGCGAAGCGGAAAGGGACGCGAGATATTGCCGGCCCTGCCGGTATCCCCGATCCGTTCCGGCCTTCAGTCCGCCGCAGCCGATCTGCCTCGCCTCCTGAAAGGACTTTTCAAGGGCCATCCATTTCTCGTCCTGCTTCCAGGTGAACGGCTTGCCTGACGCGCCCGCGGGAACGGGAGGGTCCGCAGAGGGATAGGACAGAAGGGCATAGAGGAGTACCAGCGTCGTGAGGATTCCCTTTACGGCCTTTGCGGTTCCCACGGTTTCACCTCTCTGTCACGGGCCGCGACGGGGCTGCGCGAATCCTGCTGTGCCGATCATATCCGATTTTCCTGGCGTGCTCAACGGCTTCCTTTGGCAGGGAAACGCGTCGCTGCCCTCGACGTGATCAAGGGCAACCCGGCCCGCCGGGCTTCGGAGGGGAAGCGGCACGTTGAGGAGCACCGATGGAGGGGCCTCACCGGGGCCCTCCGGGGCGTTCACCCGCGCCCTTTTCCCGGTCCCCTGTGTTTCCCGGGGACGCCGTGCGCCTCTCGGCCTCCACCACCCAGCCGCCCCCCATGGCCTGGTAGATGGCGACCAGCGACGAGAACGCAGCGGCACGGATCTGGGCGAGATTGAGCTCGGAGGGGAAAAGCTGCTGTTCGGCCTGAAGGACGGTCGCGTAGGGGGCATAGCCGCCGTCGTACTGCAGACGCGAGAGTCGTGCATATTCACGGTTCGCGCGGACGAGCCGTTCCTGGGCCTGCAGCTGTTCGACAAGCTTCCGGTTTGCCACCAGCGAGTTCTCCACATCGCCGAAGGCACCCTGTACGGCCGCCTGGTAGCCGAGCAGCGCCGCCCTCCGGGCCGCCTCGGCCTGAACGACCTGGCCGTAGATCGCCCCGCCCGCGAAAATCGGTCCCGTGACGGACCCGCCGTAGCTCCACACCCGGGCCGGCCCCTTGAACAGATCGGACAGGTCTCTGCTCGCCTGGCCGTAGGCGCCTGTGAGCGAGATCGTCGGGAAGTACAGCGCCCGGGCGGCCCCGATCCGGGCGTTGGCCGCGACGAGCTGCTGCTCGGCCTGCAGGATGTCGGGGCGGCGCTCCAACACCTGGGAAGGCACCCCGGACGGGATGTCGGGCATCGCCAGCTCGAGGATCGACTTGCCGCGCTCGATCGACCCGGGGTTTCTCCCGAGCAGGACGGAGAGGGCGTTCTCCGTCTGCGCGATCCGGGACTCGATCCCCGGGATCGCCGACGCGGCCGTCTCGTACTGGGAGCGCGCCTGCTCCACGTTCATCCTCGAGATGACCCCGTAGCGGTGCTGCAGCTCGAAGAGCCTCACCGTCGCGGCATAGGCGTCCCGTGTCATCTTTGAGACGCGGAGCTGCTCGTCGAGACCCCGCAGCTCCAGGTACGTACTCGCCACGGAGGCAACCAGCGAGAGGATCACCCCCCGCCTCGCGTACTCGGTGGCCAGCAGGTTCGCCTGCGCGGACTCGGTCAGCCGTCGGATGCGTCCCCAGAGATCAATCTCCCAGCTCGCGCCCGCCAGCACCTGGTAGGCGGTCTGGGGGTTGGGAATCGCGGCCGAGAGCGGGGTCGCGCCGTATTCCGTCGCCCGCTGCCGCTCCGCGGTGCCGCTGTAGCTCGCCTGCGGGAAGATGGGCGCGCGGGCCTGGACGAGGATGCCCGAGGCCTCCTCGACCTTGGCGGCCGCAATCCGCACGTTCCGGTTGTTCGCCAGCGCCTCGTCGATCATGGCGTCCAGGGCGGGGTCGCCGAACTGGCGCCACCACTCCGTGTTGGCCGAGTCGGCCGCCTCCCGGATCTCGGTGCGATACGAGCCGGGAATGTCCAGGCCGGGCCTCCGGTAATCGGGCCCGACGGCGCACCCGGCCGTGAGCCCCGCGAGCGGCAGGGCCAGGAGAAGCGCGAGGATCTTGGCCGTCCGCTTCATCGTCAGCCCCCCTCCCCTGTCGTGCGGGCATTCCCGTCCCCGGGCGGGCCCTCCGGCCGATCGCCTTCCTTCGCATCCGCCTTCGCCTTCCTGCGCTCCGCGAGCTTCTCCGTCAGCTGATCGAAGAGGTAGAAAAACAGGGGCACGTAGAGCATGGCGAGCGTCGTCTCGCCGATCATGCCGCCGATGATGCCGGTGCCGATCGAGTGACGGGCGTTTGCCCCGGCGCCCATGGCCACGGCGAGCGGCAGCACACCGAAGATGAAGGCCAGCGAGGTCATGATGATGGGGCGCAGGCGCATCTCGCCGGCCAGCACCGTGGCCTCGATGATCGACTTGCCCTGCTTGCGCAGCTCCACCGCGAAGGTCACCCGCAGCAGCGCGTTCTTCGCCCCGAGGCCGATCAGGACGAGAAGCCCGATCTGGAAGTAGACGTCGTTCTCGAGTCCCCGGATGAAGTTGAACAGCAGGGCTCCGAAGATCCCGAAGGGCACGGCCGTCATGACCGCCCCGGGCAGGGTCCAGGACTCGTACTGGGCGGCCAGGATGAGGAACACGAAGACGAGGCCGAACACGAAGGCGATGGCCGATGTGCCGCCCGACTGCTTCTCCTCGTAGGCAAGCCCCGACCAGGTGAAGGTGTAACCCGGCGGCAGCACCTCCTTCGCCACCTCTTCCATGGCCGCGATCGCCTGCCCCGAGCTGTAGCCGGGGGCCGCGTTGCCGTTCACCTTGGAGGCGGGAAACCCGTTGAAGTGCGCCAGCAGGTCGGGCCCCGTCACCCACTCGGTGCTGACCACGGCGGACAGGGGCACCATCTGGCCCTTCCCCGTCCGGGTGTAGAGCCTCGTGAGGTCTTCGGGTTTCTGCCGGTATCGCGGGTCGGACTGAAGGACCACCCACCAGACGCGGCTCGTTTCGTTGTACTGGCTCACGGTCACGGAGCCGAACTGGGCCTGGATCGCGCTGTAGACGTCCTGCACCGGAACGCCGAGCAGGGTGGCCTTGTCGCGATCGACGTTTGCCCTCAGCTGCTGGCTCGAGGCCCGGAAGGTGGTGCTCAGCCCGCTCAGTTCCCGCCGTTGGCGGGCCCTGGCGAGGAACTGCCGCGTGATGGCCTCCAGGGTCGCCGGCTTGCCGCCCCCGGTGTCCTGGATCCAGAACTCGAAGCCGCCCGTTGCGCCGATGCCCGGGATCGCCGGGGGAGCGATGGGGATGACGAGCCCCTGCTGGATCTCCCTGCTCTCCCGGTACAGATTCCGGAGCACGGCCCCCGCGTTCTCCTCCCTGGCCTTCCGCATCGAGTCGTAGCGCTCGTCGAAGGGTTTCAGCGTCACGAAGAAGGTTCCGGCGTTCGTCTTGAACCCGCTGTCCAGCAGGCTGTAGCCCGTGATCTCCGTCCGGTTCTCCACGCCCGGGATCTTCGAGAAGACGGCATCCACCCGGCGGGACACATCGGAGGTCCTGTGGAGGCTCGCCGCATCGGGCATGAGGACGGCGCTCAACACGTACCCCTGGTCCTCGTTCGGGACGAAGCTCGTGGGGAGCACCATGAAGAAGTGCACGATGGCGTAGACCATGACGGCCAGGAGAACGAAGGCGACGGTCATCCTCCGGATCACGAGCAGCACCGCCCGGCCGAAGGCGTCGGTGAACCGGGCGAACCAGCGGTTGAACGCCGCGAAGAACCCCCGCTCGGGAGGCCGGGTGTGTTTCAGCAGGGCGCCGCACATGGCCGGCGTGAGGGTAAGGGCCACGAACCCCGAGAGGGCCACGGAGATGGCGATCGTGACGGCGAACTGCCTGTAGAGCTGCCCCGTCGTCCCGGGCAGGAATGCGGCCGAGACGAACACGGAGCACATGACGAGCACCGTGGCGATAACGGGGCTCGTCACCTCCCCCATCGCGCGGATGGTGGCCTCCCGGGGCGACAGGTGGAATTCGGCCATGTTGCGCTCCACGTTCTCGACGACCACGATGGCATCGTCGACGACGATGCCGATGGCCAATATGAGGCCGAAGAGCGTCAGCAGGTTGATCGAAAATCCCAGCGAGATCATCCCGGCGAAGGTTCCGACCAGGGCGACGAAGATCGCGACGGTGCAGATGACGGTTGCCCGGAGATTCTGCAGGAAGAGGAAGACCACGAGCACGACGAGCAGGACCGCCTCGAAGAGCGTGTGCTTCACCTCCTCGATCGAGATCCGGACGAAGTCGGTCGTGTCCAGGGAGATCGTGTAGTCGATTCCCTCGGGGAACCGGTCCTTCATCTCCTTCATCGCATTCCGGACCGCCGTGGAGACCCGCAGGCCGTTCGCGCCGGGCTGCTGGTAAACGGCGATGAATGTGGCCGGCTCACCGTTGAGCCGGCTGTCGACGATGTACTGGCGCAGCCCGACTTCCGCCCGCGCCACGTCTTTCAGGCGGACAATGGCACTGCCGTCCTGGCTGGCACGAAGAATGATGTTCTCGTACTGCGCCGGGTCCTTGAACGGGCGCTGGGTAACCACGGGGAACGTGAGCTGCACCGGTCCCGCCGTCGGTTCCTGACCGATCTGCCCCGCCCCGAAGAGCTGATTCTGGGCGGCCACCGCCTGCTGGATGTCGCTCGTCGTAATCCCGAGGGAGGCCATCCGGTCGGGGTTCATCCAGATCCGCATGGCCTGGTCGGGCACGCCCATGATCTGCGCCTGTCCCGCGCCCGGAACCCGCTTGATCCGGTCGAGGACGTAGACATTGGCGTAGTTGGCGATGTAGTTGGCCCCGTAGCGGTCGTCCTTGCCGTGCACGGCGATCAGCATCATGATGGAAGATGACTTCTTCTGTACCGAGACGCCCTGCTGGGTCACGACCTCGGGCAGCTGCGGCAGGGCGAGGTTGACACGGTTCTGCACCTGCACCTGCGCGATGTCCGGGTCCGTGTTGAGGCCGAAGTAGACGGTCAGCTGCAGCTGCCCGTTGGAAGAGCTCGTCGAGGACATGTAGAGCATGTTGTCGACGCCGTTGATCTGCGCCTCGATGGGCGCCGCGACGGAGTCGGCGAGGGTCTGCGAATCGGCGCCCGGGTAGTTGGCCGACACGGTGACCTGGACGGGCGTGATCGTGGGGTACTGCTCGACGGGCAGGAGAAACATCGAGACCCCGCCGGCGATGACGATCAGGACGGAGACGACGGTGGCGAAAATGGGGTGCTCGATGAAGAACCGCGAGAACATGGGCGCGACCCTCCGCCGTCAGGGGGTTTTCTTCTTGAATGCCCCGGCGGGAGGGTTCTTCGCGTCCGCCCCGGGCGGGTTCGCCTGCGCCGCTTGCCGGATCGTCAGGGGCACCCCGGGCTGCAGCAGGAGCCCGCCGTCGACGATCAGCCGTTCGCCGGCCTTGATGCCGTCGAAGACGAGCCATTCGTCGCCGATCCACTCCCCCACCGTCACGGGCCGGGATTCAGCCTTGCCCTCCCTGTCGACGACCCATACGAAATGGCCCTTCGGCCCCTGCTGGACCGCGCGCTGCGGGACGAGAACGGCATTCGGGCGGATGGCCCCCTTCACGCGTACCCGCACGTACTGGTTCGGCCGCAGGACTCCCTTCGGGTTGTCCACGCTGGCGCGGATCAGGAAGGTCCCGGTCTGCGGGTTGAAGGAATAGTCGGCAAAGGTGATCCGGCCGGTGTGGGGGAAGATCGACCCGTCGACCAGAATGACCTCCACGGTGTAATTCTTTCCCATCGGCTCCCGCAGGAGCCCCTTGCGGGTCTGTTCGCTGAGGCTCTGCCATTCGTTTTCCGAGATGCTGAAGTTCACCCAGATGGGGGAGAGCACCGCCACAGTGGTGAGCAGGCTGTTCTGCGGGTTGATGTAGGTCCCCTCGGTCTGATGGGCCGAACCGGAGACGCCGGACACAGGCGATGCGATCACGGTGTAGGAGAGGTTGAGCCGCGCCGATTCGACCTGGGCCTTCGCCTGGTCGACGGCTGCCTCGTAGCTCTGGCACTGGCCCGTCGCATCGTCGAGATCCTTCCGGGACAGGGCGTCCTGCTCCACGAGCGGCTTGACCCGGGCCAGGTTCGCGCAGGCCGTCACCATGGCTGCCTTTTGTTTCGCCAGGGCCGCCTCGGCCTGGTCCAGCTGAACCTTGAAGGGCTTCCGGTCCATCAGGAAAAGGGTCTGACCCTCCTTCACAAAGGATCCCTCGTGGTAGACCCTCTTTTCGAGGAAACCGCTGACCCTCGCCTGGATGTTGACGAGCTGCGAACTCTGGGTCTGGGCGACGTATTCCGGTGTGAAGGGGACGTCTTTCGTCTCGACGGTGATGACCGAAACCTCTGCGCTTTTCGGCTGCTCCCTCTCCGCGGGGCCTTTTGCGCAACCCGCGGTCAGCAGCGGCAGGAGCGCCGCCGCGCACAGGCAGATACCGAACGCTAACCGCTTCATCCCTCCCACGGGACCCCGTCCTCCCACACCCGCCATGACCCGTCTGCTGCGCCGAACGACTCCGTCCTTATACTCCCGTCCCGGCGGTCTTGTCCATCTTTTCTGTTGAATTTCCGGCCGCTCACGACAGATCCGCCCCTCCCGGGGCCGTGGGGTTTCGTCCGTTCGGGAGCAGGCGCTGCGTGTGCAGCGCGATCATCCGCTCCTCGTCCGTCGGGACGACCCAGGCGCGCACTCGGCTGTCCGCGACGCTGATTCTCGGCCCGCCCGCCTCGTTGGCGTTTGCATCCAGTTCCAGCCCCAGCCATGAGGCGGACCGGCAGATCCGCCCGCGTATCGGGACGGCGTTCTCCCCGATGCCGGCGGTGAAGACCAGGGCGTCGAGCCCCCCGAGGGCGGCGGCCAGCGACCCGAGCTCCCGGATGATCCGGTAGACAAAGAGATCGATCGCCTCGGCGGCGCGGGGGTCCTTGCTTTCCAGCAGCGTCCGCATGTCGCTGGAGATCCCGGAGACGCCCAGCAGGCCGGACTCCTTGTAGATCAGGGATTCCAGATCCCGGGCGTTCATGCCGAACTCGTCCATGAAGTAGAGCATCACCCCCGGGTCGAGGCTCCCGCAGCGAGTGCCCATCATGAGGCCCTCGACGGCGGTGAACCCGAGCGTGCAGGCCTCGCTTTTCAGGCCGCGCATGGCGCAAAGGCTGGCCCCGTTGCCGAGATGGGCCACGACGGTCCGCCCCTTCGCGGCATCGGGGTCGATCCCCGGCAGGACCGAGGCGATGTACTCGTAGGACAGACCGTGGAAACCGTAGCGCCGGACCCCCTGTTCGGCGAATTTCCGCGGCAGGGCGAAGGCCTGCGCGATAGGGGGGATCGCGGCGTGGAACGACGTGTCGAAACAGGCCACCTGGGGGACTCCCGGGAACCGCCGGCCGATATTGCGGATGGCGGCCAGGTTGTGGGGCTGATGCAGGGGAGCCAGGGGCACGAATGTCTCGAGATCGGTGAGGATCTCCCGGTTCACGACAACCGGCCGCGTGTATCTCGACCCCCCGTGGACGACCCGGTGACCCACGGCCCTGACGCGGTCGGCGGCGCAGGTCTCGCTGCCGCACCAGGAGAAGACCGCCTCCACGGCCCCCTCCTGGCCCAGTTGCGTACCGGGGGGCCAGGTCCGCTCTGCGAGGACGTTTCCGTTTTCGTCCCTGGCCTTGAAGCGGGGCTCCGTGAAAAGCCCCTCCACCTGCCCGTCGGCCAGGACGCCCAGCGTTTCGCCCCGCTCTTCGTAGAGAGTGAACTTCAGGCTCGAGGATCCCGCGTTGATCACGACGATGACATCGCCCATTGTCCTACTTCACCTCGTATCTGCCCTGCCGCCGGGCCTGGGCCACGATGGCCATGACGGCCGCCGAGGCAAGCCTCGACCGGATGGAGTCGGCGCGGCTCGTGAGGATCACGGGGATCCGGGTCCCCAGGACGATTCCCGCCCCTTCGGCTCCCGCAAGGTACGTCAGCTGTTTGAAGAGCATGTTGGCCGCCTCCAGGTCGGGCGCAAGCAGAATGTCCGCCTCTCCGCTGACCTCCGACCGGATTCCCTTGATCCGGGCGGCCTCGGCGCTGATGGCGTTGTCAAAGGCCAGGGGCCCGTCGAGGATGCCGCCCGTGATCTGTCCCCGATCGGCCATCTTGCACAGGGCGGCGGCGTCCAGCGTGGAGGGGATGCCGGGATTGACCGTCTCGACGGCCGACAGGATGCCCACGTTGGGCTTCTCGATCCCCAGGGCATGCATCAGGTCGATGGCATTCTGGATGATATCTTTCTTGTCGGCGAGCGTCGGGACGATGTTGACGGCCGCATCGGTCATCACGAACATCTTGTGGTAGGTGGGGACATCCATGACGAGGGCATGACTGATCCGGCGCGAGGTCCGCATTCCCGAGGCCGACGGTACGATGGCCCCCATGATCTCGTCGGTGTGGAGACTCCCCTTCATGAGCGACTCCACTTCCCCCGCACGGGCCAGTTCGACGGCCTGCGCCGCCGAGGCATGGCTGTGGGGGGTCGATACGATCCGCCACGTACCGAGATCGACCTGGGCCTCCTCGGCCGCCTTCCGGATTTTCGCCTCCGGCCCGACGAACACGGGCTCGATGATCTTCCGGCGCGCTGCTACGACAGCCCCCATCAGGGATTCCCGGTCGCAGGGATGGACGACGCCGCAGGTCACGGGGGCGCAGGTCTCGCAGGCCTTGAAGAGCTCCAGGAAGGAATCGCTCCGGCGCAGCTCGATGTGGGGCGGCGCGATGTCGTCGTAGACGAGCCTCGTTTCCGGCGCCTCCACGAAGGCGCGGCCCGCGGCGAGCACGTGACCCGACTGGTTGACGCAGCGGGTGTCGAAGACCACGACTCGGCCCTCCGGTTTCTTGTCGAGGACCGTCACCGTGGCCGTCAGGGCATCCCCGACGGCGATATCTCCGCTGAAGTCCAGTTCCCGGCGCAGGATCCTGGCCCCCGGCCCCGGCAGGCGCGTCCCGATCACGGCGGAAATGAGGGCGACGGCGCCGGCCGACTCGGTCCGTTTCCCGTAGCCGGGCTTTTCCGGCGACTTGAGGTGGTAGGCGTCCACGTCGCCTGAAAAGACGGCCAGCAGGTCCACCTGATGCTTCGTGAGCGTAACGGTCATCTCCGCCGCCTGGCCGATCCGGATCTCGTCGAAGGTCACGTTGGTCATCTCTTTCTTCAGTGTCATGTCTGGATCTCCCTTGGAGTGTCGCCGGCCTTGTCTTCCTTCGAACCTGTACCGGACACCGTCTCGCAGTCCCCTGCCCCCGTGACGGGCAAACGCATGGGCCCCGCGGCAAGCAGCACCCTCGAGCCGCGGCTGTAGGTGAAGTAGGAAAAGGCCCAGCGGATGAAGACGACGAGGCGGCTCTCGAAATTGACGAGCAGCATCAGATGGATGAAGAGCCACAGGAGCCAGGCGAGCATGCCGCCGAAATGAAACGGACCGATGTCGGCCACGGCGGCGTGCCGGCCGATGACGGCCATGGTGCCCTTGTCGAAGTAGGAAAACGGGGGCGGCGGGCTCTCCCCGCCCAGGCGTCTTGCAATGACCCGGGCCGCATACCGCCCTCCCTGCGTGGCGACGGGGGCCAGGCCGGGCAGCGGGTTTCCGTCCTTCCCGGGAATGCAGGCGAGATCTCCGATGACGAAGATCTCCGGGTGTCCCGGCACGGTCAGGTCGGGGCCGACGTGGACGCGGCCCATGCGGTCGAGTGTCGCTGCCGTCTTTTCGGCGAGCTTCGCCCCCAGGGGGCTACCGCTCACGCCGGCCGCCCAGAGGACCGTTCGGGCCTCGATGCGCTCCACGCCCCGCGGGCCCTGCAGTGCGAGGCCCGAGTCGTCAACGGCCGTCACCCGCGCGCCGGTGAGGACCCGGACGCCCAGCTCCTCCAGGGAATCCTTCGCCCTGTCGGACAGTTCGGGAGGGAAGGACGGCAGGATCCGCTGCGCCGCGTCGACGAGCAGGATCTCCGAGTCCTCCGGCCGGAACGACCGGAAGTTGTCCCTGAGCGTGTCCTTCGCAATCTCGGCGAGCATCCCCGTGAGTTCCACCCCCGTGGGTCCGCTCCCCACGACGATGAAGGTCAGCCACGCCTTCCGCCTCTCCGGGTCGGTCTCCCGCTCGGCCACCTCGAAGGCGAAAAAAATCTTCTGGCGGATCCATCCGCTGTCCTCGATGCTCTTGAGTCCCGGCGCGACCTGCTCCCAGGCGCCGTGGCCGTAATAGTGGCTCCTCATTCCCGCCGCCACGATGAGCGTGTCGTAATCGAGGATCCCGTCTGCCAGGACGACGCGGCGGTTTACGGGATCGATGTCGGTGACCTCTCCGAGCAGGACGGCCGCATTCTTCTGCTTCCGCAGGATGTGTCGCAGCGGCGAGGTGATTTCGCCGGGTCCGAGGATGCCCGTGGCCACCTGGTACAGCAGGGGCTGGAAAAGGTGAAAGTTGCGCCGGTCCACGAGCGTGACCCGCACGGGGGCCGCCTTCAGGGCCCTCGCCGCGTTGAGACCTCCGAAGCCCCCCCCGATGACGACGACGTGACGGCGCCCCGCCTGTGCGGACGACAGTGCCTCTGCCACCCTGTAATCCTTCCGGTTTCCTATCTCTTCGGTTTCGTGCCGGCTGATTTCCGCCTGCCCTTCGGCGGTCTTTCCCGGAGCAGGACCGCAACCCGGTCGATCAGGTCGACCTGCTCCTTCCTGATGCCGTCCAGTCCGCGCCCCCACTTCAGGAAAGCCAGGACGCGCTCCCGGTCTTCCCTGCGTGGAAGCAGGGCCGGGATCGCGCGGAGCGTTCGCTCGGGCTCCAGCATGGCCATCACTTCGGCCTCGGAGCGCATCCTGCGGCGCTCGTCCTCCGTTAGCTTCGACAGCGCCCTGTCCCCCCGGACCACTTCCTCGGTCATCTCCAGGCGTGTGAGCGGGATGGCGCCGGCGAAGCGGCCGACCAGCGAGCTGATTCGGGCGAGCGCCTCGGCGTAGCCACCCTTTTCGATGTTCGCGAGCGCTTCCTGCACGACAGGCAGCGCTCGCGGATCCGGACGCTTCTCCAGCACGTGGCCCTGCCTGTCGCCCTCCGGGTCCCCCAGGGTCAGGAGGGTCCCGTAGATCTGGAAAAAAAGGAACTCGCCGGCGGCATCGCGCAGGTCGCGGAAGACGTTCCACGAGGCCGTAATCCACTCGGAGCCCATCTGCTCGAGCCTGTGCCACGGGTTGCCGGCCTCCGCAGGTTTGCGTCCTGCCCTGACGGCCGACGCTAGGACCGGAACGGGCCACATCAGCGGGTTGAGATCGCTGAGGACCCACCGCTGCGCCCGATTGGGGTGAAAGGTCCGCCCCAGCTGCGCCGTCGTCTCGTTCACGAGACCTCTCACGAGGGGACGGGCAAACAGGGTGTAGGCCTTCTCATTCATCGTCGACACCTCGGCGACGACTTCGAAGGGCTTCTCGTCCTTGCGCTGCACCCGGTTGAACTTGCGCCGCTCCTCCAGGGTGACCTCCGTGAACGTCGAAAGGTACCGGTCCTTACCCGTCCCCGGGGTTTCTTCGATCTCCATCAGGTACAGGCCGGGCCGGAGCATCTCGATGTAGTCCAGCGCCTCGATGATCTCCGTGTGCTCCTTCTGGGCGACCTTTCCCGAAACGAAGATCCCCAGGTGCCCCACGCTCTCGTGGACGAGGCCCACGATCACCTGCCCCCGGGCCTTGATCTCCGCCGTGCTCGAGTACACGTCGGAAACCCAGTTGATCGCCTGCTGGGGCGGCGTGATGTTGTCCCCCTTCGAGGAGAACATCACGATGGGCGAGCGGATCGCCTTGAGATCCACGTACGAGCCGGGGGCCGCCTTCACCTCCCCCCGGGCCAGCTTGTTGCCGACGAAGAGGTTGTCCACGATCCAGCGGATCTCCTCCTCGTTCATCAGGAAGTAACCGCCCCACCATTTCTCGAACTCCAGGAACCGCTCCCGCTCCGTGTCCACGCTCTTCCACAGGTTGTAGTACTTCGTCCAGAGCGTGTTGGCGGGGTTGAGGTTCTCGAAGTTCTGCACGAGCCAGGCACCGTCGAACCGGCCGTTCCCCAGGTCGCTGGCCAGCAGCGCCAGCCACGACCCGCCCAGCAGGCCGCCGCTGTAGCGCATCGGGTTCTCCCCCTCTCCCCCGCTGAAACTGCCGCTCCAGTAGGACATGGGAGCCCCGTTGATCACGACGGAGCCCACGTTCCCGGGGTCGTCGGCGGCAAGCAGCATGGAGGCCCAACCTCCCTGGCAGTTGCCGTAGATCGTGGGCCGGGGGCTGTCCGGGTGTCTCGCGACGACCGTTTCCAGGAACGTCTTCTCCGCCGCGGTCACGTCGAGGATCGTCTGACCCGGCTCGGGTTCCGGGAAGAAGACGACGAAGTACACGGGGTGGCCGAACTCCAGCGCGACCCCCACCTCGGAGTCCTTCTTGAACCCGCCGATCCCGGGGCCGTGACCCGCGCGGGGATCGATGATGATGAAGGGACGTTTCCTGTCGTCGACCTTCACGCCCCGCGGCGGGATGATCCGGACCAGGGCATAGTTGACGGGGCGCTCGAAGGTGCGGCCGTCGGAGATGATTTCCCACTGGAAGGCCAGCAGCGGCGGGCTGCCCTCCTTGAGGTGCTCGAGGTAGATGTTGCCGCGCTCACGCAGAGTGTCCCAGAAGAGCACCGAGCGCTGGGCGGCGTCCGTCAGGTAGGACGCCCACGCCTGCCAGGGGCTCTCCGGGACGACCGCGACGGCGGTCTCCGGGTCCAGTGCCGCCTTTTGCAGATGGTCCAGGAAACTCTTCTGGGCCTCGAGGGCCCGCGCCGCATACAAGCGCCCGAGTTTCCCCATCAGCCCGATCAGATCAGCGGTCCAATTCTGCCGGTCTTCCATGATTTGCCCCCTTAGCAGCGGCCCGGCCCGCGAGAAGAAGGCGTCCGCCGCCCGGCCGCCCATGAGGTCGGGGCGCGTCTTCGCCCGGGCCACGAAACGTCCTTCACGCCCCGCCGCCTGAATGGTCGTCGGGGCCATTGAAACACAAAAACACGCCCGCTTTCAAAAAAATTCTAAAAGGGGCCCCGCGGTATTCACGGGACCCCCTTGTGGTTCGGGAATGCGTTAACTTGAGATCACTTCACGGTGAAGTCATCCCTGCGGTTCTTGGACCAGCAATCCTCGCTGGACTCCCTGCAGATGGGCTTCTCTTCGCCGTAGCTCACCGTGCCCACCCGGTCCTTGGCGATGCCGAGGTCCATCAGGTACTTCGCCGCCGCGTCGGCGCGACGCTGGCCCAGGGCCATGTTGTACTCGTTGGTGCCGCGCTCGTCGCAGTTGCCCTCGACGACCACCTTCTTCTCCGGATTCCTCTGCAGCCACTCGGCGTTACGCTTCAACGCCTCGCGTCCCTCGGGTTTGATCACGTACTTGTCGAAGTCGAAGTAGATCGCCTCGAGCTTCTCCGGGACCGCGGGGGCCGGGGCCGCCGGTGGAACAACGGCGGGCTTCTCCGCGGCGGCAGCCGGGGGAGCAGCAGGAGGAGGACCGAGGAACACGCGTTCAACAAAGGCGGCCATGCCGGCGGCCGTGCTCACGTCCTTCGCATTCACCAGCACCCCGCACTCGCCGGCCTTGACCACCTGGCTCAGGAGTTCCGTGCCGGCCGGGTCGGTGCCGATCTGAACGGCGTAGATGCAGATGTTCTCCTTCATCGCCGCCTTCATCGCCTGTGCCGAGGCCGGCGCCTTCGGCATTTCCAGCCCGTCGCTGAAGATGATCAGCGCCGACTTCCCCGCCAGGGGCTTGAGGTCCAGCGCGGCGGCATCGATGGCCTTCTCCAGCGGGCTCTCCACACCGGCGGTGTTCACCGCGTAGATCGCCTTTCCCAGTTCCTCCTTCGAGTAAGGGGCCATGCCATACCAGAGCTTCGTGTCGTAGTTTCGCGTGAGCCACCTCTGCCCGGCGAAATCCCGGAGGCCCGCCGTGAGCTTCAGGCTGGGGATCGTGTCGTTGAAGAGCCGGGCCAGGTGCTGCTCGTATTCCAGCGCCGTCGTCTTCATCGGCGTCGTGTAGGCATAGTGAGCCCACTGGAAAGGCTCTTCCATCGAGGCCGACGTGTCGAGGACCACCTGGAAGTTGTCCGTCTTCTGCACCAGCGCCCCCGACTTGAGCTTCGGGTTCAGATCCTGCGCCGGCACGGGCTTGATCACCGTCGCGCAGCCGCCGAGACCAATCAGGGCGGCGGCGGCAATCGCCAACACGAGCCATTTCGTTCTCATTGCATTACCTCCTTCTTTCGATCTGTGTTCTCTTCGGGAAAGTCACGGGACGCTGCCGCCCCTGAATCCCGCCCGGGATGGCGACCTGGATTGCCGCAACGCGGCACGGCACCCCTCCCCCGTGACCTTGACGCTCCGTCTTGTACAATACCTCATAAATCAATCGGTGGCAACCCGGAGCTTTGTCCCCCGCTGGCAGCGTCCGTCCGCTTCCCGAACGGTGCCGGATGACTCGGAATGCCGATCGGAATGGGCTGTCGGAAAGCCCTTTCGGAGAAGGGGATGTGCCTAGGATGAACGGATGTCGCGCACGGCGCATCCGGACCCTGAACAAGACGCGCGCAAGACAAGAGAGCCGCCTCGCCACGAAGGCGGGACGGCTCCCTTGTCCTGGTGGGCCGCACAGGGATCGAACCTGCGACCCGCTGATTAAGAGTCAGCTGCTCTACCAACTGAGCTAGCGGCCCAAGATATTCGGCTGTCTATGTTTGGTGCGCCCGGCACGACTCGAACGTGCGACCAACAGATTCGAAGTCTGCGACTCTATCCATCTGAGCTACGGGCGCTTTATTGCCCGTTTTATTCCTGGGGTGAGTGGAGGGACTTGAACCCTCAACCTTCGGGGCCACAACCCGACACTCTAACCACTTGAGCTACACCCACCGTCTTATCTGGCGCGCCTGCAGGGATTCGAACCCGGGACCCTCGGATTAGAAGTCCGATGCTCTATCCAGCTGAGCTACAGGCGCACGTGACGATCCCATCGCGAAGAGGCATTAATAAATGCTTTGCCCGGTTTTGTCAAGCTGGATTTCATTTTTTTATATCCTCACCGCAGGACGAACCCCACGGTCCCCTCGAACCGGTACCCCCTGCGGCCCATCCCCTCGCCGGCGGCGTCGGTCGTGAAGTAGTGACGGCCCGTTTCGGCATTGAACCAGCAGTACAGCTCCCTCGTGCCGGGAAGGCGGATCGTGGCGATGTTGCCGACGCTTCCCCCGTAGATGTAGCCCTGGAGGTTCTTGCGGCCCCCGCTGCGCAGCGCGGAGTAGTAGTGATCGCCGATCGAGGGGTTGTACCAGCGGTGAAGCTCGGCGGTGCCCGCCGTCCCCGGCCCGTAGAGCCGGAAGGCGGGCCCCGTCCGGCGGTAGGCACCGATGTACCGGGGATCCTCCTTCTCCGGCTGGGCGGTATAGAGGATGTCCTCTCCGCGGGTGAAGCGCCACACCGCAAGATGCCTCGGCGCCGCCTCCCCGGAGATGCCGAACGAAACGGGGATGCGGACGGTTCCGCCGTTGGACGAGATCGTCACCTGGTCCGTGTAGGGCCCCGGTTTGAGATCGGCGAGCGTCATCCGGACCGTGACGAAATCCGTCTCCCGCGTGGTCGTGCCCGAGAGGGGAGCCAGCCTAATCCAGGCCGCAGGGGGAGTCGTCACCCGGTCGTCCCGCACGGAGACTCCCTCGAGAATCACGGCGCCCTCCACAACCTGCAGATGGAGGCTGTGGGGTCCATCGGAAAGGCGTTCGGAAACGGCTGCCTCGAACCGGCCGCCGTCGGTCTCCTCGAGGCTTACTTCCCTCGGGGGCTGCTCGTCGACGGATGACCTCAGCAGGATCGTCTCCGAGGCCCCCCTGCCGGTCAGAACGACCTCCGCCCCCGGGATCCGGATCCGCAGGGCGCACCCGACACCGGACGCTTTCGGGTAGCCCTTCTCGGCCGTCCAGGGTCCCGAGAGCTGCAGCGCGTCCTTGAGCTCCGCCGGAGCCGCATAGGGCCTGCCGGCCTGCAGCGATTCGTTGTACAGCGAGAAGTAGCGGATCCCGCCCGCTCCGGGAGCCGTCCCGGTGCCCCCCGGGAAGGCCTGCCAGCGAAGCACGCCGGCGCCCGAATTGGAAACCCGTATCGTACGTGTGATCTCCCGGACGGGCTCCGTCTCCCCCAGGTCGATGCCCCGCGGTTCCACCTCCAGGACGGGCCTCGAAGCGGTGTCTGCCAGCCGGAACCTCAGAAACAGGGTCCTCCCGCCCTCGTCGGATTCGATGCGCAGGGCCTCCCGCCAGGGCCCGTCGGCCAGCGTCCGCCTCATGACCAGGACACGGCCTCCTGACGCAATCCGGAGCTGCATGGGATGCTCGTCTGCGCCCGACTCCCCCCTGAGGGAGTCGAGCGTCACGTCGACCCTGGAGGGGGAGGCGCCGGATTCTCCGGAAAGCCGCGCCTGCCGGGGTTCCCAGCCGGCAGGGGCCTCGATCGTCCAACGGATGCTCCCCGCCGCGGTGTTCGCGATCCGGAACTGGGCCCGGCCCGACTCCCCCGGGCCCAGGACCCCGAGATCGATCTCGCGGGCCGAGAGGCCGAGCGCCGCCTCGGCGCTTGACACCCGCCAGAGCGTCAGCGCCGCCAGCAGTGCGAAAAGGACCGATGCCACGGGTCTCGAACAGTGCGTCATGACAGGTTCCTGGCCCAAGGCGGGCGACGGATCTCTTCCCCCTTCGCTCGAAAATGCTTGACAGACACGCCCCCCGCGTATAGAAGGACAGCCTTGTATAAAATCGAGGTCACCCGCTCCGTGCCAGTCAGGGACGATCTGACAACCTGGATCGCGCTCAAGTCCGTCGAGGGGGTCGGCTGTGTCGCCTTCCGCAATCTCCTCGCAGCTTACGGATCCCCTCACCGCGTCTTCGAGGCCTCCCTGACCGACCTGCAGCAGGCGGCGGGATTAAACCACAAGACGGCCCGCAACATCAAGGACTTTCGCGGCTGGGCACGGGCCCGCGCCGAGATCGCCCGGGCGGGTCGCGAGGACGTCTCGATCGTCACCTGCACCGACCCGGCGTACCCGGCGAGACTGCGGATGATTTACGACTATCCTCCGCTGCTCTATATCAAAGGAAGGCTCGACGCGGCGGACATCCCCGTGGCCGTCGTGGGGTCGCGAAACGCGACTCCCTACGGCCGCTACGTCACGGAGAGGCTCTGCCGGGAGATGGCCCAGCGGGGGCTGACTGTCGTCAGCGGGCTGGCCCGCGGGATCGATACCTGCGCCCACCGCGGCGCCCTGGCGGGCCGCGGCCGCACGGTTGCCGTGATGGGCTGCGGCATCGACGTGATCTACCCGCCGGAGAACCGCAAGCTCCACGCCGAGATCGCCGAGCGAGGAGCCGTCGTGACGGAGTTCCCCTTCGGCACGGAGCCGGACCGGCCCCACTTCCCGGCGCGCAACCGCATCATCAGCGGCCTGTCGCTGGGAGTCCTCATCGTCGAGGCGGGCGAGAAGAGCGGTTCGCTCATCACGGCCCGGTGCGCACTGGATCAGGGGCGCGAGGTTTTCGCCGTCCCGGGCGGCATCGACCAGCCGGGCTCGCGGGGAACCAACAGGCTGCTGAGGCAGGGGGCCAAGCTCGTGGAGAACGTGGAGGACATCCTCGAGGAGATCCTCCCGCAGCTGGAGCGCCCCCGGCCGGTAACGGAGCCGCTGAGCACCGTTCCCGCGCCCGGCGCCGAAACCCGGAGCGAACGGCCCCCCGGAGGCCGGGAACTGAACGAAAACGAGTCGCGGCTGCTTGCATTCATTACAGAAGAGCCGCAGGATGCCGATACCATCCTCAACCGCACGGGCCTGCCCGCCTCCGAGGCGCTGGCCCTGCTTTTGTCCCTGGAGCTCAAGGGATGCATCGTGCAGCTCCCGGGAAAGCGTTTCAAACTGAGGGAATCGTCATGTCGAGTTCGCTGATCATCGTCGAGTCGCCCACCAAGGTCAAAACGATCAAGAAGTATCTCGGTTCGGAATTCGACGTGAAGGCCTCCGTGGGCCACGTGAAGGATCTGCCCAAGAACAAGCTCGGGATCGACATCAAGCACGACTTCAGCCCCACCTACGAGGTTCTCGAGGCGAAGAAGAAGGTCATCACCGAGCTGAAGAAAGCCGCCAGGGCTGCCGACACGGTCTACCTCGCCCCCGACCCCGACCGCGAGGGAGAAGCCATCGCCTGGCACATCGCCGAGGAGATCGCAGCGAAAGGCAAGACGATCTACCGCGTACTCTTCAACGACCTGACGAAGAACACGATGATGGCGGCCATCCGGAACCCCCTGCCCCTGGACACCAACCGCTACGAGGCCCAGCAGACGCGGCGCATCCTCGACCGGCTCGTGGGGTATCAGATCAGCCCCATCCTCTGGAAAAAGGTCAAGCGGGGCCTCTCGGCAGGCCGCGTGCAGTCCGTCGCCGTCCGGATCGTCTGCGAGCGCGAGGAGGAAATCCGGAATTTCAAGCCAGAGGAGTACTGGACGATCACGGCGGCCCTCGAAGGGGCCAACCCGCCGCCCTTCGAGGCCAAGCTCGTCAGGATCGGGGGGAAGAAAGCCAGGGTCGGAAACGCCGGGCAGGCCTCGGGGCTCGTCGAGCGGCTGAAGCAATCCGCATTCACCGTGAGCGCCGTCGAGAGCAAGGAGACGAAGCGAAACCCGCTGCCCCCCTTCACGACGAGCAAACTCCAGCAGGAGGCCTCCCGCTGGCTCCACTTCTCGCCGAAGAAAACCATGATGGTTGCCCAGAAGCTCTACGAGGGCATCGAGCTCGGCAAGGAAGGCCCCGTGGGGCTGATCACCTACATGAGGACCGACTCGGTCCGTGTTGCCGCAGAGGCCCTGGCCGAGGCGCGCGCCTTCATCCAGGACGTCTACGGCAAGGACTTCCTGCCTGCCAAGGCGAAGGTGTACGCCACCTCCGAGAAGGCCCAGGACGCACACGAGGCCATCCGGCCATCATCGCTCGCTTACCGGCCCCTCGAGGTCAAACAATACCTCTCGAGCGACCAGTTCCGGCTCTACCAGCTGATCTGGAACCGCTTCGTGGCAAGCCAGATGAACCCGGCCGTCTACGACCAGACGACGGTGGACATCGCGGCGGGCGACTGCCTCTTCCAGGTCCGTGGCGCCGTCCTGAAGTTTGCGGGCTTCACGATCCTCTACACCGAGGGAAAGGACACGGACGACGAGAACGGCAACGGGAAAACCCTCCCGAAGCTGTCCGCGAAGGAAGTGCTGAGACTGCTGGAACTCAAGCCCGACCAGCATTACACCCAGCCGCCGCCCCGCTTCACCGAGGCGATGCTGGTGAGGGAGCTGGAAGAAAAAGGGATCGGAAGGCCCAGCACCTACGCCGCCATCCTCAGCACCATCCAGGACCGCAATTACGTCAAGCTCGAGCAGGGCCGTATCCATCCCACGGATCTCGGGATCAAGGTGAACGAGCTGCTGGTCCGTCACTTCACGACCATCATGGACGTGGAGTTCACCGCCGCCATGGAAGGCCAGCTTGACCGGATCGAGGAGGGCAAGCTCAACCGGATCGACACCCTGAGACAGTTCTACAGCCCCTTCAAGAAGGAACTGGACGACGCCGAAAAGAACATGCCGAACGGAGAGCACACCGACGAGGTTTGCGACAAGTGCGGGGCGCCCATGGTCATCAAGTGGGGCCGTAATGGTCGTTTCATGGCCTGCTCGAAGTACCCGGACTGCAGGAACACGAAGAACGTCAGCGGCGACGGCGCCAGCGGACCTGCGGAAGCGAAGCCGACGGACATCCCCTGCGAGACGTGCGGCAAGCCCATGGTGCTCAAGGAGGGCCGCTTCGGCAAGTTCCTCGGCTGCTCCGGCTACCCCGGGTGCAAGACGACGATGCCCTTCTCGACGGGCGTGCCCTGCCCCGAGGAGGGCTGCACGGGGACGCTGGCGGAGAAGCGGACCAAGAAGGGGAAGGCCTTCTTCGGCTGCACCCGTTACCCCCATTGCCAATACGCCACCTGGGATCGGCCGATCGCCGAGGCCTGCCCGCTGTGCGGCTCGAAATTCCTCGTCGAGAAGTACAACCGGAAGGCGGGGCGCACGAAGGCATGTCCGAAGGAAGGCTGCGGGTTCAAGGAGCCGATCCCCTGAATGAAACCGATCATCATTGTCGGCGGCGGACTGGCAGGCTGCGAGGCGGCCTGGCAGTTGACGAGACGCGGCAACGAGGCCACGCTCGTCGACATGAAGCCGGACAAGCGCTCGCCGGCCCATCGCTCCCCCCGGCTGGCCGAGCTCGTCTGCAGCAACTCCCTGCGCTCCAATGATCCCGCAAGCGCCGCGGGGCTCCTCAAGGAGGAGATGCGGAGGCTCGACTCCCTCGTCATCGCCTCTGCAGACGCCACGGCCGTGCCCTCGGGCAAGGCCCTCGCCGTGGACCGGGTCCTGTTCTCGGAACGCATCGAACGGGTCCTGCTCGGACAGCGGGGCCTGCGCATCGTCCGGGAGGAATGCCGGGAGATCCCGGGGGGGGCGCATGTGATCCTCGCCACGGGCCCCCTCACCTCGGCCCCCCTTGCCGCAGCCATCGCGGACCTCGTCGGGCAGCAGTCCCTGTATTTCTACGACGCCATTGCGCCCATCGTGGACGCCTCCACGATCGACCGCACGAAGGTCTTCCGGGCATCCCGGTACGACGCGGGCGAGGGGGACTACCTGAACTGCCCCCTCGACGAAGAGCAGTACCGCAGCTTCCGCCTGGCCGTTCTCGGGGGGCGGGACATCCCCGCAAGGGCCTTCGAGGACGAGCGGTACTTCGAGGGATGCCTCCCCGTCGAGGTCCTGGCCCGCCGCGGGGAAGACACCCTGCGGTTCGGCCCCATGAAACCCGTCGGTCTGGTCGACCCCTGCACGGGCAGGGAGCCCTATGCCGTCGTCCAGCTGAGACAGGAGAACCGGGAGGGGACCCTGTTCAACATGGTGGGCTTCCAGACCCGTCTGGCCCGGCCCGAGCAGGAGCGGATCTTCCGCACGATCCCCGGGCTCGGGAAGGCCGAATTTCTGCGCTTCGGGAGCATCCACCGCAACACCTACATTCACGCTCCCACCCTGTTGACGGACACCCTGCAGTTGCGCGCAAACCCCGACCTGATCTTCGCGGGCCAGATCACCGGAGTCGAGGGCTATGTCGAGTCGGCCGCCACAGGCCTGCTGGCCGGTCTGTTCCTCGACCGCATCCGCCGGGGCCTGCCGTTCTCCCCTCCTCCGCGCACGACCGCGCTGGGCGCGCTGCTGGGGCACGTCTCCTCCCCGGGAGGAAAGGGCTATCAGCCGATGAATATCAATTTCGGAATTTTCGAGCCCCTCGGCCCGGGGGTGAGAAAACGGGACCGGGGCGAGCGTTACCGCCAGCGCTCGCTCGCCGCCCTGGAAGAATGGAAGTGCCGATCAGTCGGAACGCCTCCGCCCTGAGGCCCCTGCGTTCCAGGGGGACATCCCGTCCCGGCGGTCCCCGCTGGCCTGCTGCACCCGCCGGATTCGTGAGCGCCGTCGGCGGCTACGGGGCACCTCGCTCAGCCCCCTTTGCCGGAGACCTCCGACTCGCCCGAATCGACGGTTATGGCTCCTGCGGGACAGTCCCCGGCGACTTGCTCGATGAGGAGGGCCCTGCGGCGATCGGGGTCGCGGACCTCGAAAACGGAGCGCATGTGCAGTCCCCACTCCATGAACACCTCCGGGCAGGTGTTCACGCAGATCTCGCAGCCGATGCATTTTTCTTTTTGGATCACGATCCGCATGGGCACTGATGTGGCCGCCTTTCGGTAACGCGGTTCCACAAGACGTCAGGGACCGGCGGCGGGGACAGGAAAACCCGCGGGACAGGCCTGTTCCCTGCGGCCCGCCTCACTCGACCAGCCGGTTTCGTATGGCGTAGGTCGTGAGCTCCGCATTGTTCTTCAGCTTCATCTTGTCCAGGATCCGGGCCCGGTAGGTGCTCACCGTCTTGACGCTGAGGCACACTTCCTCGGCGATGTCCGAGACGGTCTTCCCCGAGGCGATCATCAGCAGGATCTGGTACTCCCGATCGGACAGCGTCTCGTGGGGGGCCTTCTCCGCGTCGCCGTCGATCTCGTAAGCCAGCTTCTCCGCAAGCGACAGGCTGATGTACTTCCCGCCTCTCGACACCTTCCGGATGGCCGAGATGAGCTCCTCCGGCGCGCTGGCCTTCGTCAGGTACCCCGCGGCGCCCGCCTTGAGCGCCCGGATGGCGTATTGCTCCTCGGGGTAGATGCTCAGGATCAGGACGGGGATCTTCGGGTTGACCGCCTTGAGTTCCTTGAGGACCTCGAGGCCGCTCTTCCCGGGCATGGAAATGTCCAGGAGGATGGCATCGTATTCCTTCTTCGCGACGAGCGCAAGAACCTCTTGGCCGCTTCCCGCCTCGTCGGCGACAAGGAGATCGGCCGTGTCCGACAGAACCTGCTTGAACCCCTGGCGGACAATTGGATGGTCGTCGGCAATCAGAATCCGGATCATTCCTCGCCTCCTCTCCAATCGGGCAGACGGACCGTCACCGTCGTCCCCTTCCTGCTCCTGCCGGAGATCCTGACCTCCCCCCCGCGGTAATCGACACGCTCCCTGACACCGAGAAGGCCGAAGGATTTCGGCTTGTGGAGCTCATCCTCGCGGATCCCCCGGCCGTTGTCCGCCACGACGAGTTCCAGATCGTCCCCCAGCCCCCTCAGGCTCACCTCGACGCGCGTTGCCCCGGCGTGCCTGGCCACGTTCGTCAACGTCTCCTGGAGGATCCGGAAGACGGTGATGGAGGTGTCCTTGTTGGGCTCCATGTCCGGGGGGGTCACGTCGACACGGCACCGGATGCCCGTGCGATTCTGGAACTCCTGGCACTGCCACTCGACGGCCGCGGGCAGCCCCAGGTGGTCGAGCATGCCGGGCCTGAGGTCCATGTAGATCCTCTTGACGGTCTGCATGGTCATGTCGATGAGATCCTTCATCGCCTTCGTCCTCTCCTGCAGGAGTTGCTGCCGCTCGGGGATTTTCTTCCTCAGGAGGATGATGCCCGTGTTGAGGGCCGTCAGGAGCTGGCCCAGTTCGTCGTGCAGCTCCTGGGCGATCCGGGTCCGCTCCTTCTCCCGCGCGGTCTGCAGGTGCATGGAGAGATCGCGGAGCCGGCCCCTCGAGAGCTCAAGTTCCTTCTCGAACTGCTTGCGATAGGTGATGTTCTCGAAGGTCAGGACGATGCGTTTCTGCGCGAGCCGTTCCCCGATGCGGGCGGCGCTGATCGTGCACTGGACCTCGGTCCCGTCCCTCCTGACACAGGGATGCTCCATGGAAAAGGTCCTGCGCCTCTCCAGCGTGGAGTAGAGCAGCTGCTCGATGACCTCGAACTCCTCGCCAGAGCGGTACAGGACGCGCGTCTCCTCGCCGATCAGCTCCTCCGGCTTCCACCCGAAGACCTTCTCGACGCCGTCGTTGGCGAAGAATACACGCCCCTCCCGCAGCCCGATGACGGCGTGCGGAATCGACTCCAGGATCGAGGCCTCCAGGGCCTCGAGCTCCTCGAGCTTGCGCTGCGCTTCCTTCTGCTCGGTGATGTCCATCGAGTTGCCGAGGACGGCCTGCTTGCCCTGGAAGCGGATCGGCCTCACCGTTTCCAGGATCCACCGGATCTCGCCGTGCTTCGTGAGAACCCGGAAGACATGGGGGGTTCGCCCCTTCCCCCGCAGCATGGCCTTGGCCCTGCGGGCGACCAGGGCTCGGTCGTCGGGGTGAACGAGCATCATGGAGCTCTTGCCGGTCAGCTCGTCGGGGCGGTAATCGACGTAGGCCGCCCCGACGGAGTTAATGTAGAGAAACGTCCCGTCGTGAACCAGGTACACCCCGACCTGGGAGTTTTCGGCCATGGTCACGTAGACCTCCTCGGCCGTTTTCTGTTCCGTGATGTCCTCGTAGGTGACGACGACCTGCTTGTCGACGAGCGCGTCACCGATCCGGGACGCTGTCAGGCGGCAGATGATGGGCGTTCCGTCCCTGCGTTTGCGCTTCACCTCGGCGGAGAACGTTCGCTGCGTTTCCAGGCAGCGGTACAGGTTGTCCGCGCCGACGATCCACTCCTTCCGGGAGCGGTAGAAAATGCGCGTGCTCTTGCCGATGACCTCCTCGCGTCTCCAGCCGAAGACTTTTTCGACGCCGTCGTTGGCGAAGATGATCTTCCGGTTCTTGAGCCCGAAGACGGCGTGGGGGATCGCCTCGAGGATCGACGCCTCGAGGGCCTCCAGCCGGGAGAGGCGCTCCCGCGCCTCGACCTGCCCCGTGATGTCCATCGACTGGCCCAGCACGGCGCGCCCCGATCCGAATTCGATGGGGGTGACGGACTCCAGGATCCAGTGGACCCGGCCGTCCATCCCGACGGTCCGGAACTCGTAGGGTTGCGTGCGCTTCCCCCGGAGCATGTCGCGGGCCATCGCGGCGACGGCCTCGCGGTCGTCGGGGTGGACGAAGCCGGCGGCCTTCTTCCCGATGAGATCCGTCGGGCGACACCCCAGGCGGGAGGCAGTGAACTGGTTGACGAAGCGGAACATCCCGCCTCGGATGATGTAGACGCCCGCCTCGGCGGTAGCGGCCAGCAAGCGGTAGAGCTTGCCCTCGAAGAGTTTTTCGCTCCCCTGCTTCTCGTACTCCATCACCTTCAGGCGGAGGGATTCCATTTTCCGGAGAAGCTCTTTTTTCGTCAGGTGCTCTAAGGTCATGAGACAAATCCGGCTTCCCTCCCTACGGGAGGGCGGGCCTACTGGTTTCGATCGAAGATGATGCGGAGCCCGTCGAGGGTCAGGAAATCGTCGACCACGTCGATGCTCCTCGTCTCCGGGGCGATGATCTTGGCAAGCCCCCCCGTGGCGACGACCCGGGGGTTCGATCGGGTCTCGGCCTTCATGCGCTCGACGATCCCGTCGACAAGGCCCGCGTAGCCGAACATGACCCCCGCCTGCATGCTGCTGACCGTGTCCTTCGCGATGATCGTCCGCGGCCTCTTGAGCTCCACGCGAGGCAGCTTGGAGGCCTTCTCGAAGAGTGCGTCGGTGGAGATGGCGATGCCCGGAGAAATGACCCCGCCCATGTATTCGCCCCTCTTCGACACATAGTCGAAGGTGGTCGCGGTGCCGAAGTCCACGACGATCAGCTCCGTCCTGAATTTCTCGTAGGCTGCGACGGCGTTGACGATCCGGTCGGCGCCGACCTCCTTCGGGTTGTCGTAGAAGATGGGCATCCCCGTCTTGATCCCCGGCTCCACGATGAGGGGCCTGAGGTGGAAGTACTTCTGGCACAAGGGCTCCAGGATGTTGAGCATGGGGGGAACGACGCAGGAGATGATGATCCCCGTCAGGCTCACCGGTTTGGCGCCGGACTTGACGGTCTTGTAGAGGTTCACGATCAGCATGCCGTACTCGTCCACGGTGTGATTGGCGACGGTCCGGATCCGCCAGTCGTAGATGAGCCTGTCTCCGTCGAAAAGCCCCAGCACGGTGTTGCTGTTCCCCACATCCATGGCCAGCAGCATGATCACAACCTCTCGATATAGACGTCACCGGCGAGCACCCGCTGTGCGCCGGTCTCCCCCTCGAGCACAAGGGCCCCGCTCGCGTCGAGCCCCGATACGGTGCCCCGCTGGACGCCGTTGCCGAAGACGACCTCGACCCGCCTGCCCACGATGTCGGCATACCGCAGCCAGGTCTCCCGGATGGCGGCCGAGTCGCCCTGGAGGAAAATCCGGTACCACCGCTCCGTTTGCTCGAAGAGTCGGGCGGCCGCGTCGAGCCGTTGCGCCTCGCACCCGGTCTCGATGCGAAGGGACGTGGCCGTCTCGCGGAGCCCGCGCGGGAAATCGAGCCGGGCCATGTTGACGTTCAGCCCGATGCCGATGATGACGAACTGGACCCGATCCCCCCTGGTCCGCATCTCCGTCAGCATGCCGCAGATCTTTTTCCCGCCGACGAGGACGTCGTTGGGCCACTTGAGCCTCACCCGCCCCGGGCAGTACTGCGCGACCACCTCCGCGACGGCCACGCCCGTCATCAGCGGGATGAGCGACGAAGACACGGCGGGGATATCGGGCCGCAGGAGCACGGAAAGGTAGAGGTTCTTCGAGGGCGGCGATTCCCAGACCCGGTCCAGTCGCCCCCGGCCCCGGGTCTGCGCGTCGGCCATGACGACCGTGCCCTCGGGCGCGCCCTGCTGGGCCAGGCGAAGGGCCTCGGAGTTGGTCGATTCCACCTCTTCGAAATACTCGATCCGCCTGCCGACGACCCGGCGGGCAAAGAAGGTCCTCAGCTCCTCCACGTTCATGTTCATGGTGACAACGAAAGGCGGGATTGCTTCGTCGCTGCGTTCCTCGCAATGACCATTGAGCAGATGTCACTCATCGCCTTTTGCCTTTTGCCTTTCGCCTTTAGCCTCTAGCCTTTCGCCTTCTTCACCTTCAGCGAGATGTCCGCGGCCCGCGCCGAATGGGTGAGCGCCCCGGCGGAGATGAAATCGACCCCCGTTGCCGCGATGGCCCCTACCGTGCTGAGCGTCACGTTCCCCGATGCCTCGGCGAGGGCCCGGCCCCCGATGAGCGCCACGGCTTCCTTCATGGCCTCGACGGTCATGTTGTCCAGCATGATGAGGTCTGCGCCCGCCTCGAGGGCTTCACCGGCCTCGGCGAGGGTTTTTACCTCCACCTCGACCCTCGCAAGGAGCGGGGCCCGTTCGCGGACCCGCCGCACAGCCTCTCCAAGGCCCCCGGCCGCCTCGATGTGGTTGTCCTTGATCAAGACCCCGTCGTAGAGCCCGTAGCGGTGGTTCCGCCCCCCGCCGACCCGCACGCTGTACTTGTCAAGAACCCGCAGGCCCGGCATGGTCTTGCGGGTGTCGAGAATCACGGCCTTCGTGCCGGCGACGGCCCGGACGAACTGCGCCGTCAGCGTGGCGATCCCGCACATCCGCTGCAAGAGGTTGAGGGCGACCCGTTCGGCCGTGAGGATGCTGGACAGGTTGCCCCTGACCGTGGCCAGGACGGTCCCACGGGCCACGTTCGCGCCGTCCTCGAGCGACGTCGAAAAGGCAAGGCCGGCGTCACGCAATCGGAAGGCTTCTCGAAAGACCTCCAGACCGGCCACGACCAAATCTTCCTTGGCAAGGGCCGTCGCCGTCCCCTCTTCGGTCCCCGAGAGGACGCAGGCCGTCGTCAGGTCCCCCGAGCGGATGTCTTCCTCGAGCGCTCTGCGGATGATCCGCCGGACCGCTTCCATCTCCAGCATGGTCGTTCTCTCGTCACCCCGATGGGTCCTGTTTCTCCGGGGCAGCTTTGTATGCAAGGCATCCTTGCGAATATGAAGTTAGGAAGCGCGGAAGAGCAGAAGAGCGGAGGGGATCCCCTTCATTCTCTTATCCGCTCTTCCTGAGTTCCTGGCTTCCGCTCTTCAAATTCTCGAAGCCTCAAGCCGGGCTCCGGTCGGAACCGAAATGGATTTGCACGACGGATCATAACTTTTGGAGGGCAGCCTCCAGGGCCGCGAAACGTTCATTCAGCGCCCTCGCCCTGGCCTCCTCCTTGTCGATGACCGCCTGGGCCGCCTTCTGCCAGAAGTCGGGGTTCTCGAGCTTCCTGTTCACCTGGGCGAGTTCCTTCTCGATCTTGGCCATCTCCTTCTCGAGCCGGGCCTTCTCTCCGGACCTGTCGAGCTGGCCTTCCAGGATGACGAAGACCTTTACCGGACCCGCGACACCTGCTGCGGCGTCCTTCGGCTCTTCCCCGGCGGATACGATGGAGAGGCTCTCGAGGCGGGCGAGATTGACGATGTAGCCCGACCCCGACCGCAGCAAAGGCTGCAGGCCCGTCTCCTCCGTCGTCAGCAGGGCCCTGAGCTTCTTCGAAGGGGAGATCCCCTTCTCGCCCTTGATGTTGCGGATCGAGCCGATGATCTCCATCAGGAGGCCCATGTCACGCTCCGCCGCGTCGTCCTTGAACCGCTCGTCCACCGTGGGAAACGGGGCCACCATGATGGAGGGAGCGCCCGTCGAGATCTTCTGCCAGATCTCCTCGGTCACGAAGGGCATGAAGGGGTGCAACAGCTCGAGGCTTGCGCGCAGCACCGAGAGCATTGTCTCCTGGGCGGCCAGCCTTGCCGCCGGGTTGTCCTTGCCGTAGAGGACGGGCTTGATCAGCTCGAGGTACCAGTCGCAGAACTCCTGCCAGATGAACCGGTACAGGCGGCCCGCCGCGTCGTTGAAGCGGTACTCGTCGAGGCCCTGCGACACATCGGCAATCGCGTCGTTGAGGCGGGCCCGGATCCAGCGGTCGGCCAGCGAGTAGTCCTCCCTTTTCACCGTCACGGGACCGTCGGGGAAGCCATCGAGGTTCATCATGCACAGGCGCGCCGCGTTCCAGATCTTGTTGACGAAGTGCTTGTAGCCCTCGATCCGTTCCTCGGACATGCGGATGTCGCGCCCCTGGGCCGTGAAGGCCGCCAGGGTGAAGCGGAAGGCGTCAGCGCCGAACTTGTCGATCATTTCGAGGGGGTCGATGATGTTGCCCTTGGACTTGCTCATCTTGTCGCCCTGCGCGTCCCGCACCAGCGCGTGCAGGTAGACATGCCTGAAGGGCACGTCCTTCATGATGTAGAGGCCCATCATCATCATGCGAGCCACCCAGAAGAAGAGGATGTCGAAGCCGGTGATGAGCAGCGTCGTGGGGTAGAAGGTCCTGACGGCCGGCTTGTCGTCCGGCCAGCCTAGCGTCGTGAAGGGCCAGAGGGCCGAGCTGAACCACGTGTCCAGGACGTCCTCCTCCTGCTTGAGGTTCCCGCCCTCGCACTTCGGGCACGCCACCGGGTCGTCGGTCTGCACGATCACTTCGCCGCAGCCCTCGCAGGTCCACAGGGGGATGCGGTGGCCCCACCAGATCTGCCGCGAGATGCACCAGTCGCGGATGTTGTTCATCCACTCGAAGTAGGTCGCGTCCCACATGGAGGGGATGAGCTTCGTGTCGCCCTTTACGACGGCGGCGATGGCCGTCCTGGCCAGGGGCGCTACCTTGACGAAGTACTGGGCCGAGACGGCGGGCTCGACGTCCGTCTTGCAGCGGTAGCAGCGCCCGATGTTGTGGCTGTACTCCTCGATCCGAATGAGGTAGCCGCCCTTCTCGAGATCCTTCACGACGTTCTTCCGGGCCTCGTAGCGGTCCTGGCCCCTGTAGATGCCGCCGTTTTCGTTGATGACGGCGCTGCCGTCCATGATCTTGATGATCTCGAGGTTGTGCCGCCCGGCGATGGCGAAGTCCGCCGCGTCGCAGGCCGGCGTTATCTTCACGGCGCCCGAGCCGAAGTCCATCGTCACGTAGTCGTCGGCGATGACGGGGATCTCCTTGTTGACGAGCGGCAGGATCACCATTTTCCCGACGACGTCCTTGTAGCGCGGGTCGTTGGGGTTGACGGCCACGGCCGTGTCTCCCAGCATCGTCTCAGGGCGCGTGGTGGCGACGCTGATCTCCCCCGTGCCGTCGGCATAGGGGTAGCGGATGTGCCAGAGGTTGCTCTTCTCCTGCTCGAACTCGACCTCGAGATCCGAGATGGCCGTGTGGCACCGGGGGCACCAGTTGACGATGTAGTCGCCCTTGTAGATGAGGCCGTCGTGCCAGAGCCGCACGAAGACCTCGCGCACCGCCCGCGAGAGCCCCTCGTCCATGGTGAAGCGCTCGCGCTCCCAGTCGCAGGAGCAGCCGAGCCGCTGGAGCTGGTTCAGGATAACCCCGCCGTACTTTTCTTTCCACGTCCAGACGCGCTCGATGAATTTCTCGCGGCCCAGGTCATGCCGGGTCTTCCCTTCCTTTGCAAGTTCCTGCTCGACCACGTTCTGGGTCGCGATCCCGGCATGGTCCGTGCCCGGCATCCAGAGGGCGTTGTAGCCCTGCATGCGTCGATAGCGGGTCATGATGTCCTGCAGGGTGTTGTTCAGGGCGTGCCCCATGTGGAGCATCCCCGTCACGTTGGGGGGCGGGATGACGATGCAGAAGGGCGGCCGGTCGCTCGTGTCCTGCGCATGGAAATACCGGTTTTTCAGCCAGTGCTCGTACCACTTCGCCTCCACATCCTTCGACTCGTAGGTCTTGGGCAGCGTCTTGACGTCCATCGGTCCCCCCATCGATATTCGCTGAGTGTTTGAAAGCCCTCTCGGCCCCGGCCTTCGATGAAAGACGGTAATGTCCGGTTTTCTATCCGGTAAGACGGCTTACGTCAAGGAAATTTCAGGGAATCGAGGCTGCGGCGGGACGGCGGCGGGCAGGCTCACCGGATGCGGAGAAACGATGCGATCCGCCCCTTGACGGGACCGGTCTCGGTCGGGTGAAACCACTCGATGCCGGTCTCCCCCCGGAACCAGGTCATCTGCCTCCGGGCGTAACGACGGGTGTCCCGCTGCATGAACCGGAGGGCTTCATCAAGGGGGATCTCGCCCTTCAAGTATCGGATGATGTATCGATATCCAAGTGTCCGTAAAGGTATTAGTTTTTCGTGATAACCCATGGAGAGGACGCGCTCGGTTTCCCCGACCAGTCCCGACTCGATCATCTGCGCGGCCCGGACATCGATGCGGCGGCGGATCTCTTCCCGGTCCCGGTACAGGCCGATCTTGAGGGCCTCGTAACGGACATCCCGGAACCCGTGCCTTCGCTGCTTCTCCGAGATCCGCTCCCCCGTCAAGACGGCAGTCTCCAGCGCCCTGACGATGCGGACCCTGTCGCGGGGATGAATCCTCGCGGCCGCATCGGGATCCCTTTCCATCAGGCGGCCACGGAGCTCTTCGAGGCTTTCCCCTTCGAGCGTCTCGCGGTAGCGCCGTCCCCGTTCTTCATCGGGCCCCTCGATGATCCCGCCGGTGAGAGCCCGGACGTAGAGACCCGTTCCGCCGACGACGAAGGCGGTCTTTCCGCCTGAGAGATTCCCGATGACCCCTGACGCCATCCTGTCGAAGCGTGCCGCGCTGAACCCTTCCCCGGGATCGACGATGTCGATGAGGTGGTGGGCAACCCTGTCTCGCTCCGCGCGGGTCGGCTTCGAGGTGCCGATGTCGAGATGCCGGTAGACCTGCATGGAATCGGCGCTGACGATCTCGCCGCCGAAGGACTCGGCCAGCTCCAGGGAGAGCTCCGTCTTGCCGACAGCCGTCGGCCCGACGATGATGACGATCTTCGGCTTGGTCTGCATCTTTCGACCTCGCGCAGGCGGGATGCCCGCCTCCGCCCTTTTGCCCTGCGCCTTTCTCCCCGGGCATGGAGTGCACAGCGGTCTATGCCCGTTTGAACATCCTCTCGATCGTCGTGGCGGGAAACTCGACAAACACCGGCCTGCCGTGGGGGCAGTTGGAGGCAAAGGGAATGCTGTCCAGGTCGCGGCACATACGCCTGACCTCGTCGACGGCGAGGACCTGGCGGGCCTTGACCGCTCCCCGGCAGGCCATCCGTATGAGGATCCGGTTGCGCTTTTCGTCCTGCGGTATTCCCGAATCGGAGATTCCGTCGAGGATCTCCCTCACCAGGGCCCGGACGTCCGTGTCCGCCAGCAGCGCCGGAACGGACTTGACGACGGCCGTGTTTTCCCCGAAGGGCTCGACCTCCACTCCCGCCTCGAGCAGCAAATCCCGCGATGCCGCGAGGAGCTGGAAATCCCCCGGGCTCAGCTCCATGATCTCCGGGATGAGCAGGCTCTGCGCCTCGGGACGGCCCCCTCTCGGCGCCCGGAGAGACTCGTACAGGATCCTCTCGTGGGCGGCGTGCTGATCGATAAGGATCATCGTGCCCGGCGCCGCGAACACGAGGTAGGTTGCCTCGACCTGGCCGAGATACTCCAGGGACGAGAAGGCGATCGGCCGCCGCGGCGACGCCCCCTGCGTGAACAGTTCTTCGGGTTCCGTGCCGAAATCGGGAACATCCTCCAGGGGGCGAACCGACGGGGAGGGCCGGTGTGCGGCGATGCCGGCCGAAAGGCTGTAGCGAAGCAGGGCTTCGGCTGTGCCGAAGCGCCCCGGGGCGACCTGCCACCGGGCCATCCCGGAGGCCGGCGGCGAGCCTGCTGCCGGCCTGACCCCCGAGAGGGCCTCCACAAGGCCCTGCCGGATCAGTTCCCGCACGTCCTGCGGGCGGCGGAAGCGCACCTCCAGCTTGGCCGGATGGACGTTGACGTCGATCGTCTCCGGCGGCATCTCCAGGAAGACGGCACAGGCGGGGTACTTGCGGGCCTCGAGGAGATTGCGGTAGGCGTTCATGACGGCCTGCGACAGGAGGGCGTCCCGCACGTAGCGGCCGTTGACGTAGAAGAACAGGCTCCGCGTCGAGGAGCGCGTGAAGTCCGGTCTCGAGACAAACCCCCAGAGGCGCATCCCCGGTGCGCCGGCTTCGACAGGGATCAGGTGATTGCGCAGGTCGCTTCCGAGCAGCAGGACGATCCGGTCGCGCAGGGTTTCCGTCCGCGGGACCTCGAGCAGCGTCCTCTCCCCGGCCGTGACCCTCGCCCGCACCCGCCCGTGCGGCAGCAGCACGCGGACGATGATGTCGAGGCAGTGACCCTGCTCCGTGGCGTCCTGCCGCAAAAACTTCCTGCGCACGGGAAGCGAGCCGAAGATCCGGCTCACGGCGATCGTCGTGCCCTCGGGGCAGCCGACGGCCTCGTTTTCCAGAACGGCTCCGTTCTCCACGACGATGCGCGTGCCCTCCACGTCGTCGCGCCGCCGGGTGGCCATCTCCACGCGGGAGACCGCCGCGATGCTCGGCAGCGCCTCGCCCCGGAACCCGAAGGACCGAACGCCGTAGAGATCGGCAACGGTGAGGATCTTGCTCGTGGCGTGCCTTTCGAAGGCGACGGCAACCTCCTGCGGAGAGATGCCGGAGCCGTTGTCGGCGATCCGGATCGCCTCCTTGCCGCCGCCCCGCAGATCGACGGCGACGTCCGTGGCGCCCGCGTCGATGGCGTTCTCCAGCAGCTCCTTCACGATGGACGAGGGCCTCTCGATGACCTCGCCGGCGGCGATCTTCGAGGCAACCTCATGGGGGAGAACGGTAATTCGTTGAGTCAATCCGCGATTCACAATTTTTTCCATCCTTAATACCCGCGCCCCGATAGCGAGACTCGACCGTTCTCGGCAAAGGGCTAAGGGCGAATGGCTAAGGGGAAGATCAGAAAGCCTTTAGCCTTTAGCCTTTAGCCTTTAGCCTTTAGCCTTTAGCCCTCATCTGCGACAGGCAGTCGTTCAGCGCCACCTGCCAGGGCCTCATGGCCTTTTTCGTCGCCTCCATGAACTTGCGGTTGCTCAGCACCGAATAGGCCGGACGCGCCGCTTTCCGGTTCAGCTCGCCGGACTTGATGGGCACCACCGTGACCCCCGCTACCTGGGCGTATTCCAGGATCCGCCGGGCAAACTCGTACCAGCTGCACACGCCCCGGTTGGTGACATGGTACGTGCCGGTGCAGTCGAGCTTCAGGAGAAGCTTCGTGGCCTGTGCCAGATCCAGCGTGAAGGTGGGCGATCCCACCTGGTCATCGACGACGCGGAGCGTCCCCTCGTCCTTGACCTTCGCCAGGATGGCCTTGACGAAGTTCTTTCCGCCGCGGCCGTAGAGCCAGGCGGTCCGGATCAGCAGGTGGCGCTCCAGGGTCTCGGCGAGCGCCTCTTCGCCCTTGCGTTTCGATTCCCCGTAGACGTTGATGGGCCGGCAGACGTCGTCCTCGAGGTAGGGTTCCCCCTTCGTCCCGTCGAAGACGTAGTCGGTGCTGTAGTGGACGGCCTTCGCCCCGGCGGCCCTGCAGGCCTCGGCCACGTTGCGCACCCCGACGGCATTGACGGCGAAGCATGCCTCGCGGTTGGTCTCGCAGCCGTCCACGTCGGTGTAGGCGACGGCGTTGACGACCGCCCCGGGGCGAAACTCCCCCAGAATCCGGACGCAGTCCGCCGCCGACGTGATGTCGAATTCGGCCATGTCGACGCCGAGTACCTCGTGCTCCCGGCCCAGGATCTCGATGAGGTCGCTTCCCAGCATCCCCCTGTGCCCCATCACCAGTATCCTCATGCGTACCTCACCTCCACGAGGAACAGCCCCCTGGCCGGCGCCGCCGGGCCCGCCTCCCGGCGGTCTCTCGCCGTGAGAATGCGGACGAGCCCCTCCCCGGGCGTGGCGCCCTTGCCGATGTCGACGAGGGTCCCCACGATGTTGCGCACCATGTGCCGCAGGAACCCGTCGGCCTCGATCCGGAAGACAAGCCCCCCGCCCTCGTCCCGACCGACGAACGCCTCCGTCACGGTGCGCACCCGGTCCTCGACTTCGCACTGGGCGGCGCAGAAGGAGCTGAAGTCGTGCGTGCCCAGGAGGCCCGCCGCGGCCCGGTTCATGGCGCCGACGTCGAGCGGCGTCCGCACATGCCAGCACCGGTTGCGCTCGAGAGCCGTGCGGACCGGGCTGTTGAAGATCCGGTAGTGATACACCTTGCTGCGCGCATGGAACCGGGAGTGGAATTCCCAGTCCACGTCGCTCATCGCCTTCACGACGATGTCCGCGGGCAGGAGACTGTTGACCCCGAGGTGCAGGTTGCGCAGCGGCAGAGCCGTCTCCGTCCGGAAGTTCGCCACCTGGTTCAGGGCGTGGACGCCCGTGTCGGTGCGGCTCGAGGCGACGAGCACCACCTTCGCGTTGACGATCCCCGAGAGGGTGTCCTCCATCACCTGCTGGACGGTGGGGACGCCGGCCTGGCGCTGCCAGCCGTTGTAGGCGGTCCCGTCGTATTCGATGGTCAGCTTGATGTTCCGCATAGAACTCAGTTCATGGTACAGAAAAAACCGGCTCCTGAAAATCACCGAAATGCACGGACCCGATAAAAAAAGGAGCAGAAGGGGCGCTCCTGCTCCCTGGCGGATTTTCACGGGATCACTTGCAGGCCTTCAGGGCCTTCACGGCGGGAAGCTCCTTGCCTTCAAGCAGCACGAGGAACGCGCCGCCCCCCGTGGAGATGTAGGACATGTTGTCCCGCTCGCCGGCCTTGTCGATGGCCACGTCCGTGTCGCCGCCCCCGACGATGGAGAGGGCGTAGGAGTTGGCGACGCTGTGGGCCAGGGCCGACGTGCCCCGGCTGAAGGCATCGATCTCGAAGACACCCATGGGCCCGTTCCAGACGATGGTCTTCGCGTTGCTCAGGGCCTCCGTGAAGAGGGTGATCGTGGCCGGCCCGATGTCGAGCCCCATCCACTGCGGATTGATCTCCTGCACGGGGACGATCTTCGTCTCCGCGTCGGCTTCCCTGCTCTCGGCGATGACGCAGTCCACGGGCAGGTAGATCTTCACGCCGAGCTTCTTCGCCGTTTCGAGGACCTCCCGCGCTTTGTCGATAAGTTCGGGCTCGACGATGGACTTGCCGACCTCGACCCCCTGGGCCTTGAGGAAGGTGAAGGCCATGCCGCCGCCGATGACGATCTTGTTGACCCGGTTGATGAGGTTGGCGAGGGCTTCGAGCTTGCCCGACACCTTCGACCCCCCGACGATGGCCACGAGCGGCCGCGCAGGCTTCTCGAGGGCCTTGCTGAAGTAGGTCAGTTCCTTCTTCATCAGGAAGCCGGCGCCGCAGGTCTTGATGAACTTCGTGATCCCCACGTTGGAGGCATGGCTGCGGTGGGCGTTCCCGAAGGCGTCGTCGATGTAGACGTCGGCAAGACCCGCCAGCTCCCCGGCGAACTCGTCGTCGTTCTTTTCCTCCCGCGGGTCGAACCGGAGGTTCTCCAGCATGACGACGTCGCCTGGCCGCATGGCCTCGACGGTCTTCCTGACGTCCGGCCCGACGACGTCCTTCGTCAGGGTGACGTTCTTCCCGAGCAGGCGCGAGAGCCTCTTGGCGACGGGGGCCAGGCTCATCTTCTCGACGACCTTGCCCTTGGGCCGGCCTAGGTGGGAGATGACGATGACCTTGGCGTTTTCGTCGAGGGCGTAGTTGATCGTGGGCAGGACGGAACGGATTCGCGTGTCGTCGGTGATATTCTGGTTGGCGTCGAGGGGCACGTTGAAATCGAAACGGAACATCACCCGCTTTCCCTTTACATCCATTTCATCGATATACTTCATCCTTTCACCTCTTCGGATAGGTTCAGGGGAGGGCTTCCCGGCCATCCCCTTGATCTCGAGGCCGCAGGCATGCGTTTTATAGCGCAGCTGGCTTCGTTAAATCAAGGAGGAATTCCTCTCTTTTGTATTGAAAAAAAACGCGGGAAATGATATCAGGCGGCGGGCTTGCAAGAGATGAAAACGTCGTTTTTTCGACCATTACAGAGACAGGGAGATAAGGAGACATGGGACTGACGGAAGACAGGATCAAGGCATTTGAGGCAAAACGCGAGAAACTGATGAAGCAGGGCGGCGAGGCGGCTATCAAGAAGCAGCACGAGTCGGGCAAGATGACCGCCCGCGAGCGCCTCCTGAAGCTCTACGACGCGGGGACGTTCCAGGAAGTGCAGCTCTTCGTAGAAAAACGCTCCACACTGTTCGGCCTCGGCGAGAAGGACATCAATGCCGACGCCGTCGTCTGCGGGTTCGGCAGCGTGAACGGCCGCACCGTCTTCGCCGCCGCCCAGGACTTCACCAGCGCCGGCGGAAGCCTCGGCGAGATGCACGCGAAGAAGATCTGGAAGGTCATGGACATGGCCAAGGACGCCAAGAAGCCCTTCATCGCGCTGAACGACTCCGGCGGCGCCCGCATCCAGGAAGGCGTGCCCGCCCTGGAAGGCTACGGCGGGATCTTCTACCGCAACACGATCTGCTCGGGCTACATCCCCCAGATCACGGCCATCATGGGGCCCACGGCCGGCGGCGCCGTCTACTCGCCGGCCCTGACGGACTGGGTCTTCATGGTCAAGGGGACGAGCTACATGTACATCACGGGCCCCGACGTCATCAAGGCGGTCATCGGCGAAGTGGTGACCCACGACGACCTGGGCGGCCCCATGGCCCACGCCTCGAAGAGCGGCGTGTGCCATTTCGTGGCCGAGAACGACGGGGACTGCATCGCGCAGATCCAGACCCTGCTGGGCTACCTGCCCGACAACTGCCACGAGATGCCGCCCGTGGTCCCCAGTACGGACACCGCCGACCGCGAGTGCCCCGAGCTCGACAAGATCATCCCCGACCGGGCCACCCGCGGCTACGACATGAAGAAGGTCGTGGCGGCCGTGGCCGACAACGGCGTCTTCTTCGAGCCCCATGCCAACTGGGCGAAGAACATGTTCGTCTGCTTCATCCGCGTCATGGGCCAGACGGTAGGTGTTATCGCCAACAACCCGCAGTTCGGCGGCGGCGTGCTCGACGTGAACGCCTCGGACAAGGCCTCGCGCTTCATCCGCTTCTGCGACGCCTTCAACATCCCCCTTCTGACCTTCGCCGACGTACCCGGCTACATGCCCGGCACGCACCAGGAGTGGAACGGCATCATCAGCCACGGCGCGAAGCTGCTGCACGCCTACTCCGAGGCCACGGTGCCCAAGTTCACCGTCGTGACCCGCAAGGACTACGGCGGGGCCTACATCGGCATGTGCAGCAAGCAACTGGGCGCCGACTACGTGATGGCCTGGCCCTCCGCCGAGATCGCGGTCATGGGCGCCGCCGGGGCCTGCAACATCGTCTACCGCCGCGAGATCGCCTCGGCCCCGGATCCAGAGGCGAAGCGGGCCGAACTGATCGCCGCCTACGAGGAGCAGTTCAACAACCCCTACTTCGCGGCGAAGATGGGGATCATCGAAGAGGTCATCGCGCCCCGCGAGACCCGCAGGCGCATCGTGGCCCTCCTCGAGGCTTACAAGGACAAGGAGCAGACCCTCCCCGAGAAGAAGCACAACAACATCCCTCTGTAAGCCCGACCCGCTGAAGAGGTTCAACAGGAACGGGGGAGCCGATGCCGGCTCCCCCGTTTTTTCTCTCCCGTCAATTCGGGCGGATCAGTACCGGGCGCTCCATTTTTCCCCGGCCGGATACCACGAGGCCGTGCCGTTCGTCAGGGTCCTGGCCGACGGATTCAGGGTCGCGTTGTAGGTGCCGTTCAGGTTCTGTCTCTTCAGGACGACCTCGGCCGTCGCCTTGTTCCAGGACTGCAGGATGATGACGTCCTGGGCCTGGGAACCGTTGCTGCGGCGGCGGAGCGTTATTCTGCTGATTCAAATCCTAGGCCACTTCGTCCGCCCCGGCCCTCGCCAGGGTCACAACGGCAAAGGCCGCGATGCCCTCCCCGCGGCCGATGAACCCCATCGTTTCGTTGGTCTTCGCCTTCACGTTGACCCGAGAGGGCTCCGTCCCCAGCACCTTCGCGATATTGCGCCGCATCTCCTCGATGAAGGGCGCCAGCCTGGGCTTCTCCAGGATGACCGTGGAATCGACGTTGCTGACCGCATAGCCGCGATGAATGGCCATCTCCGCGGCACGTTTGAGGATGACGAGGCTGGAGATCCCTTTGAGTCGCGGGTCCGTGTCGGGAAAGTGCCTGCCGATGTCCCCTTCCCCGAGGGCCCCGATGATGGCATCGACGACGGCATGGACCAGGGCGTCGGCATCGGAGTGCCCCAGCAGGCCCTTTTCGTAGGTCACCTCCACGCCGCCGAGGAGCAGCCTGCGGCCCTCGGCAAAGCGGTGGCTGTCGTATCCGAATCCAATCCTCACGGTTCGAACCTTTTCCGCATCGGCCCGCGCAGCACGGCGCTTTCCCGCCCTTCGCCGTTCGTCCGTCGCCGCTCGCCCGTCGCCTTCAATCTGAGCAGGACCTCGGCGACGGCGAGGTCCTCCAGCGTCGTGATCTTGATGTTCCCGTAATCGCCCGGGATCATCCGGGCGGCGATCCCGAGACGCTCGACCAGCGATGTGTCGTCGGTCCCCCGGAACCCGTCACGGAACGCCTCCCGGTGGGCCCTCTCGATGATGTCGCGCCGGAAGGCCTGCGGCGTCTGGGCCAGCCAAATCACCGTCCGGTCACAAGTTTTCACGATTCGCCCGTCGGGCGTCACCTCCTTGACCGTGTCCTTCACAGGCACCCCGAGCGCCGCGGCTCCGGTTTCCGCGGCGGCCCGGATGCAGCGTTCGACCAGCTCGGTGGAGATGAAGGGCCGCACCGCGTCGTGGATGAGGACAATGTCCGCATCCCGGGCCACGGCCTCCAGGCCGGCCCGGACGGAGTCCTGACGCTCCCTGCCCCCCGGCACGATGGCGGCCGTTTTCCTGAGACCCCAGGGCGCGAGCACCTCGTCGCGGACCGTGGACAGGTCCTGCGGTGCAACCACGACGCAGAGGCTCTCAACGCCGGGACAGGCCTCGAGAGCCTCCAGGGTGTGCACCAGGACCGGCTTGCCCGCAAGCGAGAGATACTGCTTGGAGACCTCCCGGTTCATCCGGCTGCCCGATCCCGCGGCCGGCACGACCGCGACCGTTTTCATCGGCTTTCTCCCTGTTTCCGGAACCTGTCCGTCCGGAACGCCTGAAGAAAGGCCCGGGACCCTTCCGGGCTCCCGGGCCTGCGCGACGCGGGTTACAACGCCTCGACGCTGTGAACCCTCTTCTCGGGAACGACGGCCTTGAGATCCGTGAAGATCATCCGCCCTGCCGTGGTCTGCAGGACGCTGGTCACCGCGACCTCGAGGGTCTCGCCCAGGTGCCGGCTGGCGTGATCGACGATGACCATGGTGCCGTCATCGAGATAGGCGACCCCCTGCCCGGGCTCCTTGCCCTCCTTGATCACCTTGACGACCATGAGCTCTCCGGGGAGCACGACAGGTTTCAGGGCGTTGGCCAGTTCGTTGACGTTCAGGATCTTGATACCCTGCAGCTCCGCGACCTTGTTGAGGTTGAAGTCGTTGGTGATGATCTTGCCGTTCATCTTCTTCGCAAGGGCGACGAGTTTTGCGTCCACCCCCTTGATCTTCGGAAACTCGTGGTCGACGATCTCGATGTTGAGGCCCTGGTTCTTCTGCACACGGTTCAGGATGTCGAGACCCCGCCTCCCCCTGGAGCGTTTCATGGAATCCGAGGAGTCGGCGATGTGCTGGAGTTCATCCAGGACGAACCGCGGGACGATCAGGGTCCCTTCCATGAACCCCGTGTCGCAGATGTCGGCGATCCGGCCGTCGATGATGACGCTCGTGTCGAGGATGCGGTAGTCCGACCCGCCCCGGAATCCCTTGAAGGGACCGAAGGCCGGCAGCGAGATCTCCTCGCTTTTCTTCGAACCGATGACGAGACCCAGATACCCCAGGATGCTGGCCATCAGGGCATAGATGAGGAAGGCCAGTTCCTGCTGCTCCCACACGGTGACAAACCGCAGGCCGTAAGACAGCAGGATGGCAATCAGAAGCCCGATGATGGTCCCGACGACCCCCCCCAGGATGATGCGAAGCGAGAATCGCCGGATGATCTGCTCGATCTGGATGACGATGACAGCGGCAATAAAACCAAGCAAAAGACCGATAATGGATAATTGATATGAAGCCAGATACTTCAAGGCAATAAAATATCCGCTGACCGAACAAATGCCGATGAGCAGTGAACGGATAAGCAAACGAACATCCCTCCTTTCCGATTGATTTGCGTGACTGGATTTCAAAGAACCCCGGTGGCCATATAGAAAAAAGCCCTGGAGAAAACCGTCGGCCGGGTCACGCTCCGCAACGGAGCCTGCAGGACGAACATCCCGCTTGCCCGCTCGGGCGAAAACACCCCGCAGGCGTACCGGCCATGGCGCGTCGATTTCTCAGAGCTTTATGGGCAACGCCGCACCGACCGCCGTTCCTCACTGAAGCGGGAACATGGCATTGATCTCGGCCTCGACCTTTGCCTCGGCCGCGCGGCTTGCGATGGATATCTCCTTGATCAGCAGATGTTTCGCCGTGTCCATCATCTTCCTCTCGCCGAAGGACAGGTCCTTGCCGTGCTTCAGGATGAAGAGATCACGCAGGACCTTGGCGATCTCGTAGACGGAGCCCGTCTTGATCTTCTCCAGGTACTCGCGGTAACGCTTGTTCCACGCCTGTTTGTCGATCGTGACGTCACGGGCACGCAGAATCTCGTAGATCTTGGGAATTTCCTTGGATGTGATCAGCTGGCGCAGCCCGATGGCCCGGGCCGTGTCGGTGGGAATCATGATTTTCATTCCGTTGCCAAGGATCTTCATCACGTAGAACTTCTGCCAGGTCCCCATGATCTCCCGGTCTTCAATCGCCTCGATGAGACCGACTCCCTGTGCCGGGTATACGGCCAATTCTCCAATCTTGAACATCACCCCATTACCACCTCTCACGGATTCCCCTCTATGGCACTCCACTAGCCGTTGGATCTTAAATGAACCCGCTTGAAAAGTCAATGGAAATTGCTTGGAAGGGCGGACCCGGCGGGAGCCGGCCGGTCTCGGATCCGATGTTTCAGCGTGATTCCGGCTGCTTACAAAAGCGCGTGGCAACGGATCGGGCCGACGCCGGGCGGAGCAGGGCCTCCGGGGACGGGCACGGCGTCAGATGAAGCTCTGGCGGATGCGGTCCAGGTCGCGTTCCAGCTTGCCGGGTTCCTCCTGCTGGTAGCGCTCGACGGCCGCCTTGAGCCTGTGATAGGTATCCCGGTCCGACAGGTCGTCCAGCGCCCTGTAGATCCCGCGCCGTCTGCCCAGGCGGAAGATCAGGCGGTCCGTCTCGGGAAGCGAGAAGTACCGGTCCACGATCCCCAGCAGTCTTTCTTTTTCTTCGGGAAGCTTCCCCTCCAGCTCTTCCAGGAGGTTCAGGATGTGGTCGCTGACGATGCGGCTTCGAATCCCGTCCAGGTTCTCGATGAACAACCTGATTTCCTTCAGGATCTCTTCATCCCCGAGGGGCTCGAACCCGCCCTCGCCCATTGTCTCGTGCAATGCCGTTCCCCTGCGTACGGAGAGGGTCCGGAGACGGATGTGGTCCGGGTTGATCTCGTTGAGGACACGGGCCGTCTCCAGGGCATGTTCCCGCGACCAGCGCCTGCCGCCGAGCCCGGGCATGACATACTCGCACAGCGAAATGCCGGCCTCCACGATCCGTTTTCCTCCCTTGACGTGCTCCGCCGCCGTCGCCCCCTTCCGGATGAACCGGAGCACCTCGTCGCATCCCGATTCGAGACCCACGTGGATGCGGACGAGCCCTGCCTGTTGGATGCGCCGGAGGTCGTCCACCGTCTTGTGGCCGGCTGTCCGCGAGCGGCAGTAGGAGGTGACGCGTTCGATCGACGGAAACGTCTGCCGGAGGTACCGGAGCACCTCGACGAGGTCGTCCGTTTTCATGATGAGCGTGTCGGCGTCCTGGAGAAAGGCGGTCTTCCCCCCGAAGTAGAGCCACGCCGCCACGTGCCGGAAGGCATCGCCGAAGCGGTCCTCGCTGCCGAAAACACAGGATGCGACGGCGTCGTTGACCTTCCCTCCCTGTCCCAGTTTCCAGGAGAGCGCCCGGACCTCATCGGCCAGGGCGCGGACGGCATCGATGTCCTGCTTGATCTCGGCGACGGGACGCAACTCGAACCGGGTCCCCCTGTAGGTGTGGCAGAAGGCACACTTGTTCCAGGGGCAGTTCCGCGTGGGGCGGATGAGGAGGCTGCGGGCCTCGCTGGGCGGTCGTATGGGGCCCTGCTCGAAGCAGGCATGGACGGTCATGGATTCGGTCTTCCTGTTTCGGGTTTTTTAAACGGACGATCGTCGGCCTTCAATATAGGCATCGCACCGCGTTCCGTCAACAGGGCCCCCGGTCCTCCCGTGAACGCCGGCCCCTGGCCCCTGTCGCCCGTTTCAGGGAAGGAAGAAAAGGGGGTTCCGGGCCTTGTTCTTCTCCCGGATCTCGAAGTACAGGTAAGGCTCCCCGCCCGGTTCCTGGGACGGGCCGATGGAGGCGATCCGGTCGCCCTTCCGGATTCTTTCGTCCCTCTTTGTAGCCGTGTTCTTCAGGTAGGCATAGACGGTCGTGTAGTTCTCGTCGTGCTTGACGATCACCGTTTCACCGTACCCCTTGACGTAGGAGGCATAGATGACCGTGCCTGCCGCGGCCGCCTGGACCGTGGTGTTCTCCTTCGCGGCAATCTTGATCCCGTTGTACTTCATGCCGCTGGGCTGTATCCCGAACCGGGTGATCACGGGACCCCGCACGGGCCATGCAAAGCGCCCCTTGTCCATGCGGATCAGCCCCTGCGGCTCTTCGGCCCTCTGGGCCGCTTCAGGCTTCCTCGCCGGCGGCGGCGTCACGGCCGTCCGATCCTTCAGCGCCGCATCGGTCGCCCTGGCCGAAGGGGCCGGGGCCGGCGGCTTCGCGGCCATCTGCTCTCGCGCGGCCGACGGAACCGCCGCTTCGGGCCTCTCCGGCGGCCTGGCCGCAGGGCCCCTCGAAGGCGGCGTTGTCGAGGCGTCGGTCTTCTCCGCAGGCCCGGGCGGCGCTTGCTCCCGGGATTTTCCCGCCGCCGCCGGACCCCGATCCGTCCCGGCCGGCAGGGGGCGGTCCGTGATGCTTTCCTCCTTCACCTTTCCGGGCCCGCCAGCGGCTGCAGCCGCCGGGGGCCGAGCGCTTTCGGGTGACGCCGCAACGGCTGCCGGTTTTTCGGCGGGGGGCGGTGCCGGAGGCTTCGCCTCCGCCGCCTGCCTGGCGGGAGGGATGTCGACGACCTCGGGGGCATCGGGAACAAAGACGACGCTGCCCGCGCTGATTCGGGAGGAATCGGTGATGTTGTTGATCTCGGCGAGCTCCTGCAGATCGATGTTGTACGCCCTCGAGATGCGCCAGAGCGTCTCGCCCGGCTTGACCCGGTGGTACACGCCTCGCATGCGCTCGGAGGATTTCAGGCTGCCGCGGTCGACAACCTGGATGGAACAGGAAAGCAGAGCGGCCCCGAGAAAGGCCAGCATGAGGAGTTTCAATATGGTTGAAATGTGTTTCATCGATTCGTTTACGAGCCCCGAAAAACAGAAGGTAAGAGGGTGAGAAGGCGAGACGGCTGGAGATGCCGAGAGTGCGAATCCGGCGGGCCACCTGTCCAACCTTCTTGCCCTCTCACCTTCTGAGCCTCTTCTTTACTGCTGCTCCATCTTCCAACCATGCTCCCCGATCAGGCTCACAAAGCGGCACCCCCCGAGGTCCTGCTTCCTGACGTCTTCGGGGTCTTCGGAGAGACGCGTGAGCTTCGTCAGGCTCTGCGCGTAGCGGTCTCCGACGGGGATCACCAGGCGTCCCCCGACGGCGAGCTGTTCCACCAGCGTCCTGGGGATCGACGGGGAACCCGCCGCGACAAGGATGGCGTCGAAGGGGGATTCCTCGCGCCAGCCGTACGTCCCGTCTCCCACGCGGACCACGACGTTGTAGTAGTTCAGAGACTCGAGCAGCTTCCTGGCCTTCTGGGCGAGCGCGGCGATCCGCTCGATGCTGAACACGCGGTCGGCCAGCTCCGCCAGGATCGCGGCCTGATAGCCGGACCCCGTGCCCAGCTCCAGGACCTTCTCACGCCCCGAGAGTTCCAGGGCCTCCGACATGAGCGCCACGATGTACGGCTGAGAGATGGTCTGCTTCTCGCCGATCGGCAGCGGGTTGTCGTTGTATGCCTGGTCGATGAGCCCCTCGTCGACAAAGAGATGCCGAGGGATCTTCTCCATGGCCCGCAGGACACGCTCGTCCCGGATTCCGCGCGAGCGGATCTGGGCGTCAACCATTTTTTTCCGCTGCTTTTCGTATCGGTCCATTCTCCGGTTCGCTCGGAACGAGGCCGTCAAAAAAACAGAGGGCAAGGGGCCGGGAACGGACTGCCCTTCTCGCCCTCTCACCCTCCAGATCCGTTCTCGAGGGGCTTCATCGGTTGCCGGCCGTTCAAAGATAGGCTCTCTTCGGCGGGATCCGGTAGACCTCCTCGACGGTCTTGTGACGTCGGAATCCCATGGCCTCCCGTGTCACGATCAGGTAGTAGTAGCGAAGCTGCGCGTATTCCCGGGCCAGGTTGTAACGCCGGATCTCCCCGTTGATCTCCGCCAGGACATCGAGAGCCGGGTTTGCTCCGGCCGCTCGGATGCTCTCCGCGATCCGCCGGTTGATCCTCTCCATCTCGGAAAGGGCCGCCGCCAGCGCCTCGCCCGCCCGGCCGAGGACCTCGGCCCGCTCCTTCAAAATCTCTTCCTGGGTTCTCTCCCAGGCCGACTTCCCCATGCAGTGATAAAATCCCGCTTTTTCGGGCTTTTTCTATCATTTCGCCTTTCCCTTTGCAACCGAAAAGGTCCCTTTGACGCGCAGTGGCTTTTCCAGTATGATGCTCCCGTTTCGTCGGTTCGGCGGCCCTTCCACGGCCTGCGGCCCCGGGCCGATGACGCCGGACATCACGGAAAGGATGCCATGCCCGCGATGACATCGAATACCATGTCCCGGGCGGTGCGGGAGGCGTACCGCCGGGGCGAGGATGACGAGACGCTCAACCCCCTGGTCCTGGTCGACTCCTCGGGAAAACCGGCGGGAAGGATCGGCAGGGGCGACTCGGTCATCTTCTACAATATCCGCGGCGAGCGGGAGGTCGAGCTCTCGCGCAGCCTCACGGAAGACGATTTCCGCGAGTTTCCCACGGCCGGGCCCCTCGGGCTTCACTACGCTACCATGATCGAGTACTCGAGGGACCTGAGGGCCGATGTGGCCTTCCCGCCCGAGTCGGACCTCGAGGAAACGCTCAGCGAGGTCCTGTCCCGCCGCGGGATCCGGCAGGTGAAAATCACCGAGGCGGAGAAGGCGTTTCACGTCACCTACTTCCTCAACGGCAAGCGCGAGTCCCCCTACCCCGGTGAGGACCGCATCGTGGTGCCGACACGGAAGGACGTCAGGCTCTTCGATGAGGCGCCCGAGATGTCCGTGGGGGAAGTGGCCGAAGCCACGGTCCGCGTGATCCGTGAGGGCCGTCACGGCTTCATCCTCGCCAACTTCGCCAACGTCGACGTCGTCGGTCACATCGAGAACGAAGCGGCCGTGATGCGGGCGGTCGAGGCCGTCGATCGCGCGCTGGGCCGCGTCGTCGAGCAGGCCCGCAAGGCGGGGGTCCCCGTCCTGGTCACGGCCGATCACGGCACCGTGGAGCGCTGGTTCTACCCCGACGGGACGGTCGATACGGGACACACATCGAGCCCGGTTCCCTTCGTCCTCGTCGGGACCGGCGAATCCCCGGCGCTGCGCAGGGAGGGAGAACTCACCGACGTGGCGCCCACGATCCTGGAGCTGTTCGGCATCGCCGTGCCGAAGCGCATGGAAGGGCGATCCCTGCTGTCGAAGAAACCGAGGTCGCCCGTCCGCCGGCTCGTCGTGCTCATCCTCGACGGGTGGGGCTACAACCCCGAGACGACGGGAAACCTGATCGCAAAGGCCTCCACCCCCGTCATGGACGGCCTGCTCGCCACCCTTCCCTTTTCCGTGCTTGCCGCCTCGGGCGAGGCCGTCGGGCTTCCGGCGGGGACCGTGGGAAATTCCGAGGCCGGACACCTGCACATAGGCGCGGGCAGACGCGTCTTCTCCGACCGCCTGAAGATCGACCGGGCGATCGAAAGCGGGGCCTTCTTCTCGAACGAGGCCTACCGGCGAACCATGGCCGAGGCCATCCGGCGCGGAACGGCCCTGCACCTGATGGGCATCGTCTCGTTCTTCAGCTCCCACGGCATGATGAACCATCTTCTCGCGCTGATGGAGATGGCGAAAAGGGAGGGGGTCCCCAGGCTCTTCATCCACGCCATGCTCGGGCGACGCGGCGAGATGCCCGAGAGCGGGGCCAACTACATCAAGCAGATCGAGGACCGCTGTACGGAGCTCGATCTGGGGCGTGTCGTCTCCGTGATCGGGCGCTACTGGTCCATGGATCGCGAGGAAAACTGGGACCGCATCGAGAAGACGTACCGGATGCTGGTTTACGGCGATGGGTACGCCGTCAAAGAGGGGCTATAGGGTCCGGGGGACCGGGTTCGGGGATTGCGGGGGAGAGAATATCATGGACGTGAACATCGGCAGCAGCACGCTGACCATCGTCGAGGGGGACATCACGAAGGAGGCCACCGACGCCATCGTGAACGCGGCCAATTCGGGCCTGCGCGGGGGAGGAGGCGTCGACGGCGCGATTCACCGCGCGGGCGGGCCCGCCATCCTGGAGGAGTGCCGGGCGATCGGACATTGCCCCCCGGGCCGGGCCGTCATGACCACGGGCGGAAACCTGAAGGCCCGATTCGTCATCCACACGGTGGGGCCGGTGTGGAGCGGCGGCAACCGGAACGAGGCGGGCCTCCTGAAAAGCGCCTACCTCGAGAGCCTGAGGCTCGCCTCGAAGAAGGGCCTCAAGAGCGTCTCCTTCCCGGCCATCAGCACGGGCGCCTACGGCTATCCCCTGAGCGATGCCGCGCGGATCGCCCTCCAGACCGCCGTCGACTTCCTGAGGGAAGACCCCTCCATCGAAACGGTGCGCTTCGTCCTTTTCGGCAAGCCCGCGTTCGAGACCTTCGCGGAAGAGTTGAAGAAGCTCCTCTGACCGGCGCTATTTCTTGAAAAGCGCATCGAGGCGGCTGCGGGCGTCTTCCTTTCCCGCGGTCCTCCCCCGCCGGTCCCTATCGTCGGCAAAGACAAAGAAATCGCAGAAGTTGCTCCGCTTCTTGTCGACGACGCGCTCGGCCTGCGGCTCGCGGCAGTCGTTGTAGGCGCCGGGGCGGTAGAACAGGCAGTTCAGGCAGACGTGCAGGTCGGCGCCGCATTGCCCGCAGGTCTCGGAACGCCCCACCTTCCGCTCGACGGAAAGTTCTTTTCCGCATGCACTGCAGCGCTTCATGCCCACTGCTCCCCCATGCCCGTTTCTCCCTTCCGACCCGCCTTCTCCGCCGTTCCAAGCCGGCCCGCCCCGGCAGCGCCGGGCACGGCAAACGGCAGGGGTGGACCGCTGGCTGCAGGGGGCAAGCCCGGCCCCCTCGCCGGATGCCCGCGGCGGCTCCCGCCCCGTCAATGAAGCGTACCCGCCTCGACCTCGCCGAGCCCGCGCCACTCGATCCAGCGCGAAAGCCCCAGGAATTCGGCCCAGAGCCGGATCAGCTCTACGTCCCCCTCGTGATCGTCCCGAGCGTTCCGATCCGCCCGTCCCGCCAGTTCCTCGCCCTGCAGGACGTAGAGGCTCCGCCCGTAGGGCGAGGTAAGGCCGACCCCCGTCAAGGGTTCCATGAGCTTGAAGAAGGCGTAGTTCATGGCCTGCGAGACATCGTAGACCTTGTGCGGCGTCATCCGCCGGATGCCCCCGGAGAGGACCGTCACGGCCTTGGCCTGCTGCTCCAGGATCGCGTTTCGCTGGATCGCCCGCAGGCCGGGGTATTCGCGATGAAGCCACCGCTCGATCATGATGTCCGGGGGCATCCTCGTGAGCTGGAAGACGACGCTCTCGTACCAGAGGGGCAGGAATTCGCCCAGCGTGTCGAGCCCGTGTATGAGGGAGAGCCGCTGGATGTCCTCCCGGATCTCCTCCCGATACACCGCCCGTGTCCGCTCGTTGGCCACGGCGACCTTCCGTTTTCCGGGAGGGGCGGCGAAGAGGCGGATCAGGTGGCCGCACTCGTTGGCAATCACGTGGTTGACGAGGGGGTCGTCGCCGCCTCGGTAGAGCAGCACGTGGGACGGCGAGCCCGCCCCGGCCATCCTCATCCGGGCGGGCGATTTGAGATCCGGCCTGCGGACAGCCTCTACGCCCTTGCCGGACACGGAGCAGAGGGTGTCAAGGAGGTCCCGGACCGGATCGAGAAGCCCGGGGATCATGTTTTTTCATACCCCAGAGCCGGCCGGGAATCAACCGCCCGCGGCTGCGTCACATCACTTCCTTCGACGTCATGTCGACGGCCCGGTCGATTTCCTGCTGGAGCTCCGTCGGCAGCCCGGGAATGTCCACGCTGAGAAAGCCCCGGACGATCGTGGAGATGGCCTCGTCCTCGGAGAGCCCCCTGGACATGAGGTACAGGATCTCCTCCTGGGCGATCTTGCCCACCGCCGCCTCGTGGGACATCTCGACGCCGTCCGCCTTTCCCTGAAGCTCCGGGATGGCGTGAATGATCCCTCCGTTGAGAATCATGCCCTTGCACTCCAGGTGGGCCTTCACGCCGGCCATCTCGCCGACGAGGTCGCCGCGGTTGATGATCTTCCCGCCGTTGGTGATGGCCCGGGCGATGATCTCGGCTTTCGTCTCCTCGGCCGCGAGAACGATCCGGCCGCCCACGTCCATCTCGGATCCCGGTGTCCCGACGAGGATGCTGTAGAAGCGGGCCACGGCCCCCCGGCCCACGAGGTGTGTCGTGGGGTACATCTGCAGGCTCCTGACGGGCTTCATGCAGATGTAGTTGTTCAGGAAGAGCCCCCCCTCCTCGACGATGCCCACGGAGCGGGGCCTCACCATCACCTCTTCCGCCCAGTGGTGGATCATGGTAAAGCTGAGCTTCGCGTTCTTCTTGACGTAGAACTCGGAAATTCCCACGTGGAGCCCCCGCTTGAGGCGGGGCGACGTGGCGCAGCCCGATATCACGTGCAGCTCCGATCCCTCCTCGGCGATGACGAGATTGTGCACGTACTGGCTGATGTTGTCCTTGTCGAGGTAGAGACAGGCCTGCACGGGCCAGACGGCCTTCGTGCCGGGCAGGGCCCGGATCACGTAGCCGTCGTGGAGGTTGAGCTCGGCCGCCGCCGTGTACTTGTCGGCGTCGACGGACACGAGCTTCCAGTAGTGCTCCCGGGCCCACTCGTGCTTCTTCAGGGCCTCCTTGATCGGGATCACCTCGAGGCCCTCCTGTTTCGCATGGGCGTGCACGACGGCCGTGTCCATCTGGATGTACGTGCCCGCGCGACCGTCCTCGCTCGTGTCGATCCCGGCCTGGATCAGGCGGTCTCGGTCGAGCACGGGAAGCGTCTTGAGATCCTTCACGTAGTCATGCCTGACGGGCTCCGCGGTGAACGTCGCAAGGTCCACGTCGGGACCGATGGCGGCCTTCTTGTCCTTCGCCTCGCGGGCCTTGTCGGTCAGATTGCGCATTTCACACACTCCTCGTATCCCATGACCTTGATGCAGTTGAAAATGTCCGTCGGGTTGTTGGAGCAGGACAGCACGCCGTTGAACAGCACCTGCCCCTTGTCCGCCGTGACATAATCGAGAATGAAGCCCGTGTGCGTGATGATGAGGCCCATCCTCGTCCGCTCCTTCTTCCGCTGGAGCTGGGACTTGTTGGGATCCGTGTGGAAATCGCGCTGGAGCAGCCGGCTGATCGTGTGGCCGATCAGCGCGATGTTCTCGAGATCCACGCCGGATTCGGGCTCGTCGAAGAGCAGCAGGTCCGGCTGCTGGGCCATGAGCTGAACGAGCTCCGAGCGCTTGATCTCGCCGCCCGAGAAGCCCGCATTGATGTCCCGCTCGAGGAAATCGGTGAAATTCATCCTCGCCGCCATGCCGGTCACGTCCACGTCGCGGCCCCCGGCGCAGATCTGGACCATCTGCCTGGTCTTGAGGCCGTTGACCGTCGGCGGACGCTGGTAGGACATCCCGATGCCCAGCCTGGCCCGCTCGTTGATGGGCAGGTTCGTGATGTCGACACCCTTGAAGATGATCCTGCCCGCCGTCACCCTGTACTGGGGGTAGCCCATGATGGTCATCAGGAGAGACGTCTTGCCGGAACCGTTCGGCCCGAACAGGATGTGCGTCTCCCCGGGGTTGATCTGGAGGTCGATGTGGCGGAGAACCTCCCGCTCGCCCAGTTTCACCTGGAGATCTTCGATGAGAAGCATTGCCGACTCCTTTGCATGATGAACCTTCGGATCAATATCTTATCCCGCCGCGTCGGTGTCAAGTGGTTTCCGGCGAAAAAGCCGCAAGGCACCCCATTCCCCCTGCCTCTTTTTCATGGAGGGGCGGGGCATTGCCTTCACCGGCCACCGGTCGCTTCGTTTCAGTAATCGATCCCCGGCTGCGGCTCGATGCCCTTTCTGTAGGCATGCTTTATCTCCACCACCTCGCTGACCGTGTCGGCAAGCTCGATGACCGCCGGGTGCGCGTCCCTGCCCGTCAATACCAGGTGTACAAGCGGCGGTTTCTCCCGGATCAGCGAAAGGATCTGCTCGAGATCCACGAGCTTCAGGTGCAGGGCGTTGTTGACCTCGTCGAGAATGATCAGGTCGTAGTCTTCCGAAGCCATCTTCTCCCGGGCCAGGGCGGCGGCGTCCTGGGCGTTCTGCCGGTGCTCCCGGTACGGGTAAGGGTTCCCCTGAATGCCGCAGAACCCCTTCCCCGTCGCGTGCATCTCGATGGCGCAGTCCATCTTCTTCACGCCGTCCCGCTCGCCGGAATACAGGTCACCCTTCATGAACTGGATGATGCAGATGCGCATGCCGTGCCCGCAAGCCCTCACGGCAAGCCCCAGCGCCGTCGTGGTCTTCCCCTTTCCGTGGCCCGTAATGACGACGACGAGCCCCCTTGGCTCCTTCGGAACGAGTTTCTCCATGTTCATTCCTCTGCCCCCCGAGCGCAGGGCTTCGCTGCAGGCGTTCAAAAAAAAGTTGACTTTCCCGCCGGTTGTCCCCCATAAACAGCGTCGCATCCCATTTTTTCGATTTTTCGGGCGCCTGCGGCATCGGCATCGGCGGGCAGCCCGAAAAGGAGGGGAAATGAAGGCCACCGTCAACGAGGATCTCTGTATCGGTTGCGAGAGCTGCGTCGACATCTGCCCCGACGTGTTCGAGATGCAGGATGAGTTCGTGGTCTGCCGCTTCGACGACGAGATCCCCCCGGAGTTCGAGGAGGCCTGCCGCGAAGCCGCCGAATCCTGCCCCGTCGAGGCGATCGCCATCGAAGACTGAGCCCGGAGGCCTCCTGTCTCAAGCATCAGGCAAAAGGCCTTGTCGTCGCCCTTTGCCCTTTGCCCTTTGCCCTTTGCCCTTCGCCCTTCGACCTTTGCCCTTTGCCCTTCGACCTTTGCCCTTTGCCTTTCGCCCTTTGCCTGTCAGTATTGAAACACCCCGTTGTCGTAGATCACCATCTTCTTCCCCGTGACCAGTTGCGCCGTCACGGTCTTGGGCTCCGTATTGATGAGGTCCCAGTGCAGGGCCGAGTCGTTGAACCCCAGCTTCTTCTTCATCGCCGGCGTGAGCGCCGCGGGATTTTTCGCGTACGTATCGGCGTAGGAGGACCCGAAGGCGATGTGGCAGTTGCCGTAGGACCCGCCGAAGTTCTCGTCGTACAGGGTATTGGCCATGAACCGGTCGATCCGCGAGAAGCGGCGGTCGGTCAGCGAGAACTCCCCGATCCGGCTCGCTCCCGCGTCCATGGCGATCTGCCTGCGGGCGAACTCCTCTCCCTCGTCGGCACGGACGACGGACCCGGTGCCCCTCCGGAATTCGAGGACGACACCGGCCACGTAGTTGCCGCTTCGGAACGACGGCATGTTGGCGACGTAGCGCCCTTCGGTCCCCCGCCAGTCCGGCGACAGGAAGATCTCGAAGCTCGGGATGTTGTGCCCCGATATGCCCACCCACTTGCGGTGGAGCCCGGGGGTGATCTTCAGGTCGACGCCCTTCCCCTCGACGCGGTAATAGGCAACCTTCATCGCATTGAGCCATTTCTTGATGCCGCCTACGTCGCGGTAGATCGTTTCCCACCGTCCCGCCGGGTCGTCATGGTCGAGGTAGCAGGCCCGGATCACCTGTCTTTCGTACTCTGCCTCCGTCAGCTTCGCCTGCCGGGCGAGCTCGGCGGTCGGCATCATGCATAGCGTCCAGCCGAAGCGCCCCTCGCTGTCCCGTCTGTCGAGAATGTCTTTCAGCGTCTTCCGCGCAACGGTTGCCGCGGCAATCTTGCCGGGATCCACGTCCCGCAGGTGGGTCAGCGACGCCGGGGCGTAGAGGTAGATGCTGCCGTTGAGAGCCTCGCAGAGTTCCCGATCGCCGGGCGCCAGAAAGGTCAGCTGCTTCTTTCCCGAGAGACCGTAGAAGTTTTTCTCCATTGCCGGCGTCAGCCCCGACCGAAGGACGGGGTTGATGCCCCGCTCGATCAGTCTTCCCTGGACCACTTCCGCCAGCCTCACCGCCGGAAAGTCAAAGGCAACCCGGACGATCTCTCCTTTCCGGAAGGCCTTTTTCCTCGCCTTGGTCAGACCCCAGACGAGCACCTCGGCATACCGCTCCAGCATCTTCTCCGACAGCATCCCCTGCTCCTTTCACCTCTCTTCCGATGAACGATTCTGCTGCCCGATCAACCCCCGGCCTCAACACCCCCCGGCTTCAGCCCCTCGTCAGAACTCCCTCGGCTTGCAGATCACCTCCCGGACCTTCAGGTCGAAGAACCGTGCGCTGTTGGCCGGGCGAAGGACGAGGGCCGTATCCACCCCGTCGCAGGTCCCCCCGAGCGCTATGACGTCCTCAGCGGTCCGGATCAGGCCGGCATCGGCCGCCATGACGGCGATCTCGACGGCCACTTTCGTTCCCTGCCCGAACGTCCTGAGCGTCCAGGCCATGATCTCGTCGAGCTGGTAGGTGCCGAGCTTGTTCCGCACCGCCCGCCCCACTCCCCCGAAGGCGTGCTGACCCGTGAAGACGCGGATGCCCGCCGACTCGAGGCGATTCCGCGCAGCCGTCTTCATTTCCTGGGTATCCGGCCTCTCGAAGCCCGCCACGTGAGTGACGGCGATGACGCGCACGTCCTTCCCGAAGGCCTCCCGGGCGGCAAGGGCCGTCCTGCCGCTCACGCTCGGGACGACGGCGGTTGCGATGCCCAGCCCTGCGGCCCGGCCGGCCGCGGCGGCGAGCACGTCGCCCGTGTTGGTCTTTCCGGGTTTTCGGAAATACAGGCACACCCTCTCCTCGAATCGTTTCCTGGCAGCCATGTCCCGCTCCTTTCGATCCCGATCACGCCGTTCTCACCGGGCCGCGCAGTCCCCACACAGGCCGAACAGGTCGAGATGCGCCCCGGTGACCCTGAATCGCTCCCTCTGGGCGAGGGCTTCCATGTCCCGGATGAACTTGCCTTTCACCTCGCGAACCTTCCCGCAACGCGTACAGACGAAATGGGCGTGGGCGCCCGTCCCGGCGTCGTGGACCTCGAAGTGGGAGCGGCCCTCGCCGAAACTGCGGCCCTGGATCAGGTTGCGCTCCCGGAAATAGGCGAGGGCCCGGTAGACGGTCGCGAGGCTGATCCGGGGGTCCTTTCTGCGCGCCAGCTCAAGAAGCCCGTAGGCGTCCAGGTGGCCGCGCTCCCTGAGGATCTCCAGGATGATCTGCCGCCGCGGCGTCAGGCGCAGGGTCGTTTGAGCAGGCTTCGTCATTCGCTCCTCCCGTCACTGCCGGCCGTTTCGCCACCGGAACCGCCACCCCCCTCCTCTCGCCGCGCGGCTGACGCGGTGGGCGGGCCTGACGAAGATCTCCCTGGCGATCGCGTCGTCGAAGGCCACCGTGCTCTCATCGATTTTCACGACATAGGACGGTCTTCTCTGGACGAGCTGGATGGACCGGCCCGTCATGATGCCCAGAGAGGTCAGATAGGACACGCGGGCATTGTCGCGCGTCCCGATGTAGGCTACCTTCGCCGTCTCTCCGGGCTCCAGTTCCGTCAGGGGGACAACCAGGGGCCTCAGCACGGTTTCGCAGCACTCGCAGCATTCCCCGGGCGGGATGGGTTTGCCGTGCGGACAGGTCCTGGGATGGCCCAGGAGAATACAGATGGAATCGGCCGCCTCGGTGCCGAGCATGTGCTCGTAGCGGCAGGCCGAACGCTCCATCTCCTCGTTGTGGAGATTCAGCACGTCGTGCAGGAGCCTCTCCGCAAGCCGATGGCTGCGAATGACGTTCCGCGCCCTCTGGAACCCTTCCTCCGTCAGGAAGACCTCGCCGTCCCTGCTGCGGGCCAGCCCCTCCGCGACGAGCTTCTCCGTCTGTTCCGGGGGTGCGGCCTCAGGCGGCACGCGGGCGCCGGCTGCGGGCGCTTCCCCCCGCGTTTCCAGGGTCGTCCAGATCTCCTCGAGGATCTCTTCCAGCTCTTCCGTCGCGCAGGGTCTGCAGGGCTCGTCCATGTCTCTCTCCTCAGAACGTCACGTGAAGGGTGCGCAAAACGGCATTCAGGACACCGCCCGCCGCGATGGCGTAGACGAAGACAAATACGATGATGCCCGTGCCGACCAGGACCCCCCGCTCCTTGATGATCACGAAGGTGTTGGAAACGCAGGGAACGAACAGCGTCATGACCATCGTCGCGACAAAGGCCTGGAGATTGTCCAGGAGCCCCCTGCCGTACATGTCGAAGAAGAAAGCCGCCACGTACTCTCGCCTCAGGACACCCAGGATGAACCCCTCCGTCGTGAGGGAAGGAAGATTCAGAAACCCGGTGACGACGGGATTCAAGAGCCGCTTCAGCTCGTCCAGGCCTCCCGCGCGGTCGGCAACGAACAGCAGCGCCGTCCCCAAGAGAAACCAGGGGATGACCTCCCGGACGAACCAGTATGACCGGTACGCCGTCTTGCCCGCCACGTTGCGCAGCTCGGGCAGCCGGTAGGGCGGCAGCTCCGTGATGAAGGCCGGCGTCTGCCCCGGAAGAAGTTTCGAGGCAAGCCACCCGGTGGCCATCAGCTGCAGGGCCAGCAGGGCGACGAACAGCAGCAGGGCCATGAACCCGATGCGGGCGAACATCCCCAGGATCAACCCCATCTGCGGCGCGCAGGGGATCCCGAGGGCGAGGATCAGGGTTGCAATGATCCGTTCCCTGCGCGTCTCGAGGATCCTCGTGACGACGGCAGCCATGGTTCCGCAACCGAAGCCCAGCACAATGGGGATGATCGCCTTGCCGTTGAGCCCGATCAGGGCAAAGAGCCGGTTGATCATGACCTCCAGGCGCGGGAGGTAGCCCGTGTCCTCGAGGAAGGAGAAGACGATGTAGAAGGCGGTTACCGTGGGGAACACGATGGCGATCGAATAGGTGATCCCCATGGTGATCTGCCCGTACGGTCCGACCAGGAAATCCCGGACCAGGGGGTATGGAAAACGGGCGAGGGACTCCACGATCGGAGGGAGCAGCCATTGGCCGAAAACGACCTCCTGAACGAAGTCCACGACCATCCCTGCGGTGAAGACGCCCACGAACTCGTAGATGACGTAGAGAATCCCGAGCATCAGCAGCGCGCCGCCGAGGGGATGTGTCGAAAAGCGGTCCAACTCGTGGGCGAAGCTCGACCGGAAGCCCTTTCCCGACTGATGCGTCACGCACTCCCGGATCAGCCTTTCGACGAGGGCCATCCGGGCCTCGAGGATGATCCTCGACAGGGGCTCCAAGACCCGGGCCTGGGTCCGGCCGACGATGTCGCGGACGGCGCGGCTCTCCGGCGTGCCCTTCCCGAGAAGATCGTCCACCAGGGAGAGGTCGCCCGACAAAAGCGTCAGCGCCACGGCGCGCCCGGATACCGGGTAGCGGGGAAGCAGCGCGGCGATTTCCGACGCCGATTCCTCCACGCGGGGATCGTAGCTGATGCGCAGGGGGGATCGCGCCGGTTTCCGAAGGGCGTCGATCAGTTCCCGCCTGCCCTTCCCCTGCGTCGCCACGGTGAGCACGACCGGGATGCCCAGGCTCTTCGAGAGCCGGGCCGTGTCGATGACGTAGCCTTTCTTCTCCGCCTCGTCGGCGATGTTGAGATCGAGGACCATCGGGACGTCCGCATCGATTAACGCCATCGTCAGCAGCAGCGTCCGGGGGAGGTTCTGGGCGTCTCCGACCTGCAGCACGGCCCCGACGTCCTGCGTCAGGAGCGTCTGAAGGGTCACGCGTTCCTCCTCGCTGCGGGGTACGACCCCCGCAAGGCCGGGGGTGTCCAGCACGCAGCAGTCGAGCTCCGCGGTCTGGCCGCAGCGGACCTCGATCGTGGTTCCGGGGTAGTTGGACACGATGACGTATTCCCCGGTGAGCATCGTGAAGATCTTGCTCTTGCCCACATTCGGATGGCCGACCAGGACGAGCCGGGGGTTCAGGGCCGCGCCCGGAAGGGATACCGGCTCTTTCTTCACATCTTTCTCCACGACCGCTCCTCGTGCGAATGATTCGCATTATCAAACTATACACCCGGCGGGGAAAAAACAACGGAAAAAAACCGGGGGGACGGCAGGGTCGTCAGGGCTGGATGGTTTCCAGCATCGCCTCGAGGTTCCGGCACTGGTAGCACTTGATGACGCCCTGTCCGTCCACCAAGACGATCATCGGGACGCCCCGCACCTGGTATCGCTCGGCCACCCTGCCGTCCCGGTCGATCAGGACGGGATACGGGATCGCATGGCGCAGCGCGAACTCGCCGACCTTCTTTTCCGTCTCGTTGATGTAGATGTTGAGCACCTCGAGGTTCCTGGCGGCGCCCTTCCCGTAGATCTCCTTGATCCGCGGGATCTCCTCGCGGCAGTAGGGACACCAGGTCGTCCCGAAGACGAGCAGAACCGGCCTGCCCCGCAGGGCTCCCAGGGTGACCTCCCGGCCCTCGAGATCCTGCAGACGGAAATCCGGCGCCGGCGCATCGACGGCGATCTTCGCCGGCGGTCCTTTCGGGACATCCTCGCCGGCGGAGCACGCAAGGGTCAAAAGACAGGCACAGACGAGCGGGATGAAGGGCCTGAGACGCATCGGATCCGAGCCTCCCGTTCAGGAAATGAGGGCACTGTACAGAAAATAGGCGCCGGCGGCAAGCAGGATGATCCCGGAGAGTTTCTTGACGTTCACCATCCAGGCCCCCGATTTCGGCAGGCCGGCAAGCAGGCCGGCACTGGTGCCCACGATCAGCAGCAGCGTGCCCACGCCGAAGGAAAAGACGAACAGGAGGGTCCCCCCGAAAAACACATCCTGTCTCGCGGCCACCACGCCGAGGATCACGGCCAGAACGGGGGCCGTGCAGGGACCCAGGAGAAAGCCCGAGGTCAGCCCGATCACGAAGCTCCCGAGAACCCCCCTTCGGCCGGTCCCCGCCCCGGCGCGCGGCATGAACCGCTCCAGCGAAAGGTGGAAGACCTCCAGCATGGCAAGCCCCATGACCATGCAGAGGATGCCGAGGACGCCCTGCGTCACGGGGCTTGCTTGGACCGAGCCGAAAAGCCTGCCCGTCAGGGCCGCGAACATCCCGACCGCCGTGTAGGTGACGGCCAGGCCCAGCACGAAGCTCAGCGACAGCGCGAAGCCCCTGGCGGCCGAGACACCCCCCTGGACCCCGATCACGGCCGCCGTGATCGGGATGACGGGGTAGACGCAGGGCGTGAAGCTGACCGCGACGCCGGCCGCGTATGCCGCCGCATAGGCCAGCAGGAAAGACTGCCCGAGATGGGCTTCGAATTGCGCTGTGAGCTGTTCGATCATTCCGTGACCCCGCGACCGTCCTGCCCCTCCTTAACGCAATTCGGGGGGTCGCGCAAGCGCGAGACGCCGGCACCGGAAAACTCTTTGCAAATGAGTTGCATTTATTGTATGGTCCCGGGCATGGGCCATTGCGACATCCACGCCACCCTGGAACGGGCGGGCCTTTCGAAGACATCCCAGCGCGTGGCGGTGCTGACGGCACTCGTGCACGCCGAGACCCCCCTGAGCGCCAGGGACATTCTCGAGCGGGTCTCCGGAGAGGGCCGGATCAACCGGGTCACGGTCTACCGGATCCTGGCCTCCTTCAAGGCCGGGGGCATCATCCGGGAGCTCGCGACGGATCACGGCGAGAACTTTTTCGAAATGGCCTGCCGGCACAACCCGGCGCACCCCCATTTCTACTGCCGCTCCTGCAGGAGCCTCGCCTGCCTGCCTTCAGCGGGAAACCAGGAGCGATGGATTCGGGAGTATCGGGAGGCGGACGAGGCCATCGAGACCGTCGCCATCCACTTCACGGGATTGTGCCGCCGGTGCCGGAGTGAAAACGCCGGGCATCCGGTCCGCCGGCTGCGGGGTCCCCGGGGCGACAGGAGGGTTTCTCCATGAAAAAAGGCACCATCCCAACCCTGATCGCCGTGCTCGTCGCCGCCTTCTGGCAGACGGCCTGGGGACAGGTCGAACCGCAGCGGCTCACCGTGTTTGCCAGCATTCTCCCGCAATCCTATTTTCTCGAGCGGATCGGCGGAGATCGGGTCCAGGTCGAGGTCCTCGTCGGCGAAGGGCAGTCGCCGCACACCTACGAACCGACGCCGAAGCAGATGGCCAGGCTCAACGAGGCCCGGGCCCTCTTCCTCATCGGGGTCGGGTTCGAACGGGGCCTGATGAAAAAGATCGGCCGTTCCCACGGGGATCTGCTCCTCGTGGAGACTCAGACAGGGGTCCCCATGCGCAGTCTTGCCGGAGGCGGCCATGCGAACGACGAGAGTATCCACGGATCCCGTTTGTCCGGCGGAGGCGCAGCGACGCCCGATCCCCACATCTGGATGTCGCCGAGGCTCGCGAAGATCGTGGCGCAGAACATCCACGAGGCCCTGTGCCGTCTGGACCCGGCTCACTCGCGTCAGTACGCCGGGAATCTCCAGTCCCTTCTGGACGACCTGGACCGGGTCGATGCCCGCATCGCCCGCACGCTCGCCCCTCTCCGGGGCCGGAAGATGTACGTATTTCACCCCGCCTTCGGCTATTTCGCCGACGCCTACGGGCTCACCCAGGTCCCCGTCGAATTCGAGGGAAAAGAGCCGGGGGCCAGGCAGCTGGCGGGGCTGATCGACCGGGCCCGGGCCGACGGCGTCCGGGTCATCTTCGTGCAGCCGCAATTCTCCGGCAAGAGCGCCGCCGTGGTGGCGGCAGCGATCGGGGGGGCCGTCATCCCGATCAACCCGCTCTCGAGGGATTACCTCGCAAACCTCGAAGCCATGGCCTCTGCCGTCGAGCAGGGCCTGAGGTGAAAAGCCCATGAGCCCGGTGGACGCAGTCAGGGTCAGCCACGTGTCTTTTTCCTACGACGGGACTCCCGTCCTGGAGGATGTCCATTTCACCATCCCGCAGCGGTCCTTCATTTCCATCGTCGGGCCCAACGCGGGCGGCAAGACCACCCTGCTGAAGCTCATGCTGGGCCTGCTCCGGCCTTCGCGGGGAACCATCGAGATCCTGGGGATGCCTCCCGCCAAGGCGCGGACCCGCATCGGCTACATGCCCCAGCACGTCCAGCTCGACCTGCAGTTTCCCGTGACCGTTCTCGATGTCGCGCTCATGGGACGGCTGGGGCGCAGGCTGCCCATCGGCCCGTACAGCCGTGCGGATCGTGCCGGCGCCCTCGAGGCGCTACGGAAGCTCGAGATGCAGGACCTGGCCGGACGGCCCTTCATGGCCCTGTCCGGCGGACAGCGCCAGCGGGTGCTCATCGCCCGGGCCCTGGCCTCGGAACCGCAGATGCTGTTCCTGGACGAGCCGACGGCCAACGTGGACATGGTGGTGGAAACGGAGCTCTTCGAGCTGCTCCACGAGATGAGCAAAACCATCACCGTGGTCGTGGTCAGCCATGACCTGGGATTCGTTTCCCAGTACGTTCAGAGCGTGGTCTGCGTCAATCGCCGGGTCATGGTGCACCCGACGGCGTCCGTGACGGGCGAGGTCATTCGCGATCTCTACCTGTCCGACGTCTGCATGGTGCGCCACCATCACCGGGACGGATGAGAGAAGAGACGGACCCATGGGGGAATTCCTGACGGATCTGCCGCGATACCCGTTTCTGCAGCATGCCCTGCTCGTCGGGGCTCTCGCGGGTGTCGCCTGCGGGATCATCGGCAGCTACGTCGTCACCAAGAAGATCAGCACCATCGCGGGAAGCATCTCCCACACGGTCCTGGGCGGACTCGGGGCCGCCCGCTACTGCCAGGTGGTTCACGGCTGGGACTGGTTCCATCCCCTCTACGGCGCCGTCCTGGCCGCCCTGATCGCGGCGCTCGTCATCGGGCTGGTCGGCATGAAGGCGCGACAGCGGGAGGACACCGTGATCGGTGCCCTCTGGGCCGTCGGCATGGCGGCGGGAATCCTGTTCATCTCCCGGACGCCCGGCTACAGCGAGGATCTGATGAGCTACCTCTTCGGGAGCATCCTCATGGTGTCCGCCGGGGACCTGTGGCTCATCGCCGGTCTGGATCTTTTCGTCGTCGTCGTGGCAGCGCTTTTCTACAACCAGTTCCTCGCCGTCTGCTTTGACGAGGAATTCGCCAGGCTCCGGGGGGTCCGGGTCGAAGGGTTCTACCTCCTGCTTCTCTGCATGACCGCCCTCACCGTGGTGCTGCTGGTCACCGTCGTGGGGATCATCATGGTCATCGCCATCATCACGCTTCCCGCCGCCGTCGCCGGCGAGTTCACGAAGCGGTTGTGGCACATGATGCTGCTGTCGGCCCTTCTCACCGTCGCGTTCACGACGGCCGGACTTGCGCTGAGCTATGGGCCCGACCTGCCCGCCGGGGCGACGATCATCGCGGTTGCCGGGACGGTCTACCTGGCATCGGTTGTGGGCGTGCGGCTGTTCAGGCTGAAACGCTGACGCAAAACCCATGGAACGGCATCGACGATGACCCCCGACAGCCCCCACCACCTGGGACACCGCGACAGGCTCAAGGCCCGGTTCGAGCGGACGGGCGTCGCAGGTCTGCAGGACTACGAGGTCCTGGAGCTGGTGCTCTTCTATGCCCTCCCCCGCAGGGACGTGAAACCCCTGGCCAAGGAGCTCCTGAAGCGCTTCGGCTCCCTGAAGGGGGCGCTCGACGCCGACCGCGAGGCCCTGCTGGCAACCCCGGGGATTGGCCCGCACGCCGCCTCCCTCTTCCGCGTCATCCGCGAGGCCGGTTCCCTCTACCTGAGGCAGAAGGCCGAGGAGCGCGAGCAGATCTCCTCGACGAAGGAACTGATCGACTACTGCCTCTCCTCCATGGGCGGACTGAAGGACGAGCACTTCGCCGTCATCTACCTCAACGCCCGCAACCGCATCATCGCGGTGGAGACCATCCAGGAGGGCATCGTGAACCAGGCCGTCGTCTACCCGCGGAAGGTTCTCGAAAAAGCCCTCTCGCGCAAGGCCTCGGCCATCATCCTCGTCCACAACCACCCCTCGGGGCACGTGCGGCCTTCCGACGCGGACATCCGCCTGACGCGCATCCTGCAGGACGCGGCGCGCGTCATGGACATCGCGCTGCACGACCACCTCATCGTGGGCGAGAACCGCTTCTTCAGCTTCCGGGAGGAGGGGATCCTCTGAAAGACAGGGTTTAGGGTTCAGGGTTCAGGGTTCGGGGTCCAGGGGAGAAAGGATAAGAATTCCATCCTTTGCCCTTGTACCCTGGCCCCTGTACCCCCTAGATGTTGATGCTGGTGAAGGGAATCGGCGTGAAGGTCAACGCGAAACAGAACATGGCCAGGTAGCCGATGGCCAAGCGCCGGTTGTCGAGCTCGCCCCACTCGCAGATCACGGGCGGGTGGCGCACGCCCAGAACCAGCAGAATCCCGCCCCAGATGAGCCACCCTTCCCAGCCCACGAGACCGAGCACGAGAAGCATCCCCACCACCATCCACGCCACCTCGCGCTGCCGCTGGCCGAAAATCGCGTAGAGGATATGCCCGCCGTCCAGCTGCCCCACGGGGATGAGATTGAGGGAGGTCACGAGAAGGCCGATCCAGCCCGCGAAGGCCACGGGGTGGAGGATCACGTCCTGATCGGGCCCGATCGCGCCGTTGACGAGCCAGTTGGCGGCCGAGAAGAGCGCGCATTCCCCGAGGTGAACGCCGACCCCCTCGGTCTGCGACGCGGGTACGACCTGCGAGAGAGCTAGTCCCGCAAGCAGGACGGGAATCGTCACGGCCAGCCCCGCCAGCGGCCCCGCAGCCCCGATGTCGATCAGGGCGTTTCGGTCCGAGATGGGGGACTTCATGGCGATGAAGGCCCCGAAGGTTCCGACGATCGTGGGGCCCGGGATGAAGTAGGGAAGGCTCACATCCACCCCGTGCCTCCTGGAGGCCAGCCAGTGGCCCGCCTCGTGGCAGCCGAGGATGAGCAGCAGCGTGAAGGAAAAGGGGATGCCTCTCCAGATCTCCGACGGCTGCTCCAGGGGATTCACGCCGGCCTGCAGGGCCCCTGCCAGCAGTGTCGTCACCGCGGTCACGGCAAAGAGTCCCGCCGGGATCAGGGGATGGCTGAACCCGGGGCTTGTCAGGAATCGGCGAAGGCTGGATTTCAGTCCCATCGAAATGCAAAAGGGATCATTCGATCATGATCCCTCGCGTTTTAGCATGCTTGTGGACGGGGCTCAAGGAAGAGGGCTACTCCTCGACGGGCCGCTCGTCGTCGTCCTCGAGGTTCACCTTGTCCCGGAGTTCTTTGCCCACCTTGAAGAAAGGCAGCCGCTTCGGGGACACGGTGATGTTCATGCCCGTCTTGGGGTTGCGCCCCGTGTAGGACTCGTAGTTGCGCACGACGAAACTCCCGAGCCCGCGAATCTCGATCCGTCCGTTATTCTTGAGTTCTTCCGTAAATCCCTTGAAAATGAGGTTGACCACGTCGGTGGCCTTTTTCTCTGTCAGGTTCTCCCTTCTTGCCAGCTCCTCGATCAATCCCGACTTGTTCATGGTCCCCCCCGTGAAATGCGGAATAAGCCGCAAGGCCTTGTCAATCAAAAATGAAATGGGATTAATTGCGCGTTTTCATTGGATATTAGTTTCGGATATCCCGGAATGTCAAGAACATTTTTACGCTTTTTTCCTCCGGGGCCTCAAAAGCCGCTCGACTTCCCTCTTCTGGAGCCGTCGGTACTGGCCCGGCTTGAGATCGCCCAGTTCGAGGTTCCCGACGGAGACGCGGATCAGCCTCGCCACGGGATGCCCCAGGGCCTCCATGGCCCGCCGGATGATCCGGTTGCGGCCCTCGGAAATGGAAACCCGGAGCCACTGGCTCTTCTCGTTGTATTTCTCCTCCTGGATGCCGTCGACCGTGAAAGGGCCGTCTTCAAGCTCGATCCCGTTAATGAGGGACTGGATCTCCTTCCGGGTGACCCTGCCGCGGATCTTCGCGAGGTAGGTTCGCGGGACTTCATAGCGCGGGTGCTGGATCCGTTCGGCAAAATCGCCGTCGTTGGTCAGGATCAGGAGGCCTTCGGAATCGTAATCCAGCCGCCCCGCGGGGAAGACGCGCTGGCCGATCTCGCGGAGAAGGTCGGTGACGATCGGCCGACCCTCGGGATCCTTCAGCGTCGTCACGTACCCGGCGGGCTTGTTGAGCATGAGGTAGACCTTCTCCACCTCGGTCGTAATCAGCCGCCCGTCGACACGGATTTCGTCGCGCCCGGGGTCGGCCCTGGTCCCCAGCTTTCGGACGACCCGGTCGTTGACCTGGACCTTCCCGGCAAGGATGAGATCCTCGGCTGCCCGTCTTGAGCAGATACCCGCGGCGGCGATGATCTTCTGAAGCCGCTCCTCCACGGCGGTTACTCCTCCATCTCCGTGATCTCCCTCAGGGTGGGCAATTCGGACAGATCCTTCAGATCGAACACCTCGAGGAACCGCCTGGTCGTCCCGTACATGATGGGCTTGCCGGGGACATTCTTCCGGCCCACGATCCGGACGAGCTTCTTCTCCAGCAGGCCCTTGAGGGAGCCGCTCACATCGACGCCGCGGATCTTCTCGATCTCCTGCCTCGTCACGGGCTGCCGGTAGGCGACGACGGAGAGGGTCTCCATGGCCGCAGGGGTAAGCGCCACCGGGCGGACCCCCCGGAGCTTCCGGACCCAGGGGGCGAACTCCGCCTTGGTCCTGAACTGGTACCCCCCGGCGACTTCCATGAGGCACAGCCCGCCGCGGCGCTGCCGGTACTCCAGCTCGATGTCCTGCAGAATCTCCAGGAGCGTCTTGCGGTCCGTCTCCCCCAGGATGTCCTTCAGGCGCTCGACCGTCACGGGGGCATCGGACGCGAACACCAGCGCCTCGACAACGGATCTCATGTCATCCATCGGCTGATTCCTCCACCGCCGGGAATATTCGGATCGGCCCGAACGGGTCGGACTGGAACGCCCTGACGACCCTCATTTTCATGAGCTCGAGGATGGCCAGCAGCGTGTATATGATGCTCTTCCGGGTCCGGCTCGCCTTCAGCAGGTCCGTGAAGGAAAGGCTCTTTTCCCGCGAAAGGTCCTCGAGAATCTCGTTGATCCGGTCCGACAGGGAAATCCGCTCCGTGTCGATCTCGAGGAGGTCTTCCTTGTCCATCCGTTCGACGACCTGCCTGAAGGCCTCGATGAGCTCGAAGAGGCTCACCTCCATCACCGCCTCTTCGGGTCCGTCTGGGACCTCCTCCTCGACAACGGCGCGCTTGAACACGTCCCGGTCCAGCAGCGTCCGCTTGCCGAGGCTGAGGGCCGCCTCCTTGAATGCCTGGTACTCCAGAAGCTGCCTGACCAGCTCCGCCCGGGGATCCTGTTCCTCCTCCGTCTCCCCCGCTCCCTCCTCGGCGGGCAGCAGCAGCCTGGACTTGATGTGGACGAGGGTGGCCGCCAGGACCAGGTACTCGCCAGCCAGATCGAGATTGAGGGCCTTCATCATCTCGAGATGCTCGAGATACTGCTCCGTGACGAGGGCCATGGGGATGTTGTAGATGTCGAGCTCGTTCTTCCGGATCAGGTACAGGAGAAGATCGAGGGGCCCCTCAAAGATGTCGAGTTTGACCTCATAGCTCATGGCGATCAGATCCGGATGGCGTCGCGGACCTCGGCCATCGTCGCCCGGGCCACCCGCCGGGCCCGCTCGTTGCCGTCTGCGATGATGTCATGGACTTCCCGGATGTTCGAGCGGTAGTAGTCCTGCCTGTCGTGGATCGGCCTGAGGCCTTCCTCGATCCGATCAGCCAGCCGCTTCTTGCACTGCACGCAGCCGATGGCCGCCCTGCGGCAGTCCTCGTCGATCTGGGCGATCTCCGCCGGCGGCGAATAGATGTTGTGGAAGGCGAAGACGTTGCAGACCTCCGGCCGGCCGGGGTCGCTCTTGCGCTGCCTCCGGGGGTCCGTGAACATGGACTCGATCTTGCGGCGCAGTTCCTTCCCGCGCTCGCTGAGGTAGATGGCGTTGTCGTAGGACTTGCTCATCTTGCGCCCGTCGGTGCCCAGGAGCTTGGGGACCGTCGTCAGGAGCGGCTCGGGAACCGGGAAGATCTCCCGGTAGAGGAAATTGAACCGCCGGGCGATCTCCCGGGTCAGCTCGACGTGCGGCAGCTGGTCGACGCCCACGGGCACGCCGTAGGCCTTGTACATGATGATGTCGGCCGCCTGGAGGACCGGGTAGCCCAGGAACCCGAAGGTGGAAAGATCGCGGTCGACGAGTTCATGCTTCATCTCCTTGTAGGTGGGGTTGCGCTCGAGCCAGGAAAGCGGGGTGATCATGCACAGCAGCACGAAGAGCTCCGCGTGCTCCATGACGGCGGACTGGACAAAGAGCGTGCTCCGCTTCGGGTCGAGCCCCGCGGCCAGCCAGTCGATGACGATGTCGACCCGGTTTTCCCGGATCTCCTCCGTTCGGTTATAGTCGGACGTCAGGGCGTGCCAGTCGGCGATGAAGTAGAAACACTCATAGCCGCCGTCGTTCTGCAGGTCCACCCAGTTCCGCAGGGCCCCCAGGTAGTTGCCCAGGTGCAGCTTTCCCGTCGGCCGGATCCCGCTCAGTATCCTTCGTTTCTCCGTCATGTCCCCCCGTCGACTCATCGGAAATCGCCCGGGCCTGGACCCGGGCGTCCCGGACGTATAACAGAAATGCCCCCGCCTGTCAACGGCGGGCCCTGCCGGGATTAAAGAAGAACCCGGCAATTTTCCTCAGCAATTCCCCGACCGGAGGATACGGCGGATCTTCTCCAGGGGTCCGCCCAGGGACGCGCGTTCGCCCCGCAGGGACTCGAGGGCCTCGATGACGCCGAGTTGCCCCAGCCTTCTCAGCGGTTTGACCGGATCGGGCTCACGGAAAATCAGTCTCAGCTCGGCGACGATCCTGTAGTCCTCAAGCCTCTCCAGGAGCCGGAGCGACAGGGTCTCGGCGATCCGCACCTCGTCGGCGGCGACGATCCGGAAGCCCAGTCTCGCCTCGAAGCGGACAGCCCGGAAGATCCTCGTCGGGTCGTCGATGAAGCTCCTGCCATGGAGGACGCGGATGATCCCGTCCCGTACGTCGCGGGAGCCACCGTACTCGTCGAGCAGGCGGCCGAACTCCCCGGGGGCAAGCGACAGGGCCATGGCGTTGATCGTGAAGTCGCGCCGGAACAGGTCGTCCCGGATCGAGCCCGGCGTCACGCGGGGGAGCGCCGCGGGTTCGTCGTAGACCTCCGTTCGGGCCGTGGCGACATCCACCTTGGCCCCCCCGGGCATCGAGAACGAGGCCGTCCCGAACCGCTCATAGCCCTTGACCGGTGTGCGGTAACGCCCGGCGAGGCTCCGGGCAAACCGGATCCCGTCCCCCTCCACGACGATGTCGAGATCGCAGGTTTCCCGGCCCAGCAGCAGGTCCCGGACCAGGCCTCCCACGGCATAGGCCCGGCACCCCGTCTCGCCGGCAATCCTGCCCGCTGAATGGAGGATATCGAGCAGCCCGGGGGTCATCCGGGCAGCGATCGTTTCCGCAAGGCTCCCCGCGTTCCGATGGCGTCCCTGCCCCGCAGCGTCCCGGCCCGGCGCCTGTTTCGAGATCCCGGCCTTCTTCGACATCCCATCGGTCGTGTCCCGCTTTGCCGTCACGGATCCCCCTTATACTCACGATGAATCATGCCGGCGAACGATCCGAGAGGCGTGGCCCCCTCCGCCTTACCGGGCCCTCGCCCGGATGCGGTTGTCGCAGACCGCGGTGCCCGGGTCGTCGGAACTCACCGCGCCGTGCCCCGCTTTTCGGCTTTCAGCACCAGGAAATACAGCTCTCCCTCCTCCCTGAGATGCCCCGCCGCGATCTCGGCCTCGCGGCCCCTGCCGCAAAACAGGTCGACCCTGCCCGCCCCCGTGATGGCCCCTCCCGCGTCCTGGTTCAGGACGAAACGGGAGAAGGGCACCCAGGAGCGGATGTCGCCTTTCGGGCCGATCTCGGGCTTTCGGGTCTTCACGAAGGCCAGCGCCCCGCGAGGGAAGACCGCCGGGTCCGTTGCGATGGAGCGCCCGCCCGTGAGCGCGACCCCGATGCTGCCCACGGGGCCTTCCCCGACGGTGCGGAAGAACACGTAGCTCTCGTTGTAATACAGGATCTCCCGGAGCTGATCGGGGTTGTCGCGGAGGGTTTTCCGGATTCCCTGCATCGAAAGGCTTTCCCGCGTTGCCTTTCCCGAGTCGATGAGCAGCTTCCCGATGCTGCGGTAGGCCCTCCCGTTGGACTGGGCGTAGCTGACCTGGAAGCACGAACCGCCGGCGGGACAGATCATCCCCGATCCCTGGATGTGGAGGAAAAAAATGTCCACCGGGTCTGCAAACCAGGCAATCTCGAGACCCCGGTTCTCCAGGGCGCCCGCCCCGTCGATCTCCTCGCGGCTGTAGTAGGGGACGAGCTCGCCGTTTTCGAGCCTGCCGATCAGCCGCTCGTTCCCGTATTTCTCCCGGAATTTCCCCAGGCGGACCACGACCGCATCGTCGGGCCTGCGGTAGATGGGGTAGCGGTAGACGTCGGTCCTGGCAAGAGATCCCTCCAGCACGGGCTCGTAGTACCCGGTGAACAGGACCCTGCCGGTCGGGCCGCTTCCGGCGGCCCGGTAGACCTCGAAGTCTTCGCGCACGCGCCGGCCGATCTCCGCGGGAGACGCCCCGGCCTCGACCATCGCCAGAAAGGCTTCCAGCGACACCTTCAAGTCGCGTGCGGTGACGCGCGTCTCTCCCAGCCGGTAGGACGTGCGGCCGGGGATGCGGGCAAAGTACTCCAGGCTCTTCCGGAGGGCCCTGACGAGGGATTCCCGGTCCAGGTCGTCCCGGAACTCTGGGAGTTCCGCTTGCGGGACCGCCGCCAGGGGCGGGGCTTCTTTCGGCGGGGCCGCGGGCGGCGGCGTGACGGCGGGGGGCGGCCGGAAGAGTGAGCACCCGCCAACAGGAAGGAGCAGGCAGCAAAGGACGAGCAACGCCCCCTTTTTCAAGGGCCTCACGCCGAATCCCCCTTGGACCGACGGGCGCCGGTCACAGCTCGATGATCATCGCAAACTCGTCGCAGAAATCCGGATACTTCCAGCACTTGAAGCAGTCCGACCAGATCTTCTCCGGCAGTTCCGTACGCGGGACCTCGCGAAAGCCCATGCGAGTGAAAAAATCCTTCTGATAGGTGAGCGCGAAGATCCGGTAGATCCCCAGGGTGATCGCCTCGGAGATGCAGGCCTCGACGAGCTTCTTGCCGATGCCCTTGCGCCGGTATTCGTCCTGAACGTAGAGCGAGCGGACCTCGGCCAGGTTCTCCCAGAACAGGTGCATGGCGACGACGCCCACGATGGGCCCCTCCTCCTCTTCCATGTACACGTAGAATTCCCGCAGGCAGCTGTAGAGGTCCATGAGCGACCGGGGCAGCATCTCCCCCTTGGCCGCGGAGAGGTTGATGATCCGGTGGATCCATTTGACGTCGCCCGTCTTCGCTTTTCTGAGCATCCCCTTCCCCGCCTGTTTCGTTCGTCGTTGAAGATCGCCCGGCACGCCACCCCGGGAAGGCCTCACCCGCCTCCCCTTCTCCCGGGGCCCGGCCCCTGGTTTATTTCCTCGCCGTCCTCAGCATCTCCCTCGCGGCCGCGCGCGTCTTTTCCGTGATCTCCACGCCGCCGAGCATCCGCGTGATCTCCTCGACGCGTTCGTCCTCGGAGAGCTGCCGGACATCCGTCCGGGTCCGTCCGTCGGAGACCTGCTTGGTCACCCTGTAGTGGGTCCGCCCGAAGGAGGCGATCTGCGGCAAGTGCGTGATGCAGATGACCTGGTGGTGCCTCGAGATGTCCCGGAGCTTGCGTCCCACGACCTCCGCCGTGGCGCCCCCGATCCCGCTGTCGACCTCGTCGAAGACGACCGTCCCGACGGAGCCGGCCTTCGCGAGGACCTTCTTCATGGCCAACACGATCCGCGATAGCTCCCCTCCCGAGGCGATGCGGTGGAGCGGTTTGAGCGGCTCTCCCACGTTCGTGGACAGGTGGAACTCCGGCTGGTCGATGCCCTTCGGGTTCAGAGGAGCCAGGCCCTCCTCGTCCGGCGGCACCTCGGCGAACCGGACGGAGAACCGCGCCTTCTCCATCATCAGGGCATGGATTTCCGATTCGATCGCCCGTTCCATGGACGCGGCGACGCGCCGCCTCTCGGCGGAGAGCGTTTCGGCCTGCTCCCGGAGCCGGCCCTTGCGTTTCGCCAGCTCCGCCTCCATCGCCTCGATGTCCTCGGCGGCACTCGCAAGCCCCTGCAGTTCCTCCAGGAGGGACTGCCCGGTCCTGAGGACGCTCTCGATGGAACCGCCGTATTTCTTCTTCAGCCTGCCGATCGCCTCGAGACGGTCATCGATCTCCTCGAGTCTCGCCGGGTCGGAAGGGATCTTGCCGAGATAATCCCGGAGTCCCCGGGCGGCATCCTCGAGCTGGATGGCCAGCGATTTCATCTCGTCCTCGGAGACCGTGAAATTCGGATCGATGCGCCGGATGTCCCGGATGTGGCCCGTCACGCGGGCAATCGCCCCCAGCACCGGCTCCTCGCTCCCGTAGAGCGTCTCCCAGGCGCCCCGCGCCAGCTCGGCCAGCTTGGCGGCGTTGGACAGGACCTTCTTCTCGTCCAGGAGGACCGCGTCCTCGCCGGGCTTCAGGGCCGCTCGCTCGATCTCGCCCGCCTGGAACCGGAGAAACTCCTCCCGCTCGGCTCGGTTGCGGTTCTTCGCCGCCAGGTCGTCCCGCCTTGCCCTGAGTTTCTGGTATTCGTCGTACAGGGCGGCGTACCGGCCCAGCGGGGCTCCCAGGTTCCCGAACTCGTCGAGAATGTCGATGTGTCTCTCCGGGTCGAGCAGGACCTGGTGCTCGTGCTGGCTGCAGACGTTGACGAGCGTCTCGCTGATCTCGCCGAGCATGGCCACGGTGGCCAGGTTGCCGTCGATGTAGACCCGGTTTTTCCCTGATCGGGACACCACGCGCTTGACAACGATCTCGCGGCCCGGGTGGAATCCCATTTCCTGGAGGCGCTCCCGGAGGACCTTGCCGGCGCCGATGTCGAAGACCGCTTCGACGACGGCGGCATCCTCCTCGGAGCGGATCAGGTCCGTCGAGGCTCGGTCCCCGAGCAGCAGCCCGATGGCCCCGATGAGGATAGACTTGCCCGCTCCCGTCTCTCCCGAAATGACGTTCAGGCCGTCGTGAAAGGCCAGGACGATCCGGTCGATGATGGCGAAATTGGTGATGCCCAGTTCCTTCAGCATGCTATGTTCGGCTCGTCGCCGTGGGCGAGCCCCCCCAGCCGAGTTTCGATCTCAGGATCTCGAGATAGCCCCTCCGCGGGGAGACGATCAGGTTGGTGACGCAGTCCGACCTGCGGACGGTCATGGTGTCCCCGGGCTTCAGGGTGTAGCTCACCTGGCCGTCACAGCTCATGATGGCCCCTGCCTCGCGCGTCCAGAGCGTGAGCTTCAGGACGGCATCCTCCGGCAGGATGACCGGCCGGTTAGTCAGCGTGTGGGGGCAGATCGGATTGAGGATGATCATGTTCAGCACGGGGACCACGATGGGTCCCCCCGCGGAAAGCGAATAGGCCGTGGATCCCGTCGGCGTCGAGACGATCAGGCCGTCGGCCCGGTAGGTCGTGAGGTACCGGCCGTCGACGACCGTTTCCAGGTCCACCATGCGCGAATAGTTGCCGCGGTTGATGACGACATCGTTCAGCACGGAGCACTCGAAGCTCCCTCCCTGCTCGTCCTGCACGGTGACGTCGAGCATCATGCGCGACTCCGTTCGGTAGTCCCCCGCGAGAACCGCCTCCAGGGCATCGAACATTTCGTTGAGGTTGATGACGGTGAGATAACCGAAGGTGCCCATGTTGACGCCGAGAATCGGAACATTCGATTTGCGCATGAGCCGGGCTGCCTGCAGGAGCGTTCCGTCGCCGCCCATCGTGACGACCAGATCGGCGCGGCCTCCCAGCTCGTCCCCATGGTACCCCCGCGCGCCCAGCCTGACGGCCGCTTCCTTTTCCAGGAGGATTTCGAGGCCCTTGCCTCCGGCCCACTCCGTGAGCCGTGCAATGCTCTCCACCACATGCCCCTTGCCGGCGTTGCCGACAACCCCGATCGCCTTGATGCCCATCTGGCAGAACCCCTCGGAATTTCGGCAGATAGGTAGCACAAATCGATCCCCCTGTCCACAGCGGATCTTGCCGCCTCCGCGATCCGGTACGGCCGGACGCAGGGCGCCCTCCGGAATAGAAGGTAAGAGGGTCTGAAGGTTAGAAGGGCGGAGGAACGGAGGGCATGAATCCCGCTGCCGGTTGATCCAACATTCTTACCCTCTCACCTTCTTGCCTTCTCTGATCGTATCGGCATGCCCCGCTCTCCCCGGCGATTCACAGAATGAGCATTGACAAAACGGAGTGTGATACGCTACCGTGCCTGCCTTCAGGAGGAGTCCCATGGGTTTGTTGAAAGGATCGTTGACCTTTTCGAGGTACCGGGTGAAGGGGGAGCTCCCCGCGGAATTTCGTCCCTTCTTCGATCGCCAGATCAAGAAATACGCCTTCCGGGACCTGACGGCCTCCGCCGAGGAACAGGCCTTCGGCTGGACCTGCCTGGAGAACCCGCTCGACACCGCCTTCGAAGGGGGCCGTTACTGCGCCGGGGACTTTTTCTATTTTTCGCTGCGCCTCGACAGGAAGTCCGTCCCGCCGGCCCTGCTTCGCCTCAAGTGCCTCGAGGAGGAACGCAAATCGCTCAAGGACAGCGGCAGGACGCGCCTCTTCCGCGAGCAGGCCAGGGAGATCAAGGAGCGCGTGTTCCTGCATCTGCTGACGAAGGCCCACCCGGTTCCCTCCTTCTACGATGTCTGCTGGTCCGTCCCGGGCGGCTGGCTCCTCGTCGGATCCCATGCCGACAGGGTTTTCGAGATCTTCGAGGACCTCTTCAAGATCACCTTCAACGCCCGCCTGACGGCCTGCCTGCCCTGGGACCCGGAGCACCTCGACCGAAAGACGGCCGCGGCTCTAACGGTGCTGGGCGGCGGATCGTTTCTGGAACCGGCCCGCGGATCGGCGGAAAAGACCGACCCGGCCCTGCTGGCCAGGGAGTTCATGACCTGGCTGTGGTTCAAGTCGGAAGAGCGGGACGGGACGGTTTCCCTTCCCGGCCAGGTCGATGTGCGCCTGACCTTCGAGAAACGGGTCGTCCTGGAATCGGGCGAGGGGGAATACTCGGAAACCGTTTCCTGCCAGGGCCTACACGCCGACCTTCGGGAGGGCAAGGCGGCGATCCGGGAGGGCAAGAAGGTGCGGGAGGCCCGGCTGCGCCTCGAGAGGGACAGCGACCGGTGGGAGTTCACCCTGAAGGCCGACCGGTTCCAGTTTCAGTCCATGAAGCTGCCGCAGACGGGAGGCCTCGACGAGGAGGGCGTGGAAAACGAAGGCGGCATCCTGGAGCGGATCGGCCTCGTCGAGACGGGCCTCAGGACAATGGACGACCTTTTCGCCTTCTTCCTCAAGCGGCGCCTGTCGTCCCAGTGGGCCGCGGAAGAGATCCCGCGCGTCAAGGCGTGGCTGAAGGGGTAGCCGGCCGGACAGGGATCCTCCCCCCCCCTTCGCTGCCCCCACAAAAAAAGGATGGGGGGGTCGACATCTCAGGCCAGGCCTAGAGGATCAGCGGCTTCAGAGCGTCGAGCAGGGCACGGTTCTCCTCCTCCGTACCGACGGAGATGCGGATCTTGTCGTCTAGCCTTGGACGGTCCCAGTAGCGTACGAGAATGCCCCGGTCCCGCAGCTCCAGATAGAGATAGCGGGCATCGCCCTTCGGCGGGCGGGCCAGGATGAAATTGGCCTGCGCCGGCCAGAGCCGAAACTTCATCCTCTCCAGCTCCGCCGCGAGCCTTTCCCTCGAGGCTCTGATCCTTGCGGCGTTGGCCGCCATCCAGGCCTGATCGTTCATGGCGGCGGCGGCCAGGCGCAGGGCCACGGAATCCACGTTGTAGCTGTCCTTGATCTTGATGAGCCCCTCCAGCAGTTCGGGTCGGGCCACGCCGAAGCCCACGCGGAGCCCCGCCAGGGAATACGCCTTGGACAGCGTTCTCAGGACAATGACGTTCTCATATTTCGAGACGAGACCCAGCGCGTTGCCGTCGGCGAACTCCGCGTAGGCCTCATCCACCACCAGCACGCCCTTGAGGCCCGCGGCCAGCCGGGCGAGATCGCCGGCGGGGGACACCGTTGAAGAGGGGTTGTTGGGCGAGCAGACGAAGGTCAGGTCGGCCTGCACCGCGAGCAACCCCTCCACGGGCAGGTTGTACTCCTCGTCGTAGTCGACCTCCGCCGTCGAGGCATCCTGCATCTCGGCCAGGGTGACGTAGAGCGAGTAGGTCGGCACGGGGTAGGCGATCCTCCGTCCTTTCTCGAGGAACGCCCGCGCCAGCAGCGCCAGCATCTCGTCGCTGCCGTTCGACGCCATGACCCAGTCGGCGGGCACGCCGAAGGCCCTCGCCGCGGCCTCCCGCGCCATGCCGGCCAGGGGGTCGGGGTAGCGCCGGAGCCACTCGCCCTCGAACCCCCGGAGGACATTCATGACCTCCGGAGAGGGGGGGTAGGGGTTTTCGTTCGTGTTGAGCTTGATGACCTTCGTGCCCGGCGGGGGCTGCTCCCCCGGCACATAGCCCTTCATCTTCTTCACGTTGTCCCGAAAGTGGATCATCGAAATCCTCGAGTGCCTCATCCGTTTTCGCCCCTCGCCTTTCGCCTTTCGCCTTTCGCCTTTCGCCCTTCGCCTTTCGCCCTTAGTCTCTTTCCATATACTTCGCGCCCTGCCATGTGTCCCTTTTTTCCAGTTCCCTGTCAATGGCATTCAGCACCTTGAGCTTGCTCTGAGCCCAGCCCGGACCGAGGTAGATATCCCGGTAGCCCTCCGCCGTGATTCGCTGGATGACGACCGAGGGCGGCAGGAGTTCGAGCACGTCACAGACCGTCGATACGTAGTCCTCCTGCCCCATCAGCGAGATCTTTCCCTCCTCGAAGAGCCGGCCCACTTCCGTCCCCCGCAGCGCCAGCAGGGAGTGCACCTTGACGCCGTCGACGGGAAGGGCCGCGACGGCCCTTGCCGTCTTCATCATGTCGGCGCGCGTCTCGCCGGGAAGCCCGAGGATGATGTGCGCGCAGATGAAGAGCCCCCTGCCCGCCGTCCTTCGCACCGCATCCGCGAAGCACGCCGAGTCGTGCCCGCGGTTCATCCGCCCGAGTGTCCCGTCGTGGATGGACTGCAGCCCGTACTCGACCCAGACGTGCGACCGTCCGGCATAGCCCTCGAGCAGCCGCAGGACGTCCTCGTCCACGCAGTCCGGCCTCGTGCCGATGGAGAGCCCGACCACGTCGGGCTGCGCCAGGGCCTCGTCGTAGAGCGCCCGAAGACTCTCGACGGGCGCGTAGGTGTTCGTGAAGGTCTGGAAGTAGGCGATGAATTTCGCCGCGCCCCGCAGGTTCCGGTACAGGGCCTTCCCGTCCGCGATCTGCTGCGCGACTGCGGGCAGCGGTCCCTTCTGCCGGAGACTGGAGCCCCGCCCGTCGCAGTACGCGCAGCCGCCGACGGCGATCGTCCCGTCGCGGTTCGGGCAGGTGAACCCCGCGTCGATCTGCAGTTTGTAGACCCTGCATCCGAAGCGATCGACGAGGAAGCTCTTGAAATCGAAGTAGCGTTTCCGGGCTCTCCGGGATGCGGGTTTCGTCATGAAGGGAAATCGGTTGTTTTTTTGAGGGGATGTTATTAAATAGTCGCTGCAAAGGCAAGGACGATCATCCTCCGGGTCTTTCGCCGCGCCACCGCGGAACCCGCGCCCCGCCCTGCGCCGGGGCAGAACACATCCGGGTGGCAACCGGACATGCCAAGGGAACATGACGTCATCGTTGTCGGCGGCGGTCACGCGGGGTGCGAGGCGGCCCTGGCGGCCGCCCGCATGGGCTGCGCCACGCTGCTGTTCAACATCAACCTCGACTCCGTGGCGCTGATGTCCTGCAACCCCGCCATCGGCGGCCTCGCCAAGGGCCAGCTCGTCAGGGAGATCGACGCGCTGGGCGGCGAGATGGGAAAAATCGCCGACCGGACGGCCGTCCATTTCCGTCTGCTGAACTCCTCGAAGGGACCCGCCGTTCAGTCCTCCCGTGTGCAATGCGACAAGCAGCTCTACCGCCTGGCGATGAAGGCCGTCGTGGAGCGCCAGAGGGGGCTCGATCTCCGCCAGGGTCTCGTGGAGCGCCTGGCCGTCGAGTCGGGCCGGGTGACGGGCGTTGTGGACAGCACGGGCTTCTTCTACCCCGCACGGGCCGTCGTCGTCACCACGGGAACCTTCCTCAACGGGCTCATCCACATCGGGACCTTCCGGACCCCCGCAGGCCGTGCAGGAGAGATCGCCTCCGTGGGTCTGGCGGAATCTCTGCGGGGGCTCGGGTTCGTCATGGGGCGCATGAAGACGGGCACCCCGCCGCGACTCAAGGCCTCGACGATCGACTTCGGGAGGCTCGAGCGCCAGGACAGCGACCCCGCGCCCCGGCCCTTCTCGTACACGACTACAACGCTCCGGGAGGAGCGCCTGCCCTCCTACTTCTCGCACACAACGGAGGAAACGCACCGGCTGATGCGGGACAACATCGGCCTGTCCCCCCTGTACTCGGGCGTCATCACCGGGGTGAGCGCCCGTTATTGCCCTTCGCTGGAGGACAAGGTGATGCGCTTCTCCGGGCGCGGACGCCACCCCGTCACGCTGGAGTTCGAGGGACTCGACACGGAGGAGATCTACGCCAAGGGACTGGGCAACTCCCTGCCCCTGGAGCTGCAGGAGCACATCGTCCGCAGCGTCCCCGGCCTGGAGACGGCGGAGATCATGCGTCCGGCCTACGCCATCGAGTACGACTACGTCCAGCCGACGGAACTCCGTCAGACCCTGGAGACCAAACGCGTCGCGGGGCTTTTCCTGGCAGGGCAGATCAACGGCACCTCGGGGTACGAGGAGGCCGCCGGCCAGGGGCTCTGGGCGGGCATCAATGCGGCCCTGCTGGTCCAGGGCCGGCCGCCATTCCTCCTGGAGCGTTCCGAGGCCTACATGGCCGTCATGGTGGACGACCTGGTCACGCGCGGGGTCGACGAACCCTACCGGATGTTCACCTCCCGGGCGGAATACCGCCTCCTGCTGCGGGAGGACAACGCGGCGATCCGCCTCATGGGGAAAGGGCACGCCCTGGGGCTCGTCCCGGATGCACACTACCGGGAGCTGCGGGCGCGCGTGAGCCGCATCGAGGAGGGGATCCGCCGTCTTTCCGCAAAGACGGTCTACCCCTCGGCGGAGACCAACCGGATCCTGGAGACGCGGGGATCGCTTCCCGTCCGCAAGCCCCTGTCCCTTTTCCAGCTCCTCAAGCGCCCCGACATGGGCTATGAGGATCTCGCGGCGTTCGACGCCGGGTTGCCCGCCGTCGAGGAGGCCGTGAGGAAGCAGATCGAGATCGAGGCCCGCTACGAGGAATACATCCGGCGCCAGAAAGAGGCGGTGGAGAGATTCCGCGAGGCGGAGCGGAAGAAGATCCCCGTCGGCATCGACTACGCCGCGATCCCCGGCCTCTCAAACGAACTCAGGATCAAGCTCGACGCGGTCCGCCCGTCCTCTTTCGGTCAGGCGCAGCGGATCCCCGGCATGACCCAGGCCGCCCTGGCGGCGATCCTGGTCTACCTGAAAAAGAAGGAGATGAACGCGGCGGCGCCCGGAACGTGAAAGGAGGAACGCCATGCGCTGGAAAGACCAGGACCAAAGCGACAACGTGGAAGACCGCAGGGGGGTGCCCGACCGGAACCAGTACGACACGTTCGGGGCCCCGGCGCTGTAGGTCCTCCGGCGTCATCCTGCGCAAAAAAAAGCGGGGGAGACCCCCGCCTTTTTGCGCGGCAACGGACTCCGCGGTCCCCTCGTCTCAGAACTGCCCTGTTTCCTGCATGGGGATGACGGTCTCGGGGTCGGGACTCGTGAAATCCGCCGGCTCCGACGGCGCCCCGGTCCAGCGTCCCCGCTTCCCGGGCGCGTCCGCACGGGCCGCCTGCGACCTCTCCACCCGGAACATGGCCATCACCGAGGCCAGCTCCTGGGCGTTGGCGGCGTTCTGCTGGGTGACCTGGTTCATGTCCGCGACGGCGCGGTTGATCTGGTGGATGCCGTCGGACTGCTCGCGGGATGCCGCGGCGATCTCTTCCATCAGTTCCTGGACCTTCTTCGAGCTGCCGATCACGCTGCCGAAGGCGTCGTTGGTCACCGTGACCAGCTTCTCCCCGCCGCGGACCTTGTTGACGATGTCCTGGATGAGATTGGCCGTGTCCTTGGCCGAGTCCGTCGCCCGCAGCGCCAGGTTGCGCACCTCGTCGGCCACGACGGCAAAACCCGCCCCTGCCTCGCCGGCCCGCGCCGCCTCGACGGCCGCATTGAGGGCCAGCAGGTTCGTCTGGAAGGCCACCTCGTCGATGTTCTTGATGATCTTCTGGGTCTGCTCGCTCGCCCGCGCGATCTCCGTCATGGAGCGCGTCAGCTCCATCATGGCCTGGTTGGCCTTCTCGATGGCCTCCCGCACCGTGATCATCAGGTGATTGGCCGCCGTGGTGTTCTCTGCGTTCTGCTTCGTCATCGACGCCATCTCGTCGAGCGAGGCCGACGTCTCCTCAATGGAGGCCGCCTGCTGGGACGACGAGTCGGAGAGCACGCTGGAGATGGCCATGGACTGCCCCACGGCCTCGCCCATCTTCTTGCGCATGGTATTGACCGACTCGGCCAGCTCCCCGATCTCGTCCCGGGAGAGCACCCGGATGTCCTGGGTCAGATCCCCCTCGGCAACCTTCTTGATGACCTCCACCGACTCCTTCACGGGCTTCGAGATCAGCCTGGCCATGGCCAGGTTGACGGCGACGGCCAGCAGGATGACGACGGCGAGCACCACGGCGAACAAGCTCAGCAGCCTGTTGGAATCCCTGATGGAACCCTCGTAGTTCTCCCTGCTCAGCCGATTTTCCAGGTCCATGAGACTGGAGAGCGTTTTTCCGAGCTCCTGATACTTGTCATCGCTGATGGTCATGAACAGGGCCGCCCCGTTGACATCCACGGCGACCATGTCCAGCAGTCCGACCGCCGGCTCCTGGTAGGCCTTGAGCTGCGCCAGCGTCGCGTCGTAGAGCTTTTTTTCCTCCGGGGTCACCCGATCGCTCTTCTGGAGGCCCTGCACGAAGGCGATGTTCCTCTCGAGGGCGGCCTTCTGCTCCTTGCCGAGGGCCTCCACCTTGGCGCTCTCGTAATTCGCACCCGCCCAGCTGACCACCTTGTAGAGACTGGCGTGGACATTGGCGATCGACCGGCTGATCTCCGAGCTGTTCTGGTAGCCCTGGAAGCGGTTGTTGTAGATGTCGTCCATGGCCGCCTTCTGACTCGTCATGCCGTGATAGGTGCCCGCCGCCAGGAGCAGCAGGAACAGGGACACCGCCACGGGTCCGATCAGGAGCTTCTTGGCCAGCTTCAGGTCGCGAAGGATCTTGTTCATCGTCCCGTCCCCTTTTTTGACATAGGCGGCCGGACGGGGCCGCGCCCCGTCCGGCCTTTCCGTCATGAACCGATTACTTGTAGGCCCCGCAGACGAGGATCACGTCGCCCACCTTCTGGAAGAACACTTGTTTGGCTTCGACTTTTTTGGACTGCGGGTTCGTCCACTTGTAGTCGACGGTGCCGCTGGGCGCGGCTTTCGCCTTGTCGACGAGCTCCTTCATGAAGAGCTTGCCGTCCGAGTCCTTGAGATCGATGATCGTCTTGCCGATGAGCGCCTTGTTGGCACCGTGGGAGAGGATCTTTGCGTTCAGATCGCTGACGTAGATGTAGAGATCGCGATCGACGAACTTGCCCTTCGGATCGTCGAACGCCGCAAAGGACTTCGCCTGCCCGTTTGCCTTGTAGAACTCGACGGCCTTGGCCAGCATGGCCTGCGCCTCTTTCGTCGTCCCCTTCGCCTGTGCGAAGGCAACCCCCGCGGTCAACGCGATGATCAACAGCCCGATCCACACTCTCTTCATTTTCCCGTTCCTCCTGTTTTTCGTTCTCTGGTTTGGTTTGCGTTTCCCTGGATCATGCCGACCGACTCTCTTCCATTCCGGACTTTCCTGCTTGATACTCCGCTACCCTGTGACCCGCGCCTGCACCTGGGTCGCCCCTCGGAGACAGGACGGCCCCGCGCGGACGATCCCCGGAACAGGGCTCGCCCCCGGGCGAACGGGGGATCCATTCAAGACGACGGACGTTCAACAGGATGATTCCTGGATATCACAGGTACAGGGCAATGTCGAAAGCGCCTCGACCCCCGCAATCCGGCCCGCTGGGCATCATGACGGGAGGGTTCCGTCTTTCTCCAGGTCCGCGGGACAGGGTTTCACGGTTACGCCATATCGTCGACGTGAATATGCAAATTCCGGACCACAAAGGGAGAAACGCGCCGTCGAGGACTGAAGAGAGGCGGCCGTGAGCCGGTCGTAGCGAAAAAACTTGATTTTTGGACCGCCTCTGTCACAATCCGTCATCCTTTTACGGGAGCCGACAGCGCCCGGACGGAAGGAAGGAACTCCCATTCCATGAAGGAGACCCCGATGACCGGCATACGAGACGCAAAGGATGTGCAGAAATTCGTCAAGGACAAGAACGTCAGCTTCATTCAGTTCTGGTTCACCGACGTCCTCGGCAGGCTCAAGACCTTCAGCGTGACCCCCTCCGAGCTCGCAGCAGGCATGTCGGAGGGCATGGGGTTCGACGGCTCCTCCATCGAGGGGTTCGCCCGCATCGAGGAGAGCGACATGATCGCCATGCCGGACCCCGCAACGTTCCAGCTCATCCCCTGGCGCCCCAGTGACCGCCCCGTGGCCCGGATGTTCTGCGACATCCTCACCCCCGACGGATCCCCCTACACGGGTGACCCCCGGCATGCCCTCAAGCGGATTCTCGCCCGGGTCGCCAAGCAGGGTTACACCTTCTACGTGGGGCCCGAGCTCGAGTACTTCTACTTCACCAACGACACCGACGCCAAGATCATCGACCGGGCCGGCTACTTCGACGGGCTCCCCGTGGACCGCGGCACCGATCTTCGCCGCCAGACGATCTTCGCGCTGCAGAGCATGGGCATCCGCGTCGAGTACAGCCATCACGAGGTGGCCCCGAGCCAGCACGAGATCGACCTGCGCTACCAAGACGCCCTGACGATGGCCGACACGGTCATGACTTACCGCGTGGCCGTCAAGGAGATCGCCCGGCAGAACGGCGTCTACGCCACCTTCATGCCCAAACCCATCTTCGGCCAGAACGGAAGCGGCATGCACGTCCACCAGTCGCTGTTCAAGGGCGCCAGGAACGTCTTTTTCGACGCCAGGGACCCCTACCTCCTCTCCTCCATGGCCAAGAGTTACATCGCCGGCATCATGCGTCACGCCCGCGAGATCACGGCCGTCACCAACCAGTGGGTGAACTCCTACAAGCGCCTGGTACCCGGCTACGAGGCGCCCGTCTACTGCGCATGGGCCCGCCGCAACCGATCCACCATGATCCGCGTGCCCCTGTACAAGCCCGGCAAGGAGACGGCGACGCGCATCGAGTTCCGTTCGCCCGACCCGGCCTGCAACCCCTACCTGGCCTTTGCCCTCATGCTGGGTGCCGGCATGAAGGGCGTCGACGGCAAGTACCCCCTGCCCGAGCCGGTGGAGCACGACATCTTCGAGATGGACGCCGCGGCCCGGGCCGAGGCGGGCATCACCTCCCTGCCCGGCAGCCTCTGGGAAGCCACGGAGGAGTTCAAGCGGAGCGTGCTGGCCAACGAGGTGCTCGGCGATCACATTTTCGGCAAGGTGATCGCCAACAAGGAAAAGGAGTGGGACCTGTTCCGAACCCACGTCACGGACTTCGAACTCGGCCGGTACCTGCCGATGCTGTAGACGGCGGAAGGCGCGGCCGCGCCGAAAGGGAACCGCCCCGAGGGGCTTCCGCACAGACCGCGGGCATGGGCCCGTCTCCATCGCCGGGCTCCGGCGCGGTACGGGGGTTGCGCCTTCTTGCCAAGCCCGGGACGGGGGGTTATATTAAACGGCAATGACAGGGGCGCGGGACGAAAGGCAAACGATGTCAGGCAACGGATTTGAGGTTTTCGGGTCCCTCGGCGAGGACAGGCCGCGGGAAGAGTGCGGCATCTTTGCCGTCCACGGCCACGAACAGGCATCGAGGCTGGCCTATTTCGGACTCTTCGCCCTCCAGCACCGCGGACAGGAAAGCGCCGGCATCACGACCGCCGACGGCAAAACGGTCCATGAGCACAAGGGCATGGGCCTGGTCTCGGACGTGTTCCATGAGAACACGCTGCAGAGGCTGCGCGGCCACTTGGCCATCGGCCACGTCCGCTACTCCACGACGGGCTCCTCGACCCTCTCGAACGCTCAGCCCTTCCTCGTCCACCACGCCGGCGAGCCCTACGCCCTGGGGCACAACGGCAACTTCATCAACGCCCGGCAGTTGCGTTCGCAGCTGGAACGGCAGGGCTCCATCTTCCAGTCCACCATGGACAGCGAGATCGTCGTTCACCTCATGGCCCATCACCTGCGCAACGGCTTCGACGAGGCACTCGTCAGGGCGCTCGCGAAGGTGAAGGGATCCTACTGCCTGGTGATGCTGACGAAGGACAGGGTGATCGCCGCCCGCGACCCGCGCGGGTTCCGGCCGCTGGCCATCGGGAAACTGGGCGAGGCGACCGTCGTCGCCTCCGAGACGTGCGCCTTCGACCTCCTTGGGGCCGTCTACGTTCGCGACGTGGAGCCCGGCGAGATCGTCATCATCGACAACACGGGGATGCGGAGCTTCAAGCCGTTCCGGAAAGTCCGGCCCGCGCGCTGCATCTTCGAACTCGTCTACTTCGCGAGGCCCGACAGCCAGATCTTCGGCCAGAACGTCTACCTCTGCCGCAAGCGCTTCGGCCACCGGCTGGCCCGCGAGTACTGCCCCGGGGCGGATCTTGTCATGCCCTTCCCCGACTCGGGGAACTACGCGGCCCTGGGATACGCCGAGGAAAGCCGCCTGCCTTTCGAGATGGGCATGATCCGCAACCATTACGTGGGCCGCACGTTCATCCGGCCCTCCCAGGCGATCCGCGACTTCGGCGTGCGCGTGAAGCTCAACCCCGTGAAGCCCCTCCTGCAGGGAAAGCGGGTCATCATCGTGGAAGACTCCATCATCCGGGGCACCACGAGCCGCAATCGCATCCGCAACCTCCGGCAGATCGGAGTGAAGGAGATCCACATGGCCATCAGTTGCCCACCGACGAGGCACCCCTGCCCCTACGGGATCGACTTCTCGTCGAAGGGGGAACTCGTGGCCGCGGAGAAGGGCGACGTGGAAGCCGTGGGCCGCTTCATCGGCCTGGACTCCCTGTACTACCTCAGCCTCAAGGGCATGGTGGAAGCCACCCGGATGGACCCGAAGAGCTTCTGCCTGGCCTGCTATTCCGGAAAGTATCCCATCCCCGTCGATGACGAGTTCGACAAGCTCTGCATGGAGGATCGGGTAAGCTGCGAACCGCAGCAGGACGATCTGCCCTTTATCCTGTAGCGCACCGCGCGCAGGCGGCAGGCATCGGGCTTCCGGAGGAAGGGGAATACGCCCGTCCGCTCCGCACCGCTAACGAGACCGCCAGCATCCGGGGGTTCGACATGCCCGCCCTGCCGAAGCAGCCGCTCATCTACGAGATCAACACCTGGGCCTGGCTCGGGGAGCTGAGCCGACGGCACAGGCACCCCGTCACGCTCGCCAGTGTCCCCCGCGAGGAGTGGGAGGCCGTCGCCGCATTCGGGTTTGACGCCGTCTGGCTCATGGGGGTCTGGCAGAGAAGCCCGGCGGGAACGAGGCGGGCACGGAGCCTTGATCCCCTCCTGGAGCAATGCCGGGCAATCCTCCCCGATTTCACCCCCGCGGACATCCAGGGTTCCCCCTACTGCGTCCGGGACTACACGGTGGATGAGCGCCTCGGAGGCCCCGAAGGGCTCCGCCTGGCCCGAGCCGCCCTCGCCCGCTGCGGCCTTGGCCTCATCCTCGACTTCGTGCCCAACCACGTGGCCATGGATCACGACTGGGTCGACGAACGCCCCGAGTTTCTCATCCAGGGCGATGCGGCGGATTTCACGCGTGCCCCGGAGGAGTTCTTCCGGTCCGGCGACCGCATTTTCGCCTTCGGCCGGGACCCCAACTACCCGCCCTGGACGGATGTGGCCCAGCTCAATGCCTTTCACCCCGGGCTCCGGGATGCCGCCGCCGGGGCGCTCCTGGGAATCGCCGGCCAGTGCGACGGGGTGCGCTGCGACATGTCCATCCTGCTCATCAACCGGATCTTTCGAAAGACCTGGGGGAGCCGCGCCGGCAGGGAGCCGCGGCGCGAATACTGGGTTGACGTCATCGGGGCGGTCCGCGATCGCCGTCCGGACTTCACCTTCATCGCCGAGGCATACTGGGACCTGGAACGGGAGCTGCAGCAGCAGGGCTTCGACTACTGCTACGACAAGCGATTGTACGACCGTCTTCTCCACGAGCCGGCCGAGGCGGTCCGGCTTCACCTGTCCGGCGACCCGGACGACCAGCACAGGCTCCTTCGCTTCATCGAAAATCACGACGAGCCTCGGGCGGCGTCGGTGTTCGGCTCCACGAAAGGCGCAGCAGCCGCTGTCGTCGTCGCGACGCTGCCGGGTGCGCGGCTGTTCCACGACGGGCAGCTGGAGGGCCGGAAGGTGAGACTGCCGGTGCAGCTCGGCCGGCAGCCTGGCGAAGCGCCGGATCCCGTCATCCGGGCTTTTTACCTGAAGCTCCTCCATGCCGTTCGGGATGCGCGGTTCCGGGACGGGGAGTGGTCCCTCTGCGAAATCTCCGGCTGGCCCGACAATGAAAGTTTCCGAAACCTCCTGTCCTGGCGCTGGGTCAGGGCCGACAGGCGTCACCTCATTGTCGCAAACCTCTCGGCCCGGCGCTCCCAGGCACGGGTGAGAATGCCGGGGGTGGAGCTTACCGGCCGCACCTGGCGGCTCCGTGATCTCTTGTCGGGGGAGGAGTATGAACGGTACGGCGATGAGATGACGGACCCCGGGCTCTTCGTGGACCTGCCGCCCTGGGGCTATCACGTTCTCGAGTTCTGATGAATGTCGAGGGTGTTTGCCGGCCTTTCGCCCTTTGCCCTCCGCCTGTCTTCTTACCACACCTCCCTCACCTTGACCCCGCCGCCCGCGAGGAACTCTTTCAGCTCGCCGATGGTATGGGTCCCATAGTGCACGATGGAGGCAATGAGCGCGGCATCGGCCTTCGCCTTCGTGAGAACGTCCAGCAGGTGCTCCTTCTTCCCTGCCCCGCCCGAGGCGATAACCGGGATTTTCACGTGGGTCGCGATCCGGTGGGTCAGTTCCAGTTCATATCCCTCCAGGGTGCCGTCGGCGTCGATCGAGTTCAGGCAGATCTCCCCGGCGCCGAGGTTCTCGGCTTCCCGTGCCCACCAGAGGGCATCGAGTCCCGTGTGCTTCCTGCCGCCCTGGATGACGATCTCGTAGCCCGAGGGGATTCTAGCGCTCGTTTCGACCTTCTTCACATCCATTCCCAGGACGACGCTCTGGGAGCCGAAGGCCACGGCACCCCCGGTGATGATCCGCGGGTTCTCCACGGCTCCCGAGTTGACGCTCACCTTCTCCGCGCCGGCCAGGATGACCCTGCGCATGTCCTCGAGGGTCCGGATGCCCCCGCCCACGGAGAAGGGAATGAAGATCGTCTCGGCGACGCGATTCACCACGTCGATCATGATGTCGCGGCCCTCTGAGGAGGCGGTGATGTCGTAGAAAACGATCTCGTCGGCGCCCTGCCCGTAGTATTGCCGCGCCGCCTCCACGGGGTCGCCGATGTCGACGTTTCCCTTGAACCTGACCCCCTTGGTCAGTTTCCCGCCCCTCACGTCGAGGCAGGGGATGATGCGCTTACTGAGCATGGCTGCCATCCCAGCGGCTGAAGTTTTCCAGGAGCCTGAGGCCGAAGCGTCCGCTCTTCTCAGGGTGGAACTGGACCGCGACGAGGTTCCCCCTTGCCACGGCCGAGGCGAAGCGGATCCCGTACTCCGTCTCCGCCGCCACGTCGGCCTCGTTCGCCGGGGCCGGGTAGTAGGCGTGCACGAAGTAGAACTCGGCGTTCGCCGGCAGCCCGGCGAACACGGGGTGAGCAACCTGGAACGAGACGCGGTTCCACCCCATGTGGGGGATCTTGAGCGGATCGCCACCTTCTCGAAGGTCCCCGGGGAAGCGCCTGACGCCGCCGGGGATGAGCCCGAGGCATTCCGTCCGGCCGTCCTCTTCGCTGTACTCGAAGATGACCTGCGTGCCCAGGCAGATTCCCAGGAGAGGCTTTCCGGATTCGAACGCCTCCCGGATGCAGCCCGCAAGCCCCGTCTCCCGGAGATTCCGCATGGCCTCGCCCGCGGCGCCAACGCCGGGAAAAATGATCCGCCCGGCACGGCGCAGGTCTTCCGCGCGGTCCGTGGCGACGCAGGGAACGTTCAAATGCCGGAGGGCGCGTGCAACGCTCGTCACGTTGCCCGCCCGGTAGTCGACGACGGCAATCATGGGATGCTCGCACCGGCCGGATCGGGATGGCGGACTATAGCGCAAAGAGGCCCGATAATCAATGACTGCGCGCCTTTTGGACGAAAAAAATCTTGACCGGCTCGCACCGGAGGTATAGATAAAAATCATGGGGATTTTCGCTGCCCCCTTCTCGCCCGGCGTTTCGTCGTATCCGTTTTCCCTCTCTCCGGTGCTTTTCCTCCTTCCCGGGCAGGATCCCCCGGTCTTGCGGCCGCGGAGGCGTAACGGTCCCGTAACCCCGCTTCAACCCTCAGCCCCGAAAGGAGGTCCGGCCATGCTGCAGAACCACGACTACAACCTGCTCGAGACGATCACCATCATCGCCCGAAGCGTCTACCGGTACGACACCTACATGAAGGACCTTGACAAGGTGAAGTGCGAATCCTGCAGGAAGATGTGGCAGGAGTTCCACGAACAGCGGCAGAAGGAGCTGGCCGTCCTGCTCAAGGAACTACGCGCCCACGTGGAAGGCGGGATGATGGCGATCGAGAAACCCTGAGGGCCGGCGGCGGGATACGGCGGAACCGCCGCCGTACAGGGCATCGCCGGGAAAGGACCGTCGGCTGCTGGACGCAGCCGTCACGGTTCGGAGATCTCGCGGATCCTGTCCGCATCCTCCTTCCGTGCCACCAGCGTCCGGTTTCCTGAACGGACGACGATCAGGCCGTCGACGCCGACCAGGGCCACGACCTCGCCGGGGGTCTCGGAGAAAACCAGGTTGCCTGAAGCGCCGACGGCCTTCAGGCAGCCCCGGACGGCGTTTCCATCGGAGTCCTTGCCGAGCAGATCCCGCAGGGCCGGCCAGCCGCCTACGTCGCTCCAGGAAAACCGTGAGGACACGCACCGCAGCGGCGTCCTCGTTTTCTCCATGACCCCGTAATCGATGGAGATGGGCCGGATGGACGAGAAGGCCTTCTCGAGGGCTTCCGGCCACCGCGGCGTCCCGTCGGCCCCGCCCAGGGGCCGCAGGGCGTCGTAATGTGCGGGCAGCCAGGTACGGATCTCCTCGAGAATGGGCGCGGCCCGCCAGACGTACATGCCCGAGTTCCACAGGAAGCGCCCCGAGTCCACATAGCGCCGGGCCGTCTCGAGATCGGGTTTTTCCTTGAACCGTTTCAGTTCGAAATGTTCGATGCCGCCGTCGTCCGCGACGGGGGCGCCGGTTTCGAGATACCCGTAGCCAGTGGCCGGGAAGGTCGGACGGATCCCGAAGGTGTAGAAGACATCGGCCGCGGCAACCTGCCGGGCCGCCGAAACCAGGCTCCGCTGGAAGAGATCCGTCGGCTCGATCAGGTGATCGGCCGTCAGGGTCAGGATGACGCTGTCGCCGAAACGTTTTTGGACGAGTACGGCCGCCAGTGCAACGGCGGCGGCCGTGTCGCGGCGGACCGGCTCGCCGATGACATGGCCCGCGGACAACTCCGGGAGCTGCTCGCGGGTGACTGCGACGTGCGCGGCATTGGTGAGCACGAGGACCCGCTCTGGGGGAACCAGCCCGCGCAGCCGGTCGAAGCTCATCTGCAGGAGGCTCCGGTCGCCGAAGAGGGTGATGAACTGCTTGGGTCTCGCGGGGGTGCTGAGGGGCCAGAACCGGGTGCCCATGCCGCCCGCCATGATGACGGCCACCAGATCCTTCTCCAGACCGGACATGTTCGACCCCTTCCCCCGCCTGACGGCCCGCGGCCCTCACGCCCGGCCGAAATCGTCATCGATACGCTCGATATCGTCCTCATCGAAGGAGTCCCCTGTCTGGACCTCCACGATGACCAGCTCCGTCCCGCCCGGGTTCATGACCCGGTGAAGCGCCCCCCGGGGGATGTCGACGGACTGCCCCCTGAGCAGGGTGAATTCCCGGCCGTCGACGGTCATGCGCGCCTCCCCGGAAACGATCATCCAGTGTTCGTCCCGGCGGCGGTGCCTCTGCAGGCTGAGGCGCTTTCCGGGGTAGACGACGATCCGCTTGAGCTTGTGCTGCTCGTCGTCCGCGAGGACGAGGAAATATCCCCAGGGACGCTCCTCCTTCGGCAGCCGGCCCATCTCCGCCTCACCCTTCCTCTTGCTTTCCCCGGCCCGGCAAAGAGACCGCGGCACGGCTCGACGGTAACACATTTCAGACGGCAGCACCACCCTGTTTTCACTGGACATTCCGGTCCGCATGTGGAAATGATACCGGCAGTCCGGCGACACGACACAGCGGACCGGCTGTGCCTGGTCCGGCAGGCAGGCTCGGCGGCGGAGCCGGGGATCGCCGGATGATCGGGCGGGTCCGCAATGTGCACGGCGCCGCCGACACTTTCGCGAACCGCCGGATCGGAGGGCCCAAAGGCACGGTGCTTTCCCGTTCGCCGACGTTCGCAGCGTAACGCCCATGAGTAACCATTCCATCACTCCCTTGCGTACATCCCTGGAAAGGATCGGAGGTCTGGCCGGCTTTTATGTACGCCGCAGGATCCTCGGCCGGGACCTGCCGTTTCTGGCCAGCTTCAAGCTCACCTACCGGTGCAACCTGCGGTGCGTGCCCTGTCCCTACCACCGGCGCGACGATGCCGCCAGGGCCTCCATCCGCTGGGAAGCCGCCACGGCGGCCCTCGATGCCCTGCATCGCGATGGCTGCCGCATCGTCGTCTTCGAGGGAGGCGAGCCCCTGCTGTGGCGCGACGGCCCGAAAACCTTCGACGACCTCGCCCGGTATGCCCGCAGCCGCTTTCTCTGCACGGCGGCCACGACGAACGGCACCCTGCCCCTAGACGTGCCCGTTGATGTTCTCTGGGTGAGCCTCGACGGGACAAAACCCGTGCACGACCGCCTGCGCAGCGGATCTTTTGACCGTGTCTGGAAGAATCTCGGGGGCTCCCCGCAGAAGAAGCTGCTTGCCCACTTCACGATGAACCGTGAAAACTGGCGCGACCTGGGGCCGATGCTGGAGGAGTTGAAGAAGAGACCGGCCGTCCGCGGCGTGACGCTCCAACTCTTCTACCCCTACGGGCAGGGCGAAGAAGCCCTCGCGCTGTCGCCTTCCGAGAGACGAGAGGCCATCGGCCTGGCGATCCGCCTCAAGGAGCGGGGTTACCCGATCATCAACTCCCGGCGCACCCTCCAGAAAATGATCGTCAACGGCTGGACGTGCCGCGACCGGCTCCTGGTCAATGTGGACCCCGACGGCTCGATCACCCGGGGCTGCTATGTCCGCAGCCGCGGGGAGGTCCGCTGCGGCGAGTGCGGCTTCACGCCCGTGGCCGAACTCTCGGGCGCCTTCGATCTCGCCCCCGGCTCCATCCTGGCCGGATGGAAGGCTTTCGTCCGACCGTGACTCGGCATTCGGATTCCATATCCTATTATCTTCTTCCATGAAAAATCATTGTTGCTCGAAGCGTGCTGCTGCTCTATCCCCTGTTCCTGTTGCCCGTAACCTGTCGTACGTCTCCGTCATCTCCCTCAGCCGGCGCTCGAGACGCCGGTCTATCTGCCCCGGAAGCAGGCGCCAGCGCCACCAGCCGCCCCTGCCCCCGGGCAGGTTCATCCTGGCCTCATCGCCCAGACCCAGCACATCCTGCATGGGGATGACGGCCGTCCCAGCCACGGACATCATGGCCAGCCGGATCATGGCCTCGTGGACCCTCGCCGCAGGGACCCTGAATCCCGTGTAGGCGAAGAATTTCTCCCTCTCCTCCTTCTTCGCCTCCCTCTCGAACCAGCCCCGCACGGTGTTGTTGTCGTGGGTGCCCGTGTAGACGAAATCCTTCTCGGCGTGGCTGTGGGGGGCATGATGCCCGGCCCCCTCGACAGAGCTGAAGGCAAAGAGGAGAACCCGCATGCCCGGAAGCCCCAGCCGGTCGAGAAGCGCGCGGACATCGGGCGTGATGGTTCCCAGGTCCTCGGCGACCAGTGCGCCCGGCGATACCTTGGCCGTCACGGCACGGAAAAGCTCCTCTGCGGGTGCGGGAACCCACGTTCCCCGCGCGGCGGTCTTCTGTCCCGCTGGAACCTCCCAATAGGACACGAGCCCCCGGAAGTGGTCGATGCGGACGAGGTCGAAAAGAGCCAGGCTGTGGAGGATCCGGGAAACCCACCAGGAAAACCGCCTTTTCCTGTGGGCGCCCCAGTCGAATACGGGATTGCCCCAGAGCTGCCCCGTCCGGCTGAAGTAGTCCGGCGGGACACCGGCCACATAGGCCGGTCGGCCCTCGGGGTCCAGCTTGAACAGCGCGGGGTTGCCCCATACATCGGCGCTGTCGTGATGGACATAGCAGGGCAGATCTCCCATGACCGACACGCCGAGGCCGTTGCAGTACGCCCGGAGAGCCGCCCACTGCCTGAAGAAGAGATACTGCCGGAATTTCTGCTCCTCGATCACGGGAGCGATTTCCCGGACCTGCGGGCCCAGCACCCTCATCCTGCGGGTGCGAAAGCCTGCCGGCCAGCGGGTCCAGGGCACCCTTCCGAAAATCGCCTGGAGGGCCTTGAACACGGCGTAATCATCCAGCCAGTGCTTCTCGGTCCGGCAGAAGAGGTCGTAATCGTACCGCAGGCTTCCCGGGCAGGCCGAAAACCGCCTCCACGCCTCGGAGAGGATGTTTTCCTTGAAGGACGAGACAAGCCGGTAGTCGACGGGGCCCGCCGGGAGGCGGGGCGCACGGGCCAGGTCCTGCCTGGACAGGAGCCCCTCGTCGACAAGCTTCTCTGGACTCACGAGCAGGGGGTTGCCGGCGAAGGCCGACGGGCTGCTGTAGGGCGAGTTTCCCATGCGCGGATCCGTCGGGGCCAGGGGAAGCATCTGCCAGAGCCGCTGGCCGGAGCGGTGAAGAAAATCGGCAAACCGATAGGCCTCAGGCCCCAGATCGCCGATGCCGAAAGGCGACGGGAGAGAGGTCACGTGCAGGAGGATTCCGCTTCGCCGGGCCACTTTCATTCCTTCATGCGCTTCCTCAGGGTTTTCCTTCCCGGCCGGCATTCAAGAGAGTTTCGGGGCATCGTCGACGGCGTCCCCTTCCGTCGTCTTGCCGAAGAAAACGAACATCGTCCTGCCCTCGGGAAGCCCGCCCCGGATCGCCCCCGCGCGCTCTTCCGGGACCGGATCGGGGTACGCGTCCCCGGTCAACGGCCGGCCGGTCGGAAACCACGGGGTCACCTGGCCGGCCCGGGATTCAGCAGGACCTGCTTGATGTTGTTGCCCTCGTTGGCCTCCTCGACCTGCTCCGTAATGTCCATCCAGACCCGCACCGCCGTGGGTTCCTGGATCCTGATCGGACTCGTGTACGTGATCGTGCCGCCGGGGTTGCGCAGGATTCTGTCCGGGTCGGCGGCCCAGAGGGTGGCGAAGTCCACGAACTGCACGCCGATCATGAGGACAAAACAGGCCGCAAACGACTCCGTGGACCGATAAGCCGCGTCGGGCAGGGGCCCGGGGCCCGCGTTGCGAATGTCCACGACGATATTCCCCGCTTGGTTCAGGGAAACCCTGTCCACGACGAGATCCGGCTTCGGGGCGGCCTCCTGGGCCGGGACCGGCAAGGCCTGGCACAACAGGGCCGCGAGGACGGCCAGCGCGGCGATGCGTCGGTTCATGCGTATCATGGTTTCCCCCGTTTGTTCATGACAGGCCCGCCCGGGTTATGAACCGTCACATGAGGTAGCTGTGCAGGCTGTCAAGGTAGTTCACCCCGAGGTAGGTAAAGAGCACCGAGGCAAAGCCCGCAATGGCCATGACCGCAACGCGCTTCCCCCTCCAGCCGCGGACAAGGCGGGCGTGCAGCAGCGTCGCGTAGATGAGCCAGGTGATGAGCGACCAGGTCTCCTTCGGGTCCCAGCTCCAGTAGGCTCCCCAGGCGAAATTGGCCCAGACGGAGCCTGTGATGATCCCCAGCGACAGGAAGATGAACCCCATGATCGTGCTGTGGTAGATCAGCTCCTCGACGGCCCCCTCGTCGGGGAAAGGACCCGTCGGGCCTTTCGCGGGGTTTTCCTTTCCGGAAAAGAACCGGCGGGCGAAAAACAGGACCCCCAGGCCGAAGGCGATCGCGAAGGCCCCGTACCCCATGAAGCATGTCACCACGTGACTCGTGAGCCAGTTGCTCTGGAGGGCAGGGATGAGAGGCTGGATCCGTGTCGCCTCGTCGGGGGAGAGGGACGCGTAGGCCATGGACAAAAAAGCCACGGGCGTCACGAAGGGACCGATGACACGGCTGCCGATCCGCCACTCCATGATGAGGTACAGCAGCATGATCGCCCAGGAGAAGAAGATCATCGACTCGTAGAAATTGGCCAGGGGAGCATGCCCCAGGCCCATCTGGTGCGACTCCCACCAGCGCACGGCAATCCCCGCCGTGTGCAGGGCAAGCCCGAAGAGGGCCGTGCCTGTGGCCAGTTTTCCCCAGTATTCATCCTCCCGCAAAAGGCGGATGAGGTAGAAGGCCATGGCGACCAGGTAGATCACCGTCGCCCAGCCCAGCATTTTCGTGTTCATGACGCTTCACCCCTGTAGATCCGGACGGCGCGCGCGACGGCCCGGTCGAGTTTCGCGGGGTCGCGGCTGCTCTGCCCGGCGACGGAAACGCGCGTCTTGCCGTTCCTGCGGTCCACGCGGACGAAGATCTGCCGGTGTGACGAGAAGAAGGTCAGGAGGAACCCGGCCACCAGCAGGAACGCACCCGTCCCGACGACGGGCACCCCGGGGTCGCGGTTGACCTTGAGCCCCGTGTAGAAGGACGTCTCGATCCCCTCGAGGCCGAAGCGGTAGGGCCTGTAGAGGCCCGCGTTGAACTGCGGCACCTGCCTCGTGATGCCCGGGTTCTGCTCCTCGATGGCATCGATGAATTTGAACACCCAGAAGGAAAGGGCCCTGTCGCCTTCCCGGACGCCGATCTTGACCGCCGGGCCCATCCGCATCAGGTTCCCCTCGATGCGCAGGATTTCCACTTGGGCCTTTCCGCCTTCGATGTCGAAGCGCTCCCCCTGCCGGGCCCGCCTGACGGTTCGCTGTCCTTTCCCGGTGATCACGAGAACGGCCTCGCCGGGGACGGCGCCGTATGTCGACTGGTAGAACCGGATCCCCTCGAACTCGAGTGGATGATTGACCATCAGGACGCCCCGGGCCCGTATCTCACCGCCCTTCATGAAGGACAGGTCGGACCGGTAGAGTTTCGGCATGCCGCTGTCGTAGAATTCGACGTCGAAGTCGTCGCACCGCACCTCGAACCCGAGTTTCATTTCCCCCTTGCCGCCCCGCAGCTCGATCGCGTCAACCGAGCCTCCCTCGGGGATGTTCACGTGCCCGTCGAAGCCGAGGATGGAGCCGATGACGGCGCCGAGGATGATGACGAGAACGCCGGCGTGGACCGCGTAGACCCCGAAGTAGGACCAGGCGCCCCGGTGCGCCGCAAGCCAGACAGCCTGGTCACCCTGTTTTCGTTCGACGTTTCCGAGGGTCTTCCGCAGGGCCCGCTCCATCCGGTCCGCTTCGGCCTCCACGCCGCCCTCCGCCTCCAGCACACGATCGGGCGGCAGCGCGTCGTAGAGACCGGGGCGGTCGGGCCCGGGCCTCCTCCTGTAGAGCCGAAGAGAAACCGGCAGGCGGTTCAGTGAGCAGACGACGAGATTGACCGTGAGCAGCCCCATCAGAAGAAGGAACCACGGGGAGTGGTACAGATCGGTGACTTGCAGGAACTTGACGATTCCCGCGAGGGCCGGCGGGAGTTTCTGAAGGCTCTCGCCTGCGGCTTCCTGCTGGGGGACAACGGTCCCGATAACGGCCGCCAGGGCGATGATGATGAGCAGGGCAAGGGTCAGCCGGACCGACGAGAAGAACGACCAGACCGGGTTTTTCGGGTTCTTTTTCTCTTCCTGCAACCGGTTGTCTCCGCGCGTTTTATATTTTTCCGCTCTTCTTCACTTCCGCTCTTCCTCTCTTCATGTAGAGGATGCGGCATGCCTCGCTCAACTCTGCATCCCCCTTTCCGTCTGCCAAGCCCGGACTAGGCGGTCGGCCCCTTCCCCTCCATGAGCTCTATCAGCTCGGAGCCGTCGATCTTTTCCTTCTGCAGGAGGAGTCTCGCCCCCCGATCAAGGACGGCCCGCCTGCCCGCGAGAATGGACTTGGCCACCGTGTATTGCGTGTCGATGATCGTCCGGATTTCCCGGTCGATGATTTCCGCCGTAGCCTCGCTGTAGTCGCCGCCCTCGGGGGCCATGGCGTCGAGAAAGGCCGCGCGTTTCTCCCGGGCGAAGTAAACCTGCCCCACCTCGGGACTCATGCCGTACTCCTTGACCATGCTCCGGGCGATGTCCGTGGCGCGCGCCAGGTCGTTGTGCGCCCCCGTGGAGATGTCGCCGAACACGGTCTCCTCGGAGGCCCGCCCCCCAAGGAGCGTGGCGATTCGGTTCAGGAGCTCCGTCTTCTTCATGAGGAAGCGGTCCTCCGTCGGGGCCTGCATGGTGTAGCCGAGCGCCGCGATGCCGCGGGGGATGATCGAAATCTTCTGCACCGGGTCGGTTCCCGGCAGGGACAGGGCGACGATGGCGTGGCCGAGTTCGTGGTAGGCCACAATCTCCCGCTCCTGCGGATTGATGAGGCGGTTCTTCTTCTCGAGGCCGGCCACGACCCGCTCGATGGACTCGACGAATTCCGCCATTCCCACTTCCTGCTTCTCGTGCCGGACGGCCAGCAGTGCCGCCTCGTTGACCAGGTTCGCCAGGTCGGCGCCCACCATGCCCGGCGTCATCCCCGCGATTTTTTCCAGGTCGACGTCGGGGCCGACTTTCACGTTGCGCACGTGCACCCTCAGGATGTCTTCCCTGCCCTTCTTGTCCGGCCGGTCGACCAGGACGTGCCGGTCGAATCGACCCGCCCGGAGCAGCGCGGGGTCGAGGATCTCGGGGCGGTTCGTGGCCGCCATGAGGATGACCCCCGCGTTGGCGTCGAAGCCGTCCATCTCGGTGAGGAGTTGGTTCAGGGTCTGCTCGCGTTCGTCGTGGCCCCCGCCCGGCATGGCAAACCCGCGCGCCTTCCCCAGGGCGTCGAGCTCGTCGATGAAGATGATGCAGGGGGCCTTCTGCTTGGCCTGCTCGAAGAGGTCCCGCACCCGCGCCGCGCCGAGGCCGACGAACATCTCGACGAACTCCGAGCCGCTCAGGCTGAAGAAGGGGACGGCGCTTTCGCCCGCCACGGCCTTGGCGAGCAGCGTTTTCCCAGTCCCCGGAGGACCCACGAGCAGGATGCCCTTCGGGATCCGTCCGCCGAGACCCGTGAACTTCTTCGGGTTCTTGAGAAACTCGATGACCTCCTGCAGCTCCTGCTTCGCCTCGTCGACGCCGGCCACGTCCCTGAAGGTAATCTTGATCTCGTTCTCCATGTAGATCTTGGCCTTGCTCTTGCCCAGCGTCATGAAACCAGCCTGCTGCCCGCCCATGCGCTTCATGAGAAGATACCAGATGCCGAAGAAGATCACGATCGGGAAAACCCAGGAGAACAGATCGCGCAGGAACGTGCTCTCCACCTCGCCCTTGAAGGTCACCTGGTACTTGTCGAGAAGCTCCGAGAGGTCCTGGTCCACCCGGTTGGTCCGGAAGGGCTGCGTCTCGCCCGGCTTTCCCTCCACCTTCATCTTCCCCTCGATGCGGTTGGCCGAGATGGCCACCTCGGTGACCTTCCCATCTTTCAGCATCTTCAGAAACTGGCTGTAGGGTACCACCTGGGAACTCATCATGGAGGCGAGGTAGCTCTGGATGAGCAGGACCGCCCACACCGCCAGAAGGATGTAGAACAGGGAAAACTTATGTTCCTTTTTCATGGTCGCCGCTCTTTCCTGCGCTTTTCAGGGCCTTTCCCGGCTCCGGGGAAACCGTCTCCGCGCCGTTCGGCCGACGGGCCCGCCTAAAATAGCAATTCGTGACGGCCCTGTAAATCGACATTTTGCCCAGACAATAAAATACCCGGCGCCTTCGAGCCGGGCAGTGGTGAATCAAGGGTAAAGGAAAAACGTGACGAGGGCCCCTGAGCCTTTAGCCTTTAGCCTTTCGTCTGACTCGCTCAGCGAGTCGCCCATTCATGGCAGCTTCGCCTGGTACTCCTTCAGCAGGGCCTCTATTCTGTCCTCCAGTTCCACGAAAGCGTCCTTGAGTTTCTTCGCCTCTTCCGTCAGGCGCATGCCCTGGCGGTTGTCGGTCAGCTCCACGAGAGGCATCCCCAGGCGTTCCTCGGAGGCTCTCAACCGCCCCCAGGCGGCCCGGTAGGACATCTTGAGCTTCTTCGCCGCCGCGCTGAGGCTCTGGCACTCCTCGATCGCCCCCAGCAGTTCGAACCGTCCCGGTCCGAAGATGACACGGCTGTTCTCTTCCAGCCAGAGCTTGTGCCTGATCTTCATGTCTTCTCCCTTTCCCGTCGCCGCGGGCGCCGTTTTCAACGTCGGTTATTCTGCACGAGTCGACCGCCTATGTCAAACATGGCATAACTAATTGATATGATTAATTTTTTTTCGAAGAAGGCCTTGACACGTCTCGGATATGGAGGTATAGATCATAACGAACGAAGAAAGCTCGATCCATTCCTCGTTCGTCATCCGGGGGTTCCTTTCCGTTTTTTTTCGAAAGGACATCCTTGCGTGGGAGAGGTAGCAGTCAGGGAAGTCGTTGATCGGCAAGCCGGCCCTTGGGGAGGCATCCGGTGGATACCTCCCATCCGCCAAGCGGCAGACGGGTCGGCGTGCGTGACGGATCCCGGCGGATTGCAGCATCTCACGGTTTTCGACATTGTAACCGGACCCGCGCGCCTGGCTCCGCCTCCCTGCTCGTTGACGACTTCCCGTTCAGCCTAACTGTCCACCCGCGCGGGGGAGACGCCCGCCGCGCAAGATGTGCGCATACAGGAAAGGAGCTCGACGTGAAGAAAGGACTGCTTGTTTTCGCCATTGTTTTCGCCGTGACACTCGTTCTGACGGGCATGCTTTTCGCCCAGGCCAAAAAGGGGCCCGCCGCCGACGGCAAGGCCCTGTGGGATTTCATCCAGAAGGAAAAGTACCAGAGCTGGAAGATGTGGCCCGGAACCGAACCCCAGTACAAGGGCCCCGAGCCCCACGGCGCCTTTCTGACCACCTACGTCAACCAGGCCGCCTTCGACGCCATCAAGGGCAAGAAGGGCAAGCTGCCCGATGGGGCCCTGGTCATCCAGGACAACTTCGACAAGAACAAGAAGCTCAAGTGGGTCGACATCATGTACAAGGTCAAGGGCTACAATCCCAAGGGCGGCGACTGGTACTGGGCGCAGGTCACCGCCGGCGGCAAGGTGACTCAGGAGGGCAAGGTCGACGAGTGCATCAAGTGCCACGAGGCCCAGAAGACCAATGACTACACCTGGACCAGCAAGCTGAAGTAGCCCCCGCAACGGGGAAAAAGATAAAAGCAATGAAGAAAGAAGTCATAAACGGATGAAAGGAGGTGCCGCGGTCTCATTTCGTCGATGTGTCAAGCCGCTAACACGAGGCAATCCAATGGAGGTCAGACATGGAAGACAAGAAACTGCCTGATGTTCTCAAGAAGGAGACGAGCCGTCGTGACTTCTTGAGAGGGACCGCCACGGCGGCGGGAAGCGCCATCGCGATTTCCGCCATCGGCGGCATCGCCCCCAAGAAGGCCGAGGCCCAGTACTCGGTCCAGGGCGTGCCGGGCACCAAGCCCTACGCGCAGAAATACCGTTTCGCCGAGCGGCAGAACTGCACGGGCTGCCGGAGCTGCGAGTTTGCCTGTTCGCTGTTCCATTACGGCACCGCCCGTCCTGCCCTGGCGCGCATCTACATCGCCAAGTACAAGGACATCGTCGACGTCCCGGTCATGTGCTGGCACTGCGACGACGCGCCGTGCATCAAGGCCTGCCCGACGACGCCGAACTCGCTCACGAAGGATCCCAAGACCAACGGCATCATCCTCAACGAGAAGACCTGCCTGGGAGCGAAGTGCATGAAGTGCCAGGAAGCCTGCCCGGCCAAATACATCCGGGGAAACCCCGACACGGGGCAGCCCCTGATCTGCGATCTCTGCGGCGGCGACCCCCAGTGCGTCAAGGCCTGCATGGAGCAGGCGGGCAACCCCCAGGGGCCCTGCCTCCAGGGCCGGCCCCTCGGCATCGGCGTGAACATGGCCTTCCGGGAGGTGACGCCCGAGCAGGCCGGTAAGGACCTCGCGAACCTGCTGTTCTACCCCAACGTCGAGGGCAAGAGGGTCGTGCCCGCGAAGTCCAAGACCAGGAAGGGGAGGTGAGAACCATGACTGCACCCAAAGGCGGAAATTTCGGAAAGGTCCTGGAGATCGACCTCAGCAAGCAGACCTACAAGACCCGGCCTGTTTCCGAGGAGATCCTCCAGAAGTATATCGGCGGGCGCGGGCTCGGGGCCTACTACGCCCTCACGGAGTACAAGGCGGGGAAAAACCCCCTCGACGAGGACGCCTTCGTTTTCATCGGGGTCGGCCCCATGTCGGGCACGATGGCCCTCTCCCACCGCACCTGCTTCGTCAACAAGAACCCCTACACGGGCAATATCAACCACTCCGAGTGCGGCGCCCACCTGGCCAGCGAGATCAAGTTCGCCGGCTGGGACGGCATCTATATCAAGGGCCGCGCCAGGAAGCCCGTCTGGCTCGCCATCGTGAACGACAAGGTGGAGTTCAAGGACGCCTCGAAGATGTGGGGCAAGACGACGGAAACCGCGCACGAGATGATGATCAAGGAGATGAAGGATCCCGAGATCCGCACGGTCGTCATCGGGCCGGCCGGAGAGAACGGCGTCCTGTACGCCTGCCTGGTCGTCGAGCGCTTCCGCGCCGCCGCGCGCAGCGACACGGGGTCCGTGTTCGGCGACAAGAAGCTCAAGGGCATCGCCGTGCGCGGCACCAAGTACGCCGTTCCCGTCGCGGACAACGCCAAGTTCCTGGCCGCCGCGCGGGTCAACAAGGAAAACAACATGCGGGGCGAGGCCTGGGAGGGCATCAAGAAGTGGGGCACCGGCGGCCTCATGGAGCTCAAGCACTTCCTCCACGGCTCGCTCATCACCAAGAACTTCCAGACCACCTGGTACCCCGACGTCGTGAAGATCGGCGGCGAGGAGGCCATGCGGACCTTCTGGAAGCGGCACGCGGCCTGCACGAACTGCCCGACGCACTGCCTGAAGCTGGGCGTCATCCGCAGCGGCAAGTACGCGGGCCTCGTCGCCGAGGGGCCCGAGTACGAGTCCGGAGGCCTCCTGGGCACCAACCTGGGCATGACGAAGTTCGACGAGATGATCGCCCTCATCGAGGCCTGCGACGCCTACGGGCTGGACAACATCTCCACGGGCGGCGTCCTCGGCTTCCTGACGGAGGCCATGGAGAAGGGCGCGATCAAGCCCGCCGACCTCGACGGCCTGAAGCCCAAGTGGGACGACGGCGACACCTACATGGAGATGATCCGCCGGATCGCCTACAAGGAAGGCAAGGCCGGCAAGTTCATGGCCCAGGGCGTGGCCCGGATGTCCAAGCAGATCGGGAAGGGCACCGAGGCCTATGCCTGCACGGTCAAGGGCCGGGAACTGGCCGCCCACGACCCGCGGGGCGACAAGATCCGGGCCTACAGCTACACCATGGGCACCAACGGCGGCGATCACCACGAAGGCCAGGGCCCCCAGGCCCTCGGCATGACGGCCATGGCGGACTCGCTCGTCATCTGCTCCTTCACGAACTTCCTCCTGTACGGCGCGGGCGCCGACAAGATCACCACCGACATGCTGAACCCGCTGTGCGGCTGGGACTGGAAGACCGAGGATTACTGGACGGCGTGCAAGCGGATCTTCACGGCGGAGCGAATCCTGCTGGTCCGCGAGGGCGTCAGCTCCAAGGACGACCGGCTGCCCATCCGCATGTACAGGGAGAAGCTGCCGGCAGGACCCCGGAAGGACGTCGTCTTCACCGACGCCGACCAGAAGGACATGGAGGCCAAGACCTACGGATTCTTCGGCTGGGACGCCAAGGGCATCCCGACCGAGGCGACCCTGAAGGCGTACGGCCTGGATCCGTTCATCGACGAACTCAACGCGGCGAAGAAGAAGTACAACCTCTAACCCCTTGATTACGAAGGCAGGGGCGGGTGGCCCGCTCACCCGTCCTTGCTTTTCCTTTCATCCTTGACTATAGTTCTGTCGGTCCGTAACCGCGGAGGAGAGGGGTCGGTGACACGGAACCTGGAACGATCAGGGGACAAGTACACCCATGGCCTTTTCTCGCAGGGACACGATTCAACTTCTCGTCAGCGGCGCCGTCGCGTCCGCCGTCTTCGGGCTCTTTAAAGTCAGCGGGGCGAAGGAGATCCCGCGACCGCCCGGGGCCCTCGAAGAGAAATACTTCCTCCAATACTGCGCGCGCTGCTACCGGTGCGTCGACGTCTGCCCCACCGACGCGCTGCGCCCCGCCGGGCTGACCGGCGGGATCGCGAGCTTCGGCACCCCCGTCCTGCTCCACAAGGAATGCATCTTCTGCATGGCCTGCATCAAGGAGTGCCCCACGGGGGCCATCGCGAAGATCTCCCGCGACGAGGTCGACATCGGCACGGCCGTCATCGACCGCTCGACCTGCCTGACCTGGACCGGCCAGGAAGACTGTACGCGCTGCTATGACGCCTGCCGCTACGATGCGATCATCCTCGAAAAGGACAAGTTCCCCGTCGTCCTCGAGGACCCCTGCACGGGCTGCAACGCCTGCGAGAAGCGATGCCCCACGAAGCCCAAGTCCATCGTCACCTACTACGACAAGGTCAAGCGGATCCCCCCGCCGGAAAAGGGCGTCGCCCTGCGCCGCGTGGAGGAAGAGGACCGGGGACACGCGCGCGTGGAGGGATTCACGGAATGGCTGAAAAAACGGATCCACAAGCTCGGGGAGCATTACGGGATCATTAAGGAAGACGAGGAAGAGTGAAAAGAACGGGAAGCGGTGACGCTTCGATGTTGGGAAGTTCGGAGAAGTCGACGGGTCGTTGAACGTCCGCAGCGTCTCCAGACTTCATGACGTCGCAACGTCCCGGCTTCCCCCAAGCACGAGCAAGCGGAGCATGCAGAAAAAGGCAGATCAGAAGAAGACCGTTCTCGTCGTCGGCGGCGGGGTGGCCGGGATATCGGCGGCTCTCGACTTGGCCGGAAACGGCCACCGGGTGCACCTCGTCGAGAGGGGCCATGACCTGGGCGGCCAGGTGGCCCGGCTCGACAAGTTCTACCCGACGGACCACTGCGCGTTCTGCCCCCTCTGGACGGAGATCCGCCGCTGCAAGGAAAGCGAGGCGATTGCCGTCCACACGCTCGCCCGTGTGGAGAGCCTCGAAATGCGGGAGCAGGGCTACCGCATAGCCGTCGTCAAGTCAGCCCCCGTCGTGGACCCGGAGCTCTGCATAAACTGCGGCCGCTGCGAGGCGGCATGCCCGAAAGGCGTTGCCAGGCCCATCTGGGAACACGCCTACCCGCCCGTATACCTTATTGAAGGGGCCCATTGCGGGGACTGCCGGTCCTGCGTGGAGGTCTGCCCCACAAAGGCCATCGCCTTCGACCGGGAAGAGCGCCCGATCGAGCTGGACGCGGACGAGGTCATCTGGGCGGCGGGGTTCGAGGAAGTGAGCCTCGAGCCTCTGAAAGAATACGGCTGGGGGACGCACCCGGACATCCTCACCTCGCTCGAATTCGAGGCCTGGAAGGCCGAAGCGGGCGAAAACCGGGGGAAGATCCTCCGTCGCTCCGACCGATCCGTGCCCCGGAGCATTCTGTTCGTCCAGTGTGCGGGCGCCCGGGACCTGAGGCTCCTGCCCCACTGCTCGGCCGTCTGCTGCATGCACGCACTCAAGCAGGCCCAGTGGGTCAAGCGCAGGAACCCCTCGATCGACTGTGTCATCCTCTACACGGACCTGCGCGCCGTGGGGAGGGACTACTACGAGTACGCCCTGCGCGATTTCAACGGCAACGGCATCCGGCTCGTCCGCGGGCGCTCCTCGCTCATCACCCCCCTGCCCGGCGGCGACGGCATCGCCGTGAAGTACGAGGACACACTGGCGGGGACTCGCGAGATCCGCAGGTTCGACATGGTGATCCTCAACGGGAACCTGCGGCCCTCCCTTGCGTCGAAGCCCGCGCCGGCGTCGCGGCCGGAGCTGGACGGGGAGGGATTCGTGGCACCGGCTTCCGTCTCCTGCGGGTTCGTCATGGAACCCGCCGACGTGACCGAATCGGCGATCCAGGCGGCCTCGGCGGCGCTCAGAACGATTACAGGCAAGAACTGACATGAAGAAAATCGGCGTATTCCTCTGCAACTGCTTCGGCGAGATCGGCCGTACCGTCGATCTGGAGTCCATCCGGAAGCGGCTCGCGTCCGACCCCTCCGTGGGCTTCGTGGCCCTGCGCGAGTCCCTCTGCATGCCGGGCGATGCAGCCGAGGTGCGCGCCACGCTCCGCGAGCGAGGGGTCGGCAGGGTTCTCCTCGGCGCCTGCTCACCCTACGGCAGGATGGAAACGGTGCGCCTCGGTCTCGCGAAAGAGGGTGTCGACATGCGGAAAGTCCGCGGTGCGGACCTGCGCGAGGGCTGCGCCTGGATCCACGGGAAGAACCCCGCCGGCGCCACGCGAAAAGCCGCCAACCAGCTCGACATGGAACTGGCGCGCCTTCAGAACGGGCAGGACTCGATGGACATCGACATCCGCGTCCGTAGCGAGGCGCTGGTGATCGGCGCGGGGCCCGCGGGCCTCGCCGCCGCCTGCGGCCTGGCCGGAATGGGCATCCCGGTTCATCTCGTCGACCGCGGGTCCGCCCCCGGCGGGCTTCTCAACGTGGTAACGAAAGTGTACCCGACGGAGGTATCCGGACCGGCGAAGATCAAGTCACTCGTCGAGATGACGGGAAGCAGCCCCCTGATCCGTTTCTACGGCAAGACGAAGGTCGCCTCGGTAAAGGGGTATGCCGGCGATTTCAAGGTCGCCCTGGCCGGACCGGAGGGCAACACGAGCCTGCGCGCGGGCGCCGTCGTCCTCGCCACGGGGGCGCGCCTGCTCTTTCCCCGGGGCCTCTACGGCTACGGGAAGATGAAAAACGTCATCACCCAGATGGAGATGGAGAGGCAGTTCGCGGCGGGGAACGTCGCCTGCGGCAACGCCGTCTTCATCCAGTGCGTCGGCGCCCGCTGCGCCGAGCGGCCCTACTGCTCGACCATCTGCTGCCCCCTGTCGCTCAAGAACGCCATGCGGATCCTCGACGAGGCGCCCGGCTCGACGGTGACCATCCTGCACCGCGACATCATGACGCCGGGCAGCACGTTGGAGGCCTATTACCGCAAGGCCCTGCACAGGGGCGTCCGGTTCGTCCGCTTCGACGCGCAGAGGCCCCCCGAGATTCGGGGAAACGGGCTGGTGAGCGGTGTCGAGGTCTTCGATGTCCTGAGCGGGGTGACCCGCTCGATCGAGGCGGATCTCCTCGTCCTGAGCACGCCGCTCGTGGCCGATCCGGAAAGTGCGGCGCTCGCCCGCATGCTCGAGATCCCCGTGGACAGGCACGGCTTCATCGCCGAGGTCTACCCGGTGCACCCGGTGGAGACGCGAAACGACGGCGTCTTCATCTGCGGGACGGCCCGCTGGCCGGCCTCGTCGGACCAGGCCATCGCGCAGGGTGAAGCGGCGGCCGTGAAGGCGGCCTCCTTCCTCGGCAAGGAGACGGTCCCGGCGCTCACGATGAGCCGCGTGCCCGGAACCAAGCTCGGCCATGCAGAGGCCAACGCCGAGGCCTGCACGGGCTGCGGCAACTGTGTCGCCGTCTGCCCCTACAGGGCCTGCAAGCTCCAGCGGGTCGGGCAGCGCTCCGTGAGCCGGGTGATCAAGGTCCGCTGCAAGGCCTGCGGCAGCTGTATGTCGGTCTGCCCGAACGGGGCCATGCAGATCCCCGAGCAGAACTACCGCGTCACGGGGGCCATGATCCGCAGGGCCTTCCGGGAGGTGCGCTGAGATGTCCCCCGTCGCCGACACGAACATTCTCGTCTTCGCCTGCCGCTGGTGCGGCCTCATCGGGGCCGACGGCGCCGGGCGCAGGCGGACGGAGCTGCCCGCCTCCTTCCGCGTCATCCCCGTGGAGTGCGCGGGCTACGTGGAGCCCGACGCGGTGATCCGCGCCTTCGCGAGCGGCGCGGCGGGTGTGGCCGTTCTTGGATGTCACGTGGGCGGGTGCCGGTTCAACGACGCCAACCACCCGGCCCTCAAGCGCCTGGAGCTTCTCCGGACGCTCCTCGACACGACGGGCATCGGCGGGGACCGCCTCCTGCTCGGGTTCGGCACGGCGCATGAGCACCACCAGTGGGCCGACACGATCCGGGACTTCCACAGGCACGTGGAAGGACTGCCGTCGATGGAGTCGTGGATGACTTCAGTGGCCGGTGACCGATAACCGGTAACCAGCGAGCGGCAAGTAACGGTCAAGGACCGTAAAACGGTTTCGCAAGGCGACGTTAAAGCGCCTTTGCGCGAACGGTTCTTGACGAAGCGGAGCGCCCGCGACGCAAACTGTTTGAGCCCGAAGGGCGAGTTTTTGCGACCGCAGCGAAGCGAGTTTTAGAACCGTCGCAAAGCGGTTTTTCGCCGGCGAAATCGGTTTACGGTCCTTTCAGAATAACGAAGACGATGCAGCGGATGCTCAATCAACTAAAAGAAAAAGCAAAGGCGATCCTCGAAGGGAAGGAAGCCGATGGCGTTCTGGGACTCCGGAAAGGCCTCTTCGACGTGATCCAGCCGCACGTCTTCACGACGCCGGCGGAACTGGACACCCTCGTCCTGGAGCCCAAGTGGCTCTTCGCCAAGATGGCCCGGTCGATCCTCCGCGCAAAACCGGCGGCGTACAGGCTCGCCGTTGCCGTCCGGGGCTGCGACGAGAGGGCCATCGTGGAGCTCATCAAGCGCAGCCAGATCGATCGCGGGCGGATCCTCACCATTGGGTACGCCTGCGGCGCGGATCAGGCAAAAGCGTGCCTCTGCAGCCGCCCCTTCCCCGGGAAACTCGACGCGGGAGATGCCGTGGAGGGCGTGGACCCCTTCGCGGACGAGCGGGTGAAGGCTTTCCTCGATGGCGACGGGGCGCAGAGGATGGAGAAATGGACCGCCCAGCTCAGGCGCTGCATCAAGTGCTACGGCTGCCGCAACGCCTGCCCCATCTGCATCTGCGTGCCCTGCAAGCTCGAGGACGACGTATGGGTCGAGCGGGGGGTCATCCCGGCCGAGATGGTCTCGTTCCACCACATCCGGGCCTTTCACCTCTCCGATGCGTGCGTGGCCTGCGGGGCCTGCCAGGAGGCCTGCCCGGTCGGCATCCCGCTGATGACGCTGCAGCTCTCGATGCGGGCGGCGCTGAAGAGAGACTACAACTACGAGGCGGGGCTCGATGCGGACCGCAAGTCTCCCGTCCTCTTCGACTTCATCGCGGAACCCCGGTCCGGGCAGCACGTGCCCGACTGGGTCGACACGGCGGGAAAGAAACCATGAACCCCGAATTCGTCCGGACCATATGCCCCTATTGCGGAACGGGATGCGGCCTCGTTTTGAAGGTCGAAAACGGCCGCGCCGCGGCCTCGTACCCCGACCGCGAAAACCCGGTCAGCAAGGGCTCTCTCTGCGTGAAGGGCTGGGTTGCCCATGAGTTCGTCCATCACCCCGAGCGCCTGACGGCGCCGCTTCTTCGCAGGGGCGATGCCTTCGTCGAGATCCCCTGGGAGGAGGCCATCGGCCTGGCGGCCCGCAAGCTCCGGGAGACGGCCGAGAAATACGGCCCCGACAGCGTGGGCGGCCTCTCGTCGGCCAAGTGCACCAACGAGGAGAACTACCTCTTCCAGAAACTCATCCGGGCGGCCTTCCGGACCAACAACGTGGACCACTGCGCGAGACTCTGCCACGTCGCCACCACGGCGGGCATGCTCCAGACCCTGGGCAGCGGCGCCATGACGAACTCCATCTCCGATCTGGCCGGCGCGGACTGCATCCTCTTCATCGGCTCCAACGCCGCCGAGAGCCACCCCGTCCTGATGGGCGCGGTTTACAGGGCCCTCGACCGCGGGGCGGCGGTGTTCGTCATTGACCCTAGGAAGACTCCGGTGGCGCGCAATGCCCGCAGGCTCCTGCGGCTCAACCCGGGCACCGACATCCCGCTTCTGGCCGGCATGATGCGCCACATCGTGGACAGCGGGCTCCACGCGAAAGATTTCATCGAGAAGCGCACGGAGAACTTCGAAGCCCTGCGGACGTTTCTTGCGGCTTGGCCCCTGGACAAGGCCGCCTCCGAGACCGGGATCGGCGAGGCGACGATCCGCGAGGTGGCCGAGACGTACGCGAAGGCCGAAAACGCCGCCATCGTCTACTGCATGGGCATCACGCAGCACGCCTGCGGGGTGGCCAACGTCATCGCCATCTGCGACCTGGCCATGCTCTGCGGCCACGTGGGGAAGCCCTTCTCGGGGATCTACCCGCTGCGCGGCCAGAACAACGTCCAGGGCGCCTGTGATATGGGGGCCCTGCCGAGCCTCTACCCCGGCTACCAGGCCGTCTCCGACCCGGCCGTCCGCGAGAAGTTCCAGAAGGCCTGGAAGTCCGAACTCCCCGACACGCCTGGCAAGACCGTGACGGAGCTCATCGACGCCGCCGGCAAGGACATCCGCGCCCTTTACATCATGGCCGAGAACCCCTGCATCAGCGACCCCGACGTCAACCACGTCATGGAGGCCCTGAAGCGGCTCGACTTCCTCGTCGTGCAGGACATCTTCCTCACCGAGACGGCGAAGTTCGCCCACCTCGTCCTGCCGGGCGCCTGCTTTGCTGAGAAGACGGGGACCTACACGAACACGGAGCGGCGCTTCCAGCTGCTGCACAAAGCCGTCGACCCGCCGGGTGGCGCGAAGGGCGACTTTGAGATCCTCTGCCTGATGGGAAAGGCCCTGGGCCTGCCCTTCGACTACGCCTCGCCCGCCGAGGTGATGTCCGAGTATGCCAACCTCGTTCCGGCCTACGCGGGGATATGCTTCGACCGCCTCGAGCGGGTCGGACTGCAGTGGCCCTGCCCCGACGAGAACCACCCGGGCACGCGGTTCCTGCACGGCACGACATTCACCCGGGGCCTCGGCCGGTTCGTCGTCCCCGACTACACGCCGCCCATGGAAAAACCCGACGCGGAGTACCCCTACTACCTCAACACGGGGCGCGTCTTCGCCCATTACCATACGGGAACAATGACGCGGCGCTCACCGTTTTTGAACCGTGAGATCGAAGACCCCTACGTGGAAATCCATCCCGACGACGCTGCATCGCTCGGCGTGGGGCCGGGCGACTGGATCCGGGTCACCTCGCGCCGCGGCAGCATCGTGACAACGGCCCGCATTTCGGACCGCGTGGTCCAGGGGAGCATCTTCGCCCCCTTCCACTTCACCGAGGCGAGGGCCAACATGCTGACGAACCCGGCGCTCGATCCGGTTTGCAAAACGCCGGAGTACAAGGTGTGCGCCGTGAAACTGGAAAAGGATCATGAAGCCAAGGCGCGATAGGATCGAGGAAGCGAAGAAGCTCTCCGGGGCCTCGGGCTGCGTCGAATGCGGCCGATGCGTGGCCGCCTGCCCCATGGCGGAGATGTACGCGGACTTCGGCATCGAGATGTCCCCCCGGGGCATCATCAAGAAGACGCTTGTCGGCGAGGACGTCGTCGCAGACCGCAACATCTGGTTCTGCACGGAGTGCAACAGCGGCACCGACGTCTGCCCCCAGGGGGTGAGCTGCCGGGACCTGATCCGCAAGCTCCGTGAAGCGGCCATCGAGGAGGACGTCGTCGAAAACGCCAGGCGCTGCGAGACCTGCGGCCGGTTCTTCCTGGCCGCCCCCGTGGAGGGATTCGTCCAGGGCAGGCTCAAGGACGAGCCGGCAAACGTCCTCAAGGCCCTCGAGACATGCCCCTCCTGCCGGCGGGAGATTTATTTGCTGCGCAACGCATAAGAAAATCCCCCTCGTTCCCCCTTTTGCAAAGGGGGATGAAAGAGGATTTGGACCGAATAGACCGAACAGACGGAATAGACCGGATAGACGTTTACATGGAAGCATCCAGACAGCTCGAACCCCAACTGAACCTCGAGGACCTGAGGCCGCGGCAGCCGGAGAAGAAGCGTTTCTCCGACCGGTTCATGCCCCGGCGGAACCGGCACATCCTCTTCGACCCTGCGAAGTGCACGGGCTGCGGGACCTGCGAGATGATCTGCTCGACGCGCAACGCGGCCGTGGTGGCGCCGGTGCTGGCCAGCATCAAGGTCCTCACCAACGAGAGGCTCGGGAAGAGCTTCGCGATCCTCTGCCAGCACTGCCGCAGACCCCTCTGCCTCGAGGCCTGCCCGACGCGGGCCATCGAGAAGGGCGACGACGGCATCGTCCGCATCAACGACCTCTACTGCACCGACTGCGGGATGTGCACGATGGCCTGCCCCGAGGCGGCCCCGCTCAGGGACCCGGCGCGGCAGGAGATCCACAAGTGCGACCTCTGCGAGGGCGACCCGCTTTGCGTCAAGCACTGCCCCGGGAAGGCCCTGACGTTCACGCGCGGCAAGGCCCTGCGCTGGATCAAGGCCGCCCGGTGGGGCGTGCAGGCCCTTTCGTTCCTGTTCCTCGTGATCCTCGTCGTGGGGACCTTCTGCTACTTCAGGGCCGGTACGGTGGAACTGGCATGCCCGACGGGCACCCTGCAGAACATCGCCTCGTCGGGAACGCTCATCCTCGTCGGCGCCTCGTCGGCCCTGGCCCTGCTCATCCTGACGGTCCTTTTCGGCAGGGTTTTCTGCGGCTGGCTCTGCCCCTTCGGGTTCGTCCTGGACCTCGTGGACAAGATCGTCCCGAAGAGACTGGGCTGGCCGGCCTTCCTCAAGAGCCGCATGGCCAAATACGGCATCCTGGGCGGTGCCGTCGGAAGCAGCGCCGTTCTGGGATACCAGGCCTTCTGCACCGTCTGCCCCATCGGCACCCTGTGCCGCTCCTATGGGGTCCAGTCGGTCATGCAGAGCGCCGAGCTGGCCATCGTGCCGGCCCTGGCCGCTACGGAGATCGCCGAGCGCCGTTCCTGGTGCCGCTACCTCTGTCCCGTGGGCGCCACGCTGGGCATCGCGAGCCTGCTTCGGCTCCTCAAGATCGTCATCGGGGCGCGCAAGTGCAAGAAGTTCTCCTGCATCCAGTGCGCCGAGGTCTGCCCGGTGGGAATCATCAATGCCGACGAACTCCGCGAGGGCATCTCCCCGAAGGTGCCCATGACGGAGTGCATCATGTGCCTGCGGTGCGTGGACCGCTGTCCCTACGGTGCGGCCAAGGTCCGTTTCCGCTGGCAGAAATCGACCCCCGGGGAGGCGAACGCATGAGCCTCTACCAGCCCTTCTTCAACGGAAAAATCGGCGTAGCCGACCTGACGACCCGGGCGAGCTACACCCTGGACCTTTCGTGGGAGGTCTGCGGAGCCGCTCTGGGCGGCGCATCCCTGAATGCCCGGGTTCTCTCGGAATACGAGAGCGACAGCCTCGTCTTCGGGACGGGCCCGCTGACGGGCAGCTTTGCCCCGGCCTCGGCCCTGCTGGTGGGAACCTTCCGCTCCCCCCGCTGGGACCACCTCTGCCACGTGCCCCTCATGCTGCGCAGCGGGCCGGAGTTGAAATTCTCGGGCCTGGACTGCCTCGTGGTCCGCGGCGCTGCCCCGGAGCCCTGTGCCCTTCTCGTCAGCCGGGGGAAGGTCCACGTCCTGCCCGTCCCGGATTCGGCGGACAAGACCGTCCCCGAGCTGCTGCAGGCACTTCGGAAGACGGCGCCCGGCTTCCGGGCCTCCATCGTGACGGGTCCTGCCGCGGACCGGAACTCGCCCTTCGCATCGGTATCCGTCGACGGACAGGGAAGCCTCGACAGGGCCGGTCTTGCCGGACGGATGGGCGCGAAAAACCTCAAGGCCCTTCTCTTCCACGGAATCGGGGGACTTGCCTTCCGGGACGATCACCCCGCCCTGTCCCAGGCTGCGGAAAAGACCCTGCGCGACGCTGGAACCATGAAGGCCGCGGGTTTTGTCCCCGTCCTGAAGGGGCTCGCCGATGGAGCCGAGGCGGCACGCGCCCTCCGGGGAAAACTGGGCCGGAACCGGGCGTGCTACCACTGCCCGTGTCCCTGCATGACCTACGCGACTCCGGGGAAGACGGGACAGGAACGGGAGGGGCTCCTCCTCCTGGATCACGCCGGCTGGGCCGGGCTTTCCCGTAAATCGGAATCAGCCCTGCCCCTCCTCGGGCGGTGCCTCGAACTGGGACTCGACCCCCTCGCCGCCGGACAGGCGCTGCGGGAGGACCGCCCGCTGAAAGAGGCCTTGAGCGCCGTCGATGCGCTCGCCTCGGGGGGAACGTCGGTCGTCGAGGAAGACTATCCCTCGGCCCCCGGGATCGACGCGCATGACTACCGCCTGCTGGGCGGCGGCATCACGCCCCTGTCTGCCGGAAGAGCCTGGACGGAGAGGGTCGCAGCTGCCCTGATCCTGGGCCTCTGTCCCGTGTTCGTCCAGATCGCCCGACGCCTGAATCGCTCCGACTTCCTGCGGTTCCTGTCTTCCGATGCGGGAGAGGTCAAGTCCCTGGCCGTCGCGCTCGACGAACAGGTGGAACGGCTCCTGGAGGGGAGGATCCCGGAATCGGGCATCGGGAATCGTGTCTAGGATTTCGGGGACGAAAAAAAAGGACCGGAGCCCTTCTCCCCGATCCTTTTGCTTCTCTTGTTTGCCGTGCCCGAGATCCGATACCCCCGTCCTCAGTCCGCAAAGAATGCCGGCAGCAGCTCGGGTGTCTTTCCCTGCATCTTCTGGCGCTTTTCCTCGATGGTCTTGCACTCGATGCAAAGGGTGGTCACGGGACGCGCCATGAGTCTCTTGACGCCGATGTTCTCGCCGCACTCCTCGCAAATCCCGTAATCCCCGGCATCGATGCGTTCGATGGCCTCCCGCATCTTCACGATGAGTTTTCGCTCGCGCTCCCGCATGCGGATCTCGAGGTTGAGGTCGGACTCCTGGGACGCGCGATCGTTCATGTCGGGAAGCTTCTCCTCGTTGCCCGCCATGTCAACGACGGTTTTCCCCGCCTCCACCATCAGCTCGTTGATCTTGGACTGCAGCATTTTTCTGATCTGTTTCAGATCTTTGGCCGTCGCTGCCTGCACCTTTGCCAAGTTGCCGCCCCCCTGCTCTGTCTCTTTTCGTCGTGACCTAGGCTACATCGACTATTCATGAAATGTGCCAATGGGTTTTTGACATAGCACATTTCGACCCTTTTTTGCTATAGTATAATCACGTTCCGCCGGGAGGCAACATCCTGTGAACCCAGAAATGATCAAGAAAATCGATAATGTGCTGGACCGTGTAAAGGACCCCGAAAGCGGGCTTTCCGTTTTGCACCTGGGGCTGGTCAAGCGGGTCCGGTTCAGCGAGACGCAAAAGAAACTCTTTGTTTTCACAGACTTCCAGAGCCACATGCCCGACTGCAGGGCCTGTGTCTTCATCGCGAAACTCGTGGGTGAAACCATCCTCGGCCGCCTTGCCGTCGAGTTCAGCCGGGAGTTTCCTGACCTCGAGACCGAATTCGTATAAAAAAAGGCCGGCGCCCTGTCGCGCCGGCCGCAGACTGTCTACGTGGCACTCCCTGCTTTACACCCGCCCCGGCACGCGTTTCCCCGTCGACCGCTTCCGTCCGGAACTTGCCCCTGATCCGGGCGGCGCAGGGACTGCCCGACCGCCGGGCCCCTGTGTTCGAATCCGCCCGATTCCCCTCGGCGGGGGGCCGCGCTTCTGCGATCAGAAGAACCTGCCGAACCGCATGGCCGCGTAGGCCGGGTCATAATCGGCGCGTGCCGATCCCACCATGACGATGTGGGACCTTTCCTCCTTGGCGATGTCCTCGAAGATCTTCCTCTGCTCCTTGTCCTTCGCGAGCTTGGCCAGTTCCGAATAGAGCAGGATGGCGTTCTTCTCCGCCTCCATGGCGATCGCGCAGGCGCTGCCGACATCGTTGACCTTCTCGAGCCTTTTGACCATGCTGTCGCCCTTCGGGAAGAGCCCTTCGCGGATGATCGTGTCGAGGTAATCGCTGACCCGGTCGGAGCGGAAGATCTGGTCGGCGCCCTTCTTCTCCGCCTTGGCCTTGATCCCAAGGAAGGTCTCCATGTGCTTGACCTCCTCCTTGGCGAGCTTCAGGAACAGGTTCCGGAGTTCGGCGTCGTTGAATTTCTTTGACGCCTTCGTGTAGAACGCAATCCCGTCGCGCTCCGCTTTCACAGCAAAATCGAAAATGCTCATCTCCGCTTTGGCCATGTTGGCACCTCCTTTTTCGACGGGCCGACCGGCCCGATGGGTAGAATGGCTATTACTCTAAAGGGTTCCGCGAAAAAAAACAATGCACAAACGTTCGAGGAACGGCCCCCGAAAGGGGCGCCCCGGCAGCCGCCGGCGTTTTGCGTCACTTCGCCGGGGGCACGAGCGAGGGGATCCAGCGGTAGACGGGCTCGAAGCAGGCCTTCACCTGCCCCTTCTTCGGGATCATGAAGACAAAGCATTTCTTCTGGTCGGGAACGACGGCGATGTGGCGGAGGATTCCCGGGTTGGTGTGGCTCACCGTCAGTTTCTTCAGTTGATCCCGCATCCGGCCGCTCTCGTAGTAGACGCACCAGCTGGAATCGCCCCATCGGATCGGCTCCCGGTTGAGGCGGGCCTCGTTGGTGATCCGGGCGCGCCGGTAGCCCGCGTACTTTTCCTCGATGAGGTGCCCCTCCTCCTTGAGCGGTTGCCTCATGGTGATCGTGACGAAGAGACGGTCGTGCTTGCGGATCAGGATCGACACGGGGAGGTAGAGAAGCGACTGCCGCGCCAGAAAGGTGATCGTGGCCTCCACCTTCTCGATGGGGGAATCCTTCCGGGTGACGAAATGGCCGTGGTAGCCGATGAGCCCCCCGATGTTCGTGAACGTCTGGTCGACGGGCTTGATGACGTCCACAAGACCGTTGAAGGCGGAGAGGTAGAGGCGCTTGTTCTCTTTCTCGCCCCAGTAGTAACCCCAGACCAAAACCGCCGTAGCAGCGATGAAGAGCCAAAAGAGGGGTTCCGAGATGAGGTAGTCGTGTTCGAACATGCTCAGCGTCTCCAGTCGAGTGGCGTCACCAGGTCTTCAGGGATGTCGTACAGCGTCGAATCGAGGCCGCGGGCCAGGTTCGACGAAAGAGCCACCCGCAGAAGCGGTGTGTCCCCGACCGTTCTGCGAAGTTCCGCCGCAACCTGGTCGGCCACGGCGAGGTTCTCCCCGGTGACCTTGTTCTGGATGAGGAGGCGAAGCGGCAGGTTGATGTCCCGCAGGCCCTCCACGAGCCTCTCGGACTCGCGCAGGGAGAGCATGTCGGGATTGAACACGAGAACGACCCCGCAGTCGGGTCCCTGCAGGATCCCCGTGAGGGACTCGTAATTGGCCTTCAGGGCCATGAGCCTCTGCAGCACGGCATCATCTTTCTCGTCGTAGGAGAGCTTCTCCTCCCGCTGCTTTTCTTCCTCCGTCGCGGGGCCGCGGATCTTCCGGATCGTGTGGCGCTTGTCCAGGATCTGCCGGCGGATCCCGGCCAGGCGGTCGATCCAGGCGGTCGTGATCTGCGGCAGCGCGAGAAAGCGCAGGGTCAGTCCCGTGGGCGGCGTGTCGAAAATGACCGTGTCGAAGTTCGCCCCGTCCTTCCGGATCGTCTCCTCGATGCTCGTCAGCAGGGCGTACTCCTCGATGCCGGGCGAGTATTTCAGCACCGAGAAGTACCGGTCGAGGTTGAGCACCTGCAGGTAGCTGTAGGTCCGGGTCAGAACGCCGATCTCGCGCTCCAGGTAATCCCTGGAGAGCTTCTGCAGATCGACCTCCCGGAGGAGCAGGTTGTCGCTCATTCTCTTTTCCCTGCCGTTGAGCCGCACGCAGAAGATATCGCCCAAGTTGTGCGCCGGATCCAGCGACACGACGAGCACCCGCTTCTTCTTCGAGAGCTGCCATGCCGCCGCGGCTGCCATGGTGGACTTCCCGACGCCTCCCTTGCCGGTGTAAAAGAGGATCCTCATCAGTCCACCCCCAGCGTTCCCATCATATGCCCCAGCATGTCGCAGGCGTCCTCGGCGCGCTGCCCGAGGATCTGCATCTCGCGCTCCATGAAGGGCAGCAGTTCCACGGCCAGGAACGTCGGCGGCGCCGGGAACCCGACGAAGGAGCCCAGCAGCAAAAGCGCGAAGACGTTCTCCAGTTCCTGCTGTTCCATGCAGGTCAGGCCGATAATCTTCTCGCGCTGGCCCTGCCGAAAGCCCTGCAGGAAATGTCGAAGATGTTCCAGGACGGACGGCGACATCGTCGAAACGGGCCCTCCCTGCTCCGGAATGGAAAATCCCCCCCGTACCCCGGTTGGGATACGGGGGGGACTCCACTTTAATCCATTTCAACACTCAAGGGAATACCCGTACCCTACCCTTTCTTCCCGCTCGACTTCACGAAGTCGACAATGAAGAGAATGTTGAGGACGAGCATGATCGCCATGATGGTCTGCACGGTCCAGCCCATCCCGGGCGTCTTCTGGATGGAGCCGGGCATGACGACCCACATGAACCAGACGATGGCGCAGGTCACCGTGAACCACAGGAACCAGGCGGGGACGATCGCCACGATGGCGAACTTGGACTGCATCTTCTTGGCCACGAAGGCCGCGCCCGTCATCAGCGCGATCGAGGCGATGAGCTGGTTCGCCGCGCTGAAGGAGGGCCAGAGGATGTTGAACTGGCCGGTCCAGGCCAGGTAGATGCCCAGGAACGCGGGGATGAACGAGGCCACCCAGCGGTTCGTGATGATGTTGTAGAAACCTCCCAGCTTGCTCTGGACGGGCTCGAGCATCTCCACGAGGCAGTAGCGGGCCAGGCGGTTCGTCGTGTCGAGCGTCGTCAGCGCGAAGGCCGAGATCCAGAGCCCCGCGATGACCTTCACGATCGCCGTGGGGATGAAGGACAGGAAGGTGGAGGCCACCATGACGCCGAAGGCCTCGACGATCATGCTGGGGGGCGCCAGCTTCAGGGCCCCCGTCGTCTTTGCGTAGGTGGTGGCCCAGTTGGCCGCCTCGAGGGTGATGTTGTAGTTGGCCGCCGCCGCCTGGGCCTTCATGACCGTCATGCCGAAGCCGCCGATGGCGACGATAATGACCGTCGAGAGGAAGCCCTCGGTGAACATGCCGCCGTAGCCCACGAAGAGGGCGTCCGTTTCTTTCGCGAGCTGCTTGGAGGAGGTCCCCGAGGCCACCAGCGAGTGGAACCCCGAGAGGGAGCCGCAGGCGATGACCAGCGGGATCGCCGGCCAGAAGGGCGTGGGCTGGTTGCCCAGCAGGACGGGCGCGAAGGCGGAGACCGCGGGCGCCTCCATCCCCTTGAAGGTCACCATGGCCGCAATGAAGCCGATGGCGATGCCGAAGTAGAGCAAAAACGAGTTCAGGTAGTCCCGCGGCTGGAGCAGGTAGTTGACCGGAATGGATGCGGCGATGATGATGTAGACGAACTGGATTACCATCCACGCCTCGTAGCTCATGGGGATGGGGAACATGGGCCCCAGCCAGATGGCGATGGTCATCAGGACGATGCCGATGATCGTGGCCATCGTGAGATTCATCTTCACCTGGTAGATGAGCACCCCCAGGATGATGGCGGCGATGGTCATGAAGATCGAGGCCGACCCGATCGACGGGGTCCTCGCGAACATGGAGCCGATGACGTTGGCGAAGGCCGCCACGACGAGAATGAGCAGGAAGAAGACGATCCAGTAGAAGGACTTGCCCGTGCGCTTCGAGATGAGGTCTGTCGCCACGAACTGTACCGACTTGGCGTCGTAGCGCACCGAGGCCATGAGCGCCAGGTAGTCGTGGATCGAGCCGATCAGCACGTTGCCGAACCAGACCCAGAGCAGCCCCGGGAGCCAGCCCCAGACCATGGCCATGGCCGGTCCGACGAGGGGCCCCGCGCCGGCGATGGACGAGAAGTGGTGGCCGAAGAGGACCGCCTTGTGGGCCGGAACGTAGTCGACGCCGTCGTAGAGCCGCTGGGACGGCGGGGCGTTGTTGTCGTCGGCCTTGACGACGTCCTTTTCGATCTTCTTGCCGTACGTCCAGTACAGCCCCATGTAAATGAGAAAACCGATGATGATGATGACTGTGGTGGATACTTCCATAATCCCCCTCCTTCAGAAGATAGGAATTTAGAGAAAAGAACCGGCGTTGCGATCCCGGGATGCGGCCGAGCCGGGTCTGCCGACCCTTCCCGCAACGAATCATTTCTATTATTTTACACCCCCGATGTCAAACACAAATTGAATACAATTTTGCGCTTTACAGGGTCCGGCGATTGGACTACATTGGACCCGGATCCCCATTCCGGGATCGTCCCGGCTTGAACGGAGGTAGACCATGGCCAGGAAGAAATCCGATACGGCACAGCACGACGAGCGCATCAAGATCGGGGCCCGCATCCGGGACTGCCGCCAGAAAAAGCACCTCACCCTCGAGGACATGTGCGCCAAGACGGGGCTCACCAAGGCGGTCCTTGCCGCCATCGAGGGTGACGAGACGGTCCCGCCCCTCGGGGCGCTCCTGCGCCTCTCCAAGGCCCTCGACGTAAGCATGGCCTTCTTCTTCGAGGACGAGGTCGAGATGGAGAGGCTCTCGGTGACCCGCAGCGGGGAGCGCGTCAAGGTCAAGCGCAGGCCCCACCACCGGGAGGGCGAGGTGGACTACGTCTACGAGTCCCTCGAGCCCAAGAACCCCCGCAAGCACATGGAGCCCTTCCTGGTCGAGTTTCAGCCCATGGACACGCGCGAAATGGTGTTCATGAGCCACGAGGGCGAGGAATTTCACTTCGTCCTCGAGGGCAGGCTCGAGTTCCGAACCGACGACCGGGTGGAGGTCCTCTACCCCGGGGACTCGCTCTACTTCGAGTCGGAGATGAACCACAGCTTCCGCTCCCTCGACTCGAAGCCGGCCAGGGCGCTTGTTGTCGTGTGGAACCGGCCCAACTGAGCGCGGACGGAGGCGTATCCCCTGGTGACCGTTACGTTGTTCTTCAGGGGTCAAGTTGACGAAGATCGGAAGAGCGGAAGTCGGGAAGAGCGGAAAAGACAAATGAACAGAAAATCCACTCCGATCTTCCGCTCTTCATAGCTTCCTAACTTCCCTCTTTTCGGGGAGGAACCCATGCTGGAAATCCGCTTTCACGGCCGCGGCGGCCAGGGCACCGTCGTCGCAACCATCCTGATGTCCAAGGCCTTCTTCCGGGCCGGCTACCACGTCCAGAGCTTCCCGTTCTTCGGCGTCGAAAGGCGCGGGGCCCCCGTGGAGGCCTACCTGAGGCTGGACCGGCAGAAGATTCTTTTGCGCACGAACGTATACAGCCCGGACCACGTCGTCGTCCTCGACAAGACGCTTCTGTCCGGCATCGACGTCACGCGGGGGCTCAAGCCTGGAGGCTCCGTGCTCATCAACAGCCCCGCCGCCCCGACCGGCGCCGGGTCCTTTTCCGGGTTCCGGCTCGCCTGGGTCGACGCCAGCCGCATCGCCCTGAACAACCGGATCGGGAGCCGCACCCACCCCATCGTCAACACCTCGATGATGGGGGCGGTGGCCCGCGTCCTCGGGATGCCGTCCCTCGAGGACGTCGTCGCGTCCATCCGGGAGGAGTTGCCGGGCGACGCCGAACGCAACGTCACGGCCGCCCGGGAGGCCTACGAGGCCGTCCATTTTGCGGAGACCGTCAAGCCCGCAGCCTGAGACACGCCCGACGATTGCGGACATATTCCCGCGACACGATCTCTTTTCAAGGTGACGCCGATGGTAGAGAAAGCACAAGCACGGGCGGAATCGGAAAACCCCATCCGCATCATGCCCCGTTCCACCCGTTCGACGGAGGGCAACAAGACCGGGTCCTGGCGTTACCTGCGCCCCCGGTACGAGGAGAAGACGGCCCCCTGCAGCGCAGCCTGCCCCGCCGGGGAGGACATCGGGAAGGTCGAGATGCTCACGAGCCAGGGCCTCTTCAAGGAGGCCTGGGAGACGATCCTCCGGGAAAACCCCTTCCCGGGCGTCTGCGGGCGGGTCTGCTTCCATCCCTGCGAAGGCTCCTGCAACCGCGGGGAGTTCGATGACCCGATCGCCATCCGTGCCGTCGAGCGCTTCCTGGCCGACACGGCGGAGCGATACGACCTCAAGCCCCTCCTGGAAAGGCTTCCCGCCCGGCCCGAAAAAATCGCCGTCGCCGGGGCGGGCCCCTCGGGCCTGGCCGCCGCGTGGTTCCTCACGCAGCTCGGCTACGCCTGCGACGTCTTCGAGGCGTCCCCCGAGGCGGGAGGCATCCTGCGCTGGGGGATCCCCCTGTACCGCCTGCCGCTTGCGGCCCTTCAGCACGAGATCGCCCGGATCGAGGCACAGGGCGTGCGCATCCACACGGGGCGCCCCGTCACGCCCGGTTTCCTCAGGGACCTCGAGACGTCCTACAGCGCCGTCTACCTCGCCTGCGGCCACGGCCGGACGACGGCGCTCCGCGTGCCCGGCGAGGAATTGGACGGGGTGGGCGACGGGCTCGCGTTCCTCGAGCGGATCCGCAGGGGGGAGACGCCGGACGTCAGGGGAATGTCCGTCATCATCGGCGGGGGGAACACGGCCGTCGACGTGGCGCGCAGCATCGTCCGGCTGGGCGGCGAGGCCCTGATCCTCTACCGCAGACGCCGAAAGGACATGCCCGCCTTCGGGGACGAGGTGCAGATGGCCCTCGAAGAAGGGGTGAAACTCGAGGAACTCGTGGCCCCCGAGAGGATCGAAAAGGACGGTGGCCGCATCCGGATCACCCTGCGCCACATGAGGATCGCCGGCGAGGAGGGCGGCCGGGGGCGCATCGAGCCCGACGGCGACAGGACGAGCCGCGTCGTCGCGGAGCGGCTCTTCAAGGCGACCGGCGCCGAGGCCGGCGAGGCGTGGTACAACCCGCCCCCGGCCGGCAAGGGAACCGTCGCCCTGTCCCACTGCGCCCTCTCGCTCCGGGAGGGCAGACCGGCGCTCGCCCGGGGCGGTGACCTCACCAACGGCATCAAGAGCGTCGCCCACGCCATCGCCTCGGGCAAGCAGGCCGCCATCGCCCTGGACACCCTCTTCCGTGAAGGGGCCGATTCGATCCTGTCCCGGCTCGAGGCCTGCACGGTGGGCGTCGGCCCCTCCCTGTCCATGGAGATCCACATGGGCGGCGAGCGGCGCCTGCGGAACCGCCACGTCGTGGTCTACGGCGAGATCAACACCGACTACTTCCGGTATGCCCCCCGGATGACGCAGCCGCGCCTCGTCCGTGCGGAGCGAGCCCGGTCCTTCGCCGAGATCGACCTTCGCGTCTCGGGCAACATCGCCATGCGCGAAGCAGAGCGCTGCTTCAACTGCGGTCTCTGCGACCAGTGCGACAACTGCCATCTGTTCTGCCCCGACCTCGCTGTTCTCCGCGGGAAAGAGGGCCTGGGCCGGAGCATCAACTACGATTACTGCAAGGGCTGCGGCCTCTGCGTGGTGGAATGCCCGCGCAACGCCATGACGCTCGAGGAGGAGGACCGATGAAACGAGTCCTTGAAGGGAGCCAGGCCGTGGCGGAGGCCGTCCGGCTTGCCCGCGTCCAGGTCGTCTCCGCCTACCCGATCACGCCCCAGACACATATCGTGGAGTTTCTGTCGGAGTACTGCGCCTCGGGAACCATGAACGCCCGGTTCCTAAGGGTGGAGAGCGAGCACTCCTGCATGGCCGCCCTCATCGGGGCGCAGAGCGCGGGGGTCAGGACCTTCACGGCCACCTCCGGCCAGGGGCTCGCCCTGATGCACGAACTGCTGCATTGGGCGGCCGGCGCGCGCCTGCCCATCGTGATGGCCGAGGTGAACCGGGCCCTCGCCCCGGGCTGGAACATCTGGGTCGACCAGACCGACAGCCTCGCCCAGCGCGACACGGGCTGGATCCAGTTCTACTGCGAAGACGGCCAGGAGGTCATCGACACGACGCTGCAGGCCTACCGGCTGGCCGAGTCGGTGGCCCTGCCTGCCATGGTCGTCCTCGACGCCTTCTTTCTCTCCCACACCTACGAGCCCGTGGACGTCCCGGAGCAGGAGGAGGCGGACCGGTTCCTACCGCCCTACGAGGCGCGCTTCCAGCTTGACACGGCGGCCCCCTGCTCCTTCGGGCCCCTCGTGCCCCCCGCCGTCTACATGGAGATGCGCCACGACATCGCGAAGGCGATGGAAACGGCCCTGTCGAGATTCCCGGGCATCGAGAACGAGTACGCCGCGGTCTTCGGGCGGCGCTACGGTGTCGTGGAGGCTATCCGCTGCGAGGACGCGGAGATCGTCTTCGTCACCTCCGGCACCGTCACGAGCACGGCCCGCAGCCTGCTCGAGAACCTCCGGTCCCGCGGAGAGAGGCTGGGAATCCTCAAGATCCGGCTCTTCCGCCCCTTCCCCGTGGAGGCCGTCCGCAGGGCGCTCGGCGGGGCCGCGAAGGTCGCCGTCATCGACAGGAACTTCTCCTTCGGCGCGAGCGGCATCTTCGCGCAGGAGGTTCGCGCGGCGCTGTGCAACGCGCCGGGGCACCCGCCCGTGTTCGGCTTCGTCGCCGGGATCGGCGGGCGCGACGTGACCCCGGAGCTTCTCGAGGAAATCTACTGGAAGACGAAAAACAGCGACGCCCCCGAGAAGGAGAGCGTGTGGATCGGCCTGCAGGAGGTCTAACATGGAACTCGAGCGAAGCGATCGCGAATTCATGCACCCCGGACACGTCGGCTGCCCGGGCTGCGGCGCGGCCATCGCCATGCGCTTTCTGCTGAAGGCCCTCGGCGAGAAGACGATGATGATCATCCCGGCCTGCTGCTGGTCGGTCATCGCGGGGCCCTACCCCACGACGACGTTGAAGATCCCCGTCATCCACTCGGCCTTCGAGACGGGTGGCGCCGTGGCCAGCGGCGTCCGTGCCGCCCTCGACATGAAGGGCGACAGGGATACGACCGTCGTCACTTGGGCGGGCGACGGCGGCACCTTCGACATCGGCTTCCAGGCGCTTTCCGGCGCCGTCGAGCGCAACGAGGACTTCATCTACGTCTGCTACGACAACGAGGCGTACATGAACACGGGCATCCAGCGCAGCTCCTCCACCCCCTACGGGGCTTGGACGACGACCACCCCCGGCAAGGACTGGAAGAAGATGCGCAAGAAGAACATCGTCGAGGCGCTGGCGGCCCACCGCATCCCCTATGCGGCCACGGCCAGCATTTCCCACCCCGAGGACCTCGTGCGCAAGGTCAGGCGGGCCCAGGCCACCGGAGGGTCCCGCTTCCTTCACATCTTCGCGAGCTGTCCCACGGGATGGAAGATCCCCTCGGAGATGGCCGTCAAGATCGCGCGGATGGCCGTGCAGACCAACATCTTCCCCCTCTACGAGGTGGAGGAGGGCCTCCACTACACGATCAACACCAAGCCGAAGCGTTTCCCCGTCCGGGAGTACTTCAAGATCCAGGGGCGTTTCCAGCACCTCACGGATGCCGATCTGGACGTGATCCAGAAGATGGTCGACGAAGACTGGGAGCTCCTGCTCCGCAAGGCGGGCGAGCACGCCTAGCCGCCGCGCGGCGCGCGTTCGGCTCAAGGCGGAAGGCCCACGGTGAAGAGGAAGAAAAGGATGTCCCGGCTCTCGGCTCTGCTCCTCGCGCTGCCGCTCTTCCTGTTGTCATCTCCCCTACAGGCCGACGTGTACGTCTACGACATGGTGGCGATCCAGGGGGAGGAGGTGAGGCTCAAGGCCGAGACGCGGGGGACGCTGTTCATCCGGGGAGGGGAGATCGTCGAATTCTTCGTGGACGACATCCCGCTGGGGAAGAACCTCTCGGGAGGCGACGGCGTGGCCTACCGGTCCTACAGGGCCGCACGCCCCGGGCTCAAGGAAATCCGTGCCGTGTCCCGCAACGAGACCGGGAGGGCTGCCCTGCTGGTCGCGAAGCGGGGCGCGGGGATCGTCGCCGTGGACGTGGAGGGCGCCCTGCTTCAGGGGGGCTTCATGTCTCCGGGTCGCCCGGGCAGCAGGCAGGCGGTCGAATCGCTGGCAAACCGGCATCCCCTGGTCTACCTTCAGACGGGAGAGACGCACCGGAGGGCGGTCCGCGCCTGGCTCGCTCAAAACGAATATGCCGACGCGCCCCTTCTGCCCTGGGACGGAGGCGCCCTGTTCGACGATCTCGCGAAGAAGGGCCTCAAGATCCGCTCCGTCGTCGGCGCCCCGGCGGTAATCGAGTCGGCACTGAAGCACAAGCCGCAATGCTTCAGTTTCGAGCCCGCGAAGGGGGCCGTGAGGCTCAAGAGCTGGGAAGAGCTGGGGGAGAAGATGAAGTGAATGCAGAAGATGAGATGGTTGGAAGAAGCGGTGAGCGATCATTGGCCGCGTCCTGATCCAACCTTCCTGCCCTCTCACCTTCTTACCTTCTCTTAGCGAAAAGCGTCGCCGTGCCCAACATCACCCCGGGCGCTCAGTGCGCAGCCGAGATCAGCTCGAAGACAAAGCTCCCCACCGCCACCTTGCTCTGGATCTTCACGGGCACCTGCCGCTCGTCGGCGGTGAACCAGATCTTCAGTGACGGGTCGCCCTGCCGGGGCACAACGCCCTGCAGCCTCTCCATGTCCGGAATCACGAGGTGAGTATCGTAGACCACCCCGTCGATCGTGACCGTCTCGCGACCCGCGACGGCGGCCCTGACGGCGATGCACGTCTTGCCGTCCGTGACGGGGATCTCGTGGACGTCGCCCGGCCTGAGCCGGTGCGTGCGGATGACGAAGAAAATGGCCAGCGGATCGAAGGAGCCCGGCAGGATCTCCACGGGCCTCTCGGCGTTGCCGAAGCTCGCGTACGTCGCTGTCCGGTTTTTCCAGTCGTAGGTGACGACGACGTCCCGCGGGTGGTTTCCCGTGCTCTTCTTGCGGTACTGCAGGGTTCGCGTCATGTCGGCGTCCGGGAAGGAATCCTGCCGCTCCCGGATCCTGTAGAAGAGGTCGACGCGGGAGTTCGTCGCGGTCGTCATGGCGAAGTGGCGTGCCCGTGCCCCGTCCACGCTCGTGTCGGGAAGGACCTCGATGACGGCCTCGCCGGCGGGGATGAACCCCCACATCGCCCGGTAGACCAGCCGCTCGCCCTGCCTGAAGGGCAGCGGCTTCGACGCGGCCTCGGCTTCCCCGCGGATCGCGAGCAGGGCGAAGAGGGCCGCGAGAGCCGTGCAGATGAGACGTCGTTTCATCGTCAACCCCCGTTTGAGCCTTATGAACGCGCGGGAGGCTTTCCCGTTGACGGCTCCCGGAGGTACCGCGCGAGCCATCGCGCCGTCTGCGAGACCCCGGCCCTCTTCAGCAGGTCCGGCGGGGCGCCGGTCGCCACGATGCGGCCCCCGTCTCCGCCTCCCCCCGGGCCGAGATCGATCACCCAGTCGGCCTCGCGGATGACCTCCAGGTTGTGCTCGATGACGAGCACCGTGTCGCCACGGTCCACGAGCCGCTGCAGCACCCGGAGCAGCTTCTCGATGTCCGCCAGGTGCAGCCCCGTCGTCGGCTCGTCGAGGATGTAGAACGCCCGGCCCGGCCCCTCCGCAGAGAGGGAGAGCTCCCGCGCCAGCTTGATCCGCTGGGCCTCGCCCCCCGAGAGCGTCGGGCTCGGCTGCCCGAAGGTCATGTAATCCAGTCCGACGGCCACCAGCAGTTCCAGTTCCCTGCGGATCGCCGGCACGGCGGCGAAGAACGCCAGCCCCTCCCCGAAGGTCATCTCCAGCACGTCGTGGATGCTCCTGCCGCGGTATCGGACGGCGAGCGTCTCTTCGGTGTAGCGTTTCCCGCCGCAGGCCTCGCAGCGCACGTAGACGTCGGGCAGGAAAGACATCTCCACGCGGATCTCCCCCTGCCCCGCGCATACCTCGCAGCGGCCGCCCGCCACGTTGAAGGAGAACCGGCCGGGCCCGTAGCCGCGCGTGCGGGAGTCGGGCAGCTTCGCGAAGAGCTTGCGGATCTCGTCGAAGAACCCCACGTAGGTGGCCGGCGTCGAGCGGGGCGTGCGCCCGATGGGCGAGTGATCGATCTCGATCACCCGGGCCAGCTTCTCCCAGCCCGTGATCCGGCCGTAGCCCCCGGGATCCGGGAAGCCCTTCGAGAGCTTCGCCCGGAGCGCCCCGTAGAGAACCTCCTTGACGAGGGTGGACTTGCCGGAGCCGCTCACACCGGTCACGCAGGTCAGCGTCCCCAGCGGGACGGCGACGTCGATCCCCTTGAGATTGTTCCTGCACACCCCCGTGACGGCAAGCCGGGGGCATTTGTCGACGGGCCTCAGACGGGAGGTGATCTCGCGCCGGTGGCCGTTGATCCAGCTGCCCGTCACCGATTCCGGGTTTTTCCTGAGATCGCCGAGCGTCCCCTGCGCCACGATGCGGCCCCCCGCCGGGCCCGCGCCCGGGCCCAGGTCGACGATCCAGTCGCTTGCCCGGACCGTCTCCTCGTCGTGCTCGACGACGATCACCGAGTTGCCCCTGTCCCGCAGGTCGCGGAGCGTCTCGATCAGCCGGTCGTTGTCCCGCGGGTGCAGGCCGATGGTGGGCTCGTCGAGGATGTAACAGATCCCCGTCAGGTTCGAGCCCAGCTGGGCGGCAAGCCGGATGCGCTGGGCCTCGCCCCCCGAGAGGGTGTCGCCGCCTCGGTCGAGGGTCAGGTAGTCGAGCCCCACCTGCTCGAGAAACCGGAACCGGGGCAGCAGCTCGGCCACGATCCCGTCGGCCACGGGCGCCTCCTGCGTCTCGAAGGCGAAGGACCGGACGGCCTCGCCGGCCTCGCGCACCGACAGGGCCGTCAGCTCCGCGATGCTTTTCCCCTTGACCCGCACGGCCAGGGCCTCCGGCCTCAGACGCCTGCCGCCGCAGTCCGGGCAGGTCCTGCCGTCGACCGTCCCGATCCCTTCGCAGGCCGGGCAGGCCCCGTAGCGGCTGTTGAAGGAGAAGAGCCTGGGGTCGAGGGGTTCGAACCCCCGGGAACACCTCCGGCAGGCGAGCCTCTCGCTCAGGACCCAGGATTCCCCGCGCCCGTCCGTCACCCGCAGGCTCCCCTTTCCCAGGGTCAGCGCGCGGTCGACGATCTCCCGAAGATCCCCGGAGGCGGCCTTCGACCTGCCGACCACGGCGTCGATGTCGTGCTCCCGGAAGCGGTCCAGCGACGGCAGCGGATCGAGGGGCAGGATGCGGCCGTCGACCCGGGCCTCGCGGAAGCCGCGTTTCCTGAGCCGCGCGAGCAGATCGCGATGGAAGCCCTTCCGGCCGAAGACCAGCGGCGCCGTGACGGTCACGGTCCTCCGGCCCGCCCTGCGCCGGATCTCCTCGAGCATCGCATCGGGGCTCTGCGAGACGATGGGCTCGCCGCAGCCCGGGCAGTGCTGCGTGCCGAGCTTGCTGTAGAGGAGCCTCAGGAAATGGTAGATCTCCGTGAGGGTCGCCACGGTCGAGCGCCGGCCCCCGCGGCTCGTGCGCTGCTCGATGGCCACCGTGGGCGGGATGCCGGTCACGCCGTCCACCTCGGGGCGGTCCATGATCTTCAGGTACTGGCGGATGTAGTTCGGCAGGCACTCGAGGTAGCGCCGCTGCCCCTCGGCGAAGAGGATGTCGAAGGCGAGCGTCGATTTGCCCGAGCCGCTCACGCCCGTGACGACGACCAGCCGGTCCCGGGGGATCTCGACCGTCAGGTCCTTCAGGTTGTGCTCCCGAGCCCCCCGGATCTCGACGGCGCGCCCGCCCCCCCTTGCGGTCGGGCTGTAAGACTGCAGCGTCTCGGCGGCGACCCTGTTCTCTGCCGCGAGGTAAGGCCGGAGGTGGATGCCCGTCTGCGACGCGGCGTTCTTCGCGACCTGCTCCGGCGTCCCCTCCGCCACGATCCGTCCCCCGGCCTCGCCACCCTCGGGCCCGAGATCGAGGACGTGGTCGGCGCACTTGATCACCTCGGGGTTGTGTTCGATGACGACGACGCTGTTGCCCGACTCGATCAGGTTCCCGAAGGCCGCAAGCAGGACCGAGACGTCCCGGGGGTGCAGGCCCACCGTGGGCTCGTCGAAGATGAAGAGCGAATCGCGCACTTTCTCGAGTCCGATGTGCCGCGCGAGCTTGATTCGCTGCGCCTCGCCCCCCGAAAGGGTGTTCACGGGCTGGCCGAGGCGGAGATAGCCGAGGCCGACGTCGACGAGCGGCTCGAGGGCTTTTTCGATCTTCCCGTTTCCCGCGAAGAACGACATGGCCTCCGCAGCCGTCATCCCGAGGATGTCGCGGATGCTGCGGTCGCGGTGCAGGACCTCGAGGACCTCCGGCTTGAAGCGTGCGCCGTCGCACTGCGGGCACGGCAGGTAGACGTCCGAGAGGAACTGCATTTCCACCTTCTCGAACCCCTCCCCCTGGCAGGTCTCGCAGCGGCCGCCGGCCGTGTTGAAGGAGAAGGTAGACGGCGTGAACCCCTTCTGCCTTGCCGCCGGCTCGGCGGCTAAGATCGCCCGGATGGGGTCGTAGGCCTTGAGATAGGTCAGCGGGGTGGCCCGCGGCGTCTTTCCGACGTGCCGCTGGTCCACGAGGATCACGTCCCTCACCCGTTCGGCCCCCTCGATCGACTCGTGCCTGCCGGGACGTTCCTCTCGTCCTCCGAGGCCCCGCTTGATAGCCCGGTAGAGAATGTCGACGCCGAGGGTGCTCTTTCCCGAGCCCGATACGCCGGTGATCGCCGTGAGGACGCCGAGGGGGATAACCGCGTCGATGCCCTTGAGGTTGTTCTCGGCAGCGCCGCGCACGGTGAGAAACGCCCGGGGGCTCCTCCTTCGCGTCGGCACGGGGATGCGGAAGGCGCCGCTCAGATACCCGCCCGTCGGCGACTGGGGACGTCTCAGCAGGCCCTCGAGGGGCCCGCTGTAGAGAAGCTCTCCCCCCCGCTCGCCCGCACCCGGTCCCAGGTCCACGATGTGGTCCGCCCCGGCCATGATTTCCGGGTCATGCTCGACGACGACGACGGTGTTGCCCTGGTCGCGAAGGGCTTTCAGGATCTCGAGGAGCCTGCCGCTGTCGCGGGGATGGAGTCCCACCGTGGGCTCATCGAGGACGAACAGGGTGTTGACGAGCGACGAGCCGAGGGCCTTCGTCAGGCTCACGCGCTCCACCTCGCCGCCCGAGAGCGTTCTGGACTGCCTGTCGAGGGTCAGGTACCCTAGCCCCACGTCGAGCAAATAGCGCAGGCGTCTGCCGACCTCTCCGGCGAGCAGCGACGATGCCTCGTCGAGGGGGCCCGCCGATAAATCCCCGACAAAGCGCGAGGCCTCTTCGACGGTCATGGCGTAGAGCTCCGCGATGCTCTTCCCCCCGATCGTCCAGAGCAGGGCCTCCGGCTGGAACCGGGTGCCGTTACACACGGGACAGGGGCGGTAGCCGCGATAGCGCGCCAGGAAGACCCGCACGTGCAGCTTGTAACGCTTCGTCTCGAGCCACCGGAAGAAGCCGCGGACCCCGTAGAAACTGTCGTCGCCCTCGAGGATGAGCCGCCGGTGCTCATCGGACAGTTCCCGCCAGGGAACGGAGACGGGGATGCGCCGACGCCGGCAGAACGCGTGAAGGTCCTCGAACTCCGCCCGGGCGATGCCGGCCCAGGGCCTTACGGCCCCGTCGCGCACCGACTTCCCCGCATCGGGCACGACGAGGTCCATGTTCACGTCGATGACGCGCCCGAATCCTCGGCAGGCCGGGCAGGCCCCGGCCGGAGAGTTGAAGGAGAAGAAATTCGCCGTCGGCTGCCGGTACGCGATGTCGCAGGCCGGGCACTGCAGGGCCTCGCTGAAGGGATGCGTCCGGCCGTCGGCGTGGGCATCCATCCTCCCCTGCCCCGCCTTCAGGGCCGCTTCCAGGGAGTCGACGATCCGCTTGCGGTCGCCCTTCCGGAAGATCAGGCGGTCCGCCACGATGTCGAGGCGCGCCTCGCCGCGAGCCTCCTCCAGGGGATGCACCTCGCCGCTCTTCCAGACCCGGTCGTAGCCCGATCGGCGCAGCTGACGCTCCAGGGCGGCGGGATCGCCGTTCGCGGCCACCGGAAAGGTCAGGACGACGGGGGTGCCCTCGGGCAGTTCCCCGAGGGCCTCAAAGATCGACTGGGCCGTGTCCTTTCTCACGGGCCCGCCGCACCCGCGGCAGCTCAGGACGGCCATGCGAGCGAAGAGCAGCTTCGCGTAGTCGGTCACCTCCGTCATGGTCCCCACGGTGGAGCGGGAGGTCCGCACGGGGTCGCCCTGCGCGATGGCAAGCGCCGGGGGAATTCCCTCGATGCGCTCGATGCGGGGACGGTTCATGCGGTCGAGGAACTGACGGGCGTAGGGGGAGAAGGTCTCGACATAGCGTCGCTGCCCCTCCGCGTAGAGGGTATCGAAGGCAAGCGAAGACTTGCCGGCTCCGCTCACCCCCGTGATCACGGTCAGGGAGTTGAGAGGGATGTCGAGATCGAAGCCCTTGAGGTTATGCTGCCGGACCCCGAAGATCCGGATGCTCGTCGAAGCCATGCGGAACTATTGTAGGCGTCGCCGCCCCAAACAGCAACAGGTCATTTTTCTCGGCACGTACCTTTCTTCTTTGGGCCTTGCACCTTCCAGGCTTTCGTTTACAATGGCGCCCGTGGAACGGCACGCTTTCGACATTACCGTCATCGGCGCCGGCGTCGTCGGCCTTGCCGTTGCGGAGGAACTGTCGCGGCGCTACCGGAACATCCTGCTGCTGGAGAGAAACGACAGCCACGGGCAGGAGACGAGCAGCCGCAACAGCGAGGTGATCCACGCCGGGATCTATTATCCCGAGGGATCCCTCAAGGCCGCGCTGTGCGTCGAGGGCAGAAGGATCCTTTACGAGGCCTGCGGGAAGCGGGGCATCCCCCACCGCCGGACGGGCAAGCTCATCGTGGCGACCAATGCCGCCGAGGAGGAGGCCCTTCAGGCGCTCCTGGGGAAGGCTCATGCCAACGGGGTGGACGACATGCTCATGCTGAGCGGGCGCGTCGTTCGCTCCCTCGAGCCCGAGGTCGTCGCCACGGCGGGGCTTCTGTCGCCTTCCACGGGCATCATCGACTCGCACGGGCTCATGCGCGCCCTGCTGGTCGCCGCGGCGGGCAACGGGGTAACGACCGCTTTCCGCTCTCGTGTCACGGCCGCGCGCTACGACGGGGTACGCTACGAGCTGGAGATCAACGGCGGCGAGAGCCTCGTCGCCTCCCGGACCGTCGTCAACAGCGCGGGGCTGCAGTCGGACCGCGTGGCGGCCCTGCCCGGCATCGACGTGGACCTCGAAGGGTATCGCCTGAAACTCTGCAAGGGGAGCTATTTCTTCGCGTCGCCCGCCCCCCCGATCCGGCATCTCGTCTACCCGACGCCGACGCCGAGACACGAGGGCCTGGGTGTTCACGCTACCCTCGACCTGGGAGGTCGCGTCCGCTTCGGTCCAGACGTGGAATACGTCGACGCCGTCGATTACCGCGTCGACGAGGCCAGGCGCGACGCCTTCCACGAGTCGATCGTCACGTACCTGCCCGGGCTCGCAAAGGAGTCTCTCCACCCCGACCTGTGCGGCATCCGACCCAAGCTGCAGGGGCCCGGCGAAGAGGTTCGGGATTTCGTCATCTCCGAGGAGAGCCGCCTGGGACTCCCCGGATGGATCAACCTCATCGGGATCGAGTCGCCCGGGCTGACGGCCTGCATGGCCATCGCCCGGAGGGTGGCGGAACTCGTGCAACCGCTGGTGGGGTAGTCGGTCGCAATGCGACCCGGCAGGCGCGGTGCACGAATCCCCTCTGCCTCCCTCATTTGCGCATCCTGAGCTCCGCGTACACCTTCCGGTGCAGCGGAACCGGGATGCCGAGTTTCTCGCCCGCTTCCACCATGTAGGCGATGAAGATGTCAAGCTCGGTGGGATTGCCCCGCTCGTAATCGAGCTGCATGGACGTCTTCGTCGCCGGGGCGAACGCTTCGGCCTTGCCGAGGGAGGCCTGCACGATGTCCGGAGGGAAGCGGACGCCCTTCCGGCGGGCCACGGCCTCCACCTCCTTCATCATCCCCTCGACCATGGCGCGCTCCTCGACGCCGCCCAGGACCCCGCCGAAGGGCTTGCCCGTCAGCGAGGTCACGCCCGCCAGGGGGCCGATGAAGATGTACTTGGTCCACAGAGGTAGCAGAGCGTCGGCGGAGAGCTCCGCCTTGATGCCTGCGTCCTTCAGCAGGGTCTCGATGGGGCGGTATTTCTCGACGTCGGCCGGATCGGCCGGGCCGAAGAAGAGCTGGCCCGTTCCGGCCACCTGCTTGACGATGCCGGGGCCCTGGATGGCCGAGCTGATGAAGACGCCGCCGTACAGGACGGCCGGCCGCGGCAGGACCGCCCGGAGTCGGTCCGTGATGTCGACGCCGTTGAGCAGGGGCAGCACGACCGATTCGACCCCGAGATTTCCCGAGACGGCCCTCGCGGCCTCCTCGAGCCCGTAGCTCTTGGTGCAGAACAGGGCCAGGTCCAGCGGGCCCATCTCGGCCGGGTTATCCGTGGCCTGCGCGGGTCTCACCGTGCACTCGCCCTCGACGGTCACGAGTTTGAGACCGTCCTTCCGGATGGCCGCCAGGTGCGCGCCCCGCGCGAAAAAGATGACCTCGTGACCACTGCCGCCGGCGTACTTCGTCGCCAGCTTGCCCCCGTAGTAGCCCCCCACGCCCCCGATTCCGATAACCCCGATCCTCATGGCATGCCTCCGATGTCTCTTCAAGATCCGCTCAATTCCGGTTTCCCTGCTTTTCATACCATTTTTCCCCGGTCATTCCAACGTCCCGTTTATGCCGCTCCCACGATTTGCGCCCGCGAAAGGTCCGCAGCCCTCCGAGGGCCCTTCCGCCCCCGTGCTCCCCGGCCAGGGCGTACGGATCACGTCCCCGGGAAACCCGAGGGGGTGGTCATGGAGCCCGCGGCCGACGGGACAGGGATGCCCGTCCCTGCCGTCGGGAATGTCTTCAGTCAAAGATGAATGCACGACAGGGATCGAAAAGGGGCGGGGCCTCAAGGTGCTCCCGCGAGGGCTCAGCGCGTTTCGAAGGGGAGGATCCCCAGGTTCCGGATTTCCTCGAAGAGCTGCTCCTTACGGACCGGCTTGACGAGGTAGCCGTCGCACCGGGCATTGAAGGATTCCAGGATGACGTCGGCATCGTTCATCGCCGTGGTCATGATCACCTTGACGCCCTTGCCGGCCGCGACGCCGCTCTGTTCCTCCAGGCCCCGGATGGTCCTGAGCACGTCGATGCCGTTCACCCCGGGCATCATGACATCGAGAAACAGCAGGTCATAGGGCTTTCCGTCCCGGAGGGCCGCCTCAAAGGCCTCGATGGCCTCCTTTCCGTCAAAGGCCAGGTGGCAGAAGCAGTCGGCCTCGAGAAACTTTTTCATCAGGCGGCTTCCGACGAGGTCGTCTTCCACGATCAGGACGCGCATGGGTCTCACTCTCCATCAGCCGTGGCGTTCAGGGATCCGGGGGGTCCCTTCCGAGCAGAACGTGCAGATTCCCTGCCAGTGGGAATCAGGATACCATGAAAATTCAATGATTCCCGTCGGGTGCCATCCGCCGGGACCCAGGGCTCAAGATATTTCGGCAAAATACCGATGATCCTTTAGAGGCAATTCCAGGACCGCCTGACCATCCGTGGCAGCAAATTTGCAATAAATCCGCTCAGCGGATCATTTTCCCCGGAGTACCCGATGCAGACCGTTTACCCGAGATACACCATGGCCGAACGACTCGTTCTCGCCGTCATTGCGGTCGTCACCTGGCCGGTCGAGAGGTTTCTCGGCTGGGTCCGCCGCAAGGTTGCCATCGACATGGCCCCGTCGGCCGACCACCGCTGAACCGTCCCGCTTTCCACGTTCACACCATCATGACCGCGAAAAAGGGCACCGTTGTCCGGCGCCCTTCTCGTGTTCCTGCCAGCCCCGACCCGGCACGCTGTCAGGCCTTCAGCTCCGAGGTGCAATGGGGGCAGCGGGTGGCCTTCAGGGGAACCGTCGACAGGCAGAAGGGGCACTCCCTCGTCGTCGGAGCCGCCGGGGCCTCTTCCCTCTTCAGGCGGTTGATCTGCTTGATCAAAATGAAGATCGCAAAGGCCACGATGAGGAAGGTCACGATGGAGTTGACGAAGAGCCCGTAGTTCAGCGTCACCGCCGTGGCCGCTTTCGCTTCCGCCAGGGTCGCGTAGGGGCCGGGGACCTTGCCCGCCTTGAGCACGAGGAAAAAGTTCGAGAAGTCGACGTTGCCCATCAGGAGGCCGATGACCGGCATGAGGACATCGTCGACGAGGGACTTGACGATGGCGCCGAAGGCCGCGCCGATGATGATACCGACGGCCATGTCCACCACGTTGCCGCGCATGGCGAATTCCTTGAACTCCTTGAACATGAGGCTTCTCCTTTCCGGGAACACAACGGCCTGATGAATGTCAGGGTGCGTCGAAAATCCTCGCGCATGACGCCCCGTTTGTCAAGGATCCCCTGCCGGATGGCGGCGGGTCGGGGGCCGGTAGACGACGCAGGGGAATTTCCCGACCTCCTG